>Ga0209475_10000053_pt1 | contig 442979 bp, 447 predicted proteins | sample tdDd471_FD_187128 | JGI IMG/M metagenome (GOLD analysis project Ga0209475, IMG submission 187128) | Marine sediment microbial communities from the Atlantic coast under amendment with organic carbon and nitrate - tdDd47.1 (SPAdes)... | ecosystem: Environmental > Aquatic > Marine > Coastal >... | reverse complement strand
TGATCCGACGGAACCAGAGACTCCAAAGTTACCATCTCAAGTTCTGTCTGCTGGGGAGTTGGCTTTTTTAACATAAAACATTGAATCAAAAGTCCCCGCATAAAGCGAGGACTTTGTCAGCAGTCTGAGGCGGGTCGGCTCCCGCCTTTTTTTAGTTAAGCGCCGCTTCTTCGGCCGAGCGAGCAAGATGGGTCTTCAACATGCTCATGACCTCGTTGGAGTCCCACTCGACAGGTCCTTCAAGACGTCCCACTTCCTGACCGTCGCGATCGATAATCAAGGTCGTCGGGAGCCCCTTAACGCCTAAAGTACGCGCTAAACTGCGTTTTTTGTCGATTAATACGGCCAAATTCTCGATCACCGCCGTCTTGAAATAGGGTTTGACCGCCTTGGCCCCCTGGCGGTCGAGCGACAGGGCGAGCACTTCGACGCCCTGGTCCTTCATTTTAGCCTGCAGGCGGTCGAGCGACGGCATTTCACGGAGACAGGGGGCACACCATTTGGCCCAGAAGTTCATCACCACGACCTTGCCTTTATAGTCCTCAATGGTGCGTTCCGTTTCACCATTCTCGAAGAACGGAACCGGCGGAACCGGCAAGGGGGGATGCACGGGACGGTATTTTTCCGTAAAATCGGAGCCTTCCGAGGCGATTTTCGTCGTTTCGGCGCTTGCATGTGGCGCGGATATGGCGACAATCAGCCAAACGGCGAGCAGCCCGATCATTGCGGGAAGTTTCATCCGTTTCACGTTATTCTCGTTCATCAAGTCTCTACTCTTTTTTTGCCGGTCGATATCAGGATATGATGGAACAAACACCAAAAAAGGCCTCCAACACAAGCGCCATGTGGGGCGGACGGTTCGCCGAGGGTCCCGCCGCAATCATGGAGGAAATTAACGCCTCCATCGGGTTCGACCAACGGTTCTACGCCCAAGATATAGCAGGTTCCAAGGCTCACGCCACCATGTTGGCGACCGTCGGCATCCTATCTCAGGATGATGTCCAGGCGATCCATCAAGGCCTCGATACCATACTGGAAGAGATTGAGAGCGGGCAATTCACATTCAAGACTTCGCTTGAAGATATCCATATGAATGTGGAATCGCGCTTGAAAGAGCTGATCGGCGAGGCGGCCGGACGGCTTCACACCGCCCGATCACGCAACGACCAGGTCGCAACGGACTTCAAGCTCTGGGTGCGCGACGCTCACGACCAACTGGACGAAGGCTTAAAAGGCTTGCAAAGCGTCTTGATCGATTTGGCGGATGAACATGCCGATACGGTGATGCCCGGCTTCACCCATTTGCAGACCGCCCAACCCGTCACCTTCGGCCACCACATGCTGGCCTACGTGGAAATGCTGGGCCGCGACCGGGGCCGTGTGGCCGATGCGCGTAAACGATTGAACGAATGCCCGCTCGGCGCGGCGGCCCTTGCCGGCACCTCTTTTCCCATCAACAGGCAGATGACCGCGGAGGCCTTGGGCTTCGACGGCCCGACGCGCAATTCTCTCGATTCGGTTTCCGACCGGGACTTCGCCCTCGAATTTCTCACTACGGCAGCCATTTGCGCGACCCATCTGTCGCGCATGGCCGAAGAAATCGTTATCTGGTGTTCGGCTCAGTTCGGATTCGTCAAACTCTCGGACTCCTTCTCCACCGGCTCGTCGATCATGCCGCAAAAACGCAACCCGGATGCCGCCGAACTGGTGCGCGCTAAGGCGGGCCGGGTGATCGGCGACCTCAACGCCCTACTCGTCGTCATGAAGGGCCTTCCGCTGGCCTACTCCAAGGACATGCAAGACGACAAAGAACCAGTCTTTGAGGCCTCCGACACCCTGGGCCTTTGCATCGCCGCCATGACCGGCATGATGAGTGAGGTCACCATCAACGTGGCCGCGCTCAAAGAGGCGGCGGGTCACGGCTTTTCGACGGCGACGGATATCGCCGACTGGCTGGTTCGCGTTATCAACATGCCCTTCCGCAACGCCCACCACGTCACCGGCGCACTGGTCAAGATGGCCGAAGACAAAGGTTGTCAACTCCATGAACTGAGCCTAGATGACATGCGGACGGTCGAAGCGGCGATTACCGATGACGTCTATTCGGTGTTGAGCGTGGAAGCTTCGGCGGACAGCCGGACGAGCTTTGGCGGAACGGCGCCCGAAAATGTACGTGCTGCGGCCAAGGAAGCACGGGAAAGGTTTTTGAAATGACGAAACGATCGATTGCCTTTTTGGCCTGCGGTTTTGTCGCATTGACGCTCGCCCTGTCGGGTTGCGGCCGAAAAGGCGCTTTGGAAGCCGCACCGGACAAAGACCCCGCCTATCCCCGCCAATACCCGGCCCCGACGACGGTGACGGCAGGTGACAGCGGGCAAGTCGTCAACGATGCGGAGCGAACCGACAACGCCGACAGACCCTACCGCACCTATTCAAACTATCCTCGACCCAAACAGTCGAGCTACCCCTACCGCAAATAACGGGCCGACCATGGACCATTTCAACTACATCGACGGGACCCTTTCTGCCGAAGAGGTCCCTCTCACCCGCATTGCCGAAGCCGTGGGCACGCCCTTTTATTGTTATTCGACAGCGACCCTGACCCGGCACTACAAGGTTTTCGACGAGGCTTTCACCGGCATCGACCATACGGTCTGTTACGCGATTAAAGCCAATTCGAACCTGGCCGTGATCCGCACATTGGCTCAACTGGGCGCGGGCGCCGACGTGGTGTCGGTAGGTGAAATGCGCCGTGCGCTGGCGGCCCATATTCCGGCTGACAAGATCGTCTATTCGGGCGTCGGCAAAACCAAGGAAGACCTTGGCGAAGCCCTTAAAGCCGGGGTAATGCAGATCAACGTGGAATCCGAACCGGAACTCGAAGCCTTAAGTGAGGTCGCCCAGGCTTTGGGCATGGAAGCGCCCGTCGCCATCCGCACCAATCCTCATGTGGACGCCAAGACCCATGAAAAAATCGCCACGGGCAAGAGCGAAAACAAATTCGGCATCGACTGGGTGCGCATCCGCGAGGTCTACGCCAAAGCCGCCAACCTTCCCGGCATTAATCTGCGTGGCCTCGCCGTCCATATCGGCTCGCAACTGACCGACCTTGAACCCTTCGGGGCGGCATTCGCCCGCATGCGGGGCCTGATTGAAGAATTGCGCGCCGACGGCCACAAAGTCGAAACCCTTGATCTCGGCGGCGGCCTGGGCATCCCCTATGACAACGCCGAAACGCCGCCGCCATCGGACTACGCCGCCACGGTCAAGCAGGCGCTTGACGGCATGGATTTGCACCTGATCTTCGAGCCGGGACGCATGATCGCCGGAAATGCAGGCCTGCTGGTTTCCAAGGTGGTCTATGTCAAACAAGGCGAAACCCGCAATTTCGTCATTCTGGATGCGGCAATGAACGATCTCATGCGGCCGTCACTCTACGACGCCTCTCACGACATCGTGCCGGTAAGAGAAAACACCGGGGCGGACGCCCCCAACGAACCGGTCGATGTGGTCGGTCCGGTCTGCGAAACCGGTGACACCTTCGCCAAGCAGGTCAATCTGCCCCATTTGACAGCCGACGACTTGGTCGCCTTCCGCACGGCGGGGGCCTACGGAGCCGTCATGGCCTCGACCTACAACACCCGCCCCTTGATTCCTGAAGTCATGGTGCAAGGCAATGCCTTCGCGCTGGTCCGCCCACGCATGGAAGTGGAAGACCTGATCGCCCTCGACCGCCTGCCCGAATGGCTAGAAGACTAGGAGTCTTGGTTATGGGGTAAGTCCGCTGCGCATCGCCCTTTCAATCGCTCTCACTCGGGTCTCTATAGCCTGGGAGCGGTGCTGGGGGCTTGCCTGGAAAGCGGTTTCCCTTTCCGCTCTTTTACTCGCCATAGCGCTGGCCGACCTCCTGCCTTTGCTGCCTCCGGCTTGGCATCTGGCCATCCTGGCTGTTTCAGGCATTGCCATCCTGGCGGCCGCGCTGCCGTTACGGCGCTTCCGTTATCCCACCCGCCAAGAAGCCATCCGCAGGCTGGAGAAAGACCCGGCTCTCGCCCATCGACCGCTGACCGCTCTCAACGACCGCCCCGCCGACGAACAAGCAAACGCCTCCCTATGGCATGAGCATCAACTCAAAGCGGCGACAACGCTTCAAAACCTGACCCCCAGCCGCCCGGTCAGTTCGGTTCCGGAAAAAGACCAAAACGCCTTGCGCTTTGTTGCGCTGATTATTCTGGTCATTGCGGCAACGGCCGGTTGGCAAAATCCTGGCGAACGGCTGTCCCGTGCGTTTTTCCCCTACGGCATGCTTCCAGCACGACAAAACCTTACCGTCGAAGCCTGGGTCACGCCGCCGACCTATACCGGCCTTCCTCCATTTTTCTTATCGCTCACACATCCGCCCGATCCGGCCGCGCCCCCTCAGGCGCCCCAGGGAAGCAACATTAGGCTTCACATTGCTGGCGCAGGAGGGGCCTTATCGGCTTCCATCGGCCACACCGCCCTTGAAACCGAGAAACTCGGCGATATGAGTTTCAAGGCGTCAGGCGTCATTGAGGGCGGAGACGGTTTGGTCATAAGAAGCGGCAAGCGCATCCTTCTCGACTGGCCGCTGACCGTCGTTCCCGATGCCGCGCCTAAAATCGCCCTAACCAGCGAACCCGCAGTCCACCCCGAAACGCAAGAGCTGCAAATTCGCTACCGCGCACAAGATGATTTTGGCATTAAAACGACCCGGCTTTTTTTGCGCCTTACCGACGGCGGAAAAGGCAAGCCAAAAACTATATCGCTCCCCTCGCCAAGAGATCCCAGCATGGTTCAGTCTTTCCGCCGCGATTTGACGGCGCACCCTTGGGCCGGACGAGAAGTGGAGATGTTTTTGACGGTCAGGGATGGTGCCGGGCAAGAGGGCAAGAGCCGCCCGATTGTTTTGATTCTGCCCGAGCGGATTTTCAAACACCCCATTGCGCGCCGCATGGTTGAGGAGCGTAAACGTCTCACAGAGCCGGGACCGGTAAGGCTCGACGTGGCATCCAACATGGGGATTTTGGCGGGCCATCCGGAGCGCTTCGACAACGACAGTGTGATTATCCTGGGGTTAAGTGTCGCCGAAAGCCGCCTGATCTACAACGCCGACCGCCCATCCATCGAAAGCGTGCGCGCCCTGCTTTGGGACATGGCGTTGCGACTCGATCAAGGGCTCGGCGCGCTAGCCCGACGCGACCTTTTGAAAGCCGAGGAAGCGCTCCAGGAAGCGTTACGCAAGGGCGCGAACCAAGAAACCCTTGAGCAACTGATGGATCAGATGGCCGAAGCGATGCGCCGCTACCTGGAGCAAATGACTCAGAACATTGATCCTCAAGATATTCCTGATCTGCCCCTGCCGGAAGGTCTGGAAGCAGTGGGACAGGATGAGTTGAATCGGATGCTCGAGGAAGCCCGCCGGTTGATGCGCATGGGAGACCGGGAAGGCGCACAGGAGCTCATGGCGCAGTTGCGCAAAATGCTGGAAAACCTGCAAGCACAAAAGCCTGAAAACCTGAGTGAAGCACTGGCTAAAAGCAAAGAACTGATCGACCGCCTCGGCAATCTGGAAAAGGCCCAACGGCAACAACTGGATAAAACTTTCAAGCAGCTAAATGCCCCAACCAACGCTCCCCCGCCGACCGATCGACAAGACAATGCCGCCGAACAGTCGGCCCTGCGTCAGGAACTGAAAAGCCTGATGAAGCAGTTCGAAGCCTTCACCGGGGATTCGCCGAAAGCCTTAAATCGAGCAGACGACGCCATGGACCGGGCTGCTCAATCGCTTAAACGGCAACGCCTCGATGTTGGGCGGCAATTTCAGTCGGAAGCCGTCGACCAACTGCGGCGGGCACAAAGGGAAGCAACCCAAATGCTCGGCCAGGCTTTGAGCAAAAAGGGCTTGCATACCTTCACCAAGCCGGGTTCGCAAGGAACGGGCTCCGATCCTTTTGGCAAAGAGCGTCCCTCCTTGCGAAACGGCCCCATCACAGGGAAAGGCCCCAAAATACCGGGGCAACCACAAATCGACCGGGCAGGAACGATCCTCAACGAACTGCGTCGACGCCTCAACGACCCGACACGGCGCAAGTTGGAGCGCGACTACATCGAGCGCCTGCTTAAAATGTACTGAGGGACTAATTGTTAAACGAAAACGGCGCGGCTATTTTTCTTCTGCCGCCGGTTCCTTACCGTCCATTTTCTTGTCGCCGCCCGGCATGATGGGCTCTTCGCTGAAGGTCACTTCTAGGCGTTTAGCCGTCGGAACGGGATCTTCGATCTCGGCCTTAAAGCCGATATTTTCCGAAGGACCGAGCTTGGGCTTGGCCGGTTTGACCATCATGAACTGGACTTCTTCGTTCCGCGCATCATAAAGCGAAACGCGGATTTGCGGCACCATGCGCTCCTGATCGGTCACGTTGATCACGCTCCCCCAAACGGCCAGGATATCCTTGCCACCGGCATCCGAACGGTCCGAGCGCACATTGCGGATATCAAGGCCCGCCCCCGGTGTATCGCCACCGAGGCCAGCCATAGCGTAGTATTCCTCGGCATCGGGATAGAATTCGACAATGTAATCTTTACCGAAATAGATACCGGTGACCAGACCACCGATAATCAACAAAGAGACGACCAAAAACTTGACGAAACCGCCGCCGCTCTTCTCCGCCTTGGCCCTGGCCAGCGGTGAAGTGAAAACCTCGGGGATTTCATCGGGGATATCGTCGGGATCGTCGTAATCGGGGGCATCGTTATTGTCGGAATCCATCAGCGACTGCATGGGTTCAGGGTCTTCTTCACCCTCGAACATGGATTCGATTTCTTCTGCGCTCGGCACATCGTCGGCATCCATCATGGATGCGTCGTGATGCGCTTCCGCTTCTTCCGGCTCCATGGAGTCGGCGTCGATATCCATGGAATCGAGATCCATTTCGCCGTCGTCTTCGGCAAACATGGCGTCGATATCGCCGGAAACCGGCACATCCATTTCCTCTTCAGGCTCGGGCTCCGGCTCATATGCGGGCTCGGGTTCCGGCTCGGGCGGAGGGGGCGGAGGCGGAGGCGGTGGTGGTGGCGGAGGAGGCGGCGGAGCCGTGTAGGCCGCGGCTTGCTGCGGCGCATATTGCGGCTGCACAGGCTGCATCATAGGCTGCGGCGGCGCCATGGCTTGCGGAGGGGGCGGCGGCGGCGGTTGCCGCAACTGCGATGCGTCGGCCCGCCACTTGTGTCCGCAGGTCGAACAGCGCACGGTTTTGCCCTCAGCTCCCAGCTGAGTCGCATCCATGTTGTACTGTGAACCGCAGACAGGACAGGAAATAATCATCGCAGACGAAATTCGTTATGGCTTTTAAACACTTATAGATGTTTGCGAGAAGCGGTGCAAGCACTTGCGGGGCCAGAGCTCAACATGCCATCCTTAGCAACCTGCAAAGATGGAAAACTGCGAGGTTGTCCAACATCGGAGAATCCCGCACAAAAGGGGCGGTTCTTAAAAAGAAGGAGTGAAGTTTTTTTGGTCGAGAGACAAGACATTGTGGTGCGATTTGAAAACGTCGGTCTGCGCTATGGGGTCGGCCCTGAAGTCCTGCGCGACATTTCTTTTCAGTTACGCGCCGGGTCGTTCCATTTTCTTACCGGTCCCAGCGGTGCAGGGAAATCCTCCCTCTTGCGTCTTATGTATCTCGCCAACCGTCCTTCACGGGGGTTGATCACCCTTTTCGGCCAGGACATCGCCACGACGGCGCGTAAAACGCTGCCTCTGGTACGGCGCGAAATCGGCGTCGTGTTCCAGGACTTCCGGTTGCTCGATCATTTGAGCGCTTTCGACAACGTAGCCCTGCCCTTGCGCGTCGCCGGACGCCCCGAAGGCGATGTACGCAAGCATACCCAAGAATTGTTGGCCTGGGTGGGCCTGAAAAACCACATGGAGGCCAAGCCCCCAACCCTGTCGGGCGGACAGCAACAAAGGGTCGCCATCGCCCGCGCCGTGATCACTCAGCCCAAACTCTTGCTGGCTGACGAACCGACCGGCAACGTGGACGACCATATGGCTTTTCGGCTGCTCCATCTGTTTGACGAGTTGAACAAGCTGGGCACAACCATCGTGATCGCCACTCACTCGACCGCCCTGATCGAACGCTTGGGCCATTCGGTCCTGACCCTGGACGACGGCCGGATGACCGGCGGAGAGCCGGTTTTCGACCCCTTGGCGCGACCGGGAAAACCGCAACCCACCGAACGGAGACGCTGAAATGCTTCAACGGCGCTCCGATCTTCCCTTAAGCAAGGACCCAGCCACACGCTTCCTGCCCTGGCTGATCGCCTTCATGGTCTATCTCGCCGCCCTGGCAGTGGCGGGCGTTATGGTACTCGACAGGGTTTCCGGCGAATGGGAGGCAGGTGTCAGTCATACGCTGACCGTCCAGATTCCACCGGGTGAAGACGAAACAAAAGATCAAGAAACACTGGCAAGCACGCTCAACCTGTTAAACCGCACCCACGGCGTCGCCGAAGCCCGTGCCGTTCCTTTAAGCGAGGTCATGACCCTGCTCGAACCCTGGCTCGGCAAATCCGAAACCGTCGGAAACCTGCCCCTACCGTTGCTAATCGATGTGGAACTGGCGGCAGCGGCGGCTATCGACTTGCCGCAACTGACCCGCGACCTTGAAAAAATCGCCCCCGGCGTTTCGGTGGACGATCACAGCGTCTGGCTGCAACGGCTTATTCAATTGGTGCAGTCGATTCAGCTACTGGCCGCCTCGGTGCTCGGCCTCATCGCTTTCGCCACCGTCGGCACGTTGATCTTCACCACCCGGGCAGGGCTTGCGCTCCACCACCCAATCATCGAAACCCTGCATCTGATTGGCGCGCAGGACAGCTACCTGGGGAAACAGTTCGGCCATCACGCCATGGTCCTGGGCCTTAAAGGCGGTGTCATCGGCGTAGGCTTTGCCGTACCCACCCTGTTTATCATCGGGTATCTGGCCGGGCGGCTGGAAAGCACCTTACTGCCCGATCTGGCGCTCGGTCCCTTTGAATGGGCCGCACTCGCCTTACTGCCCATATTCACCGCTCTGATCTCCCGCTTTACGGCGCGAGCCACCGTCCAGCGTGTCTTGAGGAAAATGGTCTGATGGCGGAACGCAGGTTCGGCATGAAAAGACACGGCGGCCAGGGCCGCTGGGGCAGACGACTACTGATCTTGTTGATTTTGGTCATCATATGGATAATCGGTCTTTTTCGGTTCGCCAACGACCTTCCCCAAACCGTCGAGGACGTTTCAACCCACAGCGACGCCATCGTCGTCCTGACCGGCGGCAGTCAACGCCTAAGTGCCGGATTCAACCTCATGGCCGTGGGCATGGCCGATCGGCTGTTCATCTCCGGCGTCTATCGCGGAGTTGAAGTCAAACAACTGCTTGAAAACGCCGAGCGGAGCGGTGAAGGGGCCGACTGGCGCATTGAGATTGGCGATGCGGTCGACACCATCGGCAACGCCATCGAAACGGCGGTTTGGGCGCAGCGGGAGAATATTAAATCCCTGCGGCTGGTCACCTCGGCCTACCATATGCCGCGCAGCCTGCTGGAATTCCGCTACCGCCTTCCCGATACGCCAATTATTCCGCACCCGGTTTTTCCTGAAAACGTCAAAATCGGCCAATGGTGGGCCTGGCCGGGAACAGCGCGCTTGATTATGAGTGAGTATACGAAGTATCTCATCGCCAAGCTGCGTCATCAACTCACCGACTTGCTCTAAGGTTTATCCATGGCCGCCATCCGGTCCCTTATTTTCAACATCGCTTTTTTCAGCTACAGCACGCTGAGCGCCATCGCCATGATCGTACTGCTGCCCCTGCCTCGCGCCTTGACGGTCAAGGGCCTACGAATGATCGCCAAATCGACATTCTGGTTTCTCAAAACGATCATCGGCCTACGCTACGAAATGCGCGGTCTTGAGAACCTTCCCGACGGCGCAGCTATTCTCGCCTCCAAGCATCAATCGGCCTGGGACACGGGCTTTTTCTTTCACATCGCGGGCGACCCGGCCTACGTCTTGAAAAAAGAACTTCTCTCGGTGCCCCTGTTCGGCTGGTACCTTTCCAAGGTCGGGATGATCGCCGTCGACAGAAATGCCGGGGCGAGCGCAATGAAAAAAATGATCAAGGACGCCACCGACGTCGTCGCCCAGAATCGCAAGGTCGTCATTTTTCCCGAAGGCACCCGATCCGCCCCCGGCGAACATACGACCTACCATCCAGGCGTCGCCGCCATGGATCGGGCGGTGGACGCGCCGGTGATCCCGGTCGCGCTCAACTCGGGGCTTTTCTGGAGCCGTCGGGGCTTCGTCAAGCATCCGGGCACCATCATTGTCGAATTCCTTCCGCCGCTGCCCAAAGGCCTCAAAGCCCGCGATCATATGGCCCAACTGGAAACCGCCATCGAAGAAGCCAGCAACCGGCTTAAAGCGGAAGGGGAAACCACGTTTTTTCCCACAGGGACCGACTGATCGCCCCTTTCCCACTTTCTGTGGATAACCCTTTGAAAGCGCAGAAAACTTAATGTTTCTCTGTGGGAAAACCTGTGGTCATCCTGTGCCCTCTTTGTGGAAACATAACAAGAACATTCCTTGTCCAAAAGGCGGAAAAGCCTTATCTTTGAGGGACCGGCTGCCCTCAAAGGGCGGCAGATCAACTGACAACAGGAAAAAGACCAATGGTCCAGGTGGCGTCCATTTCCCAGCAGATTTGGGACATGAAATACCGTTTGAAAACGGCGGATGGCGAACCGGTAGACCGGACCATTGAAGATTCCTGGCGGCGGGTCGCCCGTAATCTGGCCTCTGTTGAAACCGATTCCGAGCTTTGGGAAGAACGTTTCTACGAAGCCTTGTCGGACTTCAAATTCCTGCCCGCCGGACGGATTTTGTCGGGCGCCGGAACCGAGCGCAACGTGACTCTGTTCAACTGCTTCGTCCAGGGTGATATTCCCGACGACATGGCAGGGATTTTCGACAGCCTCAAGGAAGCCGCGCTGACCATGCAGCAAGGCGGCGGCATCGGTTATGACTTCTCGACACTCAGGCCCAAGGGCGCCAGGGTTCATGGCGTTGGCGCAGATGCTTCGGGGCCACTCTCGTTCATGGACGTTTGGGACGCCATGTGCCGCACCATCATGAGCGCCGGGTCGCGGCGCGGAGCGATGATGGGCACCATGCGTTGCGACCACCCGGACATCGAAGCCTTTATCGAGGCCAAGCGCGATCCGGGCCGTATGCGCATGTTCAATCTGTCGGTCTTGGTCACCGACCCTTTCATGACGGCCGTACGCGAAGACGCCGACTGGAACCTCGAGTTCAAAGGCACGGTCTATAACACGGTCAAAGCCAAGGATCTGTGGGACAAGATCATGCGCTCGACCTACGATTACGCCGAGCCGGGCGTCATCTTCATCGACCGCATCAACCGCCTCAACAATCTCTGGTATGCCGAAGAAATCCACGCGACCAATCCTTGCGTTACAGGCGATACTTGGGTTCTGACAACAGATGGTCCTAAACAGGTTGCAGAACTCATCGGCAAACCCTTCCAAGCCCAAGTTGACGGTAAAACTTTCGCCTCAGCCCCCGAGGGCTTTTTTAAGACGGGAAACAAGCCGGTTCTACGTCTGCAAACTAAAGAAGGGCCGTCTCTACGCTTAACGGAAGATCATCTGGTTCTAAAAGTCGCCAAACGGACACGCTGGCGGATGGAAACCGAATGGATCAAAGCAGGGAAATTGGCTCCCGGCGACGAAATCCGCCTGCACGCCCAGTCTCCCAGTGCGCTCTGGAATGGAGAATATACGGAAGCCGAGGGCTATCTCATCGGTCTGCTTCTTGGTGATGGTACACTGAAAAAGGACAAAGCCGTTTTAAGCGTTTGGCCTGGACAGAAGGCGATCAATGGAGGAGCAGAAACCCCCGGCGCTTTAGGCATCATGAAAACTGCCGAGGCGGCGGCTCGAACTCTTCCCCACCGGAGTGATTTTGAGGGGTGGATTTCCGTCAAAGGACGAGAGGAATATCGCCTGTCCATTGCGGCTATCAAAGATTTAGCGGAAAATCTCGGCATCCTACCGGGCGACAAAAAAATTACTCCGGAAATCGAAAGAGCTTCCAGTTCATTTTACTTGGGCTTTCTCCGTGGGCTTTTCGACGCTGACGGATCGGTTCAAGGAACCCAGGCCAAAGGGGTAAGCGTTCGACTCGCACAATCCAATATTTCAACTCTTGAAGCCACGCAACGGATGCTGCTCAGGCTTGGCATCGCCAGCACGCTTTACCGAGAAAGACGTCAAGAAGGGACAAGTTTTCTTCCTGACGGGAAAGGCGGCAATAAACACTACAATGTCCAGGCCCAACATGAACTTGTTATCGCCGGTGACAATCTTCAGCGGTTCCAAGCACTGATCGGTTTTGCCGACACGGACAAAGCGACTCGGCTGCAAAACCGACTAGCCCAATATAAACGCGCGCTAAATCGTGAGCAGTTTATTGCAACCGTAGTATCGGTCATGCCTGACGGTAAAGAAGATGTATTCGATGTTCAGGTTCCTGGTATCAATGCCTTCGACGCCAACGGCCTCTATGTTCACAATTGCGGCGAACAGCCCCTACCGCCCTATGGAACCTGCCTGCTGGGCTCGGTCAATCTGGCGCGATTGGTCAGCGAGCCCTTTACGCCGGAAGCGCGGATCGACGAGGAGGAACTGGCGCGGCTGGTCGCGGTGGCGGTGCGGATGATGGACAACGTGATCGACGTGTCCAACTACCCCTTGCCCCAGCACCGGGCGGAAGCGGAATCCAAGCGACGCATCGGCCTCGGCATAACCGGACTGGCCGACGCGCTGATCATGTGCGGCGCAAGGTATGGCGCGGCCCGCTCCGTCGATCTCACCGATACTTGGCTCTCTACCATCCGCCGGGCCGCCTATCTGGCTTCAGCCGAACTGGCTAAGGAGAAAGGCGCCTTCCCGCTGTTCGATATGGAAAAACATCTGGAAGGGGAATTCATCGGTCAATTGGATGACGAAGTGTGCGACGTCATCGCCGCCAACGGCATCCGCAACAGCCATCTGATTTCCATTGCGCCGACCGGCACTATTTCGCTCTATGCCGACAACGTATCCTCAGGGCTAGAGCCGGTATTCAGCTTCAGCTACACCCGCAACGTTCTAATGCCTGACGGCAGTCGCAAGGAAGAAGAAGTCAGCGACTTCGCCCTCCGTGCTTTCAAACAAATTTGCGGAGACAGCGCGCCTTTGACCGACGCCTTCGTCGATACCCAGGTTCTAAGCCCACGCGATCATCTGGTCATGCAGGCGAAAATTCAGGAATACGTCGACAGCTCGATCTCCAAGACCATCAACTGCCCGGAAGACATTTCGTTTGAAGCCTTCAAGGAGATTTATCTCGAAGCCTACGACCTCGGCTGCAAGGGCTGCACCACTTATCGTCCCAACGACGTGACCGGATCGGTCTTGCAGGTCAAACCGGAGAAAAAGGCAGAAGACGGCCAGGGCGAACTACCGCTCGAAATGCCGACAGCCAAGGCCGAAAAGAAAGCCGACAACATCGGCGGTGTGGTCCACCAGATGTTCCAGCCGCTTGATCGCCCGGAGGCTCTGCCCGGCGCAACCTACAAACTCGCCTGGCCGGAAAGCGACCACGCCATCTACATCACGCTAAACGACATTGTCACCGACGGACGGCGGCGGCCCTTCGAGGTGTTCATCAACACCAAGGACACAGCGCACTATGCCTGGACCGTGGCCCTAACCCGGATGATCTCGGCAGTGTTCCGGCGCGGCGGCGACGTCTCCTTCGTGGTCGAAGAGCTAAAGGCGGTGTTCGATCCACGCGGCGGCCACTGGGTTGGCGGCAAGTACATCCCCTCACTTCTGGCAGCCATCGGCAACGTCATTGAAAACCACATGATCGCCATCGGCTTCATCAAAACCGACGACGGTCCGGTTGCCGAGGCTCAGCCCCAGGTGGTCGCCATCGGCGGCGGGCTGGTGGAAGCGGATGAAGAAACGGAAATTCCGAAAATCGACACCCCGCCGTCGGCCAACACCCAAAAGGGCTTCCGCAACTGCCCCCGCTGCGGCCAACCCAGCATGATCCGCCAGGAAGGCTGCGACTCCTGCACCAGCTGCGGCTATTCCAAGTGTGGGTAACCTTGGTCCGGTTTCACGGAGCCGTCATGGCCCGTTAACCTCCTTTTAAGCCGAATCGCTGATTCTTGGTGGCTACGTATGTAGTAGGGAGACGCGAAATGGACTACAAGGCTCAACTAGAACCCGTTCCTTATAGCGATTTATCCAAGGCCGCAGAGCGGATGGCCGGGCTGGACGGTCTCGACGACATCACCACGGTGGCGGTCGCCATGTGCGAACTGTTTCCCGGCGATACCGACAAATCGGCTGCGGTCATGCTGCGCATGGAGGCTTTGAAGAAGCTTCAGGATCATCCCGAAATGGGACGCTGGCAATCAGGCAACGGAGAACTGCCCGAACCTGTTTTAAAAGCTGCCGCCGACGCCCCATTCAAGGGCCGCTACAGCGCCAGCTTCGATCCGGATATGTTCTTCGCCCGCGCCGAAGAGCTTTCCAAGGGTTAACGGTCTAACCGCCTCTTCTCTTCCGCCTCGGCCTTTTTCAAAAGGCCGTGGAGCGGGCCGTCCGGGATGTTCAACTCGTCCAGGTGCTCGATAGTGTTGCGCAAATAGTCGAGCGCCCGGCCCATTTTGCCTTCTCCTTGCAAAATTAAATCAACCGCCTGATCGGGGCTCAAGCCTCCCGCGTACTGTTCGTGATGTGGGTCGGCGACGAAGGTGTAGACAGTCATCGTCTGTCTGTCGCTCCGGGCGGTGAGAAATTTTTCATCGTAGAAATCGCTGATCAGTTCGCGCTCCTGCAAATAGGCGATGGTTTTATCGCGATGGGCCGGGGCGACCCGAAAGGCCCGCCCCCGGCAGCTGCCGCCGCGCTGTAGCCCCATGACCAGCCCCGGCCTTTCTCGTGTTCCCCGGTAGGCGTATGACTTGGCGCAGAGCGCCCGGTGATAGCCATAAACCGTCGCCGTCACCACTTCTTCATAGTCGAACCCCGGCCGCCACATGAGTGAGCCGTAGCCGAATACCCAAAAGTCGTCACTCGAAGTCATGTCCTCGTCTTAACGCGGTCCCGGTGGAAATCAATTCTCAAGGATCGTATAGTCCCGGCCCATGATTTCAAAGCTCGATGATATCGCCAAACCCATGCCGAGAGGAAAGCGCCGCCTGCTCGCCACCCTGGCCGTGGCGGTTCTGCTCGCAGCGTCTTATGCCGGATACTGGTTTCATCTGGCCGGAAAAATGCGGACCCAAGTGGAGGCCCAGACCGCAAGTCTGATCGAGCAGGGCTACGAAGCCCGCTATCAAACCCTGACCATCACCGGCTTTCCCGGCGAAATCGTCATCACGCTCAACGGCCTCTCCCTCGCCGACGGCAACGGCTGGAGCATGGGAGCCCAACGCCTGACGGGACGCCTCTCACCGCTCAACCCAACTCATGCACGGATCGGGTTTGAAGGTGATCTCCGAGCTGTTTTGCCTTTGCTCGGGCGACCCAGGGTCTTTGACGGCGTGGCAGACGCCTTTTTCGCGAACCTCTCATTTGGCGGCAAAACAACCCTGTGGCAGGGCGATGTCCGCATTGAAAATCTTGAAATGGTCGAAACCAAAACCGGCGACCGGCTTGGGGTTTCCTATCTCAAAGCCCAGGCCCAGGCCAATATCGCCCCCGACCCCTCGGCCCAGCAATCGGCCTACGACCTGTTGATCCGTGCCGATAGCGCCACCTTGCCCAAGCGCCTTTCAAGCCCCTGGGGTAACAAGATTTCCGAGGCCGCGCTGGAAGCGAGCCTAATGGGCCGCATCCCGAAAGCCCGCAGCATTGAGGAAGCCTTAGCCACTTGGCGCGACATGGGTGGTACGGCGCAAATTCTCCGCGCGAACCTCAATCAGGGTCCGGTAAAGCTGGCGACCGACGGCACCATGGCGCTTGATCACGACCTACAACCGGTAGGACGGGCCATCGCTCGGGTTTCAGGGTATCTCGAAATCATTGACGCGCTGGTCGATCACGGTGTCATGCGCTCCCGCGATGCGCCATTGGCAAAGATGGTTTTGGGCGCTCTCGCCAAACGGCCCAACGGTGGGGGTCGCTCGGTGCTCAACGTTCCGCTCACCCTGAAGCACCAAACCCTCTACGCTGGCCCGATTGCCTTAACTAAAATCGACCCGGTGAAGTGGGATTTTCTTAAAAACTTGCTGTAAACTACCACCATGTTTCGTCGATTAATCCTTATCGTTTTATTCGTCAGCCTGGCGATTCCGGCCCTTGCCCAATCGCTCAAAGGCCAGATGCTGATCGCCAGCCCGGAGATGGAAGACCCCAACTTCGCCGAAACGGTGGTGCTGATCATCACCCACGACGAAGCGGGCGCTTTCGGTCTCGTCCTCAACCGCGAAATGGGACGCGGCCCGGTGCTCTCACTGATGAAAGGCCTAGGGGTCGAGCCGAAGGAAGGCAGTGCGGAAGGCGCAAAGCTTCCGATCCGCCTTCATGCAGGCGGCCCGGTCGAGCCGGGACTCGGCTTCATCCTTCATGGCCCCGGCTTTAAGGCGGACAACACGACGGTGATCAACCAGCAAATTTCCATGACGGTGGGGCCGGAGGTTATCCGCGCCATTGCCGCCGGGGAAGGACCTCGGCGCTACCTCATGCTTTTAGGCTATGCAGGCTGGGCGCCGGGGCAGCTCGAGAGCGAACTCAAGCGCGGCGGCTGGGACATCATCAAAGCCGACGCCGATATCGTGCTCGACGAAGACACCACCTCAAAATGGAAGCGCGCCCGCGACAAAATCCAGATCGGGCTTTAGAGACTCTTCTGATCATGCCCTGCTTCACCTATATCATCGGCAGTCCCGGCCAAGACGGCGGCAAAACCTACGTGGGCTGGACGACCGATCTGGAGCAACGCCTCGCCGCCCACAACAACGGCACGGGGGCCAAGTCGACGCGCGGGCGTGCCTGGACCCTGCTTTATGCCGAGAAATATGGGACGCGTAGCGACGCCATGAGCCGAGAATGGCACTTAAAGCAAGACCGTCGCTTCAGGAAGGCGCTGAAGGAATTTCTGTCCTCACTCGCCAGCCAGTGACACAGGCTCCTCCGGGTTTCGGCCAACGCGCTCGGCGGGCAGGACAACCGAAACCGTCGTCCCCTGTCCCTTGACGCTTACAATATTCAAATGACCGCCATGAACGTCCACCAACTGCCTGGACAAGGGGAGGCCCAACCCTGCCCCGTCATACTTACGGGTCAGCGAGCCGTCGATCTGGCCGAAAATAGTCATGGCGATCTCGGCCTCGTCCTGATCCATACCGATCCCGGAGTCGCTCACTTCAATGGACAATGAGCCATCCTCATTCTGGAAGGCCTTGACGGTAACCCGTCCTCGTTTTTCGGTGAACTTAACCGCATTGCTGAGAAGGTTGATCAAAACCTGCTTGATCCGGCGCGTATCGACATAAATCTCAGGTAAGTCGGATGGAATTTCCATCTTAAGGGCAATCTTCTCTTTCTGCGCCCGCACCTCAATCAACCGGCAAACAGACTGCACAACTTTTTCAACAGTCGTCCATTCCTCATGAAGATGCACCGCATTGGCTTCAATCGCCGAAATATCGAGAATGTCGTTAATCAACTCGAGCAAATGCTCACCCGAAAGATTGATATCGTTGATCTGCTCCTTGTACTTGTCGCTCAATGGGCCAAATATTTCGAGCGACATGGTCGAGGAAAAACCGATGATCGCATTGAGCGGCGTACGCAATTCGTGGCTCATATTGGCGAGGAATTCCGACTTGCTGCGGTTGGCGCGTTCGGCCTCAAGCTTGGCCATAGCCAGTTCATGCTGAGCCTGTTTTTCCGCACTTCGCACGGAAGCGATGTAGTAGCTGACCATCCCGACAAAAACCAGAGCAACCAGAAACGCCATGAGATCGTATGGACGCTTAGCGAGCATCGTAAAAATATCAAAACGAGACGATGGCAGGATGCTGACAATCTTCCAGTAACGCTCCAGCCCCCCTTCTAATTGGCGGCTCGGCGCGATGTGCTTTTTGGGGTAAACGGTGGCAAATGAAATAAACCCGACATCGGACTGGAACGATCCGCTGTCCTGTTTTCGGATAGCCCGCCACTCATCGGGATGGGCATCCGAAAAGCCCTTGCCGTTTTCGAACATAAATCCCCACTCCTGCTCTTTGGCGGGCGCGTGTATCCAATATCCATCTTTATTCAGCAAATGCGTATTTTCACTCTCCTCGGGAATCGAGGCGACGTAACGGTCGATCAAATAAGCGGCCAGATAGTTCAAAACCACCACGCCCCTTTTGCGGCCCTTATGATCGAAAACGGGCTTAGCAATGCGGATCATCGGCTTAAACGGTTTTTCGATCTTGCCGTCTTCCACATTGAGATCGAGCCGCGAAACGTAAACGTCTTCAGCATTGAGTTTCATCGTTTCGCGGAAATAATAGCGGTGGCTCTTGTCCTGCAGGCCATCTTTGGCGACAACCTTCGCCTGACCATTGACAAGATTAACCCGGACCCGCTCCATACCCGTCTCGTCGATATAACGGATTTGGTCGTAAAACCCTCTATCGGTCGAATAAGTAATGAAAAGCCGGGTCAGATGAACGCGTGCAACCGGGCTTTCATCGTTCAGCATCCGGCTCATGGCGTCACTGAAAGCCAGAATACGAATGTCCGAGCTGAGGTATTCAAGGTCTCGGATCAGACTGTTTTTAGCAAGCGTATTGTAGTTGACCTCACGGCTTTCGAGTTCGGTTCTCTCAATCCGGTGATTGAGATATTCGTAAACCCCCAACATCAGCACCAGAACCGCGACAAGTGGCGCAAAAACCGTAAGAAACACCTGCAATTTACGGTGATTTTGCATTGCTTGCGTTATAGTCGTGGCAGCCTTTTCGTTCATAAGCCCTACAACCGTGAAGGTTTAAATGTCAAAGACGAACGCTATTAACTTAAATGCCCCCGACCCAGAAAATTACAACTCTTTAAACGGGTATTCCGGTCAGTTGATCGCATCGCCATTCTGACGATGCCGCCTTCAGAGAAGGCTAATCGCAGAAGTGGAGAGAAAACAACCTTTGCGGGATTTTCGGTTATTCCGTTGATCGAAGGTGACGCGACAGGCTACGGCCAAATATCCTCAGCCAGACAATAACCGGCTTTCCAGAATTTGCCGCCCTGCTTCATCGAAATCCAGCTCTCCACTCTGAAGGGCGTCAAGGATGTTGAGTAGCTTTGGGTCGTTGCCCTCAAGCAGCCGATCTTCGATAAAATGAGCCAGGGTTTCGGCCAGGACTTTTCGGGTTCGCGCTCTCGGGTCGAGGCGGTCGCGTGCGCCGCGCAAGGTGGCGTCGTGAGCTTCCACCGCATCGGCCAGATCGGCTAGGCCCTCGAAAGTGGTTGCCGTGGTGCCGATAACCGGCACGGTCCAGTCGGATTTTTCGCGCAGATGCAGCATGGATTTCAGTTGCGCCTTGGTGTCTTTGGCGTGAGGCAGGTCGCATTTATTGACCACCAGCACATCGGCGATTTCGAGAATGCCCGCCTTGATGGCCTGGATGCCGTCGCCCAAAGACGGAGCCGAAATGACCACTTTGGTGCCCGCCACCTCGGCCACTTCCACCTCGGACTGGCCGGTGCCGACGGTTTCGATAACCACCACGTCGCGCCCTGCTGCGTCCATCACGTCAACAACCCGAGCCGCCATGCGCGACAGGCCGCCCAAATGGCCGCGCGATGCAAGCGAGCGAACGAAGACCATCGGGTCGTTGGTATGTTCCGACATGCGAATGCGGTCACCGAGGATCGCCCCGCCACTGACCGGGCTCGACGGATCGACCGCCAGCACGGCAACCGACTTGCCGCGCTTCCTCAACTCGGTCACATAAGCGTTGATTAGTGTCGACTTGCCCGCGCCGGGAGGGCCGGTAAAGCCAACCACCAGGGCACGGCCCAATTGAGGCTGGATACTCTTCAAAATATGGCTCGCATCGGGAGTACGGTTCTCCACCGCCGTGATGGCACGCGCCAGCGACGCCCGGTCCCCCGCCAAGAGCCCGTCGATCATCTTTTCAAGCTTTTCCGAAATTTCCGCCACGCCCGGTCCTTAAGAAGTGAGAATCGATGCCGAGACTTTAAGCCGGAAAAGCCGATTTTTCCAAGACTAGAGTACCCCACCTAGCCTCCCCTAGAAGGGGAGGGATCACATTTTTTACCCTCCCCCTAGTAGGGGAGTTGGAGGTACAGAGGCCCCAGGTTAACTCGCGTTTTGGTAATAGAGGTTCTGCGGGTGGCGGGCTTCAGCGAAGAAGACCCAGCGTTCGGCCAGAAGACCGGCGTATTGAATGAAGAAGGCCGCTACAAATCCTTCAAGCGACGCTTCGCCCCAGGCCAAGGCCAATAGGGCCAGCGGCAGGATGAAAACGGTAATCACGAAGACCACCGTTAGAAGCTGAAGCATTTGCGGGCTGCCGGGGTGGAAAAATTCCTTGAGATTAAACGAACCGGCTAAGAACCCCCGGGTCAATTGGCGCAACTGACGGTGATGCAGGCCGACCGCCGATTGCAAGGATGAGAGATACTTAAGACGCCGGTTCCGCCACAGGCTTGCGGCCCTGCCCAAGAATGCCAGAACCGTCAACGCGACAGCGCCGCCGGCATAAAAGTCGGCCAGATGGCTACCGAAAGCCATGGCGTAGGCCGTCGCCAAAACGAACCCCGAGGCCGTGCCCAAAAGCACGTAGTTAACCACGGTCAGCGGCGTCGCCCATTCCTGGATAAACTTGATTGAGGCGTAAATCATACCCGTGCAGACGAACAGCAGAAGCGTCACGCCTGCCCCTGCATAGCCCATGGCCATGGTGAGATCGAGAGTCTTCATGTTGGAAAATGTCATCAGCACCGGCTTGAAACCGAACCAATGGAACGCGCCGTAGAGGAAAATACCGCCCATGGTCGCAGGCAGCAAAATGACCTCGCGGGAAAGCCAACTGGTCCGCCATTGCGACGCCGCCCGCCAGGCCCGTTCGGGCCGCGCAAGATGGAAGAACGAGGCGAACAAACCGAGCCCCAGGAAGCCCAATGCAATCACACTGCCTCCCGCATAAAAGGCTCCGCCCTCCTGAACTTCGGTCGCCCCGATGGTCCAATAGAACTGCCCGGCGACGAGGGCGAGAAACAACCCCTGGCCAGCGCCGATAAGAGTGGTGAGGAAAACAACTGAAAAAGCCGGACGCATCGATCTGTTCTCCTCTTACCAACTCGCCCAATCGTCGATCGACGGCGCTTTGTCGTCGATCTTCGGGCGCTTGCGCTCTTTCTTGAGCGGGTTGTCGGCACGCACCAGTTCGTCTTCGTGAATGGTGACGCGTTGCTTGCGGCGCGGCAGGTAGTGGTTGGCCGGTTTGGTGCCCCATTCGGGCATCGACTGATACCCCCCTTCCTCGCGGATCGCCACCGAGACCTCGCTCATCGGGTCGGTCACATCACCGAACAACCGCGCACCGGCTGGGCAGGCCAAAACGCAGGCCGGTTTGCGCCGGTCGGCGGGCAAGGATTCATCGTAGATACGATCAACGCAAAGGGTGCATTTCTTCATCACACCCTGGGCCGCATCAAACTCGCGGGCCCCGTAGGGACAAGCCCAGGAACAATATTTACAGCCGATGCATTTGTCGTAATCGACCAGCACGATGCCGTCTTCCTGACGTTTGAAGCTCGCCCCCGTTGGACAGACCGGCACACAGGGCGGGTCTTCGCAATGCATGCAGGACTTGGGAAAATGAATGGTTTCAGTGTTGGGGAAGGTCCCCGCTTCATAGGTCTGCACCCGATTAAAAAACACCCCCGCCGGTTCGGCGCCATAGGGATTGAAGTCGGTCATCGGACCGGCCTCGCCCGAGGAGTTCCATTCTTTGCAAGACGTCACACAGGCATGACAGCCGACACAGACGTTAAGGTCGATCACCAGGGCGAGTTGTTTGGCCACTGTATCGGTCATGAGTTGCCCTCCCCTTTGCCCGCAACGAAGCGGCGCACCGAACCAAGGAAGCGTTTCATGCCGGGGAGCGGTTTCATGGAGGTGAACTGCGGCAGACTGTGATCCGCCCCCTCTTCGGCCTTGGTCACCTTAACCCGCACATCATACCAGGCGGCCTGTCCGGTCACCGGGTCCGAATTGGAAATATGCTCACCCGCTTCATGGGGCGGCAATTCCTCGGAAATCAGATGGTTTAAGAGGAACCCTTTGCGCGATTCTTCGGCATTCTCGTCGAGCCCCCAGGCCCCGGATGCCTTACCGATGGCGTTCCAGGTCCAGACCGTGCCGGGCTCGGTCGCTTCACTGAACTTGGCGATGCAGCGCACCTTGCCGGTCGGGCTCTCTACGTTGACCCAGTCGCCATCTTCGAACCCGCCCGCACGGCCGACGCTCGGATGGACATAGAGCACGTTGTAGGTGTGTATTTGCCGCAGCCAGGCGTTCTGGCTATCCCAAGAGTGATACATGGCCATCGGTCTTTGGGTGACGGCGTTGAGCTTGAACTCCTGGGTATCGACCAACTGGCTTTCCAGGGTTTCATAGTGGAAAGGCAGCGGATCGAAATAGGTCTCTACCCGTTTGCGCAGATGCTCGGGCGGCTGGCGACCTTCCCGTTTACCCTGGGCGGCGAGGCGGAATTTCTGCAGCACTTCCGAATAGATATGGATGAGGATCGGGTTGGTCTGGCGCACCAAGCCATGTTCGCTGGCCCACTCCAGATAACCTTCGTTCCAGTTGCGCATATATTGATAGGAGCGCGGTAGTTCATAGTGATAGTGGGCGTTGTTCTTGGCATACATCTCCCACTGACGCGGGTTCGGTTCACCGCGCATGAAATCTTCGCCCGCTTTGCCGCGCCACCCGGCCAGAAAGCCGATACCCGATCCCGGTTCGGTCTCGAAATTGACGATAAAATCAGGGTAATTGCGGTATTTCTTTTCGCCTTTCTCATTGACGAAAGAGGAAAGCCCCAGCCGCGCTCCCAATTCCAAAATCACTTCCTGGAATGGCTTGCTATCGCCCTTGGGCGGCAAAATGGGCACGCGCACACTATCCACCGGCCCCTCGAATTCGGAGATCGGCCGATCGAGGATCGACATCACGTCGTAGCGTTCGAGATAAGTCGTATCCGGTAAAACCAAATCGGCGAACTGCACCGTTTCGGAATGAAAAGCATCTGCCACCACCAGGAAGGGGATTTTATACTCACCGTTCTCGTCCTTATCGGTCAGCATCTTACGCACTTCGGTGGTGTTCATCGACGAGTTCCAGGCCATGTTGGCCATGAACAGGAATAGCGTATCGATGGGATAGGGATCGCCTCGCCAAGCATTGGTAATTGCGTTGTGCATCAGGCCGTGGACCGAGAGCGGAAATTCCCAGGAAAACCCTTTGTCGAGCCGGACCGGACCGCCCTTGTCATCAACAAACAAATCTTCCGGCGCGGCGGGCCAGCCAAGCGGCATACCGCCCAAAGGCGTGTTGGGCTTAACCTCTTCCGGCCCCTTGGGTCCTTTGGCGCAAGGTGGAATCGGGCGCGGGAAGGGCGCACGATGACGGAATCCACCGGGCCGGTCGATGGTGCCGAGGATCGACATCAAAATCGACAATGCGCGGATAGTCTGGAAGCCATTGGAATGAGCGGCCAGACCGCGCATGGCGTGGAAAGCCACCGGTGCGCCGGTGATGGTTTCGTGTTCTTCGCCCCAGGCGTCGGTCCAAGAGATCGGCAACTCGATATGTTGATCCCGCGCGGTCACACCCATTTCATGGGCCAGTTGGCGAATCGTCGCCGCCGGAATGCCGGTAATCCCCTCAGCCCATTCAGGCGTGTATTTCTCGACCCTTTCTTTCAGCAACTGGAAGGACGGCTTAACCGGCGTGCCATCCTCCATGGTGTAGGCGCCGAGCAGATGGGGGTCGGCGTCCGGGTCTCGGTTATCGACCGCTTCGTCGGTAATGCGGTCCCACCAATACTTATTCTGCGGGTCCGTGCAGCCTTCGCGCACCGGCATATCCGAGCGCAGGAAAAGGCCGAACTCGTTGCTTTCGGGGGCCTGGTTAATCAACTCGGCGGCGTTGGAATAGCGGATCAGAAAATCCCGATCATAGAGGCCCAATTCAATGATTTCATGAATGAGCGCCAGCAAAAGGGCTCCGTCGGTGCCCGGCTTGATGGGAATCCACTCGTCCGCAATAGCCGCATACCCCGAGCGCACTGGATTGACGGCGATAAACCGTCCGCCATTGCGTTTGAATTCGCCCAGGTGTTTTTTCATCGGGTTGGAATGGTGGTCTTCGGCCGTGCCGATCATGACGAAGAGCTTGGCCCGGTCGAGATCGGGCCCGCCGAACTCCCAGAACGAGCCGCCGATGGTATAGATCATCCCAGCGGCCATATTGACCGAACAGAACCCGCCGTGGGCGGCGTAGTTGGGCGTGCCGTACTGCTTGGCGAACATACCGGTCAGCGCTTGCATCTGGTCGCGCCCGGTGAAGAAGGCCAGCTTCTTGGGGTCTGTCGAACGAATGTGCTTGAGGCGCTCTTCCAAGGTATCGAAGGCTTCATCCCAACTGATCGCCTCGAACTCACCCGCCCCGCGCTCCGTGCCTTCCTTGCGCTTGAGCGGTTTGAGCAGACGCGCCGGAGAATACTGCTTCATGATGCCCGAAGCACCCTTGGCGCAGATAATCCCTTTGTTCAAAGGATGATCCGGATTGCCTTCGATGTAGCGGACCTCACCATCTTTCAAATGCACCCGAATGCCGCAGCGGCAGGCGCACATATAGCAGGTGGTGGTCTTAACTTCCGTATGTCCGGCGCTCGTGTCGCGCCCCGCAGCCTGATCGAGCAAGGGTTCGCCTTCCAGTTTGGTGCTTGTTTGTTGGCCTCCCAGCCCCGCTTTCCTTGAACATGGAAAACAGGTCATATTAGAACTTTATAATTTAGATGGCGCTAACACGTCAAACATTAGAGTCATTTTAGGAAAGAAAAGAGGCGGGAGGCTTTATTTCAGCCAGCCTTTTTCGCGGTAAAATTTTGCTGCGCCGGGGTGGAGGGGAGCGGTGAGGCCTTCGAGCATGGCGGGCGGCGTCAATGGAGCGAAAGCGGGATGGGTCTTCTTAAAGGCCTCGAGATTGTTAAACAGGGTCGCCACCAAATCGTAGACCGTATTTTCCGGCGTGTTAGCGTTGGTCACGAGGGTCGTTTTCAGCCCCATGGTAATGACCGGTTCCGGTATGGCCGCATAGGCGCCCACCGGTATGGTGGCCATCACGTAGTAGGGTGTCTTTTCGACATGAGCGCGCAAAGCCTCGCTATCGAGGGAGATCAGCCTTGAGCCAACCTCATCGGCCATCCGGGCAATCGGCTTGGAAGGAAACCCCACGGTGTAGAACAAGGCGTCAATACGCCCCGACATAAAGGCCTCCAGGGCGTTTCCCTGTTGAAAGCTGAAAGTATCGATATCTTCAAACGGATCGAGCCCATGGAGGCGGAGCGCCAAAAGGGCGTTGCCCCTTTGGCCGGAAGACAGGTTGCCGATATTGACGGCTTTCCCCTTCAGGTCGCCAACTGTCTGGATGCCTGAATCGGCAAAGGCCAGAAGATGGACCGCCTCGTCATGAAGCGCCAAGACGCTTCTCAAGGTTTTAACCGGCGTATCATTCCATTTGGCCGCACCGTTCCAGGCCTGCCAGTTGAGGTCCGACTGAACGAGGCCGAAGGTTATCAGGTCCCGCTTAACGGCATTGACATTGAATACCGAGCCAAGAGTGGTTCGTCCTTCACATCGATAATCGCCACCAGGGCGTTGGTTTAACAGATCACAGAGTGATTTGGCCGCCTGAAAATAAATTCCGGCCACAGAGCCGCCACCAATGGAAACCGGCACAGGCTTTTTAGCGCGCGCATGAAAGCCCAATGACGCAGAGACAAACAATACCGTAGACAGGCAAAGGATCAGGGTTTTCAGCGGGTTGCTCATAGTCTGATCTTAACGGGAAACGAATTGCACTTTAAAGTTTTTAGTTAAGCGCCGCCCAGAAAGTGTCTAAACTTTACTCCTTAGCTTTTGGCTCTCAACGCAACAAAGAGGATGTTCGACCACCATGTCCTGGAGCCTTTTGCAGCGAAAAATCTTTATGGCTGTATTGACCGTCGTCCTTTCCGGTTGGGCCGCCTTGGCGGGAGCCGAAGAACCGGATGCGGATATTGGATCGGGAGATAGCATCAGGGAACGGCCCTATGTGGTGGTGGTCAACAACGCCCCGCCCTTCCGCCTGATTGAAGCATGGGACGACAAGAGCGGCTATTCCGGCGCTTATATCGACACCGTCAACGAAATCAGCCGCCGAACCGGGCTTCCGCTTGAATTCAGGAACGTGCCCTTCGCCCGCGCCCTGGCCATGATGCAGGCAGGCCGCGCCGACATGATGCTCGGCCCCACTTGGAGCATTGAGCGGGCCGATTTCATGTATTACCTCAACGCCGCCTTTCCCGCCGAAGCCAAGGTTTTTTATCTCGCCCCCAATTCATCCGATATCACCCGCTACAGAGATTTGTTGAACCGCGAGATCGGGGTGCTGCGTTCGGCCCGTTATTTCGATCCTTTCGACGACGATGACCGAATATCCAAATACAAACTGGACCGCTATGAAGCGGGGTTCAAAATGCTTTCCCGCGGTCGGCTCGACGCGCTTATCATCCCCGAACGCCAAGGGCGTTTTCTGTCACGCGATATGGGCTTCAACTTCCGCACCGCATCCTTCCGTATTCCAGGCCTTCCCTCTTTCATCACGGTCTCCCGAAACTCAAGACTGCTCGAACATAAAGAGGTGATTGAAAAGGCTATGACCGAGCTTAACGCCGAAGGCTTCTTCCAGCGCCTGATCTCGACCTATCTGGAATAACCTGAGAGACCTAATTGACGAAAAACAGAACCGTCATCACCAAACCGACGCAGACGATAAAGCGCCGGGCGATCCGTTTGGGAAGACGCTTGGCTATCGCGGCACCGGCATAGCCGCCCACCGTCGCGGCAACCGCCATAACCGCCGCCTCGTTCCACTCGACGATTCCGGCAACGGCGAAGGTGGCGATGGAGGCGGCCGAAAGGATGAACGAGATAACGTTCTTCAGCCCGTTCATCAGATTGAGGTCGCGGTAGCCTTGGGCTGAAAACAACGCCAGCAAGACAATCCCCAGACCGCCATTGAAATAGCCGCCGTAGGTACTAACGGCCAGGGTGGGCAGCCAGGGCCTTGAGGGCGCCTCACCCGCCCGACGCTCCGCCAGAAAAACCGATACCCGATCACCGAAAGCAAAAAGAACCGTTGCAAACAATAAAAGGTAAGGGACGACAAACCGAAAGACGTCGCTCGGAGTAACCAACAGCAGCAAACTACCCGCAACACCGCCAATCACCGCCAACCCCACCAGTTTAAGCAACGGCTTCATGCCAAAGTTTTTGATTTCCTTAAAAAATCCCAAAGCACTACTCAGGTAGCCGGGAAACACGGCGACCGTGCTGGTCGCGTTGGCCGGAATGGGCGGCACGCCGACGTAGACAAGGGCGGGAAAGGTCAAAAAGCTGCCGCCGCCCGCAATAGCGTTAAGCGCGCCGGCGAAAAACCCCGCGGCGATTAGAATACCCAGATGATACGGATCGCCCATGACTGGATTAGCCTGCGTTCTGTTGCCGCAGGCCCGGTTCAGGCGGGGTTTCGGGCGGACCGGCGAAGCACTGGGCCATCTCCATCCATTGACGTGCCGCGTCACCGGCAACCTGAAGGTCCGTATCACCAAGAGCGCGGCACTGGGTCACCACCTGGCAAAATTCTTCCGCATGTCCTGTCACAAAATTATTGGTGCTCGGTTCATTCCATTCCCAAACGGCTCCCGAAGGTGCGGTCAGTTTGACGTAAGGCGGTTCGCCCGGTGGTGTCATTTTCCGGTTCTTGAAAGTCCAGCCGAAGGTGTTGACGCCGAGAACCGCAATATTCTTGATGCGATCCGTATTAACCCGCTCGACCCTAAGAAGATCATAGACCGCTTGACCGTGAGCCCAGGTTTCCATCAGCCGGGCGGTAACAGATGAACGGACACTCATATCGGGTCCGGCCCATTTGACCCGCTGCTTGGCGTCGGCCTCGGCGAACCGCTCCGCCATGGGAAGATAAAAATCGCGCCATGCTGCGATCAGAGCCTTGCCTTTTAGGCCATCGAGCCAGCGGCGGGTCACCTCCAAATGGCTTTCTCCGGCCATGAGTGGCGGCAAGAGTTCGTCCATCAGGGCGGCAAAAGCCGTTTCGTCTTCGTAGGACAAATCGGCCGCCACATTCCAAAGGTGAAGGTGACCAATGACGTCGTCGATGGTCCAATCCTTAAATCGGGTCGGCGTAAATAACGCAGCCTCTTCCAAAGGCGCGATCAACCGGTAAAGCGCTTCACTTTCATCCTTGAAATCATTGGCTAAACCACGCATGTCGCCGCCCCTTTTTTAACCCTTAGGGGCTGAATATCCCCTTTACGTAAGATCACCATAACTGCATGGATCGTTTTCCCGCAAGCCCACCGTGACAGGGGAGAAAAAAAATGCCAGCATGGCGATGCGAAACAAAAAGACGCCTTTAATAAGTCGCCATGACGAACGGGGAGCGCCTATGGCCATATCGAAGAAACTTCAGGACGCCCTTAAAAACCGGCGGGAGAAAGCCCTCAAAGGGGGCGGCGAGAAAAAAATCGCGGCGCGCCACGAAAAGGGTCTGATGACGGCGCGTGAAAGGCTCGAAGGCCTTTTCTCCAAAGGCACTTTTCAGGAATACGGACTCCACGCCCACCACGAAACCCATCATTTCGGCATGGACAAAAAGGAATTGCCTGGCGATGGCGTGGTCAGCGGAACTGGGTTCGTCGATGGTCGCCCGATTGCGGCGTTCAGCCAGGATTTCACCGTCGCCGGGGGGTCGCTCGGCCGGGTCCATGCGGAAAAAATCTGCGAGGTCATGGACTACGCGGGCAAGGCCGGCATGCCGCTTGTGGGGTTCAATGATTCCGGCGGCGCGCGCATTCAGGAAGGCGTCGAATCCCTCTCCGGCTACGGTAAGGTGTTCAACCGCAACGTCCGGCTTTCGGGCGTCGTGCCGCAGATTGCGGTGATCGCCGGGTCCTGTGCGGGCGGCGCATCCTATTCTCCGGCGCTCATGGATTTCATCATCATGGTGCGCAACAGCGCCACCATGTTTATCTGCGGCCCCGAGGTCATCAAGGCGGCCACTGGACAGGTCACCTCCATGGAGGAAATCGGCAGCGCCGAGGCCCATGCGGCAGTCAGCGGCAACATTCATTTTATCGCCGAAGATGACGCCCATGCGCTTTCCATCGTGCGCGAACTGCTTTCCTACCTGCCGTCCAACAACATGACCGACCCGCCCCATCGGACGGACGACACCCTCTCCGTTACGCCGGACGCCTGGCTTGACGAAATCATTCCGGAAGACCCCAAAAAAGCTTTCGACGTTTTGGAAGTGATCGGTCGCTTGATGGACGACGGGCGGTTTCTCGAAGTGCAGCGGGAATTCGCCCCCAATCTTGTCGTCGGCTTCGGACGCATTGACGGCGTGGTGACCGGGGTCGTCGCCAACCAACCCATGCATATGGCGGGCGTTCTCAACATTGACGCTTCGGACAAAGGGGCGCGCTTTATCCGCTTCTGCAACGCGTTTAACATCCCCATCGTTACCCTGGTCGATGTGCCCGGATTTTTGCCCGGCGTCAATCAAGAACGCGGCGGCATTATTCGCCACGGCGCAAAAATGCTTTTCGCCTACGGCTCGGCCACCGTACCCAAGATCACGGTGATCATGCGCAAGGCCTACGGCGGAGCCTATCTCGCCATGTGCAGCCAGGACATGGGCGCCGACCTGGTGCTGGCCTGGCCCTCGGCGGAAATCGCCGTCATGGGGGCCGAAGGGGCCGTCAACATCCTCTATCGCAAGGAACTGGGCGAAGCCGAAGACCGGGCCGCCAGAGCCGCTGAACTGGCCGAGGAATACCGCGAGGAGTTCGCCTCGCCTTACCTTTCAGCCGGCAAGATGTTCATCCAAGACGTCATCGAACCGGCGCGCACCAAGCCCGCCATCGCCTTGGCTCTGCGCACTCTGCTTTCCAAGCGCGAAGCCCGTCCACCGAAGAAACACGGCAACATCCCCTTGTAGGCCTTAAACCATGGAGCATGTCACCTTCATAGCCAGCGGTTTCGGCATTGTCATTGCGGTTTTGGCCGCCCTCTGGGGCGTCTGCGCCCTGGTCGGACTCGGCTTCAAACCACGCCAGGGCCATACCACCTTGAAGGAAGATGAGGACCGTCTGACCTATGACGGTGTGCCGCCTGAGCATGTGGCCGCCATTTCGGCCGTTCTCGCTCAGATCATTGACGAGCCTTACCGGATCGTCTCCGTTTCCGCCCCGGCCCACCGGTCGCTGGCCTGGGAAGAAGAAGGCCGCTTCGAACAGGCCTCGGGCCATCGAGTCCGTTGGGACTGGAACGCCGCCCCATCAACCCGTTCCAAACCGAAGAGGAAGAGATGAGAACTTTCCGCGTTTCCGTTGACGGCACCGATTATACGGTAACCGTCGAAGAGCTGGGGGGGCTCGACGACGCTCCGCCGCCCACATCCGCCCCCCTGCCGGTGTCTACCGCCAACGCGGCGACCGGCCATCCACCACCTCAGACCACCGAGCAGAAATCGACTGCCAAAGCCGCCGAACCGGGCGACGTGGTCAGCTCCTTGGCGGGCGTGGTTTCCAAAGTCGAGGTCACCGTCGGACAGGCCGTTAAGCAGGGCGACACACTGCTCAAGCTTGAGGCGATGAAAATGAATACCGACGTGGTCGCCCCAAAGGATGGAACGGTCAAGGCCATCTCGGTGAGTGAAGGCGCTTCCGTTCAAGAAGGCCAAGTGCTCATGACCCTCACATAGGAACCGCCGCCCCATGGAAACCCTCTCCGACGCCATTGCGCTCACCGGCATAAAACACCTGACCTGGCAGATGCTGGTCATGTGGGGGGTCATTCTGGGCCTTCTCTATTTGGCGGTTTATAAAAAGTTCGAACCCCTGCTGCTGGTTCCCATCGCCTTCGGAGCGCTGCTCGCCAACCTGCCGACCGAAGGCATCGTCAACGCTCCCGTAGGCGACCATCCGGGCGGCCTGTTTCACTACATCTCGCAAGGCGTTCATCTGGAAATCTTTCCTCCACTGATTTTCATGGGGGTCGGCGCCCTCACCGATTTCGGCCCCCTGATCGCCAACCCACGCACCCTGCTGTTAGGCGCTGCTGCCCAATTCGGGGTTTTTGCTACCTTTCTGGGCGCGATTTTTCTCGGTTTCTCACCGGAACAGGCCGCCGCCATCGGCATTATCGGGGGGGCCGACGGCCCGACATCGATCTTCCTCTCCAACAAACTGGCGCCCGAACTGCTGGCCCCCATCGCGGTGGCGGCCTATAGCTATATGGCGCTCGTTCCACTGCTTCAGCCCCCGATCATGCGCGCGCTGACCAGCGAAAAGGAACGCGCCATCCGAATGCGTTCTCTGCGACCGGTTTCGCGGCTTGAAAAGCTCATCTTCGCCCTGGCCGTCACGGTAATCTGCATCCTGCTCGTTCCGGCTGCCTCGGCGCTCATCGGTATGTTGATGCTCGGCAATTTCCTGCGCGAATCAGGGGTGACCGAGCGACTTTCCAAGGCAGCTCAGAACGAATTGATTAACGTAGTCACCATCTTTCTCGGCACCAGCGTCGGGATCACCATGACCGGCGAGCGATTCCTTCAGGTGGAAACCCTGATGATTTTGGGGCTGGGCGTGATCGCCTTCGGCATCGCCACGGCATCAGGCGTCCTCATGGCCAAGGCGATGAACAAGCTTTCACCGAAGAACCCGATCAATCCGCTTATTGGCTCGGCGGGAGTTTCAGCGGTGCCCATGGCGGCGAGGGTTTCCCAGGTCGAGGGCCAGCGCGCCGACCCGCAGAACTTCCTGCTCATGCACGCCATGGGCCCCAATGTCGCAGGCGTCATCGGCACCGCCGTCGTGGCCGGTTACATGATCGCCAGACTAGCCGGATGACGAGATCGGCCCAAAAATCACCTTAGAGGGTTCAAATTCCCCCACTTTTTAATCTTTCGTTTGACCAAACTTCCCCGGTCACGGTTTAATAGGCATAACGCAGGCCGGTCGAACGGCCCCGGACGAAAACAAACAGGGCAATTCAGCGGAAACCCGACCATGCCAGCCAACATCGATTACAACGAAGTGCATAACCGAGATGAAGAATCCCGCCAGTTCATCACCTTCACGCTGGGCGATGAAGAATACGGCGTCCATATCATGTCGGTACGCGAGATCAAGGGTTGGTCGGATACCCGTAAGATGCCCAATACGCCGCAGTTTGTCCGTGGCGTTATCAACCTGCGTGGCGAGGTTCTGCCCATTTTTGACCTGCGAGCCCGTTTTGGCCTCGGCGAAACCGATCCCACACCGACCCATGTGGTGATTATTATCAACGTCGGCGGCCACAATATCGGCATCCTGGTCGATGGGATTTCCGACATCGTTACCGTTCATCGAGGCCATATTCTTCCGGTTCCCAAGATGGACCAAAGGCCGGACGAAGAATATTTAAGCGGCATCATCATGATCGAAGAGCGGATGATCGCCATTTTGGCTAGCGAAAAGCTTTTCGATTACGCCCTGGTCGAACAGGCCGAGGCGCTGGTCGGTTAATCCTTTCCTGGCATAGCCGACAAGGCGACAGTGCAGGCCGGAACAAGAATCATTTCGAGAAGCTCCCCTCTGTTAATGTCAGAGGAACTAACCGTGATCAATTGCAACTCTCCGCAATTTGAACATGATTTTCTTGTAAGATAGCTTTTGCATCGGAAGGCAGCAAAGGAGCCGCATCATGTCCACAAATTTGATTCCCTGGAATGACGATTTTTTGATCGGCATCACCGAACTGGACGACGAGCACCGCGATCTCATCGAGCAATTCAATGCCTACACCAAGGCGCTCAATGAAGAACAGGGGCTGGCCGAAATCAGAAAAATTCTCGGCAATCTTTACGCCCGGCTGGAAATGCACTTCGCCCTCGAAGAAAGAGTTATGCGGGCCTTCGAATACGAGGACTTCCAAGACCATAAAAGCGAACACAATTCTTTGCTGAACGAGTATTCGGACTTTATCGAGAAATTCCGGGAAGATCCCGAGCTTGAGTATGAAGAATTGGTGAGCAACCGCATCCGCCATTGGATCGTTCATCATATCCTGGAAAGCGACAAAAAAATGGCTCGGATGATTCATTACATGAGCGCCGAAGAAAGAGAAAAGCTTAGAAATTTCTTCGACTCACCGGTGCAATCGCCCTCGGAATAGACGAAAAGGACTTAGGGTCAGGCCTCTACCCTCTTGAAAGCCTGACAGCCCATCCCCACCTTACATTCAAATGATCTAATATGTGAGGTGTTTCATTATGTTCGACGCCGTCAAAATCCCTTTTGAGTCGGTTATGCTATTCAACATCGTCAAGCTAAAGCCCGATGCGGATATGGACGATGTGGAAATGGCGATGGGCGAAATGTGCAATACGGTGAAGGAAACCTACGGTGACGACAAGGGCGGCTTCATCGCCGGTCAGGTGTTCAAATACGCGGGCTTCATCAGTGACGAGGGGTCGGTCGGCGACCCTGGCGAGGAAGGGGAGCATCTTGCCATCGTCACTTACTGGAAATCCTTCGACCAACACGAAGCCAGCCATGCCGATCATGTCTTTAAGCAAAAGTTCGATCATCTGGCGACTTATTGCACTGAAACCAAAGAGCTCGGCTACGAGTTGCTCTGGCAGGGCGTGCCGGAAAAATAAAGTGATCGATAGCAGCGATAAGAAAGCCGCCTCTTTTTTAAGAGGCGGCGAGTTCGACATGTATGCGTCAAGCGACGATTTCCGTTAATCCAAGGTCTCACTGTAATCGGAAAGAAACTCAAGGAAACGGTCGGCGGGCATGGGCTTGCCGATGAAGTAGCCCTGCACTTCATCGCACCCCAATAGCTTGAGTAGGTCGATGTGCTCCTTCTCTTCAGCTCCCTCGGCGATGACATCCATATCAAGCGAATGAGCCAGCTGAACGATGGTCGAAATAATCTCCTGATCGGCCTTGCTCTCCGGAGCCCCCTTGACGAAGGACTGATCGATTTTCAACCGGTCGATGGGGAAAGTTTTCAAATAAGCCAGTGACGCCTGCCCCGTGCCGAAATCGTCCACCGCAACACTTGATCCCATTTTGCGCATCGTGTTCAGGTTCTTCAACGCCACACCAACATCTTTCATAAGTGCCGTTTCGGTGATCTCAAACTCCAGAAATTCAGGCGGAACCCCAGTATTTTCGATAAACCGGGAGACATAGCGAACAAAATCCAGTGAGCCCAATTCTTCGGCCGAGATGTTAATGCCTATACGCAGTTTCAGATGATGGCTTTCGGCCCATATTGCCCCCGTGCGGCAGGCCTCCCCAACCGTCCAGATGGTTATTTCCTCAATCAATCCAGATTTTTCGGCAATGGGAATGAATTCGGCCGGCGAAATCCATTCGCCGTCTTCCCGCTGCCAACGCACCAGAGCCTCACACCCAATGATGGCCTTGGTCTTGAGGTCAATCTGCGGCTGGTAAAAAAGCTGGAACTCGTTGTTTTCAATGGCCGCATGAAGCCAAGCCACGACCTGGGTGTTGCGAACCAACTTTTCCTTGATCATATCGTCGAAATATTCGAGCCCACCCGACGGGATTTTACTAACCTCATGATGAGCAATCTCAACATCGGTCAAAATCGACTTGGTCGTTGACTCATCAGGGTCAATGAGGCTGACACCCATGAAAACATTGAGAAAAATATTCGAGCCCATGAGATCAAACGGGTCGCGGACCAATTGATAGAGCCGGTCGGCCGCCGTTTTCTGCCGCGCCTCTCCTTCATCCTTGCCCGCCAGATACAATACCTTAAACAACCTGGGACCCGTCCGGGCCGCCACGCCTCGGCCTTTGATAAAGTCTCTGAGCCGCGAGCTGGTTTCGTAAACGATCAACTCGGAAGCCTCGAGGCCGAAAGTACCGACGATATCGCCGATGCCGGAAAGCTCGATGGTGGCAACGAACCCCCGACGATTATCGTTAATCGCCTCAGTCAATTGCTCATTGAAATAGGTCTCGTTGGGCATTCCGGTAAATGAATCCGTATAGGCCAGTTGGTTGATCCGTATTTCCGCCTGCTTACGATCGGTGATGTCATTAATGATGGCGCTGAAAAACTTCTTCCCGCCCTGCTCCCAAACGCCAAGAGATAATGCAAGGGGGAATTCCTTGCCATTTTTACGAAGCCCGAATAGCTCGACCGTTTTACCGATAACTTTGTAATCTTCGCTTTCGACGGCCCGTTTGAGACCTTTTTCATGTCCCTCCCGGAACCTTTTCGGGATGACCGAGAGCAACGGGTGGCCGAGCATTTCCTCTTCGGTATAGCCGAACATGGCCTCCGCACCCGGATTCCAAGTTGCCAAATTACCTTCGCTATCGATGGAAACGATACCCGTTACATTACTGGCCCCCATGATCGAGCGGAGTTTCTGCTCGTTGTTTAACAGATCATCTTGCACTTTCTTCCGCTCAACAGCTTGCCCGACTTGAGCGCCGATATGCGCCATCACTTCGAAAATATTGGAAAGGGGTTCGCGCGGTTCCTTTGAGAAAAATTCAAAGACCGCCACCACATCGTTGGCGGCATGAATGGGAAACGCGAACCCGGCCCGCAAACCGATATCTGTATCGCCCTGTGCTCTTGGGAAATTGGGGTCCTTAGTTACGTCGGTAATCCAGGTCGGCTCACCGCTCTCCAACACTCTGCCCGGCAACCCCACCCCAGAGGGAAAGCGGGCCATTTCAGTCAATTTCTTGAACGCTTCAAACTCTTCCGGTGGATGAAGCGACCAAATATCCGCCGATTCCAACTCTCCATCTTTCTCATCCAAGACAAAGACGTGCCCAACCGGCCATCCGGTAAATTCACAAACCAGATCGAGGCATTCCTGCATGGCCTCCGACAGATCTTCCGTTTCGTTGGCGATCACCGCAACCCGCTGCAACAGTTCGATCATCCGGTTGCGCTCTTTGAGGGTCTCTTCATCCCTTTTACGGTGGCTGATATCCTCTTTGACCGCCAGATAGTGAGTGATTGCGCCGCTCTCAGCCTTAATCGGCGAGATGGTCGCTGATTCCCAATAGAGCGTGCCGTCTTTCTTCCGGTTATGGAACTCGCCACGCCACTCCCGACCGGCGGCAATCGCCCGCCAAAGCGCCTCATATTCTCTTTGGCTGGTATGGCCCGACTTTAACATGTTGGGGTTACGCCCGACCGCTTCTTCCGGTGTATAGCCTGTCGTTTCGGTAAACTTCGGATTGACGTATTCGATAACCCCCTCGGCATTGGTGATCACCACCGTCGCCGGGCTCTGCTCGACCGCTTTTGAAAGGCGGGTGATATTCTTCTGAGCCGCCTTTCCCTTCTCAATCTCCTCGGCCAGCTTTTCAATCGTGCCCATATGACGGGCCAGAATTGAAACCGCCAGGGTTAGCGCCGAAACCACAATCGCGGTGATGCCGATGCCGGTCGCCAGAACCGAAGGGGATATGCCCGGTGAATTGATGAAACCTTTTTCCAGGGGAATGAAATAGGCCGCCTCCATAGCGATGAAGTGCATTCCAGCGATGGCAACCCCCATGAAGACGCCGCCAATCAACGATTGGGCCCATGAAGGAAGAGCGACGGTCTGACTCTGCAAGATAAACTTGGCGCTCAAGGCTAAAATGGCGAGGACGGCGGCAAAGCCGATGGAAAGCGCAAATTTCCAAGGGGAGTAGTAGATAAGCGCATCCAGCTCCATGGCCGCCATACCGGCATAATGCATGGCGCCAATGCCCAGCCCCATCACCACGCCACCGCCGACCAAAAGCCAAAGGGATGCATGCTCCCGGCTGATCACCCAGAGCGCCACACCACTGGCAATGATGCCGGGGAAAATGGAAACGACCGTTTTGATCAGGTTATAGCTGACCCCACAGGGCAGGCTGAAAGCCAGCATGCCAATGTAGTGCATGGCCCAGACCCCGCCACCGAGCGCCAAAGCGCCGGGAAAAATCCACACCAGTTGCTCAATACCGCCCTTGGCTCGACCGCGATGGCCGGAAATCTCAAGCGCCATAAAAGATGCAAAAATCGCCGTCAAAACCGATAAGGCGACGAGCGTGAGGTCATATTCCCCCAGGTAGGCAACGGAAAGATCCTGTTCCGGCCCCAAAAACTGAATAAATCCACCCATCCAGTATTACTTTTATCATCCGAGCAAAAGCGCCGCATTTCGCACGCGGTCGTTTAAAAACAGGTCACTATACAATGAAGTCGCCTGGAACCACACCTATCTTTTTAAGATAAAAATTGACACCGACTCTTAAACCATGCCGCGCATGCGCTTCACTTCAATTGCCGTACACCGATCCATCACCACCTGCAGCCCCGCCGCTTCAGCCTTCCGGGCAGCTTCCTCATTGACGATCTCAAGCTGCATCCAAACCGCTTTGGCGCCAGCAGTAATCGCCCGCTCGACGATCGGCTCGACTGCCTCGGGTTTTCTAAAAACATCTACGATATCAATGGATACCGGAATATCTTCCAGGCTGCCGAAGACCTTCCTGTCGGCAATTTTCTGACCGGCAAACCCCGGATTGACCGGATAGACATCGTACCCTTGGCTGAGCAAAAACCGCAGAACCTGATTGGATGTCCGCTCCTCCTTGGGGCTGGCGATTTCCACGGCGATGGTTTTCGCTTCGGACAAAAGAGACTGCAGGTCGGCCGGATCGGTCAGCGGCATAATTTTATTCCTCATCCTGCCAAACGGGGGATTGCTTGGTGAAAAACGCCTTGATCCCCCGGCGGGCGTCTTCGCCGGTATTGGCCTCGATCATCTTGTCGATGCCGAACAGATACGCCTGTTCGATGGGCATGTCCATCTGCTGATAGAAGGCTTTTTTGCCAAGACGGATGGCCTCGCTCGATTTGGCCGCGATCTTCTGCGCCAACGCCTCAGTCCGCTCGCGCAATTCATTGTCGGGTACGGCCCGGTTGATCAGCCCGAAGCGGACCGCATCGTCGGCATCGAACATATCGCCGGTCAGGGCCATTTCCATGGCGTGTTTGCGGTGCATGTTGCGCCCCACCCCGATCAGCGGCGTGGTGCAAAAGCCGCCCAGGTTGACCCCCGGCGTACAAAATCTAGCCGTTTTGGCGGCGACCGCCAGATCACAGGTCGCCACCAGTTGCGCCCCGCCCGCCGTGGCGACACCCTGGATGCAGGCGATGATCGGTTTATCGCCGTGCAGAATGGTCATCATCATTTCCGTGCAACGGTCGAAAATCTCTCGCTGTGCCGCCTGATTTTCTTCCACGCCATCGCCGGACGACATTTCTTTCAGATCATGCCCAGCGCAAAATATTTTCCCCTCGTTGGCCAGGACAATCACCTTGACCTGCCTATCGGCATAAGCCTCGTTAAGCGCCTGTTTCAAAGCGGCGATAGCATCGAGCGATAAGGCGTTTCCTTTTCGCGGTTGGCTGAGCGTCAACCACAAAACTCTCCCCGACATTTCTTTCAAGAAATACGGGCCCTCACCCGCTTCGCTTATTTTCCCTGCATCGTTCATTTGGCCATTACACCTTTTTCCTAACGGTTAGCCAGTATAGCCAAAATGCCTAAGTCTGCACCCCCGCTCCGGCCGAAACAGTCATAAACCAAAGTTATAAGTCGCTAAACTTGCCTTTCCGGTTGATTGTTCGCCTCCCCTTTCCCGTTCATCTTCGCACCATCAATCAGTGAACGCGGAAAACCAAAATGGCGACCAACGACACCAGCGAACCGAATTCCAATCCCGTGATCTGGGATTTGCCCCTTCGGCTTTTCCATTGGGCAATGGTGACGGCCGTTCTGGTCGCATCGGTGACAGGATATCTTTTGCCGGACTGGTGGCTGAACATTCACGCCTACGCCGGATATGTGCTGAGCGGATTATTACTCTTCCGCCTTTTGTGGGGTATTGTCGGCAGTAAATACAGCCGATTTGGCAGCTTCCCCCTCAAGAGCGCCGAATCCAAAACCCATCTGCTCGACTTATTACGCGGACGCTCAAAAGCTTACGCCGGGCACAATCCGGTCGGAGCTTGGATGATCGTCTTGCTTCTAGCCACCCTCACCGCCTTGATTTTTACCGGGTTCATCGTTTGGGGCGGTCAGGAAAACAGCGGTCCCTTCAGCGCCGTCGTCGGATATCGGTTGGGTGAGTTCACCGAGGAAATTCATGAATTTTTCGCTGGTCTGTTGATGGCCCTTATTGGGATTCACCTAGTGGGCGTTCTGGTTGAAACCGTCTTTTTCAAGCATCGTGTCCTGCCCGCCATGATCGACGGTCGCAAACCGCTTTCCCCTGACGAGAAACCCGTAACGCTCTGGCACAACCTCATCGGCACCCTGGTTCTCGCTTCAACCGTTGTCGGGATTATCTATCTCGCAGTAACCGTCGGGGAAACCCAAGCCAAAACCGCCCCGCTCCCCGCTTCCTATAAGCAGGAATGCGGCGACTGCCACTCTCCCTACCACCCCAGCCTGCGCACCCAGGCAAGCTGGCGGACGATCATGGAGAACCTGGGGGATCATTACGGCGAAGACGCCAGCCTCAACCCACAAAAAACGGAACTGATTGCTTCGTATTTAAAAGACAACGACGCCGAAAAATTCGACACCGAAGCGGCCCATAAGATCGGCCGGGTCGGCACATCAAGCCACCGCATGACCGACACCCGTTTTTGGCAAAAAAAGCACGACGACTTCAAACCTCAAGCTTTCAAACACAAAGCCGTCGGTTCGAAGGTCAATTGCAACGCCTGTCATAAGGACGCGGAAACCGGACGGTTCGACGACGCCCGCATTGACGTTCCCAAAGGAGTAAAATCATGAAGCCCCTCTTCTTAACCGCTGCCATTGGTCTGGCGCTCGTTCAAAGCCAGCCTGCCGCCGCATCGGCCCTTCTCGACCAATATGCCCAACAGGCAAAAACGGAATCATCCGATTTCAAAGAATTTAGGCCGGAACGGGGCCGGGATTTATTTTTATCACGCCACAATACGGGAAAACCGGAAACGCCCTCTTGCACGTCTTGCCACACGGAAAGCCCCCTCAAGGCAGGCCTGACCAGGGCAGGAAAAGCGATTGAACCAATGGCCGCTTCGGCTTCGCCGAACCGCTACACCGACTCTGAGAAAGTGGAAAAGTGGTTCCGCCGCAATTGCAACAGCGTCTTGGGGCGCCCCTGCTCGGCGCGTGAAAAAGGCGACTTCATCACCTTCATGCTGACCCAATAAATATCCAATTCGGAGACCGTCATGTCCTTAAAAAGCAAACTATCCTTTGGCCTCGCCCTTATCGCCCTCTCACTCTCCCAGGCGCAAGCGGACGAGCGTTACCGTCCCGTCGACGATAAAATGGTTTTAGATGAATGCGGCGCCTGTCACATGGCTTTCCAGCCGCAAATGTTACCCAAACGATCCTGGGAAAAGATCATGGCGACCCTGCCAAATCACTTCGGAGAAGACGCCTCTCTCAGCGCGGAAAAAACCCAGCATATTCTCAGCTACCATATCGAAAACGCATCCGATTCCGGCTGGTGGAGCGGCAAGTTCCTGCGCGGCGTCAAGGATAGCTGGACCCCCATGCGGATCACCGAAATTCCCTATTGGATTCGCGAACACAACGAAGAAGTTCCCGCCTATGCCTGGAACGACCCGAAAGTAAAAACAAAAGCCAATTGTCTCGCCTGCCACCCTCGGGCTAAAAATGGCGACTACGACGACGATTAGACCGCCATTTGCGCGGCGTGAAGGGGAAAAGTGACATGAGCAATGCCCGAACTGAGCGGTTTGAAATACGATCGCTCATTTTCTCCTTCATCGTCATGGCGGTTTGCGAGTCGTTCTTTTTAATCGATGTCGCAGCGGATGTGCTGCGCATCGACATCGACACGACTTGGTTCGAGCATGAACATATCGAGCTGATATCCGTCCTCGCCCTGGCCGTCGCCTTGATTGTCATTGGGCGGCAGATCGTTCACCTCTTGAAAGAACACCGTCAGGCGAAAGCCTCCGTTCAAGTCGCCTCAGGGGAACTGCTCGACGTCATCAACCGACATTTCGACGAGTGGAATTTTTCACCTTCCGAACGGGACGTGGCGCTGCTGTTGATTAAGGGAATGTCGACCCAGGAAATCGCCGACCTCAGAGACACCAAAACAGGCACCGTCAAAAGCCAAAGCAGTGCCATCTATCAAAAAGCCAACGTCCGCGGCCGCAACGAACTGGTCGCTTTTTTCGTTGAAGACCTTTTGGCCGGCGAGCGGATGATAAGGTAGGCGGAGCCAACAAACAGACAGGCTCGAGAAAATACAAAAAGTTCGCCATAAGCCTTGAACCGGGCCAGCCAATGAGTCAGTCTAGGCATTGAAATTGCGAGATAAATTGACATCTAAGGATTGTCCAACCGACCAGACGAAACGAGGTGCGCGATCCAAAAAGTTTGGGACACCATTGTCGAAAACGCCGTGGCGCTACGCCACGACCTACACCGCCAGCCGGAACTCACATGGGCTGAGCGGCAGACGGCCCAAACCCTTCGCGATATTCTGACCCAACACGACATCACTTGGCGCCCCTGCGCCGAGCTCGGCACCATCGCAACCTTTGCCACAAACGCAACCGGCCCTCATATCGCCCTGCGCGCCGACATCGACGCCCTGCCCATCGAAGAGCAATCGGGCGTCGCCTGGGCTTCCCAAATTAACGGCTGCATGCACGCCTGCGGCCACGATGGACACGCCGCAACAATGGCGGCAACCGCCCAGTGGCTGAAACAAAACGAAGCGGCCCTGCCAAGCCCGGTCTCGTTGTTTTTTCAACCCGCCGAAGAAGGCGGACACGGGGCGAAGAAAATGATCGAAGACGGCGCACTTAAAGGCATCGACGCCATTTTCGGTTGGCACAACTGGCCCGCCATTCCCTTCGGCCAAGCCGTATGCCCCGAAGGCGTGGTCATGGCCGCCAACGGCACGTTCCAGATCAATGTGCTGGGCCGGGGTGGTCATGCCAGCCAGCCGGAAAAATGCCGCGATCCGGTACTTGCCGGATCGGCTATTGTGATGGCCCTGCAACAAGCCGTCAGCCGCCGCTTACCGCCACAACAGGCCGTGGTGATCAGCGTCACCTCGTTTGACGCCCCCAGCATCGACACGACAATCCTCGACGCAGCAAAACTGGGCGGCAGTTTCCGCATCGCCGACAACGGTCTACGCGAAACCGTCCATGCTTTGATTACCGAGATCGCGAAGGAAACCGCCAAGGCTTATGGATGCACCGCAGAGGTGGAAATGCGGCCGCGCTATCTTGCAACGGTCAACCACGCCGAGGAGGCTGAAAGATTTCGCAGCGTATTAGCCGACGAATTGGGAGCGGACTGGCAGGCCAAAGACATCCCCCTGCCGGTCATGGCCTCCGAAGACTTCAGCTATTATTTGGCCGAAGTTCCAGGCGCTTACGCCCTAATCGGCGCTGACGACGGCGAAGATCATCATCACCCCTGCCACAGCGCATATTATGATTTCAACGACCGCCTCATCCCTCTGGTCATGCGCCTCTACGCCCGTCTGGCGGGCGTTCCCGTGCCATGAAAACCGCTGGAGACCCGTAACCCACGCCTCGACCTAGGAGAAACGAAATGGACACCGCAATTTTCGAAGCCCGTGAATCAGATATCCGCGGATACTGCCGCGCCTATCCGACGGTTTTCGTTAGGGCGTCAAACGCTCGGCAATGGGACGAGGCGGGCAAGTCCTATATCGATTTCTTTGCCGGAGCGGGCGTCCTCAATTTTGGCCACAACAATCCCCGCATGAAGGAAGCGCTGATCGCCTTCCTGGAAAACGACGGCGTCACCCATAGTCTCGATATGTATACCGACGCCAAGCGGGATTTCCTTGAGGCCTTCACCAAAACCGTGCTTGAGCCGCGCGATATGCCCCATAAAATGCAGTTCGTCGGCCCGACCGGAACAAATGCAGTGGAAGCGGCGCTCAAAATGGCCAGGCGGGTCACCGGACGCACTCACGTCGTCGCTTTCAGTCACGGTTTTCACGGTATGACGCTGGGCTCTCTGGCCTGCACCGCCAACGATTATTTCAGAGGCGCGGCGGGGGTTCCCCTGGAACACGTCACCCGGCTGCCTTTTGAGAATGCGCCCGGCGGCGGGCTCGAAGCGCTGGAAGCCTACCGCAAAGCCCTGGCCGATGCATCGAGCGGGATGAAACCGCCAGCCGCCTTTCTCGTCGAACCCTTGCAGGCCGAGGGCGGGGTCAACGCCGCAAGCCCGGAATGGCTCCAGGCGGTACAGCAGTTAGCCCAGGATCATGGCGCGCTATTCATTCTCGACGATATTCAAGCGGGCTGCGGCCGCACCGGATCCTACTTCAGTTTCGACGGCATGGGACTTGATCCTGACGTGGTGTCGCTGGCCAAGGGCATCGGCGGTTATGGGACACCCCTGGCGATGAACCTGATCAAACCCGAACACGACGCCAAATGGTCGCCCGGCGAGCATACGGGCACCTTCCGCGGGCAAGGGCTATCGTTCGTCGCCGGACGGGAAGCGCTCTCCTATTTCGAAGACGAAGTTTTTCTCGAAGAGGTGCGGGTCAAAGGCAACCGGATGCGCAAAACCCTTGATGAATGTGGCGTGCGGCACGGTCTGGCCGTGCGCGGCAAGGGCATGATGCAGGGGATCGACATCGCCGATGGGGCTCGTTCGAAAGCCATCGCTGCGGCCTGTTTCGAGGCGGGCCTGCTGGTTGGCCCCTGCGGCACGGAAGGACGGGTGATCAAACTCATTCCGCCGTTGACCATCCCTCAGGAAGATCTGGAAAGCGGCCTTGAGATTCTTGAGAAATGCATTGATCAGGTTTTGAAAGGATAAGAGCCATGCGAAAACGTGATGACATGACGTTTCCTTTCGAGGAATACGAACAGCGGCTGGAAGCTCTGCGTCAGCGGATGGCCTATCGGCATCTCGATGCGGTGATCATTACCGATCCTGAAAACCTGATGTACCTGACCGATTATCAAACCACCGGGTATTCATTTTTCCAGTGTCTGGTGGTGCCGCTTGAGGGCGAGCCTTTCATGATCACCCGGGCAATGGAGGAATCCAACATTCACGCCCGCACCTGGGTTGAGAAAACACGCCCCTACCCGGATACCGGCGACGCCATCCAAATGCTCATCGAAGCCTTGCGCGAATTCAAGCTGACCAACCGAACCATCGGCTATGAGCGGAACAGCTATTTCTTCCCGGCCTACCAACAAGACCGCATCCACACGGGCTTCACCGAAGGCAAACTGCTGGATTGTTTTGGCATCGTCGAACGCGGCAGAATGCTGAAATCACCGGCCGAAATCGAGATCATGCACAGGGCTGCGAAAGCCACCGAAGCCGGGATGCAGGCCGGGATCGACACGGTCGCGGCAGGCGTAACCGAAAACGACGTGGCCGCCGAAATCAGCCGGGCTATGTTCGCCGCCGGTGGGGAAGCCCCGGCCGTCATGCCCTATGTTACCTCTGGCCCGCGCACCATGATTGGCCACGCGACCTGGGAAGGCCGCGTCATCGAACCCGGCGAGCATGTGTTTCTCGAAGTAGGCGGATGTTACCGCCGCTACCACACCGCCATGATGCGAACCATCATCCTGGGCGAATTGTCGGAGTCCATGTGTAAGGCCCAGGAGCGCATGAAGCTGGCCCTTTGCCAACTCAAAGAAACCCTGCAACCCGGTATGACCGTCTCGGATGCCGACAATCTGGTGCGCCAGATCATCACCGAAAACGACGTCGGGGCGCGACTGATCACCCGGTCAGGCTATTCCATCGGCATCGCCTTCCCGCCCAGTTGGGACGAGGGCTACATCATCAGCCTCAAACAAGGCGACTCGGCGATCATTGAAGAAGGCATGACCTTCCACATCATCCCCTGGATGTGGGGCGTTGACGGCGACAAGACCTGCGGCATTTCCGATACCATCTACATCACTGAAAACGGCTGCAAATCGTTCTTCAACTTCGAAGAAGACTTCGTCTGCAAACCCGATCAGGCGCGAAAAATCGAAGTGGTCGGAAGCAATGAGGATAAAACCAAGAAGCCCGAAGATAAAAAGGAGGCATCATGACATTAACCGCCATTGACCCGACAACGGGGGAAACCGTCCGTGAGGTTCAAAGCCTTGACGAAGCAGGCGTCGACAACATCGTCTCCCGCGCCGCAGCGGCTTACCAAAGCTGGGGAAAGACCACCTTCACCGAGCGCGCCGAAGTGCTGCGCGCCGTGGGCAAGTACATGCGCGAAAACGTCGAGTCTCTCGGCTACTTGATGACCGAGGAAATGGGCAAACCGGTCAAGGAAGCTCATGGCGAGGTCAACAAGTCCGCCTGGTGCGCCGAACACTATGCCGAACAGGCCGAAGCCTATCTGGCCGACGAGGTTCTCGGGTCCGATGCGACAAAAAGCTACGTCCAGTATCTTCCGCTTGGCCCGGTGCTTGGCATTCTCCCCTGGAACGCCCCCTTCTGGCTGGCTTTCCGGTTTTGCGCGCCGGCGCTCATGGCGGGCAATACCTGCGTGATGAAGCACGATTCCCACGTGCCCGGCTGCGCCGTCGCCATCGCCGAAGCCTTCGACAAAGTAGGCGCGCCCAAAGACATCATGCTCAATTTGCCGGTCGGCCCCCACTTGGCCGAACGGGCCATTCGCCACCCGGCCATCCAGGCGGTTTCCTTCACCGGTTCCGACCGGGCGGGCGCCATCGTCGCCTCGACAGCGGCCTCCGAAATCAAACACTCGGTGCTTGAGCTTGGCGGTTCTGACCCGGCCATCGTCCTGGCTGACGCCGATCTGGACGCGGCGGCCGACGCCATTACGCTGTCGCGGATCATCAATGCCGGTCAGTCCTGCATCGCCGCCAAACGGATCATCATCGAAGCGCCGGTCTACGAGCCCATGCTGGAAAAGCTGCGGGAGCGCCTAGCGAAACTTAAAATGGGGGACCCCAGGGACCCGGAAACCGATATCGGCCCCATCGCTAGGCCCGACCTGCGCGATAATCTGCACCGCCAGGTTACGGCCTCCATCGAAGCAGGGGCGCGCTGTCTATTGGGCGGCGAAATGCCGTCCGGCCCCGGCTTTTTCTATCCGGTCACCTTCTTAGCCGATGTGTCCAACGACATGACGGCCAGCTGCGAGGAAACCTTCGGACCGGTCGCCGTGGCACTCAAAGCCGACAACGCCGAAGAAGCCCTGGCCATTGCCAACGACACGCCTTACGGGCTGGCGTCTTCAGTCTGGACCTCTACGGAGCGCGGCATCGCCATGGCGAGAGATATCGAGGCCGGTCAAGTGGTGATCAACGGGCTGGTCAAGACCGACCCACGCTTGCCTTCGGGCGGCATCAAGCGCTCCGGGTTCGGTCGCGAACTCGGCCCCCATGGCATCCACGCTTTCGTCAACGCCCAACAAGTCTGGGTCGGCCCGCCGCGGTAAGCGTCGCGTCATAGCGAAGACGTAAGGGAGGGCGATTCAGATTAAGTCGCCCGCGCTCAAGATGATAGCTTTTCGAAGTGCGGTTGACCGGTATAATTTTTCTCGATAACCGGGAGGATAAGAACGAAGGTCGAGCCTTCGCCATATGTGCTGACTACAGTGATGTCTCCCCCCAGCATATTGGCCAATTGGCGACTAATCGCCAGCCCCAGGCCCGTCCCACCGAACTTTTTCGTAATAGCGCTGTCGGCTTGAGCGAACTTGTCGAACAATCCGATTTTTTGTTCATCCGTAATGCCGATCCCCGTATCCCGGACCGCCACGCGAAGAGTCTCCCGTTTACTGACCCCGGTAGCACGGTTGACGACGACGGAGACCGTGCCGTTTTCGGTAAACTTGCAAGCGTTGGATAAGAGATTTAGAAGAATCTGCCGAAAACGCAGACTGTCCGTTTGAATCGCCCCAACGTCGTCGGCGACCCGCCAATCCAAGTCTGTGTTGTTGTTCTCTGCCACTTGACGGACCGTATCGACCACTTCTTCGATAATCGGTCCAACCTCGGTCCGTTCCATATGCAACTCGACACGACCGGCTTCAATTTTTGAAAGATCGAGGATGTCGTTGATCAAGGCGAGCAAATTCCATCCCGCCTTTAATACACGTTGCAGAGACTCCACCTCGTCCTCCCGGCTTCCCCCTACTTCAATATCGTCAAGGACCATTTCGACGATTCCGATGATGGCGTTCAACGGCGTACGCAGTTCATGGCTCATACTGGCCAGAAAATCATCCTTCGCCCGGTTGGCCTCTTCCGCGGCCTCAACGGCTTGCGCCTGAAGGGCTCGGTGCTCCACCATGGTACGGCGGAACACTTCAGCCGCATTCGCCATCTTGCCAACCTCATCTTCCCGGTTGGAAAACGGGATGGTCAGATCAAGCTGCCCATCGGCCAGGGCGCGCATACACTCGGTCATCACACTAACCGGTCGGGTCACCCGCTGACGCAAGACGACAACGGTCATGAACGCCACGAAAACCGCGGCAGCCACTACGAACCAAGCCAACGCCGTCAGAATGGCGCTCGTCGCTTGAGTCTCGGCATAAATCTGGTTGGTCGCTCTCGATTGTATATGGATAAGCCCATCCAAGGCCTCGGTGAGCGGCTCGACGTCCCGGTATAGAACCGTCCTGGCAATCAGGGAAATCTCTTTTTCATCCCCCGTCTTGAGTGCCGCGACAATCCGTTCAACAGTCGGTTGGGCCTTGGCCAACAACGGCGCCGTTCGCCGAATGAGCTCTTGTTCCTCATCGGTCAGGGCCGTTTTGATATAGGCGTCCCATCTGCGCTCCGCCACCAACATGGCGTTCTCTATAGCACGGGCGGCTTTCGTATAATCGAGAACGCCGAGATTGGCCTTAACCGTATTATCGACAACCTTAATGGCATAACTGTCGGAAACCATTTTGAGATCGCGCAGCGGAACGACCCGATCCTGATAGATTGTCTTGATGGCTTCATTCTTCGTCGAAATTCCATACAGCAAAAGCACGGCCAAAACGGCAATTGCCAAAGAAAGCCCCCCGAACACCAACCCTGTAATTGACTTGATTGTTAGTTTCATTTGGCCGCCACCCCCCTGAACAGCCAGAATTATTATTATCAACCCGGCAAAAGTACTACTGCATTCGACAATGACGCAAAATCTTTCTTGCCCCCTCGCGTAATACGCGCATGGGCAATAAGAAAAAAGAACGGCAAGCGCTTGCCCTCACCCCCAATCCATAAATGTTCTTAAATATTTTTTTCAAGACTGAAGTATAGAAACAAATTAAAAGCATAATCAAAATCAATTAATATTTCGGCTTAATTTAATTTTTAATAATAAAAATTGACAATTTCGACATTTAATCATACCCTAATAAATGGAGAAATACTCTCCAGCTACGGACGAAATGGAGAACCCATGTCCTTTAAACGCTCACTTTCAATCGATCCCAGCCCGAAAGACAAACAGACAACCGGCAAACAACCTACCGGACAGCCAAACGCCGAACGTGAGACTGTTACGCTCGATCACTTGGAAAAATACGGAATCAAACGCGTTTCGGTCGATTATTTCCTAATTGACGGCTTTCGCTACACATCGCTTGAAGATGCCGTCGCTCAGGCGAAGCGGGCTCACTAAAAGCCTGCCTTAGGGCCAAATAAACAGGTCTCCTACACCGCCTCTGGGGCCACCGTATCTGCAATTAACCTGCGCCCTCACCAACCGAGCGATAATCAAGCGCGGCCCCACGCTCCAATACAAGGACCCCTGATGTTTGTTAGACAAACACTATCCCATGCCGTTTTGATTTTTGTTTTTATCTGGGCGAGCTTGATATCGTTTCCGGATATCGCTCTTGCGCAGACCGAAACCGCCGACATTCCCGACAACGCCAGCGCAAGGCGGTTTTCAAATGGCTGGGAATGCAACGAAGGGTTCAGGGAGGTAAATTCTTCCTGTTTAGCAATTAAGGTTCCCGAGAACGCCTACCCGACCAAACGACTGTTTGGCGACGGCTGGAAGTGCAATTGGGGCTACAAAAAAGACAACGCCGCCTGTCTTCCCGTCAATATACCGCCCAACGCCTATTTGGAATCTTCCGGCAACGACTGGGAATGCGAAAGGGGCTTTAAGAAACAACGGAATACATGCCTCAAAATCACCGTACCCGCCAATGGGTTTCTTAACGGCTCCCAATACGGTCAGGGATGGGAGTGCGAACGCGGGTATCGCACCAGTAACGGAAGTTGCATCAAACTCAACGTTCCCAAAAATGCCTTTCTCGAGGCTTCCGGTGAAGACTGGGCATGCGAACGCGGCTATCAAAAAGTAGGGGAGAGCTGCATCCTCATCGTCATGCCGAAAAACGCCCATATCGGATATTTCGGCAACAACTGGGATTGCAATCGCCCTTATCAAAAAAGACGCAACGAATGCGTCTTGCCTTAACGACCGCATGGGATAGAAAGAAAAAGCATTTCTTATGTTAATGGCGGAGAGGGAGGGATTCGAACCCTCGGAGAGCATAGCCCTCAACGGTTTTCGAGACCGCCCCGTTCAACCACTCCGGCACCTCTCCATAAAAACCATGATGCCTTGGGGCAGGCGGTCGGTGTGATACCGTCTTTTGCCTGCCCTGCCAACCCCCTTTTCTCAGGCCACCCCGTTTAACGCCATCTTTCTTTAACCACTCGGTCGTAAGCTCGACTGAGTACCCTAGGGGAGAAAGGGGATGATGCGGCACAGTCCGGCCAGACGCAGGCTCTGGGAGATTATGGAAATCGCTGAGGCAGGCGACCCAACGAGCCGCCTGTTTGACTTTGCGCTTTTCACCTTAATCGCCCTCAACATCATTGCTATCGTGCTGGAATCCGTCGGCGGACTCTACGCAACTTACAAATTATATTTCGATGCCTTCGATATTTTTTCGGTATCGGTTTTTGTCGTCGAATACCTGCTGCGGCTGTGGAGCTGCGTTGAAGACGACCGTTACCGCAAAACCACCCCCCTTAAGGCCCGGCTGACATTCGCCCGCAGCCCCATCGCTCTGGTCGATTTCGCGGCCATTGCGCCGATTTTCGTCCAGTTCCTCTATCCCGGCATCGATTTGCGATTCTTGAGGGTGCTCCGGATGCTCCGGGTGCTCAAACTGACGCGCTATTCCCAGGCCGTCAGCCTGCTTCTTCGGGTGCTCTATCAGGAACGCAAAAGCTTCGGTGCGGCATTTTTCATTCTTCTGGTCGTACTGATCATCGCCTCTTGCGGCATTTACCTGTTCGAACATGATAACCAGCCGGAAAAATTCGGCTCCATCCCGGCGGCCATGTGGTGGGCGGTGGCGACACTGACCACCGTGGGCTACGGCGACGTCACACCCATTTCCCCGGCCGGTAAGGTTTTTGGCGCTATCGTCACCATCGTCGGCGTTGGCATGGTCGCCCTCCCCTCAGGCATCCTGGCTTCGAGCTTTACCGAAATTCTCCGGCGCAAGCAAAAGGACTATAAGCTCGAAATCAAGTCGGCGTTGGAAGACGGAACGATCACCGAAGACGAAATGACCATGCTCGACCGACTGCGCAAGCAGATGGGCTTCAGCCGCGAAGAGGCCCAGGAGTTGGTTGCCCAGACCGAGCGGGAACTACAGATCAACAAGCGCTACGAAATCGACTGGGAAAACCGCATCGTCCACGACATCGAAAAAGACGTGGAGCGCGACCTGGAAGACGTCCTGGAACACGAAATCGAAGAAGTCATCGGCCAGGAAATCGACAAAGACATCAAAAAAGCCATCGCCAGCCAAAACCCCAGCTTCTGCCCCCACTGCGGCGGGAAGCTGTAAAGACGCTACTCTCCCATTGACTTCCCGTTCGATATCCGTATAGTGCCGCATCCTCGCGGAAATCTTAGGGTTTTTGCGGGATTTTGAGTGCGCAGTTCGAGGCTCGGCGAAATGGCCGGACAAAGTGCCCTTGGGACGCCACAGAGCGCGTTGACAGAAACGACGAAGTAGAGAGTTTATCATGTTCGCAGTCGTTAAAACCGGCGGCAAGCAGTACCGCGTCCAGAAGGACGATATTATTAAGGTCGAAAAGCTTGCTGGTGAAGCCGGGTCGGAAGTTCTCCTCGAAGATGTCCTCATGCAGGGCGGCGAAGGCAAAGCCACGGTCGGCACCCCGACCATCAGCGGCGCTGCCGTTAAGGCCGAAATCCTTGAGCAGACCCGTGGCAAGAAAGTCATTATCTTCAAGAAAAAGCGGCGTCACAACTACCGCCGCAAGAATGGCCACCGTCAGGATTTGACGGTTCTGAAGATCCTCGACGTTGCAGCGAAAGCCGGCGCCAAGGCCGCGCCCGCCAAGAAAGCCGCTCCGAAGAAGGAAGAGGCCAAGACCGAGGCGAAGCCCGCCGCCAAGAAGGCTCCGGCGAAAAAGGCTCCCGCTAAGAAGGCCGCGGCCAAGAAGGCCCCCGCCAAGAAAGCCGCAGCCAAAAAGGCCGCCGCTAAAAAGACGGAGGAATAGGATAGATGGCACATAAAAAAGCAGGTGGTAGTTCACGCAACGGTCGCGATACTGAAGGTCGCCGCCTCGGTGTGAAGAAGTTCGGTGGCGAAGCCGTCATTCCGGGCAACATCATCATCCGCCAGCGTGGCACCAAGTGGCACCCAGGCAACAATGTTGGCATGGGTAAAGACCACACCATCTTCGCCGTAGCCGAAGGCAAGGTTAAATTCCGCCATCGGGCTCAAGGCAAAGTGTTCGTCGACGTCGAAACCGCGTAGGTTTCTTAATATAAAGTCGACCTTCGAACAGAGGGGGATGGTTGAAAAACACCATCCCCCTCTTTCTATTGGATAAAATGATTTCCCGGAGTACTGTCCGGGAACAATTTTCGTAGCGGTAAGAACCATGAAGTTTCTCGATCAGGCCAAGGTCTATGTAAAAAGCGGCGACGGCGGCAACGGCTGCGTCAGCTTCCGCCGAGAAAAATACATCGAGTTCGGTGGACCCGATGGCGGCGACGGCGGGCGCGGCGGCAATGTAGAGATCCTTTGCACCGAGGGCCTGAACACACTGATCGACTACCGCTACCAGCAGCATTTCAAGGCCAAACGCGGCGACGGCGGCGCAGGCCGCAACCGCAACGGTAAAAAAGGCGCAGACGTGGTGCTCAAGGTGCCCGTCGGCACGCAGATTTTCGACGAAGATCAGGAAACCCTGCTGGCCGATTTCACCGAGCCCGGCCAAAAGATAGTGCTGCTACACGGCGGCAACGGCGGTTTCGGCAACGCGCACTTCAAAACCTCGACCAACCAAGCCCCGCGGCATGCCAATCCGGGCCTCGAAGGCGAGGAACGATGGATTTGGTTGCGCCTCAAATTGATCGCCGACGCCGGTCTGGTCGGTCTGCCCAACGCGGGCAAGTCGACATTCCTTTCGGCCGTCTCGCGGGCCAAGCCCAAAATCGCCGACTATCCTTTCACCACGCTACATCCCAACCTGGGCGTGGTCTATGTGGACAATAGCGAATTCGTCGTGGCCGACATTCCCGGCCTGATCGAAGGGGCATCGGACGGCCACGGCCTCGGGCATCGCTTTCTCGGCCATGTGGAGCGCTGTTCGGTCCTGCTCCACCTAGTTGACGGCACCGAAGACGACCCGGCGGAGGCTTACCGAACCATCCGCGGCGAGTTGGAAGCCTATGCCGACATCCTGGTCGACAAGCCTGAAGTGGTGGCTTTAAATAAAATCGACGCCCTGACCGAAGAGGAAATTGAAGAAAAGAAAGCCGCGCTCGAAGAAGTGGTCGGCGGCAAGGTAATGCTGCTCTCAGGCGTCGCCCGCTCCGGCGTCGAGGAGGTGTTGCGCGAACTGTTCGCCATCATCGAAAACCATCGCCGCGAAGAGAGCGGCGAAAACGAGGAGCGGACGGAGTTCACCCCATGAGCCCGCATCGCAGCAGCACGGACCTAAGCGCTGGCAAACGAGTCGTCGTTAAGATCGGCTCGGCCCTGCTGGTCGACGAGGCGCGCGGCACGGTCCATCGGCAATGGCTGAACAGTCTGGCCGACGACGTGGCCGATATGCGGGCCCGCGGCCAAGAGGTAATCATCGTTTCCTCAGGCGCGATTGGCGTCGGACGCCACCATCTCAACTTCGGCAAGGCCGGACCCCTGACCTTGCGCCAAAGCCAGGCCGCGGCGGCTGCCGGGATGGGCCGTCTGGTCCATGCCTATCAGGAAGCCCTCGGCCAGCACGACATCGGCGTGGGTCAGATTTTGGTCACCCTTGACGATTCGGAAAACCGGCGGCGCTATATCAACGCGCGCAACACGGTCGCCACCCTGCTCGAAGCGGGCGCGGTGCCATTGATCAACGAAAACGACACGGTAGCGACCGACGAAATTCGCTTCGGCGACAACGACCGCCTAGCCGCCCGCGTCGCTGCCATGGTCAGCGCCGACACCTTGGTTCTGCTTTCCGATATCGACGGGCTCTATACCGCCGACCCGGGCAAGGACGAGGGCGCAAAGCACATTCCCGTGGTCGATGAAATCACCCCTGAGATTGAGGCGATGGGCGGCGGCAGCGGAACAAGCTATGGGTCTGGCGGCATGGTCACCAAACTGGCCGCCGCGCGCATCTGCCTCGGCTCGGGCTGCCGCATGGTCATTGCCCATGGCGCGGCCTCTCACCCGTTGAAACGCATTGCCGAGGGGGAAAAGACCACTTGGTTTATTCCTTCGGCCACGCCGACCGGGGCGCGGAAACAATGGATCGCCAACTCCTTGAAACCGTCGGGCACCGTGACCCTCGATGCAGGCGCGCTGAAAGCCTTGAAGGACGGCAAGAGCCTGCTGCCCATCGGCGTGATCGCAATTACCGGCAGCTTCGAGCGCGGCGCATCGGTGCGCGTTACCGGCCCCGACGGCGAGGAAGTGGCGCGCGGCCTCATCGCCTACCCATCCGACGACGCCAAGAAGATCGTCGGCAAGCGCTCGGGCGATATCGAAGCGGCGCTTGGCTATATCGGCCGCAAGGAACTCATCCACCGGGACGATCTGGTGCTGGTGTGATCCATTCGTTATGATCCGGCCAGATGTTTAAGGACCAAGACCATTGGAGACGTTGAAATGACTGCCGTGACCGAGAGTGACATTCCCCAAATGATGCGCAAGCTGGGCGAGGATGCTCAGGCCGCGGTTTCCGTTTTGGGCACTGCCACCACCGAGCAGAAAAACACCGCGCTCACCGAGGCCGCCAAATCGCTGCGCGCCAATGCCGAGAAGATCATCTCGGAAAACAACAAGGACATGGCGGCGGGCGAACAGAAAGGCCTGACCCCGGCGATGCTCGACCGCTTGAAGCTCGACACCGGCCGCATCGAAGCCATGGCCGCCGGTCTTGAGGCGATTGCCGGACTGGACGATCCAGTAGGCACCGAAATCGCCCGCTGGGACCGCCCCAACGGCCTCGATATTGCCCGCGTCCGCGTCCCCCTTGGCGTCATCGGCATCATCTACGAATCCCGTCCCAACGTGACAGCGGATGCGGGTGCGCTCTGCTTGAAAGCGGGCAACGCGGCGATCCTCCGCGGCGGCTCGGAAAGCTTCCATTCGTCCCACGCAATCCACGCCTGTCTGCTCGACGGCCTAAAGGCGGCCAACCTGCCCGAGACCTGCATTCAGATGGTGCCGACGACCGACCGCGCCGCCGTCGGCGAGCTTTTGACCATGGCCGATCTGGTTGATGTCATCGTTCCGCGCGGCGGCAAGTCGTTGATTGAGCGCGTGACACGCGAGAGCAAGGTGCCGCTGTTTAAGCATCTCGACGGCATCTGCCATACCTTTATCGACGCCGCCGCCGACCCCGACATGGCGCGCAAAGTGGTGTTGAACGCCAAGATGCGCCGCACCGGCATTTGCGGGGCGACCGAAACCGTGCTGATTGACTCCGACGCGGTTAAAACCGCCGCCCAGGGAATCATCGACGACCTGATCGAAGCAGGCTGCGAAGTACGCGGCGACGAGGAAATCTCAGCGCTCGACGACCGGGTGGTCCCGGCCGACGATGAAGACTGGGATACCGAATACCTCGACGCCATCGTTTCCATGAAGGTGGTCACCGGCGTGGACGACGCAGTGGACCACATCGCCAAACACGGCTCTCAGCATACGGACGCGATCATCACCGATGACGCCGAAGCGGCTGCCGATTTCCTGAATAAGGTCGACAGCGCCATCGTCGTGTGGAACGCCTCGACCCAGTACGCCGACGGCGGTGAATTCGGTATGGGTGCTGAAATCGGCATCTCGACGGGCAAAATGCACGCTCGTGGCCCGGTCGGCGTGGAACAGCTCACCAGTTTCAAATACGTGGTGCGCGGCAACGGCCAGTGCCGTCCGTAAAACTGAGGACTGCCCCCTGAACCAGACAACGGACAGCTTCTGGATCAAACCGCCGGGGATTGTGCCGCGGCGGGTTGGGCTGCTGGGCGGGTCGTTCAACCCGGCCCACGAGGGTCATCTGCACATCAGCAAACTCGCGCTCAAGATGCTTGGGCTCGATCAAGTCTGGTGGCTGGTCTCGCCGCAAAACCCATTGAAGGACGAAGACAACATGGCGCCACTTGCCGAGCGCATGGCCTCGGCCCGTAAAATGGCGGGCCATCCGCGCCTCAAGGTCACCGACATCGAGAGCCGAATCGGCACGCGACACACCGCCCTGACCCTCACTCAGCTACAAAGGCGCTTCCCCAAGACCCGGTTCGTCTGGATCATGGGGGCCGACAATCTGGAGCAGATTTCCCGCTGGCATCGCTGGCGCGAGGTTTTCGAGCAAGCCCCTGTTGCCGTTTTCGCCCGCCCGACCTATGAGCTGAAAGCCTTGGCAGGCAAGGCCTCGCGGAGCTTTGCGAGTCACCGAATTGCCACAGGGCGGGCAAAAAACATCACCCGCCTTAATCCGCCCGTTTGGACTTTCGTGACATGTCGGTTAAACCCTGTCTCATCGACGGCTATTCGAGCCAAAAAAACCGTTTGTTAAAGGTTAGAATGGTTAAGTAGAATCATCGAGTGCGGTCGGCTTATCGGAATCGCAGCGCGATACCGGGAAGCCGTGAATCGCCATCGACGATGTGAAGATGACCAATTCTTTTTTTGGCTCACTCAAGCAAAGGAGAGAATCATAGCCAGAAGCACTGAGACTTCCATGGCACCGGCCGAAGCCGTGGCCCTGGTGGAAAAGTCCTTAGACGATGACAAAGCAGAAAACATCGTCAGGATCGATTTGGGCGGCAAGACTTCCGTGACCGACCATATGATTATCGCCTCCGGCCGTTCCGACCGTCACGTCGGCGCCCTGGCCAACCATGTCACCCAAAAACTCAAAGAAAACGGTATAGAGGTTCTCGCCACCGAGGGCCTGGAAAACTGCGATTGGGTATTGATTGACGCAGGCGATATGGTCATTCACCTGTTCCGTCCCGACGTCCGCACGTTCTACAATCTCGAGAAAATGTGGGGCGGACCGGAACTGGCGGGCGCGGTCGCACAAGCGGGAACGGCATAAGCAAAGCCCGAACAAGCCAACGCTTGTGACGACGGTTTGCGGCCATAAAAAATCGGTTCCGTCACGCCGCGTTTCTGCCAACAAACGCGAAACGGACATGAACGATGAAAATACATGTGATTGCGGTCGGGCGCTGGAAAGCCGGACCGGAGAAGGCGCTTTTTGAAACTTACGCCAAGCGCCTCAATACCCCTTTATCCCTCATCGAAGTGGAAGAGAAAAAGAAGCTGCCGCCCACTAAGCTGAAAGAGCGGGAGGGCGAACTGCTGCTGGCCGCCCTGCCCCAAGGCGCAACCGTGGTGGCGCTCGATGAACGGGGAAAATCCCTTAAAAGCAAAGACTTCGCCAAAAAAATCGGCGACTGGCGCGATTCCGGCGTGCGCGATCTGGCCTTCCTCATCGGCGGGGCCGATGGGCATTCTGAATCCGTTCGAAGCCGCGCCGACCTACTGTTCTCCTTCGGCACCATGACCTGGCCCCACATGCTGGTCCGCCCGCTGATCGCCGAACAGGTCTACCGGGCGATGAGCATTTTGTCAGGGCACCCTTACCATCGGGAGTGAGGGGACGTTACTCGTTCGGCCATAAGCGGGACGTGTGAACGACGGCCAGCACCCAAATCGCTTCACCGTCGATTTGATAAACAATGCGGTAGGCTTTATGGGGAAACAGTTCGTGGGTGCCGGGCACGATCCCGTCGCGCCCCATTTCGGGAAAATTTATTAAAGCCCTCACAGATTCGCCGAAGAGCTCATCCATCCGCAGGGCCGCCAGAGGATCGTCTCCGGCGATATAGGTCATGATGTTCAGCCGATCATTTTCAGCTTCCGGCGTCCAGCGAATTTTCACGCTTTAGAGCCGTTAACCGTCGCCAGCAGAACTTTACGCCGGGCGGCGAAATCCGCCTCTACATCCTCATGGGCGCGACCGGTATCGGACTCAACTGAGGCACGGGCGACAGAGACTTTCCGCTGCAGAAAAGCTTCATAATCCTGCGCTTCGCGACGCTGCTTGATGAAATCACGCATAAAATCGCGCACGATCTGCGACGCCGGACGATGCGCGGCCTCCGCCTCCGCCATAAAGGCTTCGTGCAGTTCCGCCTCCAGCTTCATGCTGAACATGGCTTCTTTGGGCATGACAGGCTTCTCCATCAAACATCATGAGAAAGTATATACGTTTTCATGACGATTCGCCACAAAATTTGTCGCCAACGCCAGAGGTGCGCCCGGATAAGATTGCCGGGCGTTTTTTTGTTTCCCCTTGTTTTTGCCATCTTGCGCCCAAGGGTACCAAGATTTGCCGATGAAAGGACGTGTTTGATGCCAAACTACTTCCTACAAATGGTCTCGTTAGCACAGCCCCAACAAATCCTGTGACTCCCTCGCCTCGCTTAGTTAAAAAGGCCGAAGGACTTAGGCCTACCGTAACCCTCTTTGTGCGACTATATTGAAGCCATGACCGAACAACGCGCCACTACTGGAATTCCCAAGCCCGTCGTCCTTTGTATTCTGGACGGCTGGGGCGAACGCTCGGAGAGCGACAATAACGCCATTGCTATTGGCGCGACCCCGGTTTGGGACCGCATGGTTTCCACCTATCCGACCGGGCGGTTGAACGCCTCGGCCCAGGAGGTCGGGCTGCCCGAGGGACAGATGGGCAACTCGGAGGTGGGCCATATGAACTTAGGCGCGGGCCGGGTCGTCATGCAGGACCTGCCGCGCATTGATCAGGCCGTAGCCGATGGGTCGTTGGCCAAGAACGAAGCCCTGACCGATTTCATCAAGGCCTTAAAGAAAAGCGGCGGGGCCTGTCATCTGATGGGTCTGCTGTCGCCGGGTGGTGTGCATTCCATGCAGCGCCACATGGTCGCCCTGGCCGAGACGGTCACCCAGGCCGGGGTGCCGGTGGTTCTCCATGCCTTTCTCGACGGCCGCGATACCCCGCCGTCGAGCGCCAAGGACTACATGGAAGTTTTCCTCGAAGAAGTGAAGTATTTCCCCTGCTTCAGCATCGGCACGGTTTCCGGCCGCTACTACGCCATGGACCGGGACAATCGCTGGGAGCGCGTGGTCAAGGCCTATGACGCCATGGTCTGCGGCAAGGGCGAACACGCCGATCATGCTATGACCGCCATCGAAAACAGCTATGCCGGCGAAACCACCGACGAGTTCGTTCTGCCGACCGTGATCGACGGCTATCAAGGCATGTACGACGGCGACGGCATTCTGATGGCCAATTTCCGCGCCGACCGGGCTCGGGAAATTCTGGCCACCCTGGTCGATCCGGCGTTTGATGGGTTCGAACGCAAAAAGACCGTCGAATGGGCCGCCAAGCTGGGCATGGTCGAATACTCCACCGACCTGAGCGCCCACCTGGGTACCCTGTTCGCCCCGGTGCAGCTTTCCAACATCTTCGGCCAGGTCATCGCCGAAAAGGGCATGACCCAACTGCGCATCGCGGAAACCGAAAAATACGCCCACGTCACCTTTTTCTTTAACGGCGGCGAAGAGCAGGTTTTCGACGGCGAAGAACGCATTCTCATTCCTTCCCCCAAGGTGGCGACCTACGATCTTCAGCCCGCCATGAGCGCGCCCGAGGTCACCGACAAGCTGGTCGAGGCCATCGGCAGCGGCAAGTTCGACGTGATCATCGTCAACTACGCCAACGGCGACATGGTCGGCCATACGGGCATCCTCGAAGCCGCCACCCAGGCCGCGGCGACGGTCGACGAAAGCCTCGGCCGACTGGAAGAGGCCGTGACCGAAGCAGGCGGCACGATGCTGATCACCGCCGACCACGGCAACTGCGAGCAGATGCAGGACGCCGAAACCGGCCAGCCCCATACGGCCCATACGCTCAACCCGGTGCCCACCGTACTGGTCAATCCGCCGTCCTGGGCGACGAGCCTGACTGAAGGCCGACTGGCCGACGTAGCACCGACGCTTTTGCGTCTGCTGGGCATTGAGCAACCGGCTGAGATGACCGGAAAATCGCTGATTGTCGAAGCGGCATCGGAAGTGGCCTAGGTGAATTCACGGACGGTCTTTTCCCTCCTTTTGATTGGCGGGCTACTCTCTGTCGGCCCGGCCCATGCTGCCGACAAGGGTCAAGCGGTCCAAGGTCAGCTCAAATCCATAGAAAAAGAACTGAAAGCCAAACGCGAGGCGGCCGAGAGCCTTGAACGCGAGGCGGTTTCGCTGAAAAGCGAAGAAGCCCGACTGCGCCGCGAAATGGTTGCGGCGGCTTCGAAAGCCCAGACGTTCGAGAAAGATTTGACCCAGGTCGAAGAAACCCTGGAGACGCTCAAAGAAGAAGAAGCCGACAAACTCGCCCGGCTCAACCTCAATAAAGAACAGACCGTCGGCGTTTTGGGCGCTCTCGAACGCTTGGCCCGCAATCCGCCGCAGGCCCTGATCGCCCAGCCGCTCAGCACGTCCGATCTGGTGCGCAGCGCCATTCTCTTGCGTGCTGCCGTTCCGATGATCGAGAAGGAAGCCAAGCAGCTTAATCAGGACATTCAGTCGCTGGTCGAGACCCGCAAGGCCGTCGAAGCCCGGCGGCGCGAACTGGCCGCCCTAACCGACAGCCTGAAAGACGAGCGGCAGCGTCTGGACGGCATGCTCAAGCGCAAGAAAAACCTACGCGAAAAAGCCTCTAAAGAAAGCAAGCAAGCCGCGGCGGCACTGAAAAAACTGACCGGCAAGGCGAAGAGCCTGAAAGACGTTTTCCGCAGACTGGAGAAGCAACGCCTCGCCGAAGAGAAGAAAAAACGCGATGCCGCAGCCAAGGCCGCACGGGAAAAGAAAGAGCGAATCGCCCAACGTAAACCACCCGCCAAGCCTAAAACCGGCTCGGCCGAGGTAGCTTCGTTGCCCGCACCAGATGGCGGCGCACCGATCAGCAAGGCCAAAGGGCACCTCTGGACACCGGCCGTCGGGCGCATCATCAAAACCTACGGAACCCCAACGGGAACGGGCCTCACAGCCAAGGGCCTGACAATCGCCACTCGCAAAAAAGCGCAGGTGGTGGCAACCTATGACGGGCGGGTCGTCTATTCGGGTCCGTTCCGTGGATATGGGCAACTCTTGATCATCGATCACGGCGAGGGATATCATAGCCTTATCTCCGGAATGACGCGGATCGACAGTTTGGTTGGGCAGTGGCTTCTGGCGGGAGAACCGGTCGGGGTGATGGGAGCGCCCCAAAGTGGAAAGCCGTCTCTCTATTTGGAAATTAGGAAACAGGGTCAGCCGATCAATCCCAAGCCTTGGCTGGCCGACCGCAAAAGAAGGGCAATGCGATGAAGCGCGGATACATTCTGTCGACACTGGCCGCCGGCCTGCTGGCTTTTACCTTGATGGCTCCCATGGCGGCGGGCGCGGAAGAGAAGAACGAGAACTCCCAGCAGAAGACCTATGAGCTTCTCACCCTGTTCGGCGACGTTTTCGAACGCATCCGCAAGGACTATGTGGAAGAGGTCAGCGACGAGGAAATTCTCGAGGCGGCGATTAATGGCATGCTCACGTCCCTCGACCCCCATTCGAGCTATCTTTCCTCTAAAAGCTTCAAGGACATGCAGGTTCAGACCCGCGGCGAGTTCGGCGGCCTGGGCATTCAGGTGACCCTCGACCGGGGCGTCATCAAGGTTATCTCTCCCATCGACGACACGCCTGCATTCCGGGCCGGGATCGAAGCGGGCGACCTGATCACCCATCTGGATAAAGAATCGGTCTCGGGCCTGACGCTCAACGAAGCGGTCGAAAAAATGCGCGGCCGTGTGGGAACAGACATTGTGCTCACCGTCATCCGCGGTAAGAAGAAACCCTTTGACGTCACCATCACCCGCGCGGTGATCAAAATCGAATCCGTCCGCTCCCGTCTTGAAGGCGACATCGGATATATGCGGATCACCCAATTCAACGAACGCACCGAGTCGGGCATCAAGAAAGCGTTGGCCAAGTTCAAGAAAGAAAAGGGCCAGACTCTGCAAGGGCTGGTGCTTGACTTAAGAAACAACCCGGGCGGCCTGCTCGATCAGGCCATCGCCGTATCGGACGCCTTCCTCGACAAAGGCGAAATCGTCTCCACCCGCTCGCGCCGTCCCGAAGAAACCCAACGGTTCAATTCGCGCCCCGGCGATCTGGCGGACGGCCTGCCCCTGGTGGTGCTGGTCAACGGCGGCTCTGCCTCAGCATCCGAAATTGTCGCAGGCGCCCTGCAAGATCACCGCCGCGCCGTCATTCTCGGCACCAAGACCTTCGGCAAAGGCTCCGTGCAGACGGTGATTCCGCTGGCCCGTCGCGCCGCCATGCGTCTCACCACCTCGCGCTACTTCACCCCATCGGGCCGTTCCATCCAGGCCGTCGGCATTGAGCCGGATATCGAGGTTGAACAGGCGAAGCTCGAAGCCCTTAACCCCCGCAGCACACGCCGCGAGGCCGATCTGCGCGGCGCATTGACCAATCCCGGGGAAAACGGCAAGAGCGAGGACGAAGGAGAACCCGACGCCGAGGAAGCCGAAGCGGACGCCAAGGAAAAACGCTTCGACTATCAGCTCGAACGGGCCCTCGATCTGCTGCGCGGCGTCGCCATCTTCGGCAAACCGGCAACGGCTCTGACGACCAAAGCGGCAGCCAAGTAGGAGCCTTCCAGCCCCATGAAATTCGATATCGGCGGCCTCATCTCCAAGCTTAAGCCCGGTAAGAAGGACGACGAATTAGTCGACGACGACTTTGGCATCGACGACGATATCGATGATGAAGATGGGGTGAGCGAAGGCAGTGGAAAAACCGGTAGCGTTGAAGACACTGGCGAAGCAGCTGCAGAAGGAAAAGAAGGGGAAGGCGGCGGAGACGATATCGATGACGACGATATCGAATTCGACGACCCCTTCGAGGAAGATGAAGACGCAGGCGGCGACGCGGCGAAGAAAAAGAAAATGATGATATTCGGCGGCGCAGGAGCCGCCGTTGTCGTTCTTCTGGCAGCCGGTGGATGGTTTTTCTTCTCCGGCGGCGAGGATGAAGCCGAGCTTCAGGCCAGCCAACGAGTCGCCCTGGCCCTGCCAAAGAAAGGCCAACAATCCGCTGCCGAAGGCGTCGAGCCGGTCAAGATCAATCAGGGCATCGGGCTAACCCCCCAACAGCAAACACCAAACGCCAAACCGCAAGAGGCCCAAGGAGAAACGCCGAAGCCGAAAATGACGGCTCCTGCTGCTTCTCTCAACGCGGCTAAAAAATTGCGGCCCGGCGCCATCGGCGGGGCCGGGGTCGTCGTCCCGATGAGCACGCTCGCCTCTTATTCCAAAATCACCCGTTCGCCGCCCGGTAAGCCGTTGCCCGCGGCTCCCTTGCCGGAAATGATCGAGCCCACCGGCATGGGGCCGCTCCCCAAGATCGCCACCGACGGACGACAGCCCTGGAACGTTTACGCCCGCCCCATGCCAGCCGCCGCCAACCAACCGCGGATCAGCATCATCGTTAAGGGCCTGGGCTTAAGCAAGGCGGCAACCCAGGCGGCCATCGATTCATTGCCGCCGGAAGTCACCCTGGCCTTCGACGCCTATGGCGAAGACCTCGACCAATGGCTGCCGAAAGCGCGGGCTAAGGGCCATGAAGTGTTGATTACGCTTCCCCTGGAACCTGAAGACTACCCGGCCTCGGACCCCGGACCGGCCGCCCTACTGACTTCGCTATCACCTGAAATCAACATGGTCAGGCTCAGTCGCATCCTCGGCAAAGGGGCTGGCTATGTCGGCCTTTTAACCGCTATGGGCTCCCACTTCACCGCCTCGGAGCACCACCTGCGACCCATCCTGATCGCACTTAAAAACCGCGGCGTGATGGTCGTCGATGCCCGCACAACACCGGAAACCAAGGTCGCTTCCATCGCTGCCGAGATCGAACTGCCGCGCGCCTTCGTCAACATGCGGCTCGATGCCGATCCAAGCCCGGCGCTGATTGACGCCAAGTTCCAAGAGCTCATCCGCTCGGCCAACAAACTGGCCGTCGCGGTTGCCGTCGCCGAGCCGCTTCCGGTAACCCTCGACCGTATCTCGGCCTGGGTCGATGTGCTGAAAAAGCAAAAGGTTACCCTCGCTCCGGTTTCTTCCATCGCCAACCGACAGATTTCCCCCTAAGCATGGCGAAATGTAAGGACCTTCCCTACCGACCTTGCGTCGGCATCATGCTGATCAACGACGATGGCTTGGTCTTCGTCGCCCGGCGCAAGGGCAGCAAAGATTCCTGGCAAATGCCCCAGGGCGGCATCGACAAGGGCGAAAAACCCAAGCAGGCGGCCCTACGCGAGTTGGCAGAGGAAATCGGCACGGCCAAGGGCGAGGTATTGGGCAAAACCAACGGGTGGCTAAAGTATGACCTGCCGGAAGAACTGATCGGCAAGGTCTGGAAAGGAAAGTACCGAGGACAAAAGCAAAAGTGGTTCGCCATCCGTTTTACCGGCAAAGACGAAGACATTGATCTGGAAGCCTCTGCTCACGTCGAGTTCGACGCCTGGAAATGGGTCACGGTTGCGGAAATGGTCGAAAGAATCGTCCCGTTCAAGCGGGCCGTTTACCAGGAAGTCGCCGCACAACTGGGCCCGTTTGTCACCCCCCGATAATTCTTGCCAGCCCGGCTTCTTCCGTGGCACAAGGCCCTACTTTTCACAGGATCGATTGAGAACGTCTCCCCCATGATCTACCTGACCCTCATTGCTGGCCTTATTCTCCTCCTCGGTGGAGCGGAGGTGATGGTGCGCGGGGCGGTGACGCTGGCGCGAAAACTTGGCATCTCACCGATGATTATCGGCCTGACCGTGGTGGCGCTTGGCACGTCTGCGCCTGAGCTGATCGTCGCCGTCGAGGCCGCTCTGGAAGGGGCCGCAGGTATGGCGGTCGGCAATGTAGTCGGCTCCAACATCGCCAATATCCTGCTTATTCTCGGTGTTTCCGGCCTGATTTATCCCATCGCCAGCAACCCCGCTGCGATGAAACGGGATGGGACATTGCTCGGCGTTATGACGCTGCTGTTCACCCTTATTTGCTGGCAGGGGACCGTGGATATCTGGTCGGGCGCGGCTTTGCTGGCTCTTTTCTTTTTCTTCCTCGGCCACTCCTATTGGCGCGAAACCCATGCGGAAGACCCTGAAGCAGCCGAACTTCACGCCAAGGAAGCCGAAGAAATCGAGGCGCTCAAAGGCGGCGTCCCTATCGCGCTTGCCGCGACCTTTGGCGGCATTCTCGTCCTGGTCGTCGGGTCTGAGTTTTTGGTTACATCGGGCGTCGAACTGGCGCGAACCTGGGGCGTATCGGAAGAGGTAATCGGCCTGACCATGATCGCCCTCGGCACCTCTTTACCAGAATTGGCGGCCTCAGCCGTTGCCGCCTATCGCAGACATACCGACGTTGCGCTTGGCAATGTGGTCGGGTCCAACCTGTTCAACATGCTCGCCGTAATGGGCACCGCGGCGATGGTCGCCCCTCTGCCGGTAGCCAAGCAAATCCTTCAATTCGATCTCTGGGTCATGCTGTTTGCTACGCTTCTGCTGGTGGTTTTTGCCCTCACCCGCCAAATGCTCAGCCGCCTCGAAGCGGGGCTCCTACTCCTTATATACATCGTCTATATCGGCCTACAGGCCAAGGGCGTTGAAGCCCTGCTCTAAATAGAGCATTGTTTCGGCCATGAACGACGTAAGCAAACACCCAGGAACGGCCCTGATTACCGGCGCGGCCCACCGCATCGGCCGGGCCATGGCCGAAGATCTCGCCCGTCACGGCTGGAAGATCGCCCTCCACGGCAACACCTCCATCAAGGTCGCCGAAGCCCTAGCGGAAAGCCTGCCGACCGATGCCTGCGTTCTCAAAGCCGATTTGAACGACGAAACCGAGGTGCGACAGTTGATCTCGAAAGCCGAAGCGGCACTCGGCCCGGTGACTTGCCTAGTCAACAACGCCTCGGTTTTTGAAAGCGATAGCCTGGAAGACGCCACGCGGGAAAGCTGGGCGCTCCACATGGACGTCAATCTGCGCGCCCCTTTTTGCCTGATCCAGGATTTCGCCAAGGCTTTGCCGGAACATGTAACCGGCAACGTGATCAATGTGATCGATCAACGGGTCTGGAACCTGACCGCCGATTTCGCCAGCTATACGCTTTCCAAGGCCGGTCTCTGGACGCTCACTCAAACGGCCGCCTTAGCACTTGCCCCTAAGATCAGGGTCAATGCCATCGGGCCGGGGCCGACCTTAAAAAGCATCCATCAATCGGCCGAGGATTTCGAAGCGGAATGGCGCTCCGTCCCCTTGGGCCGGAAGGTATCTTTAGAAGAAATTTGCGCCGCCCTGCGTTTTATCCTTGATGCGGGAAGCATGACAGGGCAGATGATAGCCCTTGATTCGGGACAGCACCTTGGCCGAACACAGGCCTCCGTGGGCCCCGCAACGGAACGTGAGATTTAGATAAGGAAACGGCATGACATCCGCACGCCCAGCCTCCGTGGTCCAGCCCTTACGCATCGCCGACGCGAAAGCCTCCGTGCGCCATGTGTTCATCCGCGACCTGATGCTCACCTGCTCCATCGGAATTCATGCCCACGAGAAGGAAGCCGCCCAGCGGGTCCGGATCAACCTCGACCTAGCGGTCCGCGAAGAAAGCCGACCACTGGATGACGATATCGCCAATGTGGTCTGTTACGAAAAAATCAGTAACGCCGTCCGCGAATTGGCACAGCAGGGGCATGTCAATCTGGTCGAGACCTTTGCCGAAAAAATCGCCGCCATGTGTTTGCAAAACCCGCGCGTCAACACAGCCAGAGTGCGGGTCGAAAAACTCGACGTTTTTGATGACACCGCCAGTGTCGGGGTGGAGATCGAACGGTCGGCTCCGGCCGCTACTTAAACTTGTCATATTGCCTTCACGTTAGCGTCATAGGAATGCCGTATAACCCTTTGAAAAGGCGAGCGTTGTGGATTTAAGTCCTAAAGTTGTACACAGGGCAGATTCCAAAATAGGGGCGGTGCGTCAAGATAAGAAACAAAACGCCGAAAATTGCAAATATCTTTCTTGACTTCAAAAAAGATATGAAAATCAAATAGTTAGAAATATGCACATTTTTTGTGCAAACAGAAGAAGTCCGCAGTCCTCCGGGCCTTTTCGCCGGGTTCCGGGGGTTATCTACAGAGTTATCCACATGAATCGTGGATAGTTGGCTCTGACTCTCTACCGTGTCATAAATCCCTCACCCCTCCGGGTAGAGAAAGGCGTTGGTTTTTTTGGAAACTTGGTTGGATCGTCGTGTCGGAACGGGATCAAAAGACAGTCGAAGGCGTAACCGAGGCCCCCCTTGAAAAAGGCCTTTCGGTGATCCGCTCTTATGTGAAGCGCCTGCCCGGCACCCCCGGGGTCTATCGCATGCTCAATGAAGCAGGCGACGCGCTCTACGTGGGCAAGGCGAAAAATCTCAAGCGCCGGGTCGCCAGCTATACCAATCCACAACGCCAGAGCATCCGAATTTTGCGGATGATCGCCCAAACCGCTTCCATGGAGTTCATCGAAACCCACACGGAGGCCGAGGCGCTTCTGCTCGAAGCCAACCTGATCAAAAAGCTCGAGCCCCGTTACAACATTCTTTTGCGCGACGATAAGTCGTTTCCCTTCATCCGCATCACCGCCGGGCACGACTTTCCCCGCGTTCTAAAACATCGAGGGGCGCAACCCAAGGAAGACGAATTTTTCGGCCCCTTCGCCTCAGCCTGGGCGGTCAATCAGACCCTGGACATTCTCCAACGGGCCTTTCTCTTGCGCACCTGTTCGGACTCGGTCTTTGCCGGGCGGACCCGGCCATGCCTGCTCTATCAAATCAAACGCTGTAGCGCACCTTGCGTGGAAGGCAAGGTCAGAAGAGAGGACTACCGCGCCCTGGTCGATCAGGCGCGAGACTTTTTGCGCGGCAAAAGCCGTCACATCATGGACGACTTGGCGGCCAAGATGCAGACCGCCAGCGACGCCATGGAATATGAGCAAGCGGCGCAGTATCGCGACCGCATTCAGGCCATGGCGCGGGTCAGCGAACGCCAGGACGTCCATCTGGTCAAACTCGGCGACGCCGACGTCATCGCCGCCCACCGCGAAGGCGGACACACCTGTATTCAGGTATTTTTCTACCGAAACGGCGGCAATTTCGGCAACCGGGCCTACTTCCCCAGTCAGGCGAAAGACGCTGAAATCGGCGAGGTCATCGAAGCCTTCATCGGTCAGTTCTACGCCAACAAGCCACCGCCCAAGACCCTTCTTCTCAGCCATGAAGCGCCTGGTCACACGGTTTTGGAAGAAGCTCTGGCGGTAAGGGCCGGTCACAAGGTATCCGTTGTCGCTCCGCAACGAGGCGACAAACGCGCACTTGTCGATCAGGCCGCTGCCAACGCCAAATCGGCGCTTGCCCGGCGCATGGCCGAAAGCGCCTCGCAACGCCGCCTGCTTGAAACCCTAGCCGACATTCTTGAGCTGGACGGGCTGCCCGAACGCATTGAGGTTTACGACAACAGTCACGTTTCGGGCACCAATGCGGTGGGCGCGATGATCGTCGCCGGACCGGAGGGCTTCACCAAGAACCAATACCGCAAATTCAACATCAAAGGCGATATTGCGCCCGGCGACGACTACGCCATGGCCCGCGAAGTGTTGACCCGGCGGTTTTCCCGCGCCTTGAAAGAAAACCCCGACCGAGCCGACAATAGCTGGCCCGATCTGGTGCTGATCGACGGCGGGCGTGGGCAACTCGGCATCGCCCTTGAAGTCTTTGAGGAATTGGGGGTCGAAGACGTCCCGCTGGTTGGCATCGCCAAAGGTCCCGACCGAAACGCTGGTGAGGAACGCCTCTACCTGCCGGGCAAAGATGCTCCCATCCGGCTCGGCAAGAACGATCCGGTACTTTATTTTCTCCAGCGCCTACGCGATGAAGCCCATCGTTTCGCCATCGGCACCCATCGGGCCAAACGCTCCAAAGGCCTCAAACGGTCGCAGTTGGACGAGGTGCCGGGTATCGGCGGCAAAAGAAAACGGGCCCTGCTGAACCGCTTCGGCTCGGCTGATGGGGTGGCGTCTGCCGGGCTTTCAGACCTGGAAACGGTCGACGGAATCAGCCGAACCATGGCCAAAACCATCTATGATTTTTTCCACGATCAGAAATAGTCTATTTTTCCCCAATTCTTGACCAGGGAAACCTTTCTTTGCGCGCAATATGCTCTAGAATGCGCCGACCTTAGGGGCAAGAGGGCGCATGTACTACACTTTACCGAATATTCTGACGATTTCGCGGATCGCCGCAGTGCCGATTGTCGTCGGCCTGTTCTTTCTGCCTTTTCCTTACGGCAACTGGACGGCCTTTGGCGTCTATACCTACGCCTGCATCACCGACTTCTTCGACGGTTACTTGGCGCGCGCCTGGAACCAGCAGTCAGCACTCGGCCAGTTTCTCGACCCCATCGCCGATAAACTGTTGATCGCCGCCTGCTTGATTCTACTGGCCGGATTCGGTCCGATGAACGGCGTGCATATTCTGCCCGGCGTGGTCATCCTGTGTCGTGAAATCGCCGTTTCCGGCTTACGCGAATTTCTCGCCGACGTGAAGGTTCGAGTACCGGTATCAATGCTCGCCAAATGGAAAACCACCATTCAGATGCTTGCACTCGGCTTTCTGCTGGTCGGCCCGGCAGGTCCCGACTTCGGGCCGCTTTCGACCACCCAGATCGGCTATATCGGCATCTGGCTGGCCGCCGCCCTGACCCTGTTTACCGGCTACGACTATCTGCGGGCGGGCTTAAAACACATCAACGAACACGACGTCCAAAAATCTTAGGCTTGGAAGAATACGGAACGACGCAAATGAAGGTTTTCGGTTTGGTAGGATGGAGCGGTAGCGGCAAGACGACGCTGATCAAGAAGTTGCTCCCCGAGTTGACCAGCCGGGGCTGGACCGTTTCGACCATGAAACATACCCACCACAAATTCGATATCGACAAACCGGGCAAAGACTCTTTCGAACACCGCAAGGCCGGGGCGACGGAAGTGATGGTGGTTTCCGAACGTCGATGGGCCCTCATGCATGAGTTGCGCGAGGAGCCAGAGCCGCCGATGGAAGAGATGATCGAGGTGATGTCTCCGGTCGATATTCTGTTGATCGAAGGCTTCAAAAGCCACAAGCATTCAAAAATGGAAGTTTTCCGTCCCTCCATCGGCAAAACCCTGTGGAGCAAAAAAGACGAAACCGTGGTGGCCATCGCCACCGATGAGAAAATGCCGCCCATGCCGGTGCCGGTACTCGATCTCAACGATGTTTCCACCGTCGCCGATTTCATTTTGGACTTTTGCAATCTGCCCAAGGTAAAGGAAAGCCATGGCTGAAACCCAAGCAACGGACTGCTGCTTTCAGGCGGCTGAAGAAATGATGCCCCTGGCCGACGCCCTGAAGCGTCTGGCCGAGTTGGTTTCGGTTTCCGTCGCGACCGAGCAGGTCCCCTTAAATGACAGCCTTTCCCGCGTATTGGCCGAAGACCTGGTCTCGCCGATGAACGTACCACCCCACGACAATTCGGCCGTCGACGGCTATGCCGTTTTCCACGCCGATCTCGACCCCAACAATCCAACCGTTCTGCCGGTCAACGGGCGCATTGCCGCAGGCCATCCGTTCGAACGTCCCGCCGAGCGAGGAGAAGCCCTGCGCATTTTCACCGGCGCGCCGATGCCCGAGGCCGCCGATACGGTGGTCATGCAGGAAGACACCATCGAACAAGACGGCAAGGTCACGATTAAGCCGGGCATTAAAAAAAGCGCCAACCGTCGCAAGGCGGGTGAGGACGTGAGCCAGGGAGCGGCAATTATCGAAAAAGGCAGCCTGTTACGTCCCCAGGAGATCGGGCTCGCCGCATCGGTGGGATACAGCACCCTACCGGTCTACAAGAAACTGCGGGTCGCCGTGTTCTCCACCGGCGACGAAGTGCGAGATCCCGGCGCCACACTTCCGGCAGGAGGGATTTACGATTCCAATCGCTATATTCTGATGACCCAACTTAAAGGCCTGGGCTGCGAGGTGACCGATCTCGGCATCCTCCCCGATCAGTTGCCCGCCATCCGTGGCGCGCTCGACGATGCGGCGGCCAACCACGACGTTTTAATCACCTCGGGCGGCGTCAGTCTGGGTGAAGAAGACCACGTCAAGGCGGCCGTCGAAGCCCTGGGCGAGTTGCATTTCTGGAAACTCGCCATCAAGCCAGGCCGTCCCATTGCCCTCGGTCAGGTTAAAGGCAAAACCTTTATCGGCCTGCCGGGCAATCCGGTTGCCGCCTTGGTGACCTTCCTGCGGATCGGCCGCCCTGTGCTCATGCGACTGTCCGGCCGGGCAACCATCGACGCTCCCAACTACAAGGTCCGGGCCGGGTTTTCCTATGACAAGAAAGCAGGACGCCGCGAATGGCTCCGGGCCCGCCTCGGCCATGACGGCGACGGACCACTCGCACTGAAGTTTCATTCGGAAGGATCGGGAATCCTTTCGTCGATGGTTTTTTCCGACGGATTGATTGAACTGGCCGAGGAAACGACCGAAGTAAAGGAAGGCGATTTGATCGACTTCCTGCCGTTCAACGAGGTGGCGCGATGAAGGTTCTCTACTTCGCCTGGCTGCGCAACAAAATCGGTGCATCTTCCGAAGAGGTTTCTCTCCCTGAGGAAGTGCAAACCGTGGGTCAACTGATTGACTGGTTGAAAGAACGCGGCGAAGGCTACGCCGATGCATTCAATGACCCTTCGGTGGTCCGAGCGGCGGTCAACCAAGAACACGTCGCTTTCGACCACCCGGTCAAGACAGGCGACGAAGTGGCCTTTTTTCCCCCCGTAACAGGAGGTTAACCATGTCAGTGCGCGTCCAGGAAGAGGATTTCGATCCCGGCGCGGAAATGGACGCGCTCTCCAAAGGCAATCACGCCATCGGCGCGCTTTGCAGCTTCGTCGGTTTAGTGCGCGATATGCACGCGGGCCAAGACGACCGGCAAATCAATGCCATGACCCTCGAGCACTACCCCGGCATGACCGAAAAGGAATTGGCCCGCATCGAAGCCAAAGCCCGAGACCGTTGGCCGCTGGCAGACTGCCTGATCATCCATCGCTATGGTCGATTGATGCCGGGAGACAGGATCGTACTAGTCATTACCGCCTCATCCCATCGTCAGGCGGCCTTCGAAAGCGCCGAATTTCTTATGGACTGGCTAAAAACCAAAGCGCCATTCTGGAAACTCGAAGAAACGCCGGAGGGTGGTGACTGGGTGGACGCCCGAGAATCGGACGACGTTGCCGCCAACCGCTGGGGCCAGGATGGCGAGAGTTAATGAACCGCGCAGCCTAATAAGACACTAAGGAAGCAAGATCGTATTTTTTGTTTTATACTCATCAGAAGAAGGGTTGCGCCGTATAGCCGACAAGCCACAACAGAGAAGAGAAGAACCGTGAAATATTTTGCTCCGCTCAGTCTCGTCGCTCTTTTCCTAACCCTCCTCACCGCGCCGGTGGTCCAAGCGGAAGAGGACGGGCCTTATTACGTTCAAATGCTGGGCTTCATGGTTGACGCCGAAAAGAACGGCGAACCTGTCGGGCAAGTGTCGACGACACCCTTCCTTCAAACCGCCGACAAAGAAACGGCCAAAGCCATCTGCAAGAAGAAAAACCGTGTTCGTGAAGCCCTCGTCAGCTCAACCTTTGGCCAGGAAATAAAAATCAACGCCAAAGGCGCGCCTGTCTATGGAAAACTGGAAGCCCGAGTCAGATACGTGGTTAACAAGGCGCTTCGCAAAAAACTGGTCAAGGCGGTGATCCTGAAACAGGGAACCTTTGGGATGGGTTCAGGTGTCTCATCGAAACTGCCTTACAACTCCATGGGCTGCCGCCCGCTTAAAGAAATACCCTCCAAGTAAAAAAATAGTTTGAAACCGGTTTATCGGCTTGGGGCTTGCCGTTTTGATCACCTATAGTGCGGTCAAACGACACAAAATCGCGCGAGAGGGCAAGGCGAAAAATGGGTTCAGACGATACCGAATGGCCGGTCAAAGCATATAAAAACCTGGACTTCATCAAAAGCCGGGATGGTCGGGCGTTAAGAATCATGTCGGAGTTCATGGAGCCCGAATCACGGCTCGCCCGCTATAACATCCAAGACACCATCGTCTTTATGGGCTCGGCCCGTATTCCTTCCGAAGAGCAGGCCCGCAAGGAAATGGATGCGGCCTCAAACGAAGCGGCCATTGATCGGGCCACCGAGCGCCTCAAGCTTTCGCGCTATTATGAAGAAACTCGCCAATTGGCCTTCCGGATGACCGAATGGTCAAAAAGCCTCAAAGGCAACGACCGGCGTTTCGTCGTTTGTACCGGTGGCGGGCCGGGCATCATGGAAGCGGCGAACCGGGGGGCCTCGGAAGCCAAGGGAGTCAACCTGGGCTTCAATATTTCGCTGCCCATGGAACAGCACGAAAACCCCTACATCACCCGGCAGCTCTGCTTCGAGTTTCATTACTTCTTCATGCGGAAGTTCTGGTTCGCCTATCTCGCCAAAGCCATCGTCGTCATGCCCGGCGGCTACGGCACGCTGGAGGAATTGTTCGAAATCCTCACCCTGGTTCAAACCAAGGTCGTGACCAAGAAAATGCCCATCGTCCTTTACGGCGACGACTATTGGGACAAGGTGTTCAATCTCGGGGCGCTGGCTGAATTCGGCACCATCGACCCGGTGGACCTGAACCTGATTTACCGGACCAATTCGGTGGATGACGCGTTCAATTTCCTAACCCGCGAATTGACCGAATCTGTCGACTACCCGGGCGCCCGACGTTCCTTCGCCGACAACGGCAATGCCGAACCAAAGGAGCCGGAATAGGCTTTATAGAAAAAAGGCCGCAGGCCGCCAATGTCCCAGCGGCCTTTTTCTTTAATATTCTACAACAGCTTTAGGCAGTTTTGCCGACGGCCTTTTCGTAGGCCTCAATCAAGGTTTCGCAGACCTTGCCCGGCGTAAACTTATACTGATCGATCTCACCCACCGGGGTCACTTCGGCTGCCGTTCCGGTGACGAAGACCTCTTGGGCGTCGGCCAGTTCTTCAAGCTCAATCTCCCGCTCAACCACTTCGTAACCGTGTTGTTTAGCCAGACCGATCACCGTTTGACGGGTGATGCCGTTCAAGAAACAGTCGGGCGTCGGCGTGTGAAGCTTGCCGTCAGGCATAAGCAGGAAAATGTTGGCCCCAGTCGCTTCGGCAACTTGGCCTTTCCAGTTGAGGAACAGAGAATCGTCATAGCCTTTATCCTCTGCCGAGTGCTTGCTCATGGTGCAGATCATGTAAAGACCAGCCGCCTTGGCGTGAACGGGGGCCGTATCCGGCGCGGGACGACGCCATTTGGACTGGGTCAGCCGGATGCCCTTCTTGCGCATTTCAGGCGAGAAGTAAGACGGCCATTCCCAGGTGGCGATGGCCACATGAATGCTCGTCTGCTGGGCCGAAACACCCATCATCTCACTGCCGCGCCAGGCAACCGGACGAATGTATCCATCAACGATGTTGTTGGCCTTGACCGTTTCAAGGGTCGCTGCATCCAACTCTTCCACCGTATAGGGAATTTTCATGCCCAGCATTTCACCCGAATCGATGAGCCGTTGGCTGTGCTCGGTCAACTTGAACACCTTACCGTTATAAACACGCACCCCCTCGAATACCGCCGAAGCGTAATGAAGGGCGTGAGAGAGAACATGCAAGGTCGCGTCCCGCCAGGGAATGAGCTTTCCGTCTTGCCAGATCAGACCGTCGCGATCATCAAAAGGTGCACCAGCCATGAAACTTTCTTTCCAAAATATACGGGGTTATAGGAATGATGTTGCGTCTGGTAGCATTTTCTGGCATATATGTCAATATTACTGACGTATTTTTCATGACTGCGACATTTGACCATCAGGACCGACCATGGCCGAGACCAAAACCCGAGCCAATCCATTGTTTCTCCGCCAAGAGGAGATTCGTCAGGGCATCGAGCTTCTGTTTTTCGCTTACCGGGATTTTACCGGCGAACCGGACGCCATTCTCGCAAAACGGGGGTTTGGCCGAGCCCATCATCGGGTGATTTATTTCGTCGGCCGCCAGCCGGGCATGATGGTCGGTGAACTTCTCGGTATTCTGAAAATTACCAAGCAGAGCCTATCGCGAGTGCTCAAGCAGTTGGTCGATGAAGGCTATATCGAACAAATGACCGGCGAGAAGGACCGGCGTCAACGCCTTCTCTACCTAACCGACAAGGGCAAGGCGCTGGAAAAAGAGCTTTCAGAAACCCAAAGGGCGCGGATCGCCAAGGCCTACCGGGAAGCCGGAGCCGAAGCGGTGGAAGGATTCCGCAAGGTCTTGCGGGGCATTACCGACGAACGGGCCCATTTCGAACGTTACGAAAACCGGAATTCAGAGGGATAATCGCCTCTCGCCGCCTTAGTCCCGGCATGGCATACTATTCTCCATGATCGAAGACCTGCCCCATATTCTCGTTGTTGATGACGATAAACGCCTTCGGGACCTGCTTGGTAAGTACCTCGCAGATAACGATTTCTTGGTTTCAGCCGCCGAATCGGCGGAAGCGGCGCGCAAAAAGCTGACGAGTCTGACTTTCGATCTCATTGTGCTGGATTTGATGATGCCCGGCGAAACAGGGCTCGACTTGGCAAAGTCTCTGCGTCAAACCGGGAGCGACGTCCCTATCCTCATGCTTACCGCCATGGGCGAGCCCGATGATCGCATCACCGGCCTGGAGCATGGCGCCGACGATTATCTGGTTAAACCATTCGAGCCGCGCGAACTGTTGCTGAGAATCGGCAATATCCTAAGACGGCTCCCGCAGAAAATTGAAACCCCGGAAGAGATTCAACTCGGCGACGTGGCTTTCAATTACGACCGGGAAGAACTGCGGCGGGGCGAAATAATCATTCGCCTGACCGCCACCGAAACCGCGCTGTTAAAGGCTCTGGTGGAAAACCCGGAAGCTATTCTCAGCCGCGAAGAGTTGAGCCGCCGGGTCGGCGGCGCCGACAGTAGCGACCGGACCGTAGACGTTCAGGTGACCCGGCTGCGCAAGAAAATCGAGCCGGACCCCAAGCAACCGCGCTATCTTCAGACCGTCCGCGGTCAGGGATACAGACTAAGGCCTGATTGACGGAAAGGCGTTCATGGAACAACAGACCAAACAGTCTTCTCTGATCAAGCAAATCCTGCCCAAGAGTCTTTTGGGCCGCTCCCTGCTGATTATCGTGACGCCTTTGGTTCTGCTGCAAGTGGTGTCGGCCTTCATTTTTTACGAAAGCCATTGGGATAAGATCAGCGAACGGCTGGCTAAGGCGTTGGCCGGGGATATCGGGGCGGTGGTCGAAATCATCCGACGCGATGGAAAGTCCCTCGACATGAATTGGCTTCGGCAAATGGCCTTTACCCGCATGGAATTGGCGATTTCCATCGAAAAAGACGCCATTCTGAGCAACAGCCCCTTGGACCCCTACCCCAACCGGCACGTCAGCACCCTGGGCGACGCCATGCGTGAAAGGGTGAAGAAGCCTTTCACCATCGATACGCTGACACTGGACAAGAAGTTAATCATCCAGGTTCAATTATCGGAAGGGGTTTTACGGGTCGTCACCACACGCAAAAGACTGTTCAGTTCGACGACCTATGTCTTCGTCCTCTGGATGACCGGCACCTCCTTGATTCTTTTCACCGTCGCGGTGATTTTCATGCGCAATCAGGTCCGGCCCATCCGCCGCCTCGCCCGCGCCGCCGACGCCTTCGGCAAGGGCCGCGACACGCCGAACTTCAAGCCGGAAGGCGCACAGGAGGTGCGTCAGGCCGCCTCCGCCTTTATCGAAATGCGCGACCGTATCCAGCGCCACATTACCGAACGGACCAAAATGCTTGCCGGGGTTAGTCACGACCTGCGCACCCCTTTGACCCGCATGCAACTTCAACTGGCCTTGTTGAGCGAAGAAGACGGCGTCGCCGAGCTTAAGGAAGACGTTTCAGAAATGAGCCGGATGCTTGAAGGCTATTTGGCTTTCGCCCGGGGTGAGGGTGACGAAAAACCCCGAACGACACATTTGAACGCTCTTTTACAAGGCGTCGTAGAGCGCGCCCGACGGAAAGGCGGCCTGATCGATCTTCACCTCGAAGGCAACCTCTCCCTCCCCTTGAAGCCGAACAGTTTCGAACGCTGCGTCACCAACCTGATCGACAACGCCATCCGTTATGCCGATCACCTGTCGGTCAGGGCTGGCAAACGCGGTGACGCCATCGAGGTGACCATCGACGATGACGGCCCCGGAATCCCCGAAGAAGAGCGCAACAAAGTCTTCCGTCCTTTCTACCGGATGGAAGATTCACGCAATCCCGATACCGGTGGCGTCGGGCTTGGCATGAGCATCGCTCGCGACATCATGCGCGGCCACGGGGGCGAAATAATTTTAAGCGATTCTCCCAGCGGAGGACTGCGGGTCAGACTGAGATTACCTTTATAAGGCCTCGATGTTTCCTTGCCCAACAGCGAGACAAAGGGTAGAAATTTCATAATGGCCTGAAGGCATTCTAAAAAGGATAAGCTCATGATTCGTCTGCTTCTCGCGCTCTTGATTCCCTGGTTTGTGTTTTTCACCATCGGTCGTCCGATTCAGGGCGTTATCTGCCTCATTTTGCAAATATCACTCATCGGCTGGATTCCGGCCGCCATCTGGGCCGTCTGGGCGCTTAACAACTACAACACCGATAAGAAAATCGACGCCCTCAAGTCGAAATAGGAAAAACACCCATGCCCCGGAATATTGGCGCGACGATCATCAAGCTACTGGTGCTTTCACTGATCGTCGGCATGCTGCTGAAGTTTCTGAATATCAACCCTGAGAATCTACTATCGTCTCTGGGTGGCCTGTTCGAATGGTTTGTTCAGGTCGGCGCCAAGCTCATAGACTGGGGCCTCGGCTACGTTATCATTGGCGCCGCCGTCGTTATCCCTATCTACATCGTGGTCGTCCTGTTCCGCGTTGCCCGGGGCAAAAGCGGGAACTAACAGCACGGGGAGGAAGGAGCGTGGTGCCATGTCGGAAGATGAAAAAGTCGCCGATCTCAAAGACCTGCTCAGAACCGCCGCAAAACATATTGAGGAGCTTCATGCGCAAGTTGAAGCGCAAGCAGCGAACAATTCACACCTCATGGATGCCCAGCGGGCGGAAGCCGAACAGATGGTCCGGCTGACCGAACAGATTTGGTCGCTTGAAGAAGCACTCGCCTCAGCCAGCGCCGAAAAAAACGACGTGCTTAACCATCTATCTCAGTTACGCGGCACCATCGAATCTCTCCAACGCCACGTAAGCAATACACTAGAAGCAGCGATGAAAAACGCCAGCCGATTGGAATTGGCCGCCCGGGTTTATGAAATGTCCGCTTTGACAGAAGACGACGATGACCGGGAACCGGACTATCAGGACGGTTCCGCCGCCTTTTTCAAGGAGCTTCAGGCCAAGATAAAAATGTAACGACGGGCTTTGTACCAAGCATAAGAAAAGGCCGCTTTCCTGGGGGAGAAAGCGGCCCTTTTTTTGAACAGGTCGGAGGGGAAAAGCTACTGTTTGAGCTTCAGAACCTGGTCTTTCAACTCTTCGAGGCTTTCTCCGAAACGCTTGTTCACGGTGTCGAAAGCTTCGGTGTTGGACTTGGAAACCATCTCGGCCAGCTCACGCATGTTGCCCAGGGCGGTTTCGAAAGCGCCCTTCACGATGTCGGCCTGCTTGGCGACCGCATCCTGCGGGCTACCAGCGTCGGAAACGTCTTTCAGGTTGCCTTGCAGTTCGTCGAGAGTCTTCTGAAGAATTTCAGCCTGACGCTTGAAAACGGCCTGGACGCCTTCGAGGGCCAGCTTGTTAGCTTCGGCCAGGGCTTCGAGGTTTTTACGCTGGGCTTCCATCAACGGAGCCGCATCGACAGACGGAACCTTAAGTTCGGTCATCGCCTTGTTGAATTCATTCATCATCTTGCTGGGATCAAAGTCGCCCATGACCTTCGCAGGATCAAAACCGCCCATGAATTTGGTCGGATCGAAATCAAACATGTTGTTCATATCGTTTGCCTTTTTCGCCATTGGATCGCTCCACAAAAAATAGCCTTTCGGCCTTCACTTGTCGAAACAGTAATGCTGCAACGCACAAAAGTCAATATTTTATTGTGCAGCGCACAAAAATATTGTTCGTCGCGTTTTCAATGACTTAGGGAGCAATCGAGTTTCTTTTTCGCTTTTGCAGTAAATCTTTAACAAGAATTTCTGACAATCAACCCAACTCTTTGGATCGCCGGGCGGCGGCGGCAATAGCGGCATCGACGACCGGTTGCAGCCCGCCTTCCGCCATCAGAACCTTCAAAGCTGCCTCCGTGGTTCCGCCGGGACTGGTCACATTTTGACGCAGAACCCCCGGTTGCTCATCAGCCCGGTAGAGCAACTCCCCTGCACCGGCGACTGTTTGACGAGCCAACTTGGCGGCAAACGCTTCCGGCAACCCTGTCTTGACGCCTGCCTGGGTCATGGCCTCGACCAAAAGAAAAACATAGGCCGGGCCACTGCCTGAAACGGCGACCACACCATCCATCAGTGCTTCGTCTTCGATCCATTCGACCATGCCCACCGCTTCAAGCAAGCCGGTGCAGAGGTTTTTTTGGCGATCACTAACTAGAGTGTTGCCGACCGCAACGGTCATACCCCGTCGAATCGCCGCCGGCGTATTGGGCATGGTGCGAACGATAGCCGCCTCTTCACCTAAAAGACCTTCGAAAAAAGCGATGGTTTTGCCCGCTGCAATGGAAAGAAAAACGGCGCCTGTTTGGGCAAAACCTTTATAGTCGGGCAAAACGTCTTCCATGACTTGCGGCTTAACCGCCAAAACCACTACTTCGGGCGCAAATTCTTCCGGAAGTTGGGCAGGCCCCTCATGGGTATTCACACCAAACCGGTTTTTTAAGGCTTCCGCAGTTTCACCGTTGGGTTCGACCACATGAATGGATTGGGGCGCGGTCCCGCGGTCGATCCACCCTTCTAGCATGGCGCCGCCCATTTTACCGCAACCGACAATGAGAATTCCGCCCTTCATTCTTCGAGCCCCTTCTATAAGTTTTTTAAACAGGCGATACGGTGGGCGGGAAAGGCCCGGGGCTGGCCCGGTAAAAACGGGGCCCGGCGTTTATCTAATTAAACGAAGCGCCTAGGCTTCGCCGACCGTATCGATCATCGCGGCGTCCACCGCCTCACGGGCGGTCTTACCACCCCAAATGACGAACTGGAAGGCCGGATAGAAACGATCACACTCGGCGGTCGCAATTTCGACCAGATCTTCCAATTGCGCCAGCGACGCGCTTTCGGTCCCCCTGAGCAACGTGGTGTGGCGGAACAGGGGCAAGCCCTCTTCCTCCCAGAGCCCGAAATAGCCGAGCCACATCTTTTCGTTGATCAGGGCCAAGAGATGGAGAATGTCATTGCGCCGATTGTCCGGCACCCGCATGTCGAAGGCGCAGGAAAAATGCAGGGCGCTGATGTCTTCGCTCCAAGCGAAGTAGAGGCTGAAATCGCACCACCGTCCGGGAAGTTCGATTGACAGCTCCTCGGTCGAGCGGCGATCAAATCCCCACTCGTTATTCAGTGCGATCGCTTCCATTTGATCGAGAGGATTCGCCGTCTGTGAGACGTACTCTTCAATCGTCATGGTTTCGGCCATCGTGCCACCTCCCCATTGGGCATTGGCGAAACGTCTACGGGCGCCGTCAAAGCAATGCCAAGCTCCCCCAGGCCCGCCCAAGAGACCGACACAATATTTAGGGCCTGCGCCGATATCTTGTGGTTAATGGTTTTAAACCATACAAGGAGTAGATTGCAAAAATGTGAATCCCGATGCAAGGGAGGATTTTTAGGGTTTAAGCCTTTCTTGTGGACAAAAGACTTTCACCCAACACAAGACAGCGGGAATGGGGGGATTTAGGCGTCTTTTTTAGCCGCCGATTTGGCTGCAGGCTTACGCCGAGCCGTGGAGGCTTTGCCCTTGGCCGCTGCGCGTTTCCGCGGTGCGGCTTTCTTCGGAGTGGCCTTGGACGCCATGTCTTTGGCTCCGCAATGCTCCATCAAGGCTTCCAACTCGGCGATCTTCTCGGACAACGCCTCGTTTTCCTCGCGGGCCTTGGTCGCCATGGCCTTAACCACCTCGAACTCTTCGCGCGGCACCAAATCCATATCCAGCAGAATTCGCTCGATCTGAGCACGCACAAGGCCCTCCACTTCGCCCTTCACGCCGGAGACGGCGGAAAGTGCGCCATCGGCGACTTTGGCGAAATCGGTCAGTACTCGGTTGCGGCTCTGCATGATGCTCTCCAGGCTGCGGAAATTCTTAAAAACGACGGACATTATGGTCCCTGCCCCCAATCAAAGCAACATCCTGTTCACTTGCCCGTCGTAGCGCGCATGCCTATAACAGTTTAAAAGTTTTATCGTTTTCATCTCTCGCGGGGCAATCGCATGTTTCTCGTAACCGGGGGAGCCGGGTTCATCGGCTCCAATATCGTCGCGGCATTGGAAGAAAAAGGGCGCGGTCCCATCGTGGTCTGCGACCGGCTGCGTCACGGCGACAAATGGAAAAACATCGCCAAACGGGAGCTCGCCGATATTGTCCATCCCGACGATTTACCCGGTTATCTCGACACCCATCGGGGTTCCATCGAAGCGATCTTTCATATGGGGGCCATTTCGGCAACCACCGAAACCGATGCCGACAAAATCATCGACAACAACTTCAAACTTTCACTTTATCTATGGAATTGGTGCACCGAAAACCACAGCCGCCTGATCTACGCCTCCTCGGCAGCCACCTATGGCGACGGCGACAACGGATTCGTCGACGACACCGACCTGGAAGCCCAGGCTAAACTCCGCCCTTTAAATCCCTACGGCTGGAGCAAGGTGTTGTTCGACCGTCGCATCTTACGCAAAATCAAAGATGGCGAGCCGCATCCTCCGCAATGGGCGGGTCTCAAGTTTTTCAATGTCTTCGGCCCCAACGAATACCACAAGGGGACCATGCAGAGCGTAGTTTCCCACATCTACCCCAAGGCCGCCGCAGGCGAGAACGCCCCCTTATTCAAATCCCATCACCCCGACTACGAAGATGGCGGTCAAACCCGAGACTTTATTTGGGTGGGCGACTGCATCAAGGTCATGATGTGGCTGCTCGACACCCCCGACGTTTCCGGCATCTTCAATTGCGGCACCGGACAAGGGCGCACCTTCCTCGACCTTGCCAAAGCAGTCTACACGGCGCTTGGCAAAGAGCCCGACATCAGCTTCATCCCGACACCCGAACAAATCAGAGATAAGTATCAGTACTTTACCGAGGCCGACATGAACAAGCTGCGCGAAGCAGGATTCAACGGGGAGTTCACGCCGCTCGAAGAAGGAATACGCCAATACGTTCAGGACTTCCTCCACACCGACGATCCTTACCTCTAGGCCCTGCGCAAAATGTTTTTCGCCCTACCTTTTCCGGCTATCGATCCGATCATCTTTTCCATCGGCCCCGTCGCGGTGCGCTGGTATGGACTGGCTTACGTAGCCGGACTGATGCTTGGTATCTATGCCCTGCGCAAAATGGCCGAGGCCAAGCCCCCTCACCCGGTCAATCGACGACAGGCGGAAGACCTTCTGGTCTGGGTACTTCTCGGCGTCATCCTTGGCGGACGCTTCGGATTCGCCCTGTTTTACGGCCTACCCTATTACCTGGAACACCCGCTTGAGATCGTTACCGGCATCACCAAAGGCGGCATGTCATTCCACGGCGGACTGCTGGGTGTAATTCTGGCAACCATCCTCTACGCAAGACGCCACAAAATCGAGCTGCTCCAACTCGCCGATCTGGTGGCCTGCGCCTCACCCATCGGTCTGTTTTTCGGCCGCATCGCCAACTTCATCAATGGCGAACATTTCGGCCATGTGACGACCGTTCCCTGGGCCATGGTCTTCCCCCTTGGTGGCGACCTGCCACGCCACCCAAGCCAGCTGTACGAAGCCGGATTGGAGGGGTTGGCCCTGTTGATCATCCTGCATATTTTCTGGCGTAGGGACGCCATTCGCATGCGAGCCGGAACGCTCACCGGAATTTTCCTCATCGGCTATGGCTTGGCGCGTATCGCCATGGAGTTCTTCAGAGTCCCCGATGGCTACGTTGGTTTCCTGACCATCGGCCAGGCCCTATCGATTCCGATGATCCTAGCGGGCATCGGGTTTATTGCCTATGCGCGCAAGAGAGCCGCTCAATGACCTTGTACGACAAATTGAAGTCCCGTATTGCCGATGAAGGCCCCATCGCCGTTTCCGACTACATGGAAGCCGCCCTCGCAGACCCTGAATTCGGCTATTACAGAGGCCGCGACCCTTTAGGCCGGGGCGGCGACTTTACCACCGCCCCGGAAATCTCCCAGATGTTCGGCGAAGTCATCGGCCTTTGGAGCGCTGTTCTCTGGGACCAAATGGGGCGGCCCGAACAAATCAATTTCGTCGAAATCGGTCCGGGACGGGGCACGCTGATGCACGATATGGTGCGCGCCGCAAGCACCCTACCGGGCTTCAAAGAAAGTCTTTCCATCCATTTGGTCGAAACCAGTCCGGTTTTGAAAGAGCGACAAGAAAGCGCCTTGTCCCACCTGGACCAATCGGTTGTTTGGCACGAAACAATCAATACTCTTCCCGACGGCCCCCTGATCATCGTGGCCAATGAATTTTTTGATGCCCTGCCCATCCGGCAATTTATTCGCCTCGGCAAATACTGGTACGAACGCCTAGTGGATCTCGGCGACGACGCACTCTGCTTTACTAACACAACGATTCCCGCGCCACCGGCCGACCTTGGCAACAAGGTCCACCTACCGGAAAAATCGGGAGATATCGCCGAGACCTGCCCGGCAGGAGAAACCATCTGCAACGATCTAGCGGCCCGAATCGTCCGTTTCGGCGGCGGCGCGCTTATCATTGACTACGGTTATAGCGAACCGGCCCTGGGCAATTCGCTGCAAGCCGTCAAAGGGCACGCCTATCATCCGGCACTTGAAACGCCGGGCGAAGCCGACCTGACGGCCCATGTGGATTTCGACGCCCTCGCTCAAGCCGCAAGGCGCGCCGGAGCGAAAACCTGCGGCACCCTGACACAAGGCGCATTTCTGCGTCGCCTCGGCATCGAAGCCCGCGCTCAAATTTTGTCGCGCACCGCCAGCGATGAGCAACGCGACGATATCTCTTCGGCCCTCAAACGGTTGATCGGGGAAAACGAAATGGGCACCCTATTCAAGGTGCTGGCCCTGGCTCATCCGGCCCAGCCGACGCCGCCGGGCTTTGATGAACAATAGGACCGACAAGGAATGATCACCGTTTCAGCCTTCAACGAACTTTCCGCCATCCGTCACGGGTTCTTCACCCGCAGCGGTGGCGTCAGCGAAGGCCTGTTCGGTTCGCTCAACTGCGGCTTCGGGTCGGACGACGACATAGACAAGGTCGCCGAAAACCGTAGTCGCGCCATGGCCATGCTGGGCCAGCCAGCCGATGCCTTGGTGACCGTCTATCAGGTGCATTCGCCCAACGTGGTGACGGTCGATGAACGCATTCCCTACGACCGCTCGGTCGAGGCCGACGCCATGGTGACCAACAAACCGGGCATCGCCCTCGGCATCCTGACGGCGGACTGCGCACCGGTTTTGTTCGCCGACCAGAAAGCCAAGGTGATCGGCGCGGCCCACGCCGGCTGGAAAGGCGCACTCGGCGGGGTATTGGAAAACACCCTGCAAGCTATGGTAGCTTTGGGGGCCAAGCGCAAGCAGATCATCGCCGCCGTCGGCCCCTGCATCTCCCAACGGACTTACGAAGTAGGGCCTGAGTTCAAAGAAAACTTTCTGAAAGCCGACCCCGATAGCCAGCTGTTTTTTGCCAATGCACGCACCGAAGGAAAATTCCTCTTCGACCTGCCGGATTTTATCGGCAAGAGCCTGCTTAAACAGGAGATCAAGGAATCCATCGCCACACCTTGCGACACTTGCCTCGAAGAAGGGCGTTTCTTCAGCTACCGACGCGCCACCCTCAAGGGCGAACAGATTAACGGCCAAACCGCCTACGGTCGTCAACTTTCGGCCATTGTCTTGGAGCGTTAGAGCTATGAAGGGACTTCATTTCGGCCTACTGGTCCTTGCCACCCTGGTTCTGAGCTCATGCGGGACGCTCGAGTCTATTCCCAACCCGTTTAAGGGAATCTCCATTCCCTTCTCCACGGCCCCTGCGCCGCAAAACGAATTGCTGAGAATTCCCGACGGCATCGGCGTTCACGTCAGCGCGCCCAAGCGACTCGACGATCATTTGGGTGAACCTTTGGCCGAAGCCATTTCGGACGCTCTGCTCAAACGCAACATTCCGGCTTTTACCGGTCCTCAGGAGTCCGCGGGCTATGCCCTGGCCGGGCGGACGCGCCCCGATTCGACAACCCGCTCGGGCGAAGGCATCCACGATATCCGCTGGTTTCTTTTCGGCCCCAACGGCACACAGGTCGCCGAATTTGAAAGTGTCATTGATGCATCGGGCCAAACTCTTCAAATGGCAGCGGACGATCTGGCCACCGAAATCGCCCTCTTGCTTCAAGATTCAGACGCTTCGATTGCACCAGTCGCCCCACCCAAGGCGCGGGTTTATCTGCGTCCGGTCACCGGCGTAAACAAAGCCGGAGCCAAGGCGCTCGATCACGCCTTCAAGCGCCTGATCCAGTCGAGCGGCGGCATCATGGCCGGAAGCGAAGCCGAAGCAACCGTGATCGTCGAAAGCCGGTTCAAGGTTTCGCCCCCCCGCCGCGACAAGCAGCGGGTCCGGGTATCCTGGATCGCCTATGGGCCGAAAGGCGGTGAAATGGGCCGCATCAATCAGGTTAACGATGTGCCGAAAGGCCGCCTCGACAAGCCCTGGGGAGCGCTGGCCTACGCCATCGCTTCGGGCGGAGTTGAGGGAGTCGGCCGGATTCTGGACAGCCACAACCGATAAACAGAGATATAGCCCCGGTTTTCCCCGTTATCCCCAAGCCGAACCCCTTGAGTCTTTTGTATTTTTGGCGATGATTTGGAAGCCCTCTGTTGGGCGTTTACAGCAGCCGAGCGGTTTGATAGGTTCCGGCGCAAATTCTAAGAAGGGTTGGCGGACGCGCCACCCAAGCGGCGAAAAGGTAGTCGACTGATGAAAATTCTGGCCTGTAACAGCAACCAGCCGTTGGCGGAAGCCATCTCGGCCTACCTCAACCAGCCACTAACCAAAGCCAGCGTGCGACGGTTCTCCGACATGGAGGTTTTCGTCGAAATCGAGGAAAACGTCCGCGGCGAAGACTGCTTCGTCATCCAGTCGACCTCTTATCCGGCCAACGACAACCTGATGGAACTGCTGGTGATGATCGACGCCCTGCGACGCGGCTCGGCCCGACGCATTACCGCGGTCATGCCCTATTTCGGCTATGCCCGGCAAGACCGCAAGTCCGGCCCCCGCACACCGATTTCGGCCAAGCTGGTGGCAAACTTGATCGACACCGCCGGAACCGACCGAGGCCTGACCATTGATCTCCACGCCGGTCAGATACAGGGCTTTTTCGATATTCCGCTCGATAACCTCTACGCCGCGCCGGTCCTGACCAAGGACATTCAGGAAAAATTCGATGGCGAAGATGTGATGATGGTTTCACCCGACGTGGGCGGCGTGGTCCGGGCGCGGGGCATCGCCAAGCGCATCAACGCCGATCTCGCCATCATCGACAAACGCCGTGAGAAAGCGGGCGTTTCCGAGGTCATGAACATCATCGGTGACGTCAAAGGCCGTCACTGCATCATGGTCGATGACATCGTCGATTCGGGCGGCACGCTGTGCAACGCCGCCGGGGCCCTGCTAGATTCGGGCGCAAAATCGGTCACCGCCTACGTGACCCACGGCGTTCTCTCGGGCGGTGCGGTGGCCCGCGTTTCTTCTTCGCCGCTGGAGCGCCTGGTCATCACCGACAGCATCCAGGCCACCGAGGCCGTGCGCCTGGCCCACAACATCGAACAGCTTTCGGTCGCCCCTCTGGTCGCCGAAGCCATCCGCCGGATCAGCGAAGAACAGTCGGTCAGTTCACTGTTCGACTAAGATGTCGAACAGTTTTTTTCGGTCAGCTTCATCTCTCTATAGGGGCCTCAATCGTCGGTCGGCCTCGGGCCAGGGTTCGCTACGCGCGGCCACGCTTGTAGCCGTTTTCCCATACGTTCAACCTTATGGCGACAAATTATTTTAGGCGAGTCTGCCACCTATCTCGTCATGCCCAGGCTTGACTCGGGGATCCACGACTTTCTTTCCCCTCAATCCCTCTAAAACCCTTGCTTTTCTCCTTTTTTCCCAATATATCCACCGCTTCACATGGGACCGGCACCCCTGGAGGTCGGCCCTTCGTTGTTTTTGTAAGGAGCAAACAACATGTCCGAGACATCCGTTTTCAACGCGGAAATCCGCGAGCGGGCCGGTAAGGGGGCAGCCCGCGCCGTACGTCGCGCCGGTCGCGTTCCGGCCGTCATTTACGGTGAAAAGAAAGACCCCATCATCATTTCCTTGGACCCCAAGGAACTGACCAAGGAAATCATGACCGGCAACTTCTTCGCCCGGATCGCCGAAATCAAAATCGGCAAAGACAGCGAAAAAGTCCTGCCGCGCGACATTCAGCTGCACCCGGTCACCGACCGCCCCGAGCACGTCGACTTTCTGCGTCTCGGCAAGGGCACCAAGGTCACCGTCGGCGTCGCCGTCAACTTCCTCAATGAAAAAGATAGCCCGGGCCTCAAGAAAGGCGGCGTGATCAACGTGGTGCGCCACGAAATCGACCTGCTCTGCCCGGCCGACTCCATTCCGCAGTCCATTGATATCGACCTCACCGGTCTGGAAATCGGCGACGGCATCCACATCAGCGCGATTAAGCTGCCCGATGGCGTGGTTCCGACCATTACCGATCGCGACTTCACCATCGCTACCATTGCCGCACCGACGGTGATGAAAGCTTCCGAGGAAGCCGAAGGCGAAGAGGGCGAAGAGGGCGAAGAGGGCGCCGAGGAAGCAACCGAAGACGCTTCCGAGGAATAAGGTTTTATCCTCATGCTGTTGCTGGTCGGCCTGGGCAACCCCGGCGCGGGGTATTCCGAGAACCGCCACAACATTGGATTTATGGCGGTGGACGAGATTGTCCGCCGCCATTCTTTTTCCGCCTGGCGCAAGAAGTTCCAGGCCGACGTGGCCGAAGGCACGGTGGGCGGCGTAAAGGTCCTGGCGCTCAAGCCCCAAACCTATATGAACAAGTCGGGCCAGTCGGTCGGCGAAGCGGCACGGTTTTATAAAATCGAGCCGCAAGACCTTGTGGTCATCCATGACGAGTTGGACCTGCCGCTTGGGCGGTTACGGGTCAAGCAAGGCGGCGGTCACGGCGGCCACAACGGTCTACGCGACATCGATGCCCATATGGGCAAGGATTACCGCCGCATCCGCCTCGGCATCGGGCATCCGGGCGACAAAGATCGGGTAACGGGGCATGTCCTCTCCGATTTCTCCAAGGCCGAACGTCAGATGCTTGATAAACTTATGGACGAGATTTCCCATGAGTTCCCGCTGGTCGCCAAAGGCGACGACGCCAATTTTATGAACCGGGTCGCCGCGGCCTTAAAGCCGCCGAAGCCTAAAAAACAAGACAAACCGGAAAAGACGGAAGAGTGACATGGGATTTAACTGCGGTATCGTCGGTCTGCCCAACGTGGGCAAGTCCACCCTGTTCAATGCGCTGACCAACACGGCCAACGCCGAAGCGGCCAACTTTCCGTTTTGCACCATTGAGCCCAATACGGGTCGCGTCGGCGTTCCCGATCCGCGCCTTGACAAGCTAGCCGAACTGGCGGGCTCGGCAAAAATCATTCCGACCTTTCTCGAATTTGTCGATATTGCCGGGTTGGTTCGCGGCGCCTCCAAGGGGGAAGGCCTGGGCAACAAGTTTCTCGCCAACATCCGCGAAGTGGACGCCATTATCGCCATGATCCGTTGCTTCGAAGACCCCAACATCACCCACGTTGAAGGCAACATTGATCCGATCCGCGATATCGAAACCATCGAAACAGAGCTGATGCTGGCCGACCTGGAAAGCCTGGAAAAGCGTGTCGAGACCCTGGCCAAGCGGGCCAAAGGAAACGACAAGGAAGCCAAGGAAACTCTCGCCCTTTGCGACCCCATCCTCGAAGCCTTGCGCAACGGCAAACCGGCCCGCAGCGTTGAGTTCACCAGCGACCAGAAGCGCGGTGTGAAGATGCTCCAACTCTTGACCACCAAACCGGTGCTCTACGTCTGTAACGTCGCCGAAGAAGACGCCGCCGAGGGCAACCAGTGGAGCGAACAAGTTGCCGACTACGCGGCCAAAGAAGGCTCTGCCGCCGTGATCATCTCAGCCGCCATCGAAGAAGAAATCGCCCAGTTGGGCAGCGAAGAGGAAAAGTCGGAATTCCTCGAAACCATCGGCCTGGAAGAGACCGGCCTAGCCCGCGTGATTCGCGCCGGATACGATCTTCTGCATCTCCTGACCTTCTTCACCGTCGGTCCCAAGGAGGCCCGCGCCTGGACCGTGGTCAACGGGGCAAAAGCCCCCCAGGCCGCCGGGGTCATCCATACGGACTTCGAGCGTGGTTTCATCAAGGCCGAAACCATCGCCTATGACGATTTTGTCACCTGCGGCGGCGAACACGGCGCTAAAGAAGCGGGCAAGATGCGCCAGGAAGGCAAAGACTACGACGTCAAAGACGGCGATGTCTTCCACTTCCGCTTCAACGTCTAGGCGGTCTATACTCCTGATGTTTCATCGGGTGCTCTGTGGGGTCATTCACTTGTTGGAAACCACTGAGGTCGGGTGAAAGCTCTTCGGGCACGCAGAGCATGTTGACCGAGACGATTCGGCCGAAAATATTTTCATTGTTGCCGAAGAAATTGTCCGGGCTGAACAGCCGGGGCAGATGCCAATAGGGCCGATATCCCAGCTCCATGACCTGACGGATCAGAGCTTCGGATTTTTCCACCCGGTCGTTTTCCAGATAGAGATAGGGACGATGGGCCGCAATGGTTTGCCGCGCTCCGCTCAGCACCTTGTCTTCCATCCCTTCAACATCGATCTTGATAAACCGCAGTTGAGGAAGATCGAGAGTGTCATCCAGGGCAAGCAAGGGAACTTTCCGCCCTTTATTAAACCCATCGACTGCAAGCCCGCCGAAATTCCCTGACCGGGTATAGTCGATTTCCGGGATAAGGACTTCTCCGGCCTCATCGCCCACGGCGACCCAATGGCTCTCCACATTGGTCAGGCTGTTGAGCGCCAGATTGGCGCATAGCGTCTGAAAAACCACCCGCTGGGGCTCAAAGGTGAAAACCCGTCCCCGTTCCCCCACCGCCTTGGCGATCGGCACCGTATGAATTCCAATGTTGGCTCCGGCCTCAATGACAAAATCGCCGGGTCGACAAAGCTGCAAAAAGACCCGGCATTCCGCCTCACAATATTCGCCGTAGGCGGCCAGAGATTTGCCGATGTAAGCGTCGTTGCGGTTATAGAGGAACAGGCCATGACGAGCGCGGACCAACGCATTGAATCCATCGACTTCGGGCAACACCCCCTTGTCCCCCATTACATCAGTCCTCTCGGTAACGCTCTTCTTCCGCATAATACTCGGGAAACCCGACGATGTCCTTCAATTGCTCAAACGAAACAAGCCCTTCGGGATGCTTTCCTTCCTGCAAACTCACCAGAGCCTCCCCCATGGCTTTCAGGGCGGCCATCTGGAGGGTCAGCGGATAAGCGGCGATCTTGTACCCCAAAGCGGCCAGTTCTTCGGGCGACAGAATCGGCGTTTTGCCCTGCTCAACCATATTGGCCATTTTGACTCCGGACACCTCGGCACAGTAGCGGGCCATTTCATCTTCGGTTTCGGGTGCTTCCAAAAAGGTTAGGTCGGCCCCGAGGTCGATGAAGGCCTTACACCGATCAAGCGCCTCATCGAGCCCTTCGGTGGTTCGTGCATCGGTGCGAGCCATGATGACGATATCGCCGCCTTCTTCGCGCAGTTCCTTGCGCGCATCGACGGCGGCGCGGAGGCGGGTCAGGGCCTCATCGCGTCCCACCACCTGCTTGCCCTTGGTGTGGCCGCATCGTTTGGGAGCGACCTGATCTTCAATCATGATCCCACCAAATTCGGCCGCCGCATAGCCCTTGACCGTGCGCTTGACGTTCATCGGGTTGCCATAGCCCGTGTCACCGTCGCCAAAAATCGGAATGGAAACCGCTTCACAGATGGTGCGCCCTACATCGACCATTTCACCATAGGAAATCAGCCCCGTATCCGGTTGGGCAAGGCGGGCCGCAGAAACAGCGAAACCGCTCATGAAGGTCAGCGGGAACCCGGCCCGCTCAATCATCCGGGCCGACAGAGCGTCCCAACAGCAGGGCATGACAATAAATCCCGGTTGATCGAGAAGCCCGCGAAGCTGGGCGGCGCGCAAAGACATGAAGGCCTAGACTCCTTTTTCTCCATAAAGCCAGGGGCGTAAAACCCTAGTGACGTTAGGCATGATGATATAGGTCATCAGCAAAACCTGAAACAGCGCGATAACGGCGGCGCGAGCGACCAGCGGAAGGGTCGCCAGCCACTCTCCTGCCACCGCGCCGACCAACAACACCAGGCAAAAAACAATAAGGCTGACCACCAGAGCCATTTTATGCTGCGAGGGCGGCTTGGCCGCCGGAACCTCGGGCAAAGTAAACCAGAACTCCATGCCGGTAACCCGCTGGATGGTCGCCTCGCCTTCCACCCAATCAGATATCTTCTCCACCCACCGGGCGCGTTCCTCGCTGTTTTCCCAAGCTTCCAAGTGACCGTAGCTATCGAACCGAAAGATAATCACATAGTCTTTCCGCGCACCGGTCGGCCGCACCACGTTGACTCCCAAATGTCCGGAGTATGTCCGGGCAACGGTAGAAATATCCCTGATCCATTTCTCATAGTCCGCTTCGCAGCCCGGCTTGACCCGGCGCGAGATGGTCACCGTCACGGGACCGTCTTTGCCGTCTTCCACTGGAACGAAAGAATCAAGTTTGGGTGAGGCCGGTTTATCGGTCATGCTTCAGAATCCCTAAAAGACATAATGTGAAGCCATCATGTAAGACGGCCGCAAGCCGATATAAAGAGGCAAGCCTTATCCGGTGAGGATATGGCAATGGGCGGCGGCAACCGGCTTGTTTTCGTCATCCTGCCAAGCCTCGACCCTGACATTGGAGACCGTTCGTCCCTGCTTGACTAGACTTCCACGGGCGAAGGTATCTTTGGTGCCGATGGCCGGACGCAAATAGTCGATCGAAACATTGACGATCTTGGGAAAGGCGGTCAGATCCTGCCCCCACATCACGGTCATCAGGGCGCTATGCTCCAACAGCGATCCGACAACCCCGCCGTGAACCGCCGGAATTTGCGTATTGCCGATGTTGCTGTCTTTTTGCCGCAACACCGTCACCAAACCCTTGGCGTCTGTTTCTGTTTCAAATCCGACGACTCCCGCATAAGGGATCAGGGCTTGCAATTCGTGCAGACGGCCATCCTTCTTGAGCTCCAGATACCGCTCTAGAAACGTCATGCCGCCCCCTCGATCTTGGTATCGGGAGAGAAGCCGACAGAACCGACCATAAAGCTGCCGAAGGCATGGGCGATGGGGTCGTCCGGCTCATCTTCATGGAAAGCCTTGCCGCGGACGAATGCCACCGACTTGGTCATTTTGTAAACTTCCGCCTCGCCAATCACCGCCCTGCCCGGCGTCGCCGGTTTGAGGTAATCGATGCGCAGATCGAGCGTCGCCACCGAGGCCCCTTCCGGGATTGCGGTAAACACCACCATACCGCCGACCGAATCAAGCAAGGTGGTGACCGCGCCACCATGCAAGACGCCATTGTCTGGATTGCCGATAAGCCGCTCGTCATAGGCCATCCGCAAAGCACAGCGTCCCCGTTCAAGCACCGTGGTGACCAGCCCCAACTCTTTATATTGGGGCAAGCCTTCGATAATGCCCTTCAAGGTATCGAGGGGATAAAAGGAGGTTTGTTCAGACATGGGAAGAGATTAGGAGTCCTGCGACGATTAGGCAAACGGGGAGTCGACTCTGACGACTATTTAATTCTCGGGAGCGAAACCTTCGGCGCGCTGTATTGTTCTTCGCCGCCTTTGACGATCTGACCGTAGTTTTTAAACTTCTCTTTGATCACCGCCATTTCTTCGTCCGAAAGAATAATCGGGTCGCCGATTTGCAGGGCTCGCCAATACATCTCGCAGAGGGTCTCCACCTCAACCGCCAAATTGAGCGCCCGCTCCAAATCATGCCCCAGCACGATCATGCCGTGATTGGCGAGCAGGCAGGCCTTCCGGTCGGTCAACGCGGTCAAGGCCACATCGGAAAGCTCCTGTGTGCCGAAGGTGCGATAGGGCGCGCAGCGGATGGTCTTTCCCCCGGCCGCCTGAATCATATAGTGAAAGGCCGGGATATCCTTACCGTGGCAGGCAAGACTGGTGGCAAAAACCGAGTGGGTATGGATGATCGCCTGAATCTCCGGCCGGTCGCGGTAGATATCGACGTGGAAACGCCATTCGCTTGAAGGCTTGAACTTCCCTTCCCAACTGCCATCGGGCCGAAGCAGGCAAAGGTCTTCAGGCATACAGGTATCGTAGGGCATGCCCGAAGGCGTGATTAGCAGACCTTCGCGCAACCGCACGCTCACATTACCCGAGGTACCTTGATTGATCCCCACCTCGTTCATCTTGCGAGCGGTTTCCAATAGCTTGCGCCTGAGGCGAAGTTCATTCTGCATGGGATCAGCCCGCCTTTTCCGGGAACAGCTTAGCCAGGCCTTCCGGGGAAGCTTCGGCGACGCCGCGCTCGGTAATCAGGCCAGTGACCAGCCGTCTCGGGGTCACATCGAAGGCCGGGTTGCCCGCCGGACTGCCGGCTGACGAAATGGTTACCGTCACCACCTCGCCGCTCTGCATCCGCCCGGTCATGTCGGTGACTTCTTCCTCGCCGCGTTCTTCGATGGGGATTTCTTTCACCCCGTCATGCACCGTCCAGTCGATGGTCGGCGAAGGCAGACCGACATAAAACGGCACATTGTTATCCTTGGCCGCCAGGGCTTTCAGATAGGTGCCGATTTTATTGCAAACATCGCCATCCGCCGTGGTTCGGTCGGTCCCGACGATCACCAGATCAACCTCCCCATGCTGCATCAAATGGCCGCCTGCGTTATCGACGATGATGTGGTGAGAGACGCCGTGGTGCTGCAACTCATAAGCCGTCAGGCTTGCCCCCTGATTCCGGGGCCGGGTTTCATCGACCCAGACATGAATGGGTATCCCCGCTTCATGGGCCTTATACATGGGCGCCGTCGCCGTGCCCCAATCGACGGTCGCCAGCCAGCCCGCATTACAGTGGGTGAGAATATTGACCACCCCCTGCTTGCCCTTTTTCTCCCAAATATCTTCGATGATCTTGAGGCCGTGATCGCCGATGGAGGAGCAAATTTCCACATCCTCGTCGCAAATCTCGGCCGCCCGCTTATAAGCCGCCGCCACACGCTCTTCGGCCGGTAAGGGCTTGAGCAAAGCCGTCATCTCATCAAGCGCCCACTTGAGGTTGATCGCCGTCGGGCGGGTAGCGTGCAAAACTTCGTAGGCTTTGTCCAAAGCCGCGTCCGATGCATCATTACGCGCCGCCAGACACATGCCGTAGGCGGCCGTGGCGCCAATCAACGGTGCGCCACGCACCAGCATATCCTTGATCGCCACCGCCGCGTCTTTCAGCGTTTCCATGCGAACGATCTCAAGCTTATGCGGCAGGACCGTCTGGTCGATGATCTCGACCCCCCAGCCGTCGGAAGCCAGCCAAATGGTGCGATAGTGCTTGCCGTCGATCTTCATGGCTAGAGCACCCGCCCGGCAATAGCATCGAGCTTTTTGATCAATTCCGGGTCGCGCGCTTCAGGGGCCGTAATCAGGGCGTTGTCGAGGGCAGTCTGGCAGCCACAGGCGCAAAGCTCCGTGCGCCCTGACAGTTTCGGCGCGGTCTGTTTGACCAGGGCGCGCCCCTTATCCGCGTTGTCGAGCAAGACGGCTATAATGGCGTCGACCGTGACGTGGTCATGGTCCGGGTGCCAGCAATCGTAATCGGTGACCATGGCGACCGTGCAGTAACATATCTCGGCTTCGCGGGCCAATTTGGCTTCCGGCATGTTGGTCATGCCGATCACGTCGCAGCCCCAGGAACGGTAAAGGTTGCTTTCGGCGAGTGTTGAGAATTGAGGCCCCTCCATCGCGAGATAGGTGCCGCCACGTTGGTGGGGAATGTCGAGCTCTTTGAGAGACGCTTCCACCGCATCGCCCAGCCGCGAACAGGTGGGATGACCAAGCGCCACATGGGCGACCAGACCGGTGCCGAAAAAGCTTTTATCGCGCATGATGGTGCGGTCAATAAACTGATCGGCGATAACGAAGGTGCCGGGCGGCAGTTCTTCTTTCAACGAGCCACAGGCGGAAACGGAAAGAATTTCGGTAACGCCCGCGCGTTTCAGCGCATCGATATTGGCCCGATAGTTGACCTCCGCCGGAGAGATTCGGTGGCCGCGTCCATGGCGGGGTAAAAACACCAGTTGTTGGCCGTTTAACTCGCCGAACAGCAATTCATCGGATGGCTCTCCAAAGGAGCTTTCGATTTTTTCCCAACGGGTCTTTTCCAACCCATCGATTTCATAAACCCCGCTGCCGCCGAGAACGCCGATAACCGGTGCCGGAACCCCCATGAATGCCTCCCACATGGATCAATAAATAAAGTTCCGCACAGTTTTACAGGAACCCCCCTTCCGTTCAAGCGGAAGCCGCCGCCCTTTTACGCGCAGCAAGCAACGATAAGGTGGCGAGACAGGAAAGCGCGATAAATGGCAGGGCGATCAGTTGCACCACATTCCACCCGGCCCAGTGCATGACCATGCCCGAGGACAAAGAGCCGAGTGCGGCCATACCAAAAACCAGAAAGTCGTTCATCGCCTGCACCTTGGCCCGCTCGGAAGGTTTATAGGCTTCGGTCAGAAGGGTCGAAGCGCCGACGAAGCTGAAGTTCCATCCCAGCCCGAGGGCGATCAATGCAATGGTGAAATGGGCGATCTCAAGACCCATCAGCGCTACCGCGACACACCCAGCCAACAAGACCATCCCGGTGACCATCACCTGAAGCACGCCGAAACGTTGAATGATCGAACCGGTAACGAGCGACGGCGCAAACATGGCGACAATATGCCATTGGATGGCGTCGGCCGCATCGGGCACGCCAAAACCGCAGCCGACCATGGCAATAGGCGCCGAGGTCATCACCAGGGTCATGGAGCCATAGCCAATCATCCCGCCCAGCACGGCAACCAGAAAGACCGGTTGGCGAACGATTTCCCCCAGTGGTCGAGCCGGGTCATGAGACTCGGCCACCGTCAGTTTGGGGATGTCGAGAAACGACAAGATCAGCATGGCGACCAATGCCACCCCGACCAAAACAGCAAAGGGGCCGAGGAAAGGAATAACGAAAAGATCGTTGGTCGAGCGCACCACCAATGGTCCTATGAAGGCAGCAACCACGCCGCCCGCGACAACAAGCGATATGGCTCTCGGCCGAAAGGTCAGGCTGGCCGTATCGGCGGCGGCGAAACGGAAAAACTGGGCGAACCCACCATTGATCCCCATGACGAAGGTCGCCGCGGCAAACAGCCAGAAATTGCCGATCCAGACCGAATAGGCGGCGAGAATTGTACCCATCAGACCGACAAAAGCGCCGGTCAGAAATCCCGCCCGCCGTCCGACCCGCTGCATATAGAGCGAAGCAGGAATGGTGGTCATGGCCGTCGCCACAATGGCTAGACTGACCGGCAGTGTCGCCAGCGCCTTGTCGTCGGCGATGGTCTGACCGATCAGTCCGGCAGTAATGATCAGAACCGACTGGCTGGTGGTGAACAGAGCCTGCGAACTGGACAGCAAGGCGACGTTCCGCTTTTCGTGGGGATGATCCATGTCTTTCTTTCCAGATACGAAAAGGGCCGCTGAATTTCAGCGGCCCGATCCAGTGTTACCGATTATCGGCAAAAATCAATGGACGTCCGCCCAGATGCGTTTCTTGAGCGCATAGAACATAGCGGTCAAGACGATCAGGAAGATCATCACGCGCAGGCCTAGAGACTTCCGCTCTTCCAACTCGGGTTCGGCGGCCCAATTGAGGAAGGCGACGACGTCTTTGGCATGGTTTTCGAGGGTCGGCGCGGTACCGTCCTCATATTCCACCGCTTCTTCATACAGCGGCGGCGCCATGGAAATCTGATGACCCGGGAAGTACTTGTTGTAGTACATGGTATCGGGCATCTCGACGCCTTCAGGCGGCTCTTCCATATAGCCGGTCAGCAGGCCGTAGACATAGTCCGGGCCGCCTTTACGGGCCTTGGCCATCAAGGAAAGGTCGGGCGGCAGCGCGCCACCGTTGCCAGCCTTGGCAGCCAATTCATTGGCGAACGGCGGAACGAACTTGTCGGCCGGTTTTGCCGGACGCATCCGGAATTCACCGTCTTCAAGCACTTCACCCCACTCGTTTGGACCGTCGCGCAGTTCGTATTCGGCGGCGATCTCCTTCACCTCGTCTTCGGTGAAGCCGATTTCCTGAAGGTTACGATAGGCGACCAACCGCAGCGAATGACAGCCGGAGCAGACATCTTTGTAAACCTGAAAACCGCGCTTGAGCTGGGCTTCGTCGTAGTGGCCGAACAGACCGTTGAAGGTCCAGTCCTGCGCTTCAGGTTTGGGCGCATCGCCAGCAGCCTGGGCCGCACCGGCGGTCAGAGTCAGAGCCGCAATAGCGGAGAGAACGATCTTACGCATTATGCTTCCTCCGTCTTGGCGGCTTTGGTGACAGAACTCGCGATACTGTCTGGAACCGGCTTGGTTTTCTCGAATTTCCCCAACAACGGGATGATCACCAGGATATGGGCGAAGTAGTATAGCGTCGACCACTGACCGACGACGACCAACACGCCCTCGGCTGGCTTAGCGCCGACATACCCGAGAACCAAGCAGTTGAGGAAAAATATCCAGAAAAACCCTTTATAGAGCGGGCGGAACTTGGCGCTCCGCACCGGCGACCGGTCCAACCAGGGCAGGAAGAACAGGATGATGATCGCGCCGAACATGGCAATCACACCGGCCAGCTTCGGCGTAATGAACAGAAGCTTGAACGGCAGGTATATGAAAGCGTCTGCGGTGAAAGCGCGCAGGATCGCGTAGAACGGCAGATAGTACCATTCGGGCACGATATGTGCGGGCGTCACCAAGGGATTAGCTTCGATGTAGTTATCCGGCTCGCCGAAGAAGTTGGGCGCCCAGAACACAAAGGCCAGGAAGAAGATCATGAACAGCCCGACGCCGTACAGGTCTTTAATGGTGTAGTACGGGTGGAACGGAATGCTGTCGGCTTCGGTCTTCATCTCGACACCGAGCGGGTTGCTCGATTTCACCGTATGCAGAGCCCAGAGGTGAACGCCGACCAGAGCGGCAATCACGAAGGGCAGCAGATAGTGCAGCGAGAAGAAGCGGTTCAGGGTCGGGTTATCGACCGAGAAACCACCCCACAGCCAAGTCACGATCGGATCGCCGACCAGCGGGATCGCCGAGAACAGGTTGGTGATCACGGTGGCGCCCCAGAAGCTCATCTGCCCCCAAGGCAGCACGTAGCCGAGGAAGCCCGTCGCCATCATGGCGAGGTAGATCACCAGACCGACGGCCCAGAGGATTTCCCGCGGCGCACGGTAAGACCCGTAGTAGAGCCCCCGGAACATGTGGATATAGACCACGATGAAGAACATGGACGCGCCGTTCATGTGCAGATAGCGGATCAGCCAACCGTAGTTGACGTCGCGCATGATGCGCTCAACGCTATCGAACGCCATGGAAGTATGCGGCGTGTAGTTCATCACCAGGAAGACGCCGGTGAGAATCATGATGACCAGAACGGTCAGGGCCAGGGAACCGAAGTTCCACCAGTAATTAAGATTTTTCGGGGTCGGATAACCGGCCGTCGAATGGTGCATCATGGAGAAGACAGGCAAACGGCTGTCGACCCACTTGATGACCGGATTTTTCCAAGTTACGTCGCTCATCTCAGGCCCCCCTAACCAATCTTGACGGTTTCGTCATCGAGAAACTCATAGGGCGGCACTTCGAGGTTCTTCGGCGCGGGACCCTTGCGGATACGGCCGGAAGTATCGTAGTGCGAACCATGGCAGGGACAGAACCAACCGCCGAATTCCCCTTTCGGGTCGGTGGCTTTCTGGCCCAGCGGAATGCAGCCCAGGTGGGTGCAAACGCCAACCATCACCAGCCACTGTTCTTTCTGAACCCGCTCCTCGTCTTTCTGAACATCAATCAAGGCCGCGCCATCATCCTGCTTGGCCTGGGCGATTTCCTCTTCCGTCCGGTGCCGGACGAAAACCGGCTTACCGCGCCAGGTGATGGTGATGCTCTGACCTTCCTCGATCGCGGAAAGATCGACTTCCGTCGACGCCAACGCCAGAACGTCGGCCGACGGGTTCATGCTGTCGATGAAAGGCCAGACGGCGAGTCCGGTCCCAACGACGCCCACGGCGCTGGTCGCCAGGAGAAGGAAATCGCGCCGCGTCTCCCCGTTTTCTCCGCCCGACTCAACCCCGGGATTTGCTGCTGTTTCAGCCATTGATATACCTCTTTGAAGCCCTTTACGGTGCCCACGAATTCGTCTGAGTTTAAGCTCCGTCCCCACAGCCCGAGCCTAAAACGGGATGGGTATAGTCGAAAAAGCTGATTTGTGAAAGGGGTAAGACCGGGTTTTTCGCTATTTTGCACAACCATTCGAAAAAAAATGGTAGGAAATATTCATGCGAATCGCCCTTTTCCAACCGGATATCCCTCAAAATACCGGCACCATCTTGCGCTTGGCCGCCTGCATGGCGGTCGGGGTCGATATCATTGAACCCTGCGGCTTTGTTTTTGGCGACAAACGAATGCGCCGCGCCGGGATGGATTATCTCGAAGGCGTGGATATCGTCCGCCACGAATCATGGGAAGTTTTTCAAAAGACTTCCATGGCGGCCGCGCAGCGGATCGTCTTATTAACCACCCGAAGCGACCGGCTCTATACGGATTTCACCTTTCAAGCGAACGACGTTCTTCTGCTTGGCCGGGAAAGCGCCGGAGCACCCGAAGAGGTTCATCAAGCCGCCGATGCCCGCCTGACCATCCCCATGGCCGAAGGCATGCGCTCAATCAACGTCGCCATCAGCGGAGCCCTGGTGCTTGGAGAAGCCCTGCGTCAAACAAAGACTTTTCCCTAACTTTATTTGACTCACTCATTGGCTTGGTTGATTTTCAAATATATATTTTAAGAGGAATCGCGTTATAGTCTTAGGGAAACTACGCTCTATAAATGGCTCAAAAAAAAGAGCCACGATTGAAACGATAAGTTATGATCCGAGGCTTCTTTTATTCCGTCTTATTTGGGACGTTTCTCGTTGGCCAAGCTGGCGCTCAGGCGCTGAAACCCATCGATTTTTCCGCCGTAAAAATCGTTACTTCGGAATATCCACCTTATAGCTTTTCCGAAGGCGATGAGGTCAAAGGGGTTGCCGTGGACCGAGCACGTAAGGTGCTGGCGAAACTTAAACTCGACAAGCCCATCACCATCTTCCCCTGGGCACGGGCCTATGAGACCGCCCGCACAGCGCCAAATACCCTGATTTTCAGTATGGCCCGCAGTAAAGAGCGCGAAAAGGCGTTCAAGTGGGTCGGCACCATTGTCGATTTCAACGTCAAGGTCTTTAAGCTTAAAGAACGCGACGACATCGATGTTAAAAATTTCTCCGATCTGGCGAACTACAGCATCGGCGCGCTAAACCGGGATATCAAAGGCAATTATCTGCGCAGCCAGGGGCTCAACCCCGAGATATACGCCTCCGAGGAAACTGGTATCCGAATGCTGTTCAGGGGTCGCATCGACCTAATGCCCATCGACACGGCATCCTTCAATTACCGAATGGAGAACTTAAACCTGCCAATTGATGCCGTGGAAGAGGTCCTCACCCTTTCCGACATCTCCGATCCCCTCTATATGGCGTTCAACCGACAAACCCCCGACGCGGTGGTCAACGCCTTCAGAGAAGCCCTGGATGCCGTGCGTGAAGAACAAGCCGCTCAGTGATCCTTTTGCAACGGCGGCAAAAGAGCGGCCACGAGAAAAACCTCTTATTCTTTCAAAAACCGTCGATTCCGGTTAAAAGTCGGCTTGATCAACCGGTTATCCATTGCCGTGAGCCAAAGCCATGGGCGTTCGCCTGACTGAATATCCACTGCGGGAAACTCTGGCCGGAGAGCTGCACGCAAGGCCCTTCGAGACCATGTGCGCACCCGAACAGGCCTCTCACATCGCACTGTTAACGGGTGAGCGAACTGTCGAAGAGGACATCCGTCACCTAGCGGTCCTTTGCCGCCGCTATAACGCCCCCACGCCGGATGAAGACGCCAAGCACCACATCGCCGATCTTGGCGCTTTCCGGGTACGCTGGGAGCGCCATACGGAGTTCTGCACCTATACTTTTTATCGCCAGGAACCGGTTGAAGCTCCCTTCGACAATCCGGTCATTGAATTGGTCCCATCCGACTGGTTAGCGGCCATTCCCGGCGAAGTCTTCGGCGCGGTCCACCTGACGCTCGAACCCCAGGACACCCCCAACCGACAACCCCATGAACTGGCCCGTTTGTTCGGCGGCAATTCGCTAGTCGGTTGCCGGGTGGCGGGCGGCCGGGCGCTGATGTTTTCCGACCTACGGCTCCACGAAGACCGCTTTTCACGCATTCTCATCCGCGACATGGGGCTGAACGAACGTCAGGCCGGACGGCTGGCGCAACGCGCTTTCGAGCTAAACTCATACAGGCTGCTGGCTCTGCTCTCCCTTCCCCTGGCGCGCGACAACACATTGCGCGTCAACCGCCTGGAAACCCAGTTGGCCGAAGTGACGACGCGCATGGCCGAGGGTAACGGCAAGGATTCGGAAGCCGAACTGCTCGGCACGCTTTCAGACCTTTCGGCCGAAACCGAAGGGATCATCGCCGACAGCGGCTACCGCTACCGGGCGAGCCGCGCCTATGGCGAATTGGTCCGCAAACGGCTTGAAGACATGCGCCAGGAACGCATCGAGGGCCTCCAGACCTTTACCGAATTTCTCGACCGACGTTTCACCCCGGCACTGGCCACTATCGAGGCCGCGGCCCAGCGCCAGGAAGAGCTCTCCCAAAGGGCCGCCCGGGTAACCGCCCTGTTGCGCACCCGGGTCGAGGTCGGTCTGGCCGAGCAAAACCGCGGACTGCTTGAATCCATGGACCGACGCTCGCACATCGCCTTACGTTTGCAGGAAACCGTGGAAGGCCTTTCGGTCGTCGCCATCAGTTACTATCTGGTGGGGCTGGTACGCTACGCCCTGAAAGGCCTCAAAGAAGCCAAAAGCCTGCCTTTGGACCTGGATATCGCCACAGGCCTCGCGGTTCCGCTGGTCGTGCTGTTGGTCTGGTTCGGCCTCAAAAGGGTAAAACGCGGCCTTTTACGCGACGAATAGGCATTAAATTTTCTGGATAGGCCAATGGCCGGTGGTTAGAATAAATCTAATCACAACGGAAGCCCCATGACCGACGATTACAGCCACCTCACACATATCGAAAGCCACGACGAACTGCGTCTTTACGAGTTGATCCCCAATGTGGTCTGGATTTTCGACCTGGACAAACACGGCTGGTGGTGGGGCAACGAAGCGGCGCTCAAGTTTTGGGGCCTGGAAAAACTTGACGATCTCGTCAACAAAGACCTTTCCGGCGACTCGCAAGGGGCCCGAGACCGTACCAAACAGACCTTCGACCTGGCCGCCAAAAACGGCCTGACCATCGACCCCTGGACCACCTATCCCGGCGGCAAACCGAAAACCCTGCACATGATGCACCGCGCCGTCACCGTAGGCCCCGACCGCCACAGGGCGATCATTGCCTATATCAACGAAGAAGTGAATCTAGGCGAAGCGCCCGAAAATCTGCTTCTGGTCGAGGCCATGCGCTACACCACGGTGCTGGTCACCAGCTTCACTCAGGAAGGCGACCCGGTGGTCGAAAACCCGGCGGCGACCGAGACCTACAAGTCCATTGATCCGCAGAAGCTTCCCGAAGGCGTCAACGCCTTCACCGCCCGGTTCGCCGATCTTGAAGACGGCAAACTCTGCCTTCAAAAAGCTTTGGATGAGCAAGGTGGTCGCTGGACTCACTTGATGAAAACCGATGCGGGCCTGCGGAGCCACACCCTCGACATCCGCATGACTCGCCACCCTTTGAGCGGAGATTGGTTGTTACTGCTTGCCGAGTATGACGTCACCCCTCTGCACAAAGCGTTGGATGCGGCCCAAGAGGCCCAGGAGCAACTCCGCCAGATGGCCCATTACGACGCTCTGACAGGTCTACCGAGCCTGCATCTCCTTCAGGAAACCGCCGGCTCCCTTATGTCCCAGGCAAAACGAGACAAACACAGAATCGCCGTCATGTTCATAGATTTGGACGGGTTCAAAAGCGTCAATGACACCTGGGGGCATAGCGCCGGTAACGGCGTCCTTAAGACCGTAGCCAATCGCTTGACCTCGGGTCTGCGGGATTGCGACCAGTTGGCCCGGATCGGCGGCGATGAGTTCGTTATTCTGGCATCCGGAGTCGATTCAGAGGACGCCGTAAAAAATTTAGCTGAAAAGATCGTCGCCATCTTGAGCGAACCGATTGCACTCGAAAAAGAGCTCCCCGGAACTTTTGCCCGAATTGGCGCCAGCGTCGGCATTGCCTTCTACCCGGATCACGGCTCAGATATGGAAACCCTGCTTAAAGCCGCCGACCGCTCCATGTACCAAGTCAAAAACGCTGGCAAAGGGCATTACAAAGTCGCTTAGGGTCCATCAAACCAAGACCGCCAGGCATTCCAGGCGCCGATCAGGTCGGCCATGCGCTCGTAGCCTTCGCCCATGGCGTGGATACCGTCGCTTTTTTGCTGGGCCCGCGTCCATCGCTCATCGGCGGCCAGGGTGTCGAACACGTCGAGATAAGGGATGCCCAATTCCAAGGCCAGAGACTTGTATGCTTCCGATAGCGCTTTGGTGCGCGGATTGTCGAAATTGTAGACAGCGCCGGTTCCCGGCGTCACCGGCATCATCTCTTCGACCACCGGCGGCGGCCCGATCCAGAGCGACGGCAACCAGGATTTGGCCTCTTCCATCATCGCCGCGGCGTTGGCCAGAGATTGCTCAAGCGGCACCCGCACGCCACTTCCCACCTCTTCGGCGGCATCGTTGACACCGAAAGAAAAGACCAGCGCACAATTGGCTCCTTCCGGCATACGCGCTTCACATTCAGCACGCCAGCGCATTGAAATATCGTTCGATGTATTGGCGCGGATGCCCAGATTGTAAAGGGTCACATCATGGCCCTTGGCCGCCTCGCGATTGCAGACGCGGCCCGGCCAGCCCTGATAGTCCTCATCACCGGTCCCCACGGTAATCGAGTCGCCGACGAAGCATATACGTATCTCGGTCATTCCTGGTTCTCCTCAACTCGTCTTTTCATTTCGGCGAAGCAAGCGTCATAGTCTGCATGGCAGCCCCCCTCTTCCCACCAGGCCTGGATAGCTTTAAGCATTCGTCCCATGCCCTGCCCCGGCGCCAAACCCAGCTTTTTCGCATCGCGGCCACGCAATGGAAAATCCACCTCAACCCAAGCGGCGGTCTGCTCAAGAAGCCCAATCCATCCGTCCGTCGTCAACCGGGGTAGCTTGGCCTCGACAGCGAGCGCTCCGGCCCAAGTCAAAAGCGCACCGTCTCGCACCGTCTCTCCGCCCAACCGATGAAGCAACCGCCGCCGATCATTTTCCGTCAGATCCGGCGCAATCATTTCCCGGTGAAGGAAAGCCTCATGCAGACGGTCGCGTTGTTTGTTGGACAGCCTCAACCGATCAGCCACGGAATCGAGCCCTGGATCGTCGGTCTTTAGCAAGGCGGCCAATCGGCGCAGAGCATCTGGCGCAACGCCTTCAATCTTTATGGCGTTGGTTTCAAGCCAGGCCAGGGATTTGAGCTTTCCGAGCGATCCGGCTTCCGGAAGTAGCTGTACCAACGCCCCAACCATACGCATATAGCTCAAAACCCCAGCCGGGTCTGGGGCGAGCAGAATTTTGAACAACTCATCACGCACCCGCTCACCCGACAACTCAGGCAAACGCGACGCTTTGAGGCGGCAAGCGGTAATTGCCGCCTCATCGGGCGGCGGCTTACCGTAATGGGCAAAGAACCGGAAAAACCGTAAAAGCCTTAGAACGTCTTCATCAATCCGATCAACCGCCCGCCCAACGAAACGGACGCGCCCTCGGGCCAGATCGTCAAGGCCATCGAAAAAGTCGTAGATGTCGCCGTCTTGGGTGCAGGACATGGCGTTGATGGTGAAGTCCCGTCGCGCCGCATCTTCCGACCAACTATCGGTAAACGCCACGGTCGCGTGCCGCCCATGGGTTTCCACATCGCGACGCAGGGTAGTGATCTCGACCATTTCACCATCAACCACCACTGAAACCGTACCGTGATCGATACCGATGGGCAGAGGCTTCAAACCGGCGTCCGCAAGAATTTCCATGACCCGCTCAGGCACTTCCGGGGTCGCAATATCGACATCCTTGACCGGTCGTTTAGCGATCGCGTCGCGCACACAGCCGCCGACAAAACGGAAGTCGGCCTCGGCAGCGTCGAACGCATCCATCACCCCCTGCACCGCCGCCGTATGCATCCAGGGCTGGGGAGAGAGTTTGCCGACCGGTTCGGCCCCCTTTATTTCCAGCTCATACCGGGACATCGGTTCCCCTATTTGGTGATGCATCAGAATTACCCTGCCCCTAACCATAACCCTTTGGTATGACAGGGGGAATGATCGATTTTTTTCACTCTATTTGATTCGCTCAATAGCCCCAAGGTTGATCCGCACAATCCCCAAGCAGCCGACAATAGAAACGCCTACAACAAACCGCAGTCATCGATCTGTATAAAAAATATGATATTTAGAATTATTGATAATTACTAAAAAATACTCGCGGGATACAAATAATAAATAGCGCTGATCGATATTTACTTTAGAGAAATTTACGCTTTAACATCAGGGCCATAACATCGAAAAAACCACCTCAGGGCGATGTTTTGACTTTCATTTATCGAGTGTGTACGGTCTCTTTGTTATTTGGACTTGTCGCCGGGGAAGAACAATTTCAAGAAATCCAAAAATTGTTGTCAAGAATCTCTACAAAATATTTGGAGAGAAGCCGGAGCATGCCTTAGCCCTATCACATGACGGCCTAGACAAAGACGTCATCTTTGAACGCACGGGCAATACGGTTGGTGTCTGCGATGCCAGCTTTGAAATTTATGAAGGCGAAGTTTTCGTCATCATGGGCCTATCCGGCTCCGGAAAATCGACCATTGTCCGCCTGCTCAACCGCCTCATCGAGCCGACTGCGGGGCATGTTCTATATGATGGTATCGATATTGCCGCCATGTCGGATCGTGAATTGCGCGATCTTCGGCGCAAGGATTTAACCATGGTGTTCCAATCCTTCGCCCTGATGCCTCATATGAACGTCATCGACAACGCGGCTTTCGCCCTAGAGCTGGCAGGCACAGATCTGCAAACCCGGCACGAACGCGCACGAGAGGCATTGGAGCAAGTCGGTCTGGCCTCATACGCCGAAAGCTATCCCGACGAATTATCCGGCGGCATGCAGCAAAGAGTCGGTCTGGCGCGGGCCTTGGCCAACGATCCGTCGGTCATGCTGATGGACGAGGCCTTTTCGGCGCTTGACCCTTTGATTCGGACAGAAATGCAAGACGAACTGCTTCACCTGCAAGCCGAGCACAAACGCACAATCATTTTTATTTCCCACGATCTTGATGAAGCGATGCGTATCGGTGATCGAATCGCCATCATGGAAGGGGGCATCGTTTGCCAGGTGGGAACGCCGGAAGAAATTCTAAACAATCCAGCCAACGATTACGTCGCTTCATTTTTCCGTGGCGTCAACGTCAGCTCCGTATTCAGCGCGGGAGACATCGCGCGCAAATCCCAAGTTACCGTGATCGAACGAGACGGCGTCGGCGTCAAGACGGCGTTGACGAGACTGAAAAATGAAGACAGGGATTACGGCTATGTGGTCTCTTCAAACCAAGATTTTCATGGCATTGTTTCCGTAGAATCCCTGAAAAAAGCCGAAGACGCCAAAAGCCAGATTTCCACGGCGCTTATCGAAAATATCGAACCGATTGCCGCCGACATGCCGCTCAATCAAGTCCTTACCCAAGTTGCCGATTCGCCCTGCGCCGTACCCGTTATCGATGCGGGTGGCAAATACAAGGGCGTGATCACCAAGGCCGCTCTCCTGCAGACACTTGCAACCGAGGAGAACCCGCCCAATGGCTAACCCCACAAACGACCCTTGGGGAGCGACAGGCAGCCCGGAATCCCAGCCCGAAGGAAAAGACTGGCTGCAAGAAGGAGGCGCGGAGTCCGCAGACTTTAACCTCCTCGACCCTTTCGTCGAAGCGATGATCCCTTTGGACATATGGGTTGAAAACGGTCTGGACTGGTTAGTCGCCAATTTCCGGCCCGTATTCCAAGCCGTCCGCTGGCCGATTGATCAAACCCTGACCTCCATTGAGGCCGGTTTGATGGCCATGCCCGATTTGCTCGTCATCCTATTGATGGCGCTGATCGCATGGCAGGTTTCTTCTCTGCGCCTCGCCATCGGGACACTGCTCTCGCTGACGTGCGTCGGCCTGATTGGCGCTTGGGACGAAGCCATGGTGACGCTCGCATTGGTTTTAACGTCGGTTTTCTTCTGTTTGGTTATCGGCTTACCAATCGGCATCTGGCTGGCGAGAAGCGACCGCGCGGCAGCATCGATCCGGCCCGTTCTGGACGCCATGCAGACCACGCCAGCCTTCGTCTACTTGGTGCCCATCGTCATGCTTTTCGGCATTGGAAACGTTCCCGGCGTCGTCGTGACCATCATTTTTGCCCTGCCGCCGCTGGTCCGACTGACCAATCTCGGCATTCGCCAAGTGCCCGCAGACCTCATAGAAGCATCGCACTCTTTCGGTGCATCAAAAAGCCAGCTTCTGTTTAAGGTCCAGCTACCGCTCGCCATGCCGACCATTATGGCGGGGGTCAATCAGACTTTAATGCTGGCCCTCTCCATGGTTGTCATCGCGTCGATGATTGCTGTCGGCGGGTTGGGCCAGATGGTACTACGCGGCATCGGGCGGCTCGACATGGGCCTGGCGACCGTTGGCGGCGTAGGCATTGTTTTACTGGCCATCGTGCTGGATCGTATGACCCAGGCGTTGGGGGAAGAGAACCGCGAAAAAGGGATTCGTCATTGGTATCAGACGGGCCCCATAGGGGCGGTGTTGAGAGCATTAGGGCGCTCTAAACACTGAAACGACAGGCCCTGATCTCAGACAGACCCAGGAGGAAAAAATGAAGGTATTGACTTGGTTCCGCAGTGCTTTAACGGCGTTTGCAGCCGTGGGCGCTTTACTTGGGGCACAGACCGCACTGGCCGACAACATGATGCCCGGTAAAGGCGTTGTCGTTCAGCCGGGGCAAGACAATGTGGACGGCGAAAATTTCCAGACGATTATCGTCATTAAGGCCCTTGAAGCCCTAGGATACGACGTCAAACCCGTACAGAACGCCAAGTATCCTGCGCTACATATCGCCATTGCCAACGGCGACGTGACTTTCATGGCGGACCATTGGAATCCTTTACATCAGTCCTTTTTTGAAAAGGCTGGTGGCGAAAGCAAACTTTCCCGCACTGGCAACTATTTACCGGGTTGCGCCCAAGGCTATCTGATCGACAAAAAAACGGCGGAAAAGTACAACATCACGAATATCGGACAACTGACCGACCCGAAGATCGCCAAGCTGTTTGACGCCAATGACGACGGCAAGGCGGACTTAGCGGGATGCGTACCCGGCTGGGGCTGCGAGCGGGTGATTGAGCATCAGATGGGCGCTTTCAATCTGCGCAATACCGTGACCCACAATCAGGGGGAATACTCGGCAATCATTGCGGAGACCATTACGCGCTATAAAGAAGGCAAACCGATCCTCTATTACACTTGGACCCCCTATTGGGTTTCCGGCGTGTTGGTTCCGGGCAAGGACGTCACCTGGCTGGAAGTACCGAAATCGGCACATCCGGACGGCGCGGACACTACGCTACCCAACGGCAAAAACTATGGGTTTAAAATCAACACCCAGATGATTGTCGCCAACAAAGACTTTGTCGCCAAAAATCCGGCCGCCGCTAAGTTGTTTGAAGTGATGACTATCTCGGTCAACGACGTCTCGGCGCAAAACCTGAAGATGAAAGAAAAAGGCGAAGGCGGTTGGGACAACGCCGTGCGCCATGTAAATGCCTGGATCAAGGCAAATCAAACCACCTTCGATGGGTGGCTCACCGCAGCCCGAGCAGCGGCCCAATAAAAATTTTCCGCTTACAGAAAACCCCAGGGCCAGCCCTGGGGTTTTTTTCTTAACGATTTTGGGCGGGGACGACCTTGCCGTCCTCGTAGTGCGGCGGCACGTACTCGCTGTTTGGATCATGGCCACTGGTCACGCCGTAGCTGATAACGCTCGCCGCGGCCAGAAGAAAGCCCACGACAATCAGCCAAAACCACGGACCGTCATCGAGCCCTGGAATTTTCCTTCCCTTGCCGTGCATCACCAACCACAGGACATAGAGCGCGGCAGGCGCAATGATTGGCAGAACATATTGGAGAAAGACCCTCATCGGCTGGGAACCTCAATTTTATGGCCGGACAGGAACTGGTAGAGATTGACCAGCATTCCCGCAGTCGCCCCCCAAATATAATGGCCCTCATAGGGCATAGCGTAGAAATAGCGATCCTTACCCTGATAGAAATAGCTGTGCTGTTCGTGGTTTTCAGGGTCGAGGAAGAAATCGAGCGGCACCTCGAAAACCTCAGCCACCTCATGGGGATCGGGGTGAACGTCGAATGGCGGCTCAATCAGTCCTACCACCGGAGTCACCATAAATCCTGTGCGCGTCACGTAGTGATCGAGACGACCGAGTACTGTCACCTTGTCCGGGACCAGCCCGACTTCTTCCTCGGTTTCGCGTAACGCCGTCTGTTCAGGGGTTTCACCGTCTTCCGTATGGCCGCCCGGAAAACTCACCTGGCCTGCGTGGGTTGCTAGATGCTCGGTCCGCTCGGTCAGCAAAACGGTTAGGCCCTCCTTGCGGTTAATCAAAGGCACCAAGACCGCCGCCGGGGTGAGGGCCGCCCGGTCCTCGGGATAGGTTCCCGGGTTCAGGTTATGGTCGCCCCGCCGTTGCTCCGGCCTGCCGGGGTCTTCAGGGGGGTCCGCTTCTTCAAACCGCTCAAGAACGGCCTCCAGCGTTACCCCGTTGTCAGTTTTCCCAGAGGGAAGAATTGGTTCTTGCTCCATACGCCGTACACTTTTTCACCATCAATTTCTTCTTCTATACCATGGGAAACCAATTCATAGAAAACTGAACGCGACAATCGGGCCTCCAAGCCGTCGCGAACCCGCACATAAGGGTTCGGCTCGCCGGTTTCGGGGTCTTCTTCGACGCGAATCGGATTCTCCGGGCCTGCGGTAATCATGTCGTCCACGTTGGTCCTAAAGCTGATGCAGCATTCCTCACCTTCGCACTCATCACCACCGATGAACATTTCCACCGCGACAAAAGGTGCATCATCGACCCTGATCTTGCCCAATTCGGCAGGCGTGGCCATCCAGAAGTCGCCCTGCAGGTCCCGATAAAGGACGGAAGCAAAAAGACAGACCAACTCCTTGCGTGTAAACGGTGAGCCTTCATAATACCATGTACCATCTTGGGCTATTCTGATGTCGATATCGCCACAAAATACCCGGTGTTTCGATTCGGGAAGGTCCAAAAGGCCCGGCAAACCTCGGGAGCAATCAATCGCCGGATGGGAGTCGGCGTCAAATGTGAAAGGAATTACGTTGCCGCTGTTCATTTCGATCCCCATTTCCCCTCGCATTGTTTAAGGAGCCCTACCGGTGAGCGCCCCACAAGTTTCTTCTTCCACCATTCCATCCCGACAAGAAGCTGCCGAAATTGAACAACTTGGTGCGCAGTTCGCCGAAGTCCGCCAAGCGGTCGGCTCCGTTATATTTGGGCAAGGAGACGTCGTAGAACAAGCTTTAACCGCCATTTTAGCCGGTGGTCACGTTCTACTGATCGGCGTGCCTGGGCTAGGCAAAACCCTGCTGGTCGAAACGTTAGGCCAAGTTCTTGGTTTGACCGAACGGCGCGTGCAGTTCACACCCGATTTGATGCCCGCCGACATTCTGGGCAGCGAAATCCTCGAAGAAAGCGAATCCGGCGAGAGGGCCTTTCGATTCATCAAAGGGCCGATCTTCACCCAGCTTTTAATGGCTGACGAAATCAATCGGGCTAGCCCGCGCACCCAATCGGCCCTTTTGCAAGGGATGCAGGAACGCCGCGTTTCAGTTGCCGGTGAGTATCACGACCTGCCCCACCCCTTTCATGTTCTTGCCACTCAAAACCCATTGGAACAAGAAGGCACCTATCCACTACCCGAAGCTCAGCTCGACCGGTTTCTCATGCAAATCGACGTCCGCTATCCTAACCGCGACGCCGAACGAGATATCCTGCTCCACACAACCGGCAACGGCATCAACCGGGCAAAACAGGTTTTCACTGCCGAAAAACTGGAGGTCGCCCAGGCCATCGTCCGATCCGTTCCGGTCGGACAATCCGTGGTCGAAGCCATTCTGAATCTCGTCCGCTCTGGCCGCCCGGAAGAAACCGACATAGATGACGTGCGCGCTCATGTGGCCTGGGGGCCGAGCCCACGGGCCAGTCAGGCCCTGATGATGGCGGTGCGGGCCCATGCCGTGCTCGACGGTCGCCCGTCGCCTTCCATCGACGACGTTATCAGGTTGGCCAAGCCCATTCTCAGACACCGTATGGCGTTACATTTCTCAGCCCGCAGCGAAGGCCTGACCATCGACAGCCTGATCGAGCGTCTCTGCGAGGGCCTTTGACCGGGCGCGGTGAAAACCTACGGGCCCAGGCCGATCTTTTAAGCGGTGCTTTGCCGCCGCTTTTATTGGCTGCGCAGCGCTTGGCCGCCAGTCTTGCCCTCGGCTTTCATGGACGACGGCGAGCGGGGCGCGGCGAAGCCTTTTGGCAATACCGCCATTATCAATGGGGCGATCCCTCGCGCAGCATCGACTGGCGGCAATCAGCCCGTACAGATGATGTTTTTGTTCGTGAAACAGAATGGTCGGTGGCCGCTTCTTTATGGTTTTGGGTCGATAACGACACATCAATGAACTGGCGATCCTCAAAAGATCTGCCAACCAAGGCCGAGCGCGCCGCTCTTCTGACCCTCAGCCTCGCCCTCCTGGCCGCCAAGGCAGGCGAACAGGTTGCGCTAGTAGGCATGGAAAGCGCCCCATCCGCTCACGAAAGCAACATCATCAGGATGGCTCACAGACTGACCGGACCGGACGGAGCGGAGGGGCGGGTTGATCATATCCCCGAACATGCAGAGGTGGTTCTTTTTAGCGATTTTGAGGCGCCGCCCGAAGAAATCGAGGCCTTACTGGCTCAATTGGCCGAGAGGAAAGTCCGGGCTACTCTGGTCCAAATTTCCGACCCGGCGGAAGAACGCCTCCCTTATGAAGGGCATGTAACATTTACCGCCCCCGACGGCCATCTCAGCACCAAGGTAAGGGATGCGGCAGCCCTTCGCCCGGCATATCGGAAACATCGCACGGCCCATAAGGCGATGATCGGCGAAATGGCAGCACGGCGGGGTTGGCTGCTGCACAGTCACCGCACCGATCATCCGGCTTTAACCCTCCTGCTGGCCCTTCACGCCGGCCTTACCGCCGCAGCCGGCTGACCGGAGGCCAACAATCGTGCCCGATATCGCCTTTAGCTATCCCTGGCTGCTTCTTGGTCTCACCGCCCTCCCTCTTTTGATCTGGCTTATCCGCTTGACACCGCCACCGCCGCGGAAAGTTTTTTTCCCCGCCACTTGGCTGATCGCCCGGCTGCGTCCGACCGAATCGGTGAGCGCCAAAAGCCCCTGGTGGCTTCTGCTCTTGCGTGGATTATTGGCCACCAGCCTGATCATCGCAGCGGCACGCCCCGTGTTGAACGGCTCCGGTCCTCTTTCGGGCGACGAACCCTTACTACTGGTGATCGATAACGGCTGGGTCTCGGCCGAAAATTGGTCTGCGCGCCAGGAGTTGGCGACCGGTCTTCTGCGCCGTGCAGCCCAAGCCAACTGGCCAGCGGCCCTCCTGCCCACGGCCCTCAAAAGCGGTGCGCCAACAGGGTTTAGGCGTGCCGGAGAAACCGCCCAAATCGCCGCCACCCTAACGCCTGCACCCTGGCCAGTCGCCCGCAACACCGCCCTCGACCAATGGAAAAAACAATCAGGCGCGATGCCCAAAACGGTTCCTCGGGTCATCTGGCTATCCAACGGAATCGCCGGAGAAGACGATGAGCGGTTTACCGAGCGCCTACGCCACATCGGACGCCTGACCGTGGTAACGCCCAATCCAGACAGGATGCCGATGATCCTCGCCGACATCTCCGAAGAAAATGGCCGGATTGAAGCGACTGTCCAACGGTTGACTGAGAAAAACGAAACAACGGTTTTCCTGACGGCCAAAGACCGCCTCGGCCGGGTATTGGCCCGCAATAGCGCCCCGTTTGCAGCAGGAGAAACGGAAACCCTCGTCACTTTCGACCTCCCCATAGAACACCGCAACCGACTTGCCCGCATCACCACCCAGTCCCCCCGAACGGCAGCCGAAATCATCCTGTTCGACGATTCGGCTCAGCGGCATCCCGTCGGGCTGGTCGACACAGCCCCCAACCGATCGTTACGCCCTTTGCTGGGTCAACACTATTATATAGAGCGGGCTTTGGCTCCCACCGCCGAGGTCGACCGGGGCACCGTTGAGACATTGATGGGACGCGATAGAGCGGTGATGATCCTGACCGATCCATCGGCCTTATCGCCCCAAGATGAAAAACGATTGAGCGAATGGACCTTGGCAGGCGGTATGACCGTTCGGTTCGCCGGCCCCAACTTAAGCACGGCGAAAGACGGCCTTTTGCCGGTTCCCCTGCGTCAGGGCAACCGGGCCATGGGCGGCGCACTTTCCTGGCGCAACCCGCCGGGCATCGCGCCTTTCGGTCCCGATAGTCCATTTGACGGCCTTGAAATCCCTGCTGACATCAGAATTTCCCGCCAAGTTTTAGCCGATCCCAACCGCATGGGGACTGCCGAAGTCTGGGCCCGTTTAGCCGACGGAACGCCTTTGATCACCGCCTCCCGCAAAAACAAAGGATGGCTGGTGCTTATCCATGTCACCTCTACGACCGATTGGTCCAATCTGCCCCTTTCCGGCCTTTTCGTCGATTTACTCGACCGCTTGGTGCGGCTTTCTCAAGGAACCGCTCAGGCCGAACCCCAAGGACGTCTAGTCCCTGAGCGCCTGCTCTCGGCGGAGGGTGTTTTGCACTCCGCGGACGGTACGAGGCAGGCCATCGCGGCGGGAGCCTGGGAAGAGACCGAAGCAAGCGCCGACCATCCCCCAGGATTTTACAAAGCCCCCGAAGGGGCATACGCCCTCAATTTACAGACCGCAATCCCTGGATATCGGTCATTAGAGCTCCCCTTTGAACTAGAAACAGCCGGTTACGACGCCGCCCCCGAAAAAGATCTCTCCGGCTGGCTCTGGGGGCTGGCTCTCATTCTTCTGGCTCTCGACGGACTGGTCTCCTTAAAACTGCGCGGTGGACTGGCGCGCGGTGCGGCCATGGTCCTTGTTTTATTGACGCTCACGGCTCCCGACCTTCACGCTGAAGACACCTTCGCCCTGGAAGCGACCCGGCAAACCCGTATCGCCTACATGCTGACCGGAGATGCACAGACCGACGCCATCAGCCGCAACGGCCTTGAAACCCTTACCCGTGTTCTATCGGCCCGTTCCGCCGCCGAATTAGGCGCTCCCATGGGCCTCGACCCGGAACGCCACGACCCGGTGTTTTTCCCTCTCGTCTATTGGCCGGTCGGCGACCACCAGCGGGATCTATCGGATACAGCCCGTCAACGCATCAATCGCTACCTGAGAAACGGCGGCACCATCCTGTTCGATCGCCTGGACGGCGGGGCGGAAAAACTTGAACAAATGGGCGAATGGCTCAGGCTTCCCCCAATGAACGTCATCCCCGAAGATCATGTTTTGACCCGTACTTTCTACCTGATCGATCAGTTTCCCGGTCGCTGGACCGGTGAAACATTTTGGGTTGCCGGTCCGGATGCGGGGCAGGGCGACGGCGTCTCGCCCGCACTGGTCGGAAGTCACGACTGGGCCGCCGCCTGGGCGACCGATGAAAACCAGCGCCCCCTTTTCGCCCTTGCGCCGGGCGGCGAGCGACAACGGGAAAACGCCTATCGGTTCGGCATCAATCTGGTGATCTACGTCCTAACCGGCAACTATAAGCGCGACCAAGTGCATCTGCCCATTATCATGGAGCGGCTGCAACGATGACAATTCAGGATATCGTCTTTTCGCCGCTTATCCCCTGGCCGGTACTAACGGTCTTGGCTGTATTCGCCATCCTCCCGGCGCTTTTCGCCTTGGCTCAAGGGCTGCGCGGCGGATTGTTTCGCCTGGGGATCGCCTTGCTGCTGATCACCCTGGCCGCGGGGCCGTCCCTTCTCCAAGAACAGCGTGAAAAGCTTAACGACATCGCCCTCCTAGCCATCGATCAATCGCCAAGCCAAACCTTGGCCGACAGGACGGAACGGACACAGACCCTGCACAAGGAGCTAAAAAATCGTCTCAAGACCCTGCCTCACCTTGAAGTCCGCGAGGTGTTTTTTAGCAAAGGGCAAAATGAAACCTTTTTATTCGACGCACTCAATCAAGCCGCGGCCGACATTCCGGCGGAACGCTTGGCCGGAACGCTCGTGGTGACCGACGGGCGCATTCATGACGTCCCTCCCCAAAAAACCGACCGGCCCTTCCATACCCTGCTGACTGGCAAAAAAAACGAACGGGACCGGCGGATCGTCATTACCGAGGTCCCTAATTACGGCATTGTCGGTGGGCGGGTTTGGGTTCGTTTTGTCGTTATCGACAAGGGCCTTTCCCCCGGTGCGCGCGTCGGCGTTTCCGTGGAAACCGGCGACGCTCCCCCTCGCCGAATCGAGGCTCGGGTCGACCAACCGCGACGGATTGTCGTCCCCATAGAACGGGCCGGAACGATCCCAGTGCGGCTGAGCGTCGATCCGGTGGAGGGCGATATCACCCCGGTCAATGACAAGGCCGCACTGACCATCAACGGCGTGCGGGACCGCTTGAGGGTTATGCTCCTTTCCGGTCAGCCTCATGCAGGCGAGCGAACCTGGCGCGACCTCTTCAAATCCGATCCGGCGGTCGATCTGGTGCATTTCACCATTCTCCGCCCGCCTGAGAAAACCGACTTTACACCGCTTAAAGAACTGGCGCTCATTCAGTTTCCCGTCGCCGAATTGTTTGAAAAACAGATCAACAATTTCGATTTGGTCATTTTTGATCGGTTTTTCGTGCGCTTTGTCGTTTCAGACGCCCGCCTTAAAACAATCACCCAATTCGTCACCGAAAAAGGGGGGGCAGTCATGGTCGCCGCCGGGCCCGATTTCGCCGGACCTCGCTCATTGGCCGCCACACCCATCGGCGACATTCTTCCCGGCCAACCCGACGGACGCATCTGGGAAGGCACCATGCGCCCCCAACCGACGGACATGGGCCGCAAACACCCGATTACCGCGTCCCTCGCCAAAACGGCCGAGGTCGACTGGGGCCCCTGGCTGCGCCACATCGGGGCAAAAATCGGCCGAGGATACAGCCTGATAGAATCCAATACCGGTCATCCACTGCTGGTCGTCGACCGTGTCGGCAAGGGACGGGTCGCCCTGGTTTTGAGCGACCACATCTGGCTCTGGGCCCGTGGTTACGAAGGCGGCGGCCCCCACCTGCCTCTTTTGCGCGGGCTGGCCCACTGGTTGATGAAAGAACCGGACCTGGAAGAAGAGCGCCTAGTTCTCGCGATCAAGGGCGAACGCTTACAAATCGAACGGCACAGCCTGAAAGACAGCCTGCCGCCAGCCGTGGTCACTGGCCCCGACGGCGGCCAGGTGGAGCTTGATTTGGCGCAGGACAAAAACGGTTCGTTCAAAGGCCAAACGGCCGCTTCGCAAATCGGTCTTTACAAGGTTACTCAAGGGGCGTTGTCGGCCTGGGCCGTGGCGGGCGATCCCAATGCGCCGGAATGGCGAGAAGTGACGACCAGCGACGCCCTCCTCGGTCCTTTAAGCAAGGCATCAAAAGGCGGCCTTGTCTGGGACGCCGATCAACGGGTTCCTCTTCTGCGCAGCGTCGCTCCCGGCGCAGCCGCCGCTGGCTCCGGCTGGCTTGGGCTGACGGCAAACGATCAATACAAGGTGGTGGGCGTTTCCGAGACCTCTCTGGTCGATACCCCGCTGGCGGCTCTTGGGGGGCTCGTACTCCTGTTCGCCCTTTTGCTCGGCGGCTGGCTCCGCGAAAGCCGCTCGGCCTAACACCAGTTCTTATCGCGGTAGGCCGCCACCAGAAAATCGACGAAGGCCCGCACCTTGGGCGACAAGTGCCGAGCGTGGGGATAGACGGCGTAGATATCGACCCCCTGCCCCTCGCAATCATCCAGAACGGTTTCCAGTTGGCCGTCTTCCAACTCTTCATCAAACAGAAAAACCGGAGCGCGAGTAACGCCCAACCCTTGAGCGGCAGCCTTTATCAGCGCATCGCCATTGTTGGCCGTCAGGCTCCCCGCAACCCGGATGGTTTCGGTTTCGCGACCCATATTGAATTCCCATTCGTTGGGGGGATGACGCATGGAGTAAATCAGGCAATCGTGACCTTTCAGATCGTCCGGTTTTTGCGGCCGCCCCTTGCGGTTCCAGTAGGTGGGTGAGGCGGCGACCACCATGCGCGCGGAAGCCAGTTTACGGGCGATCAGGCTGGAATCTTTAAGCCGCGTAATCCGCACAGCAAGGTCATACCCCTCCTCAACGATATCGACCACCCGGTCATTCAGATTGAGATCGACCTTGAGGTCGGGATGTTTTTCCAAAAACAACGGCAGAAAAGGGGCGACGTGTTTGATGCCGAAGGTCATGGGGCAGGCGATTTTTAAAACACCGCGCGGCGCTTCGCTCAAATGGCTGACCGCCGCTTCGGCTTCTTCCAGGTCGAAAAGAATGCCGCGGCAACGCTCATAAAAAGCTTGTCCCACCTCGGTCAAACTTAACCGCCGGGTAGTGCGGTTGAGCAGCCGAACGCCCAGTCGATCTTCCAGACGGGTCACATGCTTACTCACCGCCGATTTAGACAGATGCAGAGATTCGGCGGCACCGGTAAAACTCCCCACATCGACAACGCGGGTAAAAACCTCAAGTTCAGAAAGCTTGTCCATCGGACCTCACAAAGAAACAAACCGTCGATATATGAATTGATTATAGACAAAACCCAAACAATTGAGCAGGCCATTTTTCAACCGACAACAGTCGTTTTTTTGGTTTTTCTTTTCTTATCAAAGACTTCACAGTAAGCTGTTTGTCTTCATAACCGGGGGAAATGGCTATGCCCTTTGTCAGGCGAAACATGAACGGACAGGTGGACGCGCTTTTCGACCAGCCCGACCCCAGTGCGCCCGAAGAACTCCCCAATGACCATCCCGACGTCATTGCCTTTATGTCGGCGATCGATCCACAGGGCGGCGCGCAAGCCGCCGAATGGGCCAAGGACGATCTCGCCCTGGCCCGCGTAGTCGAAGATTTAATCGATGTGCTAATCGGCAAGGGTGTCATCGCTTTTACCGACCTGCCCGAACCGGCCCAACAAAAACTCATCAAGCGCCGCGGCCGCCGCGAAGAAATGGACTACGTCTCGACCCTCTTCTCCATGGTCGATCAAGGCGACGGCGGGAGCTTTTTCTGAAACTGATTTCACTCAGGACATGAGGGCGGAAAACGGCATAGAAGGGCCTGTATATAACTGTTTAAATTAGGAAAATGGTTTATACTGCGAAGAACCGGTAACGCTTAAGGTCAAAATCGCGTGCTGCTTTTCCAACATGAGAATATCATTCGAGTATCTCTTGAACAGGACAACGATCTAATCGTCCACGAGTGGCTCGAGTACAACCCCGAGAATGGGGACAGCGTTATCCACGAAATTCTTGACCAGATATATAAAACCTTCCTCCAACATGACGTCACCAAAGTGCTTGTCATAGCCGACAAGACAAAAGGCGCGTTTTCACCGGATATTCAGACCTTCATCAATGACGTCCAGTTTCCCCGGCTAATAGAAGAAACGAAAATAAAATATGTCGCGACCGTCGTTAGCGAGAATGTCTTCAACCGACTGGGCGCGAAGCTTTGGCAGGATCAACTGGCCGCAGGCGAGCGGATGATAATGAGAGAAGTCTTATCCGCAGACGAGGGTCGAGCTTGGCTAAAACAGGTTGACCAATAGACCAAGACTCATTCCCCTTCAGGCACCCATCTTAAAATCGGCTTGCGCGCCGCAGCCGTTTCGTCCAGGCGGCGTCTCGGCGTCATGCGGGGGGCCTCTTTGAAATACTTATCGTTACCGCCCTGAGCCCGTTCGGCCAAGCCGCGGATCAGATCGACGAACTGGTCGAGGGCTTGTTTAGATTCGGTTTCCGTCGGCTCCATCAGCAAGGCCCCATGGACGACCAGCGGGAAATACATGGTCATGGGATGCACCCCGTCGTCGATCATCGCCTTGGCGAAATCAAGCGTCGAAACGCCTGTATCTTTCAAGAACCGGTCGTCAAACAACACCTCATGCATACAGGGGCCGTCGTAGGATTGGGTCAGCAGGTCGTTGAGACGCGCCGCGATATAGTTGGCGTTGAGCACCGCATCGGCCGAAGCCTGGCGCAAACCGTCCGAGCCCATGCTCAGCATGTAGGCCAGCGCACGGACAAAAACGCCGAATTGCCCATGGAACCCCTTCATCCGGCCAAACGGCTTCTGGTCCGACTGACTTTCGTCTTCAACCAACTCAAAACCATCGCCTTTATCGACCACGTAAGGGACCGGGACGAAGGGTGCCAGCGCTTCGGAGAAAACCGTCGGCCCGCTGCCCGGCCCGCCGCCGCCATGCGGGGTTGAGAAGGTCTTGTGCAGGTTGATGTGCATACAATCAATGCCGAGGTCGCCGGGCCTCACCCGCCCGACGATGGCGTTAAAATTGGCCCCGTCGCAATAGAAGAAGGCCCCTGCCGCATGAACAGCCTCGGCGATTTCCAAAATCTCGTCTTCGAAGAGGCCGCAGGTATTGGGGTTGGTCAGCATGAAGCAGGCGACGTCTTCATTGAGCGCCGCTTTCAGCGCCGACAGATCGACCCGCCCCCGGTTATTGGCCGGGATGGATTGGACGGCATAACCGCAAAGCGCGGCGCTGGCCGGGTTGGTGCCATGGGCCGAATCGGGGACCAACACAACCTTGCGGGCATTGCCTCGGTCTTCGAGTGCGGCGCGCACCGCCATCAAGCCGCAAAGCTCGCCATGGGCCCCGGCTGCCGGAGATAGCGCCACAGCGGGCATGCCGCTCAACACCTTGAGCCAGTGGCCCAGCAGATCCATCAACTCCAGCGCCCCTTGCACGGTGGAGATCGGCTGCATGGGGTGCAGATCGCTCAAGCCCGGTAAACGGGCCATTTTTTCGTTGAGCCGTGGGTTGTGCTTCATGGTGCAGGAGCCAAGCGGGTAAACCCCGCTGTCGATGGCGTAGTTTTTCTGGCTCAAACGCATGTAGTGGCGCACAACTTGAGGCTCAGAGAGCCCCGGCAATCCAATGGGGTCTTTGCGTTCCAAACCGCCCAAACGATCCGTCACAGCTTCCGGTTCGGGCAGATCGACGCCGCTCATGCCGGGCGTGTCCTGTTCAAAGATCAGTGGCTCTTCAAGCTGCAGGCCGCGATTGCCGAGAATGGTCCGTGTCGGCATTAAAGCACCTCCTTCAGGGCCGCTTCCAAGGCTTCGGCTTGGTCGTCCGTCGTCAATTCGGTGGCCGTCACCAACAGCATGTTTTCAAGCGCTGTTTCATTGGGATAAAGCCGCGAAACCGGGACGCCGCCGAGAATACCTTTGGCCGCCAAATCATCGACCACCTGGGCGGCCGGCTTGGGCAATTTGAGAGCAAATTCGTTGAAGAACGTATCGCTGACCAGTTCAACACCGGCAATCGCCGCCAACCGATCGGCCAGTTTCGCCGCCGCGGCATGATTGAGCCTCGCCAAACGGGTAAAACCCGCCTCTCCCAGCATGGTCAGGTGCATGGTAAACGCCAACGCACAGAGCCCAGAGTTGGTGCAGATGTTGCTGGTCGCCTTTTCCCGGCGGATATGCTGTTCGCGGGTCGAGAGGGTCAGCACCCAGCCGCGTCGCCCTTCTACGTCTATCGTCTGCCCGGCCAACCGTCCCGGCATCTGACGCAGGAATTTCTGACGACAAGCCATCAAACCAAGATAAGGGCCGCCGTAGGAAAGCCCGTTGCCCAGCGACTGCCCCTCGCCAACCACAATGTCGGCTCCCATGGCCCCGGGCGGCGTCACTGCGCCCAATGACACGACCTCGGCCACAGCAACCACGAGAAGCACCCCTGCTTGGTGGCAGGTTTCGGCCAAGGCGCTCAAGTCGCGGGCCTGTCCGAAGAAGCCGGGATTCTGGACGACCACGCAGGCAGTTTCTTCATCGATTAACGCGCTTAAATCTTCCTCGGCCAACGGATCGGGGTCGGCGCAGACGACCTGAAAATCCATGAACCGCGCCTGATTGACCGCGACGTCACGGTAATGAGGATGCAGACCGCCCGAGAGAACCGCTTTACCGCGCTTGGTGATGCGCGCCGCCATCAGCATGGCCTCGGCCGTCGCCGTCGCTCCGTCGTAAAGGGAAGCGTTGGCTACCTCCATGCCGGTCAGCAGAGCAACCTGGGTCTGAAATTCGAAAAGATATTGCAGGGTGCCTTGAGAGATTTCCGGCTGGTAAGGGGTGTAAGACGTCAGGTATTCGCCCCGCTGGATCAGATGATCGACCGCCGAAGGAACGTGGTGAGCATAAGCGCCCGCCCCCAAAAACGAGGGAGCCGAAGAGGTTCCGAGGTTCTTTCCCGCCAGCGTGCCAATGGTCCGCTCAACCGCCATTTCCCCGGCGGCCTTGGGTAGGTCGACAGGACCGTCAAGCAGCACCGAAGCCGGTACGTCTTTGAAAAGATCGTCGATTGAAGACGCCCCGGCGACCTCCAGCATTTCGCGGCGATCGGCATCGCTGAGCGGGAGATAACGCATCAACCAAGCTCCGCGATGTAAGCCTTGTAGGCAGCCTCGTTCATCAGATCATCGAGCTGAGATGCGTCGGAGAGGGTCATTTTAAAAAACCAGCCATCGCTTTCGGCGGTGCTGTTGACCAGGGCCGGATCGCCCTCCAGATCGCCATTGCCTTCGGTCACCTCGCCACTCACCGGAGCATAGACCTCGCTGGCGGCCTTGACCGATTCGACCACGGCCGCTTCACCACCCTGCTCAAGCTTGCGTCCCGCTTCCGGGACTTCCACATAAACGATATCGCCGAGTTGTTGCTGGGCGTAATCGGTAATTCCGACGGTCGCGCAGTCTCCCTCAACGCTGACCCATTCATGATCTTTGGTAAAACGCTTGGTCGCCATGCCTTAAAAAACTCCCTAACCCCTAAAATACCGATGCGGCGCAAAAGGCAGCGCCGCCACTTTGCCCGGGAGCGCCTTGCCCCGGACCATTAGATCAACTTCCGTGCCGGTCTCGGCGAATGCGGTTTCCACATAGCCCATGGCCACCGGCCCGCCCACCGTGGGGCCGAAACCGCCGCTGGTGATTTCACCAATCACCCGGCCTTCCTTGTTTTGAATTTTCGTATGCTCCCGAGCGGGCGCCCGTCCATCGGGCTTGATGCCGACTTTAAGGCGCGCCGTTCCCTCGGCCAGTTGCTTCAAAATGACTTCAGCCCCCAAAAATCCGCCTTCGGCGCGACGTCGCTTGCCGATGGTCCAGGCGAGATTGGCCTCGACCGGCGTGGTCGTCAGGTCGATGTCGTTGCCGTAGAGCGCCAATCCAGCCTCCAGGCGTAGCGAATCCCGCGCTCCCAACCCGGCAGCATCCACCTCGGTTTCGCCCAAAAGCGCTTCGGCCACCGCCACCACACCATTGGCAGGCACCGAAAGCTCATAGCCGTCTTCTCCCGTATAGCCGAGCCGGGAGATGAAACAGGGTACACCCTCAATCTTACCGACCATGGTGAAGAGAAATTTCATTCCAGTGCAGTCGGGAATAAACCGTGAGAGCACGTCGGCAGCCTTAGGCCCCTGCAAGGCGATCAGGGCGCGGTCCTCGCGAATATCCAATTCACCCCGCCCAGCCAAGTGTTTTGCGATATGAGCGAAATCCACCTCTTTGCGCGAGGCGTTGACCACCAGATGCAAATGATCGCCATGATTGGCAATCATCAGGTCGTCAATGATCCCACCATTTTCGTCGGTCAGCATGGTGTAACCGGTCTTCCCTAAAGGCAAAGCCTGAAGGTCGGCGGGCACCAGCGCTTCCATGGCGGCCGCGACGTCATCGCCGCGCAACACCGCCTGCCCCATATGAGAAACGTCGAAAAGCGAAGCCTTTAAGCGGGTATGGTTGTGTTCGGCCATGATGCCCGCCGGAAACTGTACGGGCATTTCATATCCGGCGAACGGCACCATCTTACCGCCCAGCTTTTGATGAAGCGCTGCAAGCGGCGTTTGCTTCAGGTCTTTGGATGTGTCGCTCAAACCCTGGTCCCTTCCAACAGAATCCTGGAATCCTAAGAGCTCCCGCCCCTTTGGCTTCCCGATGCCCCCCTCTGTCACGGAACCTGAAAGATTCCCCGGCTGAGCGAACGGAATGCGGTTTCCGTGCCACCGGGTTTCATCTTCGGTGAGCCGCCGGAAATCAATCCGACGCCTGCTTTCCAGAGCCACATTCCCCTGCGGTCCTTTTTGCCTGAGAGTTTCCGGGGGCCCGTTGCTCCTTCGGCGTCGCCCTAAGCCTTCCCAGAAAGGCCAGAACGATCTCTCCCGCAGGGTTCGCGCGTGGAGATTGGTTTTAAGTGTACGAGTCGTTTAGGTCAGGTCAACCACTGCCCGAAAAGGGTTTTTAAGCTGTTGATTCAAAACACTTTACCGGCGCTTACGTTTGCGATCGTTGTAGTCCATCTGTTCGCGGGTGAGCTGGAATCCAGCATAGATCAGATAATCCCTACCATCTTGGCCCGATTCGATGGGCAAGGTCAGGATGACCGGTTCGTCAGTGAACCGGGCCTTGGTCGCGTTCCCCTGAAAAACCAGCTCCACATCGAAGGTCTGTTTATTGATAATTTTCTTATCCCTATCGGTCACCGCAACAAAATAGCTGACGGCGGCCCGGCCATCCGGATTGGCCGCCCCTTTTTCAGCGGTGAAAAACGGAATGATATTAACCTTGAGGGTTCCGGCCCGGGTATCGCGATCCAGGTCGTAATCGCAATCGACCCGTACACCGGAAATTTCTGCTTCGAATTGAATATCGATCAGGTCGCGGCCTGGTCCGTCTTTAAATGTTGTCTGTTCTGCAGCATTGGCCAGAACGGAAATATTGGGACAAACGGTCGGCCCGCTGGGCTTAACGAATTCAACGACATCATCGACCGTTTCGCAGCCGACTAGGGCGACAATGACGGTCATGGCGGTTGCGAGCCTAAAGAGCGCGCCTCTCGGTTTCATTCCCTTCCCCCGGAAAAACTAAAGCGTTTTATGCGTGTTGTCGCAATAGGGCGGCGTCTTGGTTTGCCCACAGCCGCAAAGATAGACGGTTTCGGTCTTCTCGGCATCCACGATTTTTGGCCCCATGCCGGTTCCTTTATGGGACATATCGCAAAAAGGCGGCGTCTGAGTTCTACCGCAGGCGCACCAAAAATATCTCTCGCCCCCCTCAAACTCCACTTCGTATGGACCGTTCTTACCGTTCGACATGATCTCCCCCTTCTTTTCCGCTTATGCTCCGAAATGAGTACCACACTTGGCCTGTAAGTCGAGCCTTTACGACTCCCCGCCTTCGAGGATTTGCAGGGTCAGGGCCAGCCGCGCCAGGGCGCGCGCCCGGCTCCAGGCATTTCCCATGGCGTCGGCCACCGCAATCCCCGTCATCAACAATGAGCGGGCTTGCCCAGCCCGGCCTTCGCGCATGTACTCCTCCGCCAGATCTGCGAACATCCAGCAACGGCTTAAGGTGCTGGCGATAGAATCGCTGGCTTCCCAAGCCAAGTCAGCAGTCTTTTCACGCCCCTCAGAGTCCCCCGTTTTGCCTTGCAGCCCAGCTATTTCCCAAAGAGCGCGGGCTCTCAAGCCGGTATCGTCGATTTCTTTGCTGCTTGCAACGGCCTCGTCAAAACGCCCCGTGCGGGCCAAAGCCTTGACAATCTGAGCATAGGCAAACGACCGGGCGAAGGAAAAATCAATCTTGGCCGCCGCCTCCCGCGCTTCGATCAAGGTCGTCTCGGCAGCCTCTTTCTCTCCTCGCATCCACTGGGTCACGGCGATTTTGCTCAAGGCGACCGAGCGGTAACGGACGGCTGAAATATCGGCTGCCGCACTATAGGCCTCATCGGCCGCCCCTTGATTGAGCATGGCGCGGCTCGCCGCAACCAGAACCGGTGAGGCGTCCTTATCCCTCGCCTTGTTTAAAACCGAGCGCGCTTTATCGATTTCGCCTAATTGTGCATAGGCCGTGGCGAGAAGACGTAAGGCCTCGTCCCGGTCACGGCCAAACCCATTGGCCTCGACCAATTCCGCCATTCGACCGATGGTGTTTGCAGCACCCTCACGGTCGCCCCGTCCCGAAAGCACGGTCGCAATCCGGGCCAACGCACGCAATTTAAGAAAAGGCGTCGAAGCCTCATCCGCGGTTTTGAGTGCCCGTTTAACCAGCAAAACCATGCCCGGCCCGACCGACCGCCCTTGCGTTTCACGCAGAGCTCCTGCCTCCAAAATGGCGAGAGCGGCTTCAAGCTTCTGGCGGTCGTCGGGGATCACTGCGACGGCTTCATAGGCTTCATTGAACCGCCCGGCCTGAGCGCGCGCTGCAGCCATTTTACGCAAGGCCACAACGATCAGGCGGAGATCAGAGATGCGCTCCGCACTGGCCATGGCATCGGCCATTAACCCGACCCGCGCCTGAGCCGTGAGAATTTCACTAAACGCCCAGTCCCTCTGCTCCTCATCGGCTACCGCCTTGGCATTCTCCACCGCTTCATCAAGCAGACATTTAGGCGACGGGTCGCCAAAGCAAACCTCGGTATCGCGCAGCGGGTTGGCCTTTTCGAGGCTCGGTTCATTTATCAGATGGCGGGTTTCGGGATTTGACAACAACGCCTTGCGCGCCGCTTCGGTTTCCCGCTCCCGCACATCGCGCAACTTGCCGAGCAGTTCCTTCACCCGCCCACGGGTTTCAATCTGACGGGCCAACTCCTGAGTCGGCTGCCCTGTCACCTTTAGGCGATTTTTCTTCTGGAACGTGCGGATTGCCCGCTCAAGCGCCGGGGTCATGCGCCCATCGAGCGGCCCCAGGTAGTCGCCGGTGCCTTGAAGGGCATTTTGAATTCGCAAGATCGTCCGGTTGAGCGGCAGGACCAGCATATCGGGCGGTGGCGTTAGGGCGGGTTCCACCGGTGCAGCCCCCGCCGAAGAAAGGGGCGAAAGCATCGCGATCAGACCGAAGGGGAGAAAAAGGGTAAGCCGCATAGGGACCTTGCTTGGAAGTGCCTAACCAGGATCATAGCGCTTTTTCTTGACAGAAACACCCTTGAACGCCCAATTAGCACCCCATGACAGGACAGAAACTGACCATCCACCTTGCCGCGCCCCGCGGCTTCTGCGCCGGAGTTGATCGGGCTATCCATATTGTCGAAGAAGCCCTTTCGCGCTTCGGCGCACCCGTCTACGTGCGCCATGAAATCGTTCACAACAAATTTGTCGTTGACGGTCTGCGCGACAAAGGCGCTGTTTTCGTCGACACGCTGGATCAAGTTCCCGACGACGTGCCGGTTATTTTTTCGGCCCATGGGGTGCCAAAGAGCGTTCCGGAAAAGGCCGCAGCCCGGGGTTTGACGCATATCGACGCCACATGCCCGTTGGTTTCCAAGGTCCACCGCGAAGCCGAGCGGCATTATCGGCAAGGCAACCGGATCATCCTTATCGGCCATGCAGGCCATCCCGAGGTGGTGGGGACCATGGGCCAATTGCCCGACGGTGAAGTGATCCTCATCGAAAACGTCGCCCAGGCCCGCACTCTCGATCTTCCCAGCGACACACCCTGCGGCTACGTCACTCAGACCACCCTTTCGGTAGACGATACTGTCGATATCGTCGAGGCTTTGAAAAAACGACTGCCGGATATCCAAGCACCGGGCAAGGACGATATCTGCTACGCCACCACCAACCGCCAAATGGCGGTCAAATCCATCGCTGAAAAGTGCGACATGATCATGGTTCTGGGTGCGCCCAACTCGTCCAATTCGAAACGTCTGGTCGAGGTGGCGTCGCGTAACGGCTGCGCTAAATCCATGCTGGTGCAACGCGCCGACGAAATTGACTGGACCGCCTTCGACGACGTTACGCACCTTGGTCTCTCGGCTGGTGCCTCGGCCCCGGAAATCCTGGTCGAAGAAGTGATTGATGCCTGCCGCGAACGGTTCGACGTTTCTATTGAGTTCGATACGGTGACCGAAGAAAAAACCCGCTTCCGGTTACCGCCCGAACTGGCGGACTGATGGCCGTCTACACCGAGGTGCCGCAAAGCACGCTTGAAGCTTTTCTCGAAAACTTCAGGCTCGGCAAAGCGGTCTCTTTCGAAGGCATCGAGCAGGGCATCGAAAACAGCAATTATCGGCTTGAGACCACAGAGGGCCTATTCATTCTCACCCTTTACGAGAGACGCGTCGATGAGGCGGACCTGCCGTTTTTTCAGAGCCTGACCGAGCATCTCGCCAAAAAGGGAATTCCCTGTCCGGCGGCACTCCCCGATAAAAACGGCAAGACCCTGCACCGCCTTTGCGGCCGACCGGCGGCATTGCTGCCCTTTATGTCCGGCGAATGGCCGAGAGCCGTCACGACGGACCATTGCCGGAAGCTCGGCGCAATCCTGGCGAAGCTTCATCTGGCCACAGCGGATTTTGAGCAGTCACGCGCAAACCGTCTATCCGTCATGGATTGGCGTCCACTGCTTGAGAAATCCCGCAAAACCGCGCAACGGCTCGAACCGGGATTGTCGGCGGCCATGATGGTCGAACTGGTCGAGATAGAAACCCACTGGCCGAATGATCTGCCGAGCGGAATCATTCATGCCGATCTGTTTCCGGATAACGTTTTCTTTGAGGATGGGCGAATTTCCGGCTTGCTCGATTTCACCTTCGCCTGCATGGACTTGCTGGCCTACGACCTTGCCATTTGCATCAACGCTTGGTGCTTCGAAAAAAACACCGGTTTAAATCGCGAGAAAACCCAGGCTTTACTGGCCGGATATGAGGCGGTCCGCCCGCTTTCTCCGGAAGAGCGCAAAGCGCTGCCGCTGCTCTGTCGAGCGGCCGCCATGCGGTTTTTTGCCACCCGTCTTTTCGACTGGGTCAACACCCCGGACGGCCCGATTACCTGGCGAAAAGACCCCCTTCAATGTTGGGCCCAATCGTTGGCGCACCGCGAACTTGCTGGAAAATTCGTCGGAAAGTCCTATCTTTAAGGCATGATAGGAAATGTCGAAAACCATCCGCCTAAGGAGATCTACTTCTTCGGCGATCCCATGTGCTCCTGGTGTTGGGGGTTTTCCCCCACCTTAAACGCCATTGCCGAGCGCTACAGAGCAAAGGTCCCCTTGACCGCCATCGTCGGCGGCTTGCGAGCCGGAAACACCAAGGTGATGGACGAAAAGGCTAAAGGCTCCATTCGTGACCATTGGCGGGAGGTGGAGAAAGCGACTGGCCAACCTTTCGATTTCACCTTTTTCGAGCGCGACGATTTCATCTACGACACCGAGCCCGCCTGCCGGGCCGTTGTCACCATGCGCAGTTTGAAACCGGCCGCCACGCTCGACTACTTCGAAGCGCTCCATAAGGCCTTCTATGCCGAGAACCAAGACATCACCGACAATCAAGTCCTGGCTAGCCTCGCCGTCCCCTTCGGTTTTCAAGCCCCCGAGTTCAAGGCCGCACTGGAAACCCAGGAAATCCGCAACCAGACTCGCGTTGATTTCCAGGTCAGCCAGCAGTTGGGCGTTCAGGGGTTTCCCTCCATGGTGCTGCGCGACGGCGAAGTTCTGCGCGCCTTGTCCCAAGGTTACCGTCCCTTCGATCAACTCTCACCGCTGCTCGACCAATGGGTCGATGAACCGCCCGAGATGGCGCAAGCCGAGATTGACGCCCAGCCTTCATAAGGTCAAAGTCCCCCTTAAGGATTCGCAATGGCTAAAAGGATGGCTGGGGCGCCATGACCACAGACAACAATTTAGTGGAAATCTTCACTGACGGCGCTTGCTCGGGCAATCCAGGACCAGGCGGCTGGGGGGCTGTATTACGCTGGAAAGGGGTTGAAAAAGAGCTTTCGGGCGGTGAGCCGGAAACCACCAACAACCGAATGGAACTGATGGCCGCCATTGCCGCGCTGGAATCGTTGAAGCGCGCCGTGCCCGTGGTGCTGACCACGGATAGCACCTATGTGCGCGACGGCATCACCAAGTGGATTCACAACTGGAAAAAAAACGGCTGGCGCACGGCCAATAAAAAACCGGTGAAAAACGCTGACCTATGGCAGCGTCTGGAAGCTGCACTAGCCGATCATGAGGTGCGCTGGGAATGGGTCAAAGGCCATGCCGGCCATCCGGAAAACGAACGCGCCGACGAACTGGCGCGCTCTGGAATAGAGAGCCTTTAGGCCCGTTTTTTTTCATTATTCCGGGGTCCCAAAAGGGAACCCCGGAATGACAGGAAAAACTGTTAAATCTGACCCAACAGCGTATCGGCGTCGGAGACGTCGAAAGCGCCGGGTTCTTCAACATTGATCGCCTTGACCACGCCGTCTTCGGCGAGAAGCGAGAAGCGCTGACAACGGGTCGCCATACCGAAGGTCGAAGCGTCGAATTCGAGGCCAAGGGCTTTGGTGAAAGCACCGTTTCCATCAGGCAGCATGGTGACGGCGTCACCGACGTTCTGACCTTCGGCCCAAGATTTCATAACGAACATATCGTTGACCGCCATGCAGACAATTTCATCCACACCTTTGGCCTTCAGCTCGCCCGCCTTGGCGATAAAGCCAGGAAGATGCTGAGCCGAACAGGTCGGGGTAAACGCGCCGGGGACGCCGAACAGAGCGACGGTCTTGCCTTTGAATACATCGGCCGTATCCAGCGGGCCGGGGCCGTCGGCGCCAAGTGCGGTTACGGTCACGGAAGGAATGCTGTCGCCTACTTTGATGGTCATCGGGATATCCCCCTTTTGGAATAAATAAAAAAAGCGGACTCTCAGCTAAGGTGGTTGGGAGCCAAATGCAAGAGGAGAATCGGCAAATATTTTCGCCTTATCCTTGTGATCCCTTTTGCAGGGCCTCGAGAACCAAGCCGGGCGTGAGGATTTCCGGCAGAAGAATGGGGGCCTCCGCCCCCGGACCATAGACCGCATTAAATGGAATACCATAGCGTCCGAAACTTGCCAGATAGGCGGCAATAGCGTCGTTTGGCTTGGTCCAGTCGGCCTTCATGGCGATAACGTTTTCACCTGCCAAAAGATTTGCCACCGCACCGTTGCCGAGTGCGACGCGCTTATTGACTTTGCAGGTGATGCACCAGTCGGCCGTAACATCGACGAAGACGGTTTTTCCCGCCGCCACATGCCCGGGAATAGCGTCAAGATCGAAGGGCACCCAATAGGCAGCATCTTCTGTCGCCTGAGCCTCCTTAGGCGGCGGCAACAATTGGGCTGGTAAGACGAAGACAGCCACCGAAACGGCCATCGCAAACCCCGTCACCAGACGTTTGCGCGTCGCCCCCACCTTGGTTCGCCAAAAGAGCGCGGCCAGCAAAATCAACATCAGGGCCGCAACGCCCATCGCCCCATCATAGCCCATCTGGGTATTGAGAACGGTGAGCAGCCAAACACCCGTTGCCGCCAAGGCAAAGCCCAAAACTTTCCGCAGGGTGACCATCCAAGGTCCTGGCTTGGGCAGCCGGGTCGCAAGCGAAGGCACCAGGGCGACCAACAGATAGGGAATGGCGAGCCCCACCCCAAGAGCGGCAAATACCGCAACAATCTCAAAAGCGCCCCGCGACAGAGCAAAGCCTACCGCAGTGCCAAGAAACGGTGCAGAACAGGGTGTTGAAAGCAGGGTCGCCAGAATACCGGTCAAAAAATGCCCCCCAAGCCCATGCACATGGCTTGAATGTTCACCCATATCGGCGACCCAGCGGGGCATGCCAATCTCGAAGAACCCCCAGAGGTTGGCGGCGAAGAAAGTTACCATGAGGGTCATGGCGATGAGAAACCAGGACTGCTGGAACTGGATACCCCAGCCGACCGCCATGCCGGCGCTTTTTAAACCAATCAAGGCGCCCGCTAAAACCAGGAAGGAAAACAAAATGCCGAGCACCGAGGCGACGAAGCTTAACCTCACCTGCTTAACATCGCCGCCACCATGCTTGACCACGCCCAAGAGCTTGATGGACAGCACCGGCAAAACACAGGGCATGAGATTGAGAATCAACCCGCCGATCACCGCCAACAGCAAGATCATACCGAGACCGTTTTCCCGAACGGGCGCGACTTGAGGCATTTGCGTGACCGGCAAAGACATAGCGGCGCTGATTTCGGTCACAGCCATAGCCCGCTCAATGCTTCGTTGGCCATCGACCAGGGTCACGGTCACCATGTCGCCGATCAACGGTTTTTTGAAAAACTGAAGATCGGTCGGGATAACCGCCTTCAGGCTTTTACTGTTTTTGTCGATCTGCACTTGAGGTGGCAGAAAAACCACATCGGAGGGGCCTTCAATAAAGATATCGGGGGTTCTAAAGGCATCATCGGCCGTTGCCGAAATCAGCATGGTCGCGCGTTTTTCCCCTTCCCCCGCCGGTTTGAGCGCTGCTGAGGCGACGGACAGACCAAGCACCGAACCACCATCCGCTTGGCGCTTGGGAACTTTGGAGACAAACCGGTTGATCAGTTGCGCCTCTTGCGAAGGCCCTGCCATCCCCGGCGTGAGGTCCAGTTTGAGGCGAGCCTGAATGGGAATACAGATTTCGTTACAGGTCAGATAATCGACGGAAAGGTCGGCTTGAAACGATTTTGAAGAATCGGTTGCCGTTGCGTTAATCGGATAGACCACTTCGTCCTTGTAGCCCATGGTCTCAAGCCCCAAGACACTGAACCGCCCCGGCGCGGGCCAGAGCATCTTAGCCTCGGCAAAATTACTTGAAGCTCCCCAGTCAAGATTGGGCGGATAACCCGCATCCCCCGGCGAGCGCCAATAGACTTTCCAGCCCTTCTTGAGTTTAAAATGAAGGCCCAAGGGTATATCGCCAGAACCGACCTTATCGGTCGCCGAAACTAGACGCACCTGGGTGAACTCCCCGGCGTCCCAATCCGACGCCGCGGCCCAGGCATTGGCTGAAACCAAAAGGACCGCCAGAGCAGCGATCAGGAAAGATAACAGACGTTTTCCATACAAAATACGGGTCTCCGGTGGGCTCATCCGTTGGGCGGCCAGCATACCTAATTCTCATTCATGGCAAAAAAAAGATTGTCCGCCTCACGCGCCTTTGATCAAGAAAAAGACTGAAGGCGGCCTAAGCTGAATACGCCATGACCGAGGTCAAAGAATTTGGCCGAAAGGCGGGAGAGGGTGTAAAATACTTCCATGGAATTCACGATGGGAAAAAACGGCGACGAATACCTTACCGGGCGGTTGCTTGTCGCCATGCCCGGCCTGGAAGATCCCAACTTCGCCAAAACGGTGGTTTACATCTGCGCCCACAGCGAAGAGGGAGCCATGGGGCTGGTCATCAACCGTCCCATGGAGGCCCTAACCTTCCCTGAAATGCTCGATCAATTGAACATTCCTCACGGCGGCGATTCCGACAGCATTCAGGTCCAGTTCGGCGGACCGGTCGAGGCCGGGCGCGGATTTGTTCTGCATACGTCGGATTATTTGCAGGAATCGACCCTACCGATAGACGAACAGGTCTCGCTCACCGCCACCATCGATATCTTGAAAGCCATCGCCGAAGGGCGCGGCCCCGATCATTGCCTGCTGACCCTCGGCTATGCCGGTTGGTCACCCGGTCAGTTGGATGACGAAATGCTGGCCAACGGCTGGCTCACCGTGGAGCCCGACGAAAACCTGATTTTCGATCCCGACCTAGAACACAAATGGGACAAGGCCATCGAAAAACTCGGCATCGACTTAACGCTGCTCTCGACCGACGCAGGCCACGGCTGATCCTTTAAAGCAAAACCCCAACCCTCCTTGACGAAAGTGTATTCCGTGGAAGAGGCCTTTTAGCTACCATGGAAGACGATAATAATAACGTCGAGCCTTAAAAGGACCGTTTCTCCGTTCTTACGGCCCTTGGCCAAAAAAAAGCAGGAAATGAAAATGGCCTTCAGCGATTTTGGGAAACTCCATTTTCTCGTTATCGACGATAGCGGTTTCACCCGCAAGATGATGCGCAATGCCCTAACCGCCAACGGTGCAATCAGCATCGAAGAAGCGCCTGACGCCGTCGAGGGTTTGAAGATTCTTAAAAACGCCGACAACGAGATCGATTTTATTTTGGTTGACCAGGAAATGCCTGTGCTGGACGGCGTTGATTTCACCCAGATGGTGAGAAACAGCCCCGCCGAAGACTATTCCCAGATGCCGATCATCATGGTCTCCGGCCTCGCTGAAGACGAACAAATCATGGAAGCAAGAGAGGCTGGCGTTACTTCCTTCGTCGCTAAACCTTATGCATCCCAGGAGCTGAAAATTCAAATTCAGTTCGCCATCCGCGACCCCCGTACATTGAGCTAATAGGAAGCAACAAGCATGAAACTTCATATCGGCGGCAAAGAAGCGAAGCCGGGTTGGAAAATCCTTAATATCGTAGATGGACCAAACGTGGATTTTCTTGGCGACTGCGTCGACCTCTCCCAGTTTGACGACGATAGCATCGACGAAATTTACGCAAGCCACGTTTTCGAACACCTGGGCTATAGAGACGAACTTCCAACCGCCTTAAAGGAATGTTGTAGAACGTTAAAGCCGGGGGGGCGCCTTTATGTCAGCGTTCCCAACTTCGGTGTTCTGTGCCAGTTGTTTGTTTCAGGCGTGCTTACCGAAGAGCTGCAATGGGAAATCGTTAGGATCGTGTTCGGCGGCCAGACCGACCCCTACGATCACCATAAAGTCGGATTCATCGAGCCCTTCTTACGCAAATTTTTGACAGAAGCCGGGTTCTCGGAAATTGAGCGTGTCGAAGAGTTCGGGCTTTTTGACGATACGAGCAGCATGAAGCTCGGCCCGCACCTGATCAGCCTCAATGTAATCGCAACAAAGTAAAATCTAAGCCAGTTTGGCTTCCAGCACATCGAGACCCGGCACTCGGTCGATAGGGCCCAACGTGGTCAGCGTTGGTCGACCCGAGGTCAGTCGGTTGGCCACTCTTAAAACCGCATCCCGGTCGATAGCCTCAACCTTTTCCACCACTTCCTCGGTGGTCAGGGTACGACCGAAAACCAGTAACTGACGCGCCCGCTGCTCACAACGCGAAGATGTACTTTCCAGAGACATCAGAATGCTTGCCTTAATCTGACTGCGCGCCCGCTGAATCTCTTCTTCATTCACGCTATCGCGAATTTTGATAATTTCATCGCAAACCACGGGCATCAGTTCGGCCGCTTCATCCTTTCCGGTGCCCGCATAAATACCGAACACGCCGCCATCGGCGTAGCAGGAATTGAACGAATAGACCGAATAAACCAGCCCGCGTTTTTCACGGATTTCCTGGAACAGGCGCGACGACATGCCGCCGCCGAAAAGGGCTGAGAAAATCGCCGCTGCATAGAAATCAGGGTCGTCGTAGGAAAGTCCTTCGAACCCCATGATCAACTGAACCTGTTCGAGGTCGCGGGTTTCGCGATTTTCCCCACCTCGGTAGCTCAGCGGCTCATAGTCTTCGGCCGGTTCACCGGGGAGTTCGGTAAAGGTCCGCTCGGCCAAGGCGACGATGTCTTCATGTTTCACCCGTCCGGACGCCGACAAAACGATGCGCGAGGCCGCATAGTGGCGCTTCATATAGCCGAGCAACGTTTCTCTGGGCATTTCACCAACGAGCTCCGCCTCGCCGAGCACCGGCCGACCAATCGCCTGATCGGGGAAGGCCGTCGCCTGAAACTGATCGAAGATGACATCTTCAGGCGTGTCGTTTGCCTGATGAATCTCCTGCAATACTACGGCGCGTTCGCGGGCTAGTTCGTTGGCGTCGAGGGTCGAATGCTGCAAAATGTCGCCGATGATATCCATCGCCAAGCCGACGTCTTCTTTTAAAACCTTGGCGTAGTAGGCGGTATTTTCCCGAGAGGTATAGGCGTTCAAGTGCCCGCCAACAGCCTCGATTTCTTCGGCGATAGCCTGGGCCGAGCGGCGGTGCGTCCCCTTAAAGGCCATGTGTTCCAAGAGGTGCGAGACGCCATTAACATTGGGCGATTCATGGCGCGTTCCCACATCCACCCAGCAGCCGATGGAGGCAGTTTCCACCGTGTCCATGGTATCGGTAACGACTCTCAGGCCGTTTTTCATGGTCGTCGTTTGCAGTGTCATCCGCTTACGTCTTTACTCCAAATCAGATATTCACGATGGAAGATATATGAGCCTTCACGGCCTCAACGTCATTGTTAATCACATCGAAGCGTTCTTCCCGCTCGAACAGGTCTGCCATGTGGGGCGGTAGACCGGGGCGCTGGCCGGTGGCGCGCTCCACAGCATCGGGGAATTTGGCCGGATGGGCCGTCGCCAGCGCAATGGTCGCCCCATTGCTGGGCTTGGCCATGCGAGCCGCCACCACGCCGATAATCGAATGGGGGTCCAGCATTTCACCGGTCCGCTCATAGGCGCGTTTGATTTTCTCAATCGTCTTGTCATCGTCCAAACGATACCCCTCAAACAGTTCGGTGATCTGCTTCCAGCGGGATTCACCGAAACTGACCGAGCCGGTATCGCGGAAATCGGCCATTGCCTGGGTCAGAGCCGACTCTTCACCTTTGTAAACATCGGCCAGCAAACGCTCGAAGTTGGACGAGATTTGAATATCCATGCTCGGACTCAACGAGGGTTCGACGGATTCCATCGTCATGGACCCCGTCTCGAAGTATCGGGTCAGAATATCGTTGCGGTTGGAGCCGACGACAAACTTCTCAATAGGCAGGCCCATCTTGCGCGCGGCAAAGCCGGCGAACACATTGCCGAAGTTACCGGTCGGCACCGAGAAGCGCACCATCCTATCCGGGCTGCCGATTCGGGTGGCGGCATAAAAGTAATAAACGATCTGAGCCATAATCCGGGCCCAGTTGATCGAATTGACCGCACCCAGCTTGTAGGCGTCGCGGAATTCGAGATCGTTGAACATCGCTTTGACCGCGTCCTGGCAGTCATCAAAAGTTCCTTTAAGCGCGATATTATGGATATTGGACGAAAGCACCGTGGTCATTTGGCGGCGCTGCACGTCCGACACCCGGCCCTCGGGGTGCAGGATAAAGACTTCAATCGCCTCACGGTCGCGGCAGGCTTCGATGGCCGCCGACCCGGTATCGCCCGAGGTCGCGCCGGCAATGGTCACCTTCTCGCCGCGCTTGGTCAGCACATAGTCGAACAGGTGCCCAACCAGTTGCAGGGCATAGTCCTTAAACGCCAGGGTCGGACCGTGAAACAGTTCCATCAGCCAGAGTGATCCGTCCATCTGCACCATGGGCGCGACGGCCGGATGACTGAATCGCGCATAGGCCTTTTCAACGATCTCGGCAAAATCGCTTTCAGGGATCACGTCGGCAACGAAAGGCGTCATTACCTCAAGCGCCACCTCCTGATAGCTCTTGCCCTGCATGGCGCGGATTTGTTCTTGGGAGAACTGCGGCCAGGTCTCGGGCAAATACAGGCCTCCATCACGGGCCAAACCCGTCAACAAGACATCATCGAAACTCAAAACCGGCGCTTTGCCACGCGTGCTGACGTACTTCACGGAAATTCCTCGTTAGAACCGCCTAAATCAAGGCGGCACAGACTATACGCGGGGCGAACGGGTGGCAAGCCATGAAAACCGCTATTTTCCTTGCAAAAACCGGTTAATCCCCGTCAATTTATAACCATGCTTGCCGCCCTGACCGCCCTTCTCATTTTTCAGCTCATCGGAGAGGTGATCTCCATAGCGCTGGGCCTGCCTGTGCCGGGGCCGGTGATCGGCATGGTCCTGCTGTTTCTCGCCCTGACGATCAAAGGCTCTGTCCCCAAAGATTTGCAAACCACTGCTCAGGGATTGCTGTCCCACCTTTCCCTGCTGTTTGTCCCGGCAGGCGTCGGCGTCCTTCTCCATGCCCACCTGATCGCCGAGGAATGGCCCGCCATCACCGCAGCCCTCATCGGCTCGACCTTCTTGACCATCGCCATAACCGCCCTGGTGATGAAATGGCTCATGCCCAAGGAAAAGGATGACACGGCATGAGTAGGGACTTCACCGAAATCTGGGTCTATCTTTCCACCTCTCCCCTGCTCGGCCTGACCGTCACCCTGGCGGCCTATCTGGCGGGGTCATGGCTGTTCAAGAAGTCGGGCAACAATCCGCTGATCAACCCTGTGCTGATCGCCGTCGCCGCCATCGTCGCCTTGCTCTGGACGACCGGCACGCCTTACGAAACCTATTTCGACGGGGCCCAGTTCGTTCACTTTCTGCTGGGACCGGCGACAGTCGCGCTCGCCATCCCGCTCTACAATCAGTTTCACCAAGTCAGAAAAACCTTCGGCGCCCTGGTCACGGCGCTGATCTGCGGCTCGGTCACAGCGGCAGTAAGCGCTATCGGTCTTGCCTGGCTGCTCGACGGATCGAAGCAAACCCTGCTCTCTCTCGCTCCCAAGTCCGTGACTACCCCCATTGCCATGGGGATCGCCGAAAAAATTGGCGGGCTGCCCTCCTTGACCGCCGTTCTGGTCATCCTCACCGGCATTATCGGCGCGGTATTCGGACGGATTGTGCTCAATCTGGTGCGGGTCAAAGACATGCGGGCAAGGGGCCTGGCCATCGGCGTCGCCTCCCACGGCATCGGCACGGCCGCCGCCCTGCAAGCCAGCGAAGTGGCCGGAGCCTTCTCCGGCTTAGCAATGGGCCTCAACGGCATCGCTACAGCCGTTTTGATTCCGCTGCTGGTAACACTGTTGTTTTAGGTGATTTCCGCAAGTATAACAAAATTGATCATAGTATACCTTAATATTGATATACTTAGGGTCAGGACGAGAGCCTTAACAAATCTGCTCACTCCTCCCCCAAATACCGCTTTCTTAAATGGGCCTTGAAGATATCGGCGTTTAAGGGTTCGCCCGTGGCATGGGTCAGGAGTTCGTCGCTGGACCAGCGGCAGCCCTGGCTGTGAACGTTGTCGCGTAGCCATGTGACCAGCGGTGCGAAGTCGCCCTTGGCGATGCAGGATGGAATATCCGGGTTGGCGCGCAAGGCCGCCGCGTAGAGTTGCGCCGCCGTCATGGCCCCCAGGGTATAGGTGGGGAAGTAACCAATGGCCCCGTCGTACCAGTGGATATCCTGCAGGCAGCCCAACCGGTCATTGGGCGGGGCAATACCCAAAAGCCCTTCAAACCCCTCGTTCCAGGCGCCGGGCAGGTCAGCGGGGTCGAGATCGCCCTTGACCAAGGCTTTTTCGAGCCGGTAGCGCAGGATCACATGGGCCGGATAGGTCACCTCGTCGGCATCAACCCGGATGAAGTCTTTCTTCACCTGGGTATAGAGGCGGTAGAGGTTGTCCGCCTCCCATGCCGGGCCTTTGCCCTTGAATACATCTTTGATCAGCGGCTCTGCATATTCCATAAATTCAAAAGACCGGCAGGCCTGCATCTCAATGAGCAGTGACTGGCTTTCATGGAAACTCATTCCCATGGCTGCACCCACCGGCTGATAGCGCCACCTCTTGGGCAAACCAAGCTCATAAAGTGCATGGCCGGTTTCGTGCAACACACCCATCAGCGCCGAAGTGAAATCATCCTCTTCGTAACGGGTGGTAATCCGTACGTCGTCCGATGTGCCGCCGCAGAAAGGATGCAGGCTGACATCAAGCCGTCCGCACGAGAAATCAAAACCCAACGCTCCCATGAACCTGCGGCCCAGTTCTTCCTGCAGATGGACCTCAAAGGGGCCTTGCGGCGTCTCAATCGGCGGCAAAGTTTCCTGAAAGGCCACAACCTCTTCGATAAAACCGGGAAGAAAAGCGGCCAGATCGTCGAACAGTACATCGATGGCAAGCGACGAACCGTCGGGCTCGTATTGGCGCAACAAGGCATCATAGGGCGAACACTCGAGCGCTTCGGCCTTGGCCTGGGCGACCTCACGGGTCAGGGTGAGCACTTCACGAAACTTGGGCAGCAGGGCGGAAAAATCGGATTCCGCTCGGGCCATCCGCCAGGCCGCTTCACAAGAGGTGCTGGCCAAAGTGAGTTTCTCGACCAATTCTTCGCTGATCGCCGTTTCCGAACGCCACTGACGCTTCATCTGCTTGAGGTTTGCTTCCTGCCAACCATCCAAGCCACCTTGGTTTTCAGCCTCGTTTATCAGGTCGCCAACGCGAACCGAAGTAAGCTGTCCATGGGCGATGGCGGCTAGGGCGGCCAGTTGTTCGCCTCTGCTTTCCGCGCCCCCCGGCGGCATCATGGTCGACATGTCCCAATGCAACATGCCGTGGGCCTCGTTAACGGCCTGTAGGCGTTTAAACGTCCGCTCCAACTCATGATAGGCGGCGAGATTTGTCATTGTTCTTCCTTCGCTTCCCGGCGGGCCTTGCGTCGACGCTCGAACCAAATCAAAACCATACCCAAAGCCATGACGAACCAACCGATCGCAAAAGAAAGGTTGGTGTTGTCCGGCTCATAGGGCGCATAACCGGGTTTCGGCAGCCGGGTTTCAGCGTTCGGCGCCTCTTCCAAAAAATAGGGACGCACCTTGCCCAAGCCAAGAGCCCGCCCCATGGCCTTAGGGTCGATGGCATACCATGTCCCTGCCGCTGCATCGTTGCGCGGTTTGAACAGACCGCGCAGTCCCGGAGGCTTGAGCGCCCCGACGACCGTCACATTTCCCGCAGGCTTTGCCTCCGGCTGTTTGCGTTCAAACGGCACCCAGCCCCGGTCAACTAACAGATGGGTGCCATCCTCAAGCAACAAAGGCGTCACCACATGGAGGCCCGGCTCGGTTTCGTAGTGTTGAAGCCGGACGGTCAACTCTTTGTCGTGGAGGTACGTACCCTTCGCTTCGACCACGGTAAAGAGGTAGTCGAGCTTGCCTCCCATATCGCTGGCTAAAGGCACCGGAGGTCGAGCCAAACGTTCATCTCTGATCTCAGCCGCCTCACGCTGCCAGAAATGACCCGAGAGTTGCCAACTCCCTAGCCCGATGAGCACCACGAGGCCGAAGAAGACAAGAACGGTGAAACCGAATGGAACACTTGGCTTTTTTGTCATGAAAAAGGACTAGCAGGGAATGAGAAATGGGGGAAGAGGAGAAAACCCGTCGTGCCCGCGAAAGTGGGAACCGATGACTTTGAACCCACCGCATCGCCAAAAGACGTGGATGCCCGGATCAAGTCCGGGCATGACGCATCTCTTTTTCAATCCATTATCTAGCTGAACAGCAGGGACGCCGTGCGATCAAGAAGCAAGGTAAGGAACACCAGGAACAGGTGGATCAGCGAGAAGAAGAACATTTTTCGCGGCGCTTTTGGATAGTCCTGCATAACACGAACGGCATGCATGATGAACAGCCCAGAAAGAATGACCGCCGCGCCGAAGTAGTACCAACTCGCCATGCCGATAAAAGTCGGCATCACGACGAAGGGCGCGAGCAGGATCGTATAGATCAGAATCTGCTTCTTGGTTTCCTTCTCTCCCGCCACCACGGGCAGCATAGGCACGCCCGCATCTGCATAGTCCTTGCAACGGAACAGAGCCAGAGCCCAGAAATGAGGCGGCGTCCACATGAAGATAATCATGAATAGAACCACCGAACCGAGCGCCACGTCGCCGGTGACCGCCGCCCAGCCGATAATTGGCGGGAACGCCCCGGAGCCGCCGCCGATAACGATGTTCTGCGGGGTTCGGCGCTTGAGCCACATGGTATAGAGGAACACGTAGTAGGCGATGGTCAGGGCCAATAGGAAGCCGGACATGGCGTTGACCATAAGGGTCATCACCAAAACCGAACCGATGGCCAGCGGCACACCCACCCAAAGAGCGTGCGACGGCGCCATGCGCCCCGATGGAATGGGACGGTTGATGGTGCGTTCCATCCGTTCGTCGATATCGCGGTCGTACCACATATTGATCGCGCCCGACGCGCCCGCACCAACGGCGATGCAGAGAACGGCGATCAAGCCGGTCCAGAAGTCAATACTGCCGGGGGCCATATAGAGACCAACCCAGCCGGTGAAGACGACAAGCGACATCACCCGCGGCTTCAACAGAAGCGCATAGTCTTTAATCGGAGCCCGTTTAGCCAACGCTTCCGCGCCTTCAACGGGCTTTTCCCCGGCTTTGATGTTTTCCACGGGTTTGCTCAATCCGTTCGCCATGGCGGAAAAGTCCCCACTTTCGCCTGTATCAAGAGCCGGAAAATACCCCAGCCCTTAGACGCAAGTATTTACTTATATCAAGAAATCAACGCTTTTCGCGAAATAGATTCTTTTAATCGGTCGCCGATTGGGGCTGTTTTCTGAGCAATGCCGCCGCACAGACCCAGATGAACATGGCCCCACCGATAACCGCGGTTAAGCCGCCCAAGCCATTCAATCCCATGCCCACCTTGCCAATCAGGGTTAAGCCCTGGTCGGCCCCGGCGGCCTTGCGCGCCGTACCGTCGCTCCCCGCCACATAGAGCCCGATGCATTGTAATACTTGGCCGAACGCATAAAGATAAATCTGCCAGTAAAGCGCCTTGCCCCGATTGAGCTCACGATTAAGCAACGGCAGGAAAAGGGCGTAGAACAGTCCCATATAGGCCAGCCCGACCCCACCGATCATGGCGTGATAGTGGGACGGCGTGCGGGTGTCCGCACCATCGACAAAGAAACCGAAGATTCCGCCCAGACCAAAAACACCGCCCGAAAGCACCAAGCACAGAAAGGCCGGTTCCTTCCAGGGCAAACCGCCCGAACCCTTGATCTGGGTCATGCCATATAGGCTTGCCAGGGCGACCAGAAGAGCCGACGGGCCAAGGCCGTATTGCAGGTCGGTGAAGGCTTGGCGTTGCTCGAACGATAGGGGCTCATAAGCGGTATAGAAAGCCGGGCCGATCAACGCGAAGAGCAGCAAGAGAACCGCTGCGGTCTTCAAAACCCGCTCGCTCACCAATGGCTTGCCAAATGCGATGGCCCCGAGAATGGCCCAGGAAGCCGCCAACAGCGTCGTATTGGCAAACTGCAAAATATGGCCGCCACCCCAAAAGAGATATTCATTGTAGGCTTCGTCCACATCATGGCTCGACAACCCAACGAAGGCATCGAGGAAACACGCGAGCGCCACCACATAGATGGCCGCCGAACCAATCCCCGCCCAGGCGATGCCATCCAGTCTATCGGGATAGCGCCCGATATTGATGAACAACCGCACGGCCGTCAGCAACAACCCAGCCCCAAGGGTGACCAAGCCACCGTAATAAAGCGGATCGATGATAATCGGCAGATAGTTGTTCAAAGAAGGTTCGGAACGATCCATCAAGGCGGGAACGAAAAGAAAAACCATGGAGAGCCAGCCCATGGCGACCCCGCCGCGCCCTAAAGGTTCGGCCCGCGGCGCACCCTTGGCCATTTTAAGAGTCACCAGATGCCACAGCGCCCCCATCACCGCCATGAACCAGACGACGAAGGAAAAGATTACATGGATGATCAGGCCTTTCTGGAAGAAATCCAGCGGCCAGATACCGAGCTTTTCTATGCCGGGGATGCGAGAAACGGCAATCAGGATGGCGAAAATCCCCGCAACCGCGAGAGACCCGATGGCGAGCCCGGCCCAACCGCGCAGTTCGGCCTTGGCGCTGTCCTTGATCAGGACGGATGAAAAGTCGGCGTACAACATGGGAGGAAGTGATTAATACCCTTCCGCCCATCGGTCAATGGGATGAGGTCAAGAACTGCGCATCCAACCCATGTTTGGTCACAGCCGCTATCCAGTTGGGATCATGCCCCAAGCTGGGTATCTGTTTTTCCAGAAACTCATAAACGTCTTTGTTTTCAGTAACGAGAAAATGCCGGGCATAGCGGCTGTGGGGACGCATGGAGAAATGAAGATACCCTGTCAGATTACCTTGGGTCACATAGAATTTCGCCACTGGGTTAGGCACCATGGCGATATCGGCCCGACCGGCCAGGACCATCTTGATCGCCTGAAAATAGCTTTGTGCATCCAGCCGGGTGATTTTACCTTGTTCAACCAACCCGTCCAGTCCGACCCATCGGCCGCCGTGGAGGCCTACCATAATTTTTCCCACCACCGATCTAGGGCCTGAATACTCAAAGGGTTCGCCAGTTTGCGACAGGATTACATTGCTGTCATTAAGGTAAGGCTGGGTCCAGTATTGATTGGAAATCCAGACTTTTTCAAACCACTTTGGATTAACCCAGGGCACCACGACGGCACGAGGTTTGCCCAACATGGCGTCAAGACGCTTGCGCGGCATGCTTTGAACAACGAAACGGTAAATTCCTTCAGACCGTGCCGTCAACCAACGCGCGAGGTCGTAGGTCAAGCCAAGCTCAGCTTTCTCATCGACAATGAAGGGCGGGGCGTCATGATAGGTCAAAAGCGGGACCTCTTCTTCAGCCCAAGAAACCGGCGGAGGAAGGAAAAACAGCATAAAAACTGCAAATAGCGCTAAACGGATCACGCCAACTACAATGCTCGTTCGTTTCATTGTGTCAGATAATTAGGCATCACCCGTATAACCTGCAAGGAAATTCGCTTTTCTGTTTTTTAGATTAAACAGGCTACCCGGTTAGAGCCCGCAACCTTTCAATACCAACTCCGTCAAGGGAATCAACCACCGAGAGAGCTCCAGAAAAGTCCTGCCCTCTGGTATAAGCGCTAACCGTCACCATGGTCGGCACACCCGCTCCCAGAGCCGACGTCAACCCGTTTTCCGAGTCCTCGATAGCAATGCAATGTTTGGAATCAAGACCCAGATCTTTCAGCGCCTTGATGTAGACATCGGGAGCAGGCTTCTTAGCGGGCACCATATCGCCCGCCGCAACCGCATCGAAGAGTTTCATAGCATCGGCCCCCAAGGTGCCGGTCAGTAGGGCTTCCACGTTAGGAACACTGGTCGTCGTGGCGATGGCGAGTTTAATCCCCGCATCGTGGGCTTCATGGATCAGGTCGGCGACGCCGGGGCGCAACCGGGCTTCGCCAGAGCCGATCAATTCTACGTAATAGGCGGTTTTCGCCTTATGAAGCTGTGCGATATCCTCATCACTCAAGGATACGCTAGGGTCGTATTCATTGATGTAATGCTTGATCCGCTCCTTGCCGCCGGTGACCTTCAGCAGCTTGCCGTACAAGTGCTGGCTCCACCGCCAACCGAGCCCACGCGCCTTAAAAGTTTCGTTGAACGCTCGCCGGTGAACCTCTTCGGTTTCCGACAGTGTCCCGTCCACATCGAAAAGGATGGCGTCCAGGCTCATGACGCGGCTCCAGCTTACCGCCCCAAGGTCTTCTTGCGCAGATCCATCAGCTTCCAAATGAAAGGCGTGAAGATCAGTTGCATGGCAAGCTCCATTTTGCCACCGGGCACAACGATGGTGTTGGGTCGTGACATGAAGGAATCATGCAGCATGCTGAGCAGATAGGGAAAATCGATACCCTTGGGATTGGCGAACCGGATGACCAACAGGCTTTCATCGGGCGAAGGGATATAGCGCGATATGAAAGGATTGGACGTATCCACCGTCGGCACCCGCTGGAAGTTGACATGAGTCTGGGTGAACTGGGGCGTGATGTAATGCACATAATCGTGCATCCGGCGCAAGATGGTATCGGTCACTGCCTCCGTCGAATAGCCGCGCGCCGACTTATCGCGGGTCAGCTTCTGAATCCATTCAAGATTGATCACCGGCACAACACCAATCAGCAGATCGGGATACTGCGCCACGTTGATATCTTCAGTTACCACACCGCCATGAAGGCCTTCATAAAACAACATGTCGCTTTCCGGCAGGTCTTCCCAAGGCGTGAAGGTGCCGGGTTTTTGCTTATAAGGAGCTGCTTCTTCGTCGTTGTGCAGATATTTGCGACTCTTCCCCGTGCCGGTTTCCGAATAGGTTTTGAATAACCCTTCCAGATCGCCCAGGATATTGGCCTCCGGACCGAAATGACTGAAGTGGGGAGGAGCATCCTTCATTTGCTCTTTCATGCCCTCGCGGTCGTAACGGTGGAAGCTGTCGCCCTCAATCACCGCGGCTTCCACTTTTTCGCGTCGGAAAATTTCCTGAAAGGTCGAGGTGACGGAACTGGTGCCCGCGCCGGAGGATCCGGTAATGGCGATGATTGGATGCTTTGCCGACATGGTTTGACGTCTCCCGTTTATTATCTGCCTGCTACAAGGCGATGGATTACCCGGCGTCGCGGAACAGACCGCGTGTGTTGAACAAGGGAATCTTGCCCCCTTCGTCCGGTGTATTTTCGTGATAGTCCTCGATACGCTCCACTTCTTCCTTGGAGCCGAAAATCAAAGGAACACGCTGGTGCAGCTCCGTTGGCTCCACGTCGAGGATAGAGCCGTGACCGGTCGATGCTTTGCCTCCCGCCTGTTCCATCAGGAAAGCCACCGGGCTCGCTTCGTAAAGCAGCCGCAAACGCCCCGGCTTGGGCGGTTGCTTATTGTCACGCGGATAAAGGAAAACGCCACCACGCATGAAAATACGGTGCGCCTCGGCAACCATGGAAGCAACCCAGCGCATATTGAAATCCTTACCGCGCGGTCCGGTTTTCCCGGCCATGCATTCTTCCACATAGCGCGTTACAGGTGGCTCCCAGAAACGGCTGTTCGAGGCATTGATGGCAAATTCCTGGGTCGACTCCGGCACCGTGAGGTTTGGGCGAGTCAGAACGAAGTTACCGAGCACCGGGTCGAGCGTGAAGCCCATAACTCCATGGCCCACCGAAAGAACCATCTTGGTCGAGGGGCCATAGATGGCGTAACCCGCCGCCACCTGCTTGCGCCCAGCTTGCAGAAAATCTTCGGTCTTGACTTCTTCGCCTGGGCGCGGCGCTTTCAAAACAGAAAAAATACTCCCGACTGAAACGTTGACGTCGATGTTCGACGAACCATCCAGCGGATCGTAGAGCAACAGATACTCACCCTTCTTGAAGTTCTCGGGAATGGGATAGGGATCGTCCATTTCCTCGGACGCCAATCCAGCCACATAACCGCCAAACTCGGTCCGCTGGCGGAAAATCTCATCGCTTATCACATCGAGCTTGGCCTGGACCTCTCCCTGAACGTTGGTGCTGTCGAGCTTGCCCGTCGCACCACCCAAAGACCCCATGGCAACCGTGCGGGAGATGATTTTGCAAGCCTGCGCCACACTCAACAGCAGGGCGACAAGGTCGGGTCCGCCTTCCTTGTGTTGAATTTCCTCAATTAGATATTGAGCGAGCGTCGTGCGATTGGTGTGCAACATGGCTTCCGTCCGGGCTTATGGATAAGGGAAACCAAACACTACGCAGTTTGCTAATATAAAAACAATTAATTTATCTTTTCACTGTCATTTGCTATTACTAATTTATTGACCTTTTGGAGTTCTCCGGATGCGCCATACTACCCTTCGGCAGATGCAGGTTTTCGAGGCCGTTTCACGACACTTGAGCTTCTCTCGCGCAGCGCAGGAACTGGGCTTGACCCAACCCGCCGTTTCCTTACAGATCAAGCAGTTAGAGGGACTGACCCGCCTGCCGTTGTTCGAACAGGTGGGGCGCAAAGTCTATCTGACCGAGGCGGGAGAGACTTTGCTCGACCACGTCCGCGCTGTGCTAAATGCCGTTGAAAACGCCGATGAAGCCATGGCCGCCCTGCGCGGCGAGGCGGCGGGCAAACTGCGCATCGGGGTGATCAGCACGGCCAAGTATGTCGCTCCGACAATTCTTTCATCCTTCGAATCGGGCTTTCCCGGCATTGATTTGAGTCTCACCGTAGGCAACCGTCAGCAAATACTCGCTCTGCTCGGCGATAACGCGGTGGATCTGGCCATTATGGGGCGCCCACCAACCAGCATCAGCGTTTCAGCAATCTCTTTCGCCCCCCACCCCATGGTCTTTATCTGCAACCCCTCTCACCCCATGGCGCGCAAAAAAATAGAGCTCGGCGAACTGGATGGCGAAGCTTTCCTGGTTCGCGAAAAAGGCTCTGGAACCAGGACGTTAATGGAAGAACTCCTGGCTGAACATGGAGTCGCCCCGAGCAAACTGATCGAGATGACCAGCAACGAAACCATTAAACAGGGCGTCATGGCGGGGATGGGAGTGAGTTTTATCTCGGCCCATACGGTAGGCCTTGAGGTTTCTGTCGGTCGCATTGAGGTGATGCAGGTGAAAGATACCCCCATCAAGCGAGAATGGTTTGCCGTCACCCGTGAAGGCAAACGACTTTTGCCGGTCGCCGAAGCATTTATTCGCTTCCTTGTCGAGAATGGCGAAGGGCTGATTGAAACCGCCATCAAAGGGCCAACCGTGCGCAGAAGACGAAAACAATAGATAAGGTTTTATTTATGCTATAGTCGTATATTATAAATTTTTAATTATCTATTTATCTTGATAGCGTCTTTCTCAACACCCGCGCTTAATCAAAAAAAGCGCTTGATCATCTGAACTCAATGAGTTGACGGAGAGAGGTTATGGATCAGTCGTCTCGCTACGCGGATTTGACGCTCAAGGAAGAAGACCTGCTTGCCGGTGGCGGCCACGTACTTGTCGCCTACCTTATGAAGCCGAAGACCGGCTATGGCTACCTGGAAGCAGCTGCCCACTTTGCCGCAGAGAGCTCCACGGGTACAAACGTGGAAGTTAGCACCACTGACGAATTCACCAAGGGTGTCGATGCCCTCGTCTATGATATCGACGAATCCCAGGAACTAATGAAGATCGCCTACCCGATCGACTTGTTCGACCGTAACATCATCGACGGCCGGGCAATGATCGTTTCCTTCCTGACCCTTTGCATCGGCAATAACCAGGGCATGGGCGACATCGAATACGCCAAGATGCTTGATTTCTACGTCCCCCCAAAATACCTGCGACTGTATGATGGTCCATCCAAGGACATTTCCGATCTGTGGCGTATCCTCGGTCGCCCAGTGGTTGATGGCGGCTACATTGCCGGCACCATCATCAAGCCTAAGCTTGGCCTTCGTCCAAAACCATTTGCCGAAGCGGCCTACCAGTTCTGGCTGGGTGGCGACTTCATCAAAAACGACGAGCCTCAGGGAAACCAAGTCTTCTGTCCGTTGAAAGAGGTTATTCCGCTAACCTATGACGCCATGAAGCGCGCCATGGACGAAACCGGCGAAGCAAAGCTATTCTCAGCCAACATTACGGCAGATAGCCACGATGAAATGATCGCCCGCGGCGAATTCATCTTGAGTTCTTTTGGCCCCGATGCCGACAAGGTCGCTTTCCTGGTGGACGGCTATGTCGGCGGCCCCGGCATGGTGACCACCGCGCGTCGTCACTTTGCCGGTCAATACCTGCACTATCACCGTGCCGGCCATGGCGCGGTGACCAGCCCTCAGTCCCAACGCGGCTACACCGCTTTCGTCCTCGCCAAGATGGCCCGGATGCAAGGGGCATCTGGAATCCATGTCGGCACCATGGGTTTTGGCAAGATGGAGGGTGAGGCCGACGACAAGCACATCGCCTATATGATTGAGCGCGACAGCGCAGACGGCCCCTACTTCCACCAGGAGTGGGAAGGCATGAAGCCGACCACCCCGATCATCTCAGGCGGCATGAACGCCTTGCGCCTGCCTGGCTTCTTCGAAAATCTCGGCCACGCCAACGTGATCAACACGGCAGGCGGCGGTTCATATGGCCATATTGACAGCCCGGCGGCAGGCGCCATTTCGCTCCGTCAGGCTTACGAATGTTGGAAGGCTGGAGCCGATCCCATCGAATGGGCCAAGGAACACAAGGAGTTTGCCCGGGCGTTTGAAAGCTTCCCGCAAGATGCTGACGCCATCTACCCTGGTTGGCGCGATAAACTGGGCGCCCACAGGTAGTCCCTGCAAAAGGGAAAGACCTTCGCAAAGGCGGCCGGATGCGGATGAGACCGTCCCGGCCGTTTTCATTCTTAAAAAGACCGAGGGAAAGGCCATGTCCGACGTACAGCAGTACATTATCTCTCAAGAGCCCTTCTATCAGCCAACGGCCAACGAGATAGAGCTTTACCAAGCAGCTTACTCGGAGCGCTTGCCAGTGATGGTCAAAGGGCCGACCGGTTGCGGCAAATCCCGCTTTATCGAATACATGGCCTGGAAACTTCAAAAGCCGCTGATCACGGTTGCCTGCAACGAAGACATGACGGCATCCGATCTGGTTGGACGTTACCTGTTGGATGCAGACGGCACTCGTTGGCTTGATGGCCCGCTGACCGTGGCGGCTCGGATCGGCGCCATCTGCTACCTCGACGAGATCGTTGAGGCCCGCCAGGACACCACAGTGGTCATCCACCCGCTGACCGACCACCGGCGGACCTTACCGCTTGACAAGAAAGGCGAGCTTGTTTCCGCTCACGACGACTTCCAATTGGTGGTCTCATATAATCCCGGATACCAAAGCTTGATGAAGGACTTAAAGCAGTCGACCAAACAGCGCTTTACAGGCCTAAATTTCGACTACGCGGAGGGTAAGGTTGAAGCAGGTATCGTCGCCAGAGAAACAGGCATCGAAGAGGGCGTCGCCTCCAATCTGGTCAAGGTCGGAGAAGCGGCTCGCAATCTGAAGGGCCATGGGCTCGACGAAGGCATCTCAACCCGTCTGCTTGTCTATGCTGCCCAGTTGATCAAGCAAGGGATCAATCCCAACCAAGCTTGTCGCATGGCCATGGTTGCCCCCCTCACGGATGACGCCGATATCTCGGCAACCCTCAAGCACACGATCGATGCAGTGTTCGGATAAACGCCAATGACGTTGAGCCGGGACGAACTCAACGAACTGCGCCAGCAGCTTTCCTGCGGTTTCGAGCAACTCGACACGGCGTTTGAAGGCTGCATGAATGACGCCGTTGCTCGGCTTTCACCCGACGGTGTCAAAGCACTGCTCGACGGCGCGTCACTGATCTGCATGATCGGCCGTGGCTACGAGCCGGTACAGATTTTCCTAGAAGAGATACCGAAAGTGAGCCAACGGCTGGGAGAGGATATCATCGAGGCTGTCTCCCAGGCCGTTTGGAAAATTTCGCGCACCCCTAACGGAGCAGCTATTCCGTCTTTCCTGCAAATCATGGGGGAAACTACCCGACGACTGGGATCGAGGGATCTGTTTGACCAATACCTAAGCCTGATTTTCGAGTTCATGGAAAAAACCACCGGCTCTATCCACGGCTTCCAGCAGACCATACCAAGTCCTGGCCTGCCAGCACTATTGAACCAGACGCCCTATCTCTTAAGCCAGCTTTCGCTGGAAGGATTAAAAAACTGGATTGACTACGGGGCACGCCACTACCTCGATCACCCGGAACGGCAGACCGACTACTTCTCTCTTCAATCAGCGGATGCCAAGGCGATGCTGCAAAAGGAGCGTCATGGCACTCTGTTTGCTGAAGTCGAACGCAAAATGGGAATGTACATGCAAGGCGTTTGGCAAGAAAAGAAAGCTTTTTTTGTACCTTACTCTCCGGGTTTCGACCTGTCGCGCAAACAGCTACCTTATTTCGATCATCTGGGCCTGAGAGTGCCCGACTGTTATGACGACTATGAAAACAAGCTACTGGGGCTAAGGGTCAAGGGGACGGACCGTTACCGCTGCCTGCTCGCCCACATGGCGGCCCACCGTCGCTGGACCAAGCCGATCTTCGCCGACAATTTCAGCCCCTTCCAACGGGTCGCCGCCGAAGTCTTTGAGGACTGCCGGGTTGAGTATCTGGCCATGCGCGATTACCCGGGTCTACGCCACCTATTCATTGCACTACACCCGAAACCGATCGAAGGTGACTGCGATCCCGATGTGGAATCCTGCATTCGTCACCGGCTGGCCTGCTTCTCTTACGCCATGCTTGATGAAGACCACCCTTACGAAAACCCTGACCTTGTAGAATTCGTCGAGAAGTTCCATGCCCTGATGGCAAACGGCAATCAATCCACTACCAAGGAAATTGCGAATTTAGCCTTATCCTTCGTCGCCCGGACACGCCGCCAAGAGGATCAATCGGCCAACGTATACTTCGCCGACACCGAGGTCGATTACCGCGACGACAATCGGCACATGTGGAAGTACTACGAGTTGGGCGACGAAGAGGAAATGTTCGATGATCGAGACAGGTCGAAAGCCGACGAAAGAGAGTCTGAGGAAGAAGGCTTGCCACCGCGCCATTATCCCGAATGGGACTATCAGACCAACAGCTACCGCCCCGATTGGGTGAGCTTGTATGAAAGCCTGCATCCGGTCGGCGACGCTGGATTAATTGACAACCTGCTCGTTAAGCATGCCCCTTTGGCGAAACGTTTAAAACAGATACTCGATCTCTTGAAACCTCAGCGATACGTCAGAGTGCGATATCAGGAAGAGGGATCCGAACTAGACTTGGACATAGCACTACGATCACTCATTGATTTTAAGGCCGGGGCCCAACCCGACCCGCGCATCAATATGAGCCACCGTCACGATGGACGAGACATTTCGGTGATGCTGCTGCTCGATCTTTCACGGTCTGTGGGCGACACCCCCGAAGGCAGCGACCAAACGGTCCTGGAACTAAGCCGGGAGGCGGTGTCACTGCTCGGTTGGGCAGTCGACAGACTAGGCGACGAACTGGCCATATCCGGTTTCTCGTCAAACACCCGCCATGAAGTGCGTTACCAACATATCAAGGGATATTCGGAACCCTGGGATGACACGGTTAAGGGCAGGCTGGCTGCAATGGAAGCGGGATATTCGACCCGCATGGGGGCCGCTATAAGACACGCATCAGAAATGCTGGCGACCAGAAAGTCTGAAAAGAAACTGATGATGGTGTTGACTGATGGTGAACCGGCCGATGTGGACGTTTCAGACAGCAAGCATTTGATTGAAGACACCCACAAAGCCGTTCAGGAACTCGACCAGAAGGACATCTATACTTACTGCATCAACCTTGACAAGAAAGGCGACAACTATGTGCGCCGCATCTTTGGGGATAACCGCTATTTGATTGTCGATAGAGTAGAGAGCTTACCTGAGCGTCTACCTCTAGTTTTTGCAAGCCTTACGGGATAACCGGCCAGGAGTTAAAGCGGAAGAAATAATAAGATCACCTAAAACAACAAATAACCCAACCTAGAACCCTACTCCCCCGGACGGACCCCACGACTGTCCGGGGATTTTTTTATTTTCAGCGCAATTAATGAGGCGGGATTTCACTTCCAAACAAGCTTCCATCACGGCAAAATAATTGCTCGATTTCTAAATAAAACTGCGCCATTTTGGAAAAATGGACAATCCAACTACTTACCTGGACGCCCTATTGGAGCGAACAGAAAATAACATCAGAACGACGGTTATCGAACAACTGGGAACACACCCGACAGTGCAGACATTTATCTCACTGATGACCGCCACCATGGAAACAGCCAATCGGCTCAGTGAATGTTTGAGCGAAATTTTTCCTGCCGAGTCCCCGTTAGCCTGTAAGGCCGGGTGTGACGTTTGCTGCTCAAGGACCAAAATACAAACCCAGCCGGCCTTTGCCATTTACGCGCTCTATCACGCCAAGACGACGGCAGGTGGAGCCCCTTACCGCAATGCCTTACGGCGTCTTGAGAAACGTGGGGCCGACTGTCCGTTCCTCGAAAACAGCGTCTGCTCCATCTATCCGGCACGCCCCGTCGTTTGCCGCCTCTATCACTCCTTCGACCTAACGTTATGCCTTAAGCGGGAATGCATAAAAAACCCAACCATGGCGACCTGCGGGTTGATAGCCGCCGCAAAAGGCCTGGAAGACGGCTTAAAGGCCCTCTCCCTCGACTGCAACGACATAGCGCTCCACAAAGCCCTCATGCTGTTGACGAGCGAAGAAGGCGTGGCCGAGAAATGGCTCAATGGACAAGAGGTCTTCGCTCGTTGTCGAATTTAGCGTCTAAGCAGGCATATTAGGGTGAAAGTGGTAGAGCAGGAGGTAGACGATCACGCCGGTAATGGAGACGTAAATCCAGATGGGCGCGGCCCATTTGGCGACCGGCTTATGTTTTTCGAACTCGCCACGCAAGGCCCGCCAGATCACATAAAGCACTAGAAACGGCACCAGGGCCGCTAGGATCACATGAGAGACCAGGGTCGTATAATAAAACGCCTTAATTAAACCCTCGCCCCGAAAAACGAAAATCGGCGCAACCGCGTGATAGGTCAGATAGCTGACCAGAAAGACCGCGGAAACGCCTGTCGCCCCCAGCATGGCTTTCTTATGCTTTTCCCATTGCCCCATCTTAATTTGGTAAAAACCGTAAAGAATCAAAACGGTGGCAACCGAATTGAGTAGGGCGTTCAAATGCGGCAGGGGCGTGACATCAATCATACGCGAGGAACTTTCCCGTTCTTAAAGTCCGTCATAGGTGATCTTATACATAAGCCCACATTACATTGCGATGGCGAAAAAAATGACAGAACGCGACCACTCAAAGCGCGTAGGTGCGCACCACGTAGTCGGCCAGTTGATCGATGCATTTGTCGACCGAATACTTGGCCGTATCGACAGTGACTTCCGCCGTTTCGGGTTTTTCATAAGGGGCGGAAATTCCTGTAAACTCCAGAATCTCTCCAGCACGAGCTTTTTTATAGAGACCCTTGGGATCGCGGCGTTCGCAGGTTTCGAGGTCGGCATCGACGAAAACTTCGCTAAACAACTCGCCTGCCGCTACCCGCGCCTGACGGCGGTCGGCCCGATAGGGTGAAATAAAGGCGCTGATCACCAAAAAGCCCGCTTCGGCAAACAGCGCCGCCACTTCACCGATCCGCCGGATGTTTTCTTCCCGGTCCTCAGGCGAAAAGCCCAGATCGCGATTGAGCCTTGCGCGCACGTTGTCGCCATCAAGTACGTAAACCTGCATTCCCTTTTCGAAAAGGTGCCGCTCCAAGGCAATGGCCAGCGTGCTCTTGCCCGAACCGGACAGTCCGGTAAACCACAAAACACCCCCAAGGTGTTTATTGCGCCGCGAGCGCTCATCCGCCGGGACGCGGGTTTCCACTTTAGTGATGTTCTGCGACTTAACGTCCACGGGACAGGCTCCATAGAGATAAGAACTTGCCTTGCATAAGGGGAAGGCTCTTAAATATCAACTAACAGCAAAGTAAAATCCAGGGAGGCTGCTTATGTCGAAGAAAATTGCCGTCGTTCTTGCCGGTTGTGGAGTATACGACGGGTCGGAAATTCATGAAGCGGTTTTGACCCTGCTGGCATTGCATCGCCAAGGCGCGACCTATCAGTGCTTCGCCCCCGATATCGATCAGGCCCATGTGATCAACCACATAACCGGCGATGAGACGGGCGAGACCCGCAACGTACTGATCGAAGCCTCACGAATCGCCCGCGGCGACATCAAGCCCCTGAGTGAGCTTTCAGCCGATCAGGCCGACGCCGTGATTTTCCCCGGCGGTTTCGGGATGGCAAAAAATCTTTCGACCTTTGCCTTCGATGGACCCAATTGCACGGTCAATGAAGACATGGCGCGGGTGGTCAAAGAATTCGTTGCCGCGGGCAAGCCCATCGGGGCGCTCTGTATCTCGCCTGCCGTTATCGCCAAGGTGCTTGACGGGGTGCAACTCACCATCGGCCAGGACGAAGGCGTAGCGGAAGCCATCCAAGCGATGGGATGCAGCCATATCAAAACCGATCACGGTGAAATCGTCATCGACGAAGCAACAAAGATCGTCACCACGCCTTGCTATATGCTCGACGCCAACATCGGTCAAATCGCCGAGGGCGCGGAAGCCACTGTCAAAAAGGTGCTGGAACTGGCATAGTGAACCCCGAGCATGTTGCAAGGTATGCGACGACGGTTCACGGAACTAAAAGCTGAACCCCGAGCATGCAGTAAAGCACAAGAAAGCTTGAATAGGGCTGGGCCCTAGAGCATTTACCAGTTAGAAAAAACGGAGTTACCGATTATCCCCCGAAACGAAAAAACGAAGATCGTCAACACGCCGGCTGAAGACACCGCCAGCAGCGCCATCCAGGCGGTCGCGGCCGTGGCCAGCATTGTCGGCCTTACAACACTGATTTATCTCGCCCTACCCTACGGCGCTTTACCCGTTACCAGCGTGTCGGTCTATGGCGGTACATTGATTTTCGCCTTCCTCGCCTCGGCGCTATACCACGGCGTCCGCCACGCGGAGATCAAGCAAATCTTCCGCACCATCGATCACTGCGCCATTCTATTACTGATCGCCGGAACCTACACGCCGGTCGCGATGATCGTTTTGGAAAACCATTTCGGCTGGGTTTTGATGATCGCCGTCTGGACGGTAGCAGGAGTGGGGGTCTTCTTGCGGGTATTCCAGCCACAGATATTTCTTAAGGTCCGTGTTCTTCTCTACCTCGTCATGGGATGGCTTATCGTTGGCTGGGCCGACCCGGTCGTCGAAGGCATGGGCTCTTGGGGGGCTGGGTTGTTCCTGGCGGGCGGCCTCGCCTATTCTTCGGGGCTGATCTTCTATGCTTGGAAACGCCTGCCCTACAATCACGCCGTTTGGCATCTCTTCGTCATCACCGGCAGTTCCTGCTTTTTCACAGCCACCGCACTCTACGTCGTGCCGGGTTCAGTCTAGAGCCTACTATTCTGATTGGCCCATCATCCCCTGGTCCAACTCTTTGTCGCTGACCAAGGGATAGGCGCGGGGGTGGAAGAGTTGGTAGTGCCACCATTCCTTCATGTAGCAATCCCATCCCGCCGCCGTCATCAAACCGAGCAGAACGGAGCGGTTTTTCTGCACTTCAGCCGGGTGATCGGTGTTGCCATGGTGAGAGAGCGGCGAAAAAGTATCAAACGGCGTTCCCATGGGAAGCTCCTCGCCCCTTCCGTCAACCAAAGTTAAGTCTACGGCAATCCCCCGCGAGTGGGGCGAGCCACGCCGAGGATCGGCCAGAAAATCGCCGTCGGGGGTATGATTCCACAAGGCCCATTGGGCCTCGGTGGGGCGGAAGGCATCAAAAACCTTGATCCCATAGCCCAATTCCCCGGCCAAAGCGACGGCACGCTTTAGTTTTTCTTCGGCCTCTTTGTGTAGGTAGCAGGCCGGACGGACATAGACCGGCGCACCGGTAAAATTATCGGACGTGGCGTAAGTGATCTCCAATTTGACGCCGTGGGTTCGCTCGGTGATTTCAGCCAGTTCCATTTGCGCGATCTCTCTTTGTGCTTGCCAGTAAAATGCAATATACCCCGATCAAGACTTTCGTTTCGCTTAATGGATCAACGACAATGCGCCTGCTGGCCATGGATACGGCAACCAACGCCTGCTCCGCCGCCCTCTGGGAGGATGGCAACGTGCTGGCCTATCGGTTTGAGCCGATGAAGCGCGGCCAGGCCGAAAGGCTGGTGCCCCTCGTCCAGGAGGTGTTGGAAGAAGCGGAGTTCGATTGGGAAAATCTTGATGGTTTGGCCGTTACCATTGGCCCAGGTGCGTTCACCGGCCTGCGCATCGGGCTAGCCACCGCCCGCGCCATGGCTCTCGCCACCGCCAAACCCCTGATCGGCATTACCACTCTAGACGCCGTTGCGCATGGGGTGCCCGAAGACGAACGACAGGGGCGAAATCTCCTAGTCGTCCTCGACGCCAAACGCGCCGACGCCTATGCTCAATTATTCGGCCCCGACCTGAACCCTTTGAGCGAGCCGGTTGCGGCCCTGCCCAAGACCTTGCCCGGCATGGCCGGAGACGCACCGCTTATGCTAGCGGGCGATTTTGCCGCCTCGGTCGCGGTCCACTTTGGCGATGCGGTCCCGCTAGCCTGCGGAGACGGCCTGCCCGACGCCCGCGTGGTCGCCCGTTTGGCTGCAGCGAAAGGCCTGCCCACCCCCCCGGAACCACCCGCACCGCTCTATATTCGCCCGCCTGACGCCACTATCCCCAAAAACGGCGGAAAACTAAGGCCATGAGCCCGGAGATTGTCGCGGTCCAACCCGCACATGCCGAAGTGCTCGAGGCTTTGCATAAACGTTGCTTCGAGACCGCCTGGAGTGCGGAAGTCTTCACCAACCTGCTCAACACGCCGAGGACTTACGGTTTTCTCTCCCTCACCGAGAACACCCCCAATGGCTTCATCCTTTTGCGCTCGGCAGCCGGGGAAGGGGAAATTCTGATCATCGGGACAGACCCTGCTGCACGCAGACAAGGCTTAGCCACCCACCTATTGACTGCCGGAGAAATCGAAGCCAAGGAACGGGGAAGTGAGAAACTGTTTCTCGAAGTGGCCGACGACAACCGGGCAGCCATCGCATTTTATCGGCGCAATGGCTTTAAGAAAACCGGGCTGCGGCCCAAGTATTACAAACGCGCCGACGGCTCAAGGGCCGACGCGCTGATCATGAATAAAATTCTCTGACCCTAGGGCAACTTCAGAACGAGAAGATGAACACCGTCTTCGGCCCCGCCGGGCTCCTCGCGCTCAAAGTAAATAATTTCATATCCATGGTCCTTGGCGTTACGTGGCACATTATTGAGCGGCTCCGCCCCTTGTAAACGCACCGCCAATGTTTGACCTGGAGAGAGTTTTTCCAGCATGAGCTTTGTTTTTACAAATGTCATGGGACAAACTTGGTCTGTAATATCAAGTGAAAAGTCGGTATCCGATTCTTTCATTTCTCTATCTTTTCTTGCGCTACAGTTGTTGCGCTTGTCGTTGCAGTATTCTATAACGCCCGTAAGTTGTTTTTATAGGGGGTTGCTATAAAATGTCAGAACAAATCGAAAAAGCAGAAATATTGGAGCTGACGACGGAGGTAGTCGCAGCACATGTTTCCAACAATACAGTCGCCGTTTCCGATCTCCCGCAATTGATCAAGGAAGTCTACGGCACCTTGGCCGGGTTGGGCAATGAAACTCAGGAAGCCGAAAAGCCGCAGCCGGCGGTTTCCGTCCGCAAGTCCATCACGCCGGACTATATCGTTTGTCTCGAAGACGGCAAAAAGCTCAAAATGCTTAAACGCCATCTCAAGACGGCTTACGACATGACCCCCGACGAATATCGCGAGCGCTGGGGCCTGCCTGCCGACTACCCCATGGTTGCGCCCAACTACGCCGCCCACCGCAGCAGCCTAGCCAAAAAGATCGGCCTGGGCACCAAATCGGGCAAAAAACGCAAGTAGTCCGGTCGCATATGCATGAAAGGGGGCCCCTCGTGGCTCCTTTTTTATTTTTCGCCCTTCTTGACGAATTGGGGAAGGGTTCACTAAATTTGAGACTGGTTTGCAACTAGACAATAATTTTGATCGGGGAAGCCATGCCGTCGCCTTCGCGCATTGAACAGCTTTGCATCGAAAAAGGGATGAAGATGACCGAGCAGCGGCGGGTCATCGCCCGCGTGCTTTCGGAGGCCAAAGACCATCCGGACGTTGAAGAGGTCTATCGCCGGTCGAGCAAGGTGGATCCGCGCATAAGCATCGCCACGGTTTACCGCACCGTTCGGCTGTTTGAAGAAGCGAGCATTCTCGAACGCCTCGACTTCGGCGACGGCCGGGCGCGCTACGAAGAAGCCTCCGAGGATCATCACGACCACCTAATCGACATGCAATCGGGCAAAGTGATCGAGTTCCACGACGAGGAAATCGAGGAGCTTCAACGGAAAATCGCCGAAAAGCACGGCTACAAACTGGTCGGCCATCGCCTCGAACTCTACGGCACCCCCCTTAAAGACAAGTCATGAACAGGCGCTTTTCTTGACTCAGGCTCCCCTCTGCCAGTATGGAACCGCATTTCGCGCTCCGAACGGAATGGGCAAGTGAGTAAGAAGCTTTTCATCAAAACCTACGGCTGCCAAATGAACGTCTACGACTCCGGTCGGATGACCGACGTTTTGTCGCCGCTCGGCTACGGCATCACCGAAACGGTCGAAGAGGCCGACATGGTGATTTTGAACACCTGTCACATCCGCGAAAAAGCCGCAGAGAAGGTCTTTTCCGAATTGGGCCGATTGAAGCATCTGAAAGATGCCCGCGCCCGTGACGGAAACGGGACCATTCTCGCCGTCGCCGGGTGTGTTGCCCAGGCCGAGGGCGAGGAAATCATGCGTCGTGCGCCTTATGTTGATATGGTCTTCGGCCCGCAAACCTACCATCGCCTACCGGAAATGGTCGCCCAGGCGACACGGGCCGCCGATGGCAGCGGCAAGCGCGGCGTACTCGACATCGACTTTCCCGCAGAACCTAAGTTCGATCATCTGCCCGAACCCACCGTCCATGAAGGCTATACGGCTTTCCTTTCTGTCCAGGAAGGTTGCGACAAGTTCTGCACCTTCTGCGTCGTGCCTTATACACGTGGCGCTGAATACTCCCGTCCCGTCGCCGATATTTTGAAAGAAGCCCACGGACTGGCTGAAAAAGGCATCCGCGAAATCACCCTGATCGGTCAGAACGTCAACGCTTATCACGGGGTCTCGGATAAAGACGCCATCCTCTCACTGGGCCAACTCATTGCCGAAGTCGCCGAGGTCGAAGGGATCGAGCGGATTCGCTACACCACCTCCCACCCGGCCGATGTGGACGAGGCTCTGATCGCCGCTCATCGCGATATTCCCAAGTTGATGCCCTTCCTACATCTGCCGGTGCAAAGCGGGTCGGACCGCATTCTGGCCGCCATGAACCGCCGCCACACGCGCACCGAATACCTGGAAACCGTCGCCGCGCTAAAGGAAGCCCGCCCCGATCTCATTCTTTCGTCCGATTTTATCGTCGGCTTTCCCGGAGAAAACGACCAGGACTTCGAAGACACCATGAAGCTGGTGCGTGAGGTGGAATTCGTTCAAGCCTATTCCTTCAAATACAGCCCCCGTCCCGGCACCCCGGCGGCAACCATGGAATACCAAATTCCCGAGGAAGCAAAAGCCGAACGACTGGAAGCCTTACAGGTTCTGTTGAGCGATATTCAGACCCAGTTCAACCAATCCTGCACCGGACAGGTCATGCCGGTGCTGCTCGACCGAAAAGGCCGCGACGCCGATCAGTTGGTGGGACGCAGCCCATTCATGCAACCGGTTCACGTTACAGCCCCCGAAACTTTCATGGGACGGATTGTCGACTTGGCCATCACAGCGGGTTATCCTAATAGCCTCTCTGGGAAGTTAGTTTCTTGATGTGATCGGTTATAAGGAGACCAAAAAGACATGATGAGGGCGTGCGCTTGAGCGCGACGAAACGGGCCAAGACCGCGGCCCCGAAAAAAGCGGCGAAAAACAAAACCGTTACGGCCCGGCTGGAGTTTGACGACAACGGCCTCACGCTGGCTCTCTACGGTCCTCACAACTCCCACCTTTCCCTGATTGAGAAAGAGCTCGGCGTATCGCTCGACCCGCGCGGCAATCTGCTGGCCGTCAGCGGCGACGCAATGACCGTGGAAACCGCCTGCGCCATTCTCAACAGCCTTTACGATCGGCTGAAACACAAGCAAGACGTCACCCAGGCCGAGGTGGAAGCCGCCGTCCGTATGGGCGAACAAGGCGAGCGGGAAAACGGCGACGCCAACGGCGCCCTCGACGCAGCCTCCAAAATCGTCATTGAAACGCGCAAACGCAGCATCACGCCGCGCTCGGCCAACCAGGGCGAATACCTCAAATCCATGGATCATAACGATCTGGTCTTCGGCATCGGACCAGCAGGCACGGGCAAAACCTACCTTGCCGTCGCCAAGGCCGTCGAACGGCTAATCAATGGACAGGTAGACCGGATTATCCTATCGCGGCCGGCCGTCGAGGCGGGTGAACAACTAGGCTTCCTGCCCGGTGACATGCGCGAAAAGGTCGATCCCTATCTGCGACCGCTTTACGACGCGCTTTACGATATGCTGCCCGGCGATCAGGTCAGCAAGCGCCTGGAAAACGGCGAGATCGAAGTCGCGCCTTTGGCCTTCATGCGTGGCCGGACGCTATCCAACGCCTTCGTCATTCTCGATGAAGCACAAAACACTACCGCCGTGCAGATGAAGATGTTTCTGACCCGGCTAGGCGAAGGGTCCTGCATGGTTATCACCGGCGACCTGTCCCAGGTCGACCTGCCCAGCGGCACCCGTTCAGGCTTGCGCGACTCCACCGAAATTCTCAATGGCGTCAGAGGCGTCTCAATTACCGAGTTCAACGAAAAGGATGTGGTCCGCCATGCTCTGGTCGCCCGCATCGTTCACGCTTATGAAAACGTTGAGAAAAAACGCAAAGCAGGGGCTCGCTACGAGCAGGTCGGGCCCGATGGCCGCAACAAGGTCCCGCCTCACCGCCGCGCCAACGACCATGACGACAGAACTTAATATCTCTGTTCAGACACCGGGCTGGGACGTCGTTTCCGATGTGGAAGCGGTTGTCCGCCGGGCCGCCGAAGCCGTCCTGGTTTCCGAGATAATTGCCGAAAAGCTACCGCCGGAGTCTGAAGCAGCGATTGTTTTGGCCGACGACGCTTTCGTTCAAACCCTCAATCGGGACTACCGCGGCAAAGACAAACCAACCAACGTTCTATCGTTTGCCGCCCTTGACGGCGAGGACATCGCCCCGCCGCCCGGCGAACCGGTCGAATTGGGCGATATCATCATCGCGCTCGAAACGGTCCTGGCCGAAGCTGAGGAAAGCGACAAGAGCCTGACCGATCATTTAAGCCACTTGACGGTTCATGGTATGTTGCATCTTTTAGGCTTCGACCATATGGAGGAAGAGGAAGCAGAGATCATGGAAGCAGCGGAACGGAAAATCCTGGCGACCTTGAACATCAGCGATCCTTACGCATAACGAGTGACAATGAGCGACAACGATTCAGACCCTTCGGACGATTGGACGGAAGACCAAACCAGCCAGCCCAAAAGCAACGGCCTTTTCGACTGGCTGCGAGGAAAGCCCAAGAACGGTGAGAACTCGGTTCGCGAGACTCTCGAAGAACTGATCGAGGAGCGTGAAGAAGCGGCCATTCCCCTAACCGACGACGAACGCATCCTCGTCTCGAATATCCTCACTCTGCGCGACCGAACGGTATACGACGTCATGGTGCCGAGCGCCGACATCATGGCTGCCGAAGAATCAACGCCGGTGGTCGAGGTGGTCAAGACCATGGCCGAGGCGGGACATTCGCGTTTTCCGGTCTACCGTGAAACACTGGACGACCTCATCGGCGTCATTCACATCAAAGACCTCTTGGGCGTGGAACGAAACGATCCGAACCTCAAGCTTGGCGATTTGGTCCGCCGGTTGCTTTTCGTCTCGCCTTCTATGCGAGTATTGGAACTTCTTTTGGAAATGCGCACCACCCGTCTGCATATGGCCGTGGTGGTCGATGAATACGGCGGGACCGACGGTTTGGTCACCATCGAAGATCTGGTTGAGGAAATCGTCGGCGAAATCGCCGATGAACATGACCGGGATATCGAGCCCGAGCTCATTCCCCAATCGGATGGTTCTTTCATCGCCGACGCACGGGTTGATTTGGAAGACTTCGAAGCGGCGACCAAGCCCTTTGTCGATCACGAAGAGCACGAAGACATCGATACCCTGGGAGGGCTGGTCTTTGCACTTGCCGGGCGTGTGCCGACCCGCGGTGAATTGATTTCCCACCCCATGGGGGTCGAGTTCGAAATTCTCGACGCCGATCCCCGCCGAATCAAACGACTTAAAATCAGAGGCATGGAAAACGTTCCCTCTCTCGAAGAGGAAGGCTGAGCCGCCCGTGCATCTTATCGCCCGTTTAAGAGATCGGATAACCGGCCTGCCCCCATGGCGCAAGAGGGGGGCGCTGTTTGTCGCGGGGCTGCTCTCAGCGGCCGCCCTCCCCCCTATTCATTGGGTTTTTTTGCTTTTTATAGCCTTGCCGCCTCTTCTCTGGCTCACAGAAAAAGCAACCACTTTGCGGCAGGCTTTCGGCACGGGCTGGTGGTTTGGCCTCGGGCACTTCGCCGCGGGGCTCTACTGGGTCACCCTATCGTTTCTGGTCGACATCGCGGCCCATGGCTGGATGGCCCCCATCGCCATCATCGGCTTGGCGTCAGGCATGGCGCTCTTTCTCGGCCTGCCAACTCTCGGCCTCCGCCTTTTACGCCTGAAAGGTGCGGCGGCGGTTTTCGGCTTGGCCGCCTTTTGGGTATTAAGCGAATGGCTACGTAGTTGGCTGCTGACCGGCTTTCCATGGAACCTCATGGGAAGCGTCTGGACATTCAACGACGCCATGCTCCAGCCCGCAGCCTTGATCGGCGTTTATGGCTTGAGTCTCATCACCATTGCCACGACGGGGGCTCCAGCGACCCTTGCCGCACCGGGTCGCAAGGCCTTGGCAACACCACTCATTTTACTGGTGCTGCTTGGCGGTTTTTGGGGCTGGGGGAACTGGCGGCTGAACCAGCCGGAACCAACCGACCATGAAAATATCCGGCTCCGCATCGTCCAGCCCAACATTGTCCAGGCCGATAAATGGAAGCCTGAACTGCGCCCTCAACACATCCGCACTTTGCTCGACCTCAGCACCAGAGACGGCAAACACGCCCCCACCCATCTGATCTGGCCAGAAACCGCCGTACCCTACATGGTCAACCGGCAGGCGACGATTCGTCAGACCCTGGCCGCCGTCCTACCATCGGATGGGGCGCTGATTACCGGAGCCCCGAGCGGTACGGTCGACGGCGAAGCTCCTTTCAGGGTCTGGAACAGCGTTCTCGCCATTAACGCCTCCGGCAGCGTGACGGCACGCTACGATAAAGCCCACTTGGTGCCATTCGGCGAATACGTCCCCTTCCGTTCCATCCTCCCCATCAACAAGCTGACTGCCGGACGCGGCGATTTTACGCCAGGATCCGGGTTAACCAGTCTGACCGTCAAAGGCCTTCCGCCATTTAGCCCGCTGATTTGTTACGAGGTCATTTTCCCTAGTGAGGTGGTTGCGGAGAATCAGCGGCCGGCTTGGCTACTCAACGTGACAAACGACGCATGGTTCGGCGTCAGTTCGGGCCCCTACCAACACTTCGCCGCCGCCCGCCTCCGCGCCGTCGAGGAAGGTCTCCCACTGGTCCGCTCGGCCAATACGGGAATTTCAGCGCTGATCGACGCCAAAGGCCGCGTCCGTGCCCAACTGGCGTTGGAAGAAAGAGGCACAATCGATACCGGACTGCCCAAACCGACAAGCCGGGCAACCCCCTATAGTCGTTTCGGCAACACAATCCCTCTTACCCTTTGCGGCCTGATGCTTGTCCTTGCCCAAGGGCTGAACCGACGCCCTGAGAAAGTAGCGTGATCAAGGGACCAGTTGCATACGAAAGTATACTGAAGTTCCATTGATTCTCTTTTTTCAATTGCCTATTTTCAGTCAAGAATCACAACCAATGCGATGCTTATAACAGATTGAAATATCGACAAAATAGGTAGAGGGATATCGCATCCAACAATAAAATCCCCGCCTCCGCCTCGAGAACTGAAAAGTGATAGAACCTTGAAAAACATAGACATCGAACCCCGGATTCCCGGAAAACCTCATCCGGTTGATATTCACGTCGGCAGCAAAGTTCGTCAGCGCCGGACCTTGCTTGGCCTCAGTCAGGAAAAGCTTGGCGAAGCCGTAGGGCTGACTTTCCAGCAAATTCAGAAATACGAGCGTGGCGCGAATCGCATCGGGTCAAGCCGCTTGTTCGACCTCAGCCGGGTGCTTGACGTGCCGGTTTCTTACTTCTTCGAAGATATTCCTGAACAACTGGGCGGCAAGAACGAAGCCACGCAAGAGACGAACGACGACTCTTCGAACCCACTGGCCAAAAGAGAAACCCTGGAGTTGGTCCGTGCCTACTACCGGATTCCGGCGGCCTCGGTTCGCAAGCGTCTGTTCGAACTCGCTAAATCTCTTTCCGCTCAGAGCAGCGAGGCCTAATCTCGCTGCCTTCGACCGACAAATTTCTTGACGGATTCGCACTGACCTGCCAAAAGGACAGCGCTTTGTGCTGTGCGGTTGCCAGCCAAGCCGTGGAAGGATTTCCGTCCGCTTGCCACCACGAAAAAAAGCGGCGCTAAGTGGGCGCGAAGGAGAGCAAAAAGCCTCTCTATCTCGTTCCCGTACAATTTGTTGTTTTGAGAAATGGAGGGATCGAGTGTCTCTTTCTGATTATGTCTTTACCAGTGAATCCGTTTCCGAGGGCCACCCGGACAAGGTTTCCGACCGTGTATCGGACGCCATCGTCGATGCTTTCCTAGGCGCCGACCCGCTGTCCCGCGTTGCCGTTGAAACCCTGACCACGACAAACAAGATCGTTCTGGCAGGCGAAGTGCGCGGCCCCGAATCGATCACCAAGGATCTGATGGAACAGTTGGCCCGCGAAGCGGTCAAAGACATCGGATACGAGCAAGACGGTTTCCATTGGGAAAAATCCGACGTGGAGGTCTATGTCCACTCCCAGTCCGCCGACATCGCCATGGGCGTTGACGCCGCGGGCAACAAGGACGAGGGCGCGGGCGACCAGGGCATTATGTTCGGTTACGCCTGCAAAGAAACCGACGAACTGATGCCGGCGCCGATTGCCTATTCCCATAAAATTCTCGCCGAAATGGCTGCCGCTCGTCACTCAGGAACGGTCAAAGGCTTCCAGCCGGATTCCAAAAGTCAGGTGACGCTCAAATATGTCAACGGCAAGCCCGTGGGCTGCACCTCGGTAGTGGTGTCGACCCAGCACGACGAAAACCTTTCCCAGGATGAGATTCGCGAACTGGTTCGCCCCTACGTCGAGAAAGTCCTCCCCGAAGGATGGATGCCGCCAGAAGAGGAATTCTACGTCAACCCGACGGGTCGTTTCGTCATTGGCGGCCCGGATGGCGATGCTGGTCTCACCGGCCGTAAAATCATTGTCGACACCTACGGCGGCGCAGCCCCGCACGGCGGCGGCGCATTCTCCGGCAAGGACCCCACGAAAGTCGACCGTTCGGCAGCCTATGCCGCCCGCTATCTGGCGAAAAACGTAGTGGCCGCCGATATCGCCGACCGCTGCACCATTCAGTTGGCCTACGCTATCGGCGTCTCCAAGCCGCTTTCGGTCTACGTGGACACCCACGGCACCGGCAATGTGGATGAGATCAAGCTTTCGGAAGCCCTGCAAAAAGTCATGGACCTGTCGCCCCGCGGCATCCGTGAGCACCTTTCGCTGTCGCGTCCGATCTACGCCCGCACAGCAGCCTACGGACACTTCGGTCGCACGCCCGACGCCGACGGCGGTTTCTCCTGGGAGAAAACCGATCTGGTCGATGCGCTGAAAGGCGAACTCTAAAGTGACCAAACCGGAGCATCGGCGGAATTTTCACGGCCGACGCTCCGGCCACAAGCTTAAACCAGGACGGCAGCGCCTCGTCGATGAGGCGTTGCCGTCTTTGCGTATTGATCTCCCCGAACAGGGCGTCATCAATACGAACGCACTGTTTGACCCGTCCATGCGAGAGCTCTGGCTCGAAATTGGTTTTGGCGGCGGCGAACATCTGGCCTGGCAGGCTGCTCACCACCCGCATGCAGGCATGATCGGCTGCGAACCTTTTTTAAACGGCGTCGCCAGTCTGCTCGCCCATCTCGAGGAAAACGGTGCGCAAAACGTCCGGATTTATGACGACGACGCGCGAGATTTGGTCGATGCTCTGCCCGACAATTCCATCGATAGATTGTTCATCCTGTTCGCCGACCCATGGCCGAAGAAGCGCCACAACAAACGCCGCATCGTCAACGCCGAAACCGTCGAGGCCTATGCCCGAATTTTGAAGGCCGGTGCAGAATTGAGATTCGCCAGCGACCACATGGATTACGTGGCCTGGACGCTTGACCTTTTGACCAACGACCCCCGCTTTCAATGGACGGCCAAGAAAGCTGAGGACTGGCGGGTGCGGCCGGACGACTGGCCCGAAACCCGTTACGAACGCAAATCACTGGCCGGGGACAAAAGCGCCTATCTCACCTTCCTGCGTACCGACAACCTATAAAATCCTTGAATTTTCCGATGATCCGCGTATAACAGCCAAACATTTTCTGCTGATTTGCTGGAAAGTGGGCCCTGGCCCGCTTTTTTTTATTTTTGGCGTAAGGCGAACATGAGCGCACTGGAACATCTCGAACGGCTGATCGAGCCGACCCTGACCGACATGGGCTACAACCTGGTAAGGGTGATCATGCAGGGCAAGGAACGCCAAACGCTGCAAATTATGGCGGAGCGCCGCGACGAAGCAGGCATGACGGTGGACGATTGCGCCGACATCAGCCGGGCCGTTTCGGCGATTCTCGACGTGGAAGACCCGATCAGCGGGGCCTATACGTTGGAAATCAGTTCACCGGGTCTCGACCGGCCTTTGGTCCGTCCGCGCGATTTTGAGCGTTTTGCGGGTTATGAAGTTAAAGTCGAGATGAAAATGGCAATCGATGGACAGAGACGGTTTTCCGGCCGACTGAAGGGCATCGAGAACGAGATTGTGAGCATGGAAGTGGACGGCGCAACCGTTGAGCTTCCTTTCGTCGACATCGTGAAGGCGAAACTACTGCTCACTGACGAACTGCTGGCCGAAGCCATGAAATCCGGCGACGGCGGGCAATAGAGACGAGAACGTTTTTTTGGGTTAAGCGAAAAGGCTGAACGACGATGGAAACCACCGGACTTCCCCGTCCCGAACTTCTTCAGGTCGCCGATGCTGTGGCGCGGGATAAGGGAATTGAGCGCGATCAGGTACTCGAAGCCATGGAACAGGCCATCCAGAAGGCTGGACGCTCCAAATACGGCCACGAGCACGACATCCGGGCTTCGATCAACCGGGACACCGGTGAGATCACCCTGGCCCGGTACACCGAAGTGGTCGAGGAAATCGAAGACGAAGTCACCCAAATGACTCTCGCCATAGCCCAGAAGATCAAACCGGGCATCGCCCTTGGTGAACATATCATCGACCCGCTTCCGCCCATTGACTTCGGCCGCATCGCAGCCCAGACCGCCAAGCAAGTCATCGTCCAGAAGGTCCGCGACGCCGAGCGCGAGCGCCAGTTCGAGGAATACAAAGACCGCACCGGCGAAATGGTCAACGGCCTAATCAAACGGGTCGAGTTCGGCAATGTGCTCATCGACCTGGGCCGGGCCGAAGCCATCCTGCGCCGCGACGAAGCCATTCCTCGCGAACACTTCTCCAACGGCGAACGTCTGCGCGCCTATATTATGGATGTGCGCCCCGAGCCGCGCGGTCCGCAGATTTTCCTCTCACGCACCCATCCGCAGTTCATGGCCAAATTGTTTGCCCAGGAAGTGCCGGAAATTTACGACGGGGTTATTGAAATCAAGTCGGTCGCCCGCGACCCCGGCTCCCGCGCCAAGATCGCCGTACTGTCTAACGATTCCGGCATTGATCCTGTCGGCGCCTGCGTCGGCATGCGCGGCGCCCGCGTCCAAGCCGTCGTGCAGGAGCTGCAAGGCGAAAAGATCGACATTATCCAGTGGTCTCCCGAACCGGCCAACTTCATCGTCAACGCCCTGGCTCCGGCAGAAGTTTCCAAGGTGGTTCTCGACGAAGAAGCCAACCGCATCGAAGTGGTGGTCCCCGACGATCAGTTGAGCCTGGCCATCGGCCGACGTGGTCAAAACGTCCGTCTCGCCTCGCAGTTAACCGGTTGGGATATTGACATTCTCACAGAAACCGCTGAATCCGAGCGCCGAGTCGAAGAGTTTAACAAGCTCTCCGAAATGTTCATTGAAGCTCTCGACGTCGAAGACGTCATCGCTCACCTATTGGTTACCGAGGGCTTCTCGGAAGTCGAAGAAGTGGCCTTTGTGCCGATTGCCGACTTGTCGACCATTGAAGGCTTCGACGAAGACATCGCCGAAGAACTTCGTAGCCGGGCGCGGGGTTATCTGGAAACCCGCGACGCGACAATGGAAGAAAAACGCAAGGAGTTGGGTGTTGCTGACGACATCGCGGCCATTGAGGCGCTCAGCCCCGCCATGCTTGCCGCACTGGGCGAAAACGAGATCAAGACTCTTGATGACCTGGGCGACTTGGCCAGCGACGAGTTGATTGAAATTCTGCCCAAGGGCAGCCTCTCCGAAGAGCAGGCCAATGAAGTGATCATGGCCGCACGGGCCCATTGGTTCGAGGATGAACCGGAAGCTCCGGCTGTGGAAAAGACGCCCGAAGCAGCAGAAGACAAGGACGCCGACGCATAGGCGGCGAACGAGAAGACGAGGGCCAAATCGTCATGGGCGAAAAGCGCAATCCCGAGCGCAGGTGCATCGTGACGGGCGAGGTCCGAGAAAAAGCAGAGCTGATCCGTTTCGTGGTCGGCCCCGACGGAACCGTGGTTCCCGATATCGACGAGCGATTACCGGGCCGGGGTTTGTGGTTGAGTGCCGAGCGCGATGTGGTAAAAACGGCCATCGCCAAGCGCAACTTCGCGAAAGCGGCACGCGCCAAGGTCGAAGTGGCTGCCGATCTGGACGACCGGATCGAAACTCTGTTGGTCCGCAAGGGCCTCGAGATCATCGGTTTAGCCCGTCGGGCTGGACAGTTGATCGTCGGCTTCGAAAAAGTGCGAAGCTGGCTGAAGGGAAACAATCAACCGGGCCTCTTGTTGGCGGCCCGGGACGGCGCCCCCGACGGGCGCAAAAAAATCAGGGCGCTGGCCCCCGGGCTTCCCATCGTCGACCTATTCGACGCTGAGGAACTGGGACCGGCGCTGGGACGGGAACAAACCGTCCATGGAGTGATCGCCCAAGGCAAACTGGCCGAACGGTTGATCGCCGAGACGCGCCGTCTGTCGGGTTTCCGGCAAGGCGGGCAAGAAGATTAATCGGAGCGCTGTCTCCAACGGAACGTGGTGTGAAAGTCGAGTAGATATGACGGATAGCAAATCCAAAGGCGAAAAGAAGACTCTCGGGCTCTCCCGACCGGGCAAACTGGAACTCAACAAAACCGTTGAGGCCGGTGAAATCCGGCAGAGCTTCTCGCACGGACGGTCAAAGTCCGTAACCGTCGAGGTTCGCAAGAAACGCACCTACGCTCAACGCGAAGACGGCAAGATGCGCGAAGTCAAAGAGCTGGAAGCGGCTAAGGCCAAAGCCGCCGCCGAAGCCGCCGCTGCGGAAACCGCTTCTGCCGAAGAAGAAAAGGCCAGCAAGCTGACCAATGCCGAAAAGGCGGCGCGAGCCAAGGCCTTGCAAGACGCCAGGAAAGCCGACGAAGAGCGCGCCATCACCGAAAAGGAAGAAGCGGCGCGCCGTGCCGAAGAAGAAGCCGAAGCCAAAATCAAGGCCGAGGAAGAAGCCAAACGCAAAGCCGAAGAAGAGGCCGAGGCGGCTAAGAAGGCTGAAGAAGAGGCAAAACGCCAGGCAGAGGGAGAGACAGCCAAATCCAAGGCAGCCCCCAAAGCCGAGCCCGCCCCCCAGCCGGAGCCGACGCCAGCCGATATCCAGGCCAAAGAAGTCAAATCGACGGCCAAGCCGAAAGTGGAACCCAAACCGAAGAAAGAAGTTAAAAAGGCCGACCCTGCGGCCAAAAAGCTGACCATGAAGAGCAAAGGCGGCGACCGGCGGCGGGGCGGCAAGATGACCCTTTCTCAGGCCCTCGCCGGCGATGGCGGTGGGCGCACACGCTCTCTGGCTGCCGTCAAGCGAGCCCGCGAAAAAGAAAAGATGAAGGCCAAAATGGCCATGCAGGGCGATCAGAAAAAGATCGTCCGCGAAGTCACCATCCCGGAAGTTCTGACCGTGCAGGAACTGGCCAACCGTATGGCCGAGCGAGGCGGTGAAGTGGTTAAGACGCTGATGAAACTGGGCGTCATGGCGACCATCACCCAATCGATTGACGCCGACACGGCCGAACTGGTGGTCGAGGAATTCGGCCACAAGGTTAAGCGCGTCTCCGAGGCCGATGTGGAAATCGGCTTGGGCGGTGAACAGGATAGCGAAGAGAGCCTCCAGAGCCGCCCGCCGGTAGTGACGGTCATGGGACACGTCGATCACGGCAAGACCTCGCTGCTCGATGCGCTGCGCTCCACCGATGTTGCCGAAGGCGAGGCCGGGGGCATCACCCAACATATCGGCGCTTATCAGGTAACCATTGAATCGGGCGACAAGATCACCTTTATCGATACGCCGGGCCATGAGGCTTTCTCGGCCATGCGCGCCCGCGGGGCAAGCGTCACCGATATCGTTATTCTGGTGGTGGCCGCTGACGACGGGATCATGCCGCAGACCGTTGAAGCGATCCGCCACGCCCGCGCCGCCGAAGCGCCGATCATCGTGGCGATCAACAAAATGGACAAGCCCGGCGCCGACCCCAACCGGGTCCGTACCGAGTTGTTGAACCACGAATTGGTGGTCGAGGAAATGGGCGGCGATATCCTGGCCGTGGAAGTTTCGGCCAAACAACGGACCAACCTCGACAAATTGGAAGAAGCTATTCTTCTCCAAGCCGAAATTCTCGATCTCAAGGCCAACCCGGAGCGTAGCGCCGAAGGTGTTGTGGTCGAAGCCCGTATGGAGCGTGGCCGCGGCAACGTGGCGACCATGCTGGTCCAGCGTGGCACCTTGAACGTGGGCGACATCATCGTTGCCGGTAACGAGTGGGGCCGCGTCCGCGCCCTGGTAGACGACCACGGCCGCAAGGTCGATGTGGCCGGACCGGCGACCCCGGTCGAAGTACTGGGCCTCAACGGCTCGCCATCGGCCGGTGACGAAATGGTTGTCGTCGAAAGTGAAGCCCGGGCCCGCGAGGTTTCCGAGTTCCGCCAGCGCAAGGAACGTCAGGCGCGTGCCGCTGCTTCGGCACGGGGCACGCTTGAGCAGATGTTCGAACGCATCAAGGACGGCGAGCAGGTTCAGGAACTTCCGGTGGTTATCAAGGCCGACGTGCAGGGTTCCCTCGAAGCCATTGAAGGGGCGCTTGATAAAATGGCCACCGAAGAGGTCAAGGTCCGCGTCCTGCACTCCGCCGTCGGCGGGATCAATGAATCCGACGTAACACTGGCGAAGGCCTCCGACGCCCTGATCATCGGCTTCAACGTCCGCGCCAACCCCCAAGCTCGCGACGTAGCCAAACGGGACGGCATCGAAATCCGTTATTACTCGATCATCTATAACGTGGTCGACGACCTGAAGAACGCCCTCTCGGGCATGTTGGCCCCAACGCTTCAGGAAAACTTCCTGGGTTACGCGGAAATTCGCGAGGTGTTCAACGTCACCAAGGTCGGCAAAGTCGCCGGGTGCATGGTCACCGACGGCATGGTCAAGCGCGGATCCAAGGTTCGACTGCTGCGCGACGATGTGGTCATTCACGAAGGCGATCTCTCGACGCTCCGGCGCTTCAAGGACGAAGTCAAGGAAGTCAAAGACGGTTACGAATGCGGTATGTCGTTCGAGAAATACAACGACATCCAAGTCGGCGACGTTATCGAGTGCTTCGAGATGGAGGAAGTGGCCCGCGAACTCGACTAGAGAGCGGCCACTGCAAATCGTCCATGAGCCAACGTTCAGGAAAAGCCCCCTCGCAACGCCAGTTGCGGGTGGCCGAGGAGTTGCGTCAGGCGCTCGCTCAAATGCTTGAGCGCGGTGATCTGCACGATTCCGACCTCGCCGGAAAATCCATTACCGTCACCGAAATCAAAATCAGCCCCGACCTGAAAAACGCCACGGCCTACGTGACGCCGCTCGGCGGGGGGGATGCGACCAAGATCGTCGAGGCCCTCAACCGAGCCAAGAGCTATATCCGCACAGCCCTTGCCAGAAGCGTTCGCCTCAAGTTTGCGCCGAGGATCAGCTTTTTGGCCGATACGGCATTCGACTACTCCGATCACATGGGCGACGTGCTGAAACACCTCAAGGACAGCTGATGGCGCATAAACGCAAGGGCGTTCCCATCCATGGCTGGGTCATTATCGACAAACCGGAAGGCATGACCTCGACTCAGGTCGTCGGTAAGGTACGCCGTCTGACCAACGCGGCAAAAGTTGGTCACGGCGGCACTCTCGACCCCATGGCGACCGGCCTGTTGCCCATCGCTCTGGGCGAAGCGACCAAAACTGTCGCCTACGCCATGGACGGCGCAAAAAGCTACCGTTTCACGGTCAAATGGGGCGCAGAAACCGACAGTGCCGATGCCGAAGGTGAGGTGACCGAAACGACTGAAGCGCGCCCAACCGAAGAAGCAATCCGCGCGGCTTTACCCCAGTTCATCGGCGAGATAGAACAAACACCACCCATTTTTTCGGCCGTCAAGATCGACGGCAAACGAGCCTACGATCTAGCCCGGAAAGGCGAAAAGGTGGAGGTCAAATCCCGCCGGGTGCGCATCGACCGGCTGGAACTGATCGAGGTGATCGACGAAGACCATGCTGTCTTCGAGGTGGACTGCGGCAAGGGCACCTATGTGCGCTCTTTAGGCCGTGATTTGGCCCGCGCCTTGGGCAGTTTAGGCCACTTGAGCCAACTAAGGCGCACAAAAGTCGCTTCCTTCACCCTGGAATTGGCGATTTCCCTTGATAAACTGGGCGTTCTCACCGATAGTGCGCCCGCCGAAACGTGGCTGAAACCCGTTGCGACCGTGCTGGACGACATCCCGGCATTGGCCCTGACGTCGGAAGAAGCCCGCGCCATGCGACAGGGACAGGCAGTCTCATTGCTGCAGGCGGCGAACCGGCTCCCGGAAATGGACGAGATTCAGGGTGCAACCCTGGTCGCGTTTTCCAAGGGTACTCCGGTCGCATTGGCCCGGATCGAGAAGGGTAAAATCCAACCGATCCGCGTCTTGAACCTTTAGGCCCATATTGGGCATTTATTTTTTTAAGGAGTGTACGATGTCGATTACCGCTGAGCGGAAACAAGAAGTTATCAAAGAATACGGTCTCGCCACCGACGACACCGGTTCCCCCGAAGTTCAAGTTGCTATCCTTTCGGAGCGCATCACGAACCTCACCGAACACCTCAAGACCCACAAAAAGGATTTCCATTCCCGCCGTGGTCTCTTGAAAATGGTCGGCCAACGCCGCCGCCTGCTCGACTACGTGAAGAAAAAAGAGCAGAAGCGCTACGACGATTTGATCAAGCGCTTGGGCCTGCGCCGCTAGTCAAGCTTTTGCCGGGGCGTCCGATGTTGGACGCCCCGGTTTGTTTTTGAGGTGTCTACATAGGGTAGGCTCCTCGTCCGATTCCGGATAAGCCGGTTCGGGCAAAGGAGGCAAGGCCTCCTGAACGTCTGTACGTGGAAGGAAATGAGATAGATGTTTAACGAATTTAGGAAAGAAATCGATCTGGGCGGAAAGCGCCTGATTCTTGAGACAGGCAAGATTGCCCGTCAAGCCGATGGCGCTGTGATGGTGACCTATGGCGAAACTAAAGTGCTCTGCACCGCCGTCGGCGCCAGCTCGCCGCGCGAAGGGATCGACTTCTTCCCGCTAACCGTCAACTACCAAGAAAAAACCTACGCTGCGGGAAAAATCCCCGGCGGCTTCTTCAAACGTGAAGGTCGTCCGAGCGAAAAGGAAACCCTGGTTTCACGCTTGATTGACCGTCCGATCCGGCCGCTGTTTGCCAAAGGCTACAAGAACGAAACCCAGATCATCGCCACGGTCGTTGCTCACGACATGGAAAACGATCCCGATATCGCAGCCCTGATAGGCACCTCGGCGGCTCTGACCATCTCCGGCCTGCCCTTCATGGGCCCCATCGGCGCAGCACGGGTTGGCTACATCAACGGCGAATACGTCATGAACCCGACAACTTCAGAAATGGAAGAGAGTGCGCTCGACCTGGTTGTTGCCGGTACCGAAGAAGGCGTTCTGATGGTTGAATCGGAAGCCAATGAGCTTTCCGAAGACGTCATGCTCGGCGCTGTGACATTTGGTCACGAACAATATCAGAAAGTAATCGACGCGATCATCGAGCTGGCTGAAGCTTGCGCCAAAGACCCGCGTCCGCTCCCTGAAGAGCCGGAAAACCTTGAGGCTGTCAAAGCCAAAGTTGCCGAGTTGGGTGAAACCGGGTTCCGCGACGCTTATAAAATCAAGGACAAGATGGAACGTCAGGAAGCCTGCGGTGCAGTGCGTGACACCGTCAAAGCGGCCTTTGCCGACGACGAAGACGTGCCAGACAACATGGTTTCCGACCTGCTTAAGAAACTTGAAGCAAAAGTCGTGCGCGGCGACATCGTTAAAACCGGCATGCGTATCGATGGTCGCGATACCAAGACCGTTCGCCCCATCGTTTGCGAGGTCGGCGTTCTTCCCCGCGCACATGGTTCAGCCCTGTTTACCCGTGGTGAAACCCAGGCTTTGGTCGTCACCACCTTGGGCACCGGCCAGGACGAGCAGATCATCGACGAACTGACAGGTTCTTACCGCTCCAACTTTATGCTGCACTACAACTTCCCGCCTTACTCGGTCGGCGAAGCCGGTCGTGTCGGCTTCACCGGTCGCCGCGAAGTCGGCCACGGCAAGCTTGCCTGGCGGGCCGTTCATCCGATGATGCCGCAAGGTGAAGAGTTCCCCTACACCGTTCGCGTGGTTTCCGAAATCACCGAGTCCAACGGCTCTTCCTCCATGGCTTCCGTCTGTGGCGCATCGCTCTCCATGATGGATGCGGGCGTTCCCATGAAAAAGCCTGTTGCCGGTATTGCCATGGGCCTGATCAAGGACGAAGAAGGCGTGGCCGTTCTGTCCGATATCCTGGGTGACGAAGACCACCTGGGTGACATGGACTTTAAGGTCGCCGGCACCGAAGAAGGTATTACGTCCCTACAGATGGACATCAAAATCACCTCGATCACCAAGGATATCATGGAGACTGCCCTGGCCCAGGCCAAAGACGGCCGCATCCATATCCTCGGCGAAATGGAAAAGGCCCTATCCGGCGCTCGTGACGGCGTGTCCGACAATGCTCCGCGCATAACGGTCATCCAGATCAACAAGGACAAGATCCGCGACATCATTGGCCCGGGTGGCAAGATCATTCGTGAAATCTGCGAAGAAACCGGCGCCAAGATCGATATCGACGACGATGGCACGGTGAAAGTTGCCGCTGTCGATAGCGATGCATCCGATGCCGCTATTAAGCGGATCAAAGACATCGTGGCTGAGCCGGAAGTCGGCGCCATCTACGACGGCACCGTAGTCAAAATCATGGACTTCGGCGCTTTCGTCAATTACATGGGCCAACGCGACGGACTGGTGCATATTAGCCAGTTGGCCAATGAGCGGGTAGGCAAAGTGACCGACGTGCTCAATGTGGGAGACAAGATCAAGGTCAAGCTCATCGGCATCGACGACCGCGGCAAAGTGAAGCTTTCGCTCAAGGCCGTCGATCAGGAAACCGGAGCCGACCTCGAAGCGGGCTGATTGTCAGGTTAGTAGAAACAGGAAAAGGGCGGGGGATCATCTCCGCCCTTTTTTTATTACCCACTGCTCACTTTTGCAATGAGAGCGCTTTAAACGGCTCGTCGGCAGTCAGCACCTTTGAGAACTTCGCCATAAAGGGGGCGAATTCTTTACCCAGATAATGAAAAAGCGGCAAGTCGTGCAATGTCTTTGCATGGACAGGTGACGGCTTCAGTTCATTGGAGGCCATTCTGATACCGACACTAAAATCGGCGGCGAGAAAACCGCTGATCAGCCCGGCATTATAGGCTTCAAACATATCTTCTGCACTATGAAAGGCCTTGCTCTTGCGGCCATTAAGATGCTTCTCCATCCAGACGACGCCAAGGATATAACCCGTCCCGAGGCTCTTGATTTTGGTTTCGCCAGGATGAAGCCAGAGCGAACTTGTCAGACCAAATAAAGGCTCTTCCGAGCGAACAAATTTTCGCGTATAGAGCGCCTCGGCCTGGGCAAGCCGATAAACCTCACCATCGACTTGTTGGTGATTGAACAAATGAATGCCGCGGCGGCCGGGCAGGTCGACAAACTCCGTCTGCCGACACCCCAGACGGTAATATGTCTTCCTTAAAATATTCGTCGCCGAGGTGCTTAGAGAATCTTTCTGAATAAACGCTATTTTTTGGGGACAGGCGATCTCTTCCGCCTGGATTTCAGCAGAAAGACCAAGCCAAAGAACCGCACCGGCAACAAAAATTCCAAGAATTTTTCGCAAAATCACCCTCTACAGAATCGTCTTGGCAAAAGCTGCAGCCAAGGCCTTATCCTTTTTCCGATTATACTCTATTTTCAGAGTAGATTGTTTAGCAGAATTCGAATAAGCAGAAATTTTGTCGCTTTTTCAAGATGCTACAATGCTAGGGTTTAGCCATGATTTCTCTTGCAACCATAATCGGGCATCGCGGTGCAGCGGCGCAGGTTGCCGAGAATACGCTGGTGAGTTTCAACAGAGCCGCCGAACTGGGCGCAGCTTGGATTGAGCTGGACGTCAGGCTCACAGGCGATGGAAAACTCGCCGTTTTTCACGATGCGACGCTGGAGCGCACCACCAATGGCCGTGGTCGGATCGACGAGACCGACACACAGACTCTGTCCCAATTGGATGCAGGTGACGGCCAACCGGTTCCCCTGCTTGACCAAGCGCTCGTCCTTGCACGGAATCGCCACCTTGGCGTCAATATCGAAATCAAAGGAAGGCCCGAATCGGCACGACAAACCGTCACCGTTCTAAGCCAAGCACTTTCCGGACATAACGAACCGATATTGATTTCAAGTTTCAAGGCAGCCTTTCTTACCCAGGCAATGGTTCAACTACCCCACCTGCCACGTGGCCTCTTATTCAAGGGCCTCCCAACCGATTGGCGAACGCGGGCCGAATCTCTGGCGGCGACCAGCATTCATTGTCGTAATCGGGAGATAACGCAGGATCAGGTCGAAGCCATTAAGGCGGAGGGATATCTCTGCGCCGTCTTTACGGTTAACGACCCTCAAAGGGCGAAAACCCTCTGGTCCTGGGGGGTGGATTCGGTTTTTTCGGACCTGCCGCCACCCATGGCCGCACTTCTTCGCAACAATCGTTAAATTTATTGCGGTATTTCAATGACAAACCCTCGTCTTTTGTTCAAATCCCTTGTATATATCGCCGGTTCTTGGAATGAAGGTTCCTCGAAGCCAATGGGGGTCGGGTTTGTTGGACGGGTCCTTTAAAAGGAAACCGCCACCTTGGTCGCACCACCAAAAAACTAGGAGATGCGTCGCTTGAAACCCCTTAATTCCATCCTGATCTCGGGCCGTGAGGTTTTGCCTATTGTCGAGGGCGGCAAGGGCGTGGCTGTTTCCGTGGGGGCCAGCAGTGGTGCTTTTGCCGCTGCGGGAGCTGTGGGCACCTACTCCTGCGTCAACGCAGATACCTACGACGAGGACGGCAACGTCATTCCTCAGATTTATCACGGCAAGACGCGACGCGAACGCTTCGAAGAACTGATTGAATACGCCATTCGCGGCGGCATCATGCAGGCCCAAATTTCCCATGAGATTTCCAAAGGGGAAGGCCGCATTCATTTGAACGCCCTGTGGGAAGCGGGCGGCACCGAACGCATCCTCGAAGGCGTCCTCGAAGGCGCCAAAGGCTTGGTGCATGGCATCACCTGCGGCGCAGGCATGCCCTATAAAGCCGCCGAAATCGCCGTTCGGCATCAGGTTTATTATCATCCTATCGTTTCTTCCATGCGGGCTTTCAGGGCCCTCTGGAAGCGTGCCTACCGCAAGGCTCCCGAACTTTTGGGAAGCGTGGTCTACGAAGACCCTTGGCGCGCGGGTGGCCATAACGGCCTGACCAATGCCGAAAACCCGGAAGCCCCAGAAGATCCTTATCCCCGGGTCGCCGAGCTCCGCAAATTCATGAACGAAGTGGGCCTGGAAACCGTGCCGATTCTCATGGCGGGCGGTGTCTGGTATCTGCGCGACTGGGCCGACTGGATCGACAACCCCGAACTGGGCCCCATCGGTTTCCAGTATGGGACGCGACCGCTCCTGACCCAGGAAAGCCCGATTTCGGACGCCTGGAAAAAACGCCTCCTAACGCTTAAGGATGGCGATGTTTTCCTTAACCGCTTCAGCCCGACCGGCTTTTATTCGTCAGCGGTCAACAACAACTTCATTGGCGAGTTGCGCCAACGCTCGGACCGCCAAATTCCATTTGCCAAAGAACCGGAAGGCGAAGCCACTGTCGAGCGTGGCATCGGGGCCCGGGCACGCAAGGTCTATGTCAGCGCCGAAAACGCTGCCAAAATGGACGGCTGGGTCGACGCCGGGTTCACCGAAGCCCTGCGCACCCCTGATCAGACACTGATTTTCGTCGCCCCTCAAAAAGCCGAAGAAATCAAGACCGATCAGCGTAACTGCATGGGCTGTCTCAGCCAGTGTAAGTTCTCCAACTGGGCCGACAACGAAACGGGCAATACCGGTCACCCAGCGGACCCGCGAAGTTTCTGCATCCAGAAAACCCTGCAAAGCATCGGCCATGGCGGCACCCCGGACGACGAATTGATGTTCGCCGGCCACAACGCCTTTATGTTCGCCGACGATCCTTTCTATAATGACGGCTTTATTCCGACTGTTGCACAGTTGGTTGACCGAATTAAAACAGGCGACTAGCTTCTAGCCAGATTGGTTTCTTTTGCAACCCTTGACCAGAGTTATGGTTGAGACATTGGAATTCTTTTAAATCCAGATTACCATTGAAATCAGGAGTTTTCGCCCGATTTCACCAATGACTTAGAACGCTGGTTATATTGCTTAAAATTTAAATCTACGGTACTTTAATCAACAAGAACAATCATCTGGATGGTACTAAGTGATTTTTGGATCGGTTTTTTAAATCGATTCTAAGCAAAAAGAAAATGAAAGGATCACGCCTTGAGACCTTATACTCAAGTCCTCGACCGCCTCCGCGCAGCCGGTCTGCGCCCGACGCGCCAAAGACTGGCTCTTGCCAAACTTTTGTTTGAAAACGGCGACCGCCATATCACTGCCGAACAGCTCCATAGCGAAGCACTCAGCAGCTCGATCCGGGTTTCCCTGGCGACCGTTTACAATACCCTCCACCAATTCACCGAAGCCCGGCTTCTCCGCGAAATCGTCGTCGATTCCGGACGCTCTTACTTCGACACCAACACATCGGCCCACCACCATTTCTTCTACGAAGATACCGGTGAGCTTTGCGATATTCCGGGTGATCAACTCAATGTCGCCCAACTGCCCGCTGCGCCTGAAGGAACGACCATCAAACAGGTTGATGTGGTGGTTCGCTTGGCCTCAGCCTAAAGCATAAAAAATTCACGAAAGAAGCCCGCCCTCACCCTAGAGGCGGGCTTCTTTTATGCATTTATTGTCTTCTACTTAACTTCCTCGCGCGGATAGACGCCCCAGATTTCCTTGCGGCGCAACCAGCCGTCGTAGCCATTGAAATCGACCCGGCACCAGATATCGTCTTTATCGCAACCGATCAGTTTCCCCACGGCATTGGGTTCCACATTGGCCACGGGCAAGGAGCGCGTATCGGCATGCACCCGAAGAGTCCGCACCTTGCCGACCACCACCGCCGTGCGGTTGGACGACAGCATGGAGCGATGAATCCATCCCTGGCCGCCAAAAGGATCGCGCACCTTGCGCCAGGTATCGAACTCTGCAATCACCTCAACGGGCAGATTCTGGCGCTTATAAACCCACTCCACCGGATAGCGTACGCTGGGCCCGGCCCGCATATTGACCTCATCGGCCCTTAAAGAAACAAACCGGGGCAACGGCAACCCCGAGGCACGCTGGTTGGCGAACGCCGCACCGCTTGAGCCGGTGACTGCGCCGGTCATCACTCCCGTCGCGAAACAAAGGGCAAGCCCCGCCAGCGCCACAAGCAAGCCCGAACCACCGAAAATCTTAAAATCCCCAAAGCGTCCCAAAAACTTCATTACCTCGATCACAATACCTTAGAAAAAAGCAAATAACGGCTGTCCATTCTGTCCGGAGCCCATTGCAAACGTCTCTAGAGCCAATTAAAACAGGATTCTCGTTAACAGTTTCTAAGAGAGAGAGGACTTTATGGTCCAAAAAATAAAACCCAACGTCGTGGTGACCCGCAAACTGCCGGATGTGGTCGAAACCCGTATGATGGAATTGTTCGACGTGGAGCTGAACCTTGAAGATAAACCCATGTCCCAAGAAGAGCTGAAAGAAGCCGTTGGGCGGGCCGACGTTCTGGTTCCAACCGTGACCGATAAAATCAACGCCGCCATCCTCTCTTCCGCCGGGCCCAAGCTGCGGCTGATCGCCAATTTCGGCACCGGTGTCGACAATATCGACCTGGCGACTGCTCAGCGCAAGGGCATTACGGTCTCCAACACGCCGGACGTATTAACCGAAGATACCGCCGACATGACGATGGGCCTGATCATCGCCACGTCGCGCCGCCTGACCGAAGGTGAGCGGATCGCTCGTAGCGGCGATTGGAAAGGATGGTCGCCGACTTGGATGATGGGTCACCGCATCCACGGCAAACGCCTCGGTATCGTCGGCATGGGCCGGATCGGCCAAGCCGTCGCCAAGCGCGCCCAGGCCTTTGGCATGTCAATTCACTATCACAACCGCCACCGGGTTCATGAAGACGTGGAAAACGCCCTGGAAGCAACCTATTGGGAAAGCCTCGACCAGATGCTGGCCCGTGTCGATGTGGTGTCGATCAATTGCCCACACACGCCTGCTACCTACCACCTGCTCTCGGCCCGGCGGCTGAAACACCTCCAGTCCCACGCCATCGTGGTCAATGCATCACGCGGCGAAGTGGTTGATGAAAACGCTCTGACCCGGATGCTTGCCAAGGGTGAAATTGCCGGCGCAGGCCTCGACGTATTCGAAAATGAACCGGCAATCAACCCGAAACTCCTGGAGTTGGACAACGTCGTGCTGCTGCCGCACATGGGCTCGGCCACCATTGAAGGCCGCATCGACATGGGCGAACGGGTGATCATCAACATCCAGACTTTCGCCGACGGGCACACCCCGCCGGATCGGGTTATTGAGACCATGTTCTAAGGTTTCGACTTTTAGCAAAAAGCGCCGCTCCTCGCCGGGCGGCGTTTTTTTAAACGAAGACGACCGAACCGTCTTTTTGCGCATCATCGAGAAAGGTCACCATCCCCCCCGGTTCGATGGTCACGTCGTCACGCAACTGATCGGGCGTCATGCCGATGCCTTTGAGGCCCATTTCGCAGACCATGAATTTGCAGCCGAGCGCCGTACAGGCTTCGAGCATTTCCTCAAACGTCGCCACCTTGCGCTCCCGAAAGCGATTGTCGAGATCGATGCCGAGGATTTTTTCCTGGCTCACGGGCATCTTGGCCCAACCGGGGATACCCGCCTCGTCACGCTTCTCCAAAGCCTTGCAGGCCCACATGGTTAAAAACAGGGTGACCGGCGTATCCGTCGCCAAGGCGCCGCTCGCCATGACCAGGGCGTAGTGAACCTTGTCGAAATCGCCGGAAAAAACGACGATGGAAAGCTTTTCGGGACGGCCTTTCTTACTGCTCATGAATCTTGAGGTCCGTGATTTCCGGGTTTTCACCGCATAAGGGACAGCCCTTGTCGCGCTTGATCTTCACCTTACGGAACTCACTGCCCAGACCGTCGTAGATCATCAGGTAACCCGCCATGCTCTCGCCGATACCCATCAGTTCCTTTAAAACCTCGGTCGCCTGAAGGGAGCCCATGGTGCCGCATAAGGCGCCCAAAACGCCCGCCTCGGCGCAACTGGGGATTTGTCCCGGCGGCGGCGGTTCACGAAACAGGCAACGATAGCAGGGCTTGTCTTCACCCTCTTCATGGGCCTTGAAGGTATAGAGCTGTCCGTCAAAACGCAGAATGGCCGAAGAAATCAGGGTTTTCCCAGCGAAAAAGCAGGCGTCGTTGACCAGAAAGCGGGTCGGGAAATTGTCGGTTCCGTCGGCAACCACGTCGTAATATTTGATAATGTCGAGCGCATTGGCCGCAGTAATTTTTTCACGGTATTCGACCACTTTGACGTCCGGGTTGATGGCTTCAAGCGTCTTTTTTGCGCTCTCTACCTTGGGCAGCCCGACGCTCGCCGTGGTATGGACGATCTGGCGTTGGAGATTGGAAAGATCGACCGTATCGGCGTCGATCACCCCAATAGTCCCTACACCGGCAGCGGCCAAATAGAGCAGCAGGGGCGACCCCAGGCCACCCGCACCGACCACCAGAACCTTCGACTCCAAGAGCTTAGCCTGTCCAACGCCGCCGACCTCGGGCAAGAGAATATGCCGGGCGTAACGCTCGACCTGCTCGTCACTGAAATCCATGGCCGCCGTTAAGCCTCGACCGCGCCGCCCAGCCCCTCGAACAAGGCGGTGGACAAATAGCGCTCGGCGAACGATGGCAGAATGGCAATCACCGTCTTGCCCGCCATTTCGTCGCGCTGGGCCACCTCAATGGCCGCCGCCAGGGCTGCTCCCGATGAGATGCCGACCGGCATGCCTTCGGTTTTCGCCACCGCACGGGCCGTGGCGAAAGCGGTTTCATTACCGATTTTCAAGACTTCATCGACCAGATCGGCATCCAGCACGCCCGGCACAAAACCTGCGCCGATTCCCTGAATTTTATGGGGACCGGGCACCCCCCCCGAAAGCACCGGGCTGTCTTCGGGTTCAACCGCGATGATTTTGATGTCGGGGTTACGTTCTTTGAGAACGGCAGCAATGCCGGTAAGCGTACCCCCGGTCCCCACGCCACTGATCACCGCATCGACCTTGCCGCCCGTATCCTTCCAGATTTCTTCGGCCGTGGTGGACTTATGAATGGCCGGGTTGGCCGGGTTGTTGAACTGCTGGAGAACAACGGCCCCGTCGATTTCCTCGGCCAGAGCATTGGCTTTATCGACCGCGCCTTTCATACCCTTAGCGCCAGGAGTCAGTTCGATCTCGGCGCCCAGCAGGTAGAGCATCTTGCGCCGTTCGAGCGACATGGTTTCCGGCATGGTGAGGATCAGCCGATAGCCTTTGGCCGCACAAACGAAAGCCAGGGCGATCCCGGTATTGCCCGAAGTCGGCTCGATAATCGTTGCTCCGGGCTTCAAGGTTCCGTCGGCTTCGGCTGCATCAATCATCGCCAGCCCAATCCGGTCTTTGACCGAGGCCAGCGGGTTGAAAAATTCGCACTTTCCAACGATCGTCCCTTTGCAGCCATTGTCCTTTGCCAACCGGTCGAGCCGTACCAGAGGCGTCGCCCCGACGGTGTCGAGGATGCTGTCGTAAATTTTGCCTCTGAATTCACCAGCGTCTGCCATTTATCGTCTCCACACTGAATTTCGGCTTTTCTCTTATCGTTGCAGCCGTTTTATACATTTTCCAAGTTTTTTCAAGCGGATGCCCGCAACGTCTCCGTCTAAATGGAGAAGTCCAGGTGCTCACGCCCTTCACTCTTGATATTGGCCTGATGAGCCCGAGTGCAAAGGTCATCGATGGTTACGGTATCGAGTTGCTTCATCACTTCTTCTTGCAACTCCATCCAGAGCGGACGGACAACCGCATGGCCGAGCTCCGACCCCGCTTCATCATGAATCGGGTCGTCAGAGGTTTCCATACGCCGCACGACACGAACAATATCGCCAACCGATATACGCCGCCTCTCCCGCGCCAGTCGGTAGCCGCCGCGCGGCCCCCGCACACCGATCAACACCTGATCGCGCACCAATTGCTGAAGAGCCTGCTCCAGATACCGCCGGGGAATGCCCTGGCGGCGGGTAATCTCCCGGCTTTGCACCGGTTCGCCGCCTGCGTGATAGGCGATATCGAGCACCGCCTCTATGGCAAACAGCATCTTCTTCGACAAACGCAACATGACTAACTTCCCCTACCTCTTTTCGTCCATTTTTTCCGTTTTTGTTCCCGTCGAGCCGAAACCGCCCGCACCCCGGGCCGTTTCATCGAGGTTCTCGACAGATTTCCAGGCCACCGAAGTGACGGGCGCAACCACCATCTGGGCGATCCGCATACCCCGTTCCACGGTAAAAGCCTCCTTGCCGTGATTAATCAAAATCACTTTGATTTCTCCGCGATAGTCCGCATCGATGGTCCCCGGACTATTGAGCACGGTGACACCGTTTTTTGCGGCCAGTCCTGAGCGCGGCCGGACCTGAGCTTCAAACCCCACGGGCAGAGCGATGGCAAGCCCCGTCGGCACCATGCCCCAATCCCCCGGAGCCAACGTTATCGGCGCATCAACGGCAGCGGGTAGATCGACTCCCGCCGCATGCTCGCTCGCATAGTGGGGCAACGGCAAATCCTTGCCGTGATCCAGTTGCCTGACATCAACCGCGATATCGCTCATTGCGCCGCCTCGACAATGGTTTCGGCAATGCGCGCCGCCAGCTTCTCGGCGACTTCTCGTTTGCTCATGTGCGACCAAGTATCGGAACCTGCGGCATCGATAAGATGAACCAGATTGGAGTCTCCGCCAAAAGTACCGGTTGCCGGGGAAACATCGTTGGCGACGATCCAGTCGCAGCCCTTGCGCTGACGCTTGGCGACCGCATTGTCGATGACGTTTTCCGTTTCGGCGGCAAAACCAACCACCAGCCGGGGCCGTTGATTACCCGCCGCACTCAAGGTCGCCAGAATATCCGGGTTAGCCGTCAATTCCAGGGCGGGCGGCGTTTCCTTGTCGTCTTTTTTGAGCTTCTGCCCGGCGACACCCTTAACTTTCCAGTCGGCCACCGCCGCCGCACATACGGCAATATCGGCCGGGAGAGCCTCTTTACAGGCCGCCAACATTTCTTCCGCCGAGTGGATATGAACCACGGAAACGCCCGCCGGGTCCGGCTGCTGGGTTGGGCCGCTGATCAAAATCGTCTCAGCGCCGAGGCGCGCTAAAGCCGCGGCAATTGCGTGTCCTTGCTTGCCCGAAGAATGATTGGCGATATAGCGCACCGGATCGATGGCCTCATGGGTTGGGCCACTGGTGACAATCGCTTTGCGACCCGCCAGCAGACCGCCCTGGCTAAAAAATCGCTCGACCGCCTCAAGAATATCGGCGGGCTCGGCCATACGACCCATGCCGAATTCGTTGCAAGCCATATTGCCTTCGGTCGGGCCAACGAAAGAAATCCCTCGCTCCTTTAAGGTCGCCACATTGGCCTGAGTCGCCACATGGCCCCACATGCGCACGTTCATCGCCGGGGCGGCCATCACCGGCTTGTCGGTCGCCAGCAAGGCCGTGGTTGCCAAGTCGGACGCCAACCCCCCGGCCATTTGAGCCAAAATATTCGCCGTCGCCGGAGCAACCACCACCAGATCGGCCTGACGCGATAGCTCGATATGCCCCATTTCGGATTCGTCGGTCAGTGAAAAGATATCCTGATAGACCTTATCGCCCGACAGGGCGGCCAGAGACATGGGCGTAACGAATTGCTCACCGCCTTTGGTGAGGATACAGCGCACCGCCGCGCCTCGTTCGCGTAAACGACGGATCAGCTCCAGTGTTTTATAAGCGGCGATCCCGCCCGAAATAATGAGGAGAACCCGTTTTCCGTTCATCCCTACCCGCATCCCTGTTTGTCTCGGCGAAGCGTTGTAAAGCCCAACATTTCACCAAAAATTTGTGTGGTAAAGTACCTATCAAATTCTCTCAGAGCAAGACGTAAATCAGGAATATTCTACTTTTTCGACGATTATTGTGGGAAATTTCCATCAATTCGGCAGCAGGGGTGAGACAGGGCCCGCTTTTATCAGCGTTTACTCAACAGAAAAACGCCCTGCTCCCCGAAAAAGTTGGCGGCGAACAACCCGCTACGGATACGCCGCTGATTGCCCAGCGTATCGAGCGCAACAGAGCGCTCGATGGTGATGCCCAGTTCATCGCACAAGACAATGAAATCGCGGATCGTGCAGAAATGGATATTAGGCGTATCGTACCATTCGTAAGGCAGGGTTTTGTTGACCGGCATCCGGCCTTTGACGGCAAGATGGAGCCGCGCCCGCCAATGGCCGAAATTGGGAAACGACACAATAGCCCGTCGACCAATCCGCAAAAGCTGGATCAAAATCTCCCGGGGGTTGCGCATGGCCTGTAGGGTCTGGCTCAGGATAACATAGTCGAAAGCGTTGTCAGGATAGTCGATCAAGTCTGCCTCGGCATCACCCTGAATCACCGATAGACCGTTAGCCACACATGCATTGACCCCTTCGGTCGACAACTCGATACCGCGGGCGTCGATGTTGCGATTATAAACCAGATGCGTGAGGAGCTCTCCTTCCGAGCACCCTACATCGAGAACCCTTGAATTGGGCTTGATCATTTCGGAAATTAACTGGAGATCGACACGGATCGACTTGCGCGCATTTTCATTCAACTCGGGCGACATTACTCAATCCCCCTATGGCGCGCCGCACTGGAAATAAAGCCGGTCAGCACCTGGATAAAATCCGGCTCATTCAGCAAAAACGCATCATGCCCTTTGTCCGACTGAATATCGGCAAAGCTCACATTGGCTGCCACCCCATTCAGGGCTTTGACCATCTTGCGGCTCGCCTCGGTGGGATAATGCCAATCGCTGGAAAATGAAATCACGCACCAGCGGGTCTTGGTTCCATTAAATGCAGAAGCCAGACTGCCGCCGTGCCGCGCCGCCAGATCGAAATAATCCATGGCCCGCGAGATGTAGAGGTAGGAATTGGCATCGAACCGGTCAACGAAGGTACTGCCTTGGTAACGCAGATAGCTCTCCACCTGAAAATCCGCATCAAAACCGAACGTGACCTCTTCGCGCTCTTGAAGACGCCGCCCAAATTTCCGGGTCAGTGAGTCTTCTGAAAGATATGTGATGTGGGCCGCCATACGTGCAACCGACAACCCCCGATGCGGGTTCTTTCCCTCTTCCAGATATTTACCATTACACCAATCGGGGTCGGCCATAATGGCTTGCCGCCCAACCTCGTAGAAGGCTATGTTTTGCGCCGAATGCAAGGGGGCCGTAGCAATCGGCACGGCAGCGAACACCCGGTCGGGATAGGTCGCGCCCCATTCCAGCACCTGCATGCCACCCATCGAGCCGCCAGTTACCATAAACAGGCTTTCAATACCCAGATGATCGATCAGCATCCGCTGCGCCCGCACCATGTCAGGAATAGTGATCATCGGGAAATCGAGCCCCCAGGGCTTACCGGTTTCGGGATTGATGTCCTTGGGGCCGGTCGACCCCATGCAACTGCCGATCACATTGGTGCAGATAATAAAATACTTATCAGTATCGAAGGTCTTTCCCGGCCCGATCATGTCGTTCCACCAGCCGGGCTTACCGGTAAGCGGGTGAGGCGAAGCGACATAGTGATCGCCGGTCAGGGCGTGGCAGATTAAAATGGCGTTGGTTTTCTCTGCATTAAGCTCGCCATGGGTGCAATAGGCGATGGTGAATTCCTTGAGCTCAACACCACAATCCAGGCGCAGGGGTTCTTCCTTGCCGAGGACGACCGTCTTGCCGCTATCTGCCGGTTGCGTGTTCATGGAATTCAAACGCCCTCCCAAGGGGCTCCAAAAAAAGTACCCATAGCTATGAATCTATAGCGAAAGTGTCAATGTTTTCTTTGCTTTTAGGGGCGCTTCCGACTATCACATCGAAAAGTATTTCCAAGGAAACGGAAGCGCCGTCATGGCTGGCAAGAAACAATCGCTGGAAAGCCTGCGCAAAGAGATCGACAGTATCGACGATCAGATACACGATCTTTTGATGCGCCGCACCACCGTGGTCGAAGGGGTGCGCGACCTTAAAGAAGGTCAGCGCGTCAAAATTCGCCCGTCCCGCGAGGCTGAAATTCTGTACCGCTTGGTCGGCCGCCACAAAGGATCGTTCCCCAAACGGGAACTCTCCCGCATTTGGCGCGAGTTGATCATGGCGACACTGACCTTCGAAGGTCCCTTTACCGTGGCCGCGGCCACCGAAGGCGAAGACGGCTACATGGACTTGGCCCGCGATCAATACGGTTGCTACACGGACTTGAAGGAATTTCCGTCTGCCCGTCGGGTTGTCGAAGCCGTGCGCGACGGTGCGGCGACAGTCGGCATCGTCCCTATACCCGAGCGCGCCGACCCGGACCCCTGGTGGCGGCATCTGGTTAGCGAAAACCCGGACATGCCGAAAGTCATCGCACGGCTGCCCGTAGCGGGCCAGCCCAACGGCCGGGCCCGGGACTTGGAAGCCTTGGTCATCTGTCAGGTCGCCGTTGAGGAAACCGGTCGAGACCGGTCCTTGGTTGCGTTTGATGCCGATGAGGAAATTGGCGCGGCTCACCTGGATGGCGCCTTGAAAGAAGCCGAACTGCCGCCCGAATACATCCATGTCTGGCACGACCAGAACCGCCCAGAGGTTTGGCTTCATCTGATCGAGGTGAAAGGCTACCTGGGCCCTGACGATAAACGGCTCGCCAGTCTGGCCGATAAAGTTGGCGTCAATGTGCGCCGGGTGATGTCGTTGGGCGGCTACGCCGAGCCCCTGACCGAAGAAGAATTGAAGACCGAATAGGAGATTGAAACGATGAGTTCGTTGACCCCCCGTCCCGGAATCATGGATATCACGCCTTATGTTGGCGGCGAGTCCAAACTGCCGGGCGTTGATCGGGTGATCAAGCTGGCTTCCAACGAAGGCCCCTTCGGCCCGAGCCCCAAGGCCATGGAAGCCTTTAAAGCGACGGCGCCCGAGCTGCATCGTTATCCCGACGGCGGCGCCTGGGACCTAACTGGAGCGATTTCCGAGAAATACGGCATCGATCGGAGTCGCATCGTCTGCGGTGCGGGTTCCGATGAAATTCTCGGCCTGTTGTGCCGCGCCTACGCCGGGCCGGGCGACGAGGTGCTCTATTCGGATCACGGCTTCCTGATGTACTACATCGCCGCAAAGACGGCGGGTGCAGCCCCGGTTACCGCGCCTGAAGTGGAACTGACGGCCAATGTCGACAACCTGCTGGCTGCGGTAAACGAGAAGACCAAGATCGTCTTTCTTGCCAACCCCAACAACCCGACGGGCACCTATATCAACAAAGCCGAACTTGAGCGTCTCCACGCTGGCCTGCCGAAAAACGTCGTCTTCGTTATCGATGCGGCTTACGCCGAATTCATCGAAGAAGCCGATTACGAAGCAGGCATCGAGTTGGCCAACAAGCACGACAACGTGATCATGACGCGCACGTTCTCCAAGCTCTATGGGCTTGGCGGCCTACGCATCGGCTGGGCCTACGGCTCAGCGCAAATCATTGATGTGCTGCACAGGGTGCGAAACCCGTTCAACACGTCAAACGCCGCCCAGGCAGCGGCACTCGGCGCGGTCAACGACGATGCATTCGTCGAAAAGACGTTAAAGCACAATCGCAAGTGGCTTGAATGGACCACCGAGGAAGCGCGTAGGCTCGGCCTGACCGTGCCGGACAGCTACGCCAATTTTGTACTGATCCGCTTTCCTGAAGACGACGGCAAGACCGCCGAAGCCGCCGACGCGTTCTTACGTGAACGCGGCCTTATCGTGCGCCGCATGGTGCCCTACAAGCTGGCCGACTCGCTACGCGTCACAATCGGTCTCGAAGACGAAATGCGGCTCTTTGTCGATGCGCTTCGCGACTACATGAGAACCTAGGAAACGGACCATGACCGTCGAAACCCGCCCTGTCCTATTCAGTAAGGTCGCCATTATCGGCATCGGCATGATCGGGGCCTCCATCGCCCACTCGATCCGCCGACACGGTTTGGCCGATGAAGTGGCGGTTTGCGATTCGAACGAAGCCCATCGCCACCGTGCGCTGGAGTTGGTTTTGTGCAGATCGGCCACCGACAACCCGGCCGAAGTGGTCAAGGACGCCGATCTGGTGATTCTCTGCACCCCCATCGGGGCGTACAAGGCAATCGCCGAAACCATGGCGACGAACCTCAAGCCGGGTGCGGTGGTCACCGATGTGGGCTCGTCCAAGGGCTCCGTCGTCAAGGATGTCAAACCGTACATACCTGAAGGGGTTCATTTCATTCCCGGGCACCCGGTCGCCGGGATTGAAAAGTCGGGTCCCGACGCGGGATTCGCCGAATTGTTCGAAGGGCGTTGGTGCATCCTCACCCCCGACACAACGGCCGATCAAGCCGCCGTCGAACGGCTCAAGGCACTTTGGGAGGCCATGGGCTCAAGTGTTGAAATCATGGACGTGGACCATCACGACATGGTGCTCGCCATCACCTCGCACCTGCCCCACCTCATCGCCTACACCATTGTCGGCACAGCCACCGACCTGGAAGATGACCTCCAGGCCGAAGTGGTGCGTTATTCAGCCAGCGGTTTTCGCGACTTCACCCGCATAGCCGGGTCCGACCCGACCATGTGGCGAGACGTTTTCCTCAACAACAAGGAAGCGGTGTTAGAGATGCTCGGGCGCTTCACCGAAGACCTGACGGCCTTGCAGCGCGCCATCCGGCGCGGCCAAGGCGATACGCTCTACGAAGTCTTCACCCGAACCAGGGAACTGCGTAAAAAGGTCGTGGAAGCCAAGCAGGCTTAGCCTTCTTTTAGCGGAATTTGGAACCAGAACCGCGCGCCTTTGCCTTCGGTACTTTCCACATGGATGCTGCCGCCCATAAGATCGACAATCTTCTTTGAAATAGAAAGACCCAGGCCGGTTCCGCCTCGGTTGCGTGATTCCTTGGTTTCGAGCTGAATAAAATCACCGAACAATTCGCCGACTTTATCTGCCGGAATACCAATCCCTGAATCAGTGACACCGAAGACAAGCCAACGATCATCTTCCTTATCTTCCCGAGAGATATCCAAAACGATATCGCCCTGGTCGGTAAATTTGTTTGCGTTACCAAGGAGGTTGAGCAGCACTTGCCGAAGCCGAACCGGGTCGGTTTCGAAGGTCCGAACCGTATCGGCGCCCTTGATGCTGAGACGGTTACCACTTGCCGTAATCTGAGGCTGGATGGTCGAATTGACTTGATCAATCAAACCGGAAAGCTGAACTGGTTTGAGGTCCAACTCCACGTTGCCCGCCTCAATTTTCGCCAGATCGAGAATATCGTTGATCAGTTCCAACAAATGCTGGCCGGATCGGTTGACCCGTTGCAAGGGGTCGAGATAATCGACATCGCCCGCGTCATTAGCTTCTTCATTAAGGAATTCCGAAAGGCCGATAATCGAATTGAGCGGAGTACGCAATTCATGGCTCATTTTGGCGAGAAATTCAGTTTTAGCCTGATTGGCCTGGTCCGCCGCATCCCGCGCCTCGACCAGTTCGCGGGTACGGGCATCAACCATTTCTTTTAAGTGATCGCGGTGCCGCGAAAGTTCTTCCTGGGCGGCCCGGCGCTCGCCCTCCAGACTTTGCCGACGGTGGGCGATAACGCCAATGAGGCAAAGCCCAAACACCCAAACACCGCCATGGGAGATCAAGATGGCGCGTTTGCTCCCTTCCATGGCCGCAAAATAGGGTTTTAAGGGAATGGAAACACTGACCCCACCCCTGATATCGCCAACATCGAAGCCTAGATGCCCATGGCAAAGGACGCAGCCTTCATTCATCACCATGGGTTTCATAAACCGGATATATGGCTCTCCGTCGATGTCCCTTTGCTCAATGACTTCCTTTACCCCATTGTCGAAACGCTTGAGAACGTCGCGCTCCCAGGGGTCCGGTTTATTCTTTGGATTAAGAAGCACCTGCCCGGTGATTTTGCCCTTGATGCCGTACATCGCCTCAAACTCCTTGGTCATCTGGCTCATCATGTAGGCGGGGTTCATCAGGGTAAGCTTCTCTCCCTCAGTGGTTTCCACATCTCGGTTCGGCAGATGATCGAGATAAGGATTGGGCGGTGTGCGCTCATCGGGTTTTACGTAAAGTCCACCGTGCCGGGTCGCCCAGCGGCGGAATGCTTGGTCCTTGTTCCAGTTGGACCGCGCTTCAATAGTGGCAAGGGAAACAACCTGTTTTTCCAGGTTGTTGAGCGTCCAGAAAAGCGACATCGCGATCAAAGCCGACAAGGCAGCCGCTACAACCAGCGCGTAACGGAAGATCGTCGTGTCAGAAGTTGTACCGGGCGTCGGCAAAAAAATGCCTCTCAAATAGCGGCTACGGAAAACTCAGTATACCGGCAAGCAAAAGGGCCTCCAATATTCCACCGGTATAAAAATGGGTATCCTTATGAATACTCCCCAGTTAAGTGTAAAATAACCTGCCGTGAATGGGCGCGGGCCCTGTGCTCAAACAGATAAAGTCCTTGCCAAGTGCCGAGCTTCAACCGTCCGCCGCCCACCGGCACGGTCAACGAAGTATCGGTCAGCGCGCCTTTGATGTGGGCCGGCATATCATCGGGTCCTTCCATGGTGTGCCGCATCCAGGACTGGTTTTCCGGCACTAGGCGTTTGAAAAATTCCGTCAGGTCACGCTGTACGTCTGGATCGGCGTTTTCCTGAATAGTTAGGCTCGCGCTGGTATGACGCACGAAAACCGTGAGCAATCCCATCTCAATACCGGAAGCCTCGACAAACCGCACCGCGTCGCCAGTGAATTCATAAAGTCCCTGTCCCTGGGTGCGAACAACAAGAGTATCCTGGGCCTGTTTCATGGATGCATCCCGACTCCTTTTGGCCTATAGCAATAGCGTCCATTTCAGATTGCATAGGATCGAAGGAATGCTCAAGCTCTTCGCCGTTTTTTCAGCTGTATTTCTTGCCGAGCTAGGCGACAAAACCCAATTGGCGACACTTCTGTTCGCCTCGGAAGGCGAACATCATCCCGTCGCCGTATTTCTTGCCGCTGCAGGCGCCCTGGTTCTCTCGACAGCGCTGGCCGTTCTGGTAGGCACCTTGGCCTCCAAATATCTGGAGACCATCCCATTGAAACTGATCGCCGGAAGCGGGTTTATCCTGCTTGGCTGCTGGACGGTTGTTGAGCATTTCAAAGGGAGTTGAAGGCAAAAGCACTCATGCCGATGCTGCCGTGTTCAATCCCTTGATGCAAAATTTCCGGCACGGCGTTTTCACCCGCCGCCCCCAAGGCGACAAACATGGGCATGAAGTGTTCTTCGCTTGGGTGGGCCCTCTCGCCATATGGCGCGTTGGCCCGATAATCCAATAGCGTTTCCCAATCATTGGCTTCGACGGTCTGGGCCAGCCAGTTTTCAAACGCAACGGCCCAGGGCATGGCGTCATGGCTCCCATATTCGAAATTACCCAGATTATGAGTGGTGCTTCCCGACCCGAGAACCAGAATGCCTTCCTCTCGCAATGAGGACAAAGCAACTCCCAGGGCCAGATGATGCCGCGGGTCAGAGCGTTGAACTGACATTTGAACCACCGGCACATCGGCCACCGGATACATAAGCTTCAAGGGCGACCAAGTGCCATGATCCAGACCGCGCCCTTCATCAAGCCGACGATCAAATCCGGCCTCATGCAATAGCTGGGCAACGCGTCCGGCCAGTTCCGCATCGCCCGGCGCGGGATACTGCATCTCAAAGAGTTCCTGGGGGAATCCGGCGAAATCGTGAATGGTCTCGGGATGTTCCGCAGCACCGACCTTGGGGGTTCCGGTCACCCAATGAGCGGTAACGCTGACAATCGCCTTGGGACGGCCCAGACGTTCGCCGAGATCGGAGAGAAAGGCTCTCGCCGGACTGTCTTTATCAATAATTGTCGTCGGTGAACCGTGACTGACAAAAACCGTGGGGAGCGCACGCATGGCAAAATTCCTTCCTTTTAGCTCCCTTCAATATAGGAAGAATTGACCCGAGGATTGAGACGGTCAGGGTGAACAATCCTTTTCCAGCATTTCACCGATCCCCTTGGCCGCCATTTTCTTCCGCGCCTCTTCATACTTAGGGTCGTTCCAGAACATCAAACAACCATTGCACCCCAGGCCGCAGCAGCCCTCCAATCCCAATTTCGGCGCTTTACCGAGGAAAGACCGGCTTTTGAGTGATGCTTTTTTCGCCGCTCCTTGAGGATCGTCTTTCCAGGCTTGCAGGTCTTCTATATCCATGACGCCACGCTCCACATCCTGGGCACGAACCGAGGCTTCAACCAAAACCTGCTTGTCCTCGGGCAAAGGCGTCTCCTTGCGCGCCACCGTCAAGGGCGGCAGCCGATCCTTAAGCAGCGCAGCATCTTCGGCGTGGAACAACTTGGCGTTCAACCGTATGGCCCGCCCCTGCCCCGCCGAAACGGTATCGTGGGTCGAGTGTTTCTTGGCGTCGAGGAACTCATAGAGCCGCAAACGGATCACCTGCGTTTCGCCGGGCGGCAAAAACTCGATGACGTCTCCGGCCTCCATGCGGTTGCGTATTTCAAGGATCAGGTCGTCTCCCTGCCATTCGCGCACCACCCCGATAAACGACCAGCCGCCAAGGGATTCCGATCTGTCGTAGGAATGGGCCAAATCGGTCAGACGGCCATGGTGGAAACCCATGGTATAGCCGCGCGATTGCAGGGTATGGAGCTCCTTCAAATAGGGTTCCGGCGACCAGGTTTCTGAATCGGCATACCAGGCGTCGATAGCCTGGCGGTAGGCGCGGGCGGCAATCGCCACGTAGTATTCGCTCTTGTTGCGACCTTCGATTTTAAGCGAATCGACGCCGATTTTCAGATAATCATCGAGCACCGGCATGAGGCAGAGGTCTTTGGAATTCATGATATAAGACCCGTGGCCGTCTTCCTCGATGGGATAGATTTCGCCGGGGCGGTATTCTTCTTCGAGGAAGAACTCGAAATCCTCCATGTTTTGATCGGTAATCCCGATGGTCTTTTCCTCACCGTCCTTGGTGCGCACCTTGAGATCGTATTTCCAGCGGCAGCTATGGGCGCAATTCCCCTGGTTGGCGCCACGCTCGGCCATAAAGTTGGACAGCAGGCAGCGGCCCGAATAGGTCATGCACATGGCGCCATGGACGAAGGCTTCGAGCTTAATGTCCGATACCTTTTCGCGTATTTCGGCCAACTCAGCAAAACTCGCCTCGCGCGCCAGAACGCACAGATCGGCCCCCTGTTTCTTCCAATAATCCACCGTCAGCCAGGAGACGATATTGGCCTGGGTCGAAATATGGCGTTCCAGTTCGGGCGCATTGTCCTTGAGGTATTGAAACACCCCTGGGTCGGCGACGATCACTCCGTCGGGTTGGACCTTGCGGATGGTTTCGAGAAAACTAGGCAGCTTCTCAATGTCTTTGTTATGAGTGAACAAGTTGAGGGTCAGGTAGATTTTCTTGCCCGCCTCATGAGCGAAACGCACCCCTTTGGCCAGCTCCTCCAGGGTAAAGCCCGACTGGGTGCGCAACGAAAGATCGGGCGTTCCCGCATAGACGGCGTCCGCACCATAGAGAATAGCGGTTTTAAGACGCGCCAGATCACCCGCCGGAAGCAGCAGTTCGCTACGCTTGTTATTTGACCCTTTGGGCACTGGCGACTCCTTACGAAGGGACGGGATCGTTGAATTGTCCCTCCATATCGCCAATCATCGGAGGAATTGAAAGAAAAATCCATTCACCGGGGAGGTGAAACATGGCCGACTATCGAGCCGATATTGTCATCATCGGCGGCGGCATCGCGGGCATTACGGTTGCCTTGGAGTGTTTAAACGGCGGCAAATCGGTCCTGCTGATCGACCGCGACCAGCAGGAACATTTCGGCGGTTTGGCCAAAGAATCCTTTGGCGGCATGTTCTTCGTCGATAGTCCCGAGCAGCGCAAGGGCGGGATCGAAGACAGCCCGGAGAAAGCCTGGGCCGATTGGCGGTCTTTCGGGCAATTCAACGAAAACGACCATTGGCCGCGCGCCTGGGCCAAACGCATGGTCGAACGCTGCACGCCGGATGTCCGCAACTGGTTGGTCGCCCGGGGTGTTTCCTTCCTCCCCGTCGTTCAATGGGTCGAACGGGGAGAGGACGTTCAAGGCAACTCGCTGCCGCGCTTTCACATCACCTGGGGAACCGGGCAGGGCCTGATCGTCGCGCTGACCCAAGCACTCGACGCCCACCCGGCACGCAGCAAATTGACCCGGCTTTTCTGCCACAAGGTGGAAAGGCTCGAAAGCGACAGCGGGAGCGTTGTCGGCTGCTCAGGCTCCATCGGCGGCACTCATGACTCTTTTAGGGCCTTCGGCGACGTGACGGTTATCGCAGCAGGAGGCATCAACGGCTCCATGGAACGGGTCCGTGCAAACTGGCATCCCGATTGGAGCGAAGAACCGCCAGATGTCATCCTGAACGGTTCCCACAAATTCGCCGACGGCACATTGCATGACGCCGCCGCCGCGATGGGCGGACGAATAACCAACCTCAACCGCATGTGGAACTACGCAGCCGGCGTCCGCCATCCAAGACCGCGCAAACCCAACCACGGCCTTAGCCTAGTGCCGAGCAAATCGGCTCTCTGGCTGGATGCGACGGGTCGCCGCTTCAAAGACCCGCGCCCCCTCATGTCGGCTTTCGACACTCGCGACTTGATCACTCAAATTTGCACCCGAGATCAAAAATATTCCTGGCAGGTCTTAAACCGGAAAATCGCCTTGAAGGAGTTCGCCATCTCCGGGGCCGAATTCAATACGGCGATCCGCGACAATAAAAAGTTTTCCTTCCTGATGAGCGTGTTATTCGGCAACAAGGCTCTCTATCGCGATATGACGGAAAATTTCGAAGATGTGGTCGTCGCCCATACGGTGCCGGAGCTGGCCTACAAAATGAACGCGCTGGGTAGTCCCGTCGATGTGGAAGCCGACGCCATGGAAGCCGACATCCGGGCCTACGACGCCGAGATTGACCGGGAAGCACCCTGGCAAGACGAACAACTTCAGAAGCTTGCCCAGCTTCGCGAATATCGGGGCGATCGCTTAAGAACCTGCAAGTTCCAGAAAATTCTCGATCCCAAAGCCGCTCCACTCATCGCCATTCGCGAGTTCATCATCAGCCGAAAAAGCCTGGGCGGCATCGAGACCGATCTCGAAAGCCGGGTTCTGGGAGAAAACGGCAGCCCCATCGCCAACCTGTTCGCCGTCGGCGAGGCCGCCGGGTTCGGCGGTGGCGGAATGCACGGCCTGCGCGCGCTCGAAGGCACCTTCCTCGGTGGATGCATTCTCACCGCGCGGGCGGCGGCCAAAGCGATTGTGAAAGGCTGAAGAGAGCCCTATATAAAAGCCTTAACGAACGAACCGATTTCAAAGGGGGCGGCATGTCCGACGAAGACCGGCATAAGAGTAAAATGGCCCGCAAAAAAGCAGCGCGGGATAAGATCATGGACGGTAAAACCGCCGACAAGGGGCTTTGCATTGTCCATACCGGGCCGGGAAAAGGCAAATCTTCGGCCGCTTTCGGCATGGTCTTGCGGTGCGTCGGCCATGAGATGAAAGTCGGCGTTATCCAATTCATCAAGGGGGCCTGGGACACCGCCGAGCGCCGGGTTTTCGAGGGTTTCCCCGATCTCGTAACCTTCAAGGCCATGGGCGAAGGATTTACCTGGGAAACCCAGGACCGGGAACGCGACGTCGCCGCCGCAACCAAGGCATGGGACGAAGCGAAAGGGATGATTAACGATCCATCCTACAAAATGGTGGTGCTCGACGAGTTGAACGTGGCGCTGCGCTACGACTACGTGCCTTTGGACGACGTGCTGGAAACCATAGCCAACCGCCCCGAAGGGACCCATGTGGTCATCACCGGACGCAATGCCGCCGACGCTTTGATTGAGCAGGCGGACCTTGTCACCGAAATGAAGCTGGTCAAGCACCCCTTCAAATCGGGCGTCAAGGGCCAGCCCGGTGTGGAATACTGACCCGTTTGGGGGGGGAACTATGATCGTTCGGACTCTTTTTGCCGCCGTTGCGGTATTTCTTGCGGCGGCTCTGCCGACCGTGTCGGCTTATGCAGACGACGTTTCCAAACAGGACGCCCAGGATCTGGTCGACCGCTCCCGTATGGCGGTCGATGCGGTGTTGAGCGAGAAAAACTTTGAATCGGCCCGCGAGTTGATGAAAAACGCAAAAGGCGTCTTGATCATTCCGCAGTTGTTCAAAGCCGGATTCTTCATCGGCGGCGCAGGCGGCAACGGCGTCTTGCTCGCCAGAAACCCCGAAGGCCAGTGGAGCCAACCGGCTTTTTACACCATGGGCGCGGGCAGTATTGGTTTTCAGTTCGGCGTTCAGGACGCCCAGGTCGTACTGATCATCCGCACCGAAAAAGGACTGATCTCGGTGCTCGACGATCAGGTTAAGCTGGGGGCCGACGCCAGTATCGCGGTTGGCACGGTCGGCGCAGGCATGGGCGGCGCGACGACCACCAATGTCGGAGCGGATATCGTCACCTATTCCCTGGCGCGCGGCGCATTCGGCGGCGGCGCATTCGAAGGAGCGGTGATCGGCAAACGCAGCGACTACAACAAGGTTTATTACGGCCAAGAGGTCGAGCCACGCGCCATCTTACAGCCGACCATGACACCCAACCCCGGCTCGGCAACGCTGAGGGAAACCCTAGCGAAGTACTAAGGCCAGGCCCATGACCGAAGAAAAGGGAAAGCCTGCCGCTCTGATGTTTCAGGGAACCGGCTCCGACGTGGGAAAGTCGCTCGTCGTCGCCGGTCTTTGTCGGGCTTTCAAAAAGCGTGGTCTCAAAGTCGCACCCTTCAAGCCGCAAAATATGTCCAACAACGCCGCGGTGACCGAGGACGGCGGCGAAATCGGCCGCGCCCAGGCCCTTCAGGCGCGGGCCTGCGGCCTGCCACTTTCCGTTCATATGAACCCGGTTCTGCTCAAGCCCCAAACCGATGTGGGGGCCCAGGTGGTGGTTCAAGGGAGGGTTCTTGGCAACAAAAGCGCCAAGGACTATTCGATCTTCAAACGCTCCCTGATGGCCAAGGTGCTCGAAAGTTTCGAAATCGTCGGGCAGGACCGCGATCTGGTTTTGATCGAGGGGGCGGGCAGCGCTGCCGAAGTGAACCTGCGGGCCAACGACATCGCCAATATGGGTTTCGCCGAAGCCGCCAACATTCCGGTGGTGCTGATCGGCGACATTGACCGCGGTGGCGTTATCGCCTCACTGGTCGGCACCCATCAACTTCTGCCCGAATCTGAGCGGGTACGGATCGCCGGATACCTGATCAACAAATTTCGCGGCGACCTTTCTCTGTTCGACGATGGGCTCAAATTGATCACCGAAAAAACCGGCATGGCCTCATTCGGCGTTCTGCCGTGGTTTAGCCAAGCCGCCCATCTACCCGAAGAAGACGCGGCCAGCCTGCACGGCTCCTCTCAAGGAATCGGAGAGCCGGACCCGGAAGGCGATGGACGAATCATCGTCGCCGTGCCCCGGCTTTCGCGCATCGCCAATTTCGACGACCTCGACCCATTGATCGCCGAACCCGACGTGGATGTTCGGTTCATTGCTGCGGGAACCGCCATTCCCGGCGATGCCGATGTGATTATCCTCCCCGGCACCAAGGCGACGCTGGCCGAGTTGCGCTATATTCGCAAGCAGGGGTGGGACATCGACATCACCGCCCACTACCGGCGCGGCGGCATGATCGTCGGCATCTGCGGCGGCTATCAGATGTTGGGCCGGGTAGTCCGTGATCCCCAGGGCCTTGAGGGTCCGGCGGGCGAAGACCCCGGCCTCGGTCTCCTCGACGTGGAAACCACCATGGAAACCGAAAAAGTCCTCTGGGAAACCGAGGGTACGGAAGTGGACAGCCAGGCCCCCGTCAAGGGCTACCACATGCATATGGGAGAAACCGAAGGCCCCGACCGCGAAAGACCCTGGCTGGCGCTCAAAGGCTGTGTCGAAGGAGCCGTATCGCGCAACGGGCGGGTCATGGGCAGCTATCTCCATGGGCTTTTCAATGAAGACGGTTTCCGCCATGCCTTCCTCGACCGCCTCAAGGAAGGCCGCGCCCAAGGCGTGAGCTTCGAAGAACAGATCGAAGAAACCCTGGATGCGCTCGCCGCCCATTTGGAAGAACATGCAGACTTGGACCGACTGGCCGCTGCTGCCGGGCTTTAACCCATCCGCACCAGCGCCAGAGCCGCGACCACGAGGCCGTTGATTAGGCAGGCCACTACGAAAATATAAAGGGCGCGTTTGATATCCTTGGGGCGCGCCCGAGCATCGCCGTCGCCGATCCAGGGATCATTGACCTGATTTTCACGGTATTTGCGCGGCCCCGCCAATGCCACCCCCAAAGCCCCCGCCATGGCCCCTTCCGGCCAGCCAGCATTGGGCGAACGGTGTTTGCCCGCATCGCGCAGCATGGTCGCAATGGCTTTCCAGGGATTGGCCGTCGGCGCAACTATGGCGGCCAGAGAGATAAACAAACCGGCCAACCGGGCAGGAATAATGTTCAAAATGTCATCGAGCCGTGCGGCCGTCATGCCAAAGGCTTTATAGGTCTCGTTTTTATAGCCGATCATCGAGTCCATGGTATTGACCGCCTTGTAGACGAGAATGCCGGGAAAACCGAACAGCACGTACCAGAACACCGGGGCGACGACGCCATCGGAGAAATTTTCGGCGAGCGATTCGATCCCGGCGCGGCAAACCCCATGTTCGTCCAATTGGCTGGGATCGCGCCCGACAATATGGGACACCGCCTCGCGCCCGCTCTCCAGGCTTTCCTTGGCCCCCAGGCCAACCTGCCGAACATGATCATAAAGCCCGCGTTGAGCAATCAAGGCGACGAGCAGAATCAACTCCAAAGTCCAGCCGAAAGGATAGTTCTGCCCCACCCAGGCCACGCACCACCCCACAGCGGCGCAGAGCGAGACGACAAAAAAGACAACGATCAAGCCGCGGAAAGCGCGATCCACCTGGCCCCGGTTTTCACGGTTCAGTTTGCGATCCAAGAAACCGACCAGATCGCCGATCCAGACGACCGGGTGCTTGATGCGCGAAAACACCACCGACATATCGCCCACATAGGCGTCGATGATCAATGCCACCACCATGAAGATTAGCGGGTCGAACCCGCCTTCACCGTTTGAAAGACCGAAAAGAAACATGGCGGGAAGAATGGGCGGAGAGAGTCTGCGGAGCAAGCAATTTTGAGGCTGACAACCTGTCGGCGACTCCCTATAGTCCGCCCACCGTTGATTAGGGCGTTCGTCCGGAGGCATGGACCAGGCGGACGACCCCGTATTTAAACGCTCGGAGGCAAGGACCAAGCGAATGACCAATTCTCCCAAAACAGGCGTAATGATTTGCGGCCACGGCAGCCGCGACAAGGACGCTGTTTCCCAGTTCAACCAACTGGCCGTGCGGCTGAAAGAACGCCTGCCCCAGTACGCTGTCGAAAGCGGCTTTCTCGAATTCGCCACGCCAGTTTTGCGCACCGGCCTCGATAAGCTCAAAGATCAGGGCTGTGAACGCATTCTTTGCCTGCCCGGCATGCTTTTCGCTGCCGGTCACGTCAAAAACGACCTGCCGAGCGAAGTCAACGAATTCGCCCATCAAAACCCAGACCTGGACGTCCGTTTCGCCCGCGAATTAGCGATTGACCAGCGTCTGCTCAAGGCTTCGGTCCAGCGCATCGAAGAGGCTCTTGCGGAAGCAGGCGGCGATGTGGCCCGCGAAGAGACACTTTTGATGGTGGTCGGACGCGGCACCAACGACCCGGACGCCAACTCAAACGTTTCCAAGGTCGCCCGGATGCTCTGGGAAGGCATGGGCGTTGGCTGGGCCGAAGTTTGCTATTCCGGCGTTGCTTTCCCTAGGGTCGATAGCGGCTTGGAGCAAGCGGCAAAGCTCGGCTACAAACGAATCATCGTCTTCCCCTACTTTCTGTTCACCGGCATCCTGGTGCGGCGGATTTACGACCAGACCGACGAAGTGGCGGCCAAGCACCCCGATATCGAATTCGTCAAAGCCGGCTATCTCAATGACCATGATTTAGTCGTCGACACCTTCCTCTCGCGGCTCGAAGAAACCCTGGAGGGCGGCAACGAGATGAACTGTCTGCTGTGCAAATACCGCGAACAGATCGTTGGTTTCGAAGACGAAGTCGGCGCCCCCCAGGTCGGTCATCATCATCATGTACGCGGTATCGGGGTCGATGGCGATCACGATCACGGCCACCATCACCACCACCACGGCCATCATCACCATCAAAGCCACGGCTCAGGCGACGGAGAGTAAAGAAAAGTAAAAATCAGGCGGGCCGATTGCCTTCATGGGGCTGCCACGGTAAACCCGACTATAGAGAAATCCGCTCACTGATTAGATAAGCAATGGGGAACGTCTGAGATGAGTATGACTGCTGACAACAAGTTTTGGTCGGTCGACCTGGAATTCATGGTAAACGACGGCAAGCTGCATTGGGCCACCCAGGTCCCTGCCGACGATGAAGACGGCGCAATCAAGCAGGCCGTTCAGAGCTTCTGGGCTCAGTTCGATTTCAAAGGCCCCGACCCGGAATACAAGGTTCTTAAATGTGCCGTCATGGAAACGGACGGTCATCTGGCCGATCCCATGTCTCACGACTACCACGAAGAGCCGGAGTTCGAATAAGCAAAGGGAATGAATGTTCGAGTACGTCCGTGATCCGCAGGAAATATACCGTCGGTCTTTTGCCGCCATCGAAGAGTTGGCGGGTCTCGCGGACGTGCCCGAAAGCCTACGCCCCGTCGCCCGGCGGCTGATCCACACGACGGGCCTCCCCGAGCTTCTTCAGTGGTTCGCCTATTCCGAAGACGCCGCAACAGCGGGCCGTGCCGCTCTTAAAGGCGGCGCGCCAGTACTTGCCGATGTGGAAATGGCCGCCGCCGGGATCACCCGGCGCTTTCTGCCCAAAAACAATCAAGTCTATTGCGCCCTCAACGAACCGGACGTCCCCGCACTTGCCAAGCAATACGGCACGACCCGCACAGCCGCGGCACTCGATCATTGGGCCGAACGGCTTGATGGCGCAGTGGTCGCTATCGGCAACGCGCCGACAGCCCTTTTTCGGCTTCTTGAAATGCTCGAAGCCGGAGCACCGAAGCCCGCCCTTATCATCGGCATGCCGGTCGGCTTCATCGGGGCGGTGGAATCCAAACAGGCATTGATCGACCATGCCCAAGGCATCCCCTTCATGACCCTGACAGGCCGGGTCGGCGGAAGTTCCTGCGCCGCAGCGGCAGTCAATGCGTTGGTCGCCGACAACGGAGGCAACCCGTGAGCCCCTGGATTACCGTTATCGGCATTGGAGAAGGTGGCGCGCAGGATCTCACGCCGGCAGCCAAGGCCATGGTCGAAAACGCCGAGGTGCTGGTTGGCGGGGAACGCCATCACGACTTGGTTCCCCGCGAAGGTGTTAAACAAATCACCTGGGCCAAAGGAATGCGCGAAACCTTTGCCGATATTGATGAACACAGGGGACAACGGGTAACCGTCTTAGCCAGCGGCGACCCCTTCTGTTTTGGCGTGGCAACCACCTTGTTGAAATTTTTCGACCCCGCCGACCTCACCGCCTATCCGGCTCCCAGTGCTTTCAGCCTCGCCTGCGCAAGGCTCAAATGGTCACTGCCCGATACAGCCTGCCTGACCGTCCATGGTCGGCCTGTGGAGGCATTAAAACTCCACATGGCGCCGGGACGACGGTTTATTGCCCTGAGCCGTGATGGCAGAAGCCCCAGGGAAATCGCCGCCCTGCTGACCAAGAACGGTTTCGGCCCAAGCCGCATGACGGTGCTTGAACACATGGGCGGAAAGAAAGAAAACCGCCTCGAAAATACCGCCGATTCCTGGGGGCGCAAAGAAGCTGAAAATTTAAACGTGGTTGCCGTCGAGGTTGTTGCCAGCTCTGCGTCCAAGCCATTGAGCCTAACGCCCGGCCTCCCCGACGACTGTTTCGAGAACGACGGCCAACTCACCAAGCGCGAAGTCCGCGCCGTCACCCTCTCGGCCCTACAGCCCCTGCCCGGCCAAACCCTGTGGGATGTGGGAGCCGGCTGCGGCTCCATCGCCATTGAATGGTTGCGAGCCCTTGAAGGACGGGGCCGCGCGGTCACCATCGAACAAAACGCCAAACGCCGCGCTTTTATCGGCCGAAACGCCATGAACCTGGGGACTCCGTCGCTTGAAATCGTCGATGGTGAAGCGCCTGAAGTTTTTGACCAATTCGACCGGCAGCCAGACGCCATTTTCTTAGGTGGCGGGGTTTCGACTCCTGGTCTGTTAGATACCTGCTGGGAGAACCTTTCCTCTGGAGGGCGAATGGTCGCCAATGGCGTCACCCTGGAAGCCGAAGGCGCTTTAATGGCGTTTGCCCAACAGACCGGCGGCTCGCTCATCCGGCTGACCGCAGAACGGCTCGAAACGGTAGGACGGCTCCACGGGTTCAAGCCGATGATGACCGTGACTCAACTAACGGCGATAAAAAAATGAGCGGCACCCTTTACGGATTGGGCATCGGTCCGGGCGACCCGGAACTGATTACCTTAAAAGCGTTCAACGTTCTACAGCGGGTTCCCGTTATCGCCTATCCCGCTCCCGACACCGGCGAAAGCCTGGCCCGCTCAATTGTTGAAAGCCATCTACCCGGAGGGCAGACCGAAATCTGCATCCGCACCACCATGGTCGCGGAAAGCGCCCCGGCCAACGAAACCTACGACCGCTATGCCGAAGAAATCGCCAACCATTTGGATGCAGGCCGCGATGTGGCGGTGCTCTGTGAGGGCGACCCTTTTTTCTTCGGTTCCTTCATGTACCTTTTCGGCCGTCTAGCCGGACGGTTCCCGGTCCAGGTGGTGCCTGGCGTCACCTCGCTGACCGCCTGTGCAGCCGAAGCCGCATTGCCGCTAACCTCGCGCAACGACATTCTAACCGTCTTGCCCGGCCCCTTGCCGGAAGACGAGTTGGAAAGAAGGCTTCGGGATACCGATGCGGCAGCGATTATGAAAGTCGGCCGCCATCGGGACAAAATCATTCGCGTCCTACAAAAACTCGGCCTGACCGAGCAGGCCCGATACGTCGAGCGGGCCAGCACGAAGCACGCAAGAGTTCATATGCTATCGGAAATTGAAGCAGGCAAAGCGCCTTATTTTTCGATGATACTAGTTCATAAACGGGGAGAAGCCTGGAAATGAAGACCGTCGTTGTCGCCCTGACCGCAGGAGGCCTGGAGACGGCCCGCAAAATTGCTACGGCGATCCCCGGCTGCGAAGTTCACGGTCTTAAAGACCGCGCCAATGGGGCCGACCTTGCCTTTTCGGAAACCTTGTCGCACCTGAAGGGCTTGTTTATCGACGGTCGAACCATCATCGGGGTCTGCGCGGCGGGCATCCTGATCCGCGCGGTCGCGCCGTTGCTGGCCGACAAACGCTCCGACCCACCGCTGGTTTCGGTCGCTGAAGACGGCTCGGTAGCGGTGCCTTTGCTCGGTGGCCATCGCGGCGCCAACAAGCTGGCCCGCCAGATCGCCGAAGCCTTAAAGGGGACCGCCGCGGTCACCACAGCAGGCGACGTAAAGCTAGGGGTCGCCCTCGACGAACCACCTCGGGGCTGGACCGTCGCCAACCCGGAAAACGCCAAGGAAATCGCTGCAGATCTACTGGCCGGAAATCCGGTAGCATTAAACGGCGAAGCCGAGTGGTTGCAGGCTTCTGATCTCACCTTCAAAGACGGCTCCCAAAAGGCCATTACCGTTTCCGTTAAGGCTGTCGATGCGCCAAATGAAGACCTGATCTTATATCCGCCCCGGCTGACGCTCGGCGTTGGTTGCGAGCGTGGGTGCAGCGCCGACGAACTCCGCGATCTGGCATTTAAAACGCTTGCCTGCGCGGGGCTGGCGAAAGAAGCGGTCGCCTGCGTGGCTTCCATCGACGTGAAGGCCGACGAAGCCGCCGTTCATGCCCTGGCCGCTGAATTGTCCGTTCCGGCACGTTTCTTCACAGCCGAAGAACTGGAAGAAAGAGCGACCGATCTCGCCACCCCGTCCGATGTGGTCTTCGCCGAAGTGGATTGTCATGGCGTCTCGGAAGGGGCGGCGCTCGCTGCCGCGGGATCCGAAAGCTTCTTAGTGGCACCGAAAGCAAAATCCAAGCGCGCCACCTGCGCAGTGGGTCTCTCCGGAATCGACATCACCCCACAAGCTATCGGCAAGCCTCAAGGACGTCTGTCCATTGTCGGCATCGGCCCCGGCACCCCCGACTGGCGCGCCCCAGCCGCCACCGAAGCCATCGCCCGAGCTACCGACGTGGTGGGGTACCAACTCTATCTCGATTTGGTCGCCCCGCTGGTCAAGGGCAAGAATCAACACGAAAGTGCACTGGCCAAAGAAGAACACCGGGTACGCGTCGCCCTCAATTTAGCCGCCGAGGGCAAGGAAGTCGCCCTCATCTGTTCAGGCGATGCAGGAATTTACGCCCTGGCCGCGCTGGCCTTCGAGCTTTTGGATCGGGAAGATGACCCGGCTTGGAACCGGCTGGCTATCAATGTGGTGCCGGGCGTTTCGGCTATTCAGGCCGCCGCCGCCCGGATCGGTGCACCCATTGGCCACGACTTCTGCACGGTCTCGCTTTCCGATCTGCTGACCCCCTGGGAAGACATCGTCAAGCGGCTCCACGCGGTCGCCGAAGGCAACTTTATCGTCGCCTTTTACAATCCGGTTTCCAAACGCCGCCGCACCCAGTTGCCTGAGGCAAAACGCATCCTTTTGACCAAACGATCACCCGAAACCCCGGTGGTTCTGGCGCGCAACCTGGGGCGTACAAACGAGAATATCCGCACAACCACACTGGGCCAATTGTCGGTGGACGATGTAGACATGCTGACCCTGGTGTTGGTCGGCAATGACCAAACCCGGCAAATCGACCGGGGCGTCAACACCTGGGTCTATACACCGCGCGGCTACGCAAAAAAGATGGAGGATGCCCGATGACCGTTCATTTTATTGGCGCTGGCCCCGGGGCCCCGGACCTCATCACGGTTCGGGGCCTCGGCCTCATTCAGAAATCCCCTGTCGTCCTCTATGCGGGGTCTCTCGTGCCCGAAGAGGTGGTTGAAGCCGCATCAAAGGGTGCGCATGTGCTCGACACCGCGCCAATGAACCTCGATGAAATCATCGCCGAAATCGAAACCGCCCATAAAGCGGGTAAAGACGTAGCCCGCGTCCATTCCGGCGACCCGGCGCTCTATGGCGCCATCGCCGAACAGATGCGACGGTTGGACGATCTCGGCATCCCCTATACCGTCACTCCCGGCGTCTCGGCCTATTCCGCGGCCGCCGCCGCACTCGGCGCAGAGTTAACCCTGCCAGACGTCGCCCAGACGGTCATTCTGACCCGCACCTCCGTCCGTTCTTCAGGAATGCCTGAAGGCGAAAGCCTTGCCGAATTGGGTCGTTCAAGGGCGACGCTCGCCATCCATCTTTCGGTTAACAACCTCAAGAACGTGGTCGAAGACCTGGCTCCGCACTACGGAAACGACTGCCCGGTGGTTGTCGCCTATCGCGTCAGCTGGCCCGACCAGCAGTTTATTTCAGGGACACTTGCCGATATCCGGGAAAAGGTGAAAGACAGCGGCATCACGCGCACCGCGCTTATTCTGGTGGGTAAGGTATTCGGCAACGAAGACTTCACCGACAGTCACCTCTACGACGCCGAATTTCACCACGTCCTTAGGCCGAAAGCCGACTGAGCCAATCCAACGCCCCTTCAACAGACGAAACTGCATCGCCGGGCGGCGGCACGGGACGCCTGATCATCAGCACCGGGATTTTCTCAAGCCGGGCAGCCTCAATTTTTGCATAGGTCGCCTCTCCGCCGCTTTCCTTGGTAATCAATAAATCTATGCTATGGCGGCGAAAAAGAGCCTGCTCGCCTTCAAGGAAAATAGGGGGCTTGCCGACCACCGTTTGGTAGACCTCCAAAGGAAGAGGGGCCTCCGGCTTCTCCAGCACACGGACCAGAAATTCGACGTCATTCAGGCCTGAAAAAGCGTTCAAATGTTGTCGTCCAATGGTCAGCAAAGGACGACGTCCCAAGGCCGCCACCCGCTCGGCGGCATCTTCCAAACTATCTGCAAAAACCCACTCGTCGCCCGGCTGTTTTTCCCAGGTGGAGCGCAAAAAGTAAAGTCTCGGAACGCCAGTCTCGGTGCAAGCCTTGGCGGCATTCTCAGAAATTCGGGCGGCAAACGGATGGGTGGCGTCAACCACAACATCAATACGGTTTTCTTGCAAGTAAGCCTTTAACCCATCGGCTCCGTCAAAACCTCCGATACGAACCTCACCCGGCAGATTTGCCGGTGCTTTGGTACGCCCGGCCCAAGAGGTGATGGGAGTAAAATTTTTAGGCAGGCAACGAACCAGTTCGGCCGCCTCACCGGTACCGCCGAGAATCAGCATTTTAGGCACGTCCAGCAACCTCACCCTGTCGATCAACCGCGACGACCTCTATTTCCGTTTGGCCATCAAGCATGGACAGGGCTGATTCCTTGGCTTTTTGCGCGATGAAATCACCAAGCGATACCCCGGCTTCCTGCGCCATGGTCAGCACCTGGGCAGCGGTATTGGCTTCGCGCGCTTTTTCCGCCAAAGCCGGAGCGTTCAACTCATCGAGACAAATCCCAAGAAACAGAAAATCGACTGACGAGCGCTTCGAGTGAAGATCGGCCGCACCTTGCGCCAGCTTAACCAGTTTGGCGAAACCGCCCCCGAGAGTCAGCTTGGGTGCGGGGTTTTTCCTAAGATATTTCAAAAGACCACCGACAAAATCGCCCATGTCGATATAGGCGCAATCGGGCAGATTCAATTCACTACGCAACAAGGCTTCCGAGGTCGATCCGGTACAGGCGGCGATATGCTTCAACCCTTGCGCGCGCGCCACATCGACCCCGCTTTGAATAGCGTGTATCCAGGCCGAGCATGAGTAGGGCACGACGACCCCCGTAGTGCCAAGAACCGACAAGCCGCCGACAATTCCCAATCTTGGATTCATCGTTTTGGCCGCCAGTTTTTCACCATTTGGGATGGCAATGGTGATCTCCACATCGCCCTCGACCACGGCTTCCATCATCTTACGCGGAGAGGGGTTGATCGCCGGTTCGCCAACGCCGATAGGAAGCCCCGGCAAAGTCGCAGTGCCAACTCCTTCTCCCGCCTTAAAAATCACCCCCGAACCAAGCGTTCCCCACCTGACAGACGCAACAATTTCGGCTCCATGGGTCACATCCGGGTCGTCACCCGCATCCTTGATCACAGAAGCCGTTGCAATCCCTTCTTCAAGCGTTTTTCGGTGCAACGGAAAAGACGGCATTTCACCTTTCGGCAGACTGATGGCGACCGGATCGGGAAAGTCGCCTGACTGTAAAGCCTCGAAGGCGGCCTTAGTCGCCGCCGTGGCGCAGGCCCCGGTGGTCCATCCTTTCCGCAAATGCGTTTTATCGGAACCTTCGGTCATGGCGGTTACTGTAGGGGCTTGGCTTGATTTTTTCAAAGCCATTGGTGGATTGCGAACCGTGCCGTTCCGGGCTATACCCCTGGCCCATGATAAGTGATCTTAAAATGGATTTCCCAGCTTTTGAGCCAGGCTGGGTTTGGCTGGTCGGCGCGGGCCCTGGTGATCCGGGGCTTTTGACCCTGCACGCCTATCATGCGTTACAAAATGCCGACGTGATTGTTCACGACGCCTTAGTCGACCCGCGTATCCTGGCGCTTGCCGGAGAGACAGCAACCCTGGAATCCATGGGTAAACGGGGCGGCAAAGCCTCACCCAAACAAACCGAGATCACCGCCCGATTGATCGAGCTTGCCAAGCAAGAGAAGCGGGTACTGCGTTTGAAAGGCGGCGACCCGTTTGTCTTCGGGCGTGGTCCGGAAGAAGCCGAGGCGCTAGTCGCTGAACAAGTCAATTTTCGTGTCGTCCCGGGGGTCACAGCGGGCATCGCAGGCTTGGCCTATGCAGGCATCCCGGCAACCGCCAAGGCGACTAATTCCGCCGTCGCCTTCGTCACCGGACACAGCGAAACCGGCGAGGTTCCCGATAGCCTAGACTGGGAAGCCCTGGCGCGCTCGGCCGCCGTAGTTGTGGTCTACATGCCCATGGGTCACCTCGAAGGCATTCGTGAAAAGTTCTTGGCAGCCGGTCGCAGTCCTAACGAAGCAGCCGCTATCGTCTCCAAGGCCTGCACACCCGATCAAGCTGTGCTTGAAACCACCATCGGCACCTGTGTAGAAGATGCCCAAAAGGCAGAAATGAAATCACCCGCCCTATTGGTCGTCGGCGAAGTGGTCCGCCTCCGCCAGACCTTGTCCTGGTGGACGCCGTCCTGAGATGGACCTCCAGTCCCTTCTCTTCGACATACTGGTCACTGGCGCCGATATGTGCCGCGTGGCGATTAATCAAGACGGGTCGTTAATCGCCAGCCTGTTTTTGGCCGGACTGGTCGGTAGCCTGACCCATTGTATCGGCATGTGCGGCCCCTTCGTTCTCGCTCAGACCGGAGCCCGCCTGGAAGCGGTCCCCCTCAAAAAAATGAACGAATTCTCCCGCCTCACCGGGGCGGCTTTACTGCCCTATCATCTAGGCCGGACAACCACCTATATGGCACTTGGCGCGGTGGGTGCGACGCTGGCGGGCGGGGCGGCCAAGGTTTCCGGTTTTCAAGAGTTTTCGGCCATTCTCCTGGCGTTTGCCGCCTTGTTTTTCCTGATTTATGGGCTTAAACGCCTCGCCCACCTTTTTCCCGCCACATTCGGCTGGTTAAGCTTCGGCAGGAAAAGTGAAAGTGACGAGTCCGTCTGGTCGAGGTTCGTCGCTTCTCTCGCCGGTCCGTTATTCGCCCGACCAACGGGGATCCGCGGCTACGGCCTGGGGCTTTTGCTTGGGTTTATTCCCTGCGGTTTGCTATATGGAGCGCTGGCGGCCTCAGCTGCCGCCGGATCAGCCTTGGGCGGCGCTTTCGTTATGGCGGGTTTTGCGGTCGGCACAATGCCCGCCCTTCTCGCGATGGGATGGCTCGGCAATCTGGCGATCCGCAAGTGGCGCGACACCGCCGGTTGGGCGGCTTCTCTATTGATGATCGTCAATGCAGGCATTTTAGGCTTTATGGCATGGCGTCTGGCAGGGTAAGAATAGTCCGCCCAATGCTTTGGAAATAAAACGAGTGGGACGCGATGAGTTTTTTTAAAAGCCGGTTTTTCGTATACCTGTTGGCCGCCTGTGTTTTAGGGCTGTTCGTCTGGTATGGGGAGTCGCTCGAAGACAGCCAAGTCGTCGATCTGACCAGCCCGAATAAAGCAAACGAGTCCGTCGCCGCCAAAGTGACCGGGGCGCCCAAGATCGGAGGCCCGTTCTCGCTGGTCAATCAAAAGGGCATGCCTGTCACCGACCAGATCTTCCGGGGCCGCTACATGCTGGTCTACTTCGGTTACACCTACTGCCCGGATGTTTGCCCGACCTCTCTTTCGATCATAGCCGATGCGCTCGATATGCTGGAACCGAAGGAGCTTGAAAAGATCGTACCGATCTTCATTACCGTCGACCCCGAGCGGGATACGCCGGAAGTGATGAAAGAATACGTCCCCAATTTCCATTCCAAATTGGTCGGACTGACCGGCACCAAGGATCAGGTCTACGCAGCGGCCAAAGCCTATCGGGCCTACTTCAAAAAAGTGGTCGAAGAAGGGGCCGATGACGATGCCTATCTGATGGATCACACCTCAATCACCTATCTGATGGGCCCCGATGGGCAGTTCATCAAACACTTCCCCCACGGCTACAATCCACAAAAAATGGCTGATCGACTAAAAGCCATCCTGTCCGGGAAAGAGGGCTAAAACATGCGCGCATTCGCCATTCTTTTCGCTTTTATCTTTCTCAGTCTCACGCCTTTCGATGGACATGCCAAAATGCCCGGCGGCTCCTTCATCCTGACTGATCACCACGGTAAAGTCGTCACCAACGTCGACTTTATGGGACGGTACCAAATTTATTATTTTGGTTATACCTTCTGCCCAGACATTTGCCCGACCGGCCTTCAGACCATCAGCGACACCCTCGATTTACTGGGGGACGACGCACAAGATATCGTGCCTCTGTTCGTCACCGTTGACCCGGCCCGCGATACGGTGCCGGTGATGGCCGATTATGTTGCAAACTTTCACCCCTCACTGATTGGTTTGGTCGGAACACCCGCCATGGTCGAAGGCGTCGCCAAGAAATATAAAATCCGCTACGAAAAGGTGGTTGAGCCGGATATGGATGAAGACCAGTACATCATGGATCACACAGCCAGCATGCTGTTCATGGGACCTGACGGGAAATTCCTCGCTAAATTTGCCCATGGCATTGCGCCAGAAGCCATGGCCAAGCGTATTCGCGAAATCAAGGCCAGCAAGCGGCCGTGAACGGCCCTAAAAGCGTTTCCGGCCTGATCGTCGCCGCCCCTTCCTCAGGCAGCGGCAAGACTTTGGTGACTCTCGGACTGTTGCGCCATTTGGCCCGCTCGGGCGTTAGCATCGCCTCGGCCAAAACCGGTCCCGATTACATTGATCCGGCGTTCCACGCAGCAGCCACCGGGCGTGCCTGTTTTAACCTGGACCCCTGGGCCATGCGCCCTGAAACCCTCGCCCGAAGCCTTTTCTGGACCGGTGGCGGGGCCGATTTGGTGGTTTGCGAAGGCGTCATGGGATTGTTCGACGGAGCTTTCGTCTCCGACGGCGACACAGCGGATGGCTCAACGGCTCATTTGGCCCAATTGACCGGCTGGCCGGTGGTCCTGGTGGTCGATGCGGGGGCACAGGCCGGATCGGCTGCCGCCGTGGTGCGTGGGTTCGCCTCACACCGAGCAGGCGTCGAGGTAGCCGGTGTAATTTTCAACAAGGTGGGTAGCCAAGCACACGCGCGTATTTTGCGTGACGCCATGGCCGCCTCCCTGCCGGAACTTTCCGTGATCGGCTGCCTGCCCCGGCGCAAAGGCCTGACCCTCCCCGAGCGTCATTTAGGGCTGGTACAGGCCAGTGAGCACGACGATCTGGAAGCCTTTCTCGACGACGCTGCCGACCAGATGGCTGCCCACCTAGATATGGAACGCCTCCGATCCCTCTCACGCCCCGCCAAGCTCACGGCAAATGAAGAAGGCGATCTCCTCCCCCCTCTGGGCCAAAGGATCGCCATCGCTGAAGACCAGGCCTTCAGGTTTTCCTATCCACAGATTATGCAAAGCTGGCGGGACGCCGGGGCCGAGCTTTTGCCTTTCTCTCCTTTAGCCGACGAAGCTCCCGGCACGGACTGTGATGCCGTTTATCTGCCCGGCGGATACCCGGAACTCCACGCCGGATGCTTGGCCAACAATAATCGTTTTCTCTCCGGCTTACATAAAACAGCCCAAGCCAACAAACCGATTTTCGGTGAATGTGGCGGCTACATGGTGCTGGGCGAAACCCTGGTTGATGCGGATGGTGCGGCTCACAAGATGGCTGGTCTCCTCAAGCTTGAAACCAGTTTCGCCAAACGCAAACTTCACCTGGGCTATCGTCAGGCGATTTTGCAAAGCGATGGAATTCTGGGTCCCACTGGAACATCTTTCAAGGGTCATGAGTTCCATTACGCCAGCATTCTAAAAGAAGAGGGAGCTCCGCTTTTTGACACCGCAAATGCGGCAAAATCGCCGTTAGGCTCAGCAGGCCTGTCCGACGGCTTGATTTCAGGGTCTTTCATCCACCTGATCGACAAAAGCTGACCCCTCCCAAATCAGTTGCCACAATAGTTTTTGTTGCACTGCACAAAAAAAATGGTACTTTTGACTTGTTCCAGTGTCTCTGGGCTGAAAAAATCGTAACGGCGACCCGCTTTTATTAAAAAAGCGGACTTGAGGAAAAGATGCTCTACCATCTGCACGAATTTAAGAACGCGATGTCCCATCCCATTCGCATGATGAGCGAAGCGGCCATGGAGATTTTTCGCCATCCGTTCTTGCCGGTTTCCTACACCCACTACGGCCGCTCTGTGGCAGCCAGCGCCGAATTGGTGAACCGGGCGCTCAAGCATTACGCCAAGCCCGAATTCGGTCTCGACACGACCTTTGTCGATGGCCAGGAAGTGGCCGTTGAAGAACAAATCGTGCTGGCCCACCGTTTCTGCAATCTGCTTCATTTCAAGCGCGATACGGAGCGTGAAGACCCCAAGGTGCTGATCGTTGCGCCGCTCTCAGGCCACTACGCCACGCTGCTGCGCGGCACGGTCGAAGAACTGCTGCCGGAGCACGATGTATACATTACCGACTGGATCAATGCGCGTAACGTCCCCGCCGCCGCTGGCCCCTTCGGCCTGGACGGCTATATTGACTACGTGATCAATTTCATGGAAATGCTCGGCCCCGACATCCACGTTCTGGCCGTTTGCCAACCCGGCGTCCCGGTGATGGCCGCTGTCGCCTTGATGGCTGAAGATCAACGTCGGCGTCAACCCCGCACCATGACGTTAATGGGCGGACCGATGGATACCCGGGTGAGCCCCACCGAGGTCAATGAATACGCTCACAAAAACAACATCGAATGGTTCGAGAAGAACGTCACCGCCACCGTGCCCTACTACTACCCCGGCTTTATGCGCCGGGTCTATCCGGGCTTTATGCAGTTGGGCGGCTTCATCAGCATGAACCTGGACCGCCATGTCGACGCCCACAAAAAGATGTTCCAGCATCTGATCGAGGGCGATGGCGACAGCGCGGCGGCCCATCGGGAGTTTTACGACGAGTATCTCGCCGTAATGGATCTGCCCGCAGAATTCTATCTCGAAACCGTCAAGACCGTGTTCATGGATCATGCGCTACCCAAGGGCGAAATGATCAGCCATGGACGCAAGGTCAATACCCACGCCATCGAAAAAACCGCCCTGATGACGGTTGAGGGTGAGCGCGACGACATCACCGGCCAGGGACAGACCCACGCCGCCCACGACTTCTGCCCCAACATCCCGGATTCCAAGCGGATCAAATACACACAAAAAGGTGTCGGCCATTACGGTATTTTCAACGGCCGCCGCTGGCGCGACGAAATCGTCCCGCTCCTCGCCAAATTCATCCGGGACAACGCCTAATATCCACCGGATAACTTTCTTCAAGGATGGCCCGGGCTTGACCCGGGCTTTTCCGTCTTTAAAGTCAAGCCATGGCAAATTCCTCTGAACCCTTCTGGAAAATCAAAAGCCTTCGTGAAATGTCGCGCGAAGAATGGGAATCCCTCTGCGACGGCTGCGCCAAATGCTGTCTCGCCAAACTGATTGACGACGATACGGGAGAAATCACCTATACTTCGGTGGCTTGCCGGTTGCTTGACCTCCAAACCTGCACCTGCACCAATTATCCCGAACGCCGCGACCTAGTGCCCGATTGCGTGGCGCTTGAAGCCAAGAACATCGGTCAACTGGCTTGGCTGCCCAAAACCTGCGCCTATCTGCTCATCCACGAAGGCGAAGATTTACCCGACTGGCACCATCTGGTATCGGGCGACCGCCAAACCATTCACCGATGCCACCAATCGGTTAAAAACCGAGTGATCTCGGAGCGCGATGCGGGCGATTGGGACGACTACGTCATCGATTGGATTCGCTAAATCCATGACGGGCGAATTGGTCATCAGCGGTCGTTCCGTTCCGCTCACCTTCCGCCGCAACGCCAAAGCCAAACGACTGATACTGCGCCTCGACCCAAAGACCGGCGGCGTGGTCGTTACCCTGCCCAAAGGAGCCTTCGAATCCGAAGGCTTACGGTTCGCCAAAAGCAAGACCAACTGGATCGCAGGACGGCTTGAGCGACTCCCTGCAAGCATCCCTTTCACCGATGGGGCGACGATACCGCTTTTAGGCGTCCATCACATCATCCGCCATTGCCCGGACAAACGCGGAACGGCCTGGGTCGAGAATGGCGAAATATACGTGGCCGGCCGACCCGAGTTCCTTGCCCGCCGGGTCGCCGATTATCTTAAAAAAAGGGCGCGGGAAGAAATCGTTCCCCGTGTTCAAGCCCATGCCGAAAAAGTGAATAGAAAGCCTGGACGGATTACCCTGCGCGACACCCGCTCCCGCTGGGGCTCCTGCGCGGCCAACGGCAACCTTTCGTTTTCCTGGCGCTTGGTGCTGGCCCCACCCGAAGTGCTCGACTACGTGGCTGCCCACGAAGTGGCTCATCTGGTCCACCACAACCACAGCCCCGCCTATTGGAACGTCGTGCGGTCCCTGATTTCCGACGCCGACCGTCATCGCCGCTGGCTCAAGGATAACGGTCCCCGACTGCACGGTTACGGTTAGCTCCTAACCCACCACCCCGACGAAAAACCGCCAAATGAAACCCTATGAACGGTTGCGCCTTGCCTCCTGGGGGATTATGAAATCGGTTCAACCGTTTCAATGCCCGCAACCGCGAATGGGATCAGACCCAGATGATCAAGATCGTACGCGCCAAGCTCCACGGCCTCCGGGTGACCGGAGCCGACCTCAACTACCACGGTTCCATTACGCTCGACCCCGAGCAGTGCGAAATGGCGGGCATCTATCCGCTGGAATTCGTCGAGATCTGGAACAAATCGAGCGGGGCGCGCATCACTACCTACGTAATCCACGGCGTACCGGGCTCTCAATGTTGCGTGTTGAACGGCGCGGCGGCGCGGACCTGCCAGAAGGGCGACGAGTTGATCGTCGCGGCCTCGGACTACATTGACCCGTCCAAGCTTTACGACATCAAGCCGCGCATTCTTACCTATCTGCCCAACAACGAAGTCGATCAGGTGCTGGAATACGACGTCTTCGCCAGCAAGGAACGGGCCTACGATTTCCGCATCGTTGACGCCGACAAGCATACCTTGGAAGACTGCCACACCTATCCCAACGTGGACGTCACGGCAATCCGCGAAAATCTCGCATCGAAGGGCTGGAGCGAAGAAGAAATCGACGCCTTCGTCGATACCCACTTCACGCTTTAAAAAGCGTTCCGCAATTCCTCAAGCATTGCGTGGGCGCTGTTGGAGCGCGGCGTCCATAGTTGACGGTCGAGCGCTTCTTGGAAACGGTCGGCCATTTCGCACAGGGCCGCCGGATTATTTTGTTCGAGGAATTGGCGTACTTCGTCGTCTTCAAGGTAAGCCTTGAACAACAAATCGAAGTGATGGTCGCGCACGCATTGAGCCGTGGCGGCAAAAGCAAAGAGATAGTCGACCGTCGCCGCCATTTCGAAAGCGCCCTTGTAACCGTGCCTCATAACTCCCTGAATCCACTTAGGGTTGGCCGCACGCCCCCTAACGATACGGGCAATTTCTTCATCCAGTTTCTGAACTTTCGGGGTCTCAGGCCTTGAGTGATCGTTGTGAAAGACCTCCGGCTGCTCCCCTTTGAGGGTCCGCACCGCCGCCGCCATCCCGCCTTCAAACTGGTAGTAGTCGTCGGAATCCAAAAGATCGTGTTCACGGTTGTCCTGGTTTTGAACCACCGCATCGACACCCGCCAGCCGTTGCTCAAAGCGACTGTGCGCCGGCTTTCCTTCCTCTCCCGCCCCATAGGCGTACCCGCCCCAGGCCACATAGGCTTTAGCAAGATCGGCATCGGTTTCCCAGCCCTTCTCATCAATCAACGCCTGAAGCCCCGCGCCATAGGCACCCGGTTTGGAGCCGAAAACCCGATAGCCCGACTGCTTGACCGCTTCTTCAGGCAAGAGTCCTTTTTCTTCAAGACTCTGCCGCTCTTTTCGCACCCTTTCGGCGAGGAAATTGATGGAATCGGGCTCGTCCAACTCCGAAACCGCACGAGCGGCGGAGTCGAACAAGTCGATCAGGCCGGGGAAAGCATCGCGGAAGAAGCCAGAAATTCGCAAGGTCACATCGACTCTTGGGCGATCCAGAACCTCGGCGGGCAAAATCTCAAATCCGGTTACCCGGCGCGATACCGTATCCCAAGTAGGCCGCACGCCCATCAAAGCCAGGCCTTGAGCGATATCGTCACCGCCGGTCCGCATGTTCGATGTCCCCCAGGCGGTGAGCGCCATGGAACGTGGCCAGTCGCCGTGCTCCTGCACATAGCGCTCAATCATCAAAGAGGCCGATTTCCAGCCCAGCGTCCAGGCTGCGGGGGTCGGGACCGTGCGGGTATCAACCGAATAGAAGTTGCGCCCCGTCGGCAAAACGTCGGGACGCCCCCGTGTCGGTGCACCTGAGGAACCGGGTTCGACGAACCGTCCATCGAGCCCGGTCAGCAGACCAGCGATTTCACTCTCACCGCAAACCATAACCGAAGGCCGGATATTGTCTTCAAGCTGGGCAAGGACTTGCTTTGTCCGATGCCAATTCTCGGCTGGTTTTTGCGCTCCCGAGACCAGGGCTGTCGACAGCGCTTCCAGCCGCTCCACCGTATCGCCCTGGGTGCGCCAGCGGTCACTACCATGTTCCTGCAAGCACTGGGGCGCCAGACCACTCCAGGGGGCTGCCATTTCGCAGTCAAGTGGATCGAACCCCAAACCCAGATCGTCGGCCAAAGCCCGCAGCAGAGAAGCGTCGCTCCCCTCACCCTTACCTCTGGGAACGCGCATCAAAGCGACCAGCAGGTCGGTCAGTTGCCGCCCTTCGGGGGCGCGTCCAAAAATATGCAGGCCATCACGAATTTGCAGCTCTTTTAGTTCGCAGAGATGATTGTCGAGCTTTTGCAACGCCTCGTCTTCCGGGTCCTTTACGCCGATGCCGCAGTCTTCGGCAAGACCGCTGGCATAGGAAAGAGCGAGAATCTCTTTCTTCAGAACCTTCAAGCGACGCGGATCGACACTGGCGGCCTCGAAGTATTCATCGACCAACAACTCCAGATCGCGCAGGGGGCCATAGCTCTCCGCCCGGGTTAGCGGCGGCGTCAGGTGATCGACAATCACTGCCTGAGCCCGGCGCTTGGCCTGGGTGCCCTCCCCCGGATCGTTGACGATAAAAGGATAGAGATGAGGCAAAGGCCCAAGCACGGCTTCGGGGAAGCATTCGTTGGACAAGGCGAGCGACTTGCCTGGCAGCCACTCGAGGTTGCCGTGCTTACCCATATGGATCACGGCATGGGCGTCGAAATCGCGGCGCAGCCAGGCATAAAAAGCCAGATATCCGTGAGGCGGCACCAAGTCGGGGTCGTGGTAAGTGGCTTCCGGGTCAATATTGTAGCCCCGCGCCGGTTGCAGGCCGATCACCAGATTGCCGCAGCGATATGCCGAGAGAACAAAGCGGCCGCAATCCACCTCGCCGGGCACAAAGAAGGGATCACTCTCCGCCGCGCCCCACCGCTCGGTGACGGCGCTTTGAACCCCTTCGGGCAGTCCAGAAAAAAACATCTGATAGTCGGCCATGGAAAGTGTCTGATCGATCTTACGGGCATGGCGGGCGGTCAAATCGTTGGTCGGCCCTTGCCGCAGCCGTTCGACCAATTCGTTTCCGGTTTCAGGCGCGCCGTCCACATTGTAGCCGTGCGCCCGCAACGCCTTGATCGCCTCGACCGATCCGGCAGGCGTATCGAGGCCGACGCCATTGCCCAACCGCCCATCCCGGTTGGGATAGTTGGCAAGAATTACCGCCACCCGGCGATCCTTGGCTGGAGTTTGCCTCAGCCGCGCCCAGGCGGCTGCCAGCTTGGCGGTAAACACGATGCGGTCGGCAACCGGCTGATAGGCCGTGATATCGATCTCCGTCAGGTCATCCCGCTCTTCCAGGCCCTTAAACGACACCGCACGGCTCAAGATCCGTCCGTCCACTTCGGGCAAGGCGACGTTCATAGCAATGTCCCGAGCGCTTAAACCCGTCGACATTTCCCGCCAGCCTTCCTCGTTGCCGCCCGAGAGCACCACCTGCAAGACCGGACAATCGGCCTGATCGAACGGCGTTTTGCTACACGCTTTACCGGGCGCAGAGACGGCAAAGGCTGTGGTGTTCAGGATCACATCGGGCGCGGTTTGACCAAATAGAGTCTCAACAATCTCTGCCGAAATCCCATCCTTAAGACTGGCGACAAACACCGGCAGCGGATTGAGCCCTTCGGCCTTCATCGCCTCAATCAAGGCGTCAATTGGTTTAAGGTTTCCGGCCTGCACCAGAGCCCGGTAGAAAACCAAGGCGATGACAGGCCGCTCCTCAACCCATTCTCCTTTAAGGTCGTCAAGCGTCGCAATCTTTTGGCCTGGCCAATAAAGCCCGGCTTTCATCAAGGGTTTGGGCTCCTCCCAACGGCCTTCACCGCCCATGAGGTCCCGGCAGTAGCCCAGGAAGCTGACAGCGTTCTCAAGCCCGCCCTCAACACAGTAACGCCAAAGGCGGTGTTGGGCCTCCAGGCCGAGGGAGGAAAAGGCGGAAAGCTCAGCATCCGGCTGATCGTCGCCAGGCAAAAAGGCGACGGGAATTTTATTCTCACGGCACACCCCGGCGATCTGCTCGACGCCATAGGGCCAGTAGCCATGACCGCCCAGCAAACGGACCACCACCAGCTTGGCCTTAGCGATGATATCTTCCACATAGAGATCGACCGACATATTGTGGCCGAGGTGGAGCAAAGAAGCGAGCCGCAGGCTGGGGGCGGCGGAATCACTTTCGACGATGGTACGCTGCGCCGCCGCGAGGCAGGCCAACTCCGTATCGGCCGCCGAAATCACCACCAGATCGCCGGGCGTCTGGCCCAGGTCGATGGCTTCCGATCCGTCGGCGACCGCGCCGGGCTGTGCGGCGAGAAGGTGCATGTTACTTGAGCACCGCCTCGATGGCGCTTTGATTCATACCGTGCTGCCCAATCACCACCAGCTTGCTCTCGCGAGGTTCCGCACCATTCCAGGGACGGTCGTAATAGCGTTGAATGCGTGCGCCAACGCCCTGAATTACGTGGCGCATGGGTTTGCCCGGCACATGCAGGAACCCTTTGATGCGCAAAATATCGTGGTCCTTAACAGCAGCCAGCACCTTAGCTTCGAAGACTTCCGGGTCGGCGATATCGCCCAGCGTCAGGGCGAAACTATCGAAATCGTCGTGGTCGTGATCGTGGGGTCCATCGTGATGGGATGGCCGGGTGTCGAGATCGTCTTCGGCAGCCGCTTCCAACCCCAGGAGAATTTCCGGCTCCACCTTGCCGTGACTGGTCGGAATCGCCTTGACGCCATCCCGCAATTTGGCGACCAGATCGTCATGCACGACTTTCAATGTCGCCTCTTCCAACAGATCAGCCTTATTCAAAAGCACCATGTCGGCACAGTTGAGTTGGTCACTAAAGACCTCTTCCAGAGGGTTGTCGTGATCGAGGCTTTCATCGGCCTCACGTTGAGCCTTTAGGGCGGCTTCATCGGTGGCAAAACGCCCGGCGGCAAAGGCATCCGCATCGATAACCGCGACCACGCCATCAACGGTCACGCGGGAGCGCACTTCCGGCCAGTTGAACGCCTTGACCAACGGCTTGGGCAAAGCCAGTCCCGATGTTTCAATGACGATATGCTCGGGCGGTTCGGGGCGCTCCAACAGAGCCTCAATGGTCGGTAAAAACTCATCGGCTACCGTACAACAGATGCAGCCATTGGCCAGTTCAATCACATCGCCGCCGTTTTCACCCTTCAGGTCGCAATCTTCTAGGCCGCAGCCTTTGAGAATGTCGCGGTCCATGCCGATATCGCCAAACTCATTGATCACCAATGCAATGCGCCTTCCCTTGGCATTCTCGAGCATGTGACGGATCAAGGTAGTTTTTCCGGCGCCCAGAAATCCGGTAATCACGGTGGCGGGTATCTTCTTCATGCTTCATCCTTCAAAGTCAGCGGCAGTCCGGCGGCGACGAACACCACCCTATCAGCAGCAGCGGCGACGGCCTGATTGAGCCGTCCCTGATGGTCCCGGAAGTCGCGGGCCAGTGCATTATCGGGAACGATTCCCATCCCCACCTCGTTGGAAACCAGCGTGACCGGTCCTTTGGCCTCTTTCAAGGCATTACAAAGGCCCGCGGTTTCCACCCCGACATCTCGCCCGTCTTCCATCAGATTGGACAACCAGAGAGTCAGACAATCGACCAGGATCATATGGTTGGGACCGGCATGGTTGGCAATGACCGAGGCCAAATTTAACGGCTCTTCGAGCGTCTTCCAGACATCACCCCGACGATCCTTGTGAAGCCTGACCCGCTCGGCCATTTCTCCATCGCGGACCTGGGCCGTCGCCACATAAAGACCGGCCCCAGTTTTTTCAACCAGGGATTCGGCATAACGGCTTTTGCCCGACCGGGCGCCGCCCAAAACGAGGGTTACGACGGGGTCCAAAACACTCTCCAACAATTCGTTGGAGCGTCCTATCAGAGTTGGGCTGAAAGGGGAAGAATATTGAGCCCGTCAACCCGCCAAACCCCATCCGGCGATCCCCGCTCCTTGAAATGGGAAAGCTTGGTTAAGGAGACATTGTCGATGGTGAAATTGAGCGACTTGGAAGGGCTAAGCCCCATCGCAAGGCCGAGTGCGGCGCGGATCGTCCCGCCATGAACGACGCAAACGATATCCTTGCCGCCATGTTTTTCAATAAGCCGCTGGTAAACGGCTGAGGCGCGTGCCTTGACCTGGGCGAAGCTTTCGCCGCCCGGCGGCACCACCTCGCCTGGAATACGCCAGTACTCACTGGTATTGAAGTCCGGCTCACGCTCCAGCTCTTCCCAGGTTTTCCCCTGCAAAGCCCCAAAGTCCTGTTCGCCAAGGTCGGCTTCCTCAAGCCTTACGGCAGGTGTCAGACCACTTACCTCAAGCAAAGCATCGGCCGTCTGGTGCGTCCGCTGCAAATGCGACGTCACCCAAACCGCATCGCGAGGCAACTGCCGGGCGGTTCCTTCCATGAGAGCACGGTCGGAGGTGTCACAGGCCGGATCCGACGCGCCGTAGATACGTTTTTGCAGGTTGGGCACCACCGCATGACGGACCAACCAAAACCGGGTCTGGGTCATATGAGGGCGACCACCGTCACTAAGACGGCTCCCTCGGTGATTTGTTGCACCGCCCCCACCACGTCGCCCGTATAGCCGCCAATCTGACGGCGCGCCAGCCAACCGGTAAACACCGCGCCCCAAAGGCCGAAGATCACGGCGGCCAACCCATAAAGCAGATCAAGGAATAGAAAAGCAATGATGACAGAAAGGACGGCGGCCAAAAAAGCCGTCTTGTCGCTCGGCCGCCCTGCACTCACGGCCAAACCGTCGGAGCGGGCCAACGGCAAAGCGGTCATGAGGGCCGGCATCGCCCCACGCGACAATGCCCCTGCGGCAACCAACGTTGCGAAAACCATTTCAGGGATCGCGATGGCTGCCATGGCCGACACCCGGATACCGACGGAGAGCACCAAAGCCAGCATGCCGTAACTCCCGATATGGGAATCGCGCATGATGCCAAGCTTGTCGGCCACCGTGTGACCACCACCGAAACCGTCGGCCATATCAGCCAGCCCATCCTCATGCAAACCGCCGGTTAGCACGATACTCACCAGAATAGCGGCAAACCCGGCCAGCAGGCCGGTCAGGCCGAGGCTCGTCGCCAGCCAATAGACCCCTCCCGAAATCGCCCCGATGATCATTCCGGCGAACGGGAAAGCTCTGAAGGCTCGGGCGAGCGTACCGTCTTCCCATTGCACATCGATGGGAAGACGGGTCAAGAAAGCCAGAGCGACCTTGAAGTCGGTCCACCAGTTACCCGGAGCCAGACGTCTATCCGACATGCTCTGCCCATCGTCGCCACTAAAAGAGGGTTTCGTTTCCGACACGATCGGTTATTGTCCCCGCAAAGATAAAAGACCACACGCTCGAAGAGTGAACGCCCCCTAACCTACTGCATGGCCGAAGGAATTTGAACCATGAGCCGCAAATTACCCGAGATTAATACACTTAACGATATTCGAGCGCTCTTAAAGAATCTTCCCGGACCCGACGATGGAGCAGCAAAATCGGCGGCTGCACGGGAACCGCAACTGACCAAACCGGAAGGTTCGCTCGGTCGGCTCGAAGAACTCAGCAAGTGGCTCAGCGCTTGGCAGGGCGCGCACCCGCCGCGCATGAAAAGACCCCGCTGCGCCGTTTTTGCGGGCAACCACGGGATCGCCTCCCTGGGCGTTTCGGCCTTCCCGTCCGAAGTCACCTATCAGATGGTCGCCAACTTCCGAACCGGAGGGGCGGCAATCAACCAACTTTGCAAAACCTTCGACATCGATTTGGAGGTTTGCGAGATGGCGCTGGACGTACCGACCGCCGACTTCACCAAGGGCCCGGCCATGGGCGATGAAGAATGCGCCGAGGCTATGGCTTTCGGCATGGAGATGGTGAAAGACAAAACCGACGTCCTGTGCCTGGGAGAAATGGGTATCGGCAACACCACCTCGGCAGCCGCCATCTGCTACGCCCTATTCGGTGGCAAAGCCGCCTTCTGGACCGGCCCCGGCACCGGCGTCGAGGGCGAAGCATTGGGTCGCAAGACGGCCGTGGTGGCGGATGCCGTGCTGCTCCATAAACCCGCCATGACCGACGCCCTTGAAGTATTGCGCTATCTCGGCGGACGCGAGTTGGCGGCCATCGCGGGCGCGGTGATCGGCGCAAGACTGAAAGGCGTTCCAGTCTTGCTCGATGGCTATGTCTCAACCGCCGCAGCAGCCCCGCTACAGATCTTTGCCCCGGGCGCCCTCGATCACTGCAAAATTGCTCATAATTCAGTCGAGCCCGGCCATATCAAACTTGCCGAGTCCATCGACAAACGCCCGCTACTCAACATGGATATGCGCTTAGGAGAAGCCTCGGGTGCAGCGCTCGCCGTCGGCCTGCTCAGAGCCGCCATAGCTTGTCATACCGGCATGGCGACCTTCGCTGAAGCGGGAGTGAGCGGAAAGTCGGATCATGAGTAAGCGCAAGCTTACTCGTTCTCTTCGTTCGGCTCTGCTTCTCTAGGGGGGGCCTCAGTCGCCGACCGGTCGGCGCTTGAGACCCGCCTAGCCCGCCTATGCGCGCGACAATATGAGAAAGGCCGGCCTCTCTGGGGGAAGAGGACCGGCCCTTCGTTAGGCGCCATAAGGGGGACAGGGGATTGTTTAAGAAACAATCATGGCGCCAATTTGTCCAAAATGTGGTTATTTGTTGGCTTTCATCAGTTCGATGACAGCCTTGCGGTCTTTTTCTTTTCTCAAGCCTGCGAAGGACATTTTGGTTTTCGGGACCAGCTTTTTCGGCTTGGTCAGGTATTTGTCCAGGGTCGCTTCATCCCAGGTCAGGCCGGATTCTTTCATGGCACTGGAATACTTGAAGTCTTCCTTGGAGGCAGCCTTGGAGCCGAAAACACCAAACAGGTTCGGGCCAACCTTCTTTTTGCCGCCTTCATCAATGGTGTGACAGGCTTTGCACTTCTTAAAGGACTTGTCCTTGTTGGGGTCGGCCTGAGCGGCGGTGGCGGAAAGGGCCAGACCCGCGGCAACGGCAAGAGCGATAATTTTGGTGATTTTCATGGTTTCGGTTCCTCTTTCTTAACAGTCGTGGAGCCGCATTCCCTGGCCCCTTTGAATTCCGGTTTCGTAGAGTTGGTGTTTCCTTTTTTGGAACGGTTCACAAAAAAATAAAAACTGCCCCCTTGGGGGAGCTTGTGAACCGGTGTAGGCTTTTCGACACCGATATTTCAGAAACTAAATCCGTTGTGCGTTTCGCCTATCGGAAGAGGATAATGAAAATCAGAGCATTCATATTTACCGGTCTGTTTTTGGCAATTTTCATGGCTGCGCCCCAAAGCGCCCGAGCCTTCTGCGTCGAAAACAAGGTCATGGCGCCGATTCACATCCAATCTTTGAGCCGAGGCGGTTTCGGCTCAAAGGTACGGGCAAACGGCAGAGTCTGCGGCAAGACGCCCAAAGATCAGAAACTGGTGACCGTGCTCGTCGTTATTGGATATGAACCGGTTACCGAAAGTGGGCGACCCGGCTGGAAAGGCCAGTGCCGGGCCCAAATTCCACCGGACGCAACGGTCGTCGTTACCGGCCGTGGCAATGAAATCAAATGTACGCGCAAGCGTTAAGAGCGGGCTGACGGAAAACGGACCAGCAGCATGGCATCTTCGCAGGCGGGCCAACTCCCCGCCGTTCAACCCAACGACCCCGACGGCCCTTTGGTTCTTGCCGTTCTAAACGGCGATCACCGGGCCTTCGAGCAACTGGTTGAGCGCCTGCAAACCCGGGTTTTCCGTTTCGTGCTCAAACAGGTCCGCCGTCCGGAAGAAGCCGAAGACCTGACACAGGAAACCTTCCTCGAGGTATTCCGCAAACTCACCAATTTCAGGGGAGCCTCAAGGTTTTCCACCTGGGTCATGGGTATTGCCCTCAATCTCGCCCGTAACCACCGCCGGAAAGCACCCGAATACCGCTTCGACATGGCCACCGAAGACGACGTGCCGGAAACGGCGGATTCCGCCCCCTCCCCCCACAAATCCCTGGAAACCAAAGCCTTTGCCGGAGCGGTTCAGGAAGCCTTAAGCGGCTTGCCGGACGACGTGCGCGAAGCCGTGGTTCTGGTGTCGTTAGACGGACTTTCTTATGAAGAGGCCGCCGCCATCGCAGGCGCCCCCACCGGCACCATGAAAACCCGGGTATTCCGCGGCCGTAAGATGATGCGCGAAGCCATGGCGCGAAAAAAACAGGATGATTTTTTAGAAACCGAGTGAACTTTCGACCGCATAAAGGACACTAAAGAACACCATGACCATCAACGACGACATTCTTGAGCTTTTAAGCCGTGGCCTCGACGCCGATTTGAACCGCGTCGAAATGCGCAGGCTCTATCGGCTCGTCGCCGAGGATGACGACGTGCGCGCCGAGGCCGGTGCTTTGGCATTGATGGAAGAAGACTTCGCCGCCTTTGCCGCCGATTTGGCGGAAGCAAAGCCGGGAAGCGAACTTTCTTATAAAATCCGCGAAGCCCTGATTGAGGAGCAACATAGAGTTCCTGAAAAAGCCAAACAGCGGGGCGGTTTTCTTGGATGGCTTCATTCGCCTCACGGCATTTCCATGCAGCCCTTGTCTTTCGCCTCGGGACTCGCGGTGGCCGCACTGGCCTGGGTCCTGTTGACCCCCGCAGCAGAACAGATGGGTATCACACCGAAACCGGAAGTCGCCCGTTTCCAGGTCAGCGACATGCATTTTAAACAGGCCGAAGCGGAAGTGGACTGGACCTATCAATTCATCGTTATGCCCGGCGGCGCTACTCGCGTGGCGCTTGACCTGGGCGACGATTCACCCATGCACTTCCAGTTCGAAAGCACCGAACCGGCACCTTTGACGGTAGCCCACCACAGCAAGAACCGCAAAAAACCGCAGCTTCATAGCTTCACGGTCGATGGGATCGGTGTTGCCGATTTGAAAAACCCCTTACCGGGCGACAGCTTGGTGGTTCACAATAACGGCCAAGTGCCCGTCGTGGTCTACGCCTATACCAACGGCTACGGCGGCTCCTGGGTACTACCGGCCGACGAAAACAAGGGCACTAGTCTCTAGAGTTTATTCACCCTGTTGCAAGAGCAGACCCTTCCGGCGCGCTACGGTAAACGTGCGGAGGAAGAAGAGGCCTGCCAAAGACATGTAAAGTAGGTTGAAGCCGACGGCTCCCATGAGCAAATCGTAGCGGAAAACGCCATCAAACAGCACCGAGCGCATTCCCTCGAAAACGTATGAGGACGGCAGTGCCCAGGAAACGATCTGCACCGCCTCGGGCAATGAGGCGATAGGATAGTAAATACCGCTGATCGGGGCGAGCAGGAAGATCACCAACCAACAGAGCGACTCCGCCCCTAATCCAAACCTTAAGACCAGGGAAACCACCATCAACCCCACGGTCCAACCGGTGACCAGCAGATTGACGAAAAAAACCATCAATGGCGGCCCCACATCGAAAATCCAGACATCGAACAGGGGCAGCGCCAAAACCGCCGCCGGGGCGACGCTGATTACAGTGCGAACGGCGCTCACCGCCATCAGGGCTGCAAGCATTTCCCAAGGCCGCAATGGGCTGACGAAAAGCTGGGCCAAGTTGCGCGACCACATTTCCTCAACGAAGGAAAACGAAACCCCCAGGTTGGCGCGGAACAGCACATCCCAAAGCAAGACGGCGCTGATCAACACACCCGCAGCTTCGGCAACCCATGAACTATGCCCCATAAAGAACCGCGTTATGAAACCCCAGAGCACCATCTGAACCAAGGGCCAATAAATCAATTCAATTAAACGCGGCCAAGAGGATCTGAGCACAAATATATGACGCAACATCATGCCCTTTAGACGTTGTAGAGACCCCATCACGACGCCTCCTTTTGCTGGGCGGCCTTTGTTCTGCGTGCAATATGGAGAAAAACTTCTTCCATATTCTGACGGCCATAGCGGTCGATTAACTGCCGGGGGGATCCTTCATCTTCAATCTTTCCGGCCTTCATCACCAGCACATGGTCACAGAGCCGCTCGACCTCGGCCATGTTATGCGAGGCAAGCAAAATGGTTGCGCCAGTGCGCGCCCGGTAGTTCTCCAAATAGCTACGCACCCAGTCGCCCGTATCCGGGTCGAGCGAGGCAGTCGGCTCGTCAAGCAGCAAAAGGGCTGGCTGGTTGAGCATGGCCTTGGCTAGAGCAACGCGAGTCTTTTGGCCCGCCGACAAGCTGCCGGTGCGTCGCACCATCAATCCGTCAATATCCAATTCCTCGGCCAAGAGGGCTATCCGTTCGGGTATCCGGTCGAGACCATAGAGATTGGCATAAACCGTCAAGTTCTCACGCACCTTGAGACGGGCCGGAAGATCCACATAGGGGCTGGAAAAGTTCATTCTGGGCAGCGCCCGGTGACGATGGGCCACCATATCTTCCCCAAGAATTCGAATGGTTCCGGCATCGGGCAGCAACAGGCCCAACAACATAGAAAGGGTCGTTGTCTTGCCCGCACCATTACCGCCGAGCAACGCCGTGACCGACCCCGCCGAAACGGAAAAATCAATCCCATCGACCGCATGAACGTCATCGAAGAGCTTGGTCAGACCACGCACCTCGACGATAGGGGAAGAAGGATCGCTCAACGCCTGAAACCTTTTCTGCGGCGCATGTTACGTCGGCGGTTTTCTTCGGCCAGCAGGTTCTCGATATGACGGCCTTGGAAGAGCTGGATGCCGACGGCCTGACCGAACTCCACCGCACCCCGGTCGTCGCAATGGCACAGGATGATCCGTGCTTCACCCATCTCTTCGATCACCGTTTTCAACTCATCAATGGTCATGGTTTCTTCGTTGAGCAAGGCTGGCGACCAGCGCAGCTTGACCATATCGGCGCCCATTTTCTTGCGATTGGCGTATGGTAGAGAATATTCATCCAGCCCATCGATGCAGATCCGGTACCCTCGTTCCTTGATAAAATCACGGGCGAAAACGAAGGAGTTGAGATCGGCGATAATGTCGACCCAGTGCAACTCGATGATCATGCTGCCGCGCATGGAAGCGATAATCTGATCGTCAAACCGCAGAAACTCCTGGGAAAGCAGCGTCGCAATATTAAGGTTGATGCTGATCTCACCGGTCATGCTCCGGTTATCGCTTTTCGTCAGCATGGAGAGGACCCGCTTATCCAACGTTCCCGTCAAGTGCTGGAACAACCATGGGCTGGACCCCAGATTGATATTGGGCATCAAAGTCTGCTGAAGATCATGAATGGCAATGAACAGCTCACTGAACACCTCTTGGGGAATGCTGTCGCCAACCAACGAGCAGATAAACTGGCGGCGAACCATGTTGGTCAGGTCGGCGCGCAGGAGGGCGTTTTCCAGACGGCTCAACTGGCGCGGGGTCATGGGGTCGCCCGCTTGTTCCTTAGCGATCAAGTTCGAGCGCCCACCTTCTCCCCCGGCCTTCAATGCGGCCTTATCGGCTTGAACGGAGGCCCACCCCTGCACCATGGAGAGCAATTCGTCGTACTGGGATTCTACATTGTACCAAGTACACAGCTTATCTTCGGCCTTGGCCCCGGCATTCTCGAGCAGCGGGTCGTCGCCGAATAGAAATTTAAGCTTCACCACCGCCGTATCGACATGATCCTTGGCGTCTTTTTTGTAAATCAGCATCAGGTCCGAGTTCTCCAACATGAACAACTGGCCCTGAAGGTTCTTTACCAATGGATCGAAGGTATTGGCCGCCGCCCGCACATGATGGTCGCGGCGGTTATAGGGCTTAAGGCGCGACAGATGGATCAAAACGGCGGCGCGACCGGTTTTATGCTTCTCCAGCCGCTGAATGTAATCAAGCAGCAGGCTTTCCTGGCTGGGAGGCGCATTCATGACGTTTTCCTCCCCATTTTCGCCGCCATGGCGCGCATCAAATTATCGGTAAACCGCCCCTGAAACTGCGTAATACCGAGGGTCAAGCCGAACTTAATAGCGTCTTCAGAATCGATACGAACCATCAACACACGAGGGGCTCCCATCGTGGCGACCATGCTATGCATTTCATCGACCCGTTTGGCCGATGCTCCTGCCACATATTCCTCGCCCCAATAGACCTTGAAATAATCCGGTTCCAGCCCGCCCGGATCGAAAAACTGAAGCGACAAGGGGTTGAGTCCATCGATCAGCACCTTGTAGCCCTTGTTTTGCAAATGCTTGCGCGCCATGGCATAGCGCGGCAGATCGGCGAAGACATCCATGGTCTGAAACTCAATGACCACCTTGTCCGTGCCACGGCCGACGGCATTGTTAAAGGCCTCAAACTCACGGGTGAAAATGGTCGAAAGATTGAGGTTCAGGCTGATCGGATGTTTCATTCCCCCCATATCACGCTGCCCCATGGCGCTCAGCATCCGACGGTCCAGTTCTTCCGTAAGATACTGAAACAGCCAGGGGTTTCCCAACAGGCTGGTTCCTGGCGTAATCCGTGTTTGAAGATCGGCGATCGACATATAATGCTCACGGAACAATAACTTGGCGTCGCCTCCGCCGCCAATGCGAATAGCCGCCTGATGGCGAATCAGATCAAAAATGTCGGTGTTGCGCAAAACCGTGATGGCTTTATCGAGGGATTCGGGCGTCAGAGGCTTGCCCGCCATGGCTTTCATTGCCGACGGGTGGGTTCCTGGCGGCTGCGGACCCGTCGGTTGTAAACCGAGATCGGCGATCTTTTCTACGGCGCTCAGGAAATCCTTATACTCGTCCTGCAAGTCATACCAGGTGACGAAAGCCGCATCGTCTTCCAAAAGTGGGTCGCCTTTGAAAAGGCTCCGCACCTTGGAAAGCGCCGCATCCACATCCCCATCGGGAACGCCCTTGGTCATCAGCACCATATCGCCACTGGCAAGAGCGAAGAGCTGCGAATCGGTTCCATTGATCAGAAAATCGAAAGCCCGCTCGGCGATACGCAAATGGTGAGGCTGGCGGTAATGATCTTTCAGCGCCGACAGGTGTAGGTGGATGGCCGAACGCCCTTGCCGCGTCCGTTCAACACGACGCGCCTGGTCAAGCAGAAGCTTTTCTGGCGTTAATTCGGTACCTGTCGGCAATGCGTCATTCATGCATGTGTCTCAGAGCGATTCGCTTAATGATTTTTTGGTTCTACCGGACAACCGGCCCGCTTATTTAGACGGATCAAGAGTATGGGGTCAAACCCTGCAAAAAAAGTAAAAGAATCCGCATCCTGCCTAAAAAAAGCCATTTCCGGCACAGGCTGTAGGAAGCTTTTGTTTTCTCTAAAGTTTGGTGCTAAACCAAGGCGGTTCTAGGGTGAATCACACCTTGGTTTCAAATTTCATGGGGATAGATAGCGAAATGTTCTCTCGCAAGCGGGTTTTGGTAACGGGCGGAGCCGGTTTTTTAGGGTCCCACCTCTGTGAGAGGCTTTTAGAGCGCGAATATGACGTTCTCTGTCTCGATAATTTCTTTACCGGCGCCAAAGAAAATATCGCCCATCTGATGGGCAACCCGTACTTCGAACTATTACGCCACGACGTAACCTTTCCGCTCTACCTCGAAGTCGATGAGATTTATAATCTCGCCTGCCCCGCTTCGCCGGTGCATTACCAGTTTGATCCGGTCCAAACGACCAAGACCAGCGTCCATGGGGCCATCAACATGCTGGGCCTTGCCAAGCGGACCAAAGCGAAAATCTTTCAGGCCTCAACCAGCGAAGTTTACGGCGACCCAGAAATTCATCCCCAGCCGGAGAGCTACCGCGGCGCCGTCAACCCCATCGGCCCACGCGCTTGCTACGACGAAGGGAAACGGTGTGCGGAAACCCTGTTTTTCGACTATCACCGCCAACACAACCTCAACATCAGGGTCGCGCGCATTTTCAACACCTACGGTCCCCGGATGCATCCCAACGACGGACGGGTGGTTTCAAACTTCGTCATCCAGGCCCTGAAAAACGAGCCGATCAGCGTTTACGGCGACGGCAGTCAGACCCGCTCGTTCTGCTATGTGGACGACCTGATTGACGGGTTCCTCAAGCTGATGGATGCGCCCGACGACGTGACAGGGCCGGTGAACATTGGTAATCCAGGCGAGTTCACCATCAAGCAACTGGCCGAAATGGTCATCGAAATGACCGGCTCCAAGTCGGAACTGACCTTCCAGCCCCTCCCTCAGGACGATCCTTTGCAACGCTGCCCGGACATTACCAGGGCCAAAGAAAAGCTCGGCTGGGAACCGACAATTCCTCTGAGCGAAGGCCTGGAAAAGACCATCGCCTACTTCAAGACGATCATTTAGCGGTCCCCTTTGATCGGAGAGAACATGATGGACATCTCGCCCCTTGTCTCCCTGACCCAAAGTCTCAAAGACGCCAAGGTGCTCTGCATCGGAGACCTGATGCTCGACCGCTTCGTCCATGGCGCTGTGGAACGCATTTCACCTGAAGCCCCGATCCCGGTTTTCCGTGTCACCCGGGAAACCGAAATGCTGGGCGGGGTTGGTAACGTGGTACGCAATATTGACGCTATGGGCGGTTCCCCGCTTCTGGTTTCGCTGGTCGGACAGGACGACACAGCAAAGTCGGTTAAGGCCCAGCTTACAGCGGTCTCACGGCTTTCGGCCAACTTGATCGAAGACGATAAGCGCCCAACCACCATCAAGACCCGCTACCTAGCCGCCGGACAACAGATGATGCGGGCCGATAGGGAAACCACGACAGCCATGAGTAGCGGCCTGCGCGCTCAATTGATTGACGCCGTCGAAAAAGCCCTGCCCGACGCCGACGTGGTGGTGCTATCCGATTATGGCAAAGGCGTTTTAGGCAACGGCGTTGCCGCGCAATTGATCGAGATCGCGAAAAAAGCAAAAAAACCGGTTCTCGTCGATCCCAAGGGATTGGACTACAGCATCTATGGTGACGCAACCCTGATTACGCCCAACCGCAAAGAACTCCATGAAGCGACCAGCCTACCAACAAGCGACGACGGTGAGGTCATTACTGCAGCCAAAAAACTGATCACAGATCATGGGATCGAGGCTGTTATGGCGACGCGAAGCCAAGATGGCATGACCCTCGTAAAGGATGACGGGGAAGTCCGCCATTTCCCCGCCGAAGCACGCGAAGTCTTCGATGTCTCCGGCGCCGGAGATACCGTGGTCGCAACGCTTGCCACGGCCTTAGCGGCGGGCGGAAGCCTAGAGCAAGCCGCCCAATTGGCCAACGTCGCCGCCGGCATCGTCGTCGGCAAGGTCGGCACAGCCGTGGTTTACGAAGCGGACCTAACGGCGGGCTTGCGCCACAGCGAAATCTCCGATGCTGAAACCAAGACGGTCGAACTGGTCTCCCTGCTCGAAGACGTTGAGCGCTGGCGCAAATCGGGGCTTAAGGTTGGTTTTACCAACGGCTGTTTCGACCTTCTTCATCCAGGCCACGTCTCTCTGCTCAAACAGGCCAAGGCCTCCTGCGACCGTTTGGTGGTTGGCTTAAACAGCGATTCATCGGTCAAGCGTCTGAAAGGCGAGGAACGTCCCGTTCAATCGGAAGCCTCGCGCGCCACGGTGCTTTCCTCGCTTTCCGCCGTCGATCGGGTCGTGCTTTTCGGCCAGGACACCCCTTTGGAATTAATCGAGGCCATCAAGCCCGACGTTCTGGTCAAAGGGGCCGATTATACGGTCGAGACCGTGGTCGGGGCCGATGTAGTCCAGGCCCATGGCGGCAAAGTGGTTTTGGCCAATCTGGAAGACGGCCACAGCACCACCGGGACCATTTCCCGGATGAACCGGTGATATCAGACTTTCAGCCCTATCTCATCTACGGACTGGCCTGGTTCGTCTTCGGCTTTTTTCACAGCTTCCTGGCAGGCAGGCGGCTGAAAAAGTTTTGCGGCGCATATGCGCGCCTTACCTACAACATCATTGCGGCAATCCAAATCGTTGCCGTTTTAGCATTTGGCCGTTGGGCCTTCAGTGATCTCCCCCCCTTCGACCGCTCCGACTGGGTTCATTGGCCCCTGACAGCGGGGCATATTGCCGCATGGATTTTGTTTTTAGTTGTCTTAAAAACTTACGATCTCGGCCTGCTGGCCGGAACCTCCCAAATCCGCGCCGCCCGGTCGGGAAAAGTTGTGAACGATGAGGAAGCCCTGCATCTCGATGGATATCACCGTTTTGTCCGCCACCCTCTTTACGGAGCAGCTTTCGTTATTCTCTGGACGAGCGTCACGTCCCCCTATGGGTTGGCAACAGCCGTCTGGGCCAGCCTCTATCTGCTCATTGGCGCAGCTATTGAAGAGCGGCGCTTATTACGCCTTCACGGGCGGCGATATGCAGATTACCGCCTAAAGACTCCCGCTTTCATTCCCTGGCGAGGTCGAACCATCTAGAGTATCTTTCACGCCGATTGGCTCTGAGAAAGGAAAGGCCCTATCGTGGCAGACGAACGAAAGCAGGAAAAATCCGTCAAACATTTCACCGACAAGCGTGCTCAGGTTTATGACGACCTGATCCGTCAGGTGGTGCCGGGCTACGATGTTTTGCACAAGATGACCGGACTTCTACTTCAGGCCGAACTGCCGAAAGAAGCCCGTCTTTTGGTTGTCGGGTCGGGCACGGCTTCGGAGATTGAGCTCTTGGCCGGGACGTCACCCCAGTGGCGGTTCACTGGCGTCGAACCGGCAGCCGGAATGAACACCGTGGCCCGCCAGCGCCTTTCTGAAGCGGGGCTGGATGAACGCGCCCATCTGGTCGATGGCTACGTGACAGACCTTGCCGAGGAAACCGACTTCGATGCCGCCGTTATGCTGTTGGTCATGCATTTCGTCCAGGACGACGGCAGCAAGGAAAACCTGCTTAAAGGCATCGCCAAGCGCCTGAAACCCGGTGCACCGCTTATCCTCGCCGACCTTCACGCCGACATCGAAGGCCCACGATTCAAACGGTTTCTCGACCACTGGCGGGACTGGCAACTCTCTTCCGGGATGCCGCCTGAACAAGTTGAGAAAGGCTTCCGCACACTAATCAAGGATGTGGCCTTCGTGCCGGAAGAACGAATTCTGGCGTTGCTCCACGACGCAGGTTTTAAAACCGTCGAACCATTCTATGGCGCTTATTTGTTCGGCGCCTGGATCGCCTGGAAGGAATAGGGAGTCCGCTCCCCCATCTAGATGATGCGCCCCGGCTCTTTTTCCACCGGCTTTTTGCTAACCGCCCTGGTCGCCTTCGGCCCGGTTTCAACCGATTTGTACCTCCCCTCACTGCCCGCCATGACGGAGGCCTTCGGCACCGAGGTTTCCCAAGTGCAATTGACCCTGAGTCTCTTCATTGCAGGGTTCGCGGTCTCACAAATTATCTTTGGACCGCTCTCCGACCGTTTCGGGCGACGGCCGGTTTTGCTTGTCGGGTTGCTGATTTATTTTGCCGCCTCCGTCGGAGCAATCTTCGCCTTCGGGATTGATCAGTTGATTGCCTGGCGGTTTATCCAAGGTATCGGCGCGGGTTCAGGGCCGGTTCTGGGACGCGCCATAGTGCGTGACCTTTACGAAGGCGATGCGGCAGCGCGAGTTCTCTCCTATATGTCTTCGGCCATGGCGCTCGCCCCCTTGGTCGCCCCCATTCTGGGCGGGCAATTGGAACTGGCTTTCGGCTGGCAATCTAATTTTGTTGTGCTGACAATTTTTGGCGGGGCGGTACTTGCTGTAAGCTGGAAAATGCTCAACGAAACCAACAAATATATGGATAGGCAGGCTATCAATCCTCTACGGGTCGCAGAAAACTATGGTCGACTGCTCAAAGACCGCACCTTCATCGGCTACACCTTGGTCGTGTCATTTTCCTTTGCCGGTCTCTTTTGTTTCATCTCCGGATCATCTTTCGTCTTGATCGACGTGCTAAAAGTACCGACCGAGTATTTCGGGTTTTGCTTCGCCGCTGTGGTGGCGGGATACGCCTCGGGAAGTTTCGTCACCGGCAAATTGACCGGCACCTGGGGCATTCCTAAGCTCGTTGCATTCGGTGGAAATCTCGCTCTCGCCGCCGCGCTCTTACTGGCCGGCCTCGCCTGGGGTGGAATAGAAACGGTGGCCGCCATTATCGTTCCCATGCCCTTGATTTTCTTCTCGCTCGGCTTTTGTCTCCCGACGGGAACGGCGGCGGCCTTGAGGCCCTTTCCCAAAATCGCCGGGTCGGCCTCCTCACTGCTTGGCTTCATCCAGCTCTCCACCGGTGCATTGGCCGGGGCGGCGGTCGGACTGCTGCACGACGGGACAACCCGCCCCATGACGACCTTGATGGCCCTGTTGTTACTAGCGGCTGTTCTTTCGTTCTATGGACTTGCCAAGCGGGCCCATCAGGCCTAACACAGGGGCCGTCTGTCTAATTTTGGGAATACCTGCATGAACTATATATTCATCGGGATGCGCGGTGCGGGGAAATCCAACGTATCGCGGCGTCTCTCCGTGATGGTCAAACGACCGGTCTTCTCAACCGATCTGATGATCGAATATGAAAACGGCGGCAAAACCATTCCCCAAATCATCGAAGAAAATGGAGGCGACTGGCGGGCGTTCCGCGATATGGAGTATCAGACCCTGCTCAAAATAGCCAAACTGGACGAAATTATCATCGATTGCGGCGGCGGCGTCATCGTCGATCTCGACGAAAACGGCAACGAAATTTTCAGCGATCGCAAGGTGGCAGCATTAAGAAGCTGTGGCACGATCATTTGGCTAAAAGGCGACATCAAGAAGCTAGCCGCCAAGACCAAAGGCAGCGAGAAACGCCCAACCCTGGACGCCCGAAAATCGGCAGAAGAAATTCTCGAACGTCGCTTGCCTTTCTACGTCAAAGCCGCCGACCTGGTCATCGATATCGGCAACAAAAAACGCCGCGTAATCGCCGACGATATCTTTGCCATGATCGAGGCGGGTAAGATTAACCCCCGAAGAGATCCTTAAAGAACCGGCTTATGGCGTCGCCCTCCGGCTCAACCGGAGGAGCAGACGGCCGGGTGGCCTTGGGTTTGGGCTTGGCTTTGTAGCGCCCTTCCCCATAGGCAGCTTGCATGACCTCACGCCAGAGCCTTGCCGGAAGACCGCCACCGGTCACCTTCTTCATCGGCGCGCCGTTATCATTGCCAACCCAGACTCCAGCGACCAGTCTATCGGTAAAGCCGATAAACCAGGCATCTCGGAATTCCTGACTGGTACCGGTCTTGCCGTAAGCCCTGCGCCCGAAACGCGCCGCCCGTCCGCTGCCTTTCGACACCACCTCGGCCATGATTTCCTTCATAGACCTGACCACTACGGGAGCAACAACCCGGCCCGGCCCGCCACCCGAACGCGCAAAAAGAGTCCGGTTGGCGGCATCTCTGGCCCTGGCGATACCATAAGGCCATACGCCATAACCACCGTTAGCGATAGCACCATAGGCCGCAGTTAACTCCATCAAGGTCACTTCACCGGCACCAAGGGCAATACTCGGATGCGTATTCAGCGGGCTGGTGATGCCAAGCCGTCTGGCCGTCTCAGCCACCTTGGGAAACCCTGCCTTCTGCCCCACTTTGACCGCCACCGTATTGACCGAGCGGGCAAAGGCGGTTTTCAGGCTCATGGGACCGGAGTATTTACCATCAATATTCTGCGGCTTCCAATCGCCGATGGATACCGGCCCGTCGGTCATGGTGCTGCTAGGCGAAAGACCCGCTTCAAAGCCGGTGAGATAGACGAAGGTTTTAAACGCCGAGCCAGGCTGACGGAGCGCCTGGGTTGCCCGATTGAACTGGCTTCGATTATAGCTGCGCCCACCAACCATGGCCCTAATCGCCCCATCATGGGAAAGCACAACAACGGCAGCCTGGGTCGCCCTGGCTTTAACGCCGGAACCGGCCAACATGCGCTCAACCGCATTTTCGATACGTAATTGCAGGGACGCATCCAGCGTCGTGGTGACCCGAATATCACGACCTACCGCACCGATAAAGCCGTTCACCCGTCCCATGACCCAATCGGAAAAATATCGTCCGGTCCGTTTTTCCTGACGCGCTTTCAGATAGGCCTTTCCCTGTTGTGCCTTTGCCGCCTGCGCCTCCTGAGAGGTGATGTATCCGGCGGCGACCATGGCCTTTAGAACCACAGCGGTGCGTTTGGCAGCCAGATCAGGATTACTAGCCGGATTATAGCGCGAAGGCGCCTTTAGCAGACCCGCCAGCAGAGCCGACTCATAAAGCGTCACATGGCGTGCCGATTTGCCAAAATAACGCCAGGAGGCGGCCTCCATGCCATAGGTTCCGGCCCCCAGATAGACCCGGTTGATATAAAGGGTCAAAATTTCATCCTTGGTAAAAGTCCGCTCCAGCCAAAGGGCGAGCAAGACTTCCTGAACCTTGCGCTTCAAGGTCCGTTCGGGCGTAAGAAAAAGGTTTTTCGCGACCTGCTGGGTTAGGGTGGAACCGCCTTGAACCACACGCATGGCCTTCAGGTTGGCCCACATGGCGCGCGCCAGCCCCCGCAAGTCGATACCCCAATGATCGTAGAACCGACGATCTTCGGTCGCCATGATGGCTTGTGGAAGCGTTGGCGCAACCTCGGAAACATTGACCGGTCTGCGATAGTCATCACCAAACGACGCTAAGCGTTCGCCACCAGCCGCCAAAAGAGCAACAGCGGGCCGCCGAGTGGTCTTGGCCACTGCCTCTTCCACATCAGGCAGGTCGTAGGCCAGCCAAGCGAGAACCGCCCCTCCGACAACGACGCCCCAGATTGCTAAAACAACCGTCCATTTGGCAATAAAGGCGATAAGTTTTCCCCGGCTCCAGGAAGAGCCGGAACTACCGCTTTCTTTAGGTTTTGCAGCTGTCTTCGCCATGCCGCACTGTCGCCCGCCGGGCTTCAAAAAAGGGTTAACTTAAGGACGGCGACAATGATTAATTCTATGCAGGGTTTCCGGCTCGATTACGGCGTTTTTAAAGTTGCAGCGCCAGATTTCGGCACCGTCGAATTTTGCATCTCTTAGCACCGCATTCCTAAAATCAGCATCGGAAAGATCGGCATCGGAAAAATCCGCCCGGGCGAGGTTGGCGTACGTCAGAACGGCCTCGTTAAGGTTGGCCCGAACGAAGATCCCGCCGGAAAGATCCGCATCGCTGAAATCGACCGCCCTTAGGTCGGCATCGGTAAAATCCACTCCGGAAAGTTTTGCCTCACTCAAGTCGTGTCCGACCAGAACCGCACGACGACCCTTTTCCACATCGGTGAGCCACAATGCATGGTCCTCGATCACCTGCCTGAGGGCTTGGCTATCCATTGCTAGACGTCCAGGTTGGCGACGTTAAGAGCATTGCTTTGGATGAAATCGCGACGAGGTTCGACCACGTCACCCATAAGCGTTGAGAAAACCTCCTCGGCATCGTCCACATGTTCCACCTTGACCTGAAGCAAAGAACGGGCGTTGGCATCCAGGGTGGTTTCCCAGAGCTGTTCTGGGTTCATTTCGCCCAAACCCTTATAGCGCTGGATGGCAATCCCCTTACGGCCCGCTTCCATGATTGAATTGTAGAGCGTTACCGGACCGGTGACCGTTTTTTCGATCTCTTTGACCATCATGGTGGCGTGTTGCAGATAGAATTGTTGCAAACGTCCGGCCATGGCATCCAATTTCCGGGCTTCCGCCGAGCGGATTATCGGGTCGTTAAGCAAATGGCGCTCGGTGACGCCGCGCAGCGTCCGAGTGAATTCGAGACCGCCCTCGGCCGCCGGGCCACCATGCCAACCCTGAGATTCCGGCGGCTCTAAGGCATCGAGACGTTTGGCCACATAGACCGCCACGTCCTCAGCATGAGCTTGGTCGTCAAGCACCTTAGAAGACAGCGCCCCCGAGATAGCCGCCTGCTCAACCAAATTAATCGGGGCCCGCCGAGCCAGTTCGGAGAGCAGACCTTTCATGGTTCGCGCTTCTTCGATTAGGTTTTTCAGATCGTCTCCGGCCACCTGGGTGCCGTCGTGCAGGGTCAAGGCGCAATCGCCCATGGCCACACCAATCAAATAGTCGTCGAGCGCCCGGTCATCCTTGAGGTAGACCTCTGACTTGCCTCGCTTGGCCTTATAGAGTGGCGGCTGAGCGATATAGAGATAGCCGCGCTCGATAATATCCGGCATTTGACGGAAGAAGAAGGTCAACAACAGGGTCCTGATGTGGCTCCCGTCCACGTCGGCATCGGTCATGATAATGATTTTGTGGTAACGGCACTTCTCAATATTGAAGTCTTCACGGCCAATACCGGTGCCCATGGCGGTAATCAGGGTGCCGATTTCCGCCGAACTGAGCATTTTATCGAAACGCGCCCGCTCGACATTGAGAATCTTACCCTTCAAAGGCAAGATCGCCTGGGTCCGCCGGTCACGGCCCTGCTTAGCCGAACCGCCTGCCGAGTCACCCTCGACGATGAACAGTTCAGAAAGCGCCGGGTCGCGCTCTTGGCAATCAGCCAGCTTACCGGGCAACGAGCTGATATCGAGCACGCCCTTACGCCGCGTCAACTCACGCGCCTTGCGCGCCGCTTCACGGGCCGTTGCGGCTTCGATAATCTTACCGATGACCGAGCGAGCTTCGTTGGGATGTTCCTCGAACCACTGGTTCAGCTTTTCGTTAACGATGCTTTCGACCACCGGCCTCACCTCGGACGACACCAGCTTATCCTTAGTCTGCGAGGAAAACTTGGGATCGGGCACCTTGACCGAGAGAACGCAGGTCAAACCCTCACGGATATCTTCGCCGGTAACATTGACCTTGGCTTTCTTCACCATTCCCGTCTCGTTGGCGTAGTTATTGACGCAACGGGTGAGCGCACCGCGGAAACCCGCCATATGGGTACCGCCGTCGCGCTGGGGAATATTGTTGGTAAAGCAGAGCGTGCTTTCGTGGTAGCTGTCGTTCCACTGCATGGAAAGTTCAACCCCGATGTCATCCTTTTCGCCCGTACAGTAGATGACCGGTTCGTGCAGGGCGTTTTTCGCCCGATCGAGAAACTTAACGAAGGCAATCAGCCCCCCCTCGTAGAACAGCTCCACCTCGTGGGGTTCCGGATGACGCTTGTCGACCAACAGCAGCTTGACGCCCGAATTGAGAAACGCCAGTTCGCGCAGCCGGTGTTCAAGGGTCGAAAAGTCGAATTCTGTCATGGTGAAGATTTCGCCGTCCGGAAGGAACGTCACCTGGGTGCCTTTCCTGCCGTTTGCCGGGCTAACTTCTTCCAGGGGCGAGACGGCTTCGCCGTTCTTGAAGTTGAGAACATACTCCTTGTCATCTCGCCAGATGCGCAGTTCCAGAGAGACGGAGAGGGCGTTAACCACGGAAACCCCAACCCCATGAAGACCACCGGAAACCTTGTAAGAATTGCTGTCGAATTTACCCCCTGCATGCAACTGGGTCATGATAACTTCGGCCGCCGAGACCCCTTCTTCCTCGTGCATATCAACCGGGATGCCCCGACCATTATCGGACACGGTGACCGAACCATCGCCGTTGAGGATAACGTAAATATCGTCGCAGTGACCGGCCAAGGCTTCGTCGATGGCGTTATCGACCACCTCATAAACCATATGATGCAGACCGGTACCGTCATCGGTGTCGCCGATATACATACCGGGGCGTTTGCGCACCGCCTCCAGGCCTTTTAAGACCTTGATCGATCCGGCGTCGTAGCTTTCGCCGTTTTCGTCGGGCGTTTGGTTGATCTCATCGGTCATGTCGCAACAACTTCTTTCAAGGGTTACTTAAAAACGCTAAAGCGCGGTCTCGGAAACCACCGCGTCCTCCACCCGGAGGAACTTGGCCCGCCCCTTCAAGGGAACAAAAGCCGCCTCATCGGTTCCGGTGAGCCAGGCCTGGCCGCCGAGAACCTCAATTTCGTGGAACAGCGCTTCACGCCGTTCTTCGTCCAAATGGGCCGCCACCTCATCAAGCAGCAGCACCGGGGCAGCCCCTCGCTCAGCCGCCCGTAGGCGGGCATCAGCCAAAACGATGGCAATCAACAGGGCCTTTTGTTCACCCGTCGAGCAGAGCCCGGCGGGCATATCCTTCGCCACATGGGTCACGGCCATATCAGTGCGGTTGGGGCCGTCGGAGGCCGATCCGGAACGAGCGTCCTCTTCCCGCGAACCGGCCAGAATGCCGAGCAACCGCTCTTCGGCCTCTAAAGCCGGACGACCTTCGGCCAACCAACCTTCGACCGTCCCGCTGATCGCCACCTTGGCGCGCGGGAACGGCCCTTCGGCCCGCTGGCAGGCAGCATCCAGGCGCGCCGCCATGTCAAGCCGCGCAGCCGCCACAGCCACGCCTTTTTCCGCCATCGTTCCTTCCAGTGCGCCAAGCCAGCTTGCATCCCGGTTGCCGTCACCGAGAAGCTTATTGCGTTGACGGGCCGCCTTCTCCCAGGCTCCAACCCGTCCCGCATGGGCTGGGTCAAACCCGTAGATCAACCGGTCAAGGAACCGCCGCCGCGCCGAAGCACCTTCCAGAAACAACCGGTCCATCTGCGGCGTCAGCCAGACAGCACTCATATGTTCGGCCAGCTCGACCTGACCGCGCGCCAGTTGGCCATCGATACGGACCAAACGTTTCTCCCGACCGCTCCGTTGGGCCTCGGGGTCCCGTCCGGTACCAATTTCCACCTCGCCTTCCGGCGTGTTGATCTTGGCCGCCACCCCCCAGGAAGCCTGCCCATTCCCGCCTCGCGTTAGCTCTTCGGCTTTCGCACGGCGCAGCCCCCGCCCGGGGGCAAGGAAGGAAAGCGCTTCGAGCACGTTGGTCTTGCCCGCTCCGTTAGGCCCGGTCAAAACCACCGAGCGCCCATCACTGTCAATACGCTGAAAGGCGTAGCAGCGAAAATTCGTCAAGGTCAGCCGACCAATCGCTAAGGCGGCGGGAGCCGGGGCCTTATTCGTTTCCAAAGTTAAAACCTGAGCGGTAATCGCCACGTTCTCCTAAACCCGCATGGGCATCAAGACATAGAGCGCGCCTTCATCCGCCGAGTCGCGGATCAGCGTCGGCGACGCACCATCGGCCAAAGCAAATTGAGCCGTATCGCCTTCCACCTGCTGGATGATCTCGAGCAGATAACGGGAGTTAAAGCCAATCTCAAGCCCCTCGCCACTGAAGGCGACTTCGAGTTCTTCCTCCGCCGATCCGCTTTCCGGACTGTGCGCCGAAAGGGTCAATATACCATCGGTCAGCGCCAGCTTCACAGCGCGGGACTTTTCCGACGAAATGGCCGAAACACGGTCGACGGCCTGCGCCAGGGTCTTGGCGTCCAGTTCGAGCATTTTATCGTTGCCCGAGGGAATCACCCGCTGATAATCGGGGAAAGTGCCATCAATCAATTTCGAGGTCAGCACTGCATCGTCGAAGGCGAATTTGATCTTGGTTTCGGACAGGCTAATCTCGACGGCGTCGCCCGTCTCATCAATCAGCTTGCGCAACTCGGCAACCGTCTTGCGGGGGATAATCACGCCGGGAATGCCCTCGGCGCCCGCAGGCAAAGGCAAGTCCATGCTGGCCAGGCGGTGGCCATCTGTCGCTACCGCACGCAGCACCGGCGTGCCGTTCGCATCGGCGGCATGGAAGTAGATGCCGTTCAGATAGTACCGGGTTTCCTCGGTGGAGATGGCGAAGCGGGTGCTGTCGATCATGGCGCGGAGTTCACCAACCGGCACGGAGAAGGTCGCTGCATAGTCGCCACCGGCCATTACTGGGAAGTCTTCAGTCGGGAGACAAGCCAGGGTGAAGTGGGAACGCCCGGCACGCAAAGACAACTGACCGGGCTCTTCAGTGCAGTCCAGCTCCACTTGAGCGCCATCAGGCAGTTTTCGGACGATTTCGTAAAGCGTATGGGCCGGGGCCGTGGTAAGGCCCGAAACGGCCACCTCGGCACCCACCGTCTCGACAATATCGAGATCCATATCGGTGGCGTTTAAGGAAATCGCGCCGTCCTTGGCTTCGATTTTCACATTGGAAAGGATGGGGATCGTATTGCGTCTTTCCACCACACTCTGGACGTGGGTGAGTGATCTGAGAAGGGCTGCCCGCTCGATAGTGATCTTCATGGTGATTCGCTTTCCCCAACCGTGACTACTTTTTACCCCTTTGCCGCGCATGCAACGCCTTGATTTTAAAGCGCTTTCTCCCGCATACGGCAGGGGCCGCCAAGCGGCCCCTCAACAAGGGGATGCATTATAACAAAGGTAGGGGTTTGCGTAAGCTTTTTTGGCTATTGTCTGGGGATAACAAAAGCCCGGAGTCCCTTAGGAGTCCGGGCTGTAATTCGCAAAACGCCCTGGAGTGGTAAACTTACCCTTCCAGCATACGCCTCAACAGCTCCACATCTTCGTTGAAGCTAGGCTCCGCTTCGCGCAATTCATCGATCTTCTTCACCGCATGCATGACCGTCGTATGATCCCGCCCGCCGAACTTACGGCCGATCTCGGGTAGGGACCGCGAGGTCAGTTGTTTGGCAAGATACATGGCGACCTGACGGGGCCGCGCCACAGAGCGCGCCCGACGCGCCGAATGCATGTCGGAGAGACGGATATTGAAGTGTTCGGCGACCTTTTTCTGGATTTCCTCGATGGTCACCCGACGGTCGTTGGCCCGCAACAAATCGTGCAGCACCTCCTGTGTGCTTTCCAAGGTAATATCCCGACCAACCAGCTGAGCATGTGCAACAACCCGATTGAGCGCCCCTTCCAGTTCCCGCACGTTGGCGGTAATCTTATGCCCTAGGAACTCTGTGACTTTCCGGGGAATTTCGACCCCCATCTGCTCGGCCTTGGCTTGCAAAATTCCGAGCCGCAGTTCGTAGGTCGTGGCGTGAATATCGGCCACCAGCCCGCAGTTGAGACGCGACTTGAGGCGCTCTTCCATGCCTTCAAGGTCCGATGGACTCTTATCGGCGGAAATAACGATCTGACGTCCCTGATCAACCAGCGCGTTGAAGGTATGGAAAAACTCTTCCTGGGTCGATTCCTTGCCGCTGATGAACTGCACGTCATCAATCATCAACACATCAACCGAGCGGAACTGCTCCTTGAAATCCACCGTATTCTGTTCGCGCAGGGCCCGAATAAACCGGTACATGAACTTTTCGGCCGACATATAGACCACGGTGCGCGCGGGAGAACTGGTGCGGATATGCCAAGCGATAGCGTGCATCAGGTGGGTTTTACCGAGACCGACGCCGCCGTATAGGAAAAGCGGATTGAAATGAACGGTTGAGGCTTCGGCCACCCGTTTGGCGGCGGCATGGGCAAATTCGTTGGGCTTACCGACGACGAAATGCTCAAAGGTAAAGCGGGGGTCGAGCGGCGCGCTCAATTCGTCAAGCGCATGCCTACGACGCGGTGCGGGTTCGGGGGTTGGCGGTAATTTTTCAGCTCTCGGCGCGGGAATTTTTGCAATTGAGGGGTCTTTGCGAGCATCACTTAAGACGGATATATCAAGGGTGCGGATTTCAGGATTTTGCCCGGACCAAAGAGAGCGAATGCGTTCGGCATAATGGGTCATCACCCAGTCCCGCATAAAGCGGGTCGGCACGGCCATCCGCAGTGTTCCGCCGTCAAGTCCCTTAAGAGTTATCGGTTTAAGCCAACTCTTATACGCCGTATCGCCGATTTCCCCCCGAATTCGTTCACAAATGGATACCCACTGATCCTCTACGTCCGGATCGATGGAATGACTTAAAATGGAATTTGTCATAGACCCCGCAACCTAACTCACAAAAACTTGTTGCATCCACCCATCGGATTGCGCCCGATAAAAAGGACCCGACAGCCAGACCTCCCCAAATCATCCCTCTCGAAACGCCCATTTAAATTAGAGACATCTCAAAAAGTCCGCACTCACAACGCCCTGTCATCGGGGTTCTACCCCAACCCGATGAGCGGGCGACAAAATATTAAAGACCTCGTGAGCAAGACCGTCTTGCTCCGGTTGGACGCTCTTCACGACGCCCTTGCCGGATATCCGGCGAACATAGTTTTCATTTCGGCTGGCTGCCTCGTGAAACGACGACCGGATGAAGGCTTTGAGCAATAAACTACACCTTTGGCGCGAGAAGCCACGCCAACGCCCAATAAACCCTCACGCCGGAAAACGACGCCACAAGATTGCCTATTTTGTTTTTTTGTACCGGGCCGACCACCCGATTGGATGGAGAGACTTTAGCCCCCCCGTCAGACCCTTTCAATGAGATCGAAAGGAGAACATGCAAAATAAATCGCTTGACTCTCCAGTTCGTTGCGTGTTCGTAACGGCCCTTGTGGGACAGGGGTTTTAGAATCGTATTGGAATCTCAAAGAGATGGCGTCAAGCAGCAAAAAAGCCGCGCACCGGAAGTCCGGGCGACGCGGCTAATTTCTTTTTCGCAAGCCCAGTGCAGCGTATCGCACCGGTCCGTCGATTTCGGTTAGGCCATTGCCTTAACGCGGGCCGACAGGCGGGACATTTTTCGCGCAACGGTGTTGCGGTGGAAGACGCCCCGGGTCGCACCCTTTGCCAGTTCCGGCTGAGCGGCGCGCAGCGCTTCCTGAGCGGCGGACTTGTCGCCGTTTTCAATCGCTGCCTCAACGTTTTTGACAAACGAACGGGCGCGATTGCGGCGGTCGCCATTGATGTCGGCGCGGCGGCTGTTGCGACGGATGCGTTTTTTCGCAGACTTATGATGGGCCATGGTTGTTCGGACCTACATTCGATACTAAAGCGTTTTCGGAAGGCGGCGTTATATAGGGCGCACAGCCTGTCGTCAAGCGCTGAAACGGAAAAAGGGGCGCCTTTGCGGCATCCCTTTTTCTCAACTTCATCGCCAAGCTATTTATTGGTGAAATTGGCCGAGCGTTTTTCAGCAAACGCCGCCATGCCTTCTTTCTGATCGTCGGTGGCAAACAGAGCATGGAAAGCCCGACGCTCGAACAGCAGGCCTTCGTTGAGGCTGGATTCAAAAGCCCGATCAACGCATTCTTTCGCCATCATCACTGACGGCAAGGAAAGCTTGGCGATTTTTTCGGCCGTTTCAATGGCTTCATCAACCAGATTGTCAACCGGAACGATCCGGCTTACAAGCCCTGCCCGCTCGGCTTCCTCAGCGTCCATCATTCGGCCCGTTAGGCACATTTCCATGGCCTTGGCCTTACCCACCGCGCGAGTCAGGCGCTGGGTACCGCCGGCGCCGGGAATGATCCCGAGATTGATTTCCGGCTGGCCGAATTTGGCGTTATCGGCGGCGAGAATGAAATCGCACATCATGGCGACTTCGCAGCCCCCGCCGAGCGCATATCCGGCCACGGCGGCGATGACCGGCTTGCGGCAAAACTTGATCTGTTCCCAATTGTCGGTAATGAAATCGCCGAGGAAAGCTTCCATGAAGCTTTTGGACTGCATCGCCTTGATATCGGCGCCCGCGGCAAAAGCCTTCTCGCTGCCGGTCAGCACAATCGCGCCAATCCCGTCATCAGCCTCGAAGTCGATCAAGGCGCTTTTCAGTTCCTTCATCAGATCCGGGTTCAGCGCATTCATGGCTTTTGGGCGGTTGAGCGTTACCAAGCCAACCTTTCCACGGGTTTCAACAATGATGTTTTCATAGGCCATGATAAAAGATCTCCCTCGTCCATATCATAATTTTAAGCTGACCGTTTTTCGGCTCCACCGGGCGGACAGCGCAAGAGGATTTACGATTATTTACGCGCCTCACCCAAGGGCTTGATGCGGAATTTCACTTTGACCGGCATCGCTCCGGGAGGCGAAAGCTCAAGCTCAAGCACCTCCTGTTCACGCTCAAAGCCGCCCTTCCCATTCGGCATCCACCCCAAGTGAGGCAGGGTCGTGCGATAGAACTCGATAACTTTGTCACGCTCAACCGGGCCTCCGGCTTCAGCCTCGGCAATTCGTCCCTCCGGCGTGTCAAAAACCATCACATCACCGTCATCGACAGACAACCCTTCCATCAGGGGTACGTCTTCAAGAGTTGGCAGAAAGCCCTCTGCCAGAGCCATCTGCGGTAGGACAACCAAGGCCACGCAAAAAGCGAGCAGTTTCAAATGACGTAAAAACATGAGTGGACCTTACTCTAGCGTTGCCGGGTTGGACAATAGAAAGTGGAGCGCCCGGACTGTACGATCCGCTGGATACCACCGGTCTTTTCCAGGTCGCAGTCGCATCCGGGGCAAGGCTGACCTTCCCGGTCGTAAACGACGAATCCATGTTGGAAATAGCCGAGTGTACCATCGGCCTGACGATGATCCTTCAGCGACGAGCCGCCAGATGCGATCGCTTCATTTAGCACGGCGACAATTGCAGCCGCCAATCGCTCGGCTCTGTTTCCCTGCACGGTCCCCGCCCGGCGTTTCGGCGAGACGCCACTCCTGAAAAGGGCCTCGCAAACATAGATGTTGCCAAGCCCGGCAACCACCGACTGATCGAGCAAGGCCGTTTTAATCGGTCCCTTTTTGTCCTTGAGCGCAGCGGCTAGAACAGGCCCGCTAAAGTCGTTCCCCAGAGGTTCGGGTCCGAGCCGGGCAAACAGGGGATGGCTCGCCAAGCCTTCCGCCTCACCTAAATCCATGGAGCCGAAACGCCGGGGATCGCTGAAGCGCACCGTTTTGCCCGCCTCAGTGACCAGATCCACATGGTCATGCTTCCCTGGCGGCGGTATTTCGGCGGTTTCATGGACCGTCATACGTCCCGACATCCCCAGATGAACGATCAGGACTTCGCCGTCTGACATATATATAAGGAGATACTTGGCCCGCCGCCCAAGCCGCTCGATTCGCCGTCCGGCCAGTCGTCCGCTCATATTTTCAGGAAACGGGCGGCGCAGGTCGGGCCGCCGGACGATCACCTGCTGCAAGGTCACGCCTTCCAACGCCGGGGCCAGCCCACGCTTGACGGTTTCCACTTCGGGCAGTTCAGGCATCTAAAAAATCCTTCTCTGACAATACGCCAAAGCTAGCGCATCAAATCCCATTAGGCTATGGTCCCGCCATGTCGAAAACGAACCTACATGAGACGGCAGAAGAAACGACCCATTTCGGGTTCTCCACCGTGCGCGCCGAGGAAAAGGCAGACATGGTGCGCGACGTCTTCGATTCCGTCGCCTCCAAGTACGACCTGATGAACGACCTGATGAGCATGGGCATCCACCGTCTATGGAAGAATGCCATGCTCGACTGGCTCAATCCGCGCCCCGGCATGTCGCTACTCGACGTGGGCGGCGGCACGGGCGATATTGCCTTTCGCTTTCTCGACAGGGTCGGCGGCGATGGCGAAGTGGTCGTTTGCGACATCAATAAGGAGATGCTTTCCGTAGGGCGCGACCGGTCCATCGACCAAGGACGACTCGAAGGGCTCAAATGGGTCTGCGGCAACGCCGAACAACTGCCCGTACCCGATGCGACCATGGATGCCTTCACCATCGCCTTTTGCATCCGCAACGTCACGCACATCGACGCCGCCCTTCGCGAAGCGCGTAGGGTTTTAAAACCCGGCGGGCGTTTCATGTGCCTGGAATTCAGTCAGGTGATCCTGCCGTTACTCGACAAGGCTTACGACCTCTACTCCTTTAAAGTCCTGCCCTGGATGGGCGGAGTGGTGGCCGACGACGCGGACTCTTACCAGTATCTGGCCGAAAGTATTCGCCAGTTTCCACCGCAGGAAGACTTCGCCGCGATGATCCGGGATGCAGGCCTTGAACAGGTCAGCTACCGCAATCTTTCAGGCGGCATCGCGGCCATCCATACTGGCTGGCGGATTTAGGGCGGAGGACCTCGGGAACATGGTTCGGACCGTCCGAAATATCCTGCGCCTGCTGCGCGTCGCCCGGACCCTCGCGCGTTACGACGCTTTGGCCGTATTGGAACGGCTGGACGTAGCACCGGGGATCGTCTGGATCGCACGCCGGATGACGATTATCCGCTCCCGTCAAGTCAAAGGGCTGCGCCCCGGACAGAAACTTGCCAAAGCGCTGGAAACCCTTGGCCCGACCTTCATTAAGCTCGGCCAAGCCCTTTCCACGCGCCCCGATCTGCTGGGCGAGGAAATGGCCGCTGACTTGACCGACCTCCAGGACAGCCTCGATCCCTTCCCCGGCCACGAGGCCCGCGCCATCATTGAGCGCAATCTGGGGGCGACCATTGAGGAATTGTTCGAGGAATTCAACGACGTCCCCGTCGCCGCTGCATCCATCGCCCAGGTGCATTTCGCCCGCACCCGCGCCACCGACGAGGCCGACGGAGAGGATGTGGCGGTCAAAGTGTTGAGACCCCATGTGGAAGACTCCTTCCACAAAGACTTCGACATGTTCTATTGGGTCGCTGAACTGCTGGAAGCGGCGCGTCCCGAGTTGCGCCGCCTAAAGCCCGTTGAGTCGGTGCGTTCGCTTGAAGAGACCGTCCAGTTGGAAATGGACCTGCGCTTCGAGGCCGCCGCAGCGACCGAACTGGCCGAAAACTTCGAAGGCGACCCGACGCTGCACATTCCGGCTATCAAGTGGCCGCTGACCTCGAAACATGTGCTGACGTCGGAACGGATTAGCGGCATTCCGGTGGATGAGCGCGAAACCTTGATCGATGCCGGTCACGACCCGGACGACGTGATCGCCAAATGCGCTGCCATCTTCTTCAATATGGTGTTTCGCGACGGCCTGTTTCACGGCGACCTTCATCCCGGCAACCTGTTTGTCGGTCACGACGGTAATATCATCGCCGTCGATTTCGGCATCATGGGGCGGATCGATAAAAAAACCCGTCGTCACCTCGCTGAAATGCTAATCGCCTTCCTAACCGGCGATTACCGATGGGCCGCCCAGGTTCATTTCGATGCAGGGTGGGTGCCCGCCCATAAATCGGTGGACGCCTTTACTCAGGCTTGCCGGTCGATTGGCGAGCCGATTTTGGGGCTTCCCCAAGATCAAATTTCCATGGCACACCTACTCGCTCAGCTCTTCCAGGTGACCGAATACTTCGACATGGAAACCCAGCCCCAGCTTCTGCAGCTACAGAAAACCATGCTGCTGATTGAAGGCACAGGCCGCCGCCTCAACCCGACGGCCAATATGTGGAAAGTTGCCGAGCCCCTGATCGAAGACTGGGTAACTGAGAACTTAGGGCCGAAGGCGCGGCTTCAGGAAACCGCCGAAGATGTAGCCTTGGCCATCCAACGCCTGCCCAGCGTGGTCGCCGGGCTCGAGCAAAGCGTTGCGGCGATGAACGACGGGGGCATCCGCCTTCATCCTGACACCCTGGAAGCCTTTACTGGCGGACGCCGAAAAGGATCGAGCGGCGCACTGGCCTGGGCCGTCGCCGCCGTCGCCGCCGCCGTCGCCCTCTTAGCGGTGCTTCAGTAAGCCGCCCTTTTTCTTCGCAAAACTTTTCCTTCCACCGAGAGAACGCCAAGCAACACCAAGGCGCATCCGGCAATCTGCAAGGGCGTGAACGTCTCACCAAGCAGGAAATAGGCGCCGGTCACGGTAATCACGATACCCGAAAGAGAAATCATACTGGCCCGTGCCGCATCTGATCGGGCAATACCCTCAAACAACATAAAGAAGGGAATAACCGTACAGGCCACGGCAATCACCACGCCCCATCCAAATCCTTCGAGCGTCACCCCCAAGGGGACGTCCCCGCCCAACAGTCCCGCCATCAGCACCATATAAACAAAGGTAAAGCTACCCGAAGCGGCGGTAAAACGAGGCGAGCCGATACGCGCCATAATCTTCTGGCTTAGGGTTAGATAAACGGCATAGGTCGAAGCCGAAAGGAAAGACCAGCCAATCCCGGTCAGTTGATCGACGCTCAAGGCCGCCATACCGCGGGGAGCCAATACCAAGATCAGCCCGCCATAAGTAATGCTAAAAGCAATCATTTGGCGCAAAGAAGGCGCACGCCGGTCCATAGCGGCCGAGAGCAGCATCACCAGGGCCGGAAAGGTGAAGAGAATGAGGCGCGAAAGCCCCACGTCAATATAGGAAAGGCCTTTAAAATCGCCATAGGTAGCGGCAAAAAACAAAGCCCCCATACCGGCGCAGTCCCGCCAGTCTCGAAAGGTCATGCCCCCGGTCCAGCCACCGGTCATCCAGCGAACACCAAGCCAGAACAAGGGAACTGCCAAGGCGAAACGCACCAGCAAAACCGCATCGACCGTCATACCTGAGGCATAGGCCATCTTGGCGACAATCCCCTTAAACGCCAGGGCGATGGTCGCACCAAAGACCAGAAACAGGGCACTGTGGGTTGAGGTGGGCTGCGACATGACGGCTCCATAAAAATCGTTGGGCTTGAAAATAACTCCGGCCAAGGCATAATAAAATTCAAATTTATAATTATCAGATATAACAATTTTCGATAATGTGACCTTATGGATCTGAAGCAACTGCGCAGCTTTCTTCATGTCGCAGATCTCGGCAGTCTCAGCAAAGCCGCCGAACGCCTACACCTCTCCCAACCGGCCCTATCGCGCCAAATCCGGTTACTTGAGGATGAAATGGGAGAACCCTTGCTCACACGCACGGGTCGAGGCGTCGAAATCACCGAAGCCGGAGAGGTTCTGGCCCGGCGGGCCACCCGAATATTGAGCGAAGTAGAGCGACTTCATGCCGACATGGCCGACTACAAGGGGCGTATTTCAGGTGAAGTGGTGATCGGCCTGCCGCCAAGCGCCGGTCTTTACGTGGGCGGTCCCCTGATTGAGCGCTATAGAAACGCCTATCCGGACGTCCAGGTCAGCGTCGTCCAAATGATGAGCGGCGATGTGCAGGATGCGCTACTCGACGGACGGCTCGATCTCGGCATCATCTATGAAGGCGCTCCGGCCAAGCAACTGCGCTCCCAACGTCTTTGGGCCGAAAAACTCTATCTGGTTGGCAATCCTCAAGCGGGGATCGCATCCGACACACCCGTCTCCTTCGCAGAGGTCTGCTCGCACCCGCTCGTCCTCTCGGCTCCTCGTCACGGATTAAGGCAAATTCTCGAAGTCCAAGCGGTTAAAGAAGAACGCCAGTTGGACGTTGCAGTGGTCTCCGATTCTCTTTCGATGATTCTCGAACTGACGAGGCGCGGTCTCGGCGCGACAGTCCTTCCTCTTGTCGCCTGTCAGGACGACCTGGACAAAGGCACCCTCATCGCCGCTTCCATTGAACAACCCCGGCTGGAACGAATTTCAAGTCTCGCCTGGTCGCGCGACTTCCCCCTCTCCCCCGCAGCCTCGGCGATGGCCGGGATGGTAAGTGAATTGGTATGAGACAAAAAGAAAGGGCGGAGCATTAATGCTCCGCCCTATAAACATTCCCGTTATTGGTCACCGGATCAGGTCATGTACTGACCGCCGTTGACGGTGATGGTCGAGCCAGTGATGAAGCCTGCCTTGTCATCGGCCAGGAAGGTAACGCAACGTGCGATTTCGTCGGCTTCGCCCAGACGACCCACCGGAATCTGCGGCAGAATGACTTCGTTCAACACCTTCTCAGGCACGGCCATGACCATTTCGGTGCCGATGTAGCCCGGCGCAATGGCGTTAACTGTGATGCCTTTGGCCGCCGTTTCCAGCGCCAGCGCTTTCGAAAAGCCGATCAGACCCGCCTTGGCGGCCGAGTAGTTGGACTGGCCGAACTGACCCTTCTGACCGTTGATCGAGCTGATGTTGATGATGCGGCCGAACTTGGAATCCCGCATCTTATCGATGACCAGCTTGCAGAGGTTATAAATGGAGGTCAGGTCGGTGGTGATAACCGCATCCCAGGCATCCGGGTCCATCTTGTGAAGGGGCTTATCGCGGGTGATGCCCGCGTTATTGACCAACACTTCGATAGGACCGTGATCGGCCTCGATTTTAGCGACAGCGGTCTCACAGGACGAAAAATCACCGACATCGAACTTGATCACGTCGATGCCGGTTTCTTCCTTGAACTTGTTCGCGGCTTCATCGTTTCCGCCATAGTTGGCGACGACGGTGTAGCCTTCGGCCTTCAGGCCTTCGGAGATGGCGCGCCCGATACCACGGGTGCCGCCTGTGACTAGAGCAACACGACCCATATAAATTCCCCTTAACTCTTAAATCTGTTTCTGACGTTGGGTTAAAAAAGGAGCGCCCGGTATTTTTCCCTGACGGGCGCTCCCTTCTGTTTCTTCGGTGATTAGCCGCGCTCGACGCACATGGCGATACCCATGCCGCCGCCGATGCAAAGCGTGGCGAGACCTTTCTTGGCGTCCCGCTTGCCCATTTCATGAAGCAGTGTAACGAGAACCCGCGCGCCGGAAGCACCCACCGGATGGCCAAGGGCGATAGCGCCGCCATTGACGTTCACCTTATCGACGTCCCAGCCCAGGTCTTTGTTGACGGCCAGGGCCTGAGCGGCGAAGGCTTCATTGGCTTCGATGAGATCGATATCGTCAACCGACCAACCGGCTTTTTCCAGCGCCTTGCGGCTAGCCGGGATCGGGCCGGTGCCCATGATTGCCGGATCAACACCCGCGGTCGCCCAGGAGACGATTTTGGCGAGCGGCTCAATCCCGCGCTTTTTGGCTTCTTCGGCGGTCATCAGAACCACGGCCGCCGCGCCGTCGTTGATCCCCGAAGCGTTACCTGCCGTCACGGTGCCATCCTTGGCGAAAGCGGCACGCAGCTTGCCGACGCTTTCCATGGTTGTACCGTGCTTAGGATGTTCGTCGGTATCGACCACGATCTCGCCCTTACGGGTTTTAATGGTCACCGGAACGATTTCATCCTTGAACTTGCCAGCCTTCTGGGCGGCCTCGGCTTTATTCTGCGAGGAGACGGCAAAGGCGTCCTGTTCTTCGCGGGTTAACTGCCACTTTTGAGCGACGTTTTCCGCCGTGTTGCCCATATGATAGCCGTTCATCGCACAGGTCAGCGCATCGTTGATCATCGAATCGACCATCTGACCCGGCCCCATTTTGACCCCGTTACGCAGATGCATGGTATGGGGTGCCTGGCTCATGCTTTCCTGGCCGCCGGCAACCACGATGTCAGCATCTCCGCAAAGGATGGACTGATAGCCGAGCGCCACCGTTCGCAGGCCGGAACCGCAAAGCTGGTTGATGCCGTAAGCCGTTTTTTCTTGGGGAATACCGGCTTTCAACGCCGCCTGACGAGCCGGGTTCTGGCCTTCGCCCGCCGACAGAATCTGGCCGAGAATGACTTCATCGACGTCATCGGCGCTGATCTTAGCGCGCTCCATTGCGCCCCGAATAGCCACTTCGCCCAAGTAGTGCGCCGGTATGGAACTCAAACCACCGTTGAATGCGCCAACGGGCGTACGGGCTGCGCTGGCAATGACGATCTCAGTCATAAAAGTCCTCCTTATGAAATTTTCCTGCTTGCGAAACCCCTGTCCGTCAAACCCTGAAAACAAAGGACACGCAAAACACGTCAGGCCCGGAAAAAGACTCTTTCCGGCATGTAAAGTAGAGTCGTTATAGAAAGGCTGAAAGGGCTTGGCAAGCGCCCTTCGCACTAGCGAAGAGATTCACAAAAATTTTATTGGTCACTGCCGAACCATCGAACCGTCGGCGCATAGAGAGAGCGGCTCGCCCAGGGTCCGGCCATCATGCTGATATGCCCTTGAGAAAGCACGCGTTTCGATGCATTGGGCAAGGCATGATACAATGCGAGCGCCGATTGCGGCGGCACAATACGGTCATTCGACGGCACGACAACCAATGTCTGATTTTTTATTTCTTCAGGCCTGACCACTTGGTCGCCAATCTGCCATTGCCGCTTGGCGGGCCGATTTTCGCCATACCATCCCTCAAGAGTTTCCTGCGCCACCGGTCCGGCCAGCGGCACTCCGTCATTGGCCCAATCCTCCACCGCGACAAAATCCCGCGCCTTGGCCGATGCCGGATCAAGACCTGAGAACTTCTGGAACTTTTCGGGCACCTTGAACGGATCGAGTGCGGCAAAAAGTGCCTGAATAATATCGACCGGCAGCATCCCTTTATCCTCAATCACCGGCGCTAGCCCGGCGACCAGCAGGGCCATCTGCTCCCGCCATGCCCCCCCCCCGGCATGGAAATCCCAGGGCGTGGCAAGCAACGCCAACCGCCCCACGGCCTCCGGACGGCGCTGCGCCAGCGCCAAGGCCAGCAATCCGCCCATGCAATAGCCAATAACGCCAAGGTTCTTGGCGCCGGTCTTCGCAAGCGCGCCATCGAGCGCTCCCTCCAGACGTCCGGCGACATAATCGGTCAGGGTAAAATTGATTTCAGCCTTTTCAGGCGCCCCCCAGTCAACGAGCAAGGGCCGGAAACCCTTTTGCCTGAGGAACCGCGCGAAGCTTCTCCTTTCCGCCAGGTCGAGAATGTAGGCTTTATTGATCAGCGAAGGCACCAGTAGAAGAGGTCGACCGTCACCACCATAGTCAAGCAGCCGAGTCGTCCCTTCCCGCCAACAAACGGGAGGGTCGGACAGGGTGCGGTGATAGGGATGGGCATGGTAGGCAGCCACGCCTTCATGGAACAACTTGAGCCGCCGAGCAGCCTCTTTGTTCAGTGCAGCTGCGAAGACGGGCGTTTGGAGAATCTCAAGTTTTTTTACGAGGTCGGCTCCGTCTTCTTCCAGCTCCCCCTTCCAGGGCAGCGAGCCGCTCTTCAAGAGCGGTAAGGCGGCGCTCGATGCGGTCCAGACGCCGGTCAGCATCGCCAGATGCATCATCAACGGCCTCGGACCTTTCCGTTCCGTCGGAGCGTTCTGATCGGTCGCCGTCATCATCGTCCTTTCCGGTTGCTCGCTGCGCAGCATGCTGGCCCGTCTCGGCCTGCGACGCAACCCCATGTTCTCCTATGGCGTCTGCGAAGGCGTCACTCCAGGCCTTGCCGATTTCCTTGTTCATCTGCAGGTTTTTTTGCACCGCATCGGCCATCGACTTGGCGGACTCGGGATCATTGATCATGCCACTCATCTGGCGCTGCCAGAGATCGAGATAAGTCTTTGCAAGATTTTCCAAATCTGGGGTATCAGCCATTGGCGCATCCTTTCATTCGCTTATTTTAGCCAAAACGCATGTTGCACCCGCATAAAATTTTTGCTGCGCAACAATAAACTGTGGTAGGAAGAAATGCTGCGCAGCATGACTGGGGACCACTATGGTGGACAAAAAGGGGAATGGTGACGAGCCGATCACCATCAAAAAGTACGCAAACCGTCGACTTTACAATAAAGCGACCAGCGCTTACGTGACGCTCGACCATCTATCGCAGATGGTCAAGGACGGTGTCGATTTCGTTGTCTACGACGCCAAGACCGGTGACGATATTACCCGTTCCGTGTTAACGCAAATCATCGTCGAAGAGGAAAGCAAAGGCCAGCATCTCCTGCCGACAAGCTTTCTGCGCCATCTGATCAGTTTTTACGGCGACAGCCTGGAAGGACTAGTGCCTAAGTATCTCGAACACTCGATGCAGTCCTTCGCCCACAACCAAACGCAAATTCGCGATTATATGCAAAAGACCATGGACGGCCTGTTTCCCTTTAACCTGGAGGAAATGGGCAAGCAGAACATGAACTTTTTTGAAAACGCCATGAAGATGATTACGCCGTTTCAACCCGGCGGCACACAGCCCGAAGCGACCAGTGCCGACAAGGCAAAGGAGAACGCAGTCCAAGCGGCGGAAAAGGGCGTCGAGCAGCTTGAAGACCTGCAATCCAAACTGAACGAACTACAAAGTCAGCTGGCCGAACTCAGCAGCGACAAAAGCAAAAAGTAACAACCGTTTAATTTTTTGCAGGGACAGGCGGTCTTCGGACCGCCTTTTTTTTCAGTTGGTTATGGTTTTAGCAGTCCCGAGCCATTCAACTTGCGCACGAATAGGCAATTTTGAATGCTTTTATTCGAAACCGTCAGTGAGCGGGAATGCATTTTGTTTTAGTTTCATTTGTGACCTGAGTTGTTCATGAGGACGCGCCGATAAAAAATACGGCGCACAAAAGAATGGAAAATCATAATGGCTGAAAAAGAAGCAAAGCCCGTCAACCGCGCAACGGATACGGATCGATTTGTAGGTGGACGGATCAGAGAAAGACGGATCATGCTGGGCCTTAGCCAACAGCAGATGGCTGATATGATCGGCGTTACCTACCAGCAGGCCCACAAATACGAAAAGGGCATCAATCGCATTTCGGCAGGTCGTCTCTATGAAATTTCCCAAGCCCTCAAGGTGCCCGTTAGCTTCTTCTACGAAGGGCTGGATGGCAGCGGCAACGACGCTCTGACCGACCGTCAACGCATGTGCCTGGAATTGGCCCGCAACTTCTCAGCCATCGATAATGAACGTCACCAGGAAGCCTTAAGCCAACTGGCCCGCGCCATGGCCTACGAAGCTTAGTTTCGGTGGAGTTTGGTCCCTTGGCAAAGCATGGCTTCGCCAAGGAATCTATTCGAGTTCTTTTAGAACCCGAAATCCGATGTTGTAACTGAACACGCGAACATCGTTCTTAAACCGGTAAGCGGCGCGGGAAAGCTTGGGGAAATAATACCAGGAGCCGCCGCGGATGATCCGCACCTTGCAGTTCCCGGTCGTTCGCGTCCGTCCGTCGCTGAAAGCTCCGTCGTGGGTGGGGTTCCAACAATCGGCAACCCATTCCCAAACATTGCCGTTCATATCGTAAAGACCGAACGGATTAGGCTTAAACGAGGCAACCGGAGCCGACCCTTTGCCGCTCCAGGGCGTCCCACATTTCCGGCAATTGGCGTTGTTTTCGCCGATTTCATCACCCCACCAATACTTAGTCGTGGTGCCCGCCTTGGCGGCATATTCCCACTCAGCTTCATTGGGCAAACGATAAACCATGCCGGTTTTCTTCGACAACCAAACGGCATAGTCGAGCGCATCCTGGTAATCGATATTGATCACCGGCATGCCTTTCTTGCCCCATTTGTGGTCGTCCGGATTGCGCTTACACCCTCCCTCAGCACGACAGGCTTCCCAGTCATCAAAGGTGATTTCGGTGCGGCTCAAGGCATAAGCCTTAGTCAGCGACACTTCATGGGCAGGCGCTTCACGTTTGTCCCCCTCTTCCGTGCCCATAATGAAAGTTCCCGGCTCTATAGGCACCATGACCGGACAGACATCGCAATCCTTGAACGGTTCCGGGTCTCCGGCAGCAGCACATCCGGAGAAAGTCAAAAATCCCAGAACGAACAAGATAGCGGCGCGCATTAATCCTCCAAGTCGTCGGGGCGGCAAAACTCTCGAAGCCGCTCCAGATCTTCAACCTCTACGACGTTGCTTTTGGAGCTGACCCCCAGTTTACGCAATTTCGCCAGGGCCCGTGACAGACTTTCAGGCTTCATCCCCAAGCGTGCGGCAATCAGGGATTTGTCATATGGCAACCGAATGGTCGCCGCGCCCTCTTCCTCTTCGGCCAAACCGACGAGAAAATCGGCCAGCCGTTCACTGGTCGAGCGGAACTGAAGCTTCTCGATATGCTGAATCAATTGCAGCATCCGTTCAGATACCGCCCCCAGCATTTTAAGCGCCAGCCCGCTGTCTTCTTTTAGTTGCGACAAGAAGGGACCTGCGGGAATTTCCACTAGCCGCGCATCATCGACAATTTCGGCGCTCGCCGGGAAGGTCGTGCGACCGGTAAAAATCGCAGCTTGGGCGAACCCATCGCCCGGCTTCATTACGGCGACCACGCTCTGCTCGCCATCGGGGGTATCGCGGAACACCTTGATCCATCCCGCCAAAAGCACGAAAAACCGATCCACCGGATCGCCCCGGAGAAACAGCATTTCACCGCGCTCATAATGCTTGAGCCTCGCGCCTTTCAGTATGCCGTTGACCGCATCCTCGGAAAGCCCCGAGAACAATGGCGTATCGCGGACGATTTCAAAATCGGAATCACTCAGGCCAGATAGTGTCATGCGATCCAGCCCTTCTTAAAAGCGTTATGCGGTATCATTGCTTTGCCTTCCCCCCAAAAAAAGGCGGCTACCAAACAGAAATGCTCCGGCTGCCGGGAATGGCAGCCGGAGCAAAACATACCACAGGATTTTTCACGAGTTAAATCGCAAAGCCCTGTTCGATATCCGCGAGAGCGGCTTTTTCTTCCAACTTCGGCTCATAAACCTTGCGGTGACCGTAGTAAAGAACGCCGGTATTGAAACCGTCGTCGGTCATCAGGCGACGCGCCGCACGGGCCGAGTCGTCGGTGGCCTCGACCGGAGCCGGACGAACCACGCCTTTCCAGTCGCGTTGCTCAGGACGGAACGTCACGCAAGGGCTCAAGATCTGAATGAGCGAGAAACCGGGATGCTTGATCCCTTCGACAATCAACTTGGCCGCGCCATTGGGGTCGCCCGAGAAACCGCGAGCGATAAAGTTGGCGCCGGAAGCCAAGGCAACCGCCATCGGGTTGAACGGGTTGACCCCGGTGCCCTGAGGGGTGAGCTTACTCTTGTCCCAATCGGGCGCAGTCGTCGGCGAAGCCTGCCCCTTGGTCATGCCATAGACTTCGTTGTCCATTACCACGTAGGTCATATCCACGTTGCGACGGCAGGCATGGATGAAATGGTTGCCGCCGATGGAAAACCCATCGCCGTCGCCGCCGGTTGCGATAACCGTGAGGTCGGGACGGGAAACCTTGAGGCCGGTAGCCAGCGCGAGAGCCCGGCCATGAATGCCGTGAAACCCGTAAACACTGGTGTAGGCCGGGATACGCGAGGAACATCCGATGCCCGAGATTACCGCGCAATCTTCACGCGGCAAGTTCATTTCGGCCATGGCTTTGGTCACCGCCGAGAGAACCGAGAAATCGCCACAGCCGGGACACCAGACCGGTTTGTAGTCGGACTTGTATTCTTTCGCAGTGCGTTTTGGCGTTGCTGCTTCCGTGGTCATGACGTTAACTCCAAGACTCGATTTGCTCGACGATTTCGCCCGGACGGATCGCCAACGGACCCGCACGGTTGAACAGTTTCACATCCTTGGGCAGATCGTAGTAGGCCCGCAGATAGCGATAGAACTGCTTGCTGTGGCTCTGTTCGATAATCAGAATTTTTTCGACGCCCTTCAGGGCTTCGTCAAATTTCTCGGTCTGCGCGGGCATCAGCAAACGCAGAGAGATCAACTTGATCTTCTTACCGTCGGCTTCGACCCGGCTGATCGCTTCACGTACCGGCGCGGTGCTTGAGCCCCAGGTAATGATCGCCACATCGGCGTCGCCCTCGACATCGGCCCAATGGTTGCCGTAATCGAAATCTGCCAGCTTGCGCTCGCGCTTGTCCAACTGAACGGCATGATCTTCTGCCGAGCTCGAAGGACGGCCATTGGTCGAGGTTTCCAGACCGTCGGCGACATACTGACCGCCCGGCGTACCCGGAATGGCCATGGGCGAAACGCCCGACGCAGTAACAGCGTAACGGTGATAGTTCTCGACACCGGCTTCAGCGGTTTCGCGCTTGGCGATAAAGGCCAAGTCAGCAGGCCTGTCATCGACAATACGCGACTGCCCCAAAGACTGGTCGGTCAACACGATGGAAGCGGTCTGAAGGCGCTCGGCCAGGAAGACGCTCCATTGCGTGGTGAACAGGCAATCGGAAATCGAGTTGGCCGCCGTGACGATATGTGGCGCATCCCCATGCAGGCCGTGCAGGGCGATGTTGAGGTCGCTTTGCTCAGACTTGGTCGGGATGCCCGTCGAGGGGCCGCCGCGCTGAACATTGACCACCGTCACCGGGGTTTCCGACGAAACGGCGAGGCCGATGGCTTCCATCATCAGGGCGAGACCGGGACCCGAAGTCGCGGTGATCGAAGGGGTCCCGCCGAAGGAACCGCCGATAATCTGAACGATCGAGGCCAACTCGTCTTCGGCCTGAACCAGGGTGCCGCCAACCTTGTCCAAGTTGGGAGCGAGATATTCGAGCACTTCGGTTGCCGGAGTAATCGGATAAGCCGCACAGAACCGAACGCCGCCGCGCAAGGCGCCAAAACCGGCCGCTTCGTTGCCGCTCATCGCCCAACGCTCCGTATCCTGAGCCTTGGCATCGGCGAGTGCGAGGTCATTCTCGACGGTCTTGGCCAATTCAACCCCGGCTTTATAACCGGCGATGGAGGAATCGACTGCTTCCTGACCTTTACGCTTGAGCGCTTTCTCGACAACAGCAACCACCGCGTCTTCGGAAAGGTTGAGCAAACCGCCAACGATACCCAGGCCGACCATATTGAGGCGTCCGCCTTCAACCGATTTGGCGGTATCCTTCAACGGCACGGCAACAATCCTCGCGCCGGTATCGGCGATAACCTGGGGCACAGCGCCCGCCGCCTCGTCGCAGATGACCAGGGAGTCACCGTCCAGCGGCAATTCGGCCGCGAAACGCTCCACGTTCATCCAATCAAACGCCAAATGCATGTCCATACGGTCATCGGGGCATTGCACAGGGGCCGTCGCGATACGCAAAAATGCGGCCGCTTCTCCCCCTCTGATCTGCGGTCCCGAGGACCGGGTCATCAATCCGTAGTATCCAGCCTTAGCCGCCGTATCAAGCAGCATTTGACCGGCCGTCATTACGCCAGCGCCACCCGCGCCAGTAAACGCAATGGAAATACTCTCAGCCGACATTCCCAACCTTTCGTTTTGGTCGTTTAAAACCGTCCAATTGCATGAAATGCCGGACCCCACGTCCTACGTTTCATGCACTCAAAAATACATTGGCGAACAACTCGCCCTTCTTGCCTTTTAAAACGGGGGGTTCCGCAACCCGGCGTTTCACGGGAAAGTGGCCCATCCGAGCCATTTTCTCAACAGGCAATTTGCCTTTTTTCACCTATCTCCATAGTAAATAGGTATTTTAATACCTGTTTACTACTTTTTTCCGCGCAAGCCAAAAGAATTACGATCTCTTCCGGCTTGCGCCTTGACCTGAAACAAACAGGCCTATTCTTCTCCCGGCAACGACTGGTAAGTCCCGTCGAGCCCGAGGAAGGTCCCGTCGCCGGGATAAAACCCGGCAGCTCCCGCTTGGTCGAGAACCGCCAGCATCTTGGGCAGGGGCTTGCCCTCGCCCTTGATCTTTTCAATCACCCGTTTCGGGCCGATGGCGTCAAGCATCTGGAAAGGCCCGCGCTTCCAACCGAAGCCCCAACGCATGGCATTATCGATATTGACGATATCATCGGAAATTTCCGGCACCAGATCGGCGGCATAACAGAGCGTACCGACCATCAAATCCCAAGCAAACCGACCTTCGGGCGTTTCGGCGAACACCAGGGTCTCAAGATTGCTATGGGTTTCATCCAACGAGGCTTCGGCCGCCGGACGCCAATCGCCCGCATCCAAGTCGAAAGTCTCCTTGGATTTGCTGCCGTCTTCGTTTTTCGTCATTTTATAAAAGCCGCCACCGGTCTTACGGCCCAGTTGACCGCGCTCCAGCATAGCCTGTTCGGCGGCCGGGAACTTGGTGAACGCCAGCCCGACGTCATTGGCGGGCAGGTTTACGTCCAGGTTTTTGCCGACGAAATCCATGATATCCAGGCCGATCAAGTCGATCAGACCGTAGAATCCCGTATTGGGCAGGCCCACCGGCGCACTCATCAGGGCGTCAATCGTTTCCATGGAGAGGCCTTCTTTACGCGCCGCCGCGGCCTTGTGAAGACCGGAAAGCATCCAGAAGCAGCCGATACGGTTTCCGATGAAGTTAACCGTATCCTTGGCGTGGACCACACCTTTGTTGAGATAGTTGCCGCAGAACTCCGCCAGGGCTTCAATCACTTCGGGCTCGGTCTCTTCACCCGGCACCAGTTCCATCAGCTTCATGATGGTCACAGGATTGAAGAAGTGGGTGACGGCCACGTCTTTCCTGAAGCGCTCCGGCATACCTTCGCTAATGTCTTTCAACGGAATGCCCGAGGTATTGGTAGCGATGATTGAACCGTCTTTGCGCAAGGGCTCCACCTTGGCAAAGAAATCCCGCTTGATCTGAAGGTCCTCGACAACGGCTTCGCAAATCCAGTCGTAATCGGCGACCTTGTGGAGATCGTCTTCGAAGTTGCCGGTTTCGATATGCTTGACATTGTCCAGATCATCGAGCGCCGGAGGGCGAATAGTCTTCATCCGCTCGACCGCGGCTTCGGCAATGGCGTTCTTGTTGTCGCCGTCGGAAGGCATATCGAGAAACAGCACCTTGATGCCTTTATTGGCGCAAAGCGCGGCAATACCCAGGCCCATGGTCCCCGTCCCAAGAACCGCAACAGATTCAATCTTCCGCATCGATAAATTCCTAAATTAGTTTGTCACACCAACAATATTTTGCGGCGCAACTTACTCCTACAAACTAAGCCAGGCAATCGGTTAACCCGACTGCCTGGCTTAAATTTTGTAAAGGCTGGTCTCGTTCTACTCGGCGGCTTGGCTCGACTCCTCACCTTCCGAATAGTCGATCTTGAACTCAGCCAGCTTTTCGTACATCGCGTAACGCTTCTTAATGTCCTTCTCGGCCTTAACCAACAGTTGAGCATAAAGCTCAGGGTTCTGCTGCTCGACGGTCCTGAACCGGGTTTCGTGGCTCATGTATTCGGCCAACGATCCGGCAGGCGCCTTGCTATCGAGCGTCAGCGCCGCAACGCCGGTGCCCAGCTTGCGTGGGTCAAACCGGTAGAGCGGCCAGTAGCCGGTTTCCACCGCCCGCTTGTGCTGGTCGAGCGCGTCGGCCATGTCGTAGCCGTGGGCGATACAGTTGGAATAGCCGATGATCAGCGACGGACCGTCATAGGACTCGGCCTCTTCAAAGGCCTTGACCGTTTGAGCGTCGCGCGCCCCGAAAGCCACCTGCGCCACATAGGCCGTCCCGTAAGCCATGGCCATCAAGCCCAGATCTTTCTTAGGCAACACCTTACCCGCCACGGCGAACTTGGCCGCCGCCCCGATGGTCGTCGCTTTCGACTGCTGACCGCCGGTGTTGGAATAGACCTCGGTATCCATGACGAGAATGTTGACGTTTTCACCCGACGCCAGAACATGGTCGAGACCGCCATAGCCGATGTCATAGGCCCAGCCGTCGCCACCGGCGATCCACACACTCTTATGGATCAGATAGTCGGCAACATTGAGCAACCGCGCCGCTTCGGGTGTGCCGAGCGTAGCGACTTTTTCTTTCAAGGCCGCAACACGCATCCGTTGGGCAATCACGCCGTCCTCGTCCCGGTCACGAGCGTGGTCAACGATTTCGCCCGCCAGATCGCCGCCAATGTGATCGGCCAGCGCCTTAACCAGAACGATCGCCAGATCGCGGTGTTTATCGATAGCCAGACGGAAGCCCATGCCGAACTCGGCGTTGTCTTCAAACAGCGAGTTGGCCCAGGCCGGACCGCGGCCGCAGCCATCGGTAGTGTAAGGCGTCGTCGGCAGGTTGCCGCCGAAGATGGACGAGCAGCCCGTAGCGTTGGCGATCATCGCACGGTCGCCGTAAAGCTGGGTCATCAGCTTCAAATAAGGCGTCTCGCCACAGCCAACGCAAGCGCCGGAGAACTCGATCAACGGCTTGGCGAACTGGCTCATTTTGACGTTGGTCTTGAGCTTGGAACGATCCGGATCGGGCAGGGAGAGGAAAAACTCGAAGTTTTCGCGTTCCTGCTCGATCAGCGACTCATGGGGCACCATTTCCAAAGACAGACGATCCGGGTTTTTCTTGTCTTTGCCCGGACAGACCCGGACGCAGAGCTGACAACCGGTGCAGTCTTCTGGCGCGACCTGAACCGAATATTTGACCTCGCCGAATTCCTTACCCTTGTAATCCATGGACTTGAAGGTCGCAGGGGCATCGCTAAGCGCATCGCCTTCGAAGGTTTTAACCCGGATGGCTGCGTGAGGGCAGACCATGGCACACTTGTTACACTGGATGCAGAGGCTTTCTTCCCAAACCGGAATTTCCTGAGCCAGATTGCGCTTCTCGAATTGAGAGGTGCCGGTCGGCCAGGTGCCGTCAATCGGGAAGGCGCTGACCGGCAACAAGTCGCCCTTGTTGGCCAGCATCATGCCGGTAACCTGCTTGACGAAATCGGGCGCGGCCTCGGGCACCGCCGGCGGCACGTCAAAATCAGCCGTGGCCGTAGCAGGCACATCCACTTCGAACAGGTTGGCGATCGTCATATCCACCGCCTCGAAGTTTTTCTTCACCACTTCGGGGCCCTTGCGCATATAGGTCTTTTCGATGGACTTCTTAATCTGGGCGATAGCCTCGTCACGCGGCAACACGCCTGAAATGGCAAAGAAGCAGGTCTGCATGATCGTGTTGATACGCCGCCCCATACCGGCCTCACTGGCCACGGTCGCCGCATCGATAGTAAAGACCTTGAGCTTTCTATCGATGATCGTCTGCTGGACCGATTTGGGGATACGATTCCAAACATCGTCTTTTTTATAAGGCGCGTTCAACAGGAAGACCGCCCCTTCTTCGGCATGTTCCAGAACGTCATATTTTTCCAGGAAGCCAAACTTATGACAGGCGACAAAGCTCGCACGGCTCACCAGATAAGGCGACTGAATGGGCTCGGGAGAGAACCGCAGGTGCGAGGTGGTGTAACCGCCAGACTTCTTGGAGTCGTAAACGAAGTAGGCCTGGGCATAAGAGTCCGTATTTTCGGCAATGATCTTAATGGAGTTTTTGTTGGCCCCAACGGTGCCGTCAGCGCCGAGCCCCCAGAAGATGGCCCGCTTGACGTCGGGTTTCGGCAGAGCGAAATCGGGATCAAGATCGAGCGACAGGCCGGTCACGTCGTCGTTGATGCCAACGGTGAAATGGCTACGCGGATTTTCTTTGTCCAGTTCGTCGAACACCGCCTTGACCATGACCGGGGTGAACTCTTTCGAAGACAGGCCATAACGCCCGCCGATGACCACCGGATCAGCGGCCGTGGCGCGGCTGCCGGAAGCCTTGGCTTCGGCCAGCGCGGTCACGATGTCCTGATAAAGCGGCTCGCCGATAGCGCCCGGCTCTTTTGTGCGGTCCATGACAGCGATGGATTTGACCGTGGTCGGAATAGCCGAAACGAAAGCATCAACCGAGAACGGACGGAACAGACGGACTTTAAGAATACCCAGCTTCTCGCCCTGGCTGTTCAGGTAAGCGATGGTTTCATCAGCGGTTTCAGCGCCTGAGCCCATCATGATGATGACTTTCTCAGCTTCGGGGTGTCCGATGTAATCGAACAATTTGTACTGACGGCCGGTCACCTTGGCGAAACGGTCCATGGTTTCCTGCATCAGCGCCGGGAAGCCTTGATAAACCGTGTTGCGGGCTTCCTGCATCTGGAAGAAGGTATCCGGGTTCTGAGCGGCGCCGCGCAGCACGGGATCATCGGGAGACAGGGCATGATCGCGGTGACGCTTGATGTCCTCGTCGTCGATCATCGCCTTAATGTCGTCGTCGGTCAGCTCGATGATTTTCGAAATTTCCGCCGAGGTGCGGAAGCCGTCGAAGAAATGCAACACCGGCAAACGACCTTTCAGCGTCGCAGCCTGGCCGATCATGGCCATGTCCTGAGCTTCCTGAACCGAGCCGGAAGCCAGCATGGAAAAGCCAGTCTGGCGGCAGGCCATCACGTCGGACTGATCACCGAAAATGGAAAGCGCGTGGGTCGCCACGGTACGAGCCGAAACATGCATGCAAAACGGGGTCATTTCGCCCGCGATCTTGTACATGTTGGGGATCATCAACAGCAGGCCCTGCGAGGCGGTGAAGGTCGTCGTCAGCGAGCCCGCCTGAAGCGCGCCGTGACAAGCGCCGGCGGCCCCGGCCTCGGACTGCATTTCCGTTACCTGGGGCACGGTTCCCCAAATATTTTTCTCGCCATTAGCCGATTTCTCGTCGGCATATTCGCCCATAGTGGAGGAGGGTGTGATAGGATAAATGACGATGACTTCGTTGGTCCGGTGCGCAACCGAGGACACTGCCTCGTTGCCTTCCATTGCAATCATCCGACGCTCGGACATGAATAAAACCTCTTCTAAATAATACCGGCGGCAACTTAGCGCCGCCTTTATTCCCCGTCTTCATACAAAAAGGGCGTCCGGAATCCGGAAGCCGCCCCCCAATGGCCGCCTGTCGGCAACTCGCAAACATTATAGATATCTTATGTATTGGACAACCCTTTTGTAATTAACTTTCGACAAGACCGGCAAAAGACGTAATAATCTTTCTCAATTAAAACCTAAACCTTTGTTTTGATTGGTGAAAAATTAACATTTCAGCCATCATTTACAATTATTCACGCTGGTTCTTCTTGATCCGGCCCCGCTTGAAGCGGACAATCCTCGGCTAAATGAAAAAATGCTAAACAGCAATTCACCAATCAGACGACGGGTAAGGCACTATGGGCAGATCCATTTACGAAACCGATCTCGACCGCAATCCAGCCAATCACCGAGCGATGACGCCGCTCGACTATCTCGCTTGGTCGGCAAACGTCTACCCGGACAAAACGGCGGTCATCCATGGCGATCTCAAATATTCCTACAAAGAGTTCTACGGCCGCTGCCGCAGGCTGGCCTGCGCGCTGTGGGATCGCGGCGTGCGCAAGGGCGACACGGTATCGGTCATGGCCCCCAACGTACCCGCCCTTTTGGAGGCCCACTACGGCGTACCGATGATCGGCGCGATATTGAACGCGCTCAATATTCGGCTCGATGCGGCCAATATCGCCTTCATCCTCAACCACGCCGAAACCAAGGTGTTGATCACGGACCGGGAATTTTCCGGCGTAATCAAGGAAGTACTTTCCGAATTGCGTAACCCGCCGCTGGTCATCGATATTGACGACCCGCTTTTTGAAGGTGGCGAGTTGCTGGGCGAAAAAGACTACGAGTCTTTCTTGGAAGAAGGCAGCCCGACGTTTGAGTGGACCCGACCGGACGACGAATGGCAGGCCATCGCGCTCAACTACACCTCGGGCACCACCGGAAACCCCAAAGGCGTGGTCTATCATCATCGCGGCGCGTTCTTGAACGCCATGGGGAACTCCAAGATGTTCGGCCTCGACCGTAACGCGGTCTACCTTTGGACCCTGCCAATGTTTCATTGCAACGGTTGGTGCTTCACCTGGACCGTCACAGAAGTCGCCGGAACCCATGTTTGCCTGCGCCGGGTCGATCCGGAACTGATCTTCCCGATGATCAAGGAACACAAGGTCACCCACATGTGCGGCGCGCCGATCGTCCTCAACATGCTGGTTCATGCACCGGAAAACGTGAAGCTCAAATTCGACCAGACCATCGAAGTGGCGACCGGTGGGGCAGCCCCGCCCAGCGCGGTGATCGCCGCTATGGAAAGGATGGGCTTTAAGGTCACCCATCTTTACGGCCTTACCGAAACCTACGGTCCTGCTACGCTCTGCGCTTGGCAGGACGACTGGGCCGATCTCGACCTCGACGCTAAAGCCTCCAAGATGGCTCGCCAGGGTGTCGTCTACCCGACGCTTGGCGAAGTGGCGATCATCGACCCGGAAACCATGGAATTCTGCCCACGTGACGGCGAGACCATGGGCGAAATCATGTTCCGCGGCAACACGGTGATGAAAGGCTATTTGAAAAACCCCAAGGCTTCGGAAGACGCCTTCGGCGGCGGCTGGTTCCATTCGGGCGATTTAGCCGTGATGCACCCGGACGGCTACATCGAAATAAAGGACCGCTCGAAAGACATCATCATCTCGGGCGGTGAAAACATCTCAAGCCTTGAGGTTGAAGAAACCCTCTATCAGCATCCCGACGTCATGGAAGCCGCCGTGGTCGCCAAACCCGATGAAAAATGGGGCGAGACACCTTGCGCCTTTGTCACCCTCAAGCCGGGCGCGGGGCAAGTCAGCGAAGCCGACATCATCGGCTGGTGCCGCGAGAACCTCGCCCACTACAAAGCCCCGAGAACAGTCATCTTCGGTGAACTCCCCAAAACCTCGACCGGAAAAATTCAGAAGTACGTGCTACGAGCAAAGGCGGATGAATCATGACCACTCTTTTCAACATGGACGGAACCACCGCGCTGGTGACCGGCGGGTCGGGCGGATTGGGGCGGCATTTTGCCGAGGTGTTGGCGGCCCATGGGGCGCATGTAGTGGTCGCCGCGCGGCGCATGGACGAGTTGGAGGAAACCGTCGAACTGGTCCGCGAAAAGGGCGGCAAAGCCTCCTGGGCCCTGATGGACGTGACCGACCGGCAAAGCGTCGAAGAAGCCTTTTCCTCGGCCGAGGCATCCCACGGCCCGGTGACCGTGTTGGTCAACAACGCAGGCGTCGCCAACCGCGGCGATTTCCTGAAGGCTGATGAAGAAAGTTGGCAACAGGTCATCGACATCAACCTCTCAGGCGTTTTCCGGGTCGCCCAGGTCGCAGCCCAACGCATGGTCGCGGCCAAACGCCAAGGGTCGATCATCAATATTTCTTCGATTTTGGGACTACGCGTCACCAAAGGGGTAGCCGCCTACTGCGCGACCAAAGGCAGCGTCGCCCATATGACCAAAGCTTTGGCGCTCGAACTGGCAGAACATGGCATTCGGGTCAATGCCCTGGCTCCAGGATACTACGAGACCGACATCAACCGAGCCTACCTGCACTCAAGCCTGGGGCAAAAGCTGATTGCCCGCATCCCCATGCAGCGTACCGGTGAATACCATGAATTGAACGGGCCCCTATTGTTGCTGGCCTCGGACGCCGGCTCCTACATGACCGGCGTCACTCTGCCCGTCGATGGGGGCCATCTGGTCAATAGCGTTTAGAAAAAGGCCACTCAGCCTTCTTCGTACATGCTCCAGTCGCGTTCAAGCATAACCGGGAGAAGCCCCCGGCGATCGGCTTCGGCAACACCGAGCAGCAGGATTGCAACGGCAAGAAAGATCACCCCCATAATCGGGTTGATCATAAAGCCCCCGGCGACGAAGGGAATGACGATAAACACGGCAAAGAATGTCTCGAACATGGGTTGCTTGTCCCTTAGCTGAAATCATGGCCGCAGCATAGTGAACCGGCCTGCCAAAGAAAAGTCGGTTTATTTCTAACCAAGCACGACCTCCGGCGTTGAATTACCTCGGCGTCGGTCGCCAGTCGGGCGGAGCCATCTCGAAACCCTCGAACTGAAAGGCTGGAGAGACCGTGCAACCGACCAAGGTCCAGCGCCCAAGGCTGACGGCTGTCTGCCAAGCGTTTTCCGGCACCACAGCCTGGGGCCGTTGCCCGGCGGCCAAGTCGAGGCCGAGATGGACCGCCGCGGCATCGTGGCCATTCTCGGAAATCGTCAGAGCCAGAGGCGCCCCCGCGTAATAGTGCCAAATTTCCACCGCATCGACCCGGTGCCAGTGGGAGAACTCGTCGGCGGCCAGCAAGTAATAGATTGCCGTGGTTGCGCCACGCCCACCATCCTGAGCCTCGTGACGGTACGTCTCAACATAGTGCCCGCCCTCGGGGTGCGCCTGCATCCCGAGATGGTCAATCACCTGCTGGGCCGTCATTCCCCTATAGCAGTCGCCATCCAATTCTAACGGTCCTGCGGCTGGGTCGCTTCCATGGAGGGGCGCTGATTGAAGCGGTCGAACCAGTCGGCCAGATCGGGCCGCTCGGCCAACCACTTATCGTCGGGCTGGCGGAACTCTAAATAACCAAGCGCGCAACCGATGGCCAGATGCCCGATAGTCACGCGACCGCTGAGGTTCTCGGCTTCGCCTTCAAGAAAATCAAGGGCTCGGCCAATCACCACTTTCTGGCGATCAATCCAGTCTTCCCAACGATAGTTGGTCGGGCGAAAAGTCTCTTCAACCCGGCAGGCAACGGCCGCATCCAAGATCCCTTGGGCCGCTGTATGGAGGCGCAGGGCAAACCAATACAGCTCCCGATTGGCGCGCGGAAAAAGATGGGTGCCAGAATGCAGGTCGTCGAAGTATTCGCAGATTAGCAATGAGTCGAAAATATTGGTTCCGTCTTCGAGGATCAGGCAGGGCACCTTGCCAAGCGGGTTGTCCTCGCCAATATCGGTTTCTGCATCCCAGGGATTGGTGGGAATAAGTTCGAGTTGATCGACCAGCCCAATTTCGTGGGCCATGACCATAACCTTGCGCACATAAGGCGAGCCTGGTGACCATCGGAGCTTCATCATCTTTTTTTGCCTCTCCTAAAAAGCGTCTTTTCGACGTCTGACTTCGGCGAACACTTCCGCCGGCGGTTTGCCCTCCATACCCAGGGCGGCTTGTAATTCCGGAAGATCGGCACGCAGGAACGGATTGATCCGTCGCTCTTCGCCAAGGGTTGTGGGAATGGTCGGCTTCCCCGCTTCGCGTAATGCCACCACCTGCTCAGCCCTCTTCTTCAACTCGTCGTTTCCGGTTTCCACCGTCACAGCAAAATCGGCATTGGCGTTGGTGTATTCGTGGGCGCAGTAGATTTGGGTTTCGTCATGGAGACGCCGGAGTTTCTGCAAGCTCTCCCACATCTGGGCGGGCGATCCTTCGAACAAACGGCCGCATCCCAGCGAAAACAACGTATCGCCAGGAAACAAAGCATGCTCTTCCTTAAACCAATAGGCCACATGACCCGCCGTATGACCCGGCACTTCGAAAACACGAGCCACATGATCACCCAAAACAATCTCATCGCCTTCGGAGACTTCGGTGGTGATCTTCGGCGTTTTGTCGGCCTCTTTGGCCGGGCCGACAACCTGGCATCCGGTGGAGGCGACCAGCGATTCGTTACCGCCCGTATGATCAGGGTGATGGTGGGTGATGAAAATGTGAGTTAGCGTCCAGCCTTTTTCGTCCAACTCGGCCTGGGTTTTGTAAGGATCGGCCGGATCGACGGCAAAACAGTGTCCCGCCGCATCGTACCGAATGAGATAGATGTAGTTGTCATGAAAGGCGACGAACTGATGCACCTCAAAATCGGACATTTTCTTATCCCTTACCCCTTCTGTTTATTCGACGAAATTACCCTAACACCAAATTCTCGCCGTATCCTAGTATCCTGATCCGATTTTATCGATTGAGGAACCAACCCAATTGACGGGGCTCAAGGAGACACTTTTCAAAAACCGTTTCAATCCCTCACTTCTTTACAAGCAGGATTCAAAAAAGATGGATGAATTCGCGCTAACCCGCGCCATTCACGTTGTCGGCGTCGTTCTCTGGATCGGCGGTGTTGCACTGGTGACGACCGTTTTTTTGCCGGTTCTGAGGCGTTTTGACGATCCGGGCGAGGCCTTCGGTCTGTTTCACAAAACCGAAAAGGCGTTTATCTGGCAGGCTCGCCTCACCACCCTGGTTACCGGCTTCACCGGCTTCTACATGCTCTACCTGCTTGATGGCTGGGACCGTTATCAATCGGGCGAGTACTGGTGGGTCCATATGATGACCCTGATCTGGGCGATTTTCACCCTGGTGATGTTTGTTCTTGAGCCTTTCGTCCTCCCCAAACTCGTCGGCGCCAAACTAAACGCCAACCCGGCCATGGCCCTAAAACGTGTTCATGCCGTTCACTGGACACTAACCGTTTTGAGCCTGATCACCATCCTCGGCGCCGTACACGGCGCACATAGCTAAAGATCAGAGGTCGCAGCTGATCGTTACGAGATCAGAGGTCGCAGCTGATCGTTACGAGATCAGAGGTCGCCGCTGATCGCTAAAAAAATCAAAGCTCGTCGCTGATCGACAAGTCTTTTCATTCACTATAGGATTCAATCCGTTATGTGGTTGGATGTTGTTGATCTCAGAGACTATTACGAAACGCCTCTCGGGCAGACGACCCGACGGATGATCCGTCGGCGCATTCGTTCGTTCTGGCCCGACACCAAGGGGCTTCGGGTTGCCGGTCTGGGCTACGCCACTCCCTTCCTCAACCAATTCAAAAACGAGGCCGAGCGGACCATCGCCCTGATGCCTGCCGCGCAAGGGGTGTTGCACTGGCCCATCGACGGCAAGGGCTTGACCACCTTGGTCGATGAAGCCGAATTGCCCCTGCCCGATGTTTCCATCGATCGCTTTTTGCTTATCCACGATCTCGAACATACCCACCAGCTTCAGCCTTTAATGCGCGAGATTTGGCGGGTTCTGACCGGAGGCGGACGGCTTTTGGTGGTCGTGCCCAACCGCACCGGCATCTGGTCGCGGCTGGAGCGCACGCCTTACGGCCATGGCCATCCCTATACGGTAGGGCAGATCACACGACTTTTAAAAGACACCATGTTCACCCCCATGGGACATTCGGGAGCCTTGTTCATGCCCCCTTCCCGCTCACGGATGCTGCTGGCAGGCGCACCGGCTTGGGAAAAAATCGGTCTACGCTGGTTCAAGACCTTCGGCGGGGTGGTCATCGTCGAGGCTGGCAAGCAAATTTACGCCTCACCTCATGGCGCTTCATCCAAGCGCGAACGCCTCTACATTCCCCTGACCAACGGCGCCAACAGCGGGCGTATCATTCAGGAAAGGAACGGTGGGAAAGCGACAGAAAAGCTTAAAGGCGGTTATACCCCAAGTTAAATAGGGTGTCGAAAACCGCACTTGCCATCTGGCTACCATCCATACCGCTCGCGACAGGCGTCATGCCCATCAAACAGATGAGGGAAACCAGAAGCAGCGATCCTAATCCAAATTGAGGTGACATGGGTTTTCTCCAATCTTGCCTCTTTAGTCTGTCAAATCACCACGGATTAGTCTGTGCTGCCCATCACACTCGGTTCTGTTTCTCAAAAAACAGGCGACAACGCCTAGTCCAAGGCTATGGGGCATCAGGACTAAAGCCTTAAAGCCACAACAAAAACCAAATCAATAATGATAGTCATTCTTATTTTTCCTTGCATTGATAATGAGAATGACTATCATCCATCAAGTTTATTGCCCACAATTTGATACGGTTTCCTGATGCGGTTCATTGTTTTCCTTCTTGCTCTCATGCCGATGGTTTTCCTTTCCCCGGCTCAAGCCGATCAACCACAGGAGCAAGCCTATTGGACCGGCGTTGCCGGGCAAGTCAATGCGGCCCTAGATCACGCCGAAGCGCTCTATCGAGAGGGCGACGCTAAAGGCGCCAAAAAAGCGGTCCTGCACGCCTATTTCGGTGTCTTTGAAAGCACCAAGATGGAAGCCGCCATGCGCACCGAAATCAGCGCAAAACACACATTCAAGGTTGAACGCCGTTTTGGCGGCATCCGGAAGGCCATCAAAAAGGGCAAAACGGCGGAGGAAGTTAAGGCCCTAACCGAAGAACTGAAGGGCCTTTTGTTGGCGGATGCCGGCCAACTCGACAAAGCCGGAATTTCCAAAGAGGTCTTCAGGGTCAATCAATGACTTTTCTTCGCGCGACCGTATTCATTCTCCTCACATTTCAGGCCTTTTCGGCTTCTGCCGCCAATGAAAGCGCTTCCGTCGATTTCACGGTCGTCGTCGCTGAAATCACTGAAGGAGGCGAAGCGGCCCTGGCCGCTTACGATCCGGCGACAGGCGACGAAACGGGCGAGGCATTCTCCGACCTCTATTTTGATGTGTTCGAAGACTCCGGCATGGAGATGGCAATTGCCCTGAAAGACGGCAACCTGAAGACTGTACTCGAATCCCTTTTCGCCCAAACCATCGGCCATGCCATGAAGGGTGAAGAAAAGGAAACTGTAGTCGCCGCCTGGACGGCCCTACGCCAGAAGCTCGAAGAGACGGCCAACGCCCAAGCCGCTCTGGAATTGCAAACCGAAAGCAGTTTTTGGAGTATTGCCATACAGGCCTTTCTCATTCTGGTCCGAGAAGGGTTTGAGGCCATGCTTGTGGTAACCGCACTGACGGCTTATCTCCGCCGCTCAGGCGCGGTCGATAAGATTCGCCATATATGGACCGGCGTCGTCCTCGCCCTGGTCGCCAGTGCGGCAACCGCCTGGGCCCTGCAATCGATCTTTAAAATATCCGGCCAGGGACAGGAGGCGCTTGAAGGCATCACCATGTTGATCGCTGCGGGTGTTTTGTTCTACGTCAGTTATTGGCTGTTCGCCAAACGGGAAGCCGAGCGCTGGCAGGCCTATGTCCGCAAGCAAATTGACAAAGCCCTCGACGGAAACAGCCTTTTCGCTCTTTCCTTTGCCGCTTTTCTCGCGGTCTACCGGGAAGGGGCAGAAACCGTCCTCTTCTATCAAGCCCTGATAGCGGGAAGCGAAGGACAAAATTCGGCCATTTTCGGAGGCTTCATCGCCGCCACCATCGTTTTGGTCGGGCTTTACTGGGCCATGCGCACCGCCTCAATCAAACTGCCGTTGGGTGTCTTCTTTTCGGCGACGGCCCTGTTGCTCTACTACCTCGCAGTGTTATTCGCAGGAAAAGGAATGCTCGAACTTCAGGAAGCCGGATGGGTCGACATCACACCGATCTCCTGGATGCCTAATCTCCCATGGGCCGGACTCTTCCCCACCATTGAAAGCGTTGCGGCCCAGGCTCTAATCCTAGCTCCGCTCCCCTTCGCCCTCCTCTGGCTCGCTCGTAAACGGCGCACTTTAGCGGAATCCTCGGGAGCTGCCGAATGATGTCGTTTGACAGCCCTGACACAACTTCTCGGTCAGCGTCTCCCTCCGCCACCTATAGTCCGGCGGAGGGGTCTTTGCTGAAAAGAATGTCGCTGCCAGTCGAGCGGTTCTTTTATCGCCACAAAAATAAGTTGGTCTGGATTCATGGCGTCATGTTCGTGTTTTTCCTGGCCGTCGTTTTGGTTCCGGCCTTTCTGCCGGACCCGCCAGAAACAGCAACACCGATCACCCATTTCACGACCTTCGCCAACTACGCCATGTGGGGCCTGTGGTTTCCTCTTGTCTTTCTTTCGGTGATTTTTACCGGACGCAGTTGGTGCGGGTTGCTCTGCCCCATGGGCGCCGCATCGGAATGGGCCAATAAGAAAGGACCGCAAAGAGCCATTCCCAGTTGGCTCAAGTGGGAAGGCACGCCGATTCTGAGCTTTCTGTTCATCACCATCCTCGGCCAGACCGTCGGCGTGCGCGATCACCCGGAAGCCATTGCCGAAGTTTTCGGCGGCACCATGCTCGCGGCTATCGTCATTGGATTTTTCTATGGCCGCAAGAAGCGCGCCTGGTGCCGTCACATGTGCCCCATCGGTTTGTTGCTCGGCGTTTTCTCGCGCATCGGAGCCGTTCAATTCCGGCCGAAGATCAAACGATCGGGCGGCGACATTTGGACCGAAAAGGGCGTTTGCCCAACCATGATCGACCTGACGCGTAAGGAAGAATCCCGCCATTGCATCGAATGCTTTCGCTGCGTCAACCCAAACGCTAAGGGAGGTGTCGCCTTCCAATTCCGTCCCCCCGGACGGGAGGTCGAAGAAATCCACCAACGCAACCCCAACCCATCTGAAATCTGGTTCTTCTTTTTGGGAACTGGCGTTGCCATCGGCGGTTTTCTCTGGTTGATCTTACCGCACTATCAGGACATGCGCCTCGCCCTAGCGACATGGTTTATCGAAAATCAGATGTACTGGATTGGTGACCCTGGTCCGTCCTGGCTGATGGCCGTTCACCCTGAACGACGGGAAGTATTCGGCTGGATCGATTTCTTCTCGATCATCCTGTTCATGACCGGATTCATGGCGCTGTTCGCCGCAACCCTTTCACTGACCACCGCCATGGCCACATGGCTGACCGGCAAACTGGGCGCGGCGCGCAGTTTCAAGGCACGATTCGTCGAACTCGGCTATCAATATGCCCCCATCGCCATGGTCTCGCTGATTATCGGGCTTGGTGCAGAGCTGTTTAACGGCCTTGCGCCATTGGGGCTAACGGACGAGCAAATCGGCTGGGTCAAGGGGGCGGTTTTCATGGCAGCTCTACTTTGGAGCATTCGGCTCGGATACCGGATCATCCGCAATCAAGGAGTTGCAGCCCGACTTTCCTTGCTTCCTTTGGCCCCAGGAATCCTCGGCAGCGCAGTTGTCGGCCTCGCTTGGTGGCCTGCCATCTTCGGCATCTAACCCGGAACCGATGAACAGAAATTTTCCTCATATTCAAAACCCCATTGACATGCGAACGATTCTCACTATCATTCGCATATTCTTCTCTAATTCTGAATTGCAATACCTAAAGGGACGGAACATGAAAAACTTCACGAAACACCTCACCAGCCTTGCCGTCGCAGGCGGCCTCCTCTCCGCCGCTTCAGCTCAAGCTGCTGAAGTCGCCATCGGCGAACCGATCGAGAAAAACGGTATGGAAGTAGCGGCCGTTTACCTTCAGGCGGTGCAGATGGAACCGATCCTTCCGTCGCAGGGGCCGACGGACATTCACCTGGAAGCCGATATTCACGCCATCAAAGGCAACAACAACGGCTTTGGTGAGGGCGAATGGATGCCCTTTATGAACGTCACCTATAAAATTGAAAAGCTGGGCTCTGAATGGTCGGAAGTGGGCCTCCTGCTGCCCATGTGCGCCTCCGACGGCCCTCACTACGGACAAAACATCAAAATGGACGGGGCAGGTAAATACCGTGTGACCTTCAACATCGCCTCTCCTGCCGAACAGGGCTTCCTGCGCCACACCGACAAGGAAACGGGCGTCGGCAAATGGTGGGCGCCATTCAGCACCTCTTGGGATTTTGTATACGCCGGTGCGGGCAAGAAGGGCGGCTATTAGGCAGCCTCGAAGCGGGCGCAGCCGTCCGTATCGTTTTTGCCAAAGACCGAACGGTCCAAGATCGCCCGGTCATCGGTTAAATCTCTCCTGAAACTGCAGCCGCCGGGCTTTACCCGGCGGCTTCTTTTTTAAATCTGTTAGCCCGCTTCAGTCCGGACAGGTGAGAAAGCGCTCTTTCTCGTCCTTGCGGCGTACGGCCGGGGCAAAAGCATACGGTTCTCCGCCATCAAGTGGCTCAAAGACGAGTTTCTTCCCCGTCCACTCGGCTCGATATCGGCCCATCCCTTCAACATCGAGAATGGCTGCGCCATCGACCAGCGGTTCAACCTTCATTTCTTGGCAGATGCTATGAGTGCGCCAGTCATCGACAATATGAAAACACCATTCATTGTCCTTAAACACGGAATATTCGGAAACCAACCCGCCTTGTTGATCCAGGCATTGCCCGGACCAGAATCCCTCGAAAATAGACGCTGGCGTTTCGGCCCAGGCGGGCGAGCCATAAAGCAAGACGATTAAAAAAAGCACCCCACGCCGCTTCATGATTTTTGCCCATTGCGTAAGAATTTAACGGCCGCCCAAGCCCCTAACGCAAAAACCGCCAAGCGGAAAAACAGCAAGACAATGCTGCCGTAGACCAAGGGACCGACGAAAAGATCGAAAAAACTGTCAAGAGACGGTTCGCTCTGAAAAGTTAGCAATGAGACAAAATCCCATAGCAAGTCGTCCATCTGTAGAAAGGTCCAAAAGGCCGCCACGTCATTGGCGAAGACCACCCCTCCACAAAGCACAAAAAGATAGACTGGCCAGGTCTCGGAGCGGAGCCAGAGCAAAAAGGCGCAGGCCAGCATCAGAACCAGAAGTGCTAAATGCGCTTCTTCGGGGAAAAGCAGCGGCATGATCGTCGCCCCCGAAAGGGCCATCAGAAACGCCGACCGCGCCGCAACGGGCCGAAACAGATTTTTCCTACGTGGTCTTGCCGCCCACCAGCCCAGGACGGCAAGAAAAGCGGCCCAGCCCCAAATAACGAATCCATACACAGACAGAGCGAACTGAACGTCTTCTTCCATATGCGCCTACCAGCAGGTCAGGCCCGGCTTGTCGGGCGGGCAGATCGGCACGTTCGACGGGGCGGCAATAATCACATATTGCCAACGGGCGACGGCGAAGCGCTGCGGGCCGTTCCCATTGAGGTAAACCTCGACAAAACGCGCCGACTTGATCTCCGAAACACTGCCCCAAAGGGTCCCGCCAACCATGGGTTCATCGCCGGGTTTCAGGCAATCAACGCTAAACGCCACGGGCCGATCTTTTTTCAACACATCGTCGGCCGAACGAAAGACCGTCGCCACGACGCCTTCTATTTTGCAACGTCCCGGGGTTTTCCAAGGGGTGTCTACATCGGTTACCGCCACCTGAACATGGTGATCAGCTTTTTGTCGGGCCTGGATGTAGGTTGAAGGCGGCATGATCGCCCAAGCCCCAGCGGCAGTTCCCACCAAAACAGTCAAAACGAAAACGATCCACTTCATGCCTTCACTCCCCCGCTTTCCATTGCAAGAGCCGAGGCGAAGCGTTGCAAGGCTCCCGGTGCGGTTTTCTGATTGATGAGCCCTTCTTTAGCCAATGCAATCACCTGCACCTGATCTTTTCCAACTACCCCGATCAAAATAGCCGGATTGGCGTTTAGCCAACCGGCCCGCGTTTGCCCAGCCATGGCATAATCACCCGTCCCACTATCGGCCTGCTCAGCCACCACCTCACCGATGAGTTCCAATGCGGCACGGACGATTGCAGGCGCGTCACCCTGCAGAGCGAAGACACCTTCGGCCTGGGTGAGTTTGTTGAAATTTTGGCCGAAGTCGACACCCGACCCAGCCGCCAAAGCACCAGCAAAAGCGCCTGCCCCATCAAGTGTCAGACCCGCCTTAACCAATAGATCGATGAGTGGATTGGCCATCAATATCCGCCCCTCCTGCCGATAAACAATATATCCAGCTCACGCCGAGGATGAAAGGCCTTGGCCCGCACCTCCAGTTCCCGCCCCGCCAAGTCGCTGCCAGTAACCGGGTTGCAAACAATGGCGACGGGAAAAGCAAAATCAGAAAACTGACGAAGCGGCGCATCTCAATATCCATTTTCAAGGTTTTCGATGCGATCATTGATCAGCTTGATCCGGCATCGCGTTTCTGCCGCCGAGGCGTCGGACCCTGGCGCGACGCGCTCAAAGGCCGCCCAACACTCCCTGGTCTGATAGCTCGCCCAGGCATTCTGCGCCTCATCAAACGCGGTATTGGCCTCATCGCCATGGAAATCTTTTCGCGCATCGGCCAATTTGGAGACGAGCTTCCATTCCATCATCTCCAGGATTTCGCCGATACACTGCTTATAGGCGAGTTGAGAGGCAGTACGCGCACAGGCTTCAATAGTTTTAGGCTCGGACTCAGCCCATGCCGACGATATCGAGATGGCTCCGATGGCGGCGAGACAGAGGGCCGACCGGTTCATTGGATCAAATCCCACACAATGATCACGGCGGTTCCTCCGACAATGGCCCAGATAACGAGAGCGGCTATTTTATTGCGTTTGGCTTCCCGTTTTTTTTCTTCCGGCGTGTCAGCGAGGCTTTCCTCTACTTCGACAACCTGGGTTTCAGGCAACTCACCGGTGACTGGGTGTCGCAACTCGACGGCGAGAAAACCGCCGACAATCCCCCAGCCGCCAAGAAACACCCCAAGAAGGCCAACGACAAAACCACCGAGTGTGGGCACCACCAACAAAAGGGCCGCACCCGCCCCCATGAGAAAAAAGCCCGTGACACCCGAGACCATCCGAGATCGGGCGTTTTCAATAACCGCTTGAGCCTGGCAGGCGGAACAGACATAAACGTGTCGCACGCCAGCCCCACCCCAGCCGCCGCCCAGCACGGCCCTCGTCGGTTTCATACCGCCATCGCCACAGGCAGCGCATTTACGCATCACGTTAGGAAGTTCGACGGTTTCGCTCATGGCCCCTCCAAAGAACAAAACCAGTTTGGCAAACTGAGGAAGGGTTTTCTAGTTTTCCAGTTTTTTTAATGCCCAGGCTGCCGCCTCGCAAACAGCGTCGTTCTCGTCGTTCAGCAAGCTCTGGATTGTGTCCTTAAACGAGGCATCCCCGCTGTTACCCATGGCGATCAGGGTATTGCGAACGATTCTGTCACGCCCTGACCGCTTGATCGGCGAGCCTTTGAACATCTCGCGGAAAGCCCCATCATCCAACATGGCGATTTTTTCAAGTTCAGGCGCCATGGTCTGAGGCCGCGGTTTGTAAATTTCCTCTTCCGTCGGTTTGGCGAACTTGGTCCAGGGACAAACGGCGAGACATTCGTCGCAACCGTAAATCCAGTTACCCATCCCTTCCCGGTATTTTTCCGTAATTGGCCCTTTGTGTTCGATGGTGAGATAGGAGATGCAGGCGCTGCCATCGATTTGATAAGGCACCGTTAAAGCGCCGGTCGGACAGGCGTCTATACAAGCCGTACAGGAACCACAATGGTCGGCCTCGGGCTGGTCAGGCGGTAGGTCGAGGGTGGTATAGATTTCGCCAAGAAACAGCCAGGAGCCGAAGCGACGGGACACCAGATTGGTATGCTTGCCCTGCCAACCCAGACCCGACAACGATGCCAGGGGTTTTTCCATCACCGGCGCGGTATCGACGAAAACCTTCAGTTCACAACCGAATTCTTCGACCATCCAGCGGGCCAGCCTTTTGAGCTTCTTCTTAACCGGGTCGTGATAGTCCTTGCGCTTGGCGTAACAACTGATCGCCGCGCGGTCTTTCTGCTCGGTCACGACCAGGGGGTCGAAATCGGGTCCATAATTGGTGCCCAGCACGATCACCGATTTCACATCTTCCCACAAAGCCGTAGGCGAAGACCGGCGCTCACGGGTATCGGGCATCCAGGCCATATCGCCATGCCGCCCCTCTTCGATATAGCGAGCTAGGTTTTCCTGCTGACCGGGCGTCGTGGCGGCGGGCGCGAAAGCCGTTTCGCAAAAGCCGATTTCAGTCGCTTTATCGCGAATCGCCTGTTTGATCGTCTGCGCGTCCAACCCAATCTCCATAGCCAGGAAGTCCATAACGTGCTAAGAGCCCGCCTGATCTTTAAAGACACTGTTTGACACGTCAGGAATATGAGCAGCAAGCCTAAAGCCGTCGTTTTATTGAGTGGAGGCCTGGATTCGACCACCGTGGCGGCCATCGCCGCCGACCAAGGCTTCGATATTTACGCCCTCTCCTTCAAATACGGCCAACGCCATGAGGTAGAGCTTTCCGCCGCCCAGCGCATCGCCCAGACCATAGGGGTTAAGCGTCATGTGGTCAGCGAGATCGACCTGCGCGCCTTCGGCGGCTCGGCGCTGACCGACGACATCGCCGTTCCTAAGGACCGGCCCGATGAAGAAATGTCGGGCGGCATTCCGGTTACCTACGTCCCGGCACGCAACACCATCTTCCTCTCGTTTGCCCTGGCCTTCGCCGAAACCATTGAAAGCCAGGATATCTTCATCGGCGTCAATGCGCTGGATTATTCGGGCTATCCCGACTGCCGCCCGGAATATATCAAGGCCTATGAGACCATGGCCAATCTGGCGACCAAGGCAGGCGTTGAAGACTCGCAAAAGCTTACTGTCCACACGCCGCTGATGGAACTCACGAAGGCAGGCATCATCAAGCGCGGACTGGAACTCGGGGTCGACTATGGACTGACCACCAGTTGCTACGACCCCGACCAAACGGGCGCGGCCTGCGGGCATTGCGATTCCTGCCAATTGCGGCTGAAGGGATTCCGCGAGGCGGGCGCGACAGACCCGATCCGGTATCAATAGCATGGCTTATCAGGTTAAAGAGATTTTCTATACCCTCCAGGGCGAAGGCATCCATTCGGGCCGTCCGGCAGTTTTTTTGCGCTTTACCGGCTGCAATCTTTGGTCGGGCCGGGAATCGGATCGGGCCACTGCCATCTGCACTTTTTGCGACACCGATTTTGTCGGCACTGACGGCTCCGGCGGCGGCGTTTTCGAGACGGCCCAAGACCTAGCCGATGCGGTCAAGAAGCACTGGTGGTCGGGAAAACAGGGGCGTTTCGTCGTCTGCACCGGCGGCGAGCCGCTCTTGCAGCTTGACGCCCCGGCCATCGAAGCGCTACACGACGCGGGCTTCGAGATCGCGGTGGAAACCAACGGCACGCTGGAAGCGACCGAAGGCATCGATTGGGTTTGCGTCAGCCCCAAGGCCGATACGGACCTGCTGGTGACCTCGGGCAATGAGCTGAAGCTGGTTTTTCCCCAAGACGAAAACGACCCGACCGATTTTGAGGATTTAGAGTTCGACCACTTCATCCTCCAGCCCATGGATGGGCCGGAACTGGAAGAAGCGACCAACATGGCGGTCCGCTTCTGTCTGGAAAATCCGAAGTGGCGCCTGGGATTGCAGACCCATAAGGTTCTCGGTATCCCGTGAGAAAAGAACATGATGGAAATCTATAAAGAGTTTACCTTTGAAGCGGCCCACCTACTGCCCAACGTCCCCGAGGGCCACAAATGCGGCCGCCTGCACGGCCACTCCTTCCGCGTCGGGCTAACGATTGCGGGCAATGTGGATGAGCATCTTGGCTGGGTCATGGATTTTGCCGATGTCAAGGCGGCCTTCAAGCCGATCCTCGGCCGACTCGACCACTACTATCTCAACGACATCGAAGGTCTTGAAAACCCCACCTCGGAAAACGTCGCCATCTGGATCTGGGATCAACTCAAGCCGCAACTCCCTCTCCTGGCGAAAGTCGAGGTGCGCGAAACCTGTACCGCAGGCTGCGTCTATACAGGCGGATAATTCCCCGTTTGACGGTTTTTTGATTGCAGCTCAATCAAAAGTCTCTCAGTTTATTAATGGTTCTAAAGTGGTGCCTACGTGGCTACCATCGGCCATCATTTGAGGACGTCCGGACGTCTTGTTCCCCATGATTTGAAGGCAAACGGATTCTTTTTGGGCAGACGATGAAACACCTCACATATACGCTTGATAATTTCGACGCATTTGGCGCCTATCTTCAATCTCATGCCGTCGTTTCGGCTTACGACGATGCGGCATCCGTTCTGGTTCAGATTTTTACAGCATCAACGGATATTCAGTTGTGCTCCAAAGTCATGGCACAGGTTACTGAGCAGATGCCCAAAGCGGTTGTCGTCGGCTCATCAACCGTCGGTGAAATTGCCGATGGAAACACGCTAACCGACCAGACGGTCGTCGGCTTTACTTTCTTCACTTCGTCAAAGGTCGATTGCATAGCCCTTCCCTGCAAGCCGGGGCGGGAGCATGCGCTTGGTCAGGATTTTTTCAAGGCCGTAACAGCTATCGGAGACGATATCGCCGGCCTATTGATCTTGGCGACACCGCTCAGTATTGACGCCACGGCGTTTCTAAATGGGTTGGGTTCTTTCGGTATCGATTATCCCGTCTTCGGCGGTGGCGCGGGGGACTACGCGCAGATGAATCGATCCCTGGTGTTTTCGGGGACCGAAATATTCACACACGGTATCGTCGGTGTCGTCCTGCGTGGCCCGAGCCTTCGGGTCGATTGCCAGACCTATCTAGGGTGGCGGCCACTCAGTAAAGAAATGATAATCACCAAGGTGGATGGCATGGTCGTCAAAACCGTAAACGACGCACCGGCATTCGATATTTACAGCCGCTATCTGGGCCTTGCCAACGACGAGAATTTCTTTCTCAACGTTCTCGAATTCCCCTTCCTGATGAAACGCAACGAGGAAGATATCGCCCGCGTACCGGTCGCTGTCGATAAGGACGGCGGCCTACAGTTCGTGGCGGATATCGCGGAAGGCGAGCGTTTTCGCATCGGTTACGGCGACCCCAGTCTGATTCTCTCAAACGCCGAAGATATCCATAAAACGGCCATGACCCTTTCCCCACAGGCGATATTTCTCTACACCTGCGGCTGTCGGCGGTTTTTAATGCAAGATCAGACCAATTTGGAGACCCTGCCTTTTCAAGCTGTTGCTCCGGCATTCGGATTTTATACATATGGCGAATTCTTTTTTCGCGAAGGCGATCCTCAATTACTCAACTCCGCAATGGTCGCAGTCTGCTTGCGCGAAGGAGATATCGCGCCTTACGCCGACGAATCATCAACCAAACGACAGGTCGATCAGAATCCAAACGATCCCTATGCCCATCAACATTCACGCATCATTTCGCGTCTGGTTCATTTTGTTAATGCCGTCACTCACGAGTTGGAAACGGCAAACCAGAGCATTTTAAAAATGTCGACAACCGACCAACTAACCGGCCTAAACAATCGCCGCAAGTTGGATGAAGCACTTGAAAATGCAATGGGCGTTGCCCAGCGATACAAAGAGCCTTTTTCGGTGATCCTTCTCGATATGGACCACTTCAAGAAAGTCAATGATACGCATGGCCATTTGGTCGGTGACCAGATTTTGGTGCATTTAGCCGATATTTTACGACATGAAATTCGTGAAGCGGATATTTTAGGTCGCTGGGGTGGCGAGGAGTTTTTGCTGATCCTTCCCCACACCGAAATGGATCAAGCCCTCCCTACGGCTGAAAAACTACGTAGAGTGATTGAGCAAACCCGTTTCCCGGTTGTCGAGCATAAAACCAGCAGTTTTGGCGTCGCCACATATAACGAAGGCGACGATCTTACGCATATCTTGGAACGCGCAGATCGGGCGCTCTACGAAGCCAAAAAAGCCGGGCGAAACCGGGTGCAGGCCCAATCGGCATCGTAACAACCTCAAATCCTCGCCATCGGAGTTTGGGACCAACTTACACCGAAGCCCCTTCTCCTGGCGAAAGTCGAGGTGCGCGAAACCTGCACCGCAGGCTGCGTCTATAGAGGTGGATAATTCAACGAAACAGGCGGGCCATCCCACTTGGTCCTACTGCCACCTCAAGCGACTTTGGCCGCTTCTTCTCCGGCTTCATACATAAACGGGCCTTCCAATTCCGAGAAATGGAACAGCCTGAAGGCGCGTTCGCCGTTGTAGTCGAGAATCCGCAAATCGTCGTCTTCGTGCAGGTCTTTCTCAACCACAGTGAAGTGACCGCCATAACGAGCGCGGGCCATTTCGATGGGGATTTCATAGGCGATGAACTTATCAATCCCCTTGGCCGTGAGCTTGGCAAGCAGAGGCGTATCGGTCATTTTGGCATGCGAGGTCAAGATGACCAACGGGCCGCTACCGGTAAACAGCATCATGCATTTCATGGCGAAACCTCCCTTCCTTTGGTGAAAGTCAGGTTGACCAGGAGGTTGTTCGAGAGTCGTCGTAACGGCCCCCAAAAAAGAACCGGTCGATCAACTTCTAAGTATAACAGAAACTACTGGTTCTTACCAGATTCACCGGGCTCGCCACCGGCCATGACGGCCTCGCCGCCGAACCGTCTAAGCACCATGTTTTTGTACTGTCGGCCCGTTGGCTCATCGACCCATTTTATGTAGGCACCATAAACCCGTTCGTCCAACCGCAACATTTCAATTTTCGGGTTGAGCGCCTTGATCACCTTTTGTCCCCATTTGTTCTTGGGACAGCCCACATGGGCCACGTAGGTTTCCGCACTTTCGGCGATAGGATAGGAAACGAAGTCGCCATCCATCCCCATCTGGCGGGAGAGGTAGGTGATCTCAAAGGGATACCCGATGGTGAAGTCGATCCGTTTGCGGGCGGTCATTTTAAGCAGGGCGCGCAACAGATCGTGGCTGGTCGAAGTGTAACTATTAGCCTTGGTGACCCCTTTTTTCAAAAGGGCGTTGACCGGCGGCGAGTAGGATCGACCCTCGGTGACCCCAATCTTCAGGTCATCCTTCCCCAACAACCGCCGCAAAGAAAGAGCCCCGCTTTTGTCGGTCATGTCATCAAACTTCTGTTGATCCTTCGCCCGCACGATGATGCGGTAGGCATGGGTCATGACATAGGGTTTGGAAAAAGCGATAAATTTTTCCCGCTCCGGCGTTTTCATCAAAAGCGAACTGCAAACGAATCGCTCGGCCTTAATCGATTTCAGCAGCCGCTTCATGTTGGCCACTCCGGTCACGTGCTTGTACTCGGGTAGTTCTTGCTGAATCAGGGTCAGGGTTTTTTCCAATATCCCTTTCCCCTTATCCGGTCCCTCCGGCATGAAGGCGGGCGGATAGATGGGATAGAGCCAGGAAATGGTGCCCCCGGATTCATCGGCACGCACGCCCCCCGCACCCAACAAAACGGCAAGCGCCGTCAGGCAACACAAATTTTTTCTGAGTTCCACCCTAAATGCCCTCCCCCAGGCATTGAATTGGATGGGAGTTTATCCTCTTCCTCGGTGAGTGGCTACCCCTTGTTCGGGAATCCACAATCCGGCAGGTGCTTCACCGGTCTGCCAGAAAACATCGATGGGGATGCCGCCGCGCGGATACCAATAACCGCCGATCCGCAACCATTTGGGCTTGACCGCCTCAACCAGCCGCTTGCCAATCATCACCGTGCAGTCCTCATGAAAGGCGCCATGGTTACGGAATGCGGTGAGAAAAAGCTTTAAAGACTTGCTCTCGATCAGCAAATCGCCGGGAACGTAATCGATCACCAGATGCGCAAAGTCCGGCTGGCCGGTCACCGGGCATAGTGAGGTGAATTCGGGCGCGGTAAACCGGGCGACATAATCCGTATCGGCCTGCGGATTGGGCACGGTCTCAAGCACCGCCTCTTCAGGACTCTTGGGCGTTTCCGTCGCCCCGCCAAGCTGTGTGAGGTTTTCGTAGATTTCACCCATAACTTTTCCTCGCTTCCTTCCCCGCCATGCCCGCGCATGACGCGTCTCGACAACCCTATAACGGTTCAATGTCTCCCAGGGCCTGTTTGGCCTCGAAGTCTTCGATAAATGCACCCAGCGCTTCAGCCTCGATGGCCTGACGCAGTCCCTTCATCAGGTCCTGATAATACTGAAGATTATGCCAGGTCAGAAGCATGGAGCCGAGAATTTCCCCGGCTTTGTTCAAGTGATGTAGGTAAGCGCGGCTGTAGTTTGAGCAAGCCGGGCAGTGACAGTCTTCATCCAAGGGGCGCGGGTCTTCATTGTGGCGGGCATTGCGAATATTGATCGAGCCACGGCGGGTCCAGGCCTGGCCGGTACGCCCCGAACGGGTCGGCATGACGCAGTCGAACATATCGACACCACGCTTGACCGCACCTACCAGATCGGAAGGCTTGCCCACCCCCATGAGATAGCGCGGCCGGTCGGCGGGCAGCATGGGGCAGGTAAAATCGAGCGTCGAGAACATCAGCTCCTGCCCTTCACCGACGGCGAGCCCGCCGATGGCGTAGCCGTCAAAACCAATTTCCGTCAGCGCCTTGGCCGATTCCTCGCGCCAGTCTTTATGCACGCCCCCCTGGACAATACCGAATAGCCCATAGCCCTCACGCTCGACAAACGCCTCCTTGGAACGCGCCGCCCAACGCATGGAAAGCCGCATGGATTCGATGACTTCCTTCTCATTGGAATCGAAGCTTGGGCATTCGTCGAACGCCATGGTGATGTCGGCGTCTAGCAGGCGCTGGATTTCCATTGACCACTCGGGCGTCAAATCGTGATAGCTGCCGTCCACATGGGATCTAAAACGCACACCTTTTTCGGTGATCTTGCGCAAATCGGCAAGGCTCATCACCTGGAAGCCTCCGGAATCGGTAAGGATCGGCCCCTTCCAGTTCATGAACTTGTGCAGGCCGCCCAACCGGTCGATGCGCTCGGCGGTGGGACGCAGCATCAAGTGATAGGTATTGCCGAGGATAATCTCGGCCCCGGTGCTCTCCACGCTTTCAGGCTGCATAGCTTTAACGGTGGCCGCCGTGCCGACGGGCATGAAAGCGGGCGTCTCGATGGTTCCGCGGCCGGTGGTTACCCGCCCGCGCCGCGCCGCTCCATCCGTTCCCAAAAGTTCTAAACCGAATTGGGTCATCGTTTCACCGTCAAAAGGCTGCAATCGCCATAAGAATAGAACCGGTAGCCGGTTTCAATAGCATGCCGGTAGGCCGCCTGCATGGTTTCCAAACCCGCCACGGCGGAAACCAGCATAAACAACGTCGATTTGGGCAAATGGAAGTTGGTCAACAGCCGGTCAACCACCTTGAACCGGTAGCCGGGCGTGATGAAGATATCCGTCTCCCCGGCGAAGAGAGCAAGCTTTCCGTCTTCCCCCACAGCACTCTCAAGCAGACGAAGCGACGTGGTGCCCACGGCAACGACCTTGTTCCCCGCTTTCTTCGTATTCTCAATCAAATCGACCGTGGCTTGATCCACCTCGCCATACTCGGCATGCATCTTATGCTCAGCCACCTTGTCGACCTTGACCGGCAGGAAGGTCCCCGCCCCCACATGAAGGGTCACGGTCGTTCGTTTGATCCCTTTGGCCTCCAGCGCCTCAATCAGCCGGGGGGTAAAATGCAAACCGGCCGTCGGCGCGGCCACAGCCCCGTCCTTTTCGGCAAACAAGGTTTGGTAATCGCTTTTGTCCTGGGCGTCGGCCAGTCCTTGGCGCTTGATATAGGGCGGCAGAGGCATACCGCCATGGGCCTCAAGCGCATGCATCAATTCAGGCCCTTCCCGGTCGAAGGCCAGGGAGACCTCGCCCATCTCCCCTTTGCGCTGAACCAGCGCCGAAAAGTTCTCGGCAAAATCTACCTGATCACCCTCTTTCAGCTTCTTGGCCGGGCGGGCGAAGGCGCGCCAAAGGTTGGGGCCTTCCATTTTGTGGAGCGTTACCTCGACCTTAGCTCCACGTCGCTTACCCAACAGCCGGGCCGGGATCACCCGCGTATCGTTGGTCACCAACAGATCGCCCGGTTCCAGAAGGCCAGGCAGGTCGAGCACGCCCTTATCTTCCAACCCCTCTTCTCCGACCAGCAGCAGACGCGCCGCATCCCTCGGGCTCACAGGCCTCTGGGCAATGGTCTCGGGTGGCAGTTCGAAATCGAACTGATCGAGTGTCAGGGTGGGATCGATGGCGTTTTTCATGGCGGCGGGACCATAAAGGAGAACGAACGGAAGGGGAAGAGGTATGGGTTTCGCCCGCCGTTAATCTTTTAAGCTACTCAAGACATCGCCAAGCAAATCTCCAGCCCGTTCCATACTGACGAGATCGACCCGCCCCTCTTTGACCCCAGCGAACAACATTTGAAGCCCTCCCATGGCAGCCATCAGGGGCAACAGAGGGAGGCTGATGCGGGCCGGTTTCAAGGCGATCAAACCATCAAGCGGCAAGGTTTCTAGATTATAGGGAAGGCCGACGGTCAGACTCAAAGGCCCCTCGACCTCACCGATCAACCATTCGGCTTCTTCCAGCGTTTTGACCCCAACAATGAAGGCTAGATCGGCTCCGGCGTCGAGATAGTCACCCGCCCGTCCCGCGGCTTTGAGCAAACCGTCCTCACGATCCTCCGAAAGCGCCAGAGCGTCGGTTCTGGCATTCAAAACGAAGCTTGGGCAGCCCATGGCCGCCCGGGCGTCCCGCGCCGCACCGATCTTTTCAATCATGATTTCTGGCGGCACGATGGGGTCCAAGTCTTGCGGTCCGTTGAGGTTCTGGTCTTCGATATTGATCCCGGCGGCTCCGGCCTCGATAAACAGCCGGACGGTCTCGGCAACCTCAGGAAGGTCGCCATACCCGTCTTCTCCGTCGGCCATAACGGGCACCGAGACCGCTTCGGCCATGCGTCGGGTGATTACGAGATTATCTTGACGGGTCAGCGTATCTTCCGGCTTACAGGACCCGGCCAGCGCCATACTGAACCCCGAACACTGCACGGCGTCGAACCCGGCCCGTTCAATCATCTTGGCGCTCAAAGCATCGTAAGCGTCGGGCATAATTAGCGGCTGGTTAGCAGCCAGCGCCGCGCGCAAACTCTGACCTTGCTGTTCGGCATTCATGATCTTTCCGTCCTCCCCGAAAGAACCTTACAGGATGCCCCCCTTGCCATGAAAGCGGTTCCTCGGCCATAAAGGAAGCAGGAGAGGATGGGGAAATGGTCACCGAGATTTATAGCTGCTTACCGGGTCAGGCGATGAAGGAAGGCCAGGTCGAATATAGCGACACCATCGACGACCGAGATGCCGCCGAATATGACGCAAAGCTGCGGATCGAAGCCAACCCGGCATTTGAAAAAATTGCCTATTATAAAATCAACGAAAACGGCGATTTTCGCATTTTCTATACTTACAAAAACCCCAACGCAAAGGCCCCGACAAAACCAAAAAAGACTGCCAAAGGCGACGCCAAACGCAAACCCCGCAAGAAAAAGAAGAAAAAACTGACGCTCGGCCAAAAAATCAAGAAGGTGATCGGCCTTGGTAAATAACGATCTCGAAAACGCCCTGGCGCTGCACAAAGCCGGGCGATTGAAAGAGGCTGAAGCCGCCTACCGCAAAATTATCGCCGAAAATCAGCAGGCCGCCGACGCCTATCATTTTCTTGGCCTTATCGAAGCCGCGACGGGACGTCTCGAAGCAGCGGAAACCTCAATTGCCCGGGCCGTCGAACTGAAACCGGATCGCCCCACCTTTCACTATAATCTCGGATTCGTCGTGCAAGGGTTAGAGCGGTTTGGGCGAGCATTGGAGCATTACCAAAAATCATTGCGGCTCGACCCTAATCAACCCGCCGGACACTACAACGCGGGCTTGGTTTTGAGCCGACTGCGTCGTTATGACGAAGCCGCTAAAGCGTTTGAAGCCGCCATAGCCCTACAACCAAATTACGCCGAAGCCTGGGGTAATTTGGGTGCCGCACGGCGCTTGCTTGGCAATCTGGAGGGGGCTATCACTGCCTGCCGGAAGGCTCTGGAGATCAACCCCAATCAGGCAGAAGTTCTGGCGACGCTTGGCAATGCGGCGAAAGAACAAGGCGACTATGGCGCTGCGCTCGAACACTATAAAATGGCCATTAATCTCAAGCCCGATCTGGTGACGGCGCACTTCAACCTGGGCAACACATATACAGAATTGGGCGAGACAGCAGAAGGCCGGGCGGCTCTCGAAAAGGCGGTCGCACTCGACCCGAACGACCGGGGCGCACAAGATAATCTGCTGATGAGCCGCCTCTATGACGAAGGAGAAAGCGAACAAAGCCTTTTTGAAGCCCATGCCGCCGCCGCCAAGGCTCTCCCGCAAAGGGCCCAGCCACCCCGGCAGCCACGTCTTTCGGGAGACCGTCTCAAGCTGGGTTTTGTCTCGGCGGACTTCAAGCGCCATTCCTGCGCTTATTTTCTCGAACCCCTTTTCAAAGCCCTCGACCGAAAGGCCTTTTCGCTTCACGCCTATTCCATGACACCAAAATCCGACGAGATAACGGAACAGCTACGCGGCCTCGTCGATCACTGGACCGATTGCATCCCCTTAGGTGATGAAGAACTGGCCAAAAAGATTGAGGCCGACTGCATCAATATTCTCATTGATCTTTCCGGCCACACATCGGGAAATCGGCTGGCCGTTTTTGCCCGCAGGCCCGCCCCCATACAGGTTTCCTGGCTCGGCTATCCGGCGACGACAGGATTAACGGCGATTGACGCAAGGATTACCGACGTCTACGCCGATCCGGAAGGCCCGGCCGACCGCTGGCACAGTGAAAAATTGATCCGCCTGCCAAAAAGTTTTTTGCTCTACGGGCCACCCACCGACGCCCCTGAGGTTGCGCCACCGCCCCTAGAAGCGACCGGGTATATCACCTTCGGTTCGTTCAACAATCTCTCCAAAATCAACAGCGCCGTCATTGAAGCCTGGAGCCGTATCTTGTTAGCCGTGCCAAACTCACGCCTGATGCTCAAAGGGAAGACCATGGGTTCACCCGGCGTTCGGGAACGGCTAACCGCACAGTTCGGCAAGCAGGGCATTGAAAGCGACCGCCTTGATCTGATCGACTGGATATCAAGGGATCAAAACCCACTTGCACTCTACAGTCAGATGGATATCGCACTCGACACCTTCCCTTACAATGGCACCACCACGACCTGCGAGGCCCTTTGGATGGGCGTCCCCGTAGTGAGCTTTTCAGGCTTTCGCCACGCAGGCCGGGTTGGGGCAAGCCTGCTAACCAGCATCGGCCTCACTGAATGCCTGGGCCTGAATCAAGCGGCCTATAAAGAAATAGCCATTGCGCTTGCCAACGCGCCGGAGAAGCTCGCGGAGCTACGTCAAAACCTGCGTCAACAGATGGCGGCCTCTCCGCTATGCGATAGCGCGGGTTATGCTCGTAATTTCGAGTCGGCTTTGCGCGATCTCTGGTCGGATACAAAAAACCTGTGAACCATCATTAAGGTTTTAGCAACTTACTCTTAAGGGATTGGCAAATCCCTTTCACTATAATGTGAAGCATAAGCGGCTTCTCGTCGCAGTGAGTTCATTCGACGGTGGTGGCCGCGTCCCCTAGAATAGGGGAATAACGAACAACAATCCCTCGACCAAAAGAAAGGAGGGAACAAAAAATGTACGGCCACAGCAACCACAAGCGCCCCGATACCTCCGTCGCTCTTGACGAACTCGCCCTTCTGGAAATTGAGGACACCGTCTATGTCCGTCAGGTCAGCACCCCGGCAGGACCGGCCTTCGCGGTCTTCGCCGCCGACGGAACTTTCCTGGATACGGCAGAAACCCTGCGTGAAATTGAGCTTTCGGTGGAACGCAACGATATGGGCCTCGCCACTCTCCACTAAACCAAAAACACGACAACATACTGTTATCACTAATAAAATAAAAGATATACACTAATATATGTGTGTATCTTTTATTTTTTACACTTTCTGTTGACATTTTTATTCACTCCATTTTATTGTGTGTTTAATTATTTATTCACACTTAAATAGGTGTATTAATCATGTCTCAGGCCCCTGCCGCGCTTTATGCACTAAACGACAGCGCCCCCCTTCCCGCCGCCTTAAACGATGAGCCGGTCAGCCGCCCAGAAGATGTGGCCGAATACCGCGCCGCCCTGACGGCCTTCAAAACCGGGCGCTGGGACGCCGACCGTTGGAAAACCTTCCGGCTGCGTTTCGGCGTTTATGCTGAACTGGAGCCCGGCCGCCATATGGTGCGGGTTAAAATTCCCGGCGGGCGTCTGTCTCAGGCCTGGTTACGCGGCTTGGCCGAGGTCAACAAAACCCTGTGCAAGGGCCATATCCACTTCACCACCCGTCAGGACGCTCAAATCTATGGCGTTGACCTGGACGGCACGGCCGACGTGATCGAAGCCCTGGCCAAACACGGCCTGACCACACGGGAATCTTCGGGCAGCACATTCCGCAACGTCACCGCCTGCCCACTTGCCGGGGTCTGCCCCAAGGAACACGTTGATGCGGGCGAAGTGGCCGAACGGTTGACCACGACCTGGCTTCGCCACCCTCTGGTGCAACATATGCCGCGTAAGTTCAAAACTGCGGTTTCAGGCTGCTCAGCAGACTGCGGTGCCGTGTCGATCGACGACCTCGGCTTCATTGCCATCGAAAAAGATGGCAAGAAAGGCTTTCGGGTTCTGGCCGGAGGCGGCCTCGGCGCTCGCCCCCGTTCGGCTGTCGAAATTCTCGATTTCGCCGAAGAGCGAGACCTTCCCGCCGTGCAGGAAGCCATTGCCCGTGTGCATCATCGGTTTTCTGACCGAGGCAACCGCAACAAGTCGCGGCTGAAGTTTCTGGTCGATCGGTTCGGCCAGGAAAAACTCTCCGAGTTGTTCAAGGAAGAGTATGCCCGAGCTCGCAAACTTCCCCAGCGGGCCTGGGAACCTTTGTCGTGGCGCGAACCCGCCAATCTGACCACCCCGGTCCTGCCCGGAGCCAAAGTCTCCCAGCATGACGGCGGCATCACCGTGGTCGTTCGCCCACCGCTCGGCAGCGTTGATGCGGAACAGCTTTTTGCTTTCACCGCCCTGACCGAAGCTTTTGGTGTCAGCGACATCCGCTCGACCCGCGATCAGAATCTGGTTACCATCGGCTTTACCGAAGCCAAAGCCGCCGACTTCATTGAGGAAGTTCGCAAGCTTGGGCTGGCCGTCGATGAGCACGCCAATGGCACAAGCAATTTAGTCTCCTGCCCCGGCACCAGCTCCTGCCCTATCGGCATCACCAATTCCAACGCCTTATCGAAGGAACTGGCTGCCGACCCGGAACTGGCCAAGCTTTCAGAAACCCGTATACGCATTTCCGGTTGCCAGAATTCCTGCGGCCAGCACCATGTGGGTGATTTTGGCCTTCATGGGCTTGGCAAAAAAGTCGAAGGGCGTCATGTCCCTCACTATCAGCTTCATGTGGGCGGGCTGCATCACGCTCAGGACGCCATTGGCCTCGGCTTGGCTTATATCCCTGCGCGCAAGGCCGGAATTGCCCTCAAAACTCTGATTGGGGCATACCAAGCCGAACGACGAAACGGCGAAACGGTGCGTGGCTGGGTCGAGCGACTTGGCAAGGATCATGTTTCCGCCCTGGTCGAGCCCTTTGGTTCGGTGGAAAACCCGGATGATGAAGCCTGGTATGTGGACCTGGAAAAGTCCGAGCCCTTCACGCCGCCAACCAGTACGGCAGGCGAATGCGCCGCCCCGGCCATCGTCGCCGAATATCTGGACGATCTGGCTCGGGTCGGGTTGATTGATCTGCAACGGGCGGTATCCATTGGCGACACAAAAGAAGCCCTGCGTGCTGGAAAAGCGGGACTGTTGGCCGCCGGAAAACGCCTCCTCGCGGTCAGCGGCGGCGTTAAGGCGGGCAGCCCCGAAGCGATGCTGACGGAATTGCGTGAGCGCTTTGCCGCCAATAAAAGCTTGATCAACCTGCTCGACAAGGCGCTCTTCGCCGAAGACGCCGCCCGCGCCAACGCTGAAGAACTTACCGCTTTCGGTGAAGCTCTGGAGGCTTGGATCAACCGGGCCGAACAGGTGACGGAAGCAAAAATTCAACCCCTGGAAGCCTTGGGTATTCCGGCATGACCGAACAAGCTGCGCCCCTTCCCAGCGCTGACGCCCCCTCGCCTAACGAAAGGCTGGTGGAGCTGCTTGACCGCTACGGGCACCTGGATGGGGAAGAATTGATCCATGCCATGGCGACGCAAGCCTTCATCGGCAAGGTTGCGATCAACTCCTCTTTCGGAGCCGAAGCAGCCGCGCTGCTCCATCTGGCGGCTAGGGTCGATCCATCCCTACCGGTGTTGTTCATCGACACCTGCAGGCATTTTCCCGAGACTTTGCGCTACCGGGACCAGATCGCTGAACGGTTCGGGCTGACCAACATCAAAGTCATTGGCCCCTCGGAAGACGCCGTCAAACGGTTCGACCACGACGGCACTCTAGCCTACCGCGACCCAGATGCCTGCTGCGCGTTTCGCAAGGTCGAGCCGCTGGCCAAGGCATTAAAGGACTACGAGGCGGTTATCGGTGGGCGGAAGCGCTACCACGGCGGTGGGCGCGAAGACCTACCGGCCATCGAGTTTGACGGAACTCATTTTAAAATCAACCCCCTGGTCCGCTGGACGAAGGAGGACGTGGAAAGCACGTTTGCTGACTACAACATCCCCCAACACCCAATGGTGAATGACGGCTTTCTATCCATCGGCTGCATGCCCTGCACGGAACGCACCGCTCCCGGAGAAGACATCCGCTCAGGCCGTTGGGCCGGACAGGAAAAAACCGAATGCGGTATCCACCGCGCGCCCTGGATGGGTGAAAACATCTAACGGAACGAATAGAGAAATGACTTACAAATCTTTGGATCATCTGGATGCCCTGGAGGCCCAGAGCATCTACATTCTGCGCGAAGCCTTCAACAAAGTTGAAAATCTCGCCATGCTTTGGTCGCTGGGAAAGGACTCCAACGCCATGCTATGGCTGGCGCGCAAGGCTTTCTTCGGCCATGTGCCGTTTCCGCTGGTCCATGTGGACACCACATTCAAAATTCCCGAGATGATCGAGTTCCGCGACCGCCTCGCCAAGGAATGGAACCTCAACCTCGTCGTCGGCTCCAATGAAAAAGCTTTGAACGAGGGGATGAACCCGGAAATGGGCCGCGTAGAATGCTGCACAGCTCTAAAAACCCAAGGTCTCAAACAACTGGTAGCCGAACATGGGTTTACCGGCCTAATCGCTGGCATCCGCCGCGACGAGGAAGGCACGCGGGCTAAGGAGCGCGTGTTTAGCCCGCGCGGAGAAAATGCCGCCTGGGACTTCCGCGATCAGCCGCCTGAATTCTGGGAACAGTTCAACACCGACGTGCCGCCGGGCACCTCACTACGCATCCACCCATTGCTCCATTGGACCGAAATCGATATCTGGCGCTACATCCGCCGGGAAGGCATTCCCCTGCCGTCGCTCTATTTCGCCAAGGACGGCATTCGCTATCGCTCGCTCGGCTGCTCGCCCTGCACCGGCTCCATCGCCAGCACGGCTGCAACGCTCGACGAAATTATTGAAGAACTGGAAGCGACCCGCGTTCCCGAACGCGCCGGACGGGCCCAGGATCAAGAATCGGAAGACGCCTTCGAGCGGCTTCGCGTGGAAGGATATATGTAAGATGAGCAACGTCATTTCCCTTAAAGACGGCAAGCAGCCGATGAAGGTCACCTTCGTTGGCCATGTGGACCACGGCAAATCGACCTTGGTCGGCCGCCTTCTCCACGAACTGGACGCCCTGCCCGAAGGCAAGGTCGAGACCATCAAGGCGCAGTGTGAACGCCGCGGCATGCCGTTCGAATGGGCCTTTCTGATGGACGCACTCCAGGCCGAGCGGGATCAAGGCATCACCATTGACACAGCACGCATCTGGTTTTCTACCGACCTACGCGACTACGTGATCATTGATGCTCCGGGTCACCGGGAATTCTTGAAAAACATGGTTACCGGCGCGGCCGGATCGGATGCAGCCATCTTGACCATCGACGCCGCCGAAGGAGTCCGCGAGCAGACCCGGCGGCACGGCTACCTGCTCCATCTTTTGGGGGTCAAGCAGGTCATCGCTGTCATCAATAAGATGGATCTCGTTGATTATTCCGAAGAACGGTTCGAGGAAGTGGCCTCCAAGTTGCGCGACTACCTGGGCAAGTTGGGCGTCATGCCCGAATTCATCATCCCGGCCTCGGCACGGGAAGGCGACAACATTGCCGCCTGGTCGGAGAACCTCAACTGGTTCGATGGCCCGACGGTAGCCCAAGCCATCGACCTACTGGCTAATCCCCAAACGGCGGAAGACCTGCCTCTGCGATTCCCGGTTCAGGACGTATATAAATTCGACGACCGGCGGATTATCGCGGGCCGGGTTGAAACCGGGGTTCTGAAGATTGGCGACACGCTCCGTTTCTCACCCACCGGGAAATCGGTTCGGGTCAAGAGCATTGAGGAATGGCAGGGGGACAGCACGCTAAAAGCCGCCGGACCGGGCCGTTCCATCGGCATCACCCTTGAAGAGCAAATCTTCGTCGAGCGCGGTCATCTGGCCGTCCATCCCGAGCACGTGCCGCTTGAAACCAACGAGATCAAGGCGCGGGTTTTCTGGATGGGGCGAGAACCGTTGACCGTCGGCTCCAAATACAAGCTCAAACTAGGCACCACCGAAGCCCAGGTTGAGGTAACTTCCATTGAAAAAGTTGTCGACACAACCGACCTTTCAACCGTTGAAGGGGAAACCGTCGAAACCAATGCGGTGGCCGAATTAACCCTCAAGGCCCGCAGCCTTATTGCACTTGATGACTACGGCATCTTGCCGCTAACCGGTCGTTTCGTGCTGATTGATGACTACGCCATCGTCGGCGGCGGAAACGTGGTTGCCGACAAACGCCAGGAAGTAAAGTCGAAGAACATCTATGCGGTCGCCCACACCGTCACACCGGAAAGCCGGGCCCAACTGAACGGCCACACGGGCGGTGTGCTTTGGCTCACAGGTCTTTCCGGTTCCGGCAAATCAACCCTGGCCATCGAGTTGGAAGCCCAACTCCACCGGAAAGGCTATCAGGTTTATGTGCTGGATGGCGACAACGTACGTGGGGGCTTGAATAAAGACCTGGGATTCTCGCCTGATGACCGGACCGAAAACATCCGACGCATTGGTGAAGTGGCGGCCCTATTCGCCGACGCGGGCTTTATCGTCATTACGGCCTTTATCTCACCCTACCGCGAAGACCGCGATGGGGTCCGGGCGATCAAGCCCGAACACTTCCACGAAGTATTCATCGACGCCGACGTGGACACCTGCGAAGGCCGTGACCCAAAAGGGCTATATAAAAAGGCAAGGGCGGGAGAAATTCCCGAATTCACCGGCATTTCGGCCCCCTACGAAGCCCCTGAAAATCCGGAACTCATAGTGCCGACCAAAGATCGCACCATCGACGAATCGGTCACAACCCTGATTGACTATGTGGAAGACCGCTTCGTCGGCAAGGCCCCCTTGGCAAACATCGCCTAAACCCCAGATTGGAGAAAGGTAAGGCCCGGTGTCAATCGACACCGGGCCTTATTGGTTTTCTTGCAATGGAGCCTACTCGGCCGCTTTGGAGTAAGCATCCAGGCGGAAATGAGACACGAGATTTTTGAGCGCCTGAGATTGCTCCGACATGGAATTGGCCGATGCCGTGGTCTCTTCGACCAGCGCCGCATTTTGCTGGGTCGATTGATCCATATTGGAGATCGCCGAACTAACCTCGGAAAGGTTGCCCGCCTGATCGGCGCTGGCCGTGGCAATATCATCTACCGTTCCCGAAACCGCCTTAATCGCAGTGACAATTTCGGTTAAGGTGGCGCGTGTTCGCTCGACCAAAGCCGAGCCTGCCTCCACTTCCCGCCCGCTGTTCTCCACCAAGTCCTTGATCTCTTTCGAGGCCTCGCTGGAGCGCTGAGAAAGAGATCGGACTTCTTGGGCAACTACGGCGAAACCTTTCCCGGCTTCACCGGCCCTAGCCGCTTCGACGGCGGCGTTGAGCGCCAGAAGGTTGGTCTGGAAAGCAATCTCGTCGATCATCCCAACAATTTCGTTGATTTTCTCCGAAGAAGCGACGATCCGGCCCATGGCTTCCATCGCTTGTTCAACCACGTCCCCGCCACGAGCCGCCGTAGCGCTCGCCTCCATGGCCATGGCGCTGGCCTCCTTGGCAGCTTGCGAGTTTTCTCTTACGGTTGATGTCAGTTGCTCGGTCGCCGCCGCCGTTTCTTCCAGGCTGGAAGCTTGATTTTCGGTACGCGAGGCAAGATCGTCGCTCCCCCTGGCGATTTCCGCCGCAGCTCCGGCAACCATTTCCGTTGCCTCCGCTACCTGACCAACCGTTTCCGCCATACGGCCGATCATGGTGTTGGCGTCTGTTTTGAGTTGCAAGAAAGCGCCCTGATACTCATTGACCATTCGCTGTGTCAGGTCGCCCTCTGCGACCAGCGAGAGAACCGACCCCACTTCGTCAATAACGCTTTCCATCGAGCCGAGCAGTCTGTTGACGCCATCGCCCAACTTACCCATAACCCCTTCGAGGTTGGCCACATCGATCCGCCGCTTCAAATCACCGGCGGCCGCGGCGGCAACGATATCGCCGATGGCGATTTCCAGCATTTGCTCCTGATTGAGCCGTTCTTCTTCAAACCGCTTCCGGGTTTCAATGGCTTCTTTCTCAAGGCGCTCGGCCTCCACCGCGTTCTTTCTGAAAACCTCAAGTGCGGCGGCCAAATGTCCAATCTCGTCTTCTCGGCTCGCTCCACGAATAGAAACCGAATAGTCACCTTCCGCCATGGTTTCCGCCAAGTCGGTCATCTCGGCGACCGGCGCAATCACCGAACGCTTGAGGAAAAACACATTCAGGGCGCCCAAAGCGACAAAAACCAGAATGAGGACCCCCAACTGTTTCCATAGTTGGGCGGTATTGGCGTCAATGATCGACGATTCATCTTTGTCCAGCTTGATATAGCCGATTTGGTTCCCCTCATAACTCGAAAGCGGAAGGGTCATGGTGGCCGTTTTGGTCGATCCGTCGACAACGACAGGGGCGGCCTCTGCGTTGCCAAGCTGAACGGCAATCTCTTTTGCCGAGGCGACCTCCTTTAATGCCGCCAAGACATCTTCAAGCCCCGCATCGACGCGGATCAACAGGCGCAGAACACGTCCCCGCGCTTTCCGGTCGTATTTTGTGACAGGGAAGAACCGTGTCAGGACGACCTCTCCGTCCACTTCGCTCAAACCCTGAATGGGGGCGGCTTTGCTGCCTTTTTTAAGGAACTCTTTGACTCCCGCTTCGACAAACGGGCTGCGGCAAGAGTCGCCAGGTTGAAAGAACGGCTTTTTCCCAATCGGTTCTTCAAGAATGACATTCCAATCCGTACCGTCACAAAAAACCGTCCGGCGGATAGTGCCGCCGATAATGTTATTCAATACATTGAGGCTGGATTTGGTATAGGAATCGCGTATCTCCTGGATATTCCTGGGCTGCGCTTCAAAGGCTGAAGTCATCTCTTTGTGCCGGGCGAGAATTTCATGCCCCTGGTCGCCAAGACGCAATAAAAAGCTTTCTATCGTGCGCGTTTCCACAACACGGTAAGAAGCGCGTTCCTTCGCAAGCCCTTTGTGAAGTGCCTGCTTGGACGTCCAGGTTTGAAATCCCCCCAGCCCAACACAAGCAAGAACGCTCAAGATTACGCCGGGCAGCGCAGCCTTCACAGCCAACCCCTTAAATTGACCGACCATCATTTCCTTCACCCCTGTTTACAAGGCGACCAGCCCCGGCAAGGGCTGCGAAACAAAACACGCAGCCCACTCAACCGGGGCGGTTCAAATCAGAGGGCGTACCGCCCCGATGAATGATCGATTACTCGACGGGAAGCCCGGCATCCTTCCAGGCCGGGAACCCGGTACGGAAAAAGAACACGTTCTTAAAGCCCCAGGAAACCGCCTTTTCACAGGCTTGCGGGCTGCGCATACAATTAACACCGTTGCAGTAAAACACTACCTTTGCATCTTTTCCGCCGATCGCCTTCTCCAGGTTTTCCGCCGTCAAAACGGTCGATTTACCGGCAACATCAAGGTGAAAGGCGCCGGGAACATGTCCCCGGTCAAAATCGGTCTTCCCCCGCGGGTCAACGAAGGCAGCACCATCGTTGAATAAGGCCTCGGCCTGCTTCACATCAACAGTGGTTGCGCCGTCGATTGCCATCGGCGCTTTTTCAGCCAGAGCCTGGCCGGAAAAAGAAAGGCCGATGGCCATAACAAAAACAAAGACAATCCCTACAAAACGCGTCCTCATAAAACGTCTCCTCTTACGTTCTCACCTGTTTGACTACAATATTCCGCCCCCTTCTAAACGAGGGGTTTTATAAGATTAATCGCATATAACAAAAATGTCATTTATGATGTTTTAGAACGCTTCTGAAGACACTTTAAACGATTGATTCAACGAGAAACTCGCCAAAGAATTTCTTTTTTCTCCCCACAAAAATGAGGGAGATTGTTACAAATGAAAGAAATACTGGCGTTTTAAAGCGACGGACGATATACGTCTGAGGTAGAAAATAATAAAATTATAACAAGATAAAGGTAACACTGTAATTTTTAGGCGGATCGCCAATTGCGGTCCGGGGATAGGAGAAACTACGGTGATTATGGACAGCTGCCTATTGTGCCCCAGGGGCGCAAAGTGCAAAGGCTATGTTCTCAATACCCTGATCATCAAGATCTATAAGGCCATGCGCGCGAATGCCGACGAGGACGTTTTACAGTCCATCGCCAAGGAATTCAGCCGTGAGGATATGGCGATTCTGGCCGAATACGGTGATTCATCGCGCGTTACCTGCTGGACCAAAGGCTTTGTTATGGCCATATCCAACCTATTGGCCAACATCATCGCCAAACAAAATAACGAAGCGGCCATTCAACGAGAAATGTCCAAGGTCATCAATACCGTTCTCAGCATCTATGCACGACTGCCAAAAGGCATTGAGGTGAACGTGGAAGACCGCTCCATGGACATCTACAACCGTACGGTTGAAATTATGCAAACAACCGGGACCGGGCAAGTAGTGCCGCTTAATCTTTTCGGCCGCGTCTGGTCGGCCACCATGCAGGAACGGCGAAAAGCCGGATAATTCCACAAAAGCAAATGCGTCGTCGCAAACGTCGCCGTTCGCTCGGGATTTGAAGCTTGATGGACGCAAATGCGTCGTCGCAAACGTCGCCGTTCGCTCGGGATTTGCTTAGTCGAACAGTTCGATACTGCCGGTATCGGGAGCGACCCGGGTGCGGACCTTTTTCTCGATTTCCTTTTGGAAAATTCGCTGGTCTTTCTGCTCGCCCAATTCGCGCATCCGGACCTTGCCGGAGGCCGGAATGTATTGAATTTTACGAGGCAAGAAGCCGCGAAGATGCGAGGTTGCAATCTTGAACCCCTCGCGCTCCATGAACTTCTCGATAAAATCGGCGTTTTTATGTCCCACGCCGCTCAATCCCTTGACCACGTTGCCGCCGCCAAAAAGTTTGATCTCCAGGTAGTCCCTGCGGCCGCCTCGTTTAAGGATTTCGTTGATCAACTGCTCCATGGCAAAAGCGCCGTATCGCATCTGAACGGAAGCGTCTTCGGACCCGCTCCCTTCGGGAAGCAAAAAGTGGTTCATGCCTCCAACCCGAATTAGAGGGTCGCGGATACAGGCGGAGATACAAGAGCCAAGCACAGTTGTCAGCACCTCGCCACCGCGCTCCGAGATGTAATAATCGCCCTGGAAAACCTGGACCACATGCATCTTGAGCGACGGGTCAAAATACCGTCTGCGGCCATCGTTGGGCGGGGCTCCGGTTGCTCCTGGTCTAGTCGGCGGTCTGCTCATGTTGTTCTTTTCGATTCTTTCAACTTTATGCTTTTCAGTTTTAGGCTTCGTAGCCGCTGACGCCTTCCATCAGCGCTCCCTCAAAATCAGCCCCTTCCACCTTCGCTCCTGTCAGGTTCGCTCCAGTCAAATCAACGGGCTGTCGTCCGGTGGCTTCACCTTCACGAGACGAAATAACGGCGGAACTGAACCGCGCTCCCGACAAATCCGCTTCCGCAAAATTGACATCCCGCAGAACCGCCCCCCTCAAGTCGGCATTCGACAGGTTGGCTTCCATCAGGACAGAGCCCGAAAGATTGCACATAACCAAAGTCGCCTCGGACAGATCGGCGCCTCGGAAATTGACTTCCCGCAACACAGCGCCGCTTAAATTCACCCCCTTAAGATCGAGACGCGCCAAATCGACATCGCGCAATACCGCAGGCTTTCCGCCCTTGCCTTCAATCCATTTAAGATGTTCGTCGAGAATTTCATGGAAATTAATCTTGTCTTCAACGGCATGATCACTGTCAGGTTCCTGGATAATCACCTTAGACATATCGACGCCTTCGATCTTAGCGCCCTCGAGATCAGCGCCCGATAGGTCCGCGCCTTCCAGAACCGCCCCCTCCAGATTGGCCCCCTTGAGATTGGCTCCAACCAAATCGGCACCGCGCAAATCGGCTCCTGTTAAATCCGCACCCTCCAAATCGGCGTGGTTCAACTCCACATGCGCAAGGTTGGCGCCCTTGAGGGCCGCGCCTTTAAGATTGGCGTCAGTCAAATAAGCGTCTTCAAGATCGGCGTTTTCAAGGGCCGCACCTTCCAGGTTAGCACTCAGGATATCCGCACCCTTGAGATTGACCCCCTTGAGGTTGGCCCCTTTAAGATTTTGATGGATGATTTCCGCCTCGGGCTCAAACATGGCGTCTTCGTCATAATCGTCCATGGATTCGAACCGCAGCCCCCGGCGCAGGCTTGCGCCTTCCATGTTGGCCCCTTCCAGGTTGGCGCCAGACAAAACCGAGCCGCGCACCTCGGCCCCATCCAGGTTCGCCCCCTCCATAATGGCGCCGGTCAAATCGGCAGCGAAAAGATCGGCCCCACGAAGATTGGCGTTGGTGAAATTGCACCGGCTAAGGTTGGCTTCGGAAAAGTCCACCTTCGTCAAATCGGTTCCGGAAAAGTCGTATCCCGAAAGATCCATTCCGCTAAAAACACCGCGTTCTCCCCCAGGTTCCTGAAGTATCCACTGGCGGTGCAATTCGAGAATTTTCTCAATTTGCTGAGTTTGCTGTTGTTCCATCGACGCTAGCTTGTTGTTTTACGTTCCCCAGGCGTCCAAAACGCCCCTTCCATCCATAGTATTCCTGTATAAAACGCTCTAGTCCAAGTCTTTTTCCACTTTGTAGAATGCAAAGTCCTATTTTTTCCTCTTTTCTGGTCTATATGGAAGGAACGGGTTTGCCGGGCAGCCTTCTGCGGAGTAAAGTCGAGGATAAATGCCTCCAAGAATGAAAACTGAAAAGCCGTGACAGGAAGCTACTATGGCAGACGAAAACAAATCGTCCCTCCAAAAGAGTGCAGATTTGACACCGATTCTCAAGCGCTGGTTTGGAGCAACCGAACTGCTTGATCAGACCGTCGCCATCGTCCAAGAAGAAATCCATGAAATCACCCTTCTGCAGGGACGTTTGAGCGAAGACATCATGACCCATGTGAAAGCGCTCGACATTCACGGAAAGGATGATGCGGAACACGTCGGCGCGGTTGTTACCGCAACTCAGATGGAAGATCAGGCGCGACAACGCCAGGAACATATCGTCATGGCCCTCGAAACCATCGCCGACGCACTCAAAACATTGCGCGCGGAAACCCTGGCCGTGGAAGGCGCCCTTGAGGCCGATGAAGACTTCCGGCGGCATTGGAGCGAAACCCTGGTCGCGCGCCAGAACATGGATATCGTTCGTCAACGCTTCGCCAAGGCCCTGCTCGGCGAAGATTGCACCGACAAAGCCCCCTCCGACAACGACGACATCGAGCTGTTCTAGGACGACCTCTGAGTATTTGGGCGATCAGGACGACCTCTGATCTTTTAGACGATCTTCGACTTTTTTAGATACGGTCGAGACGATCTTCGACCTTTGGCAGCCATAGAGCGGCGAGGAGGCCGCGGACCTCTTGGCGGGCCGCCAAGTGGGACATGGTGAGTTTATATTCGACGCCCGGGTCGCGCAAATCGAGGACCGTCAACCCGGAGAGAAACAACTGACGAAAGATCACCCGTTCGCCAAACCCCGACGTCAACCGAAAACCCATAACCTTGGAAAGCCGCGTCAACATATCCGAAAGCGCAGCCTTGTTCTTGTCGGCCAAAGAGCTAAGCCGATTGCGCAGAACGATCCAATCCATGCCGGAGCGCATTTTCTGCATTCGCATTTTGCGCTGAGTAATAACCATTGAGGTATAAACGCCGGGCTCCTTGAAGGCAGTATCGCTCACGGCATCCAGGTCAATCAGCGCATTGGTCTCCATCTGAACGATGACGTCAAGGTCGACCAGACTATCGTTAATCGGCGTGATCAGCGTATCGGCAAGGGCATGGGCGTAACGGGCCAGAGAAACATCGCTGCCCGGACAATCGATAACAACAAAGGAACAACGCGAAGAAAGGTCTTTGACCGTATGGCGTAGGGTTTCTTCGTCTTCCGCCGTGGCTTCAAGGGTCGAGTCCTTGGCGCTGCGCTGTATGGTGCGATGCTCAGGCATCTTAAGCTGAACGCCATTTTCGGCAATCCAGGTTTGACGATTTTCCATATAGCGGGAAAAGGTCTTCTGGCGACCATCCAGGTCAATCGTGCCGACCTTGAACCCCATGCGCAAAAGCGCCACGGAGAGATGCATGGCGGTGGTGGTTTTACCCGCGCCGCCTTTTTCATTGCCTATGACGATGACGTGTGCCGCGTTGGTTTTCGACAAGCGTCCCGGCCCTTTCCTGCTCTTTGCCAAAATTACCGGATTGGCGCGACGACTTGCGCCGCCACCGCCCTTTCCGGGCACTCCCTCCACTCTTCGTTGAGCACCGCCCTCCGTCATTTCCGTTACGGGCCGGGCAGACTGGAGAGGCCGCGCTCACATTCTTTAATGGCGCCCTTGTCGTTAGGTCAGAGCCCCGATGACCGCCTCGATCTTTTTCTTAATCGTGGTAACGTTGAACGGCTTGGTCACATAGTTGTTCACCCCGGCTTGAATGGCGGTTTTCACCTTTTCGGCATCCTTGTTACCGGTCGACATAATGAAAGGCGTATTCTTGATCAACGGATTTGCCCGAATGGTTTTGAGCAACTCCAAGCCATCCATGCCGTCCATGTTCCAGTCCGAGATAATAAGATCAAACTTATTGATTCCCAGCTCCTGCATAGCCGCCATGCCGCTCGCCGCCTCTACGATATTGTTGATGTTGAGTTGGTTGAGGCAATGACGGGTCAATCCGCGCATACTCGCTTGATCGTCAACCACCAACACCCGCAGGTTTCTAGCTACTGGCACGATGTCCACTCCTTCTTTAAAACCCGCCCCGGTATTCCTAACCGCGGCATAATCTTTCCATTCCCCTGTATTCGGCCCCAATCGTTGCCTGAATACCCCTTTAATAACGGACCGTTGGTAGACAACCCGTTAAGAGCCTTTGCAATGCTTCAATATTTCATCGGCAATTTTGCTTAAGGCCATTTCATGTTCAACGGCGCCCGCCAATTTGGCGGCTTTAGGCATCCCGTAAACAAGACTCGTCGCCTCATCCTGCCCCAGCGTCACCGCGCCTGCGTTACGCATTTCCAGCATCCCCTTGGCCCCATCCTTGCCCATGCCGGTCAGAATCACGCCGATGGAATTGGGTCCTGCCGTTTCAGCCACCGACTGGAAAAGCACATCAACCGATGGCTTATGCCCCGAAACCAAGGGTCCGTCTTCAACCTTACACATATAGTTGCCGCCCGAACGCGCCAACTTCAAGTGCTTGTCGCCGGGAGCAATGTAAACGTGACCGGGAATTACCCGTTCGCCATCAACTGCTTCCTTAATCTTGACCGCAGCTTGCCCGTTGAGCCGCTCGGCAAACCGCCCGGTAAACTGACCCGGCATGTGCTGGGTAATCAAAATCGCCGGGCTGTCGGGCGGCATGGCGGTCAAAACCGCACGCAGGGCTTCAACACCGCCAGTTGACGAACCAATGGCGGTAATTTTATCGGTCGACATATAGCCGGGACCCGGTTTGGCCTGACGTACCGTGGTCGGACCGTCACTCCGCGCCTGAACCCGCGCCCGAGCCGCCGTTTTAACCTTGGTGATCAACTCTTCCTTCAAGCCTTCCATGCCGGCCTGAACGTCCATGGTCGGTTTCCCGACAAAATCCACCGCGCCGATTTCCAAAGCCTCAATAGTTGTATCGGCGCCTTTTTGGGTCAGCGTTGAAACCATAACCACCGGCATGGGCCGTAGGCGCATGATCTTCTCAAGGAAGGACAGGCCATCCATTTTCGGCATTTCGACATCGAGCGTGATCACGTCGGGATTGAGAGATTTGATTTTCTGCCGCGCCACCAGAGGATCAGGCGCCGAACCGATGACCTCAATCTCAGGATCAGAGGAAAGAATAGAGGTCAGCATCTGACGAATCAGGGCCGAATCGTCGACGATGAGTACTCTTACGGTCATTGTTTTGCCCCCCGGCCCAGTCGCTCTGTCATCTCTACCCTCGTCTTCCCCTAGTAGGTCTTTTTGTAAGTGCTTCGCTCAATCAGTTTGAAGCGGTCGGTCACATTGAACAAGTTTTCAGAATGGCCGACATACAAGAAGCCGTCATCGTGCAGTAAGTCTGCATAACGGTCAAACAACACCTTTTGCGTCGGCTTATCGAAATAAATCACCACATTGCGGCAAAATATCATATCAAACGGCCCCTTCATAGGCCATTTACCCAATAAATTCAGTCTCTTAAAAGAAATCATCTCACGGAGATTGGGCTTTAATTGAATACCTCCGTCTGGGCGCTCGTCGGCGTATTTAGAGCGATATTCCGGTGGAATATTTTCGGCCCGCTCTTTTTCGTAAATGCCGCGCGCGCCCTTGGCCAGCATGTCCGTATCGATATCAGTCGCCAGAATTCTGGCGTCCCAATCTTTCATGTTGGGCAAAGCATTGCGCACCGTCATGGCGATGGAATAGGGCTCCTCGCCAGACGAACTGCCGGCCGACCAGATTCGCAACCGCTTTTCCGCATTCCGTCTCTGGCGCTCACGAACCATGGGAATCGCAGTTTGGCCGAGATGCTCGAAATGGTGATTTTCCCGGAAGAACTTCGTCAGATTGGTCGTCAAGGCATTGACGAAAGACCCCAGTTCCTTATCTCCAGAGGGCCCCTGGATCATATCGGTATAGTCTTTAAACGTCGTCAGACTCAGATTGCGAAGACGACGCGCCAGACGGCCGTAGACCATATCCCGCTTGTGATCAGCGAGAACGATACCGGTTTTTTCTTTAACCAAACGTGCGACGAACCGGAAATCCTCATCGTCGAAATGGAATTCCCGGTTCTGAACCCGCGCTTTATCTGCCACCATATCCGTTACTTATTGTTGTTCATTATTGTTGTTCATTTTCATCCACACCCCCATCAAGCGCCGGGGGCGCTGGATTCGATTGCCGGTGGGGCCGCCGTTGGAATTTCCTTAGGTTTACGCCCCTTCCGCTCTTTATCCGACATCGCCTTCAGACCCGCCACATCGAGGATCAGCGCCACCTTGCCGGTGCCGAGAATGGTTGCGCCCGCCACGCCCTTAATGGCGCCGAAGTTTTCTTCCAGGCTCTTGATCACCACCTGCTGCTGGCCGACAATTTCATCAACAACAAGGCCGACCATGGCTCCACCCTCGGTCTCGACAATGACCACCAGGCCCTTACTTGGGTCGGCAATGCCGTCGGGGATGCGGAAATGACGGTGCAGATAGACCAGTTGAATATACTCGCCCCTAATTTTCAGGACGTCGCCTTCACCCATAACCGAGTGAATATCCTGCTCCAAAGGCCGGAGACTCTCGATAATGTTGGCCAATGGCAATACATAGGTTTCTGTCCCAACTCGGACCACCATGCCATCCAACACCGCCAAAGTCAGCGGCAGGGTCAGGCTGAAAGTTGATCCCTCGCCCGGCGTCGAACGAATATTGACCCGGCCACCGAGGTTTTGAATATTTCGCACCACAACGTCCATACCAACGCCCCGGCCCGAAAGATCAGTCACCTCATCAGCCGTTGAAAAACCGGGCTGGAAAACCAGATTGTCAATTTCTTCATCGGCCAATTGCGCGCCTTCCTGAACAACGCCGCGCTCTATGGCTTTGGCAAGAACCTTTTCACGATTGATGCCGCGTCCGTCATCCTTGATCTCAATCAGGATACGACCGCCACGGTGTTCGGCCGAAAGGACAATGGTGCCTTCCTTGGATTTTCCTGCGGCTTCGCGCTCCTCGGGCAGTTCCAGGCCATGGTCGATAGCGTTGCGAATCATGTGGGTGAGCGGATCACCCAATTGTTCAATCACGGTTTTGTCGATTTCGGTATTTTCACCGACCGTTTTCAGCGTCACCTTCTTATTGACCTTCGCCGCCACCTCGCGAACCAAACGCGGCATCCGGGCAAACACCGATTTGACCGGCTGGGCGCGAATGGCCATGACGCTATCCTGCAATTCGCGGGTATGCTGGGCCAATTCTTCTAGGCCGCTGATCAGCTCCGGATATTCGTCGCTGGGGATCATTCCCGATTGCATGTCGAGCATGGCCTGGGTAATCACCAGTTCGCCGACCATATTGACCAGCTTATCCACCTTGTCCACATCGACACGGATCGCGCTGGCGGCCGGAGCGGCTTTCTTGGCTGGAGCGCCGCCCGCTTCCTTCTTGGGCGCGGCTGCGGCTTTGGGTTTGGCGGCTGCTGGCGGCGGAGTTTCGGCTTTCTTCTCTTCCTTTGGCTCCTTGGCCGCTGCGGGCACCGGAGTCGGCTCGGGCTCAGGCTCTGGGGTGGCGGCGGGTTTAGGTTCCGGTGCGGCAACCTCTTCTTGGGCCGGGGCCGCTTGCTCGGAAAGATTGGTGATGGTCAGATCACAATCACCTTCGACAAACTCGAAAATATCGTCAATCGCCTCGCGGCCTTGGCGGGTATCGAGCTCGAAGTCCCAGGCGAGATAGGCCGAACTGGCGTCCATATCCGAAAGCTGGGGCAAGGTTTCCATATCGCAAGTCACCCGCAGGTTACCGGTCGCCTTCAGCTCACGGACTAAAAGCAACGGCTCATTGGCCCGTTGCAACATTTCCGTACTCGGCACGAAACGAATCTTGAAGCTTTCCATCGGATTGGAAAGATCGGCTCCACCTTCCGCAGCCGGTTCGGCGGCAGGTGCTGGAGCAGCCTCCTCTCCGTCATCTTCATCGACGGAAACGGGGACCGGCTCGAAGTCCAGCCCATCGATTTCATCATCGAGGTCGCCGCCCGCATCGCCGGAGTCGGAAACACCCTCGACCTCCGCCCCACCGGCTTGGGCAAGAACAGCCAACTCTTTGGCTGTTTCTGTTTCGTACCCGGCCTCCAGGTCTTCATCATCCTGAGCAGCCTTGACGAGGTCGGTAATGATATCGCCCGAGCGCAACATGATCGCCACGTTGTCTTCGTCGGCCGGCACCTTATCTTCGCGCATCAGGTCGAGGACGGTTTCAAACGTATGGGCGAAATTCACCAGCCGCTCAAACCCGAAGGCCCCGGCCCCGCCCTTGATCGAATGAATCGCCCGGAAAGCCGCATGCAGCGTCTCCACGTCGAAATCGCCGCTTTCCATTGACATGAGGTTGCCTTCGAGGTCGCCGAGCAGTTCCTCACATTCCTGAAAGAACGTTTGTTTGAATTGTTGTAGTTCGTCCATGAAAACCTCCGGGCCTTAATTTGCGGCGTCGATCGTCGGATCAGAAATCCGGGCTAACTTTCTGAACCACGGCAAGCAGCTTCTGCGGATCGAAGGGCTTGACGATCCAGCCCGTCGCGCCCGCCTCACGACCTTCCTGCTTTTTCGCCGCCGAAGATTCGGTGGTGAGGATCAGGATTGGCGTTGCGTTATAGGCTGAATTCTGGCGGACGTTCTTGATAAAGGTAATTCCCCCCATCACCGGCATGTTGATATCGCTGATGATCACGTCAACGTGCCCTTCCTTGGCCAAAACATCCAAGCCCTCTTGGCCGTTCTCGGCCTGCAACACTTCATAGCCCGCGCCTTTAAGGGTAAAGGCCAGCATATCGAGCATGGTCTTGGAATCATCCACTGTCAGGATGCGTTTAGTCATGAAACAACCTTCCACTTCATCATTGTGGGAAACAAGCCAAGCTCATCGAACGCTGAAACAAAAGCCTCAGTCGGAGTTTTAAAAGAGAACGCAACCTCTTTTTCCTCAAGTGCTTCCGTCGCGGCGAGTATCACCTGGATACAGGGCGTGAAAATTCTCTCGACCATCGTCGCATCAATGGTAACGGGTTTTCCGGCCTCGACCGCTTCCAAGAAGGTCTGCTTCAATGCATCCGCGACCCTGATATCCAGGATCGGCTGCAAGCCGACTGTCGTTCCCTCGTCCGTCGATGACAGTTCAAACGGTTCCATCTGGCTTTATGCCCCTTGTCTGTCTCTCATATTTTCCTGCAGCTTCACGGTCTCGACCGGTTCAGCCGCTTCTCTCATCATAGAGTTGGTTATTGGGATCGAAATCCAATTCCCAGCCAAAGTCCAGATCATTGTCGCCGCCCGAGAAAGAATTATCAACTCCTTGTTGCTGCTCGGCATTTTCACCCTGCACAGACTTCCGGCGATCAACCCCCGACCAGGGTATTTGCCGACGTCGCCGACAGGGCCCGAAATACCCACCATTGTTGACGAACATCCGGGGCTCTTCAATGATTCGCATGATCCGCGTATATAGCGCTTGGGGGGACATGGGCTTAACCAAAAACTCATTGGCGCCAAGATCCCGGGCAATCAGAACGCGGGACGCATCGGCATGACCGGTCAGCATAATGATCGGAACGAACGGATTGGCGCTATCCGAACTCTGGCGCACCATTTTAACGAAACCCGGCCCGTCCAGTCCCGGCATCTCCCAATCGCAAATCACCAGATCGGGAAGGAATTCAGACAGTTGCCCCAATCCCTCACTGCCATCAGCCGCCTCGCGGGTACTTCGGATACCCAACGCACGCAGAACGGCCAGCAATAGCTGACGCATATGCCTGTTGTCTTCGACGACCAAAATTTTGACGTTCGATAAATCGTACATCCCGGCCCGGCCCTGCTTTTTATCTGGGCATTCGCCCTTACTGATTTTTGCGGCAGTATAACATTTTTACACCACCTGTCTTGCGTTTTTACGGGACATTAAAACGACTTTTAGTGTGCAATCAAACAGAGGACGAAGAAGGCCGAGACAGGAAAACGGCAAAGATCGCCGATAAGATAACCAACCCAGCGGAGAGCCAAAGACAGGCAGCCAAACCGCCCGTCTGATAGGCGATACCGGAAGCGAAGGTGCCAGCCAGGCGGCCAACCGCATTGGCCATATAGTAGAACCCCACATCGAGCGCCACACCGTCTTGCCGGGCATAAGCCAAGATCAGATAGGAATGGAGCGCCGAATTAACCGCAAAGACCGCACCGAACAAGCCTAAACCACCCAGCAAAATTATTGCGGGGTCGAATCCCGCAGCAAGACCCAGGGCAATACCCGCAGGCAGAATAGCAAGCCCAAACGCCCAATTGCGGGCTGCCCCAGCGCTATCAGCGCCACCGCCCACCCCCCTCATAAATTTGGGAGCGCCCGCCTGCACGAAGCCGTAACCTATGACCCAAAGCGCCATAAAGGTGCTGACGGCGGTAAAGCCCCATCCCATTTCGGCGCTGAGGAAAAGAGGGACCCCAACGACAAACCAGACGTCGCGGGCACAGAACAAAAACACCCTTGCCGCAGAGAGAAGATTGATTTCCCGACTTTTTGAAAAGAGGTGCTTCATCTTAACCTTGCGCTTGGCCTTGCCGAGGTCGTGGGTCAAGACGGCGAGACAGATGGCAAGCACCACTACCAACGCACCGGCCATGGACAACAAGGCCATCTGATAGCCAAGCAGGGTCAACAATAGGCCGCCGAGAAAAAAGCCCACGCCTTTCAGCGCGTTCTTCGAGCCGGTCAGCACCGCAACCCATTTAAACAGGACCGAGCTCTCTTCTCCGGCAACCAGTTTGACCGCACTTTTCGAACTCATCTTGGTCAGGTCTTTGGCGACTCCAGAAAGCGCCTGGACTCCCATCACGTAGGCGACTGAAAGGCCAACCGTCCAGGTTTGATCGACCAATGAAAGGGCTGAAAGAGCGACAATTTGCACAGTCAGGCCGGCGAATAGCGTAATCCGCAAGCCCAATCGCGCCCCAAGCCAACCGCCTAACAAATTGGTGACGACGCCCATAACTTCATAGAGCAGAAACAGCAAGGCGATATCGAAGGGAGAATAACCGAGCCCATGAAAATGCAGCAGCACCAGCATGCGCAACGCCCCATCGGTCAGGGTAAAGCCCCAATAGGCGGCGGTGACAGTGGCGTAGGCCTTAGCGTCGGTCATCGACTTATAGAGCCTGCGCAACCTTGCAGGCCAAATCCATCATGCGATTCACATAGCCCCATTCATTATCGTACCAAACGTAGAGTTTGAGATGACGCTTATCGACCACCATGGTGCTCGGCCCATCGATGATGGCGGAACGAGAGTCATCGACAAAATCGGTAGAAACAAGCGGTTTGTCTTCAATGCCGAGAATGTCCTTGAGCTCCCCCTCGGCGGCATTACGCAACAAGGCGTTGACCTCCTCGGGCGAGGTATCGCGGGCAACCTCAAAAACGCAATCGGTCAAAGACGCATTGAGCAAAGGGACGCGCACCGCATGGCCGTTGAGTTTTCCCTTCAGTTCAGGATAGATCAACGTGATCGCCGAGGCCGAACCGGTGGTCGTTGGAATAAGCGCATTCATACCCGAGCGCGCCCGCCGAAGGTCTTTATGCGGCGCATCCACCATCACCTGGGTATTGGTCACGTCGTGAATTGTAGTAATCGAGCCACGCTCAATACCGATATTTTCGTGGATCACCTTAACCACCGGAGCGATGCAATTGGTGGTGCAGGAGGCCGCCGTCAACAAATTGTTCTTTGCCGGGTCGTAAAGATCGTCATTGACCCCATAAACGATATTGAGAGCTCCTTCTGTTTTTACCGGGCAGGCAACTATGATCTTTTTAACCCCCTGATCGAAGAACGGTTGCAGGGACTCCGTGGTGCGGTATTTGCCCGAACATTCGAGCAGGATATCGACTCCCAGATCGCCCCAAGGCAACCCATCAGGAGCTCGATCCTCCGTAAAGCCAAGGCTTTGCCCTTCGATTTCAATTGCCATTGCATCGTAGGTTACGGCGTGGTCCCATCGCCCATGAACCGTATCGAACTCAAGCAGATGGGCGGCGCATTCAACACCTCCTTTGGGTTCGTTTATATGAACGAAATCAATCCCCGGCGCATTCCACCCCGCCCGCAACACCAGACGTCCCATGCGACCGAACCCGTTAATTCCGACTTTCACGGTCATGCTGTTATTTCCTTTGTTTGACATCCGGCGCACACAATTCGGGGCGGCCATTACAACAATTATCAGTCAAGTAACCCACCAGGCCATTCATCGCTTCGAAATTCGCCGAATAGATGATTTGCCGCCCATCACGCCGCGGCTCCACCAGGCCCGCATGTTTCAGCTGGGCAAGGTGAAAGGACAGCGAGGAAGGCGTCACCCCCAACCGTTCGCCCAGCACACCAGCCGAGACTCCTTCCGGCCCAGCTAAAACCAACAGGCGGAAAACATCGAGGCGGGTTTCCTGAGAAAGCGCTGCGAGCGCATCAAGAATTGCTTTCTTTTCCATAATTCTTGAAATATTGAATGGCTGATCAAAAAGCAAATGAAAATTCAGTGACACTTTGCTGGTATCAGGACAGAGAAGGTTTTTGATGGGGCGAAATTGCGGGGAGGATGCCCCCTAACAATTAGAAAAAACTAAATGCTCTTATTCGCACAGAAGGTTGAGCGGCGCGCAGGCTTTTTTTATCAAGATTGTGGAATTTATTGAGAGAAAAACAACCTTCGCACTGAAGCAATAAAAGAGGGTAAAACATGGTGCATGGCTACAATCTAAAAGATGTAAGCTTTTTGATTGTCGATGATTGCAAATTCATGCGCCAGACCTTGCGGGCGGTCCTTAAATCCCTGCAGGTGGGCGAAATTCATGAAGCGGGAAATGGCCTTGAGGCCTATAAGTTCCTGCTGACCGGCATCAAACCGGACATCATTTTAGCCGACTGGGTGATGCCGGTGATGAACGGCATCGAGTTGACCCACATGATCCGCACCGCCCACGACAGCCCCTGCCCTTATGTGCCGATTATTTTGATTTCGGCCCATGGCGAGGCCAGTAAGGTTTTGGAAGCCAGGGATGCGGGTATCAACGAGTTTTTGATCAAACCGATTTCGGCGAAAGCGCTCTATCAAAGGGTAAGCAAAATCATCGCCAAGCCCAGACTGTTCGTCAACTCGAGCGACTTCCTCGGCCCCGACCGGCGGAGGCGTGACGGGGACAACAACAACGGCGAATGCCGCCGCGGCGAACAACCCAACCCCATCTGCGCCTAGGATCTGTTTAAGCCGTTCTCAATGGCGCTAAGCACCTCTGGCACGGAGATCGGCTTGGTCAAATACCGGGAGAACCCCGCCTTGAGACCTTCCTCCATATCGCGTTTTGTCGCCGCGGCGCTTAGCGCCATGATCGGTATGTCCCGGGTCTTTTCATCCTCAATCAATTGGCCAACCGCCTCCAGGCCGCTCATGCCGGGCAGGTTGATATCGAGGATAATCAAATCCGGCTGGCGGGTCCGGGCCAGTTCAATCCCCAACTCGGCCGTATGAGCCGAAAGCATGGAAAGCCCTTCCACCTGCCCGACAATCAGCTCCATAAGCTTCAAGTTGTCGGGATTATCCTCGATATAAAGCAAAATCCCCTGAACTGAGCCCGCCTCCTCAAGCACATTGACCGCTCCCCTATCCGGCTGCTCCATTTCGACATTGGCTACGCCTTCAGCCAAGGGGACCTCCACCCAAAACGTCGCACCCCGCCCTTCATCGCTGTCCAGGCCGATTTCACCATCCATCAGCTCAACTAGGTCTTTAGTGATCACCAAGCCGATTCCCGTTCCCTCAACGTCCATCTCATCGGCCTCAAGGCGCGCGAACGGTTTAAACAACTCCCGTTGCTTTTCTTTTGCGATGCCAGGCCCGGTATCGGTCACCGAAAAACGCAGCCGGTCGTCTCCGCTACGTTCGACCACCAGGGTGACGCTGCCCGCGTCCCGATTATACTTAACGGCATTGGACATAAGATTGAGCAACACTTGTTTGAGCCGGGTATGATCGACCCATACCCTGGGGAAAAGCACCCCTTGAGGATCAGGCGCATGAATTTCAATTTCTCGCTCCTGAGCAATCGGCCGAATTAAGGTCAGGCACTCGGCGACAACCTCATTTGGCGACACCGGCTCGAAAAAAAGATCGACCTTTCCCGCCTCAATCCGGGAAAGGTCCAGCACTTGATTGATCAAGTCCAGCAAGTGCTTCCCCCCCTTCATAATGTGATCGAGACAGGATTTTTGACTTTCGCTTAAAGGCTCTTTGGCATTCATCTGGAGCATTTGCCCAAACCCCAGAATGGCGTTCATCGGGGTCCTCAGTTCATGGCTCATGGAAGAAAGAAATTCCGACTTCGCCCGGTTTGCCTTTTCCGCCATATCTTTGGAGGTTTTCAGCACCTGTTCCGTCTTAAGCCGCTCGGTAACATCGTGCATGATGCCGACGAATTTGACCTCGCCATCGAGAGTCATCCGGGAGACGCCCAGTTCGATGGGAATTTCACGTCCGTCTTTTCGCTTTCCGCTGACCATCTGAAGCTGATTGTTGGCCTTAGGGTTGAAAAGCCCTGCCCCAAAAACTGAGCTTGGCGGTTCCCCCTCCCCGTTTCCAGGAATTAACAATGATACGCTCTCGCCTCGGACTTCACTGGCTTGGTAGCCGAAAATGTTTTCAGCCGCGTGGTTGAAGGCTTCAATACGGCCCCGGTCATCAAAGGTGATGATGCCCTCTGCGACATTTTCAACGACAGCGCGCTGCCTCGCCTCACTGATTTCCAACTCCCGCGTCCTATGCTCAACGATTTCCTGAATATCGCGGGCGCGGCGGTGATGGGAATAGAGCACATAGAAAAGGAACAGGCTCATCACTAGACCGAAGACCAGAACCGCAACCGACTGATACTCCTTCCGCAACTGAAAAAATTTAGCAACCGGCACCACCATCAGCTTCCATTGACGCCCGGAAACATTCAGTTCGGTTTTAAAAATAAAATTATTGGGTTGCCAAAGTTGGTCATAGGTCAGGATGGGGTTATCTTTTTCCGCCAGCCTTGAGCGATGAAAGTAGACGATTTCCGAACCCGATTCCGCCTCGACATCGACAATAAACATATCGAAGCCCTGCGGTTGCAATTCCCGCAACGCCGTCTCAAGGGCGACCCCCACATCATACTGAAGAAGGACGTATCCCTGGTGTTCCTCTCGGCGTTCCTTGATCGTCATCAATGGGCGCGAGGATCGGTAAACCGGTTGAATGAGCGTGACGCTTGAGATGATTTTGGTTTCCACCGGCAAGTTGGGCGTCCTGATCCGTGTAACCGGGACGATCGTCCCTTCATCCCTTGCCTGCTCCAACAACTCAATCAACCGCTCATCGGCCGCCATGTCGGCGCCTACAAATTGCCCCATAGACTTGTCTGGTTCGGCATAAAGAATGGGGAAATGCACATCGCGTTTAGGCGACCTCTTGATTTCGATATCCACATCGGCGGAAGGGCGGTCAAAAATGAACCGCCCCGCAAGATCGTCCTGGAAGTATCTTTCTTCAAAATCGCTGCGTGACACAGCCGACACCTTGGGCACCCATGAAACGGCAAGAATTTCGCCGGACGAGGAAATAATCCTCGCTACAAAGGACGCAAATTCATCACGATCCACCATAGCCGAGCCATGGAAAAACCGCTGGATAGAATTGAGCTCCAGAACGATATCCCGCAACCGTCCGATAAGAAGCTGCTTGTAGGCATCGGCGGCATATTGAAATTCATTGCGCAACCGTTCCTGCTCCCAACCGCGCACGGTAGCCGCCCCGCCGACGACGACGGCAAGCGACATCAAACCCAGAAGAATCGATTGGATATAGAACCGCACCCGAACGCGCCCTCTTTACACCCCGCCCAAAAAGTTATTCCCGCAGCTTACCCAGTGTTTGGGCGAAAATCTCTTCATAGGTCCCATCACGCTTCATATCGGCCAGAGCCTTGGTGATTTTTGGAACTAAATTTTCGTGTTTCTTGTTGAGATAGAAAAACATTTCTCGCTTGGCCAAAGGCGGCTCACCGGCCACAAAACGAAGGCCCAATTGTTTGGCCCGCCACAACCCCTGCCATCGCTCATAAAGCATTAAGTCGACTTTACCCGTGCTTAAAAGGTCGAACATCTGTTGCGCACTTTTTGTTTTGATCGCCTCTTTATGTCGTTTCAGGTTGTTCTGAAAAATCTGCCAGCCGTTGATATAAGCGATACGGTACCCGTCTAGGGACGACCAGTCGGGCGTCTCGATAGGCTTATCTAGGGCATAGGCGACAAAATCGTTGTCCATGACCTTTTCCGGCACGCGGATCAAGTTGGGAAATTTCTTCTCCAACCCCTTAATACGCAACGCAACCCCGTCATCAATGCCACGGTTGGCATTCTCCAGGGATTTGGCCGAATTCTGATAGACGATCACTTTGACCGGGCGTCCTGCCCGACGAAACGCCTCCTCGGCGAGGCGATCGATAAATCCATCATTTGCCGAAGTGGTGAAGGGATCGCGAATTCCCGTATTGAGAACGATGGTGTCGGATGCCCTGGCATAAGGCAGTGAGACCAACACCGCGACTGACGCCGCTAACAAAACCGCAAAAAACCGCAAGCGCATTTTCCCCCGTTTTCCACTCAAGAACCTTATAATAATTATTGTCAGGATATCGCCTTTTTGACCAGAGCGACGAATTCACCGTCTTTTGCCTCACCGACTATTTTACCGACCACTTTGCCGGTTGAATTGAGAAAAAACGTACTCGGCAAATCAACCACACCGTAGACGCCCGCAACTTCGGAATGGCGGTCGTGTAAAGTGGGATAAGAAACGCCCAACTTGGCGACAAAGTCCCGGGCCGTCTGTTCATGCTGCCCGACATTGACCGACAGAACTTCCAGGCCTTGCCCCTTTAGCTCGCTATAAATTGGTTCAATGGCCATCATTTCCTCTTCACAGGCCGGCGACCAGTCAGACCAGAACCGGATAACCACGGGGTGCCCTTTCAGAGACGAAAGCCGGACATCACGACCATCCAAATCAGGCAGAGTAAAATCTGGAGCGGGCTGACCCTCCGCCACCTTCCACGACTTGGAGTCGTCGCAAGCGGCAGGCAAAAACGCCAATAAGCCCACTAAAAGCGGGAGAAAAAACCGTCGGATCATACGCCTCACCTGTTTTATATCTTTTGAATTTATCATGCCCCTCCCAAAATTGACGGGCAACGTTTTCCCTAACAAGAACCATAAAGGGTTTGCTCCCGCTACGTAAGCCCACGGCTTGGTAAGAACCAAAGACCCTTCGAATAAACCGACTTATTAAGTTGGTTATATTAATAATATATCATGTGTTAACTGTTTTGACGGCCGTCAATTATCCGACTATTTTAGTCGGATATTAAGACTCCCACACCAAACGAGATAAATATGGAGTCTTTACAATATGAGCAGAACAGAAAACTACCGTCGCCACCATCAGGAGCTCCGGGGCCTTCTCGACGAAATCAACTCTCTATTGATCGCCGGAAAAATCACCGACAACCTCGAAGCCGTATCTTCCGTCGTCCGGCGGCTATTCGGAAAATTCGGAACCCACCTCGCCATTGAGGACCGGGCGCTTTATCCGCAGGCCATCGCCTCATCCGATGCCGCGTTGAGCTCACTCGCCAAAAAGTTCCAAGCCGAAATGGGCTCAATCAGCGAAAAATTCAAAGACTACCGAAAAAAATGGCCCGGACCACGCGCCATTTCGGCCGACCCGGAACAATTCGTCAAAGACACAAAAGACGTGATCAAAGCATTCAATTACCGTTTGGACCGTGAGGAAAAAGAACTTTACGAACTCTTCGACAAGGCGGCCTAACCCATGACCTCCGCCCCGATGCTGAGCCAAACCGACCTCAAAAACGGACTGGAAAAAGAGGAGTTCCACCTTCTGTTCCAACCGCGCATGGATTGTCTCACCCGGCAAACCGTCGGGGCGGAATCCCTGGTGCGCTGGCGCCACCCCAAACACGGCGTCATCTCACCTTCCCATTTTATCGGGCTTGCCGAAGCGGGCCCCTTCATTCACGACCTGGGAGCATTCGTTCTCAATCAAACCTGCGCCGCTCTTCATCATTGGCGACACACCATTCCCGGCCTTGAGCTTTCAGTCAACGTCTCCCCCCACCAATTAACTCTCGACTTCCCCCGGCAAGTCGCCGAAGCCCTGGCGCGGAACAATCTTCCCCCGCAGCTTTTGGAGCTTGAGGTCACCGAAGGTGTATTGCTGTCAAAAGAGAACGTCTGGATTCTCGACCGCATCATGGAGACCGGGGTCAACCTGGCCATCGACGACTTCGGCACCGGCCATTCATCGCTTTCCTACCTCCGGCAATTCAACGCCCGCACATTGAAAATCGACGGCAGCTTTATGGCCGACCTGCCGGGAAGCCTGACCGGCTGCATGCTGCTCGGCTCAATCATCAAGCTGGGGCACGGCCTCGGCATGTCGGTCGTCTGCGAGGGAATTGAAACATCGGAACAGATGGAATTCGCCGAACTGGCCGAAGCCGACCAAATTCAAGGCTACGCCTTCGCCAAACCCCTGACACTCCTGGAACTCTCAGCCTTCGTCACACAACAAAAAGTCCCCCTACAACTGGCGATGTGACGACGACATAAAAAAATGCCCGCCTTGAGAGATAGGTAACAAAACGTACCGGAGACATGGGTAACACTTTTCGGATTTGTCCGGGGGTGTTGATGCCGTGGAAAGAGGTTTCGGTTTTGGAAGAGCGAATACGTTTTGTTGCCCGCTTTCTTGACGGTGAAGTGATGAGTGATACCTGGCCTGCCCCTTCCACGACAAAGAGGTCATGGTGACCGCCTGCGGCAGACTTTGCATACACAGAAAGAAAATCAACATCACAACCGTCATGGCAAGACAGAAGGTCGGCATAAAAGAGGTGGATGACGGAATTTGGCTAGTCAGTTTTATGGATTATGACCTAGGATATATCGACTTGGTACAAAAAACTTTGCAAACTATCGACAACCCGTTCGGCTCAAGGTTGCCACCCATGCCTTAGGTACAAAATGTTACCTATGTCTCCGGGTCAGACAAAAGGGGAATTGGCGCACCCGAGAGGATTCGAACCTGTGACCTCTGCCTTCGGAGACTGGCTAGAGGAAACTGAAGGCTAACAATATCAATGACTTGTTCGGGCTCTGTCGCACCAAAATGTGCCCAAAAGACGATTAAAACCGAATATGAAGGAATAAGACCGGCTCAATTTGGGCACACAGAATTGGTCAAAATTGACCTGATTTCTCCGCCTCTAGGGCAGAGGCAAGCCATTTTTCAAACTAACCTGTGTGCCCAGAATGTGCCAAGTTATAGCAGAAAGATTTTACCATACCGGGTTTACCCCAAGCCCATCCCCTTAAAAACGCGACACTGTTAATTTCTCGGCAATGCAAGGAACGTACCGCCGCTTTGCTTTGCGACTTCTCGCATTAGGATCGGGAAGCGGTTGGTCGTTCGCCCAGAAAGAAAGCCAATTCCATGGATCTTCGCCATAGGGCGGCCATTGATTCTGTTTTTATTGAGGCGCGCAACAGTTCTGAGCACCGGCTCGTAGGATGCCCCCGTGTAGTCGTCGCCAAATATGTAGACCGACATTTTGATATTGGGGCGAGCGTAACTTTTAAGCGCCACCTCCAGCCCTTCAACGGGACTACTGTTTGATGCGCTGTTCCATATTCCAAACAATTTCATCACGCTTTGGCGTTTGGATGGAGTATCCGGTATCCACCGGCCCGCATACCCTGAAATGAGATGCGCTCCATTGTCGTTGATAATTTGAAATCCTCGCACCTTAGGGTGAATGGTTAGGACATTGACCAACTCCCTGGTCACCTGCCTCCAAATCCCTTTCATGCTGCCTGAGGTGTCGACGATAAAGACAACATAATCGCTATCGACTGGTATCCCCCCAACCTCATCATCCCGGCGCTTCGCCGTGTCAGGCGTGATTGACGAACGCTTTAGGGACTGTTTGACGAGTTCCAGCCCTTCAAGGTCGGCTTTTAGGCTCTCTGCCGCCTGTTTTTTTTGTCCCAATAGGCGGGTTATTTCGGCCTCAATATTTCCCAGTCTTTGACCAGCGGCCTCTTCTACGCGCAGATCTGTCTCCGCTTGGCTTAATTGCCCGGATAGGCTGGCCACAGCCTCTTCCGCTGCCAACACCTGCTCAAGCAGTTGATTGGTTTTCTCAAACAGCGACTTTCCAACGTTTTCAGAGTTGTTGGAGATTAACACCAACAGCACCACAGCGCCAAAGCCACAAGACACGACATCCAGAAAAGACAGGCTGAAAATCTCTAAAGAACGCGGCCGTCTTTTCATGGCCAACTCCCAGCCGGGCTTATCATCAACCCACCCGTGGCCGCCGTCCAGGTCCAAAGTTCGGGGGACGCCTCGGGGTCACCTTCGATCGGCAGAAGGATAACATTGGCCGACCCCTTCAGCTGCGAAGCAGTTTCCTTGATGGTCTGGCGGAAGAGTTTTACCCGGCACTCCCCTGAGATCGTCGATGATGATCCCAGCAACGAACTGCAGCTTGCGAAAGGGTTTAGCGATGCATAAGAGGACTCGCCTGTTGTCGGCAGGCCGTCGGTTATCAAGTAGAGATTGGTGGGGTTAAGTTGTGCCGCCTTGAGCAAACCTTTGTGCAAATTGGTTGGGCCTTCTGGAACGACCTCCTCTAAGTCCTTGAGGACCCGACCCAATGATTGTGAATTTTGTCCCAACATTCCCGTTCCGCCCCCCAAAACCTGCACCTTCTTGTTAAATGCCAAAACGGCAAATCGTGCATTTTTGGGGAGCCGAGCCATAAGCCATTTTACAACCCTTTTGGCCCTCCTCCATTTCGGGCCGCTTTGTTTCGTCTTATCCGAGGCGTTTTTGCGTCGGATCACATCGATCAGCTTTTCATCTGTCATGGAGGCGCTGCTATCAAGGAGAAAGGCAATCCGGGAGCCTTCCACCTTGAGCCCCATCAGGTAGTTTTCTTCCCCACCAGGATCGTGTTCAATTTTATCGGCCTTACGGGCTGGAGGAGCTTTTTCAATCGCCTGTTTTAGCCGTTTGATCTTTGTAGACTGGCGTGCAACCTCCTGTGCTGTCTGATTGATTTTACTCTCTATATTCTTCAGATTTGCCGCCTTCTTAGCCACAGCCTTTCTTTTTTCTTCTGTTGTCTGAAGCACCGCATCTAATTGATCGCTAAGCTGGGCTTTCTGTTCAGCTAATCGGTCCAAGTCATTCTGAAGCAGCTCTTCTTCCAGGGACGACTTATCTACGTTGTGTTTGACCAACATGAAGACGAGAATAATCGCACCCAGGCCACAGGACATAATATCCAGGAAGGCCAGGTTGAATCCTTCGGTTTTGCGCCGCGGTAACAGGACGCCCCCCCCTACCGGCTGATACGGTTGAGAAGGAACTTCTCACAGTAGGCTTGGGTATCAACCACAAGACCATCTTGTAGCCGTTGGAGTTGGTGCAGCAAAAACATCAATAAAATACTGACCAGCAGAGCGACCAACGTTGAATTAAAAGCCACGCCCAGGCTATCGGTCATTCCGGCGATGTCACCGGCAAGGGCTTGGTCAGCTTGAGACAACGCCTGACCAATGCCGCGCACAGTCCCAATAAAACCGATTGATGGGATGGCCCAAATTAGATATCGCACCATAGAGTTTTCAGCTTCCTGCCGTAGAGCAAGAGCCTCGATACTGGACTCAATGGCGTCAGAAGTGTTCTGCACGTCTTCGGTAATGAGAAAGCGTCGTAAACTGGCCATCAAAGCTTGAACCAGTGGTGTCCCACGAACATTTTCAGGCAGAGCTTCCAAGCCCGTCAGAGCAGTCCCCAAATCTCCTTTTTGCTCGGCGCTTCCTTCTAACAAATCCACAGAAAACAAATAACGATCCTTGAGGATGGTGATGCATTTTTCGACAATCAAGAAAACGCCCCAGCACATCAGAATGAGACAAATTTCTTGCTCGTAATCCTTAAGAATAACGAATAAATCCCGCGGCGCAGACTGCCCAGCCTGTTTAGCGACTTCGAGGAGAACCCCAGCTTCTGGCCGAATAACACCTGCGTAAATCATATGTATGATGACGATAGAAACCGCCAACGCCCCTAAGCTTTTAATCAGGTTCCGCATCTTAAATGTCCACCGGGAAAGTGACTGGAGAGTCCAAATTGATGCTACCGCCACTTTGGGCAACTGCATAATGGGCGACGAAATAGGCGGCAGACAGCCCAACCAAGAAAGCCCAAACTAGGTATCTCCGTTTTTTATTTTTTTTGTCCATCAACTCCTCCATACAGATATCGTCCAACCCTGAAACCAAGATCATCGCGAGGATTACCTCCTGCCTCACGATAAGCTGCCCGAAGCTCCGTCCGACTACCAGAGCGAAAACTCGATCCCTTGACCGTATGCAAGGTTCCGTAAGATGGACCAAGCGGATCAGATTCTATCGCCCCGTTTTTGGGAGGAGTTAAGGAATAAAAGTCATGCACCCATTCAGTCACATTACCGGTCAGATCATACAGCCCTGACTTCTCCGGTAGAAATTTACCAACCGGCGCCACACGTGTGAATCCGTCTGTATAATTGGGCACATAAACCGGTACGGTTCCACGAGAGCTTTCATCGGCAATATTTCCCGCTCCAGGTGGGACAACGGGTTCATCCCCCCATGGAAAAACCGTTGAGGCTTTCTCGCCTCCCTTGCGAGCCAACCACTCCCATTCCGCCTCGGTTAAAAGTCGATACCCTTCAGAGCTTGGATTAAATCCTTTCAAGTCGTCACCGTCCAACTGGTAGAAAGGAGCCAACCCTTCCCTACTGCTCAGCCAATTGCAATAACGGGCGGCATCGGCCCAACTCACCGAAACCACCGGCTCATCTGGAGCCCCCCCAACTTTGCGAAATTTTGAAAATTCTCGCACGGAGACTTCTCGCAGTCCGGCATAATACGGCTTGGAAAAAGTGACATTGCGCTCAAATTCATTAGCCCGTTGACCTCTTTGATGGCGGGGAGCACCCATCTTGAGGTTTTTCGGCTGAAACAATTTGAGACTTATCCCAGCAGAATTTTTGTATTCCTTGGGCGCTTCCGCCAAACGCGCCTGAAGTTCAGGAATAAGCCTAACGTCTACCAACATAGGCTTTTTATGAGAGGGGGTCAGTCGCTTGACCACTGTCCGATAGCCTGGCTTTTTGAGTTCTATTTTATGGGGTACCGATAGCAAGTTCACGGTAACCGGGGTTTTGCCAACCCGCTTATTATCAATAAACGCCTCTGCTACGGGTCGTGTCCTAATTTCCATGCGCCCCTTTTGCGGTTTAAGAGCTATCGAGAGATCCCTTTCTTCCCCCGGGGCCAAAGTAAACCGCTGTGTCTCATCAAAATAGCCTGCTCGAATATAAGAAACCGTCGTTTCAACATTTGCCTCCACCTCATGGGGGCCTTGCCCCACCATTCGGTGGCCGTTGACGAATAGGGTTCCTCCGGCGGGTTTTGCTGAAACAGATAGCTGAGCTTTTCGGTTTTCCAGTTTGTAGTTTCGTGATGGGTGGAGCGCATCGTTACGAATTTCAATGGTGTCAGAAACCTGTTTATGCAGAGAGCTATCCAGCACCACCTCATAGCGCCCCCCGGGACGGTCGATTTTTAGCGGTGTTACCCCTACCTGTTGACCACCCAAGATCACTGGCACCCCTTCAGGTTCGCTGGCAATATTCAAACTGCCAGAAAGTGCTTTTAGGCTTATGGATAGGTCTGCACGTTCTCCCCTGCTAAGAACCACCTTTTGTTCGTGTTTTTGGCGATAAGGATCATTGATGCCTAAGCTATAGGTCCCTGCTGCAATCTCTGTTTCCAACTTTGCCCCAACAGCAATTTTGCGACCATCAAGGAGCCACTGGGTCTTATCGTTAGGGGGCAGTGTTGCCGCGGTGAGTATGGCGGGCAATTCGGCAAGCAAAAAAGCGGCCGTCCCCCCCATCTCACTATCCTTGAGATATCTTTTTTCCGGCTTGAAGCCGGGAGCCTGAACAGTCACCTCTGGGGTGCCCGTAAATGCATAGACTTTTCCCATTAGAGCAAGCCCAGCGCCGCCCGACACCTGAATTTCAGCCGTCTCAGCCGCTTCTGCGGGTTGCACATCAATAGCCACACCCCGCATGAAAGCCAAATAGGCCACAAGCGTCAGCGCACATGCGATCAGAAAAATAGCCCCGATCAGGTAGAAAAATGCCTGTCGTTTCCTCGCAACCGCAAGATCAAGATGAAATTGGTTCATCGCAAACAATCACCAAGCTGACGGATTTTTGTCCAGGAGCGATAGATAGCTGAACGAGCTTCGCCTTATAACCTTCGCGAACCCCTTCCACATTGTAGGTTCCCGGCTTAAGGCGAATGACCTTTTCCGAAACCATGCCAACAACTCCAACACCCCTAACAACAATTCGTGTCTGCTGATCAGATCGTACAGTCACCGGAACCTGAGTGTTGTACAGGTTGATCATTTCTTTTACGGCGCGCGTTTTTTCACTCAAAAGCTGGCTCTTAGGCGTTAAGGGTTTGGCCCTTTCAACAAGAGCCTTAGCGGCCCGTGATACATTCTCCGATGACAAACGATGGGACCGGTTCAAATAGTCATCCAAACTCGTCAACAATTGACCTATCTTACGGGCAAGCGCCACTCCGGATTCAGCCGCCTTATCGCCAGGAAAGTCTTTGACTAGTTGTACATATCGCGCTTCCGCTTTTGACCAGTCCTCCTCCGCCACAGCCCTCTTGGCCAAACCCAACAAATGCCGATAAGCTTGCGCATCCGACAATTCCTTGACCTTTTCGGCCAACAAATTGATCTCGCTCCGCGCAGGATACAGAGCCCTTGCCCGAGCCAAGCTATCCTTCGCTCCCGCTAGTTTTCCAGCATTGACGTCAGACAACCCCTGCGCAATAGATTGTGCGAACTGTCGCTCCTTAATCTCTACGGTCAAAGTATCTCGCCTCTTACGAGCTTCTGCCCGATCCGCATCCAGTTGCACCACCCTGTCCAAGGCGGCCCATTCTGCCTCTGGACGATTTTCAGCGCGATATCGAGCCGCCCCCTCCAATAAATTTAACAGTTCAGGTAATGCGGAAATCTTTTCTTTTAGTGCTAAAGCCTCAGCGGAGTCAGGGCGAATAGCCAAAGCTTTTTCAATGGAAATGTCCGCCTTCTCAACCTCATCCCGTCCATAGAACTGTTGCGCTGCATTTAAAGAAGTTTGAAAGATTTCTTTCCCTTTATCCAAGGCTTGGTCAGCTGACACTTTTGCTTCACTAAGCAAGCTTAGTGTTGTCCCATAATCCCCGGCACCAAAGGCTGCAACTGCCCGATCCTTAAGAGCGTAAATCTCACTGTGGGCCTGAGTGTCCCAGGCATTAAGGCGCGCGGCCTCTATTGCTGGTTCCGTAGTCTTGGCAAAGTTGCCTAGAGCCTCTTTGGCGTCTTCTCTAGCGCCATCTTTTGGCTGAACAGAAGCCGTCGATGGGGCTTTAGCTGAAACCGCTTGATCGCCCTCCCTCACGGACAGAAAAGCGAGAACAAAAGAGACAAGTAAGGTCGCCGCCACAGTTAGGCCAAAGGCCAATTTCTTTTGGCGGGCGCTACGCGACCTGGCTTCTGCCAATCGTTGTTCAAGCATAACCGGCTTCTCTTTTGCCGCCCCAAAGTTAGAGCTTAACGAGGGGCGTCGCCTCATGTTCATAGATTTCCTTCAAGAATATTCGCCACTGAGCAAACTGCTGCTTGGCGTCACCAGTCAGTTCGGCTGTCTGTTTTTCAAATTCAACAACCTGGGGCGCAAGATCCATATCGATCGACTTGCCGAGCTCATTTAATGAATCCTTGTGGGTTTGAGCCTCAGCATGAGACTGGAATCCACTTTGTAACAAGGCAACTCCTGCAGCACCTCCCGCAACAGCGCCTGCCGCCCCAGCCGATTGCCCCCCATAGTTATCCGATTTTCCCCCGTAGTAGGCCGAAGCAGCTCCTGCCGCAATGGCCAGAACACCTAAGAGTATCTTCCCTGCAGCTTCCATTTGGGCCTTGCGTTTGGCCCGTTTTTCCAACCCTGCCTGCTCTTGCCAAATCAGGTAGCTTGTTTCCATTTTTGAAGAGAAGGCTTGATATTCCGACTGCAAGCCATCAACAAACAATTGGTCCCGCACTCGAATGGCATTAATCCGCCTCAACATGGGATCATCGTCACTAGGCATGCTCGCTAATAAGAAACGCCCTTCCTCCTTTTTCATGTGATGCGAGAATGCCTCTTCAGAAAAATTGGCGCCAAAACGCAAGGTTGTCAGAGTCTGAAGTTTCTCAAGATCGACAGCGGCATAATAATCTAGTTCCTCGACGATCTCCTTAGCGGCCTCCTCAAAAAGCGGATCATAGGGATCTCGACCTTTATTTCTGTAATCTTGGTAAAAGCTTTCCTGGACCTCGTGATCAAAAGACTCGCTCATCCAACGCTTGCCAGAAATGTCGACGACCTCAATATCAATCTCGACATCCTCTCCGTCTGACTCATCGATCTTTCCCAAAACATAGAGATCACCAGTCGCTGTCCTGTCAGGTGTCACCCGCACAGCACCAAAAGCACCAGTATCGTCAAGCGCCTGTTTAAGCTTGTAAGCAAAACGCGTTGCCTCCGCCCTTCGCAATTCAGGCCAAATGCCTTTATTTTCGATCTCTGCAGATGTTCCTGGAATCCCTGGATCAAAAACGGGAACGACCAGATTCAATTTCGGCTTTTGAACCCCTTCCTCCTGAACCTTTTGCCTAAAGAAATTGGATGAAAATAAGGGGCCAACCGATGGACCATTCCCTGTTCCAGACCCTTGTGTTGTCACACAACTGGACAGAAAAAAAGAAACCAAAACGACGGCTGCTACCGCCTTGTTAGCTATATGTCTCATCCGTTCACCCTTATGCCTCGGTCTCTTATTGAGCTTTCGGCAATCCCTTATACTTTCGATATTCGTCCCAAAGACGCTTCCTCACGATCGGATCTTTTTCTTTCATCGCGGCATTTCTAATTTGGGCTTCCAGGACACTGTCGTTATCAGAAGGAGGGATATCTTCTGGAATTTTCCCATTCCCCCCCTGATTAGACTGTTGCTCTCCCCCAGAATGCTCAACGTCCATTTCTTCGGCTTTAATGTCTGTTTGGGACCCTGAAACTCCCATGCTTTGGACAGAGCTCAATGAACTCGCTGCCGCTTCTTTATCTGATTGTTCTGTGTTTGCATCTGTACCCGACATATCCGTATCAGCGACAGATTTGCTTCCTGCTTGACCTTGCGAAGAATCTTCACCCGCTTCGCCCCCACCTTGCGAACCACCACCTCCATTGCTCCCGCCAGATGTGCCGCCACTGGCGTTTTGCGATCTGTTTTTTTGGTTCTGACAAGCGTCAAAGTGGCTCAAGGAAGTAAACAGCGCCTTGTCCATGAGTTCTGATTTTTCTTGGCGCGTTAGGCCGGGAGTATCGAGAAAATCAACATTGGCCTCTGAACAATCTAAAGGTGCAGTCTGGGCCTTAGCTGAGATATTTGCAGGTGTCTCCCCACACACTGCATGGGAGCCAGAAAGGTAAAGGCACAACACAACTGCCAGGACAAGAAATTGCGACTGAAGCACCTATTCCCCTCATTTGAACCGCCCAATAAATAACGCTTTTGCGCGTACTTCATAAAACATTTCTAGCACTATTACATCAGAAGGAAAACCAAAGCTTTGTTAGGGGGTACGCTTCAGGACTTTATGAGCCGATAAAACGGGCGTTATTGAAACGCAACAGCTTAATTTCAGCCCCTTAAAAATTGCTCTACCTATACCTATAGGTAGAAATCGACAGCCTTCGAAAATCATGAATTTTCCTACCTAACGTATAGGTTAGGTAGGTTCGACCCGTTGGCCCGCCCGTGAGATAATAGAGGTATGGGTTGCGGTTGGCTTTTCACCGGAGCGATTCGCAGCCCTTAACCTTAAACGTTAAAGGGGGCGTGCTTTGGTCGAACCGTTTTCAGATGCCTTTGGGAGGGGCCGAAATCCGTTAACGTTAATGTTAACGTTGAAGGGGCCTGTTTCCCTTAAGCTTAAGGTTAACGTTAAGCTTAAGGCGTGGGGTGGTGCCCGCATGGGGTGCCTTGGACGCCTTAACCTTAAAGGGACCACCCTCCCAACCCATCCTTTCCAGTTTGTCAAGCGCCCCTTAAGGGAACGACGACAACCCGTGCCGCTTCTTCCATCCTGTTTCCAGACGCACGCCCTTAACGGCATGCACCTCAGGTAAACAGATGGATCGAGCTTTAAAGATCATGACGGACAACCCGGAGTCACATCTTCCGCCCAGGCGATACCTGAGCCGCGACGAAGCGGCTGGGTGGCTTGGTGTGTCCGTCGATACGTTTATGAAGTTCGATATCCCCTATTGCAACTTCGGGCCGCGCTGCAAGCGCTTCGATGTGATGGACATCATCGAATTCGCCAACGATAATAAGACCCGCGACAGTGCCCGAACCTCTGAAACCCAAGACAACCAGAGGAGAAGGCAAATATGCGAGTCTACAAACGCAAAAACTCGCCCAACTACTGGGCAACCTGGAACGACCAGAACGGTCGACGCCACCGCAAAAGCACTGGGACTGACGATAAGGAACAAGCCCAGGCCTTAGCGGCGAAGTGGAAGCAAGAGCAATTCATGGAACAGCATTTCGGGGTCATTCCCGATACGCCTTTCCGAGAAGCGCTCCTACGCTACGGACAGGAACGCCAACGGGAGAACCCCGAAAGCTACCGAAGAGCGTAAAATACCGGCTACAGCTGCTTTTGGATCGATTTGACGGCATGACTTTGAACGAGATTACCCATAGCGTCATTCAGGACTTCGCTGAAGAGCGTTGGGCCGAGGTTCAGCCCTCAACCGCCCAAAGGGACATTTCGACGCTCAGGGCCATCCTCAACAAATCCTATCGGGAAGGCAAATTGGCCGCCGTGCCACCTTTCCCAAGGCGGCGAAAGGAGAACGCCCGCTGCCGCTGGCTGACCCGGAACGAAGAGCAACGGCTGCTTGATGCCGCCGCACCACACCTTAAGCCCCTGATCGCCTTCGCGGTCGATACGGGCGCGAGGCGCGGCGAGCTGTTCAAACTGGATTGGCGCACGGTTAATCTAGAGCGGGGCTTCGTCACCTTCTTAAAGACCAAGAACGGCGAAGACCGGTCTGTTCGGTTGACGGAACGGGCCAAGCTTATCTTGCAGGAAATCGGACCGAAATCCGAAGGGCCGGTATTTACCTACAAGGGCAAGCCCATGACGGATATCAAACATTCCTTCGACCGGGCGCGCCTTAAGGCAGGCATTGAGGATTTACGCTTCCACGACCTGAGGCACACCTTTGCCTCGCGGTTGGTTCAGCAAGGCATTTCCCTTTACGAGGTAATGCACTTGACCGGCCACAAAACCGTATCGATGGTTCAACGATACGCCCATCTCGCGCCGGACTTCCAAGAGAAGGCCATCGACGCGTTAAACACCTTCGGCACGAATTGGTCACACAGTGCCGAGGGCCGGATGGATGAATCTAGGGTAAGTGCTTGAAAAGATTGGCGCACCCGACAGGATTCGAACCTGTGACCTCTGCCTTCGGAGAACGCTGCCCCACAAAAATGCTATTGATTTTATTGGGTTTTTTGACCAGGAAACGGTGCGAAAACCCGTTTCATCCAGTTTTTACTGACCCAATACTGACCCATAAATCCTGGCCAAAACCTGCTGAACAGCCTGCAATATGGTGAATAGCATACATTATTCACCATCTAAGTGGTTGATAAATTTTTCTCAGTAAAATAAATTACCCATAATTATGGGTGAATATATGGAACTAGCTCTTCAAATCTTTGTCGATGGTGCCTGGCGCGATGCGGGGACGATTATCCTCATTGATCCAAACGCGGGGATCGCTGGGCGCAGCCGGTTCAGCTACGACGCGCTGTATTTTGCGGACTTCGCCGCTGCGGATTTTCATGAAGACATCGTGGTGGCCGATCGTCGTGCCGCGTCGCTACGCCACCCGGTGAGCCTCGACAATTTTGAAGAAGAGTCCTGGCCACCATTCTTGATCGACCTGATCCCGCAAGGACCCGCCCGGCGCAGGGTTGCCACCCGGCAAGGACTCGCGGAAGATGATCCGGCGCTCGACATCCATCTCCTCCAGCACGCCGCCGGCAATCCCATCGGCAACATTCGCATTCTTGCCGCTTGGGAAGCGGAGAAAGAACGGACGCGCGATGCCAAATGTCCCGGCGTCACGGAGGAAGATATCTTGACGATGGCGCCGACGTTCCTCGACGTTGCGGAGCGGTTCGCTTTCCTTGCTTCCAGTTCCTCCGGCGTGCAAGGGGAATGGCCGAAGGTGCTCATGACCCAGGCCGCCGATGGACTGTGGTACCCGGACTCTCTGGTCGATGACGAAGATGCTGTTCAGCACGTCATTGTCAAAATGGTTCGCCACAGCGATCCCGGCGATGCGCTCATTTTAGCAAGTGAAGGTCCCTATATGGAGGTCGCTCGGAAGTTCGGCTTGAGAACGCCGGAGCCTTACCGGTGCGGTGACAATGTGATCATCATGCCGAGGTTCGACCGCGAGGTCGTCGCGGGCCAGGTTGTCCGGCATGGGCAGGAAAGCTTGGCGGCCGCCTTGGGCTACACCATTTTCGGCCAGGACAGCAGCTTTGAGGACCATATCGGAGCGATCAGAAAGGCGAGCTCCAATCCGGTGGAAGACATCAAGGAGATCATCCTAAGGGACCTCCTGAGTCTCGCTATGGGCGACCCGGACAACCATTCCCGGAACACGGCGATCCAGAAGCTAAGCGATGGCGAGGTAAGGTTGTCCCCCTTCTTCGACTTTGCTCCCATGCGTCTCGACCGGCGGGGCATTCGTCGAAGCACAAGGTGGAACTGCCTCAAACGGGATGACCTGACTCCCGATTGGAAGACAATTTGTGACGCTGTGGCCGGGAACGACATGGACCCTCAAGCGCTCTACGACACGCTTCTCGCCAAAGAGGACTTCGTGCGCGACCTCCCCGCCCAGGCGCGCGCCTGCGGCGTTCCCGAAGAAACAATCGCCAAAGCCTGCGGCCGTCATGAAGAGATCGCCGACACCCTTTCCCGCTTGAGGAGCGATCTATGCCGAGAGTGAAAAGGCTCTCTCAGGAAGAGCAGATGGAAGCCCGCCGCGCAATCCAGGAGAAAGCGCGGCAGGGAAGGCTCGTCTGGCCCGAGGCCCTGGCTGAAATGCGCCTGGCGCTCGGGTTCACCCAGGCCGAGTTCGCAAAGACTTTCCGCCTAACCCCCCGGCAAGTCTCGGACTACGAGATCGGCAAGACGAGCCCAACGGTCGAGACTGTCAACCGGCTATCCAAGGCCTTTGGTCTCTGCGTCGGGATTGTGCCCAGAGCAAAAGCTGGCTGAAGAGAGTTATGCCAAAAAAGGCATAAGCGTAAAATATGTTGAAAATAGCATAAAATGAAAATATGCTAAAAACAGCATAAAACGCTTCGGTCAGTTTGGAGCAAATCGCATGGAAACCATAAGAGACGCTAAGGGCCTTGGCAATGCCATCGCGCGGAAGCGCAAGAGCCTAGGCCTCAGCCAAGCTCAGCTTGGCGCCAAGGTGGGCGTGCAGCAAAAGAATATCTCGATCATCGAGCGCGGGCACCCGGGTGCCAAGATCAGCACCATCCTCGAAATCGCTTCCATGCTCGGCTTGGAAATCGTCGTCATGGAGAGAAAGAAAAGCTCCGCGGCTGACCTCGAAGAGGCTTTCTGATGGGTCGCAAGCTCAGACGTATTCCGCTGAATGTCCTGGTCAACGGCAAGCTGGTTGGCAAGCTCATCAAGGCGACGACGGGCGCCATCGAGTTCACCTACGATAAAGAGTGGCTCGGATGGGAACATCGCTTCCCAGTTTCCCTGTCTCTAAAGCTCAGGGAAAACACCTATAAGGGCGAAGAGGTCGCCGCCGTATTCGAGAATCTTCTTCCGGACAACGACGCTCTGAGGCAAAGAGTCGCCGAAAGAGTGGGAGCCCGCAGCACAGGGGCTTACGACCTGCTCTCAAAGATCGGCCACGACTGTGTTGGGGCGTTTCAGTTTCTCACCGACGAAGCCATGGAAGCGGCCGATTTAACCCCCGGGCTCTCTGAGGGCAGGCCTATCGGTGAGCTGGAAATCGAGACAATCATCAAGGATCTGTCCCGAGCCCCCTTGGGCATGGGTGAGGACGAAAGCTTCCGCATCTCCATTGCCGGCGCGCAGGAGAAAACCGCGCTGCTTTGGAAGGACGGCCAATGGCACAAGCCTATCGGCACGTCTGCGACGACGCACATCCTGAAGAAACAAATAGGCCAACTCCCCAACGGCATCGACCTGTCGAACAGCATAGAAAACGAGTTCTACTGCCTAAAGCTGCTCGAGAACTTCGGGCTGGAGGTCAACGAGGCCGAGATAAAGACATTCGGCGACACCAAGGCCCTTGTTATCGAGCGCTTTGACCGCCAATGGACAAAAGATGGACGGCTGCTTCGTCTTCCCCAGGAAGATTGCTGCCAGGCCTTGTCGGTTCCCCCGGCATTGAAATATCAAGATCAGGGCGGTCCCGGCATCATGAACATAGTCGGCCTGCTCAAAGGGGCCGACGAGCCGGAGAAGGACATCAAGGCGTTCTTTCAGTCGCAAATCCTTTTTTGGCTGATCGGCGCCACGGATGGGCACGCGAAAAACTTCAGTGTCTTTAACGGCATTGGAGGGGGCTATCGGATGACGCCGCTCTACGATGTCATGACCGCCCAACCGAGTGCGGATGAAGAGATAATCAGCCGGAAGCAGTTCCGCCTGGCCATGTGCGTCGGCGATAAAAACCGATACCGTTTCGATGAAATCGTCGGCCGACACTTACTGCAATCGGCAGACAAGGCTGATATCAGTCAGGCCCTGTCTGAGGAGGCCGTGCAAGAAATCCTGGAGCGCGCCAACGGGGCGATGGAAGCACTAGAGAAGGCTTTGCCAAAAAACTTCCCCGAAGAGATTCATGCCTCTGTTTCTACTGCTTTGAAGAAGCGACTTCGTACGTTGGAAATACTTTAGGGGCTGATCTCCATCAGCCCCTTTTTCTCAAGCCTACCTCATTGCCGCCCGAAGGTCGCTCAAGCTTGGAAAACTCCGGCCTAGATCGCTTTTGGGCAACAGGTGTTCAGCAGCAACTGAAAACCAGACTTCAGCTTCGACGGAAAACCCCCTACCGCAATGAAGTCCTAAGTTGGCTTGCCAGACCTGATAGTCCAAGCTCTTTCCATGCTTTACCGCCGTCAAATCCATTCTCGGCTTCCCCCAGACTTCCCAGCCATTCTCCTGGGCGATACCTCTAGCGACGCTTTCGGCAACTGTCACCCCTGAGGCCGGGTCATACTCAGCCGTCTCCGGATATTTGATGGCCTCCTGCTCGTCACCACAAGAGTGCCACGCATTAAACTGGATCATCTCTTTCATGTTTGCGTCTCCTTTTGCTCATTGACCGACACCTCGTCGGCCTTCGTGGAGGAATATGGTTTCGTGCAAAGCCGACGATCGCAGAATTTGGACGCCGGCTTTGAGTTGCTCAGTCAAAAGACTCGCTTGCCCCCTTCAGGTAATCCGGATTGTGATGGGCATAGATTCTCTCTGTCGTACGGCTGTCCGAGTGGCCGAGGTATCGGGCGATTTCTGGGAAGGAGACCCGGCGTTGGGCCATCCAGCTCGCCGCCGTATGCCGCAGAACGTGCGGGGTCACGTCGGTAATGGGGCGTACCCAGGTGACAGGCCACCCTTCTTTGGTCGGCCCCTTCTTTTTGCTCTCTTGATAGTGCGTTGTGAGTTCAGCCTTGCAGGCCGCATCGTGGAACGACTTCTTGATGTCCTTAATCGGCGCACGGACCGCCTTCTTCCACCCCGTCTCATCTTTGACCTTGCGGATACGGTAGATCACAAAATCATCCGGACGGGCGCGTCGCTTCGTGAGCCGCAGGAACGTCATCAAACGACGCGGAATGGGAATGATGGGGCGCCCTTTCGAGGTCCGTTCTCGGTCGGACGGATTAAAGTCTATACGACGGCGCTCCAGGTCAATCTGGCTCCACTTCAAGGAGAGGACGGCCTCTTTCCGGGCGCCGGTATAAAGACCGAGCAGGATGAAAAAAGGTAAATGCCAACGGGCCTTGGTGGTCTTGCGCGCGGCGCGGATCAGAGCGGCAGCTTCATTGCGGGTTAGCCAGCGATCTTTACCGTCAGGCATTGCCGGAAGCGTGACGACAACGGTTCCCAGAAGGCGACCTTCCTCACGATCATGATTGATCGCCGCCCGGAGAGCTCCAAGCTCCCGCCGGATCGTGCCGGGGGAAACGCCGCGAAAGCTCCCGTACTCGCGGCAGGTCTGCTTGCGTATCTCGCTGACAGGCACCCTGGCTTAAGGAGGCTGTCCAAACCTTGGGAGTGAAAAGCTCTACAGCGGCAAGCTGGCCCACCAACCTTACTATGCGGAGCATTTCGGATTTCGACTTCCGTCGCGTCTCCTGGGAAGTTACTGAGAGATGTAATTTTCGTTGTGGCCACTGCTATCTGGACAAGAGAGTTCATCCCGGTCTGGGTTTTGAAGAGCGGCTCCAATTGCTTGATAAGCTTGAACGCATAGGCTGCTTATGGCTTCAGCTCACGGGAGGGGAAGTTCTGGCTGATCCTCTGTTTGAGGAGACGTATAAAGCCGCCTGGGAACGAGGGATGCTGGTTTCGATATCAACAAACGGCCTGCTTCTTTCTAAATGGATCGAACTGTTTCGTAAATATCCCCCAAGGAGAATAACCGTTAGTCTTTATGGAGCCTCCGAGGCCACCTACCGCGCCATGACTGGTGCAACCACAAAAGCCTGCAGAACCGTCATAGATGGTCTTATTGCGGCTCGAAAAGCTGATCTCCGCTTGCGAGTCTCGATAATTGCAGCAAAGGCGAATGCGCACGAAATCGCGGCTATGGAAAAGCTCTTGCGGGAAAAGAGGATAGAATTTCACACCTACTCGAAAATGATCCCGACCCTAAAAGGCAATCGTGAACCGCTTGGCTTAGCAGCTGATTTAGGCCGTCCTCCTGTTTCCTTCAGGCCGGATACCGGTTGCGCCGGAGGGCGCCTGGCGCTTTATGTTCACGCTTCCGGCCGAGCCAGCCCATGCAAGCTGCTTCCGTTTGTTTCCGTTGATCTCTTGTCCGAAGAACTATCTTCTTTGAAGCGGCTCAGTTGGCACCCTGGATCAAAGCCGACCATGCCGAATTGCGCCTCTTGTCCGGCATCAGAACGATGTACAACCTGCGCGCCAATCTTTGCCTTGCATAAACAGGCTCGCACGGTTAGCGGTCGCATTTGTCGCCAACACACCCTCAATAATTGATCTCAAAGGGCGTGCCGCTGTATGGTTGCGGACGATAAGAAATGCCTCGAAGCATTGATCTAGGATGCGAAAAATGAATGCTGCCCCTGTCGCGGTAGAGCTGATTGCCCTTACTCCAGGCAATATAGAAGAGGCCACTCGTTCCTATGCTGCCCAGCTTGCAAACATCCTGAATACGGACCTGGAGCTTCCACCGGAGTTTCAGAGCCCTCCAGGTGCGCCAGCCCATTCAGCCGAGAGTATCCTCAGCTATGTCGAAGAATGGTGCCGAAAGAAAAAAGCTCTGTTCTTCTTTATCGTCCTGCAAGATGACAAGGTCGCCGGATCCATATCCTTGAGCCATTTGGATATGGATGCCGGTTCAGCCAGGACCGGCTACTTCCTAGCCACAAAATTTCAGGGTAAGGGGATCGGGGGGCAGGCTTTTTCACGGGTGCTCGATATCGCTCGGCAACAGGGCCTTAAGAGCATTTCCGGCACAGTGCCTAAATCCAACACAGCCTCCCGCAAAATTTGGGAAAACCACGGAGCCGTGGGCCATGGGATGGAAGACGAAATCACTCTGCTTTTGGATAATGAGAGACCATAGGTTGAGCACATGTCTCTTTCAGCACCCTTCTTGAAACGTATCACCGTCTTGCCTGAAAAGGCCGACAAAAACGCCTTTCCGTTTGGGCATTTGAGATTTCTGAAAGACCTGGAGTTGCAGCTCGATTTCACGACGCCGGTGACCATCTTCGTCGGCGAGAACGGGTCGGGCAAGTCGACGCTGATGGAGGCCCTAGCCGTGATGTGCGGGTTTCATCGCGGCGGCGGCAGTGAGATGCATCAGCTGCATGGGGTCGATGACGGAATGGCCTCGGCCTTACCCACCGCTCTCCGCCCGTCCTGGCTTCCCAAGGTCAACAAGGGCTGGTTCTTCCGCTCTGAAAGCTTCTTCGACATCGCGCGCTATGTGGATACGGAAGGGTCGCCCGTCCAGTTCTATGGCGGCAAGGAGCTTCACGCCCAAAGCCACGGCGAATCCTTCCTTTCCCTGTTCGGCCATCGGTTGGGCAGCGAGGGGCGGGCCATGTATTTGATGGATGAGCCGGAAACCGCCTTGTCACCTCAAAGGCAACTGGCCTTCCTCCGTATCCTTCGGGACTGGGAGCTGTCGGGCAACGTGCAGGTCATCATGGCGACCCACTCGCCAATCCTGATGAGTTATCCCGGCGCCCGCCTGATCAGTTTCGACGGGAGCGAGCTTGCAGAGACCACACCGGAGGATACGGAACACTACCGCGTCACCAAAGCCTTCCTCGGTAACCCCCAGCGCCATCTTGAGGAATTGTTCCGAGACGATGAGGTTTGAACAGGGCTTGAAAGGAGTGCAAAGTTTTTACTGACCCGGTGACTGACCCATGCCAGAAATCGGAGCCTTTAAAATATTGCTAAGTCATTGAAAAGATTGGCGCACCCGACAGGATTCGAACCTGTGACCTCTGCCTTCGGAGGGCAGCGCTCTATCCAGCTGAGCTACGGGTGCCTGGGCCAAGTGCGGCGCACATTACTCGAAAGGCAGGGGGGAGGTAAAGCATTAAACGCGCTGTTTTCCGGTAGCGGTCACGCGGCGTTGGAGCGCTTTTTGTTCAGGTGATCGATGAACGAATAGGTCTCTCTGAGGATTTCGTCGCACTCGGGTTTGCGCGCGCATTCGTGGCAGGCCTCGCCGCCATCGCCGCCGAAATAGTTTTGGCAGACGCTCCGCATCAAATGTGTTTCGATATCGGGAAGGCTCATCAATCTCTTAGCCTCATCCTTGCTCAAATGTTCGACCTCCCCTCCACGGGTGGGAAGGCGTTTTGAATCGTTGAGCATTTGACATGGTGGAAAAAAGCGCCGCCACCCCCATTTAGGTGAGGGGTGGTGATGTTTTTATGAAATCAGAAGGCTTTAGAATGCGATCGGAATAGGGGCGATCTACTGGCGGGGTTCGATCTTATGGGCTCTAACGTCACCCCCTGACGGCAAAGGAGCCTTGGGATCGGAGAGCCAGGCGACGATATCGCGCAACACGACATCACCCTGCAGATCGCGCAGCAACATGTGATAGCCGTTTTGATAAAGAGCCACTTTTTGCCGGGAAAGCGCCGCACCCGACCGCGACACCAATAGATGCCGGGTCGGCTCCCAGGGAATAATCTCATCCTTCTCGCCATAGAGAATAAGCGCCGGAAAATCGAACCGCTCCCCGGCCCCATAGGCCCGATCCATTAGATTGGTCAGCCCGTAAAGGGTATCGACCCGCGCCCCCTTGATCACCAGCGGGTCACGGCCGAGGGCGATCAACATCTCCCGATTATCGGACGGCGTGATATCAAGCCCTTCGCCGGTCAGCACCCAACCGGGAAACAGGTGAGCGGCAAACCACAAAGGAACGGTCTGGTAAAAAGGCATGGAACGCCACCCCCAAACAGCGGGGGCGGACAAAATCACCCCATCGACCTTCGGCGGATCGGCGCCAGCAAGTGCGGCAAGGATCACCGCGCCCCCCATACTTTCACCCAGCAAATAGAACGGAACGGTGGGGTGTCGCTGGCGGAGAAGTCGGCTGATCACGGCAAGATCGGACAGATAGGCCTCGCTTCCCGCCCATCTGCCCGTATAGGGAGCCGCGCCGAATCCCCGTTGGTCGTAGGCGTAGGTGGTGACACCTTTTTTGGACAACGATTGCGCCGCTTTGGCGATGAAGGTTCCGTAGTCGTTGAAGCCATGCAAAGCCAGCACAATTACTTTCTCGCGCCCCTTATCGGCTTTCCAGCTTCTTAAGGGTAGGCGCGCGCCATCGGCCATGACCGCATAATTGTCTTCAAGAACCGGAGCATGATGGGAAGGTCCCGGCTCGACAAACCGCGGCGCGCAGGCCGAAAGCAGGCAGACGGCCAGAAAAAAAACGAGCCCGCGCACCCCATGAAGCATCAGGAGGCGGCCTTCTCCGGCCCCTCGTCCCGGGTGAGCGAAAGGAAAATATCTTCCAGGTCGCTTTCTTCGGTGGAGAGGTCAAGGATGGTTAGCCCTCCCTCATTGACGGCCCGCAGGATATCGCGGATTTCGACCTGACTCGGATGATAGCGGAAGACCAGACGCCGCCCGGCGCGGTATTCGACATTGAATTTTCCAACCAGATTTTCCGGCACGGCTTCGATTTCTTCGCCGACCACCACGGTCAGTTCCTTGATGTCCAGGCGCTGAAGCAAGGCGGCCGTCGTATCGCAGGCGATAAGGCGCCCGTGGTTGATGATGGCGATCCGATCGCAAAGCTGCTCGGCTTCTTCGAGATAGTGGGTGGTCAGCAAGACAGTCGTTCCCGCCTCATTCAACGCCTTGACTGATTCCCAAAGCTGATGACGCAGTTCCACATCGACCCCGGCGGTCGGCTCATCGAGCACCAAAATGGGTGGTTGATGGACCATCGCCTTGGCGACCAGCAGACGCCGCCTCATGCCTCCCGAAAGCGAGCGGGCGTATGCATCGGCCTTATCGAGTAGGCCAACCTGCTTTAAAATATCGTCTGTTTTGCGTTCTGCCTTGGGCACCCCGTAGAGACCGGCCTGAACGTCGAGTAGTTCCCGGGGCGAAAAAAACGGGTCGATATTGAGTTCCTGAGGGACCACGCCGATGGAACGCCGCGCTTCGCGCATTTCGTCCTCGATGTCGTAGCCCCAGACTTTAGCGTCGCCAGCGGTCTTATTGACCAGCCCTGCGAGAATATTGATCAGGGTGGACTTGCCCGCCCCATTGGGGCCGAGAAGGCCGAAAAACGACCCTTGTGGAATGGTCAGGGAAACGCCTTTGAGCGCTTCTTTAGGCGGCATCCGCCCCGACCCGGCATAGGTCTTGGAGAGATCGACGGTTTTTATCGCAGCATCGGGCATGGGGAGAGCGATCCAATATTGAATAGTTCGAGCTTGGAAACTAGTATCCGCCCATCCCGTCGGTCAACTCTTTGAGAGAGACAATTACCCATGGAAGCTCAAGCTATCGAAATCATCGAGGTCGAAACCGCCGTCGTTCAGTGCTGCGGCAACGTTCCGTCCTCACGCCATCCGCAAGTATCGCTGCACCTCAATAAAGACGGCGAAGTCACCTGCCCCTACTGCAGCGCCAAATACGTACTCAAGGAAGGCGCTGACCTCAGCGGCGGTCACTAAAATGAGCTCTGAAACCCGGCCCCTGAAGCACCTGTATCTGGTCGATGGATCGGGTTTCATTTTCCGCGCTTTTCATGGCCTGCCGCCGATGAATCGGGCCGATGGCACGCCGACCAACGCGGTCTTTGGTTTCTGCACCATGCTGATGAAGCTCTTGGACGATACGGAAGCCGACCACATCGCCGTGGTCTTCGACACGGCCCGGAAAACATTCCGCAACGACATCTATCCCGAATACAAGGCCCACCGACCGCCGCCGCCAGAAGAACTGATTCCGCAGTTTTCGCTGGTCCGCGACGCGGTCAAGGCGTTCAACGTGGCTTCGGTGGAACTGGAGGGTTTTGAAGCCGACGACTTGATCGCCACCTACGCCCGCGAGGCCGCCGAACAAGGGGCGGAAGTGACCATCGTCTCATCGGACAAGGACCTGATGCAGCTGGTTAACGACCGGGTGACCATGTTCGACGCCATGAAAAACAAGATCATTGGCGCAGAACAGGTGGTCGAGAAATTCGGCGTGGGGCCGGAAAAGGTTATCGAGATTCAGGCGCTCGCTGGAGACACCTCCGACAACGTGCCGGGAGTGCCGGGCATTGGCGTGAAGACGGCTGCCCAATTACTGGAAGAATACGGCGACCTTGAATCACTGCTCGAACGGGCGGGAGAAATCAAACAACCGAAACGCCGCGAAAAGCTCATCGAATTCGCCGAGGCCGCCCGTATTTCCCGTGAACTCGTCACCTTGAAGGACGACACCCCCCAGCCCATCGGCCTGGAAGAAATGGCGACCCGCAAGCCCGATCCGGAAACGCTCCTTGCTTTCTTGGAAGAGCAGGATTTCAAGCGGCTCATACCCAAGGTCAAAAGCCGACTCTACGGCGGTAATGGTGGCGCAGCCAACGGCATGCCCGATCCCGTCGCCCCGGAAACCATCGAGTATACGCTGGTACAGGACATTGAAACTCTGCGCGGATGGTGCCGCGAAGCCTATGCGGCGGGACAGGTGGCGGTGGATACGGAAACCACATCGTTGGACGCTATGCGCGCCGATCTGGTCGGCGTCTCGCTCTCCATCGAGCCGGGTAAGGCCTGCTACATCCCCTTGCGTCACAAAAATTCCCAGGCCCAGGGCGACATGTTCGGCGGCGGCGAGGAGAGCGCGCCCAAGCAGGTTCCCTGGGATGAAGCCATCGAGTTGATCAAGCGGCTGCTGGAAGAACCCTCGGTTTTAAAAATTGGTCAAAACATCAAGTATGACGCGCTGGTTCTATCGCGCCAGGAAAACGGCGGCGTCGAGATTTCGCCCATTGACGACACCATGCTGCTTTCCTACGTGCTGGAAGGCGGAGCGCACGGTCACGGCATGGACGAGTTGGCCCTACTGCATTTCGATCACCGCTGCATCCCTTTTAAAGAAGTCGCAGGCACCGGCAAGAAGCAGGTGACCTTCGATCTGGTGGACCTCGACAAGGCGCGGGACTATGCCGCCGAGGACGCCGACATTACCGGTCGCCTGCATGGCCTGTTAAAGCCGCGGCTTGTCACCGAACGCATGGCGACGGTCTATGAAACGCTGGAGCGCCCTCTGGTCCCCATCCTGGTCAACATGGAACGCGCCGGTATCAAGGTCGACGCCGTACGCCTGAAAGAACTTAGCGACGATTTCACCGCCCGCATCGGCGATTTGGAAACCGAAATCCATAAACTGGCTGGACGTGAGTTCAACGTCGGATCGCCTAAGCAACTCGGTGAAGTCTTATACGATGATCTCGGGCTTCCTGGCGGCAAGAAAGGCAAGACCGGAGCCTATGCTACGGGTGCAGACATTCTCGAAAAACTTGCTCACGAAGGCCATGACCTACCGGTCAAAGTGCTGGAATGGCGGCAGCTCTCAAAGCTTAAGAGCACCTACACCGACGCGCTGCTGGAACAGATCAATCCACAGACGGGCCGGGTTCATACCTCCTTTGTCATGGCCGCCACCACGACCGGGCGGCTGGCCTCGTCGGACCCCAACATTCAGAATATTCCCATCCGCACCGAAGAAGGCCGCAAGATTCGCACCGCCTTCATCGCCGAACCGGGCCATACCTTGCTGGCCGCCGACTACTCCCAAATCGAGTTGCGCCTGCTCGCCCATGTGGCCGGGATCGAGTCCATGAAGCAGGCCTTTAAGGACGGCATCGACATTCACGCCCTAACCGCGAGCCATGTCTTCGGCGTGCCGGTCGAAGGCATGGACCCCACAGTCCGCCGCCGCGCCAAGGCAATCAATTTCGGCATCGTCTACGGCATTTCGGCTTTCGGTCTCGCCCGACAACTCAATATCGGGCGCACGGAAGCGGGTGAATTCATCGAAGCCTATTTCGAGCGTTTCCCCGGCATCCGCACCTATATGGACAAGACCAAGGAAGAAGCGCGCGCCCAAGGCTATGTTTCGACATTCATGGGGCGTAAGTGTCACATTAAGGGGATTAACGAAAAGAACCCCAACATGCGCAATTTCGCCGAACGAGCGGCGATCAACGCGCCCATCCAAGGGGGAGCGGCCGATATCATCCGGGTCGCCATGATCGCCCTGCCCGACGCCCTGAAAGGAGCAGGCCTGAACGCCAAGATGCTGCTTCAGGTTCACGATGAACTGGTCTTCGAGGTTCCCAACAACGAACTGGAAGAAACCACGACGCTGGTCAAAAAAGTGATGGAAAATGCAGCCGTTCTCAGCATCCCGCTCGACGTCGATACCGGCACCGGCGCAACCTGGGCCGAAGCCCATTAGGGAATAAGCATCTCGGCATTTTGTCCGATGGTAAATTTGACCTTACGGCCCAAGGCGTCGAGGCCTTCGCCAACGGCCTTGCCGGTTTTATCGACTGCCGTCACGAATCCCGCCGCCGCCGAACCGTTGCTGCAATTGACCGCCCATGTCCCCTGGTTCATCGTATTGTAGGTATAAACCCCCTTGCAACCCCCGATTCCACCGGGCAAAGCAGCTTGAATGGCGCCTTGCCGGTCGCTGCCGAACCGTTTAATTGCGCCAGTTATCGGGTTTTCATACCCTTCCCATGAAACGACAATCGCCCAGCCCTTGACCGGCTCGACGCTTGCCTGCTCTACAGCTCCATCGCCATTGGCAAGAGGAAAGCCCTTTTCTTCGAGGCAATCTTCTCTTTTCATCAGTGGGGTGCCTTTTCCCTGTATGGCGCATTCGACAGTTTCCGCTAGGACTGCCTGGGCAGGCTGAAAAACCAACAAAGCCCCTAAAATGCCAAGCATATAGCGTACAAAATTCATGGGTGCTCAACCTTTTACCCAATAGTTGATAGAAACGAGGCGCGTCCCTTTAACACCTCACCTATCCCCTAAGAGCATTTGTGTTTTTGCGGTTTATGCCTTTTAGCCCGCTATTTTGCGGGGATCTGCTGAACGGTTAATGACGTTTCGCGCCGCGACCAGTTGCTTGCGCATCTTCTTTTCTTCCACATCGGTCGATTTTTCACCGAAATGGGGTGGACAGAGTACCTTCAGCGCCCCCTTGACGGGCTGGAATCGAGCGGGCAGAACGCCGATTGGTTCGCCGTCGATTTCCAGCGCCGTTTCGCCGTCCGAGCTGAGATTGATCTCTTCGCCGCGGTAATGCTTCACCTGGGGATTCTTGACATGCTCCCCCGTATAAAGGGCACGGGATTCGACGAGACGGTGAAACACCTTGAAGTCGCTCATCATCACCAAGTCGAGCTTACCATCATTGAGCTTGGACTGCGGCGAAAAGGCCATGCCATTCCCGGCGAACCGGCCATTGCAAATATGAACCGAACAGGCCGTCTCATAGATGGGCCTATAGCCAGCGATTTCAATGCGCAACATCCGGCTCACACTATTGAGCTTTCCGGTGAAGGCTGAGAGTTTGAACGCCATGCTGGAGCCCAGCAACTTGGAAGTCCGCGCTTTATTGACCTTGCGCATTACATCGCCTGAAAGGCCCACTCCGGCTATATTGATGAAGTGGTGCTCCTCCGTATGGCCGTCTTTATCGAGATATCGAACCCTCCCTATATCAATCGGCGCGGTCCGGTTATCCAAAATCACATCCAACGCCTGGGAGACCTTACCGTTTAGCCCCAGGCTGCGATGAAAACCACCCCCCGCACCGGTCGGGATAACGCCGAAAATCACGTTTTTCCTAATCGGCTGGCCATTTTCAAACAGCCCGTTAACCACTTCGTTGATGGTTCCGTCACCCCCCAAAGCCAAAATACGGTGATAGTCGTCACGGACCGCCTGACGAGCCAGTTCGGTTCCATGGCCGGGATAGTCCGTCAAAACAGCCTTATGGCTACCAAGAACTTTTCTGATTGCTCTTTCGATGCGAGGCCACCGCTCACCGGCTTTGCCATTTCCAGACGTTGGGTTGACGATAACAATGGTCTTCATGAGAAAGGGCCGCTTCACCTGAATTTCTACCAAAATACCAATCTACAACCATCCTAATATCGCCTTATGATTTCAACATCACCCAAAAGGGTTATTTTTGGCTTTTCTGGCGCCAAACTGTAGATAACACCTCCATCTACAAGTGAAGCCGCCAGTTTCTCGATCGCATATGGCGATATTCTGGCTATTTGGCTTTGGTTTTTTTCTTCTGTTTTTCCGATTCGTCGGCTTTTCGACCGAAGTTCGGCTGGCAGATAATCTTGAGACTTTTTTCGACGACCTTAAACCTTGCCGGCAAAACGCCAGGCGTTTCTCCGTCAATCTCAAGAGAAACGTCATTTTCAGAACTGATTCTGATTTCCTTGCCCTTGAAAAGTTGAACTTTCGGGTTGTCGATATGCTTGCCGGTATAGAGGGTTTTCGATTCGACAATGAAGTTGAACACCTTGAAATCACCGAGCAAAACCACATCGAGAACGCCGTCGTTTAACTCGGAGTTCGGTGAAAACATCATGCCGCCCCCGGCGAAACGGCCGTTGCAGACATGAATCGAACAGGCGGTTTCATAAACCGGTTTATGCCCATCAATCTCAATGCGCATCATTCGGTTCTTGTGGCCGATCATTGCGGTGAGGGTGGCGAACTTGAAAGCGAAACCGGCGCCAAACGTTTTTGACCGCCGTGCTTTATTGACCTTACGCATGATATCGCCCGATAGACCGATACCGGTCATATTGGCGAAATGGCGTTCCTCGGTTTGACCTGAATTGCCGGTAAAAGCCACATGACCCACATCAATGGTTTCGATGTGCCCTTTCCGTATCACCTCAAGTGCTTGGGAGACCTTACCGTTCAGCCCCAAGCTACGGCGGAAATCTCCACCCGTTCCGGTGGGAATAACCCCGAGGATGATTTTTCTATTGATCAGTTGGCCGCCTTCAAACAGGCCATTGACCACTTCGTTAACCGTGCCGTCACCCCCAAAGACCAAAATCCGCCCGACGCCCTTTTCGGCAGCTTCACGAGCCAACCGGGTGGCGTGTCCTGGTTTCTTGGTTAGAACGGCCTTGTGCTCGCCAATCGCCTGACCGATCGCTTTTTTGACGCGGGGCCACCTTTCTCCGGCCCGGCCGTTTTCAGAAACAGGGTTTGCGATTACGAGGGTTTTCATTTTGCATTCTCGGCCTTTTCCCTGACCTTTTTATTCGATTCTACGCTCTTTCTGGAAGGGCTTTTTCCGAAAAGCAGCCAAAGCCAAGGTCAACCAACCGACCATCAAGAGAGTGCCGCCAACCGGAGCCGCCGGGGCCAGGGCGCGCGACCCGCTAAACCCGATGGAATAGACCGCGCCGCAAAAGAAAATTATGCCGAAGAAAAACGCCCATCCGGCAATCCGGGCGGCCTTACCGGGCCGAGCTTCGGCCATCCATCCCGCAGCCAGCAGCGCCAGGGCATGAACCATTTGATAGTGGGCGGCCTTTTGAAGACTGACCATCTGGGCGGCATTGGCCGTATCGACCAGGGCATGAGTGCCGAACGCCGCCAAGGCGACGGCCAAAAAACCGTTCAACGCCCCCAAAATGGCGAACAGGTTCATAAGACAGGCCCGTTAGCCTGCTTTGGCCATGGGGCAGCCAGCACTGGCGCAATTGTTCGACGCATCAGCACAGCTGGGACTGCTCGCCTGCCAGGGCTTTCCGACGGTGGAGCCCACGGAAGGCGCCATCAGAGCCTTGGAAATTTTTGAATCACCACATTCGGGACAGGCAAGGTCGCCCGCGCCCTTTCGTTCGTCGTAGTTGCCCATGGATTTGAACCACTCGTCGAACTGATGGCCCTCGGAACATTGAAGACGGTATTTGATCATCGTTTCTCTATCCAAAAACACCGGTAATTATTGGCCTTGTATATACCTCCAGGCCGCACCCGGGTCTAGATTTTCCGCATCTTCACCCCATTAACCGTTTCTTTAAGCAACTCGCGCTTTCCTATAGGCGAGGAAAAATGTCTGTTGCGATTGGATTGGATAGCCTGACGGCGTTAAACCGCTCTTTGCTGCGCAAACTGCCGGCATTGTTAATTCCGCTCGGCCTGATCGGCGGCGCAGCCTTGCTTTGGGCCAACGTAAACCTGCTACCCAAATCGGCTAAAATCGTTCTCGACTACATTCCTTATCTGGTCTTATTCAGCGGCATAGGGTTGGCCGCTTGGTTCAATCGCAGCCGTGCCGTTTTCTTCATGATCGCCCTACTCATCGGCTATTGGGTAACGGCTTCCCTCACTCCCAATGGTCCGGGTCCGGACGTTATGGGACAGGTTGTTTATGCCTCTTTGACTTTTTTGCTGCCGATCAACATCACCGTTTTCGCCTTCTTCCACGAACGCGGCATGACCTCGGAAAAGGGGCTGGCCCGCTTCGCCATCATCCTCCTACAGGTCTTGCTTGTACTGGCCTTGGCGCAAGGCGCGCTTTGGATGGAGCCCGCCACAGCCGAAACCGTTCAGTCAACCCTGGCCGAACTCACCCACTGGCGAATTTTTCCCAAAGATTTTGACGCCTGGACCTATTTGCCTCAACCGTCACTCCTGCTGTTCGGCCTGTCCGCCCTAATTTTGACGGCCCGGCTGTTTTGGATCGATAACGGACCGCTCGACATTGGCTTCCTCTTTGCCCTTTCGGCTTCGGCCGTGGCTCTTCATATGGTCGGCACAGGCCATGGCGACACCCTGTTCTTTACCGCCAGCGGCATCATCGTCGCCCTTTCGGTCATTCAAGACAGCCATCGCATGGCCTTCATCGACGAATTGACTGGATTGCCCGGTCGCCGGGCCCTGGAAGACGCCCTCCTGCAACTGGGCGATCAATATGCCATCGCTATGCTCGACGTGGATCATTTCAAAAAGTTCAACGACACCCATGGCCACGACGTCGGCGATCAGGTGCTCCGCATGGTGGCGACGCAGATGATGAAAGTGGGCGGCGGAGGAAGATCCTTCCGCTATGGCGGCGAAGAGTTCGCAGTTCTGTTTTCCGGCCAAACGCTTGAACAGTCCCTGCCCGCCCTTGAGAGCCTACGCAAAGGCGTCGAAGACGACCGCTTCGTCATTCGCGGGAAAGACCGACCGCAAGAAAAACCGGAAACCAAGCAACCCAAACAACGAAACCCTGAAACGGTCTCGGTGACCATCAGCATTGGCGTCGCCCAGCCCGATCTAGGCGACGAAAAGCACACACCCCAACGTCCCTACGATGTTTTGAAGGCTGCCGACAAGGCCCTCTATCGCGCCAAGGACGGCGGGCGTAATCAAGTCAGCATTTAGTTTTGTCGCGACGGTCCGAAGTTAAAAAAAGGGCCGTCTGCAAACACTGCATGACGGCCCTGAGGTCCCGAGGGGGGGGTAGGATTTCTAATAAGCTAGACTGTCGTTTGCTCGTTGGCGGCCTAGGGGAAGGGGATTACCGTTGGGCAGCCAGTTGCAGGGTGATTTCAGGATTGTCGCGCCAAACGGCCAACCATTCCTTTTCATCGGCCTTGTGGCACGCACCTTTAGGATCGCAAAGATAAAGATCGCCCCGGCGGCTGATGTAATAGGTTGCGTATTCCGTCATATCGCTCTCCTTCCATCTCTCCTTGCCGGTCAAAAGCCGACTGTTTTAATCAGGTATTACGTCGAGCTTAACAGAGGAAACTCACCTGTCAACACAAATATCCGACAAATATAGTGGGTTATTAATAATGCGGCGGTGGCGGCTCGTCGCCAGGGCCGGAAGGCACCCTTTCATCGATCATCGAAACCTTATCGTTCAGATGCTTGAGCTTCTTGTTTAAACCGTCAATCAACTGCCAATGGTCGAACAGGGCCTTATTGAGCTCGTCAATCTGGCTTTCCTGGTGGGCGACCCGAACTTCCAGCTCTTCAATGCGCGCTTCATTGGCCTCGGTTTCCGCCATTGGGCCTCTCCTCACGTTAAAGTGACTCGGCTTGAAAACTTTTCCGCCGAAAGTGAGTTATCACTATACCGGTCGAAGTTTGGTTTCTATGGGAAAAGTTATGCTGATCAGATTGAAGAAACGCTCCACCCCTAAATCCTCTGAGATCACCCCTTGGGGCATCTACCAAAAGCGCCGCGATTTCTTAAAAACCGCCACCATTGCAGGCTCAATCGCCGCGGTTGCTCCCTCGCTCCTGCTCCCTCGCAAAGCCAAAGCATCGGCGTTCGGCGAAACGGTCGTTCGGGGCCGTTATTCGACCGACGAAGAAAAGACGCCATTCGATGCCGTAACCAGCTATAACAACTTTTATGAACTGGGCACAGGCAAGGAAGACCCAGCGGAAAACGCCGACAAGTTGATTACCCGCCCCTGGTCCGTTGTGGTCGATGGTGAAGTGAAAAAGCCAAAAGCCTTCGATATTGACGACCTGCTCAAACGCTATCCGCTGGAAGAACGGATTTACCGTCTGCGTTGTGTTGAAGCCTGGTCCATGGTGGTGCCCTGGATCGGCTTCGAGTTGGGTGAATTGATCCGTGAGGTCGAGCCGACCGGAAAGGCCAAATACGTGGCTTTTGAAACCCTGGTCGATCCCCAGCGGATGCCCGGCCAAACACGCAACGTGCTTGACTGGCCCTACCGCGAGGGCCTGCGTCTTGACGAAGCGCTTCACCCCCTGACCATTCTGTCAGTCGGCCTTTACGATCAGATGCTGCCCGGTCAGAACGGCGCACCGATTCGGCTCGTGGTGCCTTGGAAATACGGCTTCAAATCAATTAAATCCATTGTCCGCATCCGGCTGACCGAGACCATGCCCCAAACATCCTGGAACATGGCGAACCCGCGGGAATACGGTTTTTACTCCAACGTCAACCCGGAGGTCGATCATCCGCGGTGGAGCCAAAGTAAAGAACGGCGAATTGGTGATTTCCTTCGCCGTAAAACCCACATGTTCAACGGCTATGACGAGGAAGTCGGGCAACTCTACGCAGGCATGGATCTAAGCAAAAACCACTAGAACAGATGAACGCGTTCATCTATCTTGTTTTGCATGAACGCGACGGCAACCAACTCCAAAAAGCGAGCCCGCAGCCCGGAACAACAGGCGGCGCTTAAACAACGCATCGTCGAGACGGCCCGTCGATTGTTCGCCGAGCGCGGTCTGGAAAATGTCTCCATGCGCAAACTGGCTTCCGAATTAGGCTATTCGCCGGGAACGCTGTATCTCTACTTCCCCAGCCAAACCGATCTCTTTTCCGAAATCTGGCGGGAAGATTTCGACAATCTGGAAGCCGCCTTTAAGGACATCGTATCTAAAAGCTGCCAGACGCCGCTTGAGTGTCTCGCCGCTGTTTTAAAAGGTTATGCCCGCTACTGGTTCGAGCGGCCCGATCATTTCCGGGTTAGCTTTCTGATCCGCCAAGCCCGTAGCGACTGCCCTGAATGCCTGAGCCGCACACCCAGCATCATGCGCATGCGTTCCATGCTCGAACAACTGGTGAAGAACGCCATCGAAAACGGCGACATAAGACGCGACGACCCGCATTTGATCACCGACAGTCTTTTTCAGTCCGTCTACGGCGTCGTAGTGATGAATACAGCCTGGGCTCCCGGCGTACAAGCTTGCCCAAATAAAACCGTCGAAACGGTTATCGATGCACTGTTAAATGGGCTTCGATCATAAAAATTACGTGTTGTTTGGCAACCTAACAGTCAACCAACCGGACCGATTCTCCAACCGACAAAGGACACCTTTCTGTCTAGCTAATTAATTGATTTAATTGTTTTTTTACGCTCACGCCTCTTTTCGGCCGTCCCCTCTTACAGCACCGGCGCGACCCTACACTTACAGGGCTATCTACGGGATAGCCCACAGCCTGCCCGGTATGACCAATATGCCTATTGATATTCCGACCCTCAGACAATATTGTGTGCGCCTTGTGGCTCCCGGAAATGCTGGTTTTTTATAAGCGGTGTTCCAAAAGCCCGCGTGTCGTTCTTCCAAAACCATATGATTGACGGAGACCAAAATGGCGGCTGTTCCTGCAGACTTGGATCTTCAGGCCTACGGCATCAACGACGTTGCCGAAATTGTCTATAATCCTTCCTACGACTTGCTTTACGACGAAGAAACCAAGTCCGGCTTTGAAATAGAATACGAAGCCGGGACCGTGACCGAGCTTGGCGCCGTTTCCGTCAACACCGGCATTTTTACCGGCCGGTCACCCAAGGACAAATACATCGTCAAGGACGATACCACCAAAGACACCGTCTGGTGGTCCGATCAGGGCAAGAACGACAACAAGCCTATTTCCACCGAAGTCTGGAACGACCTGAAGGGTCTGGTCTCCAAACAGCTTTCCGGCAAGCGTCTGTTCGTCGTCGACACTTTCTGCGGCGCCAATGAAGACACCCGGCTCTCCGTCCGCTTCATTATGGAAGTCGCTTGGCAAGCCCACTTCGTCAAGAACATGTTCATCCGTCCCACGGATGAAGAATTGAAAACCTTCAAGCCCGATTTCGTCGTGATGAACGGCGCAAAGACCACCAATCCGAACTGGCAGGATCACGGCCTCAACTCGGAAAACTTCGTGGCCTTCAACCTCACCGAAAAGATGCAGCTCATCGGCGGCACCTGGTACGGCGGAGAAATGAAGAAGGGTATGTTCTCCATGATGAACTACCTGCTGCCGCTTAAAGGCATCGCCTCCATGCACTGCTCGGCCAACGAAGGCAAAGACGGCGACGTGGCGGTTTTCTTCGGCCTCTCGGGCACCGGCAAAACGACGCTCTCCACCGACCCCAAGCGGGCGCTCATTGGCGACGACGAGCACGGCTGGGACGATAACGGCGTGTTCAACTTCGAAGGCGGCTGCTACGCCAAGACCATCAACCTTCGAGAAGAAAACGAGCCGGACATCTACAAAGCCATCCGCCGTGATGCGCTGCTTGAAAACGTCACCGTGCGCGACGACAAAACCATCGATTTTGATGACGGATCGAAAACGGAAAACACCCGCGTTTCCTACCCGATCCATCACATCGACAATATCGTCAAGCCGATTTCCAAGGCGGGTCACGCGAACAAGGTGATCTTCTTGACTGCTGACGCTTTCGGCGTTTTACCACCGGTCGCCAAGTTGACGCCGGAGCAAACCCGTTACTATTTCCTTTCGGGCTACACCTCCAAACTGGCGGGCACCGAGCGCGGCATTACCGAGCCGACCCCGACCTTCTCGTCCTGCTTCGGCGCAGCCTTCCTGACCCTGCACCCGACCCAGTACGCCGAAGTGCTGACCAAACGGATGGAAGCCTCCGGCGCTCAGGCCTATCTGGTCAACACCGGCTGGAACGGCACAGGCAACAGGATTTCCATCAAGGCGACCCGAACCATCATCGACGCCATCCTCGATGGCTCCATCGAAGATGCGGAAACCGCCAATCTGGATTACTTCAATCTGGCCATTCCGACGGCTCTTCCCGGCGTTGAGAGCGGCATTCTCAATCCAATTGAGACCTACTCGGACGGCAACGAATGGCACAGCAAGGCGAAAAAGCTGGCCGGTCTGTTCGCCGATAATTTCGAGCGCTTCACCGATACCGCAGAAGGTAAGGTGCTGGTCGCCTGCGGCCCAAAAGCTTAAACGGACGATAAAGAGAAAAACAAAATGGGCTCGGCTTTATCGCCGGGCCCATTTTGGTTTGTCTGAAGACTCGAGGCAAGGAATCTAAAACACCTTTTTTAACGCCTCTCCATCGAACCAAATAGCCTCACCGAAACCGCCAACAAAATGAACGGCCTCAACGGTCATCCGGTAGAGATTGAAATCGGCAAACCCGGCATACTTACCCGCACTCGGGTGCTTTTTCAGATAGGCCGAACGGTGTTCCAAATTCTCGCTTAGCGTCACGGTCCCAACCAAAGTAGAACGCAACCCGGTTTGGGGATTTTTGAGATGAGAAGCTTCTTCAACCATCAGGGAAGCTCGCCAATCGGCCTTGAGATTGCGCGTATGGTCGGCAAGATCGGAAAACAAAAACAACGGCGCACCCTTGGAAGTCAGGGCGAAAGTCGCCAACGAAACATAAGGATGGCTGCTTTTCTCCACCATCGCCGTAGCCAGCATTCCGGCGGCGTTCGTCTCTAAGAGCCTGCGGGTTTCCGCCAGGGCCACACCTTTGAGCTCGCCATCCGCCGGGCCATTATTCATGATTAGTTTTCCTCTTCCGGCGCATGACGCAGCACCATGTCGCGCAGGGTAACGATCCCCACCGGCTTGCGCTCATGATCGGTCACCACAGCACGCGAAACGTCGAACTGCACCAACAACCGGATGGCGTAAACAATGTTCATCTCGGCAGCCACCGTCAACACCGGCTTGCTCATCACTTCGTAAACATAAATCCGATCGGCTGCTTTACCCTGGGCGACGACCTTCTTGGCCACGTCGGTGACGGTAAGAACGCCGAACTCGTCGGTCTCATCGCGTCGCTCAACGACGAGAGAGCTGACCCGATGCTGGCGCATATCCTTAATCGCTTCCAACACCGTCGAGGTGCGCTCAACGGTGCGAACCGTCGGCGTCATGACATCACTGACCCGCACGAAGGCAGGGGCGGAAGATTGCTCGCTCATACTGTATCCTCAATCTCTTCCAAAAGGGTTGGCAATTGGGTTTTCATGCCGACGGCGTCGTCGATGGAAAGCTCGAAAGCCACCCCGGCGCCCGCCTCGGTATCGAACTCACCCGCCCGCGCAATCTCTTCGAGAATTTCGCGCGACATTTCTTCGGCGACGATAAACAAAACCACGTCTCGCTGACCCGCCAGATCAAGCCCTAGAAAAGTTTTCTGAGGCTTCAACCCTTCGCCGCGGACGCTGGTGATGATGGTCGCCCCTGTCGCCCCTTTTTCGCGGGCGGCATCAACGACCTTATCGGTTCTCTCGTCACTCACCAGAGCGACAATCAATTTGAGCCGCATCGTACCGTTTCCTCTTCTTTCTCATCGTTGCGCTTTTTCAGCCATGTGGTCAACATGGCGTATCCCATAACCGACATCATGGGAAATAAACTGGCAAAGGCGATCAGCCCGAAGCCGTCGATCAACGGGCTTCTTCCGTCAATAGTCGAGGCTAAGCCGAGCCCCAGGGCGGCGACCACTGGCACAGTCACGGTTGAAGTGGTCACGCCGCCCGAATCGTAGGCCAAGGGGATAATCCATTTGGTGGCATAGAGAGTCTGAACAATCACCACCACATAGCCGACCATGATGTAATAGGGCAGTGGCGTCCCGGTAACGATTCGGAATGCACCGAGCGAAACGCCGATGGCCACACCGATGGCCACCGCAATGCGCAACCCCCAGGCGCCGACCGCACCACCCGAAATATCCTGAGCCTTGATGGCGACTGCGATCAGGGACGGTTCGGCAATGGTCGTGGCAAACCCGATGGCGGCGGCAAAAACATATACCCAGGTATAATCCTGCCAGCCAAGCCCCTTGCCCCCTGCTCCACCGCCTAGGAAAGACGGGTCGGTCAATTGCATGGCCATGGTGCGGCCCAGCGGGAAAAGAGCCTCCTCAAGCCCAACCAAAAACAACATCAGGCCGAGCAAAACATAAACAAACCCCCAGATAATTTTCCCCAAATGTGGTGGTTTCTTGCGGATCACCAGAAACTGGAACCCGAACATGATGGCGACGATGGGCAACACATCGAGGCTGGTCGCCCAAAAGGTTTCTAGGGTACCGCCAACCAAGGAAAGAGCATAGTCGATCATGCCGTCACCATCCCGTAGATCAGCACGAAGATTATCGGCATCAAACTAGCGAAGGCTATCAGACCGAAACCATCAATCATCGGATTGCGACCTTTAATCGAATTCGCCAGGCCGACACCCAAGGCCGTGACAAGAGGCACGGTGATGGTTGACGTGGTCACGCCTCCCGAATCATAAGCAATACCGACAATTTCCTTGGGCGCAAAAAAGGTCAAGGCCACGACCACAACGTAACCACCAATGATGAAATACTGGATCGGCCAACCTTTGAGAATTCGGAAAACCCCGAGAACCAAGGCCGCACCAACGGAAAAAGCCACGGTAAAACGCAAACCGTCAGCGTAGCTTTCCTTGGCCCCCACCTCATCGGGAATAACCTGACCCTGGGCCGCAACGGTGGCGGCTTCTGCAGTCACGGCAATGAGCGCCGGTTCGGCCACCGTGGTCCCAAATCCCAAGCAAAAAGCGAACCCCAGCAAAGCAACCAGGCTGCCCTTGCGGGCAAAAGCCTGAGCCAAGGTTTCGCCAATCGGGAAAAGCCCCATCTCCAACCCTTGAATGAACAGAGCCAAACCTACGACGACGAAAAACAACCCGGCGATGGTTTCGGTCAAATTGGGAAAAGGTTGCTGAAGGATCAGCTCTTGAAAGAAGACGATAACCAAGATGATCGGGGCCAGATCGCGCAAGGCGTCCACCAACAACTTGGCGAAAGTCCTAATCCCCTCCATCGTTGCGCCTTCCCCCTTTAAACCTGTGACGTTCAAGAGTTTTTCTATACGGGAATGTCTTTATAAACAATTTCCATGGTCAATAGACATAGTGGTTTTTTGGTATTGTTTTTTGTCACAGCCCATTGTCGCGGGCTATAATTCCGCCACAATGGACTTTTATTGGAAAACGGACCCTTCGGAAAACCTCATTGCAAGGAGACGCAAACCGTGTCGCAAACCGTTGCCCTGGTGGATGACGATAAAAACATCCTGACTTCCGTTTCCATGGCCCTGGAGGCCGAAGGCTACGCCGTCGTGACATACGGCGACGGGGAAGAAGCCTTAAAGGGAATTTCGGCAACACCGCCCGATCTCGCGGTGCTCGACATCAAAATGCCGCGCATGGACGGCATGGAGCTTTTGAACCGCCTGCGTCAGACCACCGCTCTTCCGGTTATTTTTCTAACGTCTAAAGACGATGAAACCGATGAACTGGAAGGTCTGCGCAGCGGCGCCGACGACTATATCCGCAAGCCCTTCTCGCAAAGCCTGCTGATCGCCCGCATTCGCGCCCTTCTGCGACGACATGAACTATCGCAGAGTACCGGCGAAGAAGAAGAATCAAAGGACGTCATCCGCCGCGGCCCGCTTATGCTCGATCCTTCCCGCCATCTCTGTGCCTGGAATGGCGAAGCGGTCAACCTGACGGTCACTGAATTCCTGCTCATTCAGGCTCTGGCCAAACGGCCCGGCATGGTAAAATCCCGCGACCAGTTGATTGATGCGGCCTACGGAGAACATATCTACGTCGACGACCGGACCATCGATTCCCACATCAAGCGGCTGCGCAAGAAATTCCGGGCGGTCGATAAATCCTTCTCGGAAATCGAAACTCTTTACGGCGTCGGCTACCGCTACAAAAACTAAACGGGGATTCTTTTTAAGTGAGCAGCGACGACCGGACCATGCCCAAGCCGCCTCGGCTTCTTTCGCCGATCACCCGGCGGATTCTGGCGGTCAACGTGCTTGCGCTCGCTTTTCTCGTCACCGCTGTTCTCTACCTCGAAGAATACCGCAAGGGCCTGATCGAAGCGAAACTGGAGTCTCTAAAGGTTCAGGCCGATATGTTCGCCGTGGCGCTTGCCGAAGGGACCGTGGCGACCAGCGTGCCCGGCGTCGGACAGTTTACCCGGGAAACGGCGCGGCAAATGATGCACCGGCTGGTCGAGGCCTCCAACGCCAGGGCCCGCCTGTTCGCCAGCAACGGCGAGTTGATCCTCGATTCACGGCGCATCGGTCGCGCGGGCGGTGATATCCAAGTGGAAATCCTCCCCCCGCCCCAGCCCGACCTCCCCATGGCCGGAGCAATCTTCGACCTTTACGACAGTCTTATTTATTGGCTGCCCGGCCGCGGTGAAATTCCCCGTTACGAAGAACGCCCCATCCAGCACGGCTCCGATTACGCCGAAGTCACCCATGCCATCCGTGGCGAAAAAGCGGGGATCGTCCGGGCCAACGAGTCGGGCCGCATGGTGCTCTCCGTCGCCGTCCCCGTCCAGCGCTATAAGCAGGTCCTCGGCGCGCTCATGCTCTCGTCGGCCTCCCACGGTATCGAAGAGGCATTGCTTGACGTCCGTCTCGACATTCTAAAGATTTTCGCCGTCGCCCTGGCTCTGACCATCCTGGTTTCCACCTATCTCGCCAGCACCATCGCCCACCCCATCCTACGCCTCGCTCAAGGAGCTGAAAGCGTGCGCAGCAAGCCGGGTCGGGAACAAACCATCCCCGACCTGACCAAACGGGACGATGAAATCGGCGAACTCTCGGGCGCCATGCGCGACATGACCGAAGCGCTCTGGCGTCGCATGGACGCTATCGAAAGTTTCGCCGCCGACGTTTCTCATGAACTCAAAAACCCGCTGACCTCACTGCGCAGCGCGGTTGAAACGGTCGGTAAAATCAAGGATGAAGAGAAGCGTCGACACTTGATGGAAATTATTCTGCAGGACGTAGACCGCCTGGACCGCCTAATTTCTGATATTTCCGACGCATCAAGGCTCGATTCAGAACTTTCGAGAGCCTCAAGCAAAGCCGTTGATCTGGCAGCTCTATTGACCATGCTGGTCGACATTCACAAGAGCACGCACGAGGAAAACGGTCAGGATCAGGCGCCGAAAATTCACATGGAACTGCCGGACAACAAACCTTTGTTGGTTCGCGGGTTTGAAGACCGCCTCGTTCAGGTCTTCCAGAATCTGATTTCCAACGGCCTTTCGTTCAGCCCGGAGAACGGAACCCTCGGCATCCGGGTTGAACGGGAAAAAACAGCCGTCGTGGTCAAGATCGAGGACGAAGGCCCTGGCCTGCCCAAAGGAAAAGAACACCGCATCTTCGAGCGCTTCTATTCAGAGCGCCCGTCAGGCGAAGACTTCGGCAAACACTCAGGCCTTGGATTGAGCATTTCAAAGCAAATCGTTGAATCTCTGGGCGGCATCCTCGCCGCCGAAAACCGCCATGGCGGCGCAGGCCAAATCACCGGCGCACGTTTCATCGTTCGTCTCGTCCCCGCCGACCCGCCTACCAAGGCCGAAAAGAAAAAAGAAAAAATCCGTGAAGAACAGGAAAAATCAAAACGACTAACCCTCCCGCGCCTCCCCAGCCTATCGGCTAAAAAGCCCTAAGCTTCATATGTCTGTCTGTTGACAGGCCGTCCTCCTAATTCCAGGCTGCTTTCCATGACCCAAGAAACCACACATGCAACCTGCATTTCCATCGACGGCAAGGGCATTCTCTTGCGCGGCCCGTCAGGCTGCGGCAAAAGCGATCTCGCTTTGCGACTGATTGATCAAGGCGCTCATCTCGTGGCCGACGACCGAGTTGCATTGAGCACGGAAAACGGCGCTCTTTACGCCTCGCCACCCGAAATTCTCACCGGCCTCATGGAAGTCAGGGGGCTTGGCTTGGTCGAAATGGATTACAAGGCAAAGAGCCCTGTCCGCCTGATCGTCGACCTGGTTGAGCAAGAGAAAATAGAACGCATGCCAAGTCCCGCCTCGGAAGAGATAAACGGGATCGAAATTTCTTACGTCCAGCTTTATGCTTTTGAGGCCTCGGCCCCGGCCAAGGCCCGCATGGCGCTCGATATCGCGCTGGGGAAAAAGGGGTGAAACCATGAATGACGACAGTCTCAAAGTTTTGCTGATCACCGGCATGTCTGGCGCGGGCATGTCCACGGCGCTCAAGGCCCTGGAAGACTTGGGCTACGAAGCGGTCGATAACGTGCCCCTTTCGCTGGTCGGCAATCTGGTTCAGCCGCCGCAGAGCAGCTTGCCGGACAAAGCCTTTCGCCGCCCCATCGCCGTCGGGGTCGATTGCCGGAACAGGGAGTTTTCAGTCGAGGCTTTTGTCGAAGAACTGAACGATCTGGCCGAGTTGGGCGGCCTGGAAGTCAAGCTGTTGTTCCTCGATTGCGATAACGAAGTACTGCTTCGACGCTACGTGGAAACCCGCCACCGCCACCCCCTGGCAGGAGACCGACCGTTGGCCGACGGCATCCGGGCCGAACGCAAGCTGGTTTCGCCTCTACGCGACAGGGCGGACGACCTGATTGATTCGACCGATCTTTCGGTAACCGATTTTAACCGGCTGATGCGGACCCGCTACGCACTCAGCCAGGAACCCGAAATGGTCCTCACCATCATGTCCTTCGGCTTCAAAAATGGTGTGCCGCGAGATGCAGATCTGATGTTTGACGTGAGATTTTTGCGCAACCCCCATTACGACGACGCCTTGCGCCCCTTGACCGGAAAAGACCGGGCGGTGCAAGATTTTGTAAAAGAAGACGATGGCTTTTCGCCCTTCATGGAGCGGTTACTGGATCTGCTTATCCCTCTGTTGCCACGCTATCGAGCCGAAGGGAAAAGCTATCTAACCGTGGCGATCGGCTGTACTGGCGGGCGTCACCGCTCGGTTTTTTCCACAGAAACCCTAGCGCAACGCCTCAAAGCTCAGGGGCATGATGCCCGGATTTATCATCGCGACCTCCCCAAAAACTGAAAACTCTTAGAGCCTTCCATCGAACCGGGAAAGATTCTAAAGTCCTCCTCTTCCCTTGGGGCACGGCGTCGAGGGAATGGGAAAACACTATCAGGGACTAAACTTGCATGATTGGAATGGTCTTGGTCACCCATGGCCGATTGGCCGATGAATTCATCGCCGCTTTGGAACATGTCGTGGGGCCGCAAGAGCAGGTTCTTTCGGTTTGTATCGGCCCGGACGACGACATGGAGCAGCGTCGCCGCGACATTCTCGCAAGCGTCGATAAAGCCAACTCCGGTGAGGGCGTTATTCTACTAACCGACATGTTCGGCGGCACACCGTCCAACCTTGCCATTTCAGTCATGGACAAGGCCAACGTCGAAGTTATTGCGGGGATCAACCTTCCCATGCTGATCAAGCTTGCCAGCGTGCGAAAGTCCGAAACCCTCGAAGACGCCGCCGCCGCCGGTCAGGATGCAGGCCGTAAATACATCAATATCGCCTCCCTCCTGCTGGGAGCCGAAAAATAGGCATGTCCTCTTCTTTCAAACGCACCCTCGAAATCTGCAACAAACGCGGCCTACACGCCCGCGCCGCCGCCAAGTTCGCCAAGGTTTCGGGCCGCTACAAGGCCGATATTCAGGTTTCGCGGGCGGGCCAAACCGTAACCGGCACCTCAATCATGGGCTTAATGATGCTGGCCGCCGCCATGGGATCAGAAATCGAGGTGGAAACATCGGGCTCGGAAGCCGAACAGGCGCTTGAGGAAATCACTCAGCTGGTCGCCGATAAGTTTGGCGAAGACCGCGAAGAGACTTAGGGCCTGCCGTCCATGAGCAAAACCGACCTCACAATGGAGAATGAAAAAGTTCTGACCGGGCTTGGGGTGTCTCCCGGCATCGCTATCGGCAACGCCATGATGCGCGAAGGCCACGCCGTCACGGTCCCCGAATACTGCATATGGGAAGACGGCATCGACCGGGAGATTGAGCGCTTTCACGAAGCTGTAGAACTGACGCGCCGCCAAATCCGACTATTGAAACGCAAAGCCGGAAATCTTCCCGAAACGGCTTCCGAAGAGTTGTCGATCCTTTTGGACGCCTATGTTCAGATGCTCGAAGGCTCCCGACTTGTCCGCGGCGTCGAGCGACGCATCAAACAAGACCGCATCAACGCCGAACTGGCTGTCCAGTCGGAACTAAACGACATTTCTTCAAGCTTCGCAGCCCTGGAAGACGCCTATATCGCCGCCCGCCTGGACGATATCCGAGAGGTCGCCCACCGTCTAATTCGGGCGCTCATGCGCAGCCCACAGACCCCCTTTGCCGATGTGCCCCAGGGGGCAATTATCGTCGCCGCCGAAATGACTCCCGCCGACACGGCCCAGATTGATCCCTCCCGCGTCGCGGCCTTTACCACAGCGACCGGCGGGGCCCAGGGTCATACCGCGATTATGGCGCGCGCCCTTGGCATGCCCGCGGTACTCGGCATTAAAAATCTGACGCGCGAAGTTGAGAGCGGCGATGTGATCATCGTCGATGGGGACGAAGGGCGTGTCGTCATCAATCCCAACGCAGCAACTCTGGCCGAATTCGAAAAACGGCGCGAAGAGATCGGCCGTCGCCATGCAAAACTCGCCAAACTGCGCAACAAACCGGCAGAAACCCGCGACGGGACGGTGGTTACGCTTTTGGCCAACCTTGAGCTTCCCATCGAACTGGAAGGCGCCGTTTCTTCTGGCGCCGAAGGCATTGGGCTGCTGCGTAGCGAATTCGCCTACATGAACCGCGCCGACCTTCCGGGTGAAGAGGAGCAATATCAGCTCTATCGCACCATGATCGAAAAAATGGACGGCAAACCAGTCACCATTCGCACCCTCGATATCGGTGGCGAAAAAATCGCCACTTCGTTGCTCGGCGATTATGGTGAAAGCCTCAACTCAGCCCTGGGCCTGCGCGGCATCCGCCTGTCATTGAAGCAGACCAAGCTGATCGAGACCCAGGCCGCCGCCATTCTGCGCGCCGCCGCCCATGGCCCGGTACGTATCCTGCTGCCGATGATCACCAGCGTCATTGAAATTCGGCGGGCCAAGGATCTGTTCACAAAAGTCCACGCCAGATTGGTCGAACAGGGCCGTGACGTGCCCGCCGCACTGCCACCCATCGGCATTATGATCGAGGTACCGGGCACCGCCCTGACCGCCGATTCCCTGGCGGCCAATTGCGACTTTTTCGCCATCGGATCCAACGATTTGACCATGTACGCCCTGGCCGCCGACCGGACGGACGATCAGGTCGCCAAGCTCTACGACCCTCTCCATCCTGCCGTTCTGAGATTAATCCAATTTTCCGTTTCAGCAGCTAACCGGGCGGGCATTTCGGTTTCCATCTGCGGAGAAATCGCCGGCGACCCCCGCTTCACCGCTATTCTTTTGGGGCTGGGCTTGCGCCGCTTCAGCATGGCGACTCCCAAAATTCCGGTGGTCAAGCAGCGCATCCGCAGTATGGACCTCCAGGCCGCCGAACGCCGCGCCGCGATGATCATGGAGCAGATGGATCCTATCCGCATCGCCATGCTGGTCGACGACTTCAACGCACTCGCCTCCTAAATTTAATCCTTGGCAAGTTTCTGTTAGGGAGCATGGATTAGGCTGGAAACCGGGCTTATAGCCTAGGAGGTCACTGTTGAAATTTCTACTTGTCGCACCGCGCTATTGTCCGCCAGGGTTTTCCTGGCCCTTTCCGTTAGGCCTTGGCTACATTTCAGCCTCCCTGAAACGTGCAGGCTATGAAGTCCATTGCCGAAACCTGAGCCACTGTGATGGATCAACGGAAGACCTCGTTGCCCAAGCCATCGCCGAGGTCGACCCCGACGTTTTTGGTACCGGCGGCATTTCGCCCATGTATCCTAAAATTCAGGAAACTCTTGCCGCAGCCAAGGCGGCAAAACCGGAAATGACAACCATAACCGGCGGCGGGATGCTGACCAGCCGCCCGGAAAAAGTAATGAGTCTCGTCCCGGCCGACATCGGCGTTATCGGCGAGGGCGAACATACGGTCGTTGAGTTAGCCGACGCCTTAAAGGGAGGCCGAGACATAGGCAGCGTCGAAGGGTTGATTTATCCGGATGGCAAGGGCGGCTATACCCGGACCACACCCAGGCCAACCTTCAAGGATCTCGACAGTCTTCCCTGGGTCGATTACGAAGGGTTTGAGCTTTCGACCTTGCTCGACCTGCAAAATGTTTCGGATGAGCCTTTCTTCAATTTCCAGGACGACCCACGCGTCCTTTCGATGATTCTCAGTCGCTCTTGTCCGTTCAGTTGCACGTTCTGTTATCATCCCAACGGCAAAATCTACAGAGAACGCTCCCTTGACGATTTTTTCGCCGAGTTCGAGAAGCGTCGGGCCGAATATGACATCAATCTCTTAAGTATCGCTGACGAACTGTTTTCCATGAAAAAACGGCGCATCCTTGAGTTCTGCGAAGGCATCGCCCCCTACAACATCGCCTGGACCACCCAATTGCACGTTCGCGTCATCGACGAAGAGGTCATCACGGCGATGAAGAAGGCCGGGTGCATCCTCAACAGCTACGGCCTTGAAAGCGCCAATGAAAAAATCCTGATCAGCATGAAAAAGAAGGCGACTGTCGAGCAGATTGAAAACGCTCTCGATCTAACCGAACGGAACAACATCTGCATCCAGGGGAATTTCATCTTCGGCGATCCGGCGGAAACTCTCGAAACAGCCAACGACACAATGGACTGGTGGAGCCGAAACCGGAAATACAAGATCAACCTCAGTATCCTTCAGTCCTATCCCGGCGCAGAAGTCTACGATAAGGCGCTGAACGAAAAGAAACTGATCGATGCCGACGACACCCTAACCCAAGGATATTGCAATATTACCGGACTTGACGAAGAGACCATTACCGCAATCAATGAAAAGGTGGTGGCTTTCCGCAATTCACTAGTCGTCCCAGCCGATATTCTGCGCTTTGAGAAGGAAGAAAACAAAGAACCCCAACGATTCCGCGGCAACTACTTCCGTATTGAATGGGCCTGCCCACATTGTGGCGAAACCAACGACTTCCGCAATGTTCTGATGGGAAGCCCAAACCACTTCCAATGCTTCACCTTTACCTGCCGAAGCTGTTTGAGACGCAGCGAAGTGGAGAATATGACAAGGCGGCCTCCGCGTCATCCGGAAGCCGAAAAACGGCTTATTGAATATGAAAAGCTGAAAACCGAAGGACGAGTGGCGGAGGCGATCCAATGCCTACAGAACATCAGCATGACGCCGAAAAAACAAGAGGACCAACCGGAGGCCGTTCTAAAGGCCAGTCTGGAATACGCCATAATATTGCATAAGGCGGGAAAAACCCAAAAGGCCAGTGCTCTGCTGGCAAAAACCATTGTCTTTAAGGCGTTCGACCCGGTCTACACCCTCGCCTATACCCAACTGCTCCTTGCCGAAGGGGCCTATTCAGCGGCCAATCTCTATGCCGAAGCGACTCAACACCTAACAAAAAACCGGAACAACTCGATTTTCACCATCGCCCAGCAACTCGGCGACCACGCCACCCGTATGCAGGCGCAACAGCCCGGACCAACGTTTTTCCCCATTCCAGGCAAGCCAGACCAAACCGCAAAACACCCCACATAAAGACATAAACAATTTTTTATATGTTAGGACTTGCGCGGGTTTGGCGGGCCTGCTAAGACCTTTTCCAAATTATTTTCCACGATTTTCGTCACTTTAAGGGGACTACTCCCATGGCCGATTATGCCGTTGCCGATATCAGCCTCGCCGAATGGGGCCACAAGGATATCGATCTTTCCGAAACCGAAATGCCGGGCCTGATGGCCATCCGCGATGAGTTCAAAGGCGAACAGCCACTGAAAGGCGCACGCATCGCCGGCTCTCTGCACATGACCATCCAGACCGCCGTGCTGATTGAAACGCTCGAAGCGCTGGGCGCGGAAGTGCGCTGGGTATCCTGCAACATCTTCTCAACCCAGGACCACGCCGCCGCGGCCATCGCCGACAACGGCACCCCGGTTTTCGCCCACAAAGGCGAAACGCTGGAAGAATACTGGGACTTCACCCACCGCCTGTTCACCTGGCATGACGGCGGCGTTCCCAACATGATCCTCGATGACGGAGGCGACGCTACCCTGCTTCTGCACCTGGGCAAAGACGCCGAAAAAGATATCTCGGTTCTCGACAACCCCAGTTCGGAAGAAGAAGAAATCCTGTTCGCCGAGATCAAGAAGCACCTGGCCGAAGACCCGCAGTGGTACTCCAAGGCTGCCGCCGAGATCATGGGCGTGACCGAAGAAACCACCACCGGCGTTCACCGTCTTTACGAAATGGCCAAGAAGGGCACCCTGCTGTTCCCGGCCATCAACGTCAACGACAGCGTCACCAAGTCCAAGTTCGACAACAAGTACGGCTGCCGCGAGTCTCTGGTTGACGGCATCCGCCGGGCCACCGACGTCATGCTGGCGGGCAAGGTCGCTGTGGTCTGCGGTTACGGCGACGTGGGCAAAGGCTCCGCCGAAAGCTTGCGTTCGGCCGGTTGCCGGGTGCTGGTCACCGAAGTCGACCCGATTTGCGCCTTGCAGGCCTGCATGGAAGGCTTCGAAGTGGTGACCATCGAGCAAGCCCTGCCTGAAGGCGACGTCTACGTCACCACCACCGGCAACAAAGACATCATCACCGTCGACCACATGCGCGGTATGAAAGACCGGGCGATCGTTTGCAACATCGGTCACTTCGACAACGAAATTCAGATCGCCGGCTTGAAGAACTTCAAATGGAACAACATTAAAGATCAGGTCGATGAGATCGAGTTCCCCGATGGAAACCGGATCATAATGCTGGCCGAAGGCCGTCTGGTGAACCTGGGCTGCGCCACCGGCCACCCGAGCTTCGTCATGAGCGCCTCGTTCACCAACCAGGTTCTGGCCCAGATCGAGCTGTTCAAAAACAATGCGGATGGCAAATACAAGAACGATGTCTACGTTCTGCCCAAGCACCTGGACGAAAAGGTCGCCATGCTGCACCTAGACAAGCTGGGTGCAACCCTGACCAAGCTTTCCCAGGAACAGGCCGACTACATCGGCGTTGGTGTTGAAGGTCCGTTCAAGCCGGACAGCTACCGCTACTAAACGTTTCGGCGTTTTGTTTTTCAAAGGGCTCCCCGAAGATATTCGGGGGGCCTTTTCCATTTTACCCCGACTCTTGAACCCTTATAGTCTTGGGCATCCGATTCGCGAGATTTTTAGGGCGTAATGAATCCTTGGTGGTCCTTTTTGCTCGGCCTGATCGCCGCCGGAGTTCCGGCGGGGGCCGCCGCGTGGCATTTCAGGAAAAAATCCGAAGAATCCGACAAAGCCCGCCAAAAGGAAGAAAAACGCCGTTTCGCCGCCGAAGAGACTCTCCTTGGCACCCCGGACGGTCTCTACCGCTGGAACACCAAGAACGATGTTGAAACCTGCGATGCGCGGCTTGCCGTTTTGCTCGGCCTGGAGAAAGGCCCGGCAGCACGCTATAGCGATATCTTAAGCCGCTTCGAGAGTGATATCTCCCAACAACTGGACCGCGCCGTCGCGGCCCTTAAGCGCGATGGCAGACCGTTCGATCTGTTGCTTCCCTTAAAAGACGGCAGCCGCACGGTCCAGGCCGTCGGCGTTCGCTCGCTGACCGAAGACGGCAGCGAGTTGGCCCATTGCCTCTGGATGCGCGACGTCAGCGACAGCCGGACCATCGGCGCACCCGAAGAAACCGCCGACCCGGTGGCCGCAGCGACAGCCATTCTACGCGGCATCGCCGAATCCTTCCCCCATCCGCTGTGGTTCCGCGATTCGGCGCTTAACATCACCTATGCCAACCCCAACGCCCCGCGAGAAGACGTTTCCCGCCATTTGGCCAACAAATCCGTCGCTGGCGACATTGCAATAAGCGAACTCACCACCTTTAAGATCGGCGGCCTGCCCCAGCGTATGGAAGTCACCGAAATTCCCTTGCCCGACGGCACGGGAACCTTAGGCTTCGCCGTTGACGCCTTCCAGCCGGAACCGGAAAACACCCTCGCCGCCCCCCTGTCGACGGGCCTTGACGAAGCCGAGGAAGCCGCCGTCCTCGACAATCTCACCACCGCTGTGGCGATCTACGACAGGCGCCAACGACTGACCTACTACAACAAGGCCTATACGGATCTCTGGGGCATGGGCCCCGACTGGGCAGGCGGCGGCCCCAGCTATAGCGACGTGCTCGAACAACTTCGCGAGGCCCGTCTTCTCCCCGAAGTCGCCGACTTCCGTTCGTTCAAGGAAGAAGAACTCAAACGCTTCGAAGACCAGGACGAACGCGAGGAGGCCCTGCTCCATCTACCCAACAACACCTCGCTCCGCGCCGTTATCTCACCCCACAAGGATGGCGGGCTGATCTTTACTTACGAGGATGTTACCGACCGGTTGGAATTGGAGAGTTCCTATAAAACCCTGCTGGCCGTCCAGCGTGAAACACTCGACAATCTTTATGAAGGGGTCGCCGTGTTCGGTCCGGACGGGCGGCTTCAACTGACCAACCCGGCCTTCCTCAACATATGGCTGCTCAAAGACGGCGACCTGGGCGAACAACCTCATCTGGCCGATTTCGTCGAAAAGACCCGGCCGTTCTACATGGGTTATGAAGACTGGGACCTCTTCAAGGACTCGCTGATTACATGGCTGATGAACCGGGAACCCAAATCGGGCCGTCTGGACCGCTCCGACGGCAGCGTGCTCGATTATGCCGCCGTGCCGCTTCCCGACGGCGCAGTGCTGCTCAGTTATCTCGATGTCTCCGACAGCGCTCTGGTGGAAAAAGCGCTGCGCGAGCGGGCCGAGGCCATGCAGGCCGCCGACAAGCTCAAATCGGAATTTATTGCCAACCTGTCCTACGAAGTACGCACTCCATTAAACAGCATCGTCGGATTTGCCGACATCCTGGTCGATCAATACTTCGGCAAGCTCAACAAGCGTCAGGGCGAATACGCACAGGGCATTCAAGACAGCGCACAAACCCTCCTGACCCTGTTCAGCGATATCATGGACCTCGCCAACATCGAAGCGGGCCAGCTTTCTCTGGAACTTGATACGGTGGACGTGCATGCCCTTCTGGCCGGGGTGCTCGGGCTGGTCAAGGAGCGTTCCCGCAAGCAAAAGCTTGATCTGGATTTCGATTGCCCAGCCGATATCGGCTGGGTGGTGGCCGACGAAAAACGTCTCAAGCAGGTCCTTTTCCAACTACTCTCAAACGCCACCAAGGGCGGCGGTGCCGGTAGCAAGGTAGCCCTGACCGCCAAACGGGTCGAAGAAATGGTCGCCATTTCGGTTTCCGATTCCGGCAGCCGTCTGGCCCGTTCGGATCAGGCCGACCTGTTTGAAAAAACCACCAGAGAGGACAACACAGATGCAGCCGCCGGCATGGGCCTGACCCTGGTCCGCCGCTTCATCGAGTTGCATGGCGGCAGGGTCAGCATTGAAACAAAACCCGGACAGGGCACCACCGTGACCTGCTATCTCCCAGGAGGATAATCGTTTTAGCCCGATGAATATGGAATACGCTTTTTTCGCCAACATGCTGATGTTCGTTGCCGACCGCACCCCGGCAGTAGACGAGAACGTTGGCGAGATGATCCATCATTTGCGCGCCATGGCCGATCAGGTCAAAGAAGGAAAGCCTATTGCGGTGAAGGCCAAGGATGTGCCCCTGGCGGCAAGAGGTCTGGCCGGAGTGACCGCCCTGTTGGTCGATAAAATTTTGCCCGAAGCCGCCGCGGATGAAAACGAGGCAGCAGTGAAACAAATCACTTGGACGTCGGATTCCTGCCTTAAGCTGTCGGGCCAACTGGTCCAAGAACTCCAGGCCAAGGGAGAAGAGGTCGATGAAGAGGAAACGATCACCATCGACCTTCCACCGCTGCCCAGCTAGACTCGATTAAGCGGTTTTTTCAATCCCCGGCACACCGGTCGTTGTCGAATAATTGAAGGTTAGGTGTTCACCCGGGTGGACCAGGGGATAGATGGCGTGAGCGGCCACGGCGGCCTCGGAAAACCCCTGTAGGATCAGCTTCAGCTTGCCCTCGTAGGTGGCGATATCGCCGATAGCGAAAATGCCGTGAGTCGAGGTCGCCATGGTTTCCGGCGAAACGGCGATTCGGTTCTGATCGAGATTGAGCCCCCATTGGGCGATGGGCCCTAAATTCATGGACAATCCATAAAAGGGCAAAAAGGCGTCGGCCTCGATCCGTTCCCGGTTGCCATCCAGGTCCGCCGCGATCACCGCATCGATCTGGCCGCTTCGCCCTTCCAAATCGACCGGCTGGAAGGGAACCATCAAATCGACCACACCATCGGCGACCAGCCCTTCCATGATCTCAACGCTTTTCGGTGCGGCGCGGAACTTCTTACGTCGATGCAAAACGGTCACTTTGGCGGCCACCTCGGCCAGGGAATTGACCCAATCCACCGCCGAGTCGCCGCCGCCTGCAATCACCACCTTCTTTCCGGCAAAATCGTTCCGTCGGGCGACCATGTAATGGACGCTTTCACCCTCGAAATCTTCAATTCGGTCAATCGGCGGACGGTTGGGACCGAATGCGCCGACACCGCCAGCGATCACCACCGCCTTTGCCGTAATTTCCGTTCCCGCCGAGGTCACCAACCGCCAGTCTCCCTCTGGGGTTTCATCCAGCTTCTCAACCCGTTGCCCGAAATGATAGACCGGATTGAAGGGGGCAGCCTGATCGGTCAGGCGCTGCACCAACTCGTCGGCTCGAATTTCGGGGAATCCGGGAATGTCGTAAATTGGCTTGTCCGGATAGAGTGCGGAGAGCTGCCCGCCCGGCATATCGAGTACGTCAATCACATGACAGGACGCCTTGAGCATGCCACATTCAAAAACGGCGAAAAGGCCCGTCGGCCCCGCGCCGATCACCGCCACATCCGTCTTTGTTTTTTGGCCTGCCATTGAGTTCCCTTACTGTCGCTTCACTGTTCCAACAGGTTGGGATTGAAGCGGTTTAATACAAGCTTTCAACAGCAGTTGCCCCGCCAATCGCAGACAGGTAAAAGAAACGGTATGTATGAGCCCGGATCGCAGAAATTTTACCAGGAGCTGGTTCTCGCCGACGAAGCGGCAACAACTGCTTTCGCCACCTCGCTGGCCAAGCTGGCCGAGCCGGGCGACGTGATCGCCCTGCGCGGGACGCTCGGCGTCGGCAAGACGGTCTTCGCCCGCGCTTTCATCCGCCGCCTGACCGAGGCAGGCGAAGAAGTACCGAGCCCGACATTTACCCTGGTTCAGACTTACGAATCCGACGTTGCGCCGGTATATCATTTCGATCTCTACCGCATCGAAGAGCCAGATGAGGTTTACGAGCTTGATATCGAAGACGCTTTCGCCGAGGGAATTTCACTCATTGAATGGCCCAACCGAATGGAAGCCCTATTACCGTGCGAACGTCTGGATGTGGAAATTCGTCATGGCGACAAGGACGGCGCTCGCACTCTAACGCTTAGCGCCGAAGGCTCCTGGGCCGAACGTTTGACTCGGGGGTGCGGCTGTGCGCACTGATCTGGCGACCTCGTTTCTCAATCAGGCCGATTGGTCCGGCGCGACAATCAACCCCCTAAAAGGCGATGCCTCTTTCCGTCGTTATGCGCGCGTTCAATTGAACGGCCAAACCGCCATGCTGATGGATGCGCCCCCCGACAAGGAAGATATCGCCCCTTTCGTCACTATTGCCCGCCATCTCAGCGCTCTCGGCTTTAGCTCTCCGAAAATACTGGCCGAAGACCCCGCGCAGGGCTTCCTGTTGCTTGAAGATTTCGGCGATGGAACCTTTACCCGAATTTTGGAAAACGGCGGCGATGAGGAAGCCCTCTATGGGCTAGCGACCGACCTGCTGATTGATTTGCACAAGCGCAGCCAAGCCGAAGTCTTGCCGAAGGCCCTGCCTCGCTACGACGCGGGAAAGCTTCTCGAAGAGGCCCGGCTGCTGACCGACTGGTTCATGCCCGTCGTCCTTGACCGCGAGACCCCTTACGTGGTGGCGGAAGAACACGACCACCTCTGGATGGCGTTGTTTCCCTTCGTCACTCAAGCCCCGCGCACTCTGGTGCTGCGCGACTATCATGTCGATAACCTAATGGTTCTCGAAGGCCGGAGCGGAACGGCGGCTTGCGGGCTGCTCGATTTCCAGGACGCCCTGGCGGGTCACCCGGCCTACGATTTGGTTTCTCTGCTGGAAGACGCTCGGCGCGATATTGATCCCACCTTGGTTTCGGTTATGAAAGAGCGATATTTCGCAGCCTTTCCCGATCTCGACCGCGACTCATTTGAAGCGGCCTACGCCATACTGGGCGCCCAACGCCACGCCAAGGTGATCGGCATTTTCACCCGCCTGATGGTGCGCGACAAAAAACCTGTTTATCTTGAACATATACCGAGAGTTTGGCGACTTCTTGAGAAAGCTTGCGAATACCCAGCCCTGTCCTCAATCAAAGGCTGGCTGGATCGCAACATACCGAGCGACATGAGGAGAGCTCCCTAATATGGCCCCTAAGAAGCCCAAAGGCATCCCGCCCGGCATTCAGCTTAAGCGCGGCATGGTCCTGGCCGCCGGACTCGGCAAACGCATGCGCCCAATCACGCTCAGCATGCCAAAACCGCTGATCGAGGTCGACGGTCGCACATTGCTCGACCGGGCGCTTGATCGCATGGAAGAAATCGCTATGGAAGAGGCGGTCATCAACGTTCACTACCTGGGCGACCGGGTACAGCGCCATCTGAAGAAAAATCGGCAAAATCCCAAAATCATCATTTCGGACGAAACCGATCAGTTGTTGGAGACCGGCGGTGGTGTCAAGAAAGCCCTGCCTCACTTTAAAAACGAGCCCTTTCTGGTGATGAATTCGGACGCCATGGTGCTAAACGGGCCCGAAATAGCGCTTGACCGGCTGGCCAAACAATGGGATCCGGACAAAATGGACGCCCTGTTGCTGGTTTCCTTCACCGTCGATGCCTATGGTTATACCGGCAAAGGCGATTTCACCGTCGACCCGGCAGGCAAGGTGGCGCGCCGGACAGAAGCGGAAATCGCACCCTATCTGTTTACCGGCACCCAGATTATTCACCCCCGGGCCTTTGACGACACGCCGGACGGCCCTTTCTCGCTCAACAAAGTTTTCAACCGTTTGATCGAACAGGAACGTCTCTATGCCGTGGTTCATGACGGCGAATGGTTCCATGTGGGCACACCGGACGGCCTGGATCAGGCCGAGGCCTTCATGAGTGAGAGATACGCAGGCGTTCAGAGACGTTAAAGGGAGTTCAGTGTGAACGGGGGAAGGGAACCGAAGGTCTATACCATTGCACCCGGCGTCCCGTTTGCCGAGGTTTTGGCCCGCGGGATCGTCGAGACCGTAGGCAACACACCGGAAGCCCTTTCGGCCGTCACCGTTCTTTTGCCCACCCGACGCGCCTGCCGGACCCTCCGTGAAGCCTTTTTAAGACTCGGCGACGGCAAACCCATGCTGTTGCCGCGCATGACCCCCATGGGCGATGTGGACGAAGACGAACTGGCGCTTTCAGCCTTTGAAGAGCCGGTTTCAGATGCCGCCCTCTCCATCCCCCCTGCTATTGGGTCCTTGCGCCGCCAGATGTTGCTGGCCCGCCTGATCATGGCTATACCGGGAGAAACCCATACTCCCGACCAGGCCTTGAGACTGGCCGCCGAATTGGCCCGACTGCTCGATCAAATCCATACCGAGCGCCTCGATATGGCCGATCTCGAAAGTCTGGTTCCCGAGGCCTACGCCCATCACTGGCAGATCACCCTCGATTTCCTCAAAGTTTTGGTCGAGCAATGGCCCACCGTTCTGGAAGCCGAAGGGGCCATCGACCCCGCCGACCGGCGCAACCGTCTACTCGCCGCCCAGGTGGATTTCTGGCGCAAATCTCCGCCGGAAACGCCGGTCATCGCCGCCGGGTCTACCGGCTCCATACCAGCGACCGCCGATCTGCTGGGCGCGGTGGCGCGACTGCCGCGCGGCGCTCTGGTTTTGCCGGGATTCGACACCTCGCTCGACGAAAAAAGCCGCGCCGCCCTTGCATCGACACATCCCCAGTTCGGCATGAACCGACTTTTGGAAACCATCAAGATCAGCCCCGCCGAGGTGCGCTCCTGGCCCCTAGCGCAAGATACCGACACCCAGAAAGAACGCGCCCGGCTGATGTGCGAAACCATGCGTCCGACCGAAACAGGTGAAGATTGGCGCAATGCCCAACTGGACGAGTCGGCACTCAAAGGATTGCTGCGCATTGATTGTCCGACGCCCAAGGAAGAGGCTGGGGTGATTGCCCTGATGGCCAGGCAAACCCTTGAGGAAAAAGGCCGGACGGCGGCCCTGATTACCCCGGATCGCAACCTCGCCCGCCGGGTCGCCGCAGAGTTGAAACGTTGGAACATCGAAATTGACGATTCGGCCGGGCAGCCCTTGTCCAAAACCCCGACAGGCGCATTTCTTCGGCTGACCGCCCATCTCGTCGCCGACGGCTTCACTCCGCTCGATCTCCTGGCCACCCTCAAACACCCCAAGGCCGCCCTCGGCTTTACCCCGGCCGAACTACGCCGCTTGGTTCGCCGTCTTGAAATCGACGTTTTGCGCGGTCCTCGCCCAGCCGCCGGACTCGAAGGTCTCAAAAGCGCTTTGCCTGCTGGGGACAGCGCCTTAACCGACCTGATCGACCGGCTTGGACAGGCTGCCGCCGATTTTGTCGCCTTAACAAGCGGGCAACAAGTCGACCCCCGCGATCTAGTCCGCGGTCACATCGCTTTCACCGAAGCTCTGGCCGACAGCAATATCGAGAAGGGCCCCGAAAGGCTCTGGACCGGAGAAGACGGCGAGCAGGCCGGTCAATTCATGGGGTCATTGCTTGAAGCGTTCGAAGGTCTGCCCCCCATAACCGGACGGCATTATCCGGACATACTGGAAAGCCTGATGGAAGTTCAAGTGGTCCGGCCCCGCTACGGCGGACACCCCCGGCTCGCCATCTGGGGCTTGCTGGAAGCCCGTTTGCAATCAGCCGACCTGATCATTCTCGGCGGATTGAATGAAGGTACATGGCCGCCCGAGACCCAGGCCAGCCCCTGGATGAGCCGTCCCATGATGACCGCATTCGGCCTGCCTACGCCGGAGCGGCGCATCGGCCTGACGGCTCACGATTTTGTCCAGGCGGCCTGCGCTCCTGAAGTGGTCATCACCCGTTCTGATCGCGCCGATGGAGCGCCGACCGTTCCTTCACGCTGGCTCATGCGACTCGATACCCTGTTGAACGGTGCAGAGCTGAAAAGCGCCGTGCCTTGTGACCGGCGCTGGCTGCATTGGCTTGAAAAGCTGGATGACGCGGGACAGACTCGACCCATGAACCGCCCGGCGCCTAAGCCGCCGCTCGCCGCCCGCCCCCGCGAATTATCAGTGACTCAGGTCGAAACCTGGATGCGCGACCCCTACGCTCTCTACGCACGAAAAATTCTCAACCTCAAAGCTCTGGATCCGCTGGATGCCGATCCGGACGCAGCGGATTACGGCAACCTGATCCATAATGCGCTCGACGCCTTTTGCCGTAAATTCCCCAAGGACCTGCCCGCCGACGCGCTGGATCAACTGCTGGGTCTCGGCCGTAAAACTTTCGCCCCCCTACTCGCCAAGCCCGGCGTCTGGGCCTTCTGGTGGCCTCGGTTCGAGCGCATCGCCCAATGGTTCATCGACACTGAAACCAATCGCCGCCCGACGCTTGATGCCGTCCATACGGAAATCTGGGGCGAAATAGCCCTGGCCGCCAAGGGAGGACCATTCAAAATCAAGGCCAAGGCCGACCGGATCGACCGCCTTGCCGATGGCGGCTACCTGATTATCGACTACAAAACCGGCGCACCGCCGACCAAAAAGGAAGTCGCCGCCGGTTACGCTCCCCAACTTCCCCTCGAAGCGGCCATCCTCGAAGCGGGTGGGTTTAAAGATATCGCCAAGGGAACGGCCTCCCAAATGGCCTATTGGCAGCTCAAAGGCTCGGCCCCGGCGGGCAAGATCCGCGAAGCCGCCGACGCGCCTCGTGAGGTGATCGATACGGCGCTCAAGGGCGTCCAGGGCCTAATTGATCGGTTCGACAACCCCGACACCCCTTACGAATCGCGCCCCGTGCCTGAAATGGCGCCCAAATACAGCGACTACGAACATTTGGCGCGGATCAAGGAATGGTCGGCAGGCACGGCGGAAGGGGAGGACGGCTGATGGCGGACCCCATTCTCCAGCGCGCCGAAGAAGCCCAGCGCCTTGCCGCCGATCCCACCGCCTCCGTCTGGGTGGGGGCGAGTGCGGGCACCGGCAAAACCAAGGTGCTAACTGACCGGGTGCTCAACCTTTTGCTTACCGGCCTCAAACCGGAGCGTATTCTCTGCCTGACCTTCACCAAGGCCGCGGCGGCCGAAATGGCCAACCGCATCGCCAAGGAGCTTTCGAACTGGAGCACCCAGACCGATCAAAACCTCGCCCAAACACTTACCAAACTGACCGGTACCGCACCCAGCGCCCAGCAGATGATCCAGGCGCGGCGGCTGTTTACCAAGGTGCTCGATACGCCGGGCGGCATGCATATCCAGACCATCCATTCCTTCTGCCAATCTTTGCTCGGCCGTTTCCCACTCGAGGCGGGGATTGCCCCCCATTTCTCGGTGATGGACGACCGGGACGCGCTGGAGGCCTTGGCCGGAGCCGAAGAAACGGTTTTGATGCGGGCTCGCGCCGGAGAGGACGAGCGGCTGGCCAAGGCTCTGGCCGTGGTCACCGGCCATATTCACGAATCCGCCTTTGGCGACCTGATGGCTTCGCTGGCCTATCAACGGGGAAAGCTCCAAAGGCTGTTCGATCGGGCCGGGTCGGTCGAGGCGATCATGGCGGAACTGCGCGATTATCTTGAAATTGCCCAGGCAGAAACCCTTGAAACCGCCCTTGCCAAAGCCTGTGAAGAAGAAGCGTTCGATGGCGACACCTTGCGCCGCATCACCGACCTCTTTTCGTCAGGCAACGCAACGGAGCAGAAGGTTTCGACAGGTCTGGCAAAATGGCTGGCGGGATCGTCCGAAGAGCGGATAGACGGGCTCGACGACTATGCCAGAGTTTTCCTCGCCAACTTTGGCAAGGCTGATGAAAAAATAAAGGCTCAACGGTCGTTGATTTCAAAGGCCAATCTGGAAAAATTCCCTTGGGCGCTGGACGCCCTTTTCACCGAAGCCGAAAGGATGTTTGCACTCTCCCAGCGCAAGCGCAGCCTGATCACCCTTGAGGCCACCGAGGCCCTACTCGTCTTGGCCGAAACGTTGATCGGCATCTACCGGCAAATCAAAGAAAACCGCGCCCAACTGGACTACGACGACCTGATCTTAAAAACCCGCGACCTTTTGCGCGCACCGGGCGTTGCCCCTTGGGTGTTGTTTAAGCTCGACGGCGGACTTGAGCATATTCTGGTCGACGAAGCCCAGGACACCAACCCGGATCAATGGCAGGTCATCGAAGCCTTAGCCGATGAGTTTTTCGCCGGGCTTGGGGCGACGGAGGCGGCACGCACGGTCTTTGCCGTGGGTGACGTAAAACAATCCATCTACAGCTTTCAGGGCGCCGACCCCCAGGCTTTCGAATACATGCGCGACCTATTCGCCGAGCGGATACCTGAGTCGGGCCAGATCTGGCGGCCGATCAGCTTGACCGTCTCTTTTCGCTCGACCAAGGCTGTGCTGGCCGCCGTCGACGCCATTTTCTCACGCGACAAACCGGCAGCTTCAGGCGTCGCGCTCGATGGGCTCGATGTTCGTCACGATGCCTGGCGTCTGGGCCCGGGCCGGGTCGAAGTCTGGCCAGCGGTGGTCCCCAGAGGCAAGCCCGAACGTGAGCCCTGGAAACCACCAGTCGAGCCGCTCACTGCGGACTCGTCCCGTCAACGTCTCGCCTCGCTGGTCGCCAAACGCATTGAGCGAATGATCGGCTCCGAATCCCTGGAATCACAAAACCGGCCCATCGCACCGGGCGATATCATGGTGCTGGTCCGTCGCCGCGGGGCCTTCGTCGAAGAACTGGTGCGCGAATTGAAGCGCCTGAAGGTCCCTGTCGCCGGGGTCGACCGCATGGTTCTAAGCGAACAACTGGCGGTCATGGACCTAATTGCCTTAGGACGGTTTTTGCTGCTGCCCGAGGACGACCTGACCCTGGCGACGGTCTTGAAAAGCCCGCTTGTTGGTTTGACCGAAAAGCAGTTGTTCGATCTCGCTTTCGAGCGGCCCGGCACCCTGTTTGACGCCCTGGCTCATAAGGCTCGGATGACTCCGGCTTTTTCCCAAGCCTATGAATACCTAACCGACCTTTTGTCTCTCGCCGACCAAATGCCGCCTTTTGAGCTTTTTTCCCACGTCTTGAGCGCCAAAAGTGGACAGCAGAAAATTTTCGCCCGCTTAGGCCCCGAGGCGGAGGACCCGTTGAGCGAATTCATCGACCTCGCTATGGCCTTTGAGCAGAAGCATGTCCCTTCACTTGAAGGGTTCCTCCATTGGCTGGCCTCGGCCGAAGTGGAGATCAAGCGCGATCTCGAACACGGCGGCCAGACCGTCCGGGTGATGACCGTTCACGGCGCTAAGGGCCTTCAAGCGCCCATCGTTTTCCTGCCCGATACCTTGCAAGTTCCCACCCAGAGCGATGCGCTTCTCTGGCCCGTTTGGAACGAAGGCGAACCCACCCTTCTCTGGCCGCCCCGCGCAGCCTATCGAGACGAAACCGCGGGAGAAATTACTGATCGCAACAAGGCCGCCGCGCTGAAGGAATATCGGCGTTTACTCTACGTTGCGCTCACTCGGGCTGAAGATCGACTGATCATCTGCGGCTGGCAAATGAGCCAAGAGCCTTCCGAAGACTGCTGGCACAATAACATCAAAAATGGCCTATCCGATCACGCCGAAGTGCAAGACGATCCATTCCTTGGCGAAATGGGAGAAACGGAAAGCACCGAAATCTTAGTGCTGACCAACGAAGGAAGCGTCGAATCGAAAGCCGACGATGAACAGAGCCAGGAAATCGGGCTGGAAAACGCCCTACCTCTCTGGGCCAGATCGGACCCACCGCCGGAAGACCGGCCGGTCCGTCCTTTAAGCCCGTCGAAACCCGATGAAGAACCGCCCGCCCGGTCGCCGCTCGGCACTGATGATGGCGCAAGGTTCAAGCGAGGCCGTCTTATTCACCGACTTCTGGAGACCCTGCCCAGTCTTGCGCCCGAGCTACGCAAAGCCGCTGCACGGAACTGGCTGGCCCGTCCGGCCCACGATTTGTCACCGGAAACCCAGGCCGAATTGCTCAATGAAACTCTCGCTGTACTCAAAGACGCCCGATTCGCCGAAATTTTCCACCCCGAAGCCCTGGCCGAAGCGCCTTTGGCCGGAGAAATCGATGGGACGGTGATCGCCGCTCAGGTGGACCGTTTGGTGGTCACCGAGCGCGAAGTTCTGGTGATCGACTATAAGACCAATCGCCCGCCGCCCGAAAAAGTGGAAGCGGTTCCAAAGGTTTACTTCAAGCAGATGGCCGCCTATCGGGCTCTGTTATCACGACTCTATCCCGATAAAACCATCCGTTGCGCCCTGCTCTGGACCGATGGGCCGCGCCTGATGGAGTTGCCGGAAAATGTTTTGGACACTGTGATTCCTTGACGGGAGGCCACCGTCTCCATAGATTCGTTCCAGCTATGAAAATTTAGGCGATGCATCGCAAGCGCCTGGGTGGAGAGACAAAGGAAAAACGATGAGTAAACAAGTTTCCGACGACAGCTTCGAGTCCGACGTTCTGAACGCCGAAGGCCCCGTTCTGGTGGACTTTTGGGCAGAATGGTGCGGACCCTGCAAGCAGATCGCCCCGGCGCTGGACGAATTGTCCGCTCAAATGGGTGAAAAAGTAACCGTCGCCAAGATCAATATCGACGAAAACCCCAACACGCCCTCCAAATACGGCGTGCGCGGCATCCCGACCCTGATGATCTTCAAAGGCGGCGAAGTAGCGGCGACCAAAATCGGCGCCCTGCCGAAAAACAAGCTCTTCGAGTGGGTCGAACAGTCGATCTAAAATCTCGGTAGTTTTTTTTAAAGAAGGCCCCCTACCGGAAGCGGTGGGGGGTTTTCTTATGCCTGCTCCAGCACCGCGCCCGCCAGATAGAGAGAGCCGCAGATGAGGATGCGCTTTGGTGTCGGGTCGGTTTCGACGAGGTAGCGGATGGCGGCTTCCACACTTTCGGCCTCGTTGGCCTCAAACCCGACGGAACGCGCGGTTTCGGCTGTTTTTTCAGCGCTCAAGGTGTTGGGTTCATTGGGTATGCTGACCGCCTGAAGGCTCTTGGCGCGGCCAAGAAGCGGCTTCATAAAGCCAGCTGGATTTTTAGTTTTCAGCATGCCGCAAATCAGGTGCAATGGCTTGTCCCGCCATTTGCGGGTTTGGCTGGCGATGGCCTTCCCGGCCGCCGGATTGTGGCCGCCGTCGAGCCAAAGCTCCCAACCTTCGGGCAGCAAGGAAACCAAGGAGCCTTCGGTCAAGCGTTGCAACCGTGCGGGCCAGTCTACCGATTGGAGGCCGAGTGCGATCGCCGTATCGGACACATCGAAGCCGTTAGCCCGCAAAACATCAAGACAAGCAATGGCCTGGGCGGCGTTGGTATGCTGGTGCTTGCCCACCAAGCCGGGAAGCGGCAAATCCTCGCGCACCCGCCCACCGCTGGTCACCGCCATGCAGCCGCCCGACACCCGGGCCGACCAATCTTTGCCCTCATGCAGCAAGACAATACTCAGATCGGCGGCTCTTTGGGTAAAGGGTTTTTGCGCCGGGCGCGGCTGGGCGGCTAGGATACAGGGCACGCCGGGCTTTAAAATACCGGCTTTTTCCTTGGCGATGGCCTCGGGAGTATTGCCTAGATAGTCCTGATGATCCATGGAAACCGGGGTAATCGCCGTGACCAAGGGCCGAGCCACCACGTTTGTGGCGTCAAGCCGCCCACCAAGCCCGGTTTCAAGTAGCACCACATCGGCTTCATGGCGCGAAAAAGCCAAGAACGCCGCTGCCGTCGTCGCCTCAAAAAAGGTGATCGGATCGCCATCGTTCACCGCCTCACATTCTTCAAGCAAGGCGGTCAGTTTATCTTCGGATATGGGCTCTCCGGCCAGCCGGATTCGTTCATGGAAAGAAACCAGATGGGGCGAGGTATAAACATGAACCCGATACCCCGCGGCTTCAAGAAAGGCTCTGAGGAAAGCCAGCACCGAGCCCTTGCCGTTGGTGCCCGCCACATGAACGACCGGCGGCAGAGAAAGATGCGGATTGCCGAGCTTGTCGAGCAACTGCTCGATCCGTCCCAGCGACAGATCGATGGTTTCGGGATGGAGCCGCGCAAGCCGCTCCAGCACCGCATCACTTTTTAGGCTTGTCCTTGTCATCCTTTTCCGCCTCGGCGGTTTTCGGCCCGGCAATATCGGGCGGCGGCGGAACATCCCTTTGGGGCGGCTCGATTACCTCTGCGGCGTCCTTTTTCGGCCCGGCGATATCGGGCGGCGCAACCTCGGCTTTCTCGATCTTGCCTTTGGCCGCTTTCTTTTCGGTTTCCGGCATTTCCGGCTTTACCGGTTCTTCAATGGGCGGCAAAGCGACCAAATCCCCCGGCGGGGTCGGATGCTTGAGAAGACGGACGATGCGCGCCAAAGTGCCGCGCAACTCGGATCGCTCGACCACCATATCGACCATGCCGTGATCAAGCAGATATTCGGAGCGCTGGAACCCTTCGGGCAATGTCTGGCGGATGGTCTGTTCGATCACCCGCGCACCGGCAAAACCGATCACCGCGCCCGGCTCGGCCAGGGTGATATCGCCGAGCATAGCGAACGACGCCGAAACGCCGCCGGTCGTCGGATCGGTCAGCACCACGATATAGGGAAGTCCCGCTTCATGAACTTCTTCGACGCCAACCGTCGTCCGCGCCATCTGCATGAGCGAAAGAATGCCTTCCTGCATGCGCGCCCCACCCGAAGCGGGAATGACGATCAGCGGCGCATCCTGCACCACGGCCAGTTTGGACGCGGCCACCAGAGCTTCACCCACGGCGACCCCCATGGAGCCGCCCAAGAAGCTGAATTCGAAGGCCGCAATGACCACATTGACGCCACCCATAGAACCGTGCGCCACCATGATGGCGTCTTTGCTGTCTTTGTGCTTGCCCTGGGCGTCTCTTAAACGGTCGGTATATTTCTTACGGTCGCGGAATTTCAGCGGATCGACCGGCGCATCGGGCAGTTCGATAGTTTTGTATTTTCCGTCGTCAAACAGCATACCCAACCGGCGTTTGGCGCTAATTCGCATGTGATGACCGCAATGAGGACAAACCTTGAGGTTTTCTTCCAACTCACGGTGGAAGATCATCTGTTCGCAGGACGGACACTTGGCCCAGAGATTCTCGGGAACCTCCTTCTGACGGACCAAGCCTTTGAGTTTGGGACGAACGAAATTGGTTAACCAATTCATAGCGTTCTACGTACTCCTATTTGCGCGCGCCACGCACGCCGTCCGCAAGAGCGCGGACCTGAGACAAAACCGTTTCGACTGCGCCGTCTTTCCCGGCATTTTCCGCCAGAAGATCGACCAGCGCTGACCCGACGACCGACGCATCGGCCGATTTGGCGACAGAGGCGGCCTGATCGGGCGTCTTGATGCCAAAGCCGACCGCAATGGGCAGATCGGTCTGGGCTTTCAGCCTTTTCATCGCGTCTTCCACGTCGCTCTGCGCCGCCGAGGCCGTTCCGGTGACACCGGCGACGGAAACATAATAGACGAAACCGCTGGCATGGCGCAGGACCCGGCCCAAACGCGCATCATCGGTGGTCGGTGCGGTGAGATAAATAAAGTTAAGACCGGCCCGGGTGGCGGGCAGGGCGAACTCTTCCTCTTCCTCGGGTGGCAGATCGACAACGATCAACCCATCGACCCCAGCTTCGAGTGCATCCTTAATGAAAGCCTCGCCGCCATAGCGATAGATGGGATTGTAATAGCCCATCAACACGATGGGGGTCTCATGGTCCTTTTTGCGGAACGACCGGACCATATCAAGGGTGCCTCTCAGCGACCCGCCCGATTTAAGCGCCCGAAGTGACGCTGCCTGAATGGCCGGGCCATCGGCCATGGGATCGGAAAAAGGCATGCCCAACTCGATCACATCGGCACCGGCGGCAGGCAGACCGTCGAGCAGCGCCTGAGCGGTCTCCAAGTCGGGATCGTAGGCAGTGAAAAAAGTCACCAACCCGGCGCGGCCTTCTTCTTTCAGCGCGCGGAAACGCTTGTCAATTCGCGTATTGGCCATCAGAGCGCCTCCCCCATGGCGGCGGCGATGGTCGGTACGTCCTTGTCTCCCCGGCCGCTCATGCAGACCACGATCACATGATCCTTGGGCAACTGGGCCGCCATCTTGCCCACATGGGCCAGGGCGTGAGAACTTTCCAGCGCCGGAATAATACCTTCGAGCTTGGTCACCAACTGAAACGCTTCGACCGCCTCATCATCCTTAATGGTGGCGTATTCGGCCCGCCCTTGATCATGGAGCCAGGAGTGTTCAGGCCCGATCCCCGGATAGTCGAGACCGGCGGAAATGGAATGGGCCTCGGTGATCTGGCCATCGTCGTCTTGAAGCAAATAGGTGCGGTTGCCATGCAAAACACCCGGTGCGCCGGCGGTCAGCGAGGCGGCATGTTCTTCCGTATCTATCCCGTGACCGGCAGCCTCTACCCCGACGATTTTCACATCGGGTTCGTCGAGGAAGGGATAAAACAGGCCGATGGCGTTGGACCCGCCGCCCACGCAGGCAACCACGCTATCAGGCAAACGCCCTTCCTGCTCGATGATCTGCTCCTTCGTTTCCTCGCCGATAATCGACTGAAAATCACGGACCATCGCCGGGTAGGGATGCGGCCCGGCCGCCGTGCCGATCAGGTAGTAGGTCGTCTCCACATTGGCGACCCAATGGCGCAGCGCTTCGTTCATCGCGTCCTTGAGGGTCGCCGAGCCCGCCGTTACCGAGCGAACCTCCGCCCCCAAAAGCTTCATCCGAAAAACGTTGGGTGCTTGGCGCTCAATGTCGGTTTTGCCCATAAAGATGGTGCAGGGCATGTCAAAAAGCGCGCAAACCGTCGCCGTCGCCACCCCGTGCTGGCCCGCGCCGGTTTCGGCGATAATCCGGGTTTTACCCATCCGCTTGGCGAGCAAAATTTGGCCGATGCAGTTGTTGATCTTATGGGCGCCGGTGTGGTTCAGGTCTTCCCGCTTGAAATAGATTTTCGCGCCGCCGAAGTGCCCGGTCATCCGCTCAGCAAAGTAAAGCGGGCTCGGTCGCCCGACGTATTGCTTGAAATAGCCCTGCATTTGGGCGGCGAACGCAGGATCGTTCTTGGCCGCCTCATAGGCTTTTTCCAAGTCGAGCATCAACGGCATCAGGGTTTCGGCTACGTAACGGCCACCATAGATACCGAAATGACCGTTTTCATCGGGTCCTGATTTATAAGTGTTCGGAGTGGTCATCAAGGCTTCGGTTCGTCATATAATGTCAGGAAGCGGTTTTATAGCGCAGTCCCGTGCTTAGACACAGAGAAAATCTTATTCTGCGTCACCCTTTGACCGCTTTCAAAAAGTCCTTTATCAGCTTCGGGTCCTTCACACCCACAGCAACTTCCACGCCGGAAGATACATCAATGGCTTTCGCACCGGACATGGCTAGTGCTTGCTGAACATTCGAAGCATCGAGACCACCAGCCAACATCCAGGGTATCGTGAACTCCTCACCCTTTAAAATTTGCCAATCAAATGCCAAAGCATTGCCTCCCGGTCTTGTCGCTCCCTTGGGCGGCTTGGCGTCGAACAACAAGCGGTCGGCCACCGCTTCGTAAGCCCTTGCTTTCTCCAAATCTTCCGGCCCGGCGACCGGCCAGGCCTTCATCACCGGCAGGCCGGTTTCCAGGCGCACTTCTGCCAAACGCTCCGGACTTTCCTTGCCGTGGAACTGTAAAAGGTCGAGGCGAACGTGTTGCAGAACGTCATAAAGAAAAGCGTCGTCGGGGTCGACGAACAAGCCCACCTTGACGATCTCCTCGGGAACGCCGTCGAGGATTTCAGCAGCGGCGGCGGGATCAATATTGCGCGGGCTCGGCGGAAAGAACACAACGCCAAGATAATCTGCGCCGCCCTCAACGGCCGCCGCGACGGCTTGCTCGTCACGCAATCCGCAAATTTTAACTTCGATCACCATAGCCTTCTCACGGCCTCCATCCGCTTAAGCGAATAAACTGGAGATCGTAAAACGTCGCATAGACGGCCCAGCCCGCCAACTGAGCGGCGGAGGCCAGCATGATCACGCCATATTCACCAATCCGCTTGGAATCACCCTCCCAGCCATTGCTGAAAATAGTTGATTGCAACAGCGTCGCCGGGGCCATGAAAAATATCAGCAGTAAAAACAGCAAAACCCCACCGCCAACGAACCGGCCGGTCTCCCCCTTGCTCCAATTCCAGGCTGCAGTGATCCGCTCGACCGGGCTGCTGGGCCAATTGGCCGCCGTTGCCGGAAAACCGATCGAGAGACGAAAGACCATGGGCAAAACAACGAAAAAACCGACGATAATTGCTAAAGCCATTGCCATCATGCCGAACGGGCTGAGCAATAGTCCAAAGATCACTCCGAGACCGGGCAGGAAACCTATGAACAAAAGATAGACGGCATAAACCGCCTCGTCCGCGCCAAAACGCGGTCGGGGAGGTTTGCCGGTCAAATGAAACCGATGCCAAGCCACCGCAAACATGCCAAGCAGGAAGGAATTGATGAAGCCGGAAAGAATGGTCACGCCTCCGGCATTTGGCCAGATCAAGCTCAAACCGCTGACCGCCACCATCAAAACGAAAGGCACTGAGGCGGCCCTGGCAAATTCGCCGAAGTTGCCGATGAAGAATCCATATGCCGCCTTCAGGTCGTCCCATAAAGACGGAGGTGAAATCTGGGGGACGGGGGTCATGATCTACCCTTCCAACTCCTCGGCGATCTTTTGGACCGCTTCCACAGGATTATCGGCCTTGGTGATCGGACGACCAATGACCAAACAGTCAGCCCCGGCGGCCACTGCATCTTTCGGTGTCATAATCCGTTTCTGGTCGTCGGTGGCGGCCCAGGCGGGGCGAATGCCCGGCACCATGAGGATAAAATCGGGGCCGCAGGCTTCCCGGATGGCAGCAATTTCCTTAGCCGAGCAGACCACCCCATCAAGACCGCTCTCCTTGGCCAGTTTGGCAAGTCGCACCACCTGATCGAGCACCGGCCCTTGAACACCGACCCCGTGAAGGTCTTCCTCGCCCATGGAGGTTAAAACGGTCACACCCAACACCAAGGACCGGCCCACGCCTTTTTCGGCGGCCGCTTCGGCGGCCTTGGCCATCATCTTGGCCCCGCCGCCCGCATGGACGTTGACGAACTTGGGCGAAAGCGGGTTGGCCGCACGGATGGCCCCCGCCACCGTATTGGGAATATCGTGGAATTTGAGATCGAGAAACACCGGCATGCCGACAGCGCCAACTGCGGCAACCCCTTGGGGACCGTTGGCGGTAAAGAACTCTTTGCCCAGCTTGACGCCACCCACTAAACCTTTGAGTTGTCCGGCCAGGGCCTTGGCGGCCGCCACATCGGTGGTATCCAGCGCAACGAAAATCCTATCGGAGGGCTTGCTAATGGTGCTCATTTCTCTCTCTCATAGGCCAGTTCGGCGGCGGCAAGATCTTCAAGGGCAGTCCCCACCGACTTGAACAGGGTTATCTCTTCATCCGACGACCGGCCCGGATGCGCATTCCGGCAAAGTTCGGCCAACTCGGCATTGATATCGTCTTCGGCAATCACCCCCCTTTTGAGAGGGTCCGCAATATCACCCGCTTCGTGGCATGCTCCGGCCCGCGTGTCAACGAAGAGCGCCGCACGGGTCACGGCGTCGTCATCGGCTTCGCGCATATTGGGCCTAAAACCGCCGACCAGATCAAGGTGCTGCCCCGGACTAAGCCAGCTGCCATGGACTAAAGGCTGGGTCGCCAAGGTGGCGCAGGAAATGATATCGGCTTCACGCAACGCACAGGGCAAGTTGGTCACCGCTTTGACCCGGCATTCAGGACTATCGAGTCGGGCGGCCAGACTGGCCGCCTTATGGCCGGTGCGCCCCCAAATCACCACGTTGTCAATGGGCCGAACGGCCCGGTGGGCGGCAATCAGTTCCGGCGCCAGACGTCCCGTCCCAACGATTAGAAGATTTCGGGAATCCCGGCGAGCCAGTTTACTAGCCGCCAAGGCCGACGCCGCCGCCGTCCGTTTGGCGGTCAGCGTCCGCCCTTCGGCTAGAGCCAGCGGTTCGCCGGTCTCGCCGTCAAGCAACAGATAAGACGCCATCACCGAGTCTTTTCCCTTAGCCCCATTCCCGGGGAAAACGGTCGCTACCTTAACGCCAAGGACCCCGCCTTCCCGCCAAGCCGGCATGAGAAGCAGAGTCGCATCTTCACCGCCTGGCACCGAAACATCGTAGTGATGGCGCAAAGGCACACTGTAGTTTGCCTTAAAAGCCTCTTCGAGGCGGGCGATCAAGGAAGGATAGTCAAGGAGGCTTTCCAGCCGCTCGGCGTCGAGGGTCAACACGGTGAGAAAATTAGGCCGCCGTCTTGCCGGGCAAAGCCTTAACCTCGCTAACGGCGGAGGTCTGGCCTGCGCCTTTTTGCGCCGCCGCTTCTAGCTCTCTCACGCGTTTATCCAGGCGCTCGGTCCGAGCGCGCAGCACCTGAATTTCACTGGCCCGCATTCTGGCCCGGGTCTTCCAGGTCACCATGGGAGCCCAGGCAATAAAACCGCCGATCACGAAACCGACGAGTAGCGCACCGAGAACGGTGAGATAGGTGGGAACGTCAATGCTGTAAGGCAAAGGCCAGAAGTCGAGGGAGACCGTCCCGCGATTGGACACGGCGAAAATCACCGCTGTAACGGTGATGACCAACATCAAAATCCAGCTAATCAGCCTCACAGGCTTATCCCCTTACTTAAAGAACGGAAGTCCTTAAAGGGTTTTATCAGTCATTGAGCTTCTCGCGCAACTGCTTGCCGGTTTTAAAGAAGGGGATGAATTTGGAATCCACTTCCACGGCATCCCCGGTACGCGGGTTGCGGCCCATACGGGCGTCGCGCTGCTTGACCGAAAAAGCGCCGAAACCTCTGAGTTCCACACGGTTTCCCTGGGATAAGGCAGCGGCAATTTCATCGAAAATCGTCGTAACGATCCGCTCCACATCCCGCTGATAGAGATGGGGATTGGCTTCGGCCAACTGTGCAATCAATTCAGACTTGGTCATGCCCGGACGCCCCTGTAGTTTTCTTCCCAACCGGAGCCCTTGCGCCGGTCTAGAGTTTAGGGTGCCAAACCGCAACCAGCCCGTCAAGCCTAACCCGTTCTGAAAACAGCGTTTTTCCTATCCATTGACCGAAAAAATCCCCCCAAGGGGTGTCTGGCTGCTCCAAAGAGATATCTTTTAGGGGTAATTCGGACGAAACGCCCCGTTCCGTATTGAGCCAGTCCAGGGCTTCCCGCTCACCACCCAAGGCATCAATTAATCCATTCTCGAGCGCCTGCCGACCGGTAAAAACCCGACCATCGGCCAACTTCTTGGCCTTAGTCGGCTCCATACCACGCCGCTCAACGACCATCCCAATAAACATGTCGTACATATCCATGACCACGGCCCGTGTCGCCGCGCGAACATCTTCGGTCATTGGCTCCAGGGGATTGGGAGCGGCCTTTAAGGGGGCGCTTTTTATCGATTCCGCCTTGACCCCGATCTTATCAAGCAAGCCAGTCACCTCGGTTGTCTGCAAAATCACGCCGATGGATCCGGTGAGCGACCCTTGGTTGGCAAAAATCCGATCGGCCCCAAGGGCGGCCATATAACCTCCGGAAGTCGCCAACTCACCCATCACTGCGACCACCGGCTTGACTTCGGCCATGCGGCGCAGCGACCGAAAAAGAGTATCGCCGCCGACCACCGTACCGCCGGGGCTGTTGATGCGAACCAGCAGAGCCTTGACGCCATCGTCTTCGGCCAGGTCGGCCAACACATCCTCACGGAAAGGATTTTCGACAATAACGCCGGACACTTCGACCCGGGCGATGTGAGCCCCCACGCCGGGAACGCCGTCAAACCGGCCGAACAGGGCCGCAGCGACGGCAACTAAGGCGACAACCCCCAAAACCCGCCAGAAAATCAGGCGGCGCTTCAAGGAACGTTGATAAGCGATAGCATCGGCTTCCAAAGACATGGGCGCACTTTATCTTGGCACTGTCCGACGTCCAATAAAAAAACCCCCCGGACCTGCGCCCGGAGGGTTTTTCTTAAAGCTAGATCGAAAAGTTTTAGTCGTCCGACTTTTCGACCTGTTCTTTCTTGGCTTCCAGGGCCGCACCCAGGATGTCGCCGAGGGACGCGCCGGAGTCGGAAGAACCGTATTTCTCCATGGCTTTCTTCTCGTCTTCGACTTCCAGAGCCTTGATCGAGAGAAGAACACGACGGTTGGCGCGGTCGATCTGGCTGACCTTGGCGTCGATCTTCTCGCCTTCGGCGAAACGATCAGGACGCTGGTCGCCGCGATCCTTGGCCAGGTCGCCCTTGCGGATGAAGGCGCTCGCGTCGTTGACCTGAACTTCCAGGCCATTATCGACCACGGCGGTAACAGTGGCGGTGACAATGTCGCCTTTCTTCAGATCGGCCATGCCTTCGGCAAACGGATCGGCTTCGAGCTGTTTGAAGCCCAGAGAAATGCGGCCTTTCTCGACGTCGATGTCGAGAACCTTGGCCTTGACCGTCTGGCCTTTCTCGTAGTTGGCAATGGCGGCTTCACCGGACTCGTCCCAGCTGAGATCGGAGAGGTGAACCATGCCGTCAATGTCGCCCGGCAGACCGACGAACAGACCGAATTCGGTGATGTTCTTGATCTCGCCTTCGAGCTCGGAACCAACCGGGTACTTGCTGGTGAAGTCTTCCCAAGGGTTGGACATGCACTGTTTGAGGCCGAGGCTGATGCGACGACGCGAAGCATCCACTTCGAGAACCGCCACTTCGACTTCCTGAGAAGTGGAGACGATTTTGCCCGGATGGACGTTTTTCTTGGTCCAGCTCATTTCGGAAACGTGGACCAGACCTTCGACGCCCGGCTCCAGTTCGACGAACGCGCCGTAGTCGGTGATGTTGGTCACCCGGCCGGTGAACTTGGCGTCGACCGGGTACTTGGCTTCCACGCCTTCCCACGGATCGGCTTCCAACTGCTTCATGCCGAGACTGATGCGCTGGTTTTCCGGGTTGAAGCGGATAACCTGAACATTGACCGTCTGGCCGATCTGCAGAGCTTCGGACGGGTGGTTGATGCGCTTCCAAGCGATGTCGGTAACGTGCAGCAGGCCGTCAACGCCGCCGAGATCGACGAAGGCGCCGTAATCGGTGATGTTCTTGACCACACCTTCGAGCACCTGACCTTCTTCCAGGTTGGAGACCAACTCGGAACGGGCTTCGGCGCGGGTTTCTTCGAGAACGGCGCGACGCGAAACAACGATGTTGCCGCGGGCCCGGTCCATCTTGAGAATCTGGAACGGCTGCGGGGTGCCCATCAGCGGGCCGATGTCACGCACCGGGCGGATATCGACCTGGGAGCCCGGCAGGAAGGCCACGGCGCCGGAAACGTCGACGGTGAAGCCGCCCTTAACCCGGCCGAAGATGGTGCCGGTGACCCGTTCGTTGGCCTCGAAGGCCTTTTCGAGATCGCGCCAGGCTTCTTCGCGGCGCGCTTTCTCACGGCTCAGCATCACAATGCCGTCACGGTCTTCGTAGCGTTCCACGAAAACGTCGACGGAGTCGCCGGCCTTGATCCCCAGCTCATCTGCTGCGGGGTCTTTGAATTCTTTAACCGGAATGCGGCCTTCGGATTTCAGGCCCACATCGACGAGAACGTGATCGTTGTCGATGCCGAGCACGGTGCCGGTGAGAACCGAGCCCTGGAAGCTTTCCGTTTCGCCGAAGGCCTCAGCCAACAGATCGGCGAAATTTTCTTTCATTTCGAACGTTTCGGTTTGAGTCATAAGTTTTTCGTATCCTAGTTCAATCGTACTTTTCCGGCCGACCGGTTGGGTCCGGTGGTCTTGGAAAACAGCCAAATCCTCGGACGCCCCTTCCACCGAATTATTGGCGGAAAGACGGCACCCAAGGGGTGAATGCTCTTACAGGGGTATAAGCAATAACTTACTGATTACGCTTCCATTTTGGAACGAACGTAGTCCAGAGCCCGGCCCAGCACCTCGTCGATGGACAGCTCACTGGTGTCGAGCACCAAGGCGTCGTCCGCGGCTTTGAGAGGCGCTGCGGAACGTGACGAATCGCGCTCGTCGCGTTCCTGCATATCCTGTAAAACGCGGGCATATATAGCTTCTACGCCGCGTTCCTGCAACTCCTTAAAGCGCCGCTCGGCGCGGACTTCCGTACTGGCGGTGATAAATAGCTTGGCCGGGGCGTCGGGACAGACCACGGTTCCGATATCACGCCCGTCAAGCACCGTGCCGTCATAGCCTTCCGGGGGATGGGCGGAAAAATGGCGCTGGAAGTCCAAAAGGGCCGAGCGAACGGCTGGAATAGCCGAGACTTTCGAGGCTGCATTGGCCGCCGCGTCGGTGCGGAGTTCCGGGTCGTCGAAGCCTTCCGGATCGATAGAGCGGGCGGCCCGTCCTGCCATCTCCGGGTCTTCCGGATCGCCCCCCAGATGCAGCACCTTCAGCCCGGTCGCCCGGTAGAGCAGTCCGGTATCGAGATAGGCAAAGCCCAGGTCTTTGGCAACCCGTCTGGCCAGCGTTCCCTTTCCGGCGGCGGCGGGTCCGTCAATGGCGACGATCATGGTTCTCCTCCCCTTTTTATTCTAAGCGGGCGTCAGCTTGGCGCCCAATCCGTTCATCAAATTCACAAACCCCGGAAAGCTGGTGTCCACAGGAGTGACGTCATCCACCGCGACGGACTCCCGGCTAACATTTCCCAAAGTGAGGAACGACATGGCAAGCCGATGGTCGAGGCGGGTGGCGATCTTTGCTCCTCCTTTGGGTGCTTCTCCACTTCCGAAAACGGTCATCCAGTCTTCTCCGGCCTTGACCTCGACGCCACAAGCCCTGAGGCCGTCGGTCATGGCGGCCAGTCGGTCGCTTTCCTTGACCCGCAACTCGCCAATCCCGGTCATCCGGGTTTCGCCTTCGGCACAAGCGGCGGCCACGGCAAGCACCGGGTATTCATCAATCATCGAAGGAGCCCGTTCGGGCGGCACATCAACGCCTTTCAGCGGGCTATGTCGGACCCGAAGATCGGCAACCGGCTCACCCGCTTCAGTACGCTGGTTGAGGTAGTCGATTTGCGCGCCCATTTCCTCGAGGGTCTTATACAGCCCAGTACGCAGCGGGTTGAGTCCGACGTTTTCGACCGTCACGTCGGAACCGGGAACCAGCAGGGCGGCAACCACCGGAAAAGCCGCCGAACTGGGATCACCCGGCACGCGCACCGTTTTGCCGGTCAGTTCCGGTTGCCCTTTTAAGCAAACCAATCGCCCGCCGTCGTCACGCTCTTCAACGGTGATCTCTGCGCCGAAATGTTTGAGCATCAGTTCCGTATGGTCCCGGCAGGGCACAGGCTCAATGACCCGTGTTTCGCCCGGGACATTCAATCCGGCCAGCAACACGGCCGATTTCACCTGGGCCGACGCCACCGGCAGTTCATATTCCACCGGCAGGGGCGTATCCGTCCCGACCACCGCCAAAGGCAGCCGCCCCTCGGAACGGGACAGGAAAGACGCGCCTGTTTTTTTGAGCGGTGCGATTACCCGCCCCATGGGCCTGGAACGTAAAGAGGCATCCCCGGTCATGAAGGTAGTGAAACCATGAGACGCGACAATCCCCATGATCAGCCGCGCCGCCGTTCCCGCATTGCCCATGTCCAACACATTATCCGGCTCGACCAGCCCGCCGACACCGCGTCCATTGATCCGCCAGCATCCATCGCCCTCGCGCTCAACCTGCGCTCCCAAAGAGCGCATGGCCGCGGCCGTCGCCAGCACATCCTCGCCTTCCAACAGGCCCTCGACCACCGTTTCACCCACCGCCATGGCCCCGAACATCAGGGACCGGTGCGAAATGGACTTATCACCCGGAACAGGGATAGCACCCGAAAGAGCGTCGGCGAGGCTGGCTTTGAATGCAGTCATGTTTCTTCGTCTGAATAATCTTTAAAGATTTTGGCGGTTCCGCCGCTTGGTACCATGAAACGCCGACAGAGGGTAGAGGTTTGATTTTCTGCCCGTTTTGGGGCGCACGAAGCCGGGCCTTAGGGCGGACCATAAAACGCTTTTTTTGGCAAGTGCATTTTGCTTTTGACTAGCGGCTCACTTCATGGCATTTGGCTTAGTTAAGGAAACGCTCGTGGAGGAGAGAAGTGGCGAATCCCAAACTCGGTAAAAAGCGAACCTGCCAGGATTGCGGCGCTCATTATTACGACCTGAACGCCAAAGACCCGAAATGCCCAAAATGCGGCGCTGCTTTTGCACCGCCCGCCCCGGCGAGAGGCAAGAGCAACGTTAAAAAACCGCCCAAGGAGGCTGAAAAAGCAGTACCCGTCAAAACGGATGAAGACGACGCCGTTGAAGAGGACGATCTGGACTCTCTGGTCGAAGACGACGATGAGAAGCATGACTCCGACGACGACGACCTGATCGCTGACGCTTCGGACCTGGGCACCGACGACGACGACCTTTCGGAAGTCCGCGAGCACATCGACGAAGAAGTGATTGACCGGTCTGATTGATCGGGATTTTACACCTTCAGGTTTTTTTTGAAAAAACCTCTTGCCCAAGGGCGGGAGGGGCTCTATTTTCCCCCCCGCATCACGGCGCGGCCCAAACCCGCCGTCAGATAATTGGGGCCTTAGCTCAGCTGGGAGAGCGCAACACTGGCAGTGTTGAGGTCAGCGGTTCGATCCCGCTAGGCTCCACCATCAAAACCCTCCGCCTAAAGCGGGGGGTTTTGTTTTATGTGTTTCAGATTATCTCTATCATTCGGCGAAACTTGATTTCCGCATCCGTCCCAGCGCAGTCTTGGCGATAAATCGATACATAGAAAAATAGGTGACGCAATGAAGGGCAATTGGGCAATTCCGACCTCGGTGAAGTTTGGTGCGGGACGGATTGGCGAACTGGCGAAAACTTGCAAACAAGCCGGGATGAAAGCGCCTCTGCTGGTCACTGACCCTGGGCTGGCTGCCATGCCCATGGTTAGCGAAATTATGGCCGCCAATAAAGCTGAAGAATTGCCCACAGGCCTGTTTAGCAACCTTAAGGCCAACCCGAGCGAAACCAACCTGTTGCAAGGCTTGGCAGTCTATAAAGAAAACGGCCACGACGGAGTGATTGCACTAGGGGGCGGCAGCGCCATGGACCTGGGCAAGGCTATTGCCCTTATGGTCAACACGGACGAGCCCTGGCAAACAATGGAAGACAAACAAGGCGGTTGGCGCAAAGTTAAGGCCGGTCAAATTGCCCCCTGGATTGCCGTGCCGACCACGGCAGGCACCGGGTCAGAAGCCAGTGCGGGCACGGTGATCGTCGATGAACAAACCGGCAACAAAAAGGTCCTTTTTCACCCGGCTCTCATGGCAACTGGCGTCATTGCCGATCCGGAACTGACCCTTGGCTTGCCGGCACACCTCACAGCCTATACGGGCCTCGATGCGCTGACCCACTGCATTGAAGCTCTCTCCTCTCCGCTGTTTCACCCCATGGCTGAAGGGATTGCTCTGGAAGGCATGCGATTGATTGCCGAGAACCTCCTCCAAGCCTATAAAGATGGGGCCAATTTGGAAGCGCGGGCCAACATGTTGGCCGCTGCGACCATGGGCGGCACGTCTTTTATGAAAGGCTTGGGCTTGGTCCATGCACTTAGCCATGCCGCCGGAGCCCTACTCGATACCCAGCACGGCCTGACCAACGCAGTCTTCCTGCCCTATGCTCTGACCTACAATCGCGAGGCCATCGAAGATAAAATGATCCGCGCGGCGCGAACCCTTGACCTGGAAGACCAAAGCTTCGAGGGCTTCGTCGCCTGGGTGGTCGATTTCAGGAAACGCCTCGGCATCCCCCACACATCGGAAAGCCTCGGGGTCAACGAAGACAACATCGATAAGCTGGCCGAATTGGCCACCGCTGACTCGGCCATGCTCACCAACCCCAAAAAAACAGAGGCCGCCCAAATGGCGGCCCTCTACCGGAAATCTCTGAACGGTGAGGTTTAGGTCATGGTCAGGCTGATACTACCGTCATAGGAAACGGAGGAAGCCCCGTTAACTTGAATGGTGAAGTCAGATCCGGATTCATAGGAACCGCTGTTGTTCAGGTCGATACGGACCTCATCGGCAGTTGCATCAAAATAGATGTTTGTTTCGCTGCCGCCAACAACTGAAAAACCACCGGTTCCCAGAGTCTGGGCATTGCCATCCATATAAACACCGGCAACCCGCAACTCACTGGTCCAGACAGTGGAATTATTGAACATCAGTTTTTCACCGGATTCGAAGATCACCGTATCGATATTCCCTGCCGTGAAATCACCGGTCCCCAACGTATCGTCCCAACGGAACTGATCGACCGATCCGATACCGCCAGACAAGTAGTCACTGCCAGCACCGCCGATCAGTTGGTTCGTATCGCCACCAGAGAGGTCGAGCAAGCGGTCGTCACCTGCCCCCCCAGACAGATTGTATCCACCCGCCGTACCGTACCAGACCATTAGATCATCATTGGCCGTGCCGGTGAGATCTCCGGCACTGGCATTGGCTGAGATTAACTGGCCACCGCTAGCGAATGTGACTTCCGTACCGGAAAAATCAGCCTGATACGGATTGTAGGCAGTTTGAAAATCGAAACCGTAGGTTCCGCCGGATGCATCCTTGAGCGTCGTCATAGCGGAATCAAAGGTATAACTAGCCGCTGTTCCTTCCATTTGGAACAAGTCACCGGATGCTACATCGGTCAGCACATCAATCCCGCCGCTGGCTCCACCATGAATAAAAGTATCGTTACCTGACCCGCCCGTGAGAGTATCGGCTCCGTCGCCGCCAGTAAGGATATCGTTACCAACATTCCCGGTGATCGTATTGGTGACCGTCACATGTCCGGTTAGTGTCTGGCCACCCGTGTTAGTACCGGTAACAACCAGGGATTCGATATTCGCAAGGGTCAAACCCGACGACAAATCCACACTTGCCGCACTCGTAGTGAGCGAAACCACGTCCGTATCGCCGGTCGATCCATCACCATCGATAACGGTGCTCACGCCCGCAAGGCTGGTATCATCGAGAGCTATCGTATCGCTGCCTGTCCCGGTATTGATCGATTCAATACTGGTCAGCGTGATACCCGCTAGACTCATGGCGGTGCTTGCATCAGCCAAGATCACACCATCCGTTCCCGCGCCACCGACCAATGTGGCAAGGCTACTAAAATGCGCCGTCTCTAGGGTGAGCGTGTTACCCGAGGCGTCAAAAGCGATACTCTCAACCCCGACTATGGTTCCGCCGGTAAAGTCGGCGATGCCACTGTAATTCAACACAATCGTATCGACGCCGCTGCCGCCGCTGTCGCTGATCGTTTCGCCGGTGGCGAAATCGCCTGAATTGTATTTATAGGTATCGCCGTCCGCGCCGCCGTCCATTGTATCAGCCCCGGCCCCTCCAATGAGGATATCGGCTCCGGCTCCGCCGCTGATTTGGTCGCTGCCGGTTCCGCCGGAAAGCGTATTGGCGACCGAGCTTCCCGCCAGTACGTCGTTGAGGTTGGTTCCCGTCAGGTGTTCGAAATTGGTGATGCTGTGGGAGTAGTCCGTATTGGTCGCCGTTCCAGCCGCCAAATCGGCGGTGATGCCATAGGTGGTCGAGAACCCGTAATCAATGGTATCGCCGTTGGTTTCGCCGCCTACACCACCATCGATCGTCTGGGTACCGCTCCGCGCTTTGACCAGGTCGTCGCCGTCACCGGCAATAATGGAAACCGAATCGGAGTTACCGAAAATGGTATCGTCGCCCGCACCGCTGATCACCGCCTCAATATAATAAAGCGTATCGACCGATGCGCCGCCATTGAGCGAAGCCGTGCCACCCGCCAGATCAATGGTATGGTTGCCGGTAATACCCGAATAATCCACCGTATCGGTTCCGGTGCCACCATCGATGGTGTCGTTACCGGCTGAACCGATGAAACTGTCGTTTCCGGCATTGCCACCCAGGCTATTGGCATTACCGTCGCCGGTAATCGTGTCGGCGTATTGGGAACCAGCAACATTCTCGATGGCAATCAGAGTATCCGTACCCTCGCCAGTCGCTGTCGATGTACCGAGATTGACCGTTACAGCACTATCGGAGTGATAATAGTCCGCCGTGTCGGTTCCAACACCGCCGTTCAACGTGTCGTCGCCCGCGCCACCCTCTAGCTTGTCGTCACCATCATCACCGGTCAGCGTATCGTTGCCTTGCTCGCCATAAAGCTTGTTGGCGTTGGTGTCTCCATTGATGATGTCGTCGTATCTTGTGCCTGTGACGTTTTCAATACCACTCAGGGTATCGTTTCCGGCCCCGCCGGTCGCCGTTCCCGCCGTTAGATCGACATTCACATAGGACGTTGCTCCCCAGTAGTAGGCTTCGTCCCCATCAACGTCGTTGGTGCCGCCGGTTAAGGTATCGTTGCCCAACCCTCCAACGAAAACATCGTCGCCCGCACCGCCGGTTAAAGTATCGTCACCACCATTGCCGACAAGGATCACGTCTTTGGCAGAATTTGTTTGGCCTGACGCAGAAACGACATCATCACCAGACGTGCCGGCAAAAAGAACCTCAGAGTAATTTTCAGCGTCCTGCAAGGCGTCTGTATTGGCATCAATCACGCCGCTGGCCGCATAAGCATTGGCGTCACCAATGATCCCAGTAACGCTAACAGAACTGTCCGGATCTTGAGTCTTAAAGGCTGCAACGCCTGTGCTGCCATATGTAACGAACTGGCTTGTAACACGCACCGAACCCGCTTGCGTGCCATCGTCGTTTTGATAGGCGACGATCATATCGTTGCCCACCCGCTCAATGGAAACAGGGTTCCACCCATCCGACAAATAAGCGAAATCGCTACCATCGGCATCAGCGATGGTGTCGGTCCCGACCGACCCAATAAAGGTATCGGCCCCCGCGCCACCGTAGCCGATATCATTGCCTGCACCGCCGTTTATGGTATCGGCGCCATCCAAACCATAAATAGCATCGTCCCCGGATGTGCCGGTCAGCGTGTCGGCACCGAGGGTTCCAGTAATGGTATTTTCAGTCGCCATTGTCTCTTCTTGGGGAGGAGGCGGTAATTCTTCTGGCGGGGGGGCGGTGTTGGTTGTTTGCTGCTCATTTGCTAGGTTGATAATGTCCTGGGTCGTATCTTGCTGCTGACCTGACAAGTCGCCGATGCCGCCATCACCACCGCCGCCGAAGAAAGCGTCGTTGGGATCGCCGCCGCCGACGATGTTATCGAATCCGCCATTGCCAGCCAGGTCGGTCGCTCCAGTACCGCCGGTGATCGGGTCGCCACCGCCCAGGCCACCGCCACCGCCGCCGGTAATCGGGTTTCCGCCGCCAATGGGGCCATCATCACCACCAACTGGATCGTCGTTGCCACCAATGGGGTCTCCACCGCCCGTCGGGTCGTTACCACCGGCCGGATCGTTGGAAGCAATATTTTGATCGAGGACCGGGCCGTCATTAGGGGTTTGCTCACCCTGCGCTTGATCACCGTCTTGGGGAATGTCCTGATCAAGCACCTGAGGTTCGCCAGCGGCCTCCTGCCCGTCGCCCTCGCCCTGCTCGCCTTCGGCAGGCTCCTGATCGGGTGCAGCAGCGCGGTCCTGGGTTTGCTCCTCGCCACCTTCGGCCCCCGCATCGGCAACCTGCTGTTCTCCGTCCTGAGGCTCACCTTCGCCATCGGCAGCCTGCTCACCCTCGCCTTCACCCTCGGCGGCTTGTTCCGGCTCGCCCTCTCCTTCGGGCTCACCTTCTCCTTCGCCTTCCTGGGGCTCGCCTTCACCTTCAGGATCACCTTCACCCTCGGGGTCGCCTTCACCCTCACCTTCGGCTTCGGGATCGCCTTCTCCTTCGCCCTCGGCTTGCTGCTCTTCACCTTCTTCGGGCTGGTCTTCCTGGTTCTGCTGCCGTTGGGATGGAGAAGGGGGAAGCGAACGTAGGGCGCTACCGAAATTCTGAGAGTAGGCCGCAGGGTCAACGTTGAATGGCGTTTGCGGCGCGCTATTAAAACTGGCGACCGAGGTGCCTTGGAAAGGTTGGTTCAACACCTGGGTGCCGCCGCCGTTGCTGATCGCCATCTCGCCGACACTGCCGTCGGGATCGGGGGTCAGCACCACGCTCATGCTGGGCTCCGGCGCGCCTGGGGTTCCCGGCTCCGGCCCACCCGGTGCGGGCGGCTCGACCTCAATGCCGCCCGAGGTACCGCGAATACCGATGGTCGCCACCGGGGTTTTGACCACCATGGCCTCGGTGCCGGTTTTCGAGATTTGCCCAGAGACAAAGGTGAATACGCCTTTGAGAAGGTTGATCGTCGCCTCGCCGGTTTCCAGGGACGGATTGTAGATCAACTCGTCCATAACGATGGAACCGCTTTCACCCAGCGAGAAGGTGGTATCGTCGGCCAGCAGCACGCCGACCGATCCGTCATCGCCGGTTTCCAGCAAGTCGCCCTGGAAAATAGGATCGCCTTGTTGCAAAGCTACTTGGCTACCGTCGGCATGAGTGGCGGTCACCGACCCGGTCAGGCTTTCGATGGTGCCAATCGGCGCGTCGGGCGCCACATCTGCGTTTTGAGCATATTGAGCGGGTGCTTGCGGTCCGGCTAAACGGCTGACCCAGTCGCCGTCCATCCGTGCGCCGCCTTCCGAAACTAAATCGGGCAAAACATCTTGGGCGAAGAAATGCGGCACCACGGTCACCTCGCCACCGGGCGCGGTCAAAAGAAGATCGGAACCACTACGCGAAAAGTCGGCGGAAAGCAGAACATCGTCGGGAACAGAAACCTCGCCGCGTCCTTCAGGTCGGGGAGCGGGATCAATGGAAATTGCCCGAACCGCGGGCTGATCAAAGCCCTCGAAATTATTTCCGACTTCCGACGACAACGGCCTTCTCCCTATTCATAAAACCGAGCCTGAAGCTTAGTCGCTTCAAAGCGATTCTACCTGTGATAAATATCACAACTGCCTAAAATTTAAGGTAATTTTTTAAAGATTTGGACAGATTCACTCAACAGACTGATCTAAGGCGCGGAATAAATAACACTAACTTTAGTGTGTTTAGCAAGCGCTGCTCTAAGCCAATGGTTTCAGGTCGTCCACATAGAGGCCGCAATGACCCGGGTCGACGCCCAAGTGGGAGCAAAGGGAGACGATTTCCACCTGATCGGCAAGGGCTTTTTCACCGTTTGCCTCGCTAACCGCCAGACAAATACGGATCAACAAAGTCTTTGCCTTTTTGTCTGATGCTCCTTCTAAAATAGCCTCCAAGGCCGCTTCCCGCCCCTTTTTCAAATCGGCGAAAATATCATCGGCGAAGGTATTGAACAGGTCGATGCCTTCATGCGGATCGAAAACCTTGAGCGCATCCAGGGTTTCGAGCACCTGATCGACCCGAACCTTCTCAGGGAACGAAACCTTACCGTCGGCCACGGCAACCAGAGCGCAAGCCGCCATGGCCGCCCTTAAAAAAGGGCGATTCTCGCGCCGTTCAAGCTCGGCCTGAAACTGATCGACCAGCGCACTTAAAAAGCCTGACATGGACCCCCCCATCGACAAAAAACGGCCAATAAAACAAAGAAAGCCAGAGTCCTAGGATTCCCGCTTCAAATTTGCCGGTCAAGTCCGATTCGGGGCTTGCCAAGCAAACTTATCCGGCTACATTGGGCTTAAATGAGGTAAATGAGCCATGAAGACGTCTGTAAACGCCAAAGCCAAATTCCCCATCGGGGCACAGGTCCGCCACCGGCTCTTCGGATTCCGGGGCGTCATCTTCGACGTTGATCCGGTGTTCAGCAACACCGAAGAATGGTACCAGTCCATTCCCGAAGATATCCGCCCGCCCAAGGAACAGCCGTTTTATCACCTGTTCGCCGAAGATCAGGATGATTTACCCTATATCGCCTATGTCTCCGAACAAAACCTCGTGCCCGAAAACGGCGACGAACCCTTCGACCATCCCGAGCTGGATGAATTTTTCGAAGGTCACGACGGCGACGGCCATTGGGTGCCGCGCACCTGGGTAAACTAAACCTATTGCCCCAAATGGCTGAAAAAAACGACGAAACCGACCTCAACCGTGCAGCCTTCATCGACCCGAGCGCCAAGGCCTACGGCCGCATCAGCATGGATGAAGGCAGCAGCCTCTGGCCCTATGCCGTGATTCGCGCCGAGGCCCATGAGGTGCGCATTGGAAAAATGAGCAATATTCAGGATTTCGTCATGATCCACATCGGCTGGCAAACGCCGACGATCATCGGCGACTATTGCTCGATCACCCATCACTGCACGTTGCACGGCTGCACCATCGGCGACAACGTGCTGGTCGGCATCAACTCGACCATCATGGATGGCTGCGTCATCGGCGATAACTGTATTATTGCGGGCCATACCTTCCTCAAAGAGGGGACGGTCATTCCCGACAATTCCATCGTCATGGGCTCGCCGGGCGAGGTCAAGAAAACCCGCAATAATTTCGTCGCCAACCGGATGAACGCGCTCTTTTACCACCGCAACGCCCTGGCCTATCGGAACGGCGATCACAGAGCCTGGAACATGGATGCCGACATGGCCGCCTTCGCCAAGGTAAATCAAGCCGAGGTGGAGGCCGAATACGCCCGGCTTTATGGAGACTAGGCAGCGACTAGCTCTCTGCAACCCAGGTTAGATCTCCAATTTTAGATCCTTAAGCCATAGGACTTCTTTCAAATAGGGCTCGTAATTACGCCAGCGCCCTTTGGATGTCGCATAGAGAGGTTGGCGAACCTGCCATTGACTCGCAGTCCGAACCTGTCCCGGCGCTTTGTGGAATGACAAGCAGTCATCTTCAAACGGCAGCTCAACGTATTCAAGCAGCTCTCTTATAGCCTCTTCAGGCTCGGCCAACAGCCGCGCGTAATCAGCAATATAAAAAGGCACCCCCTGCGCTTGCCAGTGCCTCATATATTGCAGATGAGCCTCATACTGACGTGCGATTTTTTGAAGATCGTAGGCAAAGGGGTGATGATACTCGAATCGCTGCAGGAATATTGAGACAACGACGTCTAAAGGATGCCTTTGGCAGTAGATAATCCTGGCATTTGGAAAAAGGCCATGTACAAAACCGAGATATCGGTATTGATCGATTGATTTATCTGTGATTCGGGATGCACCGATTGAAAAAGGCTCAAGAGCAGATAGGTAGGCCTTGGTTATGTGGGAAACCGTATGACCATCTATCGACTTGATAGCCTCCAGATAGGTTTTTGGTTTCTCGTTTTGGATCGCAAGCCCACGCGCTAAAACACCAACTTTCCCGATTTCACCTGCCGCGGAGACCTCCGTGTGAGCCGCGAGGATTTTTTCAACCAGAGACGTACTCGATCGAGGCATACCAACGATGAAAATCGGCGCTTCCGATTGGGAGCCTAATGTTTTCAAGCGCCTTACGGCCTCTTCAGTAAAAAAATCTTTGGTCGCTTCAAGATGCCTCTCCTCTTCTTTTCGATCATACGCCAGTGTTTGATCGACTAGTGCATTGGCCTTTTTTGCGTAGATGAATGCTTCGTCATAACAGCCCCGACGGTCCATATGCATTGCCAGGGCAAAACGTAAAAGCATCTCGGACGAAGAATCGACCTCGCCCGATTTAAGGATTTTCTTGATCGCCGTCTCATCAGCCTCGGAGATTGGAAACCCACCATCCTCTACCTGAAGCACATAGCCGTCTTTTTCATTGGGCCAACGGGATTTTACTTCGGTGATATCGGCACGAGCTTCTTCAAAACGACCAGCGCTTTGCAGTGTCCGGATGCGCTGATAGTAGGGCTTGATTGACGCCGGATGGTAGTCCCTACAGCGATCAAAAAGCGTAAGCGCTTCCTCGACTTCACCCATTTCAGCGAGTGTTTCCCCCAGGCCAATCAGGGCTTCCTCGCTCTCGGGATTAAGCTCCACGACACACCGAAGCTGCCTAACGGCCTCTTCAAACCGCTGATCAAGCCTCAAACAATATGCGTAGAGCAAGAGAATGGCGGGAACATCAGAGTTGCCTTTAACCAATGTTTCTAGACAGTTGAGAGCCTCCCCAATCTTGCCTTCCTTTATGAGACAATGGGCCATGCCCATTGATGCTTCCAATTCATCCGGCTGTTTTTTCAAGATTGCGTTGAAAGCCCGGCGAGCCTCTTCAATTCGCCCTTCTTCCAAACAGATGTAGCCGAAATTGACACGGGCAAGCTGATTACTCGGATCCTGCTTTAGGGCTTTTAGTAGCCATTTTTTACTATCCGAGGTTTGGCTAAGTTGCCGACAGACCATCCCAAGGTTGATCAACGCATTAATATTACACGACTGCCGCTTGACAGCTCTGGTCAGTAGGTCTCGAGCCCTTTGGGGGTTACCGATCAGTACGGCGCAAAGTCCGCCATTATAAAGAGCGTCTTGATGATTGGGCTTGAGGCGAATTGCCTCCTCAAAAGCGGCTAGCGCCTTGTCGGCCTGCCCGGTCGTGGCGAGATAGATGCCGATCCCGGCCAAATGGTCCGGATTGTCAGGCGCCAAATTATGTGCTCTTTGGAAGAGCTCCCCTGCTTGGGCTGCATTGCCGCTCTCAAAGAGGGCTCGCGCCATTAACCCTAAGGCTGTATCATCATTTGGATTACGGGCCAGCGCCTGTTGACAGATGTCGATCACTTGAGGATATCGGCCTTTTTGCAAAAGACCCTCCGCGTTTCCCAAAGCGCTTGCTGCCAAAGTCTTTCCTTTCGAACTTCAATTGACGAATCAGTCGGACACAGATTGACAGAACCGCCATCAAAAGCAAAATAAGGACTGAAGTGATCTAGTCGGCTGACGCCTCTTAAGAGGGTCTTCGGCTCATCTTATTACCTCGCTTAATTTAAGGAGGAAGGCGTCATGCCTCGTTTGTCCGTTTTCAATAGCCCTCTGCTGCTGGGTTTCGACCATTTTGAAGAAGTCTTGGACCGGGTCTCCAAAAGCTCGGCGGAAGGCTACCCGCCATATAATATCGAGCAGATTGGCGAAAGTTCTCTGCGCATCACCCTAGCGGTCGCAGGCTTTACCACCGACGATCTGTCGGTCACGGTCGAAGATGCTCAACTGGTCGTTAGGGGCCGTCAAAGCGAAGAAGACAACGGACGGATTTTTCTCCATCGCGGCATCGCCGCCCGACAGTTCCAGCGTAGTTTCGTCCTCGCGGAAGGGATTGAGGTCGTCGGCTCCACCCTTGAATCGGGTCTCCTCCATATCGATCTCAACCGCCCGATCCCCGAACCTCAGGTCAAAACCATCAAGATCGAATCGGGCGACGAGCCAAAAGCCGCTAAGACCAAAACCATCGATATGAAATAGACTTTTAAAGAGCTTATTCGGCCAGAAAAAAGCCCCCAAGCAAAACCTGGGGGCTTTTTAAATTTGAACGGTGAGAAGTTACGCAGCTTGGCTGGATGAGTTTTCCATGAGCAATGCGTAAAGGGCTTCGGATTCATCGGTGCCGCGGAGTTTCTCGCAGGCCGACTTGTCGCGCAGGAGACGTGAAACCCGGGCTAAGGCCTTAAGGTGGTCCGCCCCGGCCGATTCGGGAGCCAGAAGAAGGAAGATTAGATCCACCGGTTGCTCATCGATGGAATCGAAATCGATGGGTCGCTCAAGACGGGCAAAAACCCCGTAGAGCTTATCAAGCGAATTGAGCTTACCGTGTGGTATGGCGATAGCATTGCCAATACCGGTGGTGCCCAGGCGTTCGCGCTCCAACAACACATCGAAGATGGTACGCTCATGCAGCCCCGTAACATCGGCGGCGATTCGGGAAAGCTCCTGAAGCGCCTGCTTCTTGCTGGTGACTTTCAAATTGGCGACCACCCCTTCGGGACTTAGCAGGTCGGCGATTTCCATGGTCTACCTTCTTTTCTCACTTCTCTCGAACGGTTATTTGGTCAGGCTGGGATCGATCCAACCAATATTGCCGTCGTCGCGCCGATAGACCACGTTGAGGCCTCCGTGAGCGCTATTACGGAACATCATGGTTGGAACATCCGCCAAATCCATCCGCATGACCGCCTCGCCGACGGTCAGGGTTTCGATTTTGGTGGCGATTTCGGCAACAATGGCCGGATCACCCGCTTCCGGCTCTTCATGCACTTCGTCTTCGGGCTCGATCACGTATTGCTGAGCCAAGAGATGGGCACCGGGATCTTTATCTTTATGGTGATCGCGCAGGCGGCGCTTATAGCGGCGCAACTGCTTGGTAATACGATCAAGCGCACCGTCGAAGGCGGCGTAAGGGTCTTCGGCATTGGCCCGGCCCTGAACTTCGATATCCTTACCCACATGAACCAGGATATCGCAACGGAACTGGTGTGCATCCTTGGCCAGAAGAACCGATCCATCAACCGGATTGGCGAAGTATTTGGTGACGCCCGTCGACAAATTGTCCCTCATGTGACCGGTTAGGGAATCTCCCACGTCAATTTTCTTGCCTTTGATTTCAATTTCCATGGCAGGCTTTCCTTAGAATTGAAGCACAGCGCGCTTCGCTTGCCCCTTATAGGCGGCGCGTTGAATACGAGCATTCTGCGGCAGTTTTTGGCGCAGTGCGGTCCTTACGGTCCTTACTCCAGTCCATCTTTGGCGAAGGCGGGAAGTTAGTGCCGTGCTTTCCATGAGTCAAGTGAATGGCCCTTTTCTGGGCCAGATCGTCCAGCAATTTCGTTTTAGCAAAACGAAACATGCAATGCTCCTTGTGCGGCAGAGCCGAAGCCTGCGGAAACCCAAACAGCGGGTCCTTCTGGTTTTGCCAAATTTAATTCATTGATAAATCTGACTTATCTCAGGGCCGCCTTCTTTTCTCTACGCCTTTGAACCGACGAGGGAATTCGCATGGCTTCCCTGTATTTTGCCACCGTTCGACGGGCAATGTCGATCCCTTCGTTTTGTAAAATTTCCGCGATCCGATCATCGGAAAGAATTTTTTTCACCGGTTCTTCATCGATCAAGGCCTTGATTCGATGCCGTACCGCTTCCGCCGAATGAGCCTCACCACCAGCCGAATTGCCGAGAGCGGTGGTAAAAAAGTATTTCAATTCGAAAATTCCCCGCGGGGTAGCCATATATTTGTTGGATGTCACCCGACTGACGGTACTTTCGTGCATCTCAATTTCTTCGGCGATATCTCGCAAAATCAACGGCTTGAGGTAGCGCACGCCCTTGGCGAAAAACTCAGACTGCTGGGTAACGATCTCGGTGGCCACCTTAAGGATGGTGCCAGCCCGCTGGTGCAGCGATTTAACCAGCCAGTTAGCCGATTGGTAGCACTCGGCAATGTATTGCTTGTCCGCCTTGTTCCGCGTCGAACCACTGATCGACGAATAATACTGGTTGTTGACCAGCACCTTGGGCAGCGTCTCGCTATTCAACTCAATGATCCAGCCGCCATCCGGATTGGGCCTCATCAACACATCGGGGGTCACCGGCTGAATGACGGCAAAATCGAAACTTAAGGCCGGTTTGGGATCGAGCGCCCGAATTTCATCGATCATATCGACGATATCTTCCGCATCCACGCCACACCGCCGGGATAGCCCTTTCAGGTCATGCTTGGCGAGCAGATCGAGATTGTCGAGAAACGTCTGCATGGCAGGGTCCAGGCGGTCTTTATCCTTGAGTTGCAAAGCCAGGCATTCTTTGAGATTACGGGCGAAAATACCGGTTGGCGTGAACCCCTGGACCCGTTCCAAGGTCGCCTCGACCTGCCCGATCTCGCAATCCAGCGTCTGGGCCACCGATTCCAAATCGCCCGACAGGTATCCCGCCTCGTCGAGCAGTTCCATCAAGTGAACCGCAATGACTCTTTCCACCGGGTCATTGAGCTCAATTCCGATTTGCTCTTGTAAGTGATCACGTAACGAGAGTTCACCCGATAGAGTTTGCTCAAGACTGCGTTCGGGGCTATCGCCGCCGACACCCCCGCCAGCACCAACACTGGACCAGTCTGAAAGGCTTGAATCGGCCTGTTCCGAGGCAGCCTGCCCCGGCCCGTCGCCCGCCCATTCGTTGTCATAGTCCACATCACGGGCTTCTTCCGATTCCTGGGCTGAGGCCGCTTCGTTATCCAGATCGACGGAAGCCAGCGAGTCTTCCGATCCCTCGCCAGCGTCTTCCTTTTCCGGCTCGGCATCCTGGTGGTCGCCCTCGGGCTCGGCCTCGGCCCGCTCGAGCAAAGGGTTTTCTTCCAGCTCCTGCTCGACATAAGCTGTGAGTTCCAAGTTGTTCAGTTGCAACAGCTTGATTGCCTGCTGCAACTGCGGCGTCATGACGAGGGATTGTGAATGTCTAAGTTCGAGCCTTGGCGTCAGTGCCATCGATTTTCCGCAGGCCTTACAAACTGAAACGGTCGCCGAGGTAGACCCGCCGCACGTCTTCGTTGCCGACAATATCGTCCGGCGTCCCCTCCATGAGCATCATACCGTCATGAATAATGTAGGCCCGGTCGATAAGATCCAGCGTTTCGCGCACGTTGTGGTCGGTAATCAGGACGCCGATTCCCCGGTCTTTCAAGTGCCCAACCAAATCCCGGATATCGCCCACGGCGATGGGATCGACCCCGGCGAAGGGCTCATCAAGCAAAACGAAATGCGGAGAGGAGGCCAAAGCCCGTGCGATCTCGACCCGCCGCCGTTCGCCACCGGAAAGAGCCAGGGCCGGGGTACGTCGCAAATGGGTAATGGAAAATTCGGCTAACAGGGATTCGAGCATGGCCTCGCGCTTGTTACGCGATTTTTCCACCACTTCGAGAACCGCCCGAATATTGTTTTCCACCGACAGCCCCCGGAAAATTGACGCTTCCTGAGGAAGATAACCGATCCCCAGGCGGGCTCGCCGATACATGGGCAAATCCGTAATGTCCTGACCGTCCAGCGTAATCGAGCCGTGATCGGGCGCGATCAGGCCGGTGATCATGTAAAAGCATGTGGTTTTGCCCGCCCCATTGGGGCCGAGCAGGCCGACGACTTCTCCGCGTTGGATTTTAAGGTTGGCGCCACGCACCACGGGACGTTTTTTGAAACGCTTTTCCAGGCCTTCGACCACCAAGCCGTGATTTTCCGTTACAAGCCGAGGCTTGCTGATGGAATCCCTTTGCGATCTCAGGTCCCTGGTGTTTTCGGCGTCCACGTCCCATACCCTCTTCAACTTGTATCGCCGGTGCGGCTATTATCGCTTTTGCGGCGTTATCGTTCCCTTAACCCGGCGGCTGCTGTTCTTTTTACAGGCGAAAAGCTTGCTGACCTGGGTATTCATATTCACTTCGGCGCTACACCCGTTGAGCTTGTTCTTTCCCCGGGTCATTTCCACCGCGCCGCTCAGGCGGGCGATACCGCTCCGTACGTTATAAACGCCTTTGTCGGCCTTGACTACGTCCTGTTTGGTTACGATCACCACATTGCCGAAAGCATTGATCTGGCGCGCCGTGGACTTGCCGCTTTTGTCTTTTTTGAAAAGCGCCGTCAAAACATCGGCCTTAAGGCGTTTATCGTTATTGATAACCAACGCATTGCCACGTGCCACGGCCATTTCCTTGACCATCCAGTATTCCAGGCTGTCACGCGCCGTCAATTCCTGGGTCGGCGTCACCAGCTTGAGGTTGTTGCCGGTCATCACCAAAATGGCGTTATCGAGATCGTAAACCCCCTTATCACCGTAGGCCGTTTCACTGGCGGAAGTGATTTTGACGTTCCCAAGCGCATCCAAACGCCAGATTTGCGTACTGCCCTGATCGTCGGAACGGTAGTAGGCGCGCAACTCGTCGGCTCGGACCACCATGTCGCCCCGCACCGCCCGCGCATTGCCGCGTGCTATGAAAATCTGTCCGTCCTGCTGCCATTCGATGCCGTTGTCGGCGAAAACCTCGACCGGCGCACCGTCCTTACCGGTCATATTCAGGTTCTGCGCAACGGCGACTGGAGCCAGGAGGCCGACGACGAGGCAAAAAACGAAAAACCTGCTTACCAATTGCACCGAAACGTCCTCCTTAGCGGCCCTGCAAGCCCGGATAAAGAATGAGGTGGGATTTTCCCGTGAAGCTGATGATCGAACCATTGTTACGCAAAACAAAGCCTTGCGCTCTCAACTCACCGAACGGCCCTTGCCCGGAAACGGGTTCATTGCCCGAGGCGAGATTTTTGCCCAAGTCGATCTCAGCCGAGCTGGTTCTGATTTCATAACCGGAATCGTGAAACAGGTTGACCGCCCCTTCCAGACTCAAGGTCTTTTTCGTCTGGTTGTAAGCACCGGTGTTGGCCGTCAATACCAGCCAGGAACCATCATCGAGCGTCATATCGGCCTTGGGCATTTCCAACTCGACCAACGTGGCGTCGGGCACCAGATTGCGGGCGATATCGGCGGTCACCGAAAAGGGCTGGTTCTTGGCGTCCGTCCCCATATAACGCGCATTGACCATATTGAGCCCTTCCGCTTCGCGCGCCTCAATCCCCGAAAATCCGATCCTGAAACGATTATCCGATCCTTGGAGTTGCGGCCAGATCAGCACAAGCGCGATGAGGATCAGGGCGAAAATGGGCAAGAGAAACTTCATCGCCGAGACGAACCGGCTATAACTTCCCACTCCCTGGGGTCCAGGCGGCCCGGCGCGGGAACGAGACTGCCCGGTCTCCGTCCCTTCGACCCGATTGGTTTCAAGCGCCGGCTGATCCACCATTAAACTCCATATTTCCGCAGAAGCGACAACGCCTCTTATTTAGACGACACCCGCCTTGAGGCAATCGTGAAGGTGAATAATCCCCACCGGGCGGCCGTCTTCAATGGCGAAAAGCGTGGTAATTTCCTTGCTGTTCATCAACTGGACCGCTTCGCTGGCCAACATACCGGGTGAAATGGTCAAGGGCGAACCGGTCATTACCTGCTCCACTGTTTGTTCAAGCAGAGCTTGGTCCATATGACGACGTAAATCGCCATCGGTGACAATACCGGACAGTGCGCCTTCCGGGTCGACGACACCTACACAGCCCAGGCGCTTGGCGGACATCTCGATTAGAGCGTCGCTCATGGCAGTACCCATGGGCACCAAGGGCACGGAATCGCCTTGGTGCATAATATCGCTAACCTTTAATAGCAGGCTGCCCAACTTGCCGCCGGGATGCAGGTCGCGAAAATCGGCTGCCGAAAACCCTTTACGGTCAAGCAAAGCGACGGCCAGCGCATCCCCCAAAGCCAAAGCCAGGGTCGTCGACGTGGTCGGAGCCAATCCCATGGGGCAAGCTTCGGGACTATCGGGCAGAACCAAGGCCACGTCGGCGGTTCGGCCGAGCGTCGAGTCGGCACAGCTGGTAATGGCGATCAAGGGAATGGCGAAACGGCGGGTATAGGCCAGAACATCGGAAAGTTCGGAGGTTTCGCCCGAATTGGATAGGGCCAGCACCACGTCGGCCTGGGTGATCATACCCAGATCGCCATGGCTCGCCTCGCCTGGATGAACGTAGTAGGCGGGTGTGCCGGTGGAAGCCATGGTAGCGGCAATCTTGCGGCCCACATGGCCACTTTTACCCATACCGGTGACAATCACCCGGCCGGTGGCCTGAAACAGGATATCGAGAGCCTGAACGAACCGCCCATCAAGCGACCGGCCCAAGGATTCCAGGGCCTCGGCTTCAATTTTAAGAACCTGACGAGCGGAATCCAGCCCCTCGGCGGTCTCGGTCTTTTTCACGGCAGTATTGGTAACGTCCATTCTACTCTCTTAAAAACAGCACTCTTGATCGTTTGGGAATGCCGGAAATCAGTGAAGAGTTTCAAGTTTCTAGTCCGCTCTCCAGACCCATTCTCCAGTATGCGCCTGTAAATCCCTGAAGGTCAACTGGAGGGCCGCTTAGCGGGCCCAGCCTTTAGTCGGCCTAATGTGCGAAAATATCCACCTCGGGCCAACCGGCAAGGTCAAGCCGGGCGCGGGTCGGTAAAAACTCAAAACAAGCGGCGGCGAATTCCGTGCGTCCTTCACGGGCCAGACGCTGGTCGAGAATATCGCGTAACTGGTGAAGATACAGAACGTCGGACGCCGCATACTGTTGCTGGTCGGGACTCAATTCATCGCCGCCCCAGTCGGACATCTGCTGTTGCTTGGACATCTCGACGCCAAGCAGTTCCCGGCAAAGCGCCTTCAATCCATGGGAATCGCCATAGGTTCTAACCAGCTTGGAAACGATTTTGGTGCAGTAAACCGGCGTGCAGACGACGCCTAAAAACTTTTCGATAATCGCCAGATCGAACCGGGCGTAGTGGAAAATTTTGGTAACCGCCGGGTCGCCCAACACTTTCTTCAGGTTGGGGGCGTCGTACTGCCCCTTAGGCAGTTGGACCAAATGGCAGACCCCGTCGCCTGCCGAAAGCTGGACCACGCAAAGCCTATCCCGATACGGATTGAGCCCCATGGTCTCCGTATCGACGGCGACGCTGTCGCCAAACGTAACGTCGGCGGGAAGGTCGCCTTTGTGAAGAATAATGGTGGGCGTTTTTGCGTTCGTCATATTACTCATCGCCGGTTTTCAATCTCCGGTTCGGTGTTCATAGCGGCGGATAGTTTTATAGGGAAATCGCGCCGAGGAGAAGGCCAAAGGGCGTTATCTTTTTAAGATAGACCAAGCCGCAGTCTTTCCTCAGGGTCAACTCATGCCCAGCCGCCCGCAATGGGAATGACATGTCCGGTCACGAAACCGCAACGCCCACTGGCGAAAAGAGCGACCAGTTCAGCAACTTCCTCAGGCTCTCCCAGACGCCCCAGAGGAATGTTTTTCAACATCTTGGCCATAGCGTCTTCGTTGGCTAACAGCTCCGGCGGGAAATAGTCGGGATTTTTAATGTAGTTGGCCGCAATGGCGTTGACCGGGATGCCCCATTTAGCCAGCTCCTTCGACAGGGTCGGGACCATGGCATTGGCCGTTCCCCTTGCCGCGGCATACATGGCGTAGTTGGGAATACCGGTCAAAGGCGCAGCCGAGGAAACAATCAGAATTCTCCCCGATTTTTGCCGCTTCATCACCTTCGCCACCTGCCCCAGCAACGTAAAGGGCCAAACGGCCAAAGCCTCCAGCGCCTTGCGGAACTCGTCAGGATCGGCCTCATCGATGGGCGCGCGATGGGCCGGATAGGGATCGTTGGAGACCAAGGCGTCCAACCGGCCGAACCGATCGACGACTTCCTGAACAATTCCCGCCGGGTCCGTCGCCTCACAAGCCTCGGCCCCCGGCACTTCCGAACAAAATGCCTGGCGCTCCGCCTCATCGGCAAAGGCCATATCGTGACAAACGACAGTCATGTCTTCGGCCAACAACCGCTTAACCGCCGTCGGCCCGATAAAATGTTTAACGTGGGTCAACAATGTAACGGGCTTGGCGCTCATGGTCATCGTCTCTCAAAAAAATCGGCGGCATTCCATGTCGAACTATAAAACGATCCGCACAGCAGGAGCAATTCGGCTAAACGCCGAAGGGCTGATAAACAGAGATTTTTAGAGGAGTGGTGCCCAGGAGAAGACTCGAACTTCCACGGCCTTGCGGCCACTGGCACCTGAAGCCAGCGCGTCTACCAATTCCGCCACCTGGGCATTTGAAAAGGCGGTGCAGGAACTACCGTCCGGGTGGAGTTTTGTCAACAGCTTTCAAAGGTTTTGAGAGATTTCTTTTATGACGGCTGAAATTGCCGCCTTCGGGCTTCTCAAAAAGCACTAAACCGATTATAAGCGGCACACAGAATAATCACGGGTTCTGCCACGGAGGAAAAGATCATGGATCGTCGCATCGTCACGGTTTTCGGAGGCTCTGGTTTCCTGGGCCGCTACGTTGTCAAACGCCTGGTCAAAACCGGGCATATCGTCCGCGTCGCCGTTCGCGACCCGGAAGACGCCCTATTCCTCAAGCCCATGGGCGAGGTCGGGCAGATCGTCCCGGTGGCCGCCTCTCTGACCGACGAGGCTTCGGTCAGACGCGCCGTCGAAGGAGCCGAATGGGTTGTCAATCTGGTCGGCGTTCTTTCACCCTGGGGCAAGCAATCGTTCGACAACATCCACCATATCGGCGCCGGTCTGGTCGCCAAGGCGGCCAAGGAAGCCGGTGTCGAGCGCTTGGTTCACGTCTCGGCCCTCGGAGCCGACCCGGAATCTCCCTCAGCCTACGCCCGCACCAAGGCCGCGGGCGAACAGGCGGTGCTTGAGGCCTTCCCGGCGGCAACCATTTTGCAGCCTTCGGTAATCTTCGGCGTGGAAGACGGCTTCTTCAATAAATTCGCCGGTATCATGCGCTGGACCCCGGCCCTGCCGGTCTTCGGCTGCCCGCTGATCCCGAAAGTCACCTTCAAGTTTGAAGACGACGCCCTGGTCGATATCGATCTTTACGGCGACGGTGGCTCCAAGTTCCAACCGGTCTATGTGGTTGACGTCGCCGCCGCCATCGTGACTTGTCTGGAAGACCGGAAAACGGAAGGCGAGCGCTACGAAATTTGCGGACCGAAAGTCTATAGCTTTAAGGAAATCATGGAGCTGATCCTCAAGGTCTCCGATCGTAAACGGCTTCTCGCTCCCATCCCCTTCGGTCTCGCCGGATTTGCCGCTTGGTTCATCGAAAAGCTGCCCAAGCCCATGCTGACCCGCGATCAGCTAACGCTGCTCAAAAGCGACAACATCGCCCACGACGGCGCTCAAGGATTGAAGGAGTTGGGTATCGAAGCAACCCCGGCGGAAGTCATCCTGCCTACCTACCTCAAGCGCTTCACTCCCCAGAGACAGCAATCTCCCCGCCTCGCTCAATAAATACGATCTGCTCTATAAAGGCGGCCCTCATGAGAGCCGCCTTTTCTAATGCTCAAACGTGATTGCGCAGCATTAACTCTTTGGGATGGGGGTTGAGGTAGGTTTGGTCGGCGAGATAGTCGACCTCGAAGCGACCAACCAAATGACGGATCAACGTCATCGGCACGATCAACGGGGTCAGGCCTTTTCTGAATTCCTCAACGACCTTGGCCACCTCTTGGCGCTCTCGGCTCTCCATTTGCTTTTTCATATAGCCTGCCATATGGGTCAGAGCATTGGCGTGCCGCCCTGGGGTGGCGCGTTTTTCCATGGCGGTCATGAATAAATCCCGATAGCGCGCGGCAAGAAACTTACGGTCGCACTTTTTTCCCTCACCCACCAAACGGCCCAACGCGCCATAAGCCTTGGTGTCATGCGCCATCAGCAGCAATTTCTCGCGGCTATGAAAAGTCACCAAGTCACCGAGCGTCCAGTCGGAGGCAAAGAATTCGCCTAACCGGGCATAGGCAAAAACCCGCTCGATGAAGTTTTCCCGGATCTTAGCGTCATGGAGCCGCCCTTCATCTTCTACCGGTAACTGCGGCAAGGCCTCGGTCAACGCCTGGGCGAACAAGCCTCGTCCATCCCTTTGGGCCGGATGACCATTCTTGTAGGTCTTGACCCGATGCAAGCCGCAACTGGGTGAATCCTTTTTTAGGATATAGCCGGACAATCCCGCGGTTTTGATTTCTTCGGCTTTCGCTTGCGCCCAGGCGGTCATCGTCGCCGTATGGTCCGCGCCGCTCTTCGGGGCGATCAACCTGAAACCATCTTCATCGTCGCGTTCGAGACGGATGGTTTCCCGGGGCAAGCCCAGGCCGATGCCCATCTCGGGGCAAGCGGGAACGTACTCGACGAAGGGCGCAAGCTGGTCGGTGACGAAACGGTCCCGCTTATGGCCGCCATCATGGCGCACCTTTTCGCCGAGCAAACAGGAAGAAACGCCAATGCGGATCAGTGTATCGGTCATGGTGCGCTTCCTCAGAAAAACGGATCGTAAGCCCATTGCAGTAAAGCCTGGCGTTGTCTCCGGCGGCAAGACAGATCAAACGGCTCACAGCCTTTTTTTATGCCGCCGATGTGCCGGGGGCCGAACGCCTTCCAGCGGCCGATTTGAAAAGCATCGACCTCGGGCAATCGACGACCCAGTGTATAACGACAATACCATTGAAACCACCCCAAGGGGTCCTCGGGCGTAATCCAGCCTTTGGCCTGCCACTCGGCCCGCGAAAGCCCCGAGGCAATCCCAAAACAGTTCAACCTCACGTCAAACCCATCGGTGCTGAGCCGAGCGTTTTCAAACCATTCGGCCGGATATTCCTTATGATCCCCTTCAAAATACCAACCGCCAAAAACCCCATGTTCGAGCATTTCCCGAGGCGTCAATTGGGGTGCAAATTCAGACATGGACGTTCCCTTGAGCAACTTGGTTATTTGTTGAAGGGCATATGGGGGGAAGGAACATCGATTTTCAAGAACACTCAAAAAAATCTTTTATATCAAATGGTTAACTAGGCATTAACAAATCAGGCGCAACTACCATTGCAGTCGGAAGCGACGCAGAAAACTGTCCACTCAACTACAAACGTCGATTCAAAATATTTTTTGCGCTCAGAAGAAGGCCGATATGAAATTTTGACGGCCCAGGCGAGAGCAAAATTCCGTAGGTGGAATTTTCGGACGGCGAAACCGGTGCCGGAGCGTAATTTAATCTTCCGGAAACTATTTAAAGAAAGCGCTTTTCCGTCCGTTCCGAAACAATTTTCGCGAAAAACAGGGCCGTGAAGAAACGCTCTATTCGTCCTCTTCTAGAGCCTGCGCCGAGGCCGAAATAATCTCGCCGAATTCGCGGAGAAAAACCGATCCCTTGACGGTCCGTTGAATCAACACCGAACGGCGGTCCGACTCATCGATCTTGCGGCGTAACAATTCCAATTCACTCAACCGGTCGAGCGCCCGAGTAACCGCAGGCTTAGAGACAGCAAGGGTTTCGGACAGACCGCGCACCGTATGCGGTGGTGGCGTTAGGTAGACGGAAAGCAGCAAAGCCATCTGACGGGCCGACAGGTCGGGCGACTCCCGGCGCACGCTTTCGGTGATCGAAAGCCGCCAAAGGTCCAAGGCTTTTACCGCTGAAAGATCCACGAATTAGGTTCCCTGACTCAGCCGCAAAAACGGCTTTTGTTACGCTACCGTTACTTTTTTACCCGAGTCGCAATCGGACGGCAACCGAAAACCTTTCTCCCCGATCAGCCCCCTGCTCAACGGCCCTTGAAGCGCTCCGAAACAAGGCTGAAAAGAGCCCGCAGACCCATCGCCTCGCCCCCTTCGGGTCGTCCGGGTCGGCTACTAATGTTCCAGGCCATGAGGTCGATATGGATCCAGGGAATTTTGGTCCCGGCGAACTCACGGAGGAACAAAGCCGCGGTGATCGCCCCGCCGTAAGGGCTGTTGGTATCGTTGGAAACGTCGGCGACCTTTGAATCGATCATCGGCCGATAGCCATCCCACAGGGGCAGTTGCCAGAGCGGATCACCTTCTTTGCGCCCCCACTGGACGGCATCCTCCGCCGTTTGATCGTTGTTTGAAAACAAAACCGGGATATCCGTTCCCAAGGCGACCCGCGCCGCGCCGGTCAGTGTTGCGCAATCGATAATCAACTCAGGCTTCTCGGAAACCGCCTCGGTCAAGGCGTCCGCTAGAACAACCCGCCCTTCGGCGTCGGTATGGCCGATCTCGATGGTTTTACCCGACCGGCTGGCAACCACGTCGAGCGGCCGCATGGCGTTGCCCGAGACGCTGTTTTCGACAGCAGGAATAAGCACCCGCAGTCGCAGCTTGAGCTTGGCCGCCATGATCATCCGCGCCAGTCCCAAAACATGGGCCGCGCCGCCCATGTCCTTTTTCATGATCCGCATAGCCGCGGCTGGCTTGAGGTCGAGTCCGCCGGAATCAAAGCAAACGCCTTTACCAACCAGGGTCAGCTTGGGGTCTTTCTCATTCCCCCAGGTCAGATCGATAAGACGGGGCGCTTCGGCGCTGGCCCGCCCAACCGCATGAATGGCTGGGTAGTTTTGGCTGAGGAGATCGTCACCTTCAATAATCGCACAGTTGGCCCCGAACTCCTTGGCCAGATGCCGTGTCGACCTTGCCAGTTGTTCGGGTCCCATATCGGCCGCCGGGGTGTTGACCAAATCACGCACCAGAAAGATCGCCGAAACGGTACGTTCTACGGCCGCCCGGTCGCAGGACTTGGGCCAGACGAGCGTCGGAAAAACCGCTTCGCTCTTTTTATAGCGGCCAAAACGATAGCTCGCCAAACCCCACCCCATGGCCCCGGCAGTGGCGATTTGTTTCGTCGTTTTACCTTCCAGGGCAAAGGTCTGGGCAGGCAGTTTTTCGGCCAAAGCGGCAAAATTCCACATCGGTTCGTCACGGCCAATTCCGGCCAGCGCCATAGCGATTTTGCCTTTCTTGCCGGGAACCAGACAAATTGCACCGGGACCGCCGTCGAATTTATTTTGCTCGACCCAGGCGCAAACCGTTGATTCTTGTTTGGCGAGCCAGGACTTCAATTGCCCTTGGCGCAAAGGGATAAGAGGAATGGCTCCTTTGGCCTTCTCGGTAAAACAATCCAACGCAAGATCTCCTTAAGATCATCGATAAAAATAGGCGGCGGAAGCTTTCCCCCGCCGCCCTTTGCCCCCCACACGGAGGGTTCTATTTTTTCTTCTTAGCCTTCTTAGCGGCCTTTTCAGCCTCATAGCCGAAATCGCCATCGGTGATGTCGGGCACGAAGCTTTGATCATCGAGGGGTGGCCGCACATAGCCCACACCCGGCTCCAGGCGCTTATGGAGCTTGATCGGCCCCGGGGTCAGGTCTTCATATTGGATGAGGCTCAAAAGATGAGAAATGCAGTTCAGTCGAGCGCGTTTTTTTACGTCGGCTTCAACCACATACCAAGGCGCTTGCTTGATATCCGTATGGGCGAACATCTCGTCCTTGGCCCGCGAATACTCCATCCATCGGTCTCTTGACTCCAAGTCCATGGGGCTCAGCTTCCAGCGCTTGATCGGGTTTTCCGCCCGCGCCTGGAACCGACGCTCCTGTTCTTCATCAGAGACCGAGAACCAATACTTAATCAGAATAACCCCCGAACGGACCAGCATCCGCTCGAACTCAGGACAGGTTCTTAAGAAATCTACGTATTCATCCTGGGTACAAAAACCCATGACCTTCTCGACGCCCGCCCGGTTGTACCAGGAGCGGTCGAACAAAACCATTTCACCGGCCGCCGGAAGATGCGGCACGTAACGCTGAAAATACCATTGGGTTTTTTCCCGTTCGGTCGGCGTGCCCAGAGCAACCACCCGGCAGATACGGGGGTTCAAGGGCTCGGTGATCCGCTTGATGGTGCCGCCCTTACCGGCAGCGTCCCGCCCCTCGAAGATGACCACCACTTTCAAGCCCTTGGCCTTGACCCATTCCTGCAATTTGACCAGTTCGACCTGCAACTTGGCCAGTTCGCGCTCATAAATACTGTTCTTGAGCTTCTTCGGCTTTGGAAGAAAATCCGCCACTTGTCCGGCGATATGTAGATGTTGAGCCTTGGTCGTGCCGTCTTCTTCTGTATCGACGGGCCGTCCCGTCTTTTTTGTCACTTTTTTAGACATATCTGAACCCCACCCATCACATTGTTTATTCGGGAGACACCCCTAAATTACATCTCCTAAAAAAACAGCCTAACGGAAATCATCGGTCCCCGCAAAGTTCCGGATGAATACGGTTAATGAAAACGGCCTAAATATTTCAGGCTTCAAACAAGGCTCGCCAAACAAACGCCATCACCGCTGGCCTTGGCGTTCTTTTTCATTTGAGAAATCGTTTCAGCGATTTCATCAGCCGAAACCCGTCCGGAACTTTGCGGCGGCAAGAAAAGAATGGAAGCACTGACCGACATGGGTGGAAAGTGGCGCATAACACCGGCCCGATCACGGGCCACAATACCGCCCGCCTCAATTGCCTCGGGGGTATAAAAGCTCTCAACCTGCTCACCGAATAAACCACAAACCTTTCGTATCGTCTTTTCGGTAACCTCAAGGGGGAAACCCTCGAAACCGACAAAAAAATCATCACCCCCGATATGTCCGAGAAAAACGCCATGATTGGGAAGGTGTTTCTTCATCAAATCGGAAAACAGCGACAAGGCCCGGTCGCCCTGGCGAAAACCGTAGGTATCATTGAATGGTTTGAAGTTGTCGAAATCAAAGTAGACGAAAGCCACCTCCCGGCGTTTTTCCTCAAGCCGACGGCGCTCAAGATGGTCGATAACAAAAGCCATGATGGAGGCATTGCCCGGCAACTGGGTCAGCGGGTTTTGATCTCGCGCTTTGGCGACTTTTTTTTCATTAAGCACCATCAGAAGCGAAGCGGCGCTCAAAAACCCGACGAACACCATATCGCTGACGATCAAAACCCCTTCCTGGTTGGGACTCAGCGCATAAGTCTCAAGAATCTTCTCAGACGTCGCCTGGATATTGGCGACCGGCGCTTCGGTGATAAAATCGCGCAACTGCTTGCCGCAGCTTTTGTTTGAGATCAGTTCCTTACCGAAAGGGGAGTAGGTGTAGTCCTTCAAATCCCTTTCACGGACCAAACCGAGCGGCTGGCCGCTTTCATCAACAACCGGAAAAAACGTGGTTTGTTTGTTCTTGCGAAAAGCCTTGAACACCTCGTTCATCGGCGTGTTGATCTTTAAGGGCTCCATCCTGACCATCTGGCTGACGATCAGTTCCTGATCGGACTCGGGCCGCCGCCGGTCCTTGGCGTTAATCGCTTTGATTGATGAGTAGCTGTATTCTAGCTCATCCAGCTCAACGGTCGGTCGGGCCACAAAATAGCCCTGGATCAGGTCACACCCCAGGTTTTTACAGACCAAATATTCGGTTTCGGTTTCCACGCCCTCGGCAATGACCGAGATGCCCAAAACATGCGCCATATTGACAATGGTCGACACCATCAATTGCTTTTTGGTGTCGGCAGTTATGCCCGAAATAAAGAAGCGGTCGATTTTTATGAAATCGGGCTGGTAGAGCTTGAGTAGCTTAAGGCCCGAATGACCGGTGCCGAAATCGTCAATCGCCATGCGATAGGACTGGGTATTGTAAAGGCCTAGAATTCGCTCGATATCCGGTTGATTGTCGATCTCCTGGCGCTCCGAGATTTCCAGGCAAAGCGAAGTGGGCAGAAGACCGTGATGTTCCAATATCCGCGACGTCATTCCGGGCATGTAAGTCTCGGCGTCGATAATCCGGTTGTCCAGGTTGTAAAACAGCTTCAGGCCCCGCCCGTCATCGAACCGGGCGAACTTGGATATCGCCAAATGCCGCAAATCCAGGTCGGCCCGGCGAAGCTGGTTTGCCGCATAAGCCGAGTCGAAAAAATCGAAAATATTGTCGAAACCGAGGTCCCGGTATCCACGCAACAACGCCTCGACCCCATAGCAGGTTCCGGTATGGACATTGACGATGGGCTGGAAAGCAAAATCGAGCGCCCCCAAAAGAGCGGTGCTGTCGGGAAACGTCGGTCTTCCAGCTTCGCGCCGAGAGCGTAAAAGACCGATATTGAGCTGAGGCCTGAGAATATCTTTGGTTTCTGTCTGGGTTGCAGTTGAATCCATTGTCGATCCCCTGCTTTAAGGATTTACACCATCGGTTTCGGCCCTTTGTCTTTCGTCGGCCTCAAGGAGTCAAACGAATGACGCATCGCCAACCAAATCTTCAAGAAACTGCAATACTTTAGAGCCTGTCCGACAAACAAAACCAAGGAACGAAAAACGGCCCCAAACAATTGCCGTTTCCCAATTTTCCGGGCATAGTGCCTGCCATGACGGACGAACAAACAACAAATAACCTTATTGCCGTTTCGGGCGAACGTTTTGGGGATCATCTGGAGCTGCTTTCCGAGATGAGTCGCGACTTCGCCGAAAGCGGCGATATCGAACAGGCACTCCATAAAGGTCTGGAGCGCATCGTCGACTATATGAATGCCGAAGGCGGCGCGTTGTTTTTATTGAGCGATGGCGACAGCGAAACCATCGAATGCCGCGCCTGCGTCGGCCCCGTCGATATTACCGGTCTGACTCTGCCCACCGGTCAGGGGATCGTCGGACGTTGCGTAGAAACCGGCAATGGCGAAATCGTCCGGGACGTTTCCAAAGACCCCAATTTCCAAGGCGATGTAGACGCCAAAACCGGATTTAAAACCCGCTCCATTCTTTGTGCGCCCATTGCCGTTAAAGATCAGCATCTAGGCGCCATTGAAGTTTTAAACAAGCGGGTCGGCGGCGACGGTCTGTTCAGCCCGCTCGATCTCAACATGCTCATTGCGCTTGGCGCATCGGCGGGCCTCGCCATCGTCAACGCCCGCATGGCCGCCGAACTGGTCGAGAAGGAACGGGTCGAGCGTGAATTGGAACTGGCCGCTCAGATACAGCGCAGCCTGCTGCCCCAACCGGGCGGGCCGGAATTTCCGGTGAGCGCGGTCAATGTACCGGCCCGTATGGTTTCGGGCGATTTCTACGATTTTTTCACCCTGGAGGACGGGCGTATTTATTTTTGCCTCGGCGACGTCTCCGGTAAGGGGATCGGCGCGGCCCTGACAATGGCCAAAGCGACAAGCCTGTTTCACTGCCTGGGAAAAGCCATCCATGCGCCGGGCCATCTACTCGACCTGATCAACACGGAACTTGCCGAAACGGCGACCCAGGGCCGCTTTGTCACCATGGCTGCTGGGCTTTATTCGCCGGAAACCGGAGAAATCGTCTTAGCCAACGCGGGCCATGAACCGCCGTTGATCATGGATCGACAGGGCAATTTTGTTGACGTTCCCGCCAGCGCACCGCCCGTCGGCATCGCACCCGACATCGCCGGCCCGGACGGCTTCCCCGAAACCCAACACAAGCTAGACGGCGGCGCGATCTATATTTTCACCGACGGCCTGACCGAAGGCTATCTGGCCGATGGCAGTGAATTGGGTGTGGACGGCTTGAAGGACCGTCTCCTCCAGACACAAACATCGCCCCCTGACGTAAGGATCGACGCGGTCATCGGCCTGATCCACCGTGGCGGCGCTCTTTTGCGGGACGATCTGACCATTTTGGTTCTCGATGATGCCCAGGCAGCCAAGGACCGTCCCGATGCCGTCATACAGCCCCCCGCAGTGGATGACGAGGAAAGCGGCGACTGGCTGGTTGATCTTCGGCTACCGACCCAACCGGCGATGCTCAAGGTCATTCGCCGGGTCACAGAACAGGCCTCCGTTCTTTGCGGCTGTAATGAAAGAACCAGCCAGGACATCGTGATCGCTGTCGATGAAGCCTGCCAAAATGTCATCCGGCACGCCTATGGCGGCAACATCGGTGAGTTGATCTTGAGCGTCCGGAAAACCGACAATACCATGGTCGTCAGGATAAGAGACTTCGCCCCGCCGGTCGATGTATCGAAGATCAAACCTCGCGACCTGGACGATTTGCGCCCGGGCGGTCTGGGAACGCATTTCATCCGTGAAATCATGGACGATGTCGCCTTTCTCGCTCCTTCCGATGGCGAACCGGGCAATGTATTGAGAATGGAAAAACGAATTGATTGAGCAACTTTTTGATCAGGTGAAGCGCCGATGAATATTGAAACAAAAGAACTGGAGGGAGCCATCGTGGTCTCCCTTGAGGGCGAAGTGGACTTGGAGCATTCGCCCCAGGCCCGCAAAGCTCTGCTTGATGCGGTATCGAAAAACAAAAAGGTCGTCGTCGACCTTTCCGGGGTGTCTTATATCGACAGCTCGGGGATCGCCAGTCTGGTCGAGGCGTTTCAAACCGCCCGCAAAAGCGGCGGCGAAATGATCCTCGCCATGGTCAGCGAATCGGCCTTAAGGGTTTTGCAGCTTGCAAGGCTCGATAAGGTCTTTACCATTGCCGCCACCGTGGAGGAAGCCACCGGCTAACCGGTGGTGGACAAGGGGGGCAAAATCTAAAATGAGCGGCAGTGCGGCGGAAAAGACGAAACAGGCGGTCGAAAACCTCGGCCGTAACGTCGTAAGCGGCGTCCAGGAAATCGGCTGGGGGAGCTCACTTCTCGCCGAAAGCCTATTTTGGCTATTCGCCGGCCCGAAGGTCAAACAGCCGGTTCGAATGGGTTCGGTTTTCGCCCAGATGATGGAAGTCGGTGTCTACGCCATCCCAATCGTCGCCATCATGTCCGGCACCATCGGCGTCATGCTGGCGATCCAGGGCATCTATACACTCTCTATTTTCGGCGCCGAAAGCCAAGTCACCATTGGGATCGCCTATTCCATTACCCGCGAATTTGCTTCCTTGATTACCGGCATCCTGGTCGCCGGTCGTTCGGGATCGGCGTTGGCTGCACGGCTCGGCACCATGACCATTAACCAGGAAGTGGACGCCCTTCAGGTGATGGGCATCAACCCAGTGCGGTTTCTCGTCGTCCCAGCCCTGCTGGCCATGGTCATCATGGTGCCCACCCTCACCTTCATGGCCGACATCATGGGACTTTTGGCTGCCGGACTTTATGTCTCGGCCGACCTCGGCATCTCATTAAGCGCCTTTTTCGATCAGACTGTCGAAATCCTCAAAGTCGCCGATGTACTGCACGGACTCGAAAAAAGCGCCATCTTCGCCGTACTGATCACCTTGGTCGGCGTCGCCAACGGGGCCTCGGTCAAAGGTGGCGCGGAAGGGGTTGGCAAGGTCACCACCCGCGCCGTGGTGCAGTCCATCTCGGCGATCATCGTTACCGACATGCTCTTTGCTTTCGTGGTGACGCGATGACCTTCGATACGACAAACCGCGAGAAAGTCATCGAAATTCGAGATCTAGTGACCCATTACGGCGACCGGATGATCCTCAAGGGCGTCAACCTAGATGTCTATGAAGGAGAAATCATCGTCATCATGGGCGGGTCTGGATCAGGCAAATCGACCCTTCTCCGCCATATGATGGGGCTTGAAAAACGCACCTCGGGCACCATTCACCTGCTCGGCGCCGACATGGAAAAAGTTTCCATGGGCGAAGCGTTTGAAATGCGCAAAAAAATGGGCGTCGCCTTTCAAGGCGGCGCAATGATCAGCTCCATGACCGTCGGCGAGAATATCATGCTGCCGCTCTCCGAACATACGGAGCTGGACCCTCTGACCATGGAAATCATGGCGCGGATGAAGCTCGAAGTGGTCGAACTGGCGGGCTTCGAAGACCTGATGCCATCCGAGCTTTCCGGCGGCATGCTCAAACGCGCCGCCGTCGCCAGAGCAATTATTATGGACCCGAAACTACTGTTCTTCGACGAGCCCTCGGCGGGTCTCGATCCGGTGGTTTCCTCCCAACTCGATCAATTGATTTTGAAACTTCGGGAAGCCATGGGCATGACCATTGCCGTGGTCACCCACGAACTGGACAGCGCCTTTACCATCGCAGACCGCATCACCGTGCTCGACAAGGGAGAAATCTTGATGACCGGGACAGTCGACGAAATCAAAAACTGCGATAACGAGCGCATCCAAAACCTCATAAACCGCCGCACCGAAGAGGAAATCCTCGACCCTGAGGAATACCTCAATCGTCTGACCGGCGGAGAAATCGTTCCGAACGTGAAATGGTAGGCTCCCAATGAAGAGTAATAAAATCAACTACCTTGTGGTCGGCGTCTTCGTCATCGTCATGCTGATCCTGTTCGTCGGCTCGGTGGCCATGCTGACGGGTCGAACCGGCGCGACGGATGACTATTACGCCGTTTACGACAATGTCACCGGCATCAAGTTCGGCACCCAGGTTCGCTACGAAGGCTATCCCATCGGCCAGGTGGAGGAAGTCACCCCCATCGAAGAACAGGGCCGGATGCGCTTTCGCGTCGATATGAGCGTCATCGAAGGCTGGAAAATTCCCGATAATTCGGTTGCTGAAATCGCCGCTCCCGGTCTGCTGGCAGCGATCACCATTGCCGTGAGCGCGGGCGACAGCGACGCCGCCTTGACCCCCGGCGAGCGCATCAGGGCTCAGGAGCGCTCCGACGTCTTCGCCGCCATTGGCGACATTGCGGGACAGATCGGCGATCTGTCCGACAACAGCCTTAAGCCGTTGCTCGGTAATCTCAACGACTCGATCCTGGCGATCAACAAACTGCTGATCGGCGACGGCGCTCAGATTATCGCCGACCTGAAAGACGTTTCGGCCCTGATCAATGAGACCGCACCACAGATCGTCGCCAACCTGGACGAAAGCATTGACGGCCTCAAGGGCATGACGGGCGGAAAGAGCAGCGCCAAGGTCCAGGCAATGATCTCAAGCCTGGAAAAACTTTCCAACGACCTAAACGAAACCCGCAATCTGGCCGACGTCATGCTGGAAAGTGCTACATTGGCGATTCACGACAACCGGGGTGACATGGATGCGGCCGTCGATGACCTTAAATACGTCATGGCCTCAACCGCCCGACGCATCGACGATATCAACCAAAATCTCGAGCTGGCGGCGCGCAACGCAGCCGAATTCACCCGCCAGATTCGCGCCAATCCGGGTTTGCTGCTGGGCGGCGGCGCACCAAAAGACGAAGCGGACTAAGGGGATAGGAACATGAGGAAATCGGCTCTCATCATAGCAGCGGCGGCAATGCTCTTGCTTTCGGCCTGTGGAACTCCGGCTCCGGTTCCCAAGGATTATTATTACCGGATCAACGAAATCGCTCCGGCCGATACCCTGGCCTCGCCCAAACTCGATGGAGTGTTGATGGTCGAGCGGTTCGTCGGCGACGGCCTGCTCGGCGGACGACCCATCGTCTATGCGGAAGCCGAAAAAAGTCATGTGCTGGAGGCCTACTCCTATCATTTCTGGATCGACAGCCCACCCGCCCTGCTCTCTGACCAGATGATTTCCTTCCTCCGCAAAGCCAAGGCCGCCAAGGCCGTTGTGACTCCTGAGATGCGTGTCAAAACCGACTTCATCCTGACCGGACGCATCCGCCATATGGAGCGAGTGCTCGGCGATCCGGGCAAGGCGGTGATCGAAGTAGAATTGGCCCTCAAGCGCAGCGACGGTGACAGCTTGATGATGGTCAAGACCTACAAAGCCGAACCAACGAACGAAAAAGGCGGCGTTGAAGGGTCGGTGGTGGCCATGAGCGAGGCTCTCGACGACATCTTCAACCGCTTCTTGAAAGACCTGATCGACCAGTGAAGAAACATCAAAGGCGGGGCCGCTCCCGCAAAAAAGGCGGCGCGCCCCGGCTTCCTTCTGCACCTGTAACGGTGACGGTCGAAAGCCTTGGCGCACAAGGTGACGGCCTGGGGAGAGCGGGCGGCCAAACCTATTACCTTCCGCTCACCGTGCCCGGTGAAACCGTTACGGCAAAGGTCATCGCCAAACGCGGTGACGGATGGCGCTGTCAGGTCACCCACACCGAAAGCCCAAGCGCCGACCGGGTCACACCCCCTTGCCCCCACTACGGGACTTGCGGTGGCTGCACCCTCCAACATATCGCTGAGCCCGTTTACCGGGATTGGAAACGCAATCTGGTGATCACCGCGCTCAAACGCCAAGGGCTGACCCCTGAAGTTCTTCCGCTGCAAAGCGTACCACCGGGATCGCGGCGACGGGCCACTTTCGAAGCCCTGATGACGGCCAACGGCCCCATCGTCGGGTTCAATCAAAGGCTCGGCAAGCAGGTGATCGATATCGATACCTGCCCGCTGATGGTTTCCGACCTGAACGCCTTACTACCCGCTCTCAAAGAAGCGATCGCCGCTTTTTCCGCGCCCGGAGAGCGGGGCGATATCGCCATCAACATGAGTGACACCGGACCCGACATCACCTTTATCTGGCCCGGCGGTCTAGACCGTCAACGCCTTGAGGCTCTCTCTCAATTTGCCGACGCCAAAGACGTCGCCCGTGTTTCCTGGCGCGACCCGAAGGGCCAGGAGCCGGAATTGGTGGTTCAGCGCCACCCGGCAGTGCTGAGCTTCGGAAAGGCTTCAGTTGAACTTCCGGCGGCGGCCTTTTTGCAGCCGAGCCGAGCGGGCGAAACCTTGTTGGTCAAGGCCGTCCTTGCTGGACTTGAAGATACCCCGAAAAATATCGCCGATCTCTATGCAGGCTGCGGCAGCTTCACCTTTCCGCTCGCCACCACGACGGGGGGTCACGTAACAGCCTTTGAAGCTGCCGAGCAGCAAGTCCGGGCGCTCGAAACCGGAGCGGGACGGGCCAATTTAGGCGGCAGAATAACCGGCATCGTCCGCGATCTGGCGCGACAACCTTTAACGGTCAAAGAGGTCGCTCAATTCGAGACAGTGGTTTTTGACCCCCCTCGGGCTGGAGCCAAAGAACAGGTGGAAAAGCTCGCCCTCTCCGACGTACCCCAGGTGATCGGCGTCTCCTGCAACCCGGCCACCTTCGCCCGCGACGCCCGTATTCTTATCGACGGCGGCTATCAGCTTGAGAGCGTCACCCCAGTCGACCAATTCCCCTTTACCGGCCATATGGAAGTGGTCGGGGTATTTAGGAAATAGGAAACAGGATAGCTGGAGCCTTAACCCCTAAGCTCACCGCCGGTTTTGCTGGTGACCTTGTCGATAACCTTCTTGGAAGCCGCTTCGATTTCTTCATCGGTCAGAGTCTTTTCCGTCGGCTGCAGGGTGACGTTGATCGCCACCGATTTTTTATCTGCGCCGAGAGACTCACCTTCAAAGACATCGAAAACCGACGCCCCGACGATCAGGCCCTTATCGGCCCCTAAGGCGGCGCGTAATACGTCCCCCGCGGCGACCGAGCGATCAACCACGAAAGCGAAATCCCGTTCCACCGGCTGGAAAGACGCCAGCTTCAACAGAGGACGGGAAGCCGACTTCTTGGCTTTCGGCCTGGGCAGATTATCCACATGAACTTCAAACCCGACGATCGGTCCTTTGACACCCATTTTCTTTAAGATGCCTGGATGAATTTCGCCGAAGGTGGCGAGCACGTTTTTCGGGCCCTGCTTGACGGTTCCCGAACGCCCCGGGTGATAGTAGTTCGGGCCACCCTGCTCGATCTGCACCTTATCGGGGCTAACCCCGAGAGCTTCCAGAACAGCCAGAGCGTCGGCCTTGGCGTCGAACACGTCAACCGGACGGGGCGGCTGGGCCCAGTTGCGCGGTCCTGTTGAGATCGCCCGAATACCCGTCGCCATCCAGGCCTGATCTTCGGGCCCGTCTCCGGCAAACTGCGGCCCCACCTCGAACAGTGCATCTTCGGGCAGGCCCCGGTCGGCATTGCGTCCCGCTGCTGTGATCAAGTTAGGCAGGATCGACGGCCGCATGATATCGAGATCGCTGGAAATCGGATTAACCAGTCGTACGCTGTCCTGGCCACCACCGAACAATTGAGCCTGATCGGACGGCAGGAAGGAATAGGTGACGGTCTCGATCATACCGCGCGTAGCAAGCAGGCGGCGCGCCGTCGAGCGGCGTTGCTGTTCGACAGTCAGCGCAGGCGTGGGCAAGTCGGTTGGGCGCTCCAAAGGCACCGCTTCAATACGGTCGTAGCCGACCAGACGCACCACTTCCTCAACCAGCGCCGCTTCGCCGTCGTGTCCGGCCTGGATATCGGGACGCCAGGCTGGAGCCTGGGTAACGAAATCGCCCTCGGCATTGCGCGACACCTCGCAGCCGACCACAGTCAGGATGCGTTCGATTTCGGCTTCTTCTACAGAAACACCGGTCAACCCTTCGACCCGTCCTTTGCGCAAAACGATCTCGCGCCGCCAATCGGGCTCCTTACCGGCAACCACAACATTGGAGGGTTCGCCGCCGCAAAGATCGAGAATCAACCGGGTAGCGATTTCGGTCGCATCATGCAGGAAGCTCGGGTCCACCCCGCGCTCGAAGCGATAGCGGGCGTCCGATTGGAGATTGAGCTTGCGCCCCGTGGTCGCCGTACGCACGGAATCGAAATAGGCGGTTTCGAGGAACACGTTGACCGTCTCCTCGGTACAGCCGGAAATCTCGCCGCCCATGACGCCTCCAATGGCCTCGGCGACTTTCTCATCAGCAATCACCGTCATGGTGTCGTCGAGTTCGTATTCCTTGCCATCGAGCGCCAGAATTTTCTCGCCCGGCTTGGCGAAACGCACATGGATATCGCCCTCGACCTTGTCGGCGTCAAACACATGGAGCGGGCGGCACAGGTCGTAGGTCACCAGGTTGGTGATATCGACCAGCGCCGAAATGGGACGCAGCCCGATGGCCAGCAGCCGGTCCTGCAGCCACTTGGGGGAAGGGCCGTTTTTGACGCCCTTGATGTAACGCCCGACGAACATCGGACAGGCGTCCTTGGTGTCGTCGGTAAAGTCCAGATGAACCTGCTTTGGGCTTTCAAACTTGCCCTCAATGGCATCGGTATTGAGCGGCTTCAAGGTGCCGATCCCGGCCGCAGCCAGGTCGCGAGCGATGCCGCGCACACCCAGACAATCGCCACGGTTGGGCGTAATGGCGATATCGATCACCGGATCGTTCAAACCCATCACGTCAATGGCCGGTGCCCCGACTTCGGCGTCGGAATCGAGCTCGACGATGCCGTCATGCTCGTCGCTCAAGCCCATCTCGCGTTCCGACAACATCATGCCGTTGGAATCGACACCCCGGATGGTCGCCGGTTTCAAGGTGAAGTCGATTCCCGGCACGTACATGCCGGAACCGCCGAAAACACCCTTCAGGCCCTTGCGCGCATTGGGTGCGCCGCAAACCACCTGCAGGGTTTCCTTTCCGTTGTTGACGATCAGGACCTGCAGCTTATCGGCATCGGGATGCTTTTCGGCCGTCAAAACTTCACCGACGACGAACTCTTCCAGGCCTTTGGCCCGGTCTTCGACGCCTTCAAGTTCGAGACCGATCATCGTCAACGCATCGGTGATCTCGGTCAGGCTCGCCTCGGTGTCCAGGTGTTCTTTAAGCCAGCTAAGGGTAAATTTCATCGGTCGAGCCCTCCTACCATGCTGGGTATGGACAGGCTGGGAAAGCCGTAGTGCCTCAGCCAGCGCAGATCGGATTCATAGAAAGTGCGAAGATCGGGAATGCCGTATTTCAGCATAGCCATACGCTCGACACCGATGCCGAAGGCGAAGCCCTGGTACTTGGTCGAATCGATGCCGCAGTTCTCCAGAACGTGCGGGTTGACCATACCGGAGCCGAGAATTTCCAGCCAGTCGTCGCCATGACCGATCTTGAACTCGCCGCCTTCGCGGGTGCAGCCAATATCCACTTCGGCCGATGGCTCGGTGAAGGGGAAATAGCTCGGACGGAAACGTACGGGCAAATCGTCAACGCCGAAGAAAGCGCGGCAGAAGTCAATCAGGCAGCCTTTGAGGTGACCCATGTGGGTTTTCTCGTCGATCACCAGACCTTCGATCTGATGAAACATGGGCGAATGCGTGGCATCATAGTCGCAGCGGTAGGTCCGCCCGGGACAGACGATGCGGATGGGCGGCTCTTCCTTCATCATGGTTCTGATCTGCACCGGCGAGGTGTGGGTGCGCAGCACCATGCGATGTCCCTCTTTCTCGTTGGGCAGATAGAAGGTGTCGTGCTCCTGGCGAGCCGGATGCTCGGGCGGAATATTCAGGGCCGAGAAATTGTACCAGTCTTCTTCGATATCGGGTCCTTCGGCGACGGTGAAGCCCATTTCGCCGAGAATGGCCACCGCTTCGTCAATGGTCTGGCTGATCGGATGGATGCTGCCTTGTGATTCGGGGCGCACCGGCAGGGTCACGTCGACGGTTTCGGCCGCCAGCTTGGCGTCCAGTTCAACTGCCGCCAGCCCTTCCTTGCGGGCCTCGATAGCCTTGGCCACCTCGCCTTTCAGGATATTGAGCGCCTTACCGGCTTCCTTGCGGGCCTCCGGGTCCATCTGGCCCAAATTTTTCATTAAGCCGGTGATGCGCCCTTTTTTACCCAGGGCCTCGACGCGCACATCGTCGAGGGCTTTCAAATCCCCCGCCGCGCTGACCGCGTCTAAGAGTTCGGATCGCAGGGTTTCGACGTTATCCATCTAAAGTTCCTAACTTCCCATACAACAAAAGGGGCCCTGAGCGGAACTCAGGACCCCCTTTAAATACAGACCAGATGTTTAGAACGCTAAAGAAGCGCTTTAAGCGGTCTTGGCGAGAGCGGCCTGAGCCTGATCCACCAAAGCCTTAAAGGCCTCCGGTTCACGGATGGCGAGGTCGGAAAGAACCTTGCGGTCGATCTCGACGCCGGCCTTGTTAAGGCCGTCCATCATCCGGGAATAGGTCAAACCGTGTTCGCGGGCGCCGGCGTTGATCCGCTGGATCCACAGAGCGCGGAAGGCGCGCTTCTTGTTGCGGCGGTCGCGATAGGCGTACTGAAGACCTTTTTCGACCTTCTCAACGGCGACACGGAAAGAACTGTTATTACGGCCTTGGTAGCCCTTGGCCATCTTGATGACTTTTTTATGCCGGGCGGCACGGTTCGTACCTGCAGTAACGCGGGACATAGCTGACGCTCCTTAACTTAGCCGTTGGGCAGATAGGTTTTGACCATCTTGGCGTCCTGGGGAGCGAGAATCATGGTTCCCCGAGCCTGACGGATCATTTTGGTGGGCCGCTTGCGCATGCCGTGGCGCTTATAGGCGACGGCGGCTTTGACCTTACCGGTAGCGGTCAGCTTGAAGCGCTTCTTGGCGCTCGACTTCGTCTTCAGTTTGGGCATTTCGACGTCCTTAAAAAAAGAATGTGTGGTCGTCCACTTTCAAGACGGCTGGGCATACCCTATTGGCCTCACCGTCCAACTCGAAGCGCGGGTTATAGCGGGCAAGCGCAGGGAAAGCAAGGGCTATTCGGCCCAATGGGGCTATGCGCCGCGCCGCTCATACCAAGACCGCGTTCCATTGACGATGCGCACGACGGAAAGCATCACCGGCACCTCGACCAGAACCCCAACCACCGTGGCAAGCGCGGCACCCGAATTAAAGCCGAACAAACCGATCGCCGTTGCCACCGCCAATTCAAAAAAGTTGCTTGCCCCGATGAGAGCGGAGGGCGCGGCGACACAATGGGCGACGCCGAATTGACGATTGAGCAGGTAGGCCAGACCAGAATTGAAATAGACCTGAATGAGGATCGGAACCGCCAGCAGGAGGATGATCAAAGGCTGGGCGAGAATCTGTTCTCCTTGAAAACCGAACAGCAACACCAGGGTCGCAAGCAGAGCCGCAAGCGACAGTGGCTGTATGGCCGAAAGGGTTTTCTGCAAAGCTGCGTCACCGCCTCCTTTTAACAGGACAGAACGCCAGACCTGAGCGACCAGGACCGGCACAACGATAAAGACCAGCACAGAAATCAGCAATGTATCCCAGGGCACAACAATCGACGAGAGCCCCAAAAGCAAGCCGACGATGGGGGCGAAGGCGAAAATCATGATGGTGTCGTTGAGCGCCACCTGAGTGAGCGTAAAGTGCGGCTCGCCATCCGACAGGTTGCTCCAGACGAAAACCATGGCCGTGCAGGGCGCGGCGGCGAGGATAATCAATCCGGCAATGTAGGAATCAATCTGATCGGCGGGCAGCATGGGGCGAAACAGATAGCCGATGAACAGGGCTCCCAAGGCGGCCATCGAGAACGGCTTGACCGCCCAGTTGATAAACAGGGTCACGCCAACGCCGCGCCAATGCTCCTTCACATGATGGAGAGCCTTGAAATCGATTTTCAGCAGCATGGGGACGATCATCAGCCAGATCAGCACCGCGACGGGCATGTTGACCCTGGCAATCTCAGCCCCGCCAACCGCCTGGAACGGCGCTGGAAAAAAGTGTCCCAAGGTAATGCCCAGAACGATGCAGAGCATCACCCAGAGGGTCAGATAGCGTTCAAAAAATCCCATTTGAGCCGGTTTTTCTTTTGGCTCGGAAAGGTTGGGCTGTTCGCTCACCGGCTTCTCCTACTCAATCTAGGGTCATGCCTCACTCGGCTTGACGAAAAACACCCGCCGAAATAGGCGGGTGCTTTTGGAAATCGCTTATGGCAAGCGCCTAGAGTATCGAGGCCAAAACCATGATCATCTGGCGGCCTTCCATTTTAGGCGTCAGCTCGACCTTAGAAAGCTCTTCAAGATCTCCCTGGAAACGCCGCAAGACTTCCATGCCCAACTCCTGGCGCGACAACTCGCGGCCTCGGAAGCGTATGGTCACCTTGACCTTGTCGCCCGCGGTGAGGAACTTGGTCGCGTTCTTCAGCTTCACCTGATAGTCGTGCTCGTCAATGCCAGGCCGCATCTTGATCTCTTTGACGTCGATAACCTTCTGCTTCTTCTTGGCCTCGGCTTTTTTCTTCTGGAGTTCGTACTTGTACTTTCCGTAGTCCAGAACCTTACACACCGGCGGTTCGGCGTTGGGAGAGACCTCGACCAGATCGAGCCCGGCAGCAATAGCGGCCTCAATACCTTCCTGAACGCTAACGACGCCGACCATTTCTCCGTCAGCTCCGACAAGGCGAATTTTAGGGGCGTCGATATTTTCGTTGACGCGCGGTCCGGTATCCTTGGACGGCGGCGCCGCAAACGGTCTTCTGGCTATGCCACTTCTCCTATTGCCATCCGCTGCCGCCGCTTAAAACATTCCTCGAACAGGACACCCTCCTATCCAGCCAACGCCAAAAACCCGCGCCGGTAAGTCCCCCGGCGGCACGCGGTTTACTATAACTCTATGACGTCTCCTTAAAACGGAGCCGCCGTTTCCTCTTTTAATCTACCGACTGCTTCGTCAAGCGCAAGAAATTCTTGCTCTTTTCCGCCCAATCGGCGCAACGCCACAGTCCTTTGTTCGGCTTCGCGCGCGCCGACGACGAACAAAACCGGCACTTTGGCATGGCTGTGCTCGCGGACCTTGTAGTTGATTTTTTCGTTCCGCAGGTCGATTTCCGCCCGGATTCCCGCCGCTTTCAGAGTTTTCAAAACCTCTTCGGCATAGGCGTCCGACTCATTGGTAATGGTTGCAACAACGACCTGGGTCGGTGCCATCCACAACGGGAAGCGTCCGGCGAAGTTTTCCACCAGAATACCGAGGAACCGTTCAAATGAGCCAAGGATCGCCCGGTGCAGCATCACAGGCCGGTGCTTTTCACCATCCGCCCCGACGTAAGTGGCATCAAGGCGCTCCGGCAAAACGAAGTCAACCTGCAACGTACCACACTGCCAGTCGCGACCGATGGCGTCGCGTAGGACAAACTCCAGCTTGGGCCCGTAAAACGCCCCTTCACCCGGATTGAGCGACCATTCGAGACCGGCCGCCTCGGTCGCTTCCTTGAGCGCCGTTTCGGCCTTGTCCCAGGTGGCGTCATCACCGGCCCGAACTTCCGGACGGTCGGAGAACTTGACCACCACGTCTTCAAAGCCGAAATCCTTGTAGATTTCGAGCAGCAGATCGCAGAATTCCTTGGTTTCAGACGTAATCTGATCTTCGGTGCAGAAGATATGGGCGTCGTCCTGGGTAAAGGCGCGCACCCGCATCAAGCCATGTAAGGCCCCCGACGGTTCATTGCGGTGACAGCTGCCGAATTCGGCCATGCGCAAGGGCAGGTCGCGATAGCTGGTCGTGCCTTTCTTGAAAATCTGAACGTGGCAGGGACAGTTCATCGGCTTGATCGCTAGCATCCGGTCTTCGGACTCGGCGACAAACATCGCCTCGCGGAACTTCTCCCAGTGCCCGGAATCTTCCCAGAGCACCCGGTCGACAAGCTGAGGCGTGTTAACCTCGACATAGCCCGCAGCATCCAAACGGCGGCGCATATAGTCCTGCACGGCGCGATAAAGCGTCCAGCCCTTCGGGTGCCAGAACACGCTGCCCTGAGCCACATCCTGAAGATGGAACAGGTCCATCTCGCGTCCCAAACGGCGGTGGTCGCGCTTCTCGGCCTCTTCGAGCATATGAAGATAAGCCTTCAGTTGCTTCTTATCGGCCCAAGCCGTGCCGTAGATCCGCTGAAGCATCTCGTTGCGCGAGTCTCCGCGCCAGTAGGCTCCGGCCAGCTTCATCAGCTTAAAGTGCTTTCCGAGCTTTCCCGTCGAAGGCAGATGCGGCCCGCGACACATATCGAACCAGTCTCCCTGGCGATAAACGGTGACGTCTTCGCCCGCCGGAATGCCTTCGATGATTTCCGCCTTATAGGTTTCGCCCATGGACTTGAATTTGGCGATCAACTCTTCGCGGTCCCAGACTTCCCGCTCAAGCGGCAGGTCGCGCTCGACGATCTCGGCCATACGCTTTTCGATCTTCTCCAGGTCATCCGGCGTAAAAGGCTCTTCACGAGCAAAGTCGTAATAAAAACCGTTTTCGATGGCCGGGCCGATGGTCACCTGGGTGCCGGGATAAAGCTCCTGAACCGCCTGGGCCATGACGTGGGCCGCATCATGGCGCAAAAGCTCTAAGGCCTCTTCGCCGTCCTTTGCCGTGACGATGGCCAGATCGCTATCGGTTTCAATCGCCCGAGTGAGATCCCACAATTCGCCGTTCACCTTGACCGCCAGGGCGGCTTTCGCCAGACCGGGGCCGATTTCAGCGGCAATTTCAGCGCCCGTAATGGGGCCGTCGTAGGAACGGACGCTACCGTCCGGAAGGGTAATCGCAACCATTGTTGAACCTTAAGAAACTGGTGGGCCGGTGCCGCAACACATAAAACAACCGGCGCAATTTAGGCGCTTAGGCGCTGCTGTCAAGGAATAGAGGGCGCAACCGCGTCCCAAACCTTATCAACCGTGACCTCGGTGAGACTCGGTTTGCGCAGAATGGAAACTTTCGGGCCTCGCTGGGCGCAGAGCGCCGGGTCAGATTCGTGGGAATAGAGAACCACCGACGAACAGCCCGACAGCGTGATCATATGCATCGGCCCGGTGTCGTTACCCACGGCCAACACCGCCCCTCTCGCTAGTGCTGCAATCTCAAGAAAGTCGGTCTCGCCCACCAGACTACGCACGCCGGGGCAAACGGCGGCGATTTCCCCGGCAATCTCCGCTTCGGCTCCGGCTCCCAGGACAACCGGCAAGATTTCCGCATCCAGCAATCGGTTGGCAAGGTCGCCAAACGACTCCGGTGGCCAGCGCTTGGCGGGGCGATGCGGCGCACCGCCGGGAACCAGCAGGGCAAACCGTCCGGGCAAGGCAAAGCGCGACAGATCGGCCTCGGCCCAAGACAAATCCGGCATTGGGGTTTTGCCGATGCCCGCATCTCTTAGTTGCTCGGCCTGGCGCTCGATGGTGTGCATGAAATCGCGCTTTGGGTTGGCATGGGGATGTGAACAGCCTTTGGCGATCCCCGACCACTCAACGCCCCTGCCCAAGAGCTTGGCGTAAAAGCCGCTGCGGTCGGAGGTTTGAAGATCATAGACCCGACTGAAATTGCCGCCACGCAGTTTTGCTCGCAATTCCAACCATCTCCCCACCTGCAAGGCCTTCGGGCGGCTATCGGCCCAAACGCGGTCCACGTAGGGGCAGGCCTCGCCCAAGCAAACATAAGGCTTCGTCGTCAGCAGGATAATCTCGGCATTGGGGTGATGGCTGCGGATGGCCGCCATGGGACCCATAGCCTGAACGAAATCGCCCAGCGCACCCAGCTTGATGATCAGAATGCGTTCTTTATGCGGACTCACCGCCCCGAAAGCTCCTCGGCCAGAACCTCGTTGTAGACCTCAAGGGTCCGGGCGCACATGGTGTCCTTGGAGAAATTGTCGCGAATATGGGCGATGGCCCGCTCGGCCATTCTGGCTCGCGCCGCCTCACTGATATCGAGCGCCTCGCCAATCGCCTTTGCCATAGCACTGGGATTTTCCGGCGGCACAAGCCACCCGGTTTCACCCTCGATCACGGTTTCTTTAGCCCCGCCATGACTGGTAGCGATGACCGGACGGCCCAGAGCTTGAGCCTCGACGGCGACCCGACCGAATGCTTCCGGATCGGTCGAGGCCGAAATCACCAGATCCGTCAGCTTGTAGGCTGCCGGCATGTCGTCGCAATGGTCGATAATCCGCACAATGTCGTTCAGTCCCTTAGCCTCGATCAAGGAATCCAACTCTCTATGATAGCCTTCGCGCCCTTGGTCGGAACCGACCAGAACAAATCGCGCATCCCGACGCCCAAGTTCGGCAACGGCCTCAATAAAGACACTCTGGCCTTTCCAACGGGTCAGACGGCCAGGCAGCATAACCACCGGCACCCCATCGTCGAGCCGCCACTGGCGTGCCAATTGGATCATCCGTTCCGAACTAACCACATCGGGATCGAAGCGGGCTAGATCAACGCCGCGCGGCACGATGCGGATGCGATCCTTGGGCACGCCGTAAATCTTGCGCAGATGACCGGCGATAAAGCTCGAAATGGCAATAACCTTTTCACCTTTGGTCATCACCGAGTTGTAGCGACGCTTGAACCAGTTGCCGTGGGAATAGGTGCCATGAAACGTGGTAACGAAATGAACACCGGTTTTCTTGGCCGCCCAATAGGCGCTCCAGGCCGGTGCGCGCGAACGAGCATGAACGATATCCACATTCTCGCGCTTGATCAGTTCGGCCAAAAGGTCGGCGTTCTTGCGCATAGTGAAATAATTTTTCGAATGGACCGGCATCTCGAAATGCTCAGCCCCGGCCCTAATCAACTCATGCACCATGGGTCCGCCGTTGGACACCACCAACGAGCGCCCGCCCGCTTCGGCAATGGCCACACCCACTTCAACCGTGCCGCGCTCCACTCCGCCGGTCACCAATTCGGGCAGAATTTGCAACACCGTTGCCCGGCGGCCAAGTTCGGTCGCGCCCTCGGGTACGTAACCCGGGCGTTCCTCTAAGCCGTCATTGATGTTATTCTCCGGGCTGTCGTCCATAAATCCTCAAAACCGCTAAACCGTCCAAACGATTGAATAAAAGAGATGACCGTAGAAACAGCCTCCCCTCCCCCACAAATATTAGCACGCGAATCCGACGGCGCCACAATTGCCTACCA